>Ga0180732_1000003_pt1 | contig 493457 bp, 448 predicted proteins | sample KR11_01MetaG_FD_148674 | JGI IMG/M metagenome (GOLD analysis project Ga0180732, IMG submission 148674) | Groundwater microbial communities from the Olkiluoto Island deep subsurface site, Finland - KR11_0.1 MetaG | ecosystem: Environmental > Aquatic > Deep subsurface > Groundwater | place...
CAAGCAGACGTTTCGACTTGCCGTGGCGCGCAAGCGAAGGCCTTGGTTTGAAGGGCTTTGGGCTAACGCCGGTGCGCCAGTTAACCTCGTTGCAAACCTCAAAAAATCCTAATGGACAATCTCGGTTTAATTTCCATGCGGGAATTCCAAAATAGTGCCCAAGATGATTTGCCTTGCGTCTCGGCGCCGCCGTCTTTGTCATGAAACCTGACGGCCTGCTCTGACCAACTTGGTGGCTGCGGCCAGGACGCTGTGGACAAAGAGTCGTTGACCCTTAGCACGCACGATGAAAAGTCCGGGCTGAAATGACTATTGTCGAGGGTCGGCCGGGATTCATGTCACTCACGGCAAAAAGTGAGTTAGGCAAGCGCTTCGTCAAGGATAAAGCGTAACAGGAACTCGTGATGGTCGCCCCCCACTGGGTACCGGGACTACGTTTTTCTCCATGGCTGACGCTCAATGTTTTCGGCCGGCTTCGGAGACCGTTGGTCGCCTCTAAACACGTTGCTGACCTCGGATTTTCTGATCTGCCTGCCAGATACCCGACATTGATGTGTGTACACATGATCAGGGTCAAGTTCTGGGTGTTGGTGATAACACTCATGACCAGCGGCGACTTGCAGTCGGTCAAGCGGTCATGCGTGAGACCTCGCTTTTCAATGTTGTCGGCAAACAATTCACTTTGAAGCGGGAAGGGAATGGCCTGCTGGGACTGTCACAATCGGTCGAAGGGTGGTTGCTGATCAAGGCTTCAAGATTGGCTTCAAACAAGAAGTGCCTGATGGCTCACCACCATGAAATACTTTTGGTCGTTCCATATAAATCAAGAGGCCACCGTGATTCGTCTTACACGTAAGGTATTTGCCGATCTCGCGATATGGATGATCGGGTTCGGTCTTGTCATGGGCCTTGCCTTCCCGTTCTTTGTAGTCATGATGGGGGTTCCGACTGAATTGGCGTTGACGCCCTGGTTTTTCGCGGCAACTATGGCCGCCGGATTCTTGGTCGGCTGGATAAATTTTTGGCTGGCTAAAAGGGTTGTTGGTTCCAGATTACGAGTATTGGCTGACCACATGAGATTCGTCGAATCCAAGCTGAGGATGTTGGCGCAGGCCGAGGAATCGGAAAAATGCACTTCCGATGCCTGCTTCATTGCTGTCGATTCAGACGATGAGATAGGCGAAAGCGGAAAGGCCTTCAACTACCTCGTCGAGTCCCTTGCGTTCTCACGCCGGACTGATGTGGTTGTCCGTTCGTTTACCGGGGTGCTTGCCAGTCATCTTGAACTCGATGTTTTAGCGGGCAATGCTCTTGAGCAGTTGCTTTTTCATTCCGATGCAAGTGCAGGCGCCATTTTGATCGCGGCGCAAGGCGAGTTAAAGATTGTGTCATCCCAGGGCATCCGCAATCCGGATTCATTGTGCAACAGCGAGCACGTCAGGCGCGCTATGCAGACGGGAACCCGGGTGATTGTGGCGCTGCCGGACGACGTAGTTGTCGAGGGTATTTCGACGGCCTACCGCCCGCGTGAACTGCTTGTCTATCCTGTGTTCTACAAGGAAGTTCCGCTAGGAGCAACCGTTCTGGCTAGCGCCACCGGATTTGCGGATGAGGCAAAATTGCGTCTCAATCTATTCCGCCCTGGCTTGGCGCTCGCGCTCAATAACGCGCTAACCCATGACCGCCTTCAGACCCTGGCGGCGCTCGATCCGCTCACAGGGGTCTACAACCGGCGCTTCGGCATGGCGAGGCTTCACGAGGAGTTCAATCGCGCGGTCCGCACGACCGGGCCTCTCGGTGTCATGATGTTCGATATTGATCATTTTAAGAAGGTGAACGATACCTACGGACATCTCGCAGGAGACAGAGTCCTCATTCAAGTTGCTGAAACAGCGCGCGCAGCCCTTCGCGATGGGGATGTACTCATGCGTTACGGCGGCGAGGAATTTCTGGTCATTCTTCCTGCCGCGTCAAAGGCAAATTCCCATGAAGTTAGCGAGCGACTGCGGCGCATGGTCGAAGAAACATCGATCGCGGACGGAGACGATATGATCGACGTCACGATCAGCATTGGGATCACTTCATTCCCGGAACTTAACGCAGATAGCGATCGTGAACTTGTCAAACGCGCCGACGAGGCTCTTTACTCAGCTAAGCAATCGGGGCGAAATCGGGTTGTTGTGGGATAAAGTGCTTTTTTTGGTGTTGCTGCCGATGCCTATTTGACCCCCCTGCCGCCCGCAAAGACACTCAGAATTCTCCGCTAGTCGGGTGGTTACCGATTGCCGGCCCCACCTGGTCAAGATGGCACTAGCCGCAACACTCAGACGACCAAATCCATCAGGCCAGCGCCCTGGCCGGCATAACGGCGCGCACGCACAGCCTTGAAGCCTCTGCGTGCAAAAGCCTGGCCCGACATGAACGCGGTATCGCCAAGGGGGCCGCAGCACGAGGGCATGTACAGGTCAAGCAACTCGCGACCAGATCCGAGGCTGGGCGGCCAACGTCTCAGGCCCTTCGTGGTCGTCAGCTTCCGCTGCGTAGCGGCTCCAGGTTTCGCTCCAGACTTAACGTTCAATTTTGACGGTCGACTTCCGGAAATTGTGAAAGTCGCTTGAAGTTGCACACTTGCCCATCAAGGCCATCACAATGTGCTATGTGAAGCAACAATTCCTTCGTAGGAGATGGGGCAACAGCGTCTCCATGGCAACACACAGAACCTGTGCCGCGCTACTTTGCCAACCACGCCAGCGCCATCAAGGCACCAATCATCACCGGCTGGTGCAGCATGTAATAACTCAGGCTCCAACGCCCCAGCAGTGCCAGCGGTTTGAACGCCGCGGGCAGTCGCCATGACAAAGCCACGCCCTGGCGCGTTAACCAGTGCCCGGCCGCCACGCCCCACCACATCACGCCCAGCCAGGGCAGCAGCGGGACGTAGTCTTCGGTAATGGGCTTTTGCGTTACCAAACCCAGCCAGTTAAGCTGTTTTGAATTGAAAATAGTGGCTAATTCGTCTGTAGCCCACGTATTCATTGAGTATACAGCTATTAATTGAATAGCAATAACGACACCACCCAGCCACCACAGACGCCCACCCCAATGCGCAGTCAGGCGCGCAATGATCAGCATCAACGCCATGCCATGCAACACACCAAAATAGATAAAGCTCTGCGGGTACATCCACCAGGAGGCCAGCGTGACCAGCAGCGCACAGCCCAACACCTGGGCCCAACGGCGCCAAAAGCGCGGCCAACTTTGCCCCCGAGCCACGGCAATAGCCTGGCCCAGACCAGCACAAAACAAAAACAGGCTCACGATCAGGGTGCGCTGCCAAGTCCACAGCGGGTCATGGTAAAAATCTTGCTTGATGTAGCCAAACTGGTTGAGGTCGAAGCTGAAGTGAAAAGCGGTCATCCACACCATCGCCAGGCCACGCAGGGCATCCACGGCGTCAAAGCGAACCGGCAACGAAGTGGCGGCAACTGCAGTCGGTCTTTTTATCATGGCCGCTACGATAACCCATTCACCTCTGACGCCACAGGCCTGATGGCGTCACTGAGATAATCACACCCATGTCCCTGCTTGACCATCAACTCGAACTCTTGGCCCCGGCGCGCGACGCCGACATTGGCATTGAAGCCGTCAACCATGGCGCCGACGCCGTCTACATTGGCGGCCCCTCCTTTGGCGCGCGCGCCAGTGCCGACAACAGCGTATCCGAGATTGCCCGGCTGGCGCGCCATGCGCACCGCTTTAACAGCCGCGTGTTCGTGACGCTCAATACGATCTTGCGTGATGACGAGCTGGAGCCGTCGCGCAAGCTGGCCTGGCAGCTGTATGACGCGGGAGTGGATGCCTTGATCATCCAGGACATGGGCTTGCTGCAGATTGACCTGCCGCCGATCCAGCTCCATGCAAGCACCCAGTGCGACATTCGAGCGCCAGAGAAAGCGCGCTTCTTGCAGGACGTGGGCCTGTCGCAAATTGTGCTGGCGCGGGAACTCTCTCTGGCGCAAATTCAGGCCATTCGCGTCGCCACCGACCCGGCCCGCTGCTCATTGGAATTCTTTGTTCACGGCGCCCTGTGCGTGGCCTACAGCGGCCAGTGTTACATCAGCGCGGCGCACACCGGGCGCAGTGCCAACCGGGGCGAATGCAACCAGGCCTGCCGCTTGCCTTACCAGGTGATGGACGACAAAGGCCGCTTTGTGGCGCACGACAAGCACGTGCTGTCGATGAAAGACAACAACCAGAGCGACAACCTGGCGGCGCTGGTGGACGTCGGCATTCGCAGCTTCAAGATTGAAGGCCGTTACAAGGACATGGGCTACGTGAAGAACATCACCGCCCACTACCGCCAACTGCTTGACGCCCTGATTGAGCAGCGCCAAAGCTCAGCGCAACCGCTGGCGCCGGCGTCGAGCGGTAGCACCACCTTCAGCTTCACGCCAGACCCAAAGCAAAATTTCAACCGCGAGTTCACGGACTATTTTGTGCAGGGCCGTCAAGACACGATTGGCGCCTTTGACACGCCCAAGAACCCCGGCCAGCCCATTGGCTTTGTGACCCAGGTCGGCCCCAACTGGTTAGAGGTGGCTTTGAACGACGCGGCGCAAATGCTGCACAACGGCGACGGCTTGTGTTACTACGACCTGCAAAAAGAGTTGGTCGGCCTGGCGATCAACCGGGCAGAAAACCTCAACGCTGGCAAGGGCCGCTGGCGCGTCTTTCCCAAAGACCCGCTTGCTGATTTGAAAGACTTGCGCAAAGGCGTAGAAGTCAACCGCAACCGCGACACGTCCTGGGTGCGCCGGTTAGAGAAAAAATCAAGTGACCGGCGCATCGGCGTCTGGGCCCAACTGTCGCAAACGCCGCAGGGCCTGGCCTTGAGCCTGACGGACGAAGACGGGGTCGCGGCCACTGCCCACACCGCTTTGCCCCGCACGCTGGCTAAAGACAAGGAAGCGGCCAGCGCCAGCGTGCGTGAGCACCTGAGCAAAATGGGCGACAGCATCTTCAGCGCGCTGGCGGTGCAGGTTGATTTTTCACAACCCTGGTTTGTCCCAAGCTCGGTGCTCAATCCCTTGCGCCGACAAGCGGTTCAGGCACTGGAAGCAGAGCGCACCCTGGCCTGGCGGCGGCTGCCACGTGCTGCTGCCGTGGAGCCGCCAGCGCCCTACCCTGAGGACACGCTGAGCTATCTGGCCAATGTTTTCAACCAGAACGCCCGCGCCTTTTACGCCCACCATGGCGTCAAACTGATCGCACCGGCCTATGAAGATGCACAAGAAACGGGTGAAGTGAGCCTGATGATCACCAAGCACTGCGTGCGTTTTTCATTGAGCCTGTGCCCCAAACAGGCCAAGGGGGTGCTTGGCGTGCAAGGCACGGTCAAGGCCGAGCCACTGCTACTTTTAAATGGCAAAGACAAGCTCACGCTGCGCTTTGACTGCAAGCCGTGTGAAATGCACGTCATGGGAAAGATCAAGACCTCGGTGCTGCAGCAGACCATCAAGGCGCGCGCTCCAGCACCGGGTGAAGCGCCGATCCACTTCCATTCGAGCCGGCCTGCGAAAACGACCGGCGAATGAGCCCAAGTTAAGGTGCCTTCCCTAGAGGGTCTGGGGGATACTCGCAGCCGCAAAGCCGCCATGCATTAAGTTGGCAGTCTGTTTCATCACTTCAAAAGGGAATTTTGCCATGTCCACCAGCACTCCAAACACCACCACCACCGCCGAGCCTGCAGTCAAGAAAACGGTAGCCCGAGCAAGCAAAAAAATCGTCGCCGCCAAAACGGCTGTGGTCAAGGCCGTCGTCGCCAAACCAAAGGCCAAAGCGCCCGTGGCAAAGACCGCAGCCGCTAAGACCAAGGCACGCCCGGTCGCCAAGACCGCCACCCTGAAACAGGTCGCCACGCAAGGCCGCCGTAAAGTGAGTTCGGTTGTTCATATGACCCGCGATGCCTCGCTCAAGCTGATCGATTCCCAGCGCGCCATCTGGCTGGCCGGTTTGGGCGCACTGGCCAAGGTCACCACCTCGACCGGCACCAAAGGCGAACACGCCTTTGAAGCCTTGGTCAAGGCGGGCGAAAAAATAGAATCCCAGGCACGCGGCACGATCGACAGCAATGCCGACTTGCTCAAGAGCCGCATCAACGACGCCAGCCGAGTGGTCGACGACAGCATCAACAGCGTCGGCGATGCTTTTGACGCGCGTGTGAAGCAGGCACTGGCCCGCCTGGGCTACCCCAAGGCCAAAAAAGCTGGCAAGTAAGTCACAGTGGCTGAAATACTCTTGAGCGTCGTCGCTCTGATCCTGGTGGTCGGGGTGGTCTGGGCGATTGGCGCTTTTTATCTGCGCGGTGCTGACCTGAGCGCATTTGACCAGCCCGTTGGTCAGCGCCATTTGACCGATGGCGCGCCCAGCGAGGCGCACCACGCGGTGGTGGCCTCGCTGGGCAGCATTGGCACCACGCTCAAGAGTACGCCGCGCCGTCAGCACCTGGCGTTACTGCGCAATTACATGGACAACCTGTTTGCCGATGGCGATTCGACCACCCAGGTCGTTCCCGTTGACGCCGCGGGCGTTCCGGCCGAGTGGGTTCTGGCAGCCGGCGTCGACAGTCGACGCCGCTTGCTCTACATCCATGGCGGCGCCTTCACCATGGGCAGCCCCAAGAGCCACCGCCGCCTGACGCGCAAATTTTCTGAAATTGCCAACGCTGCCGTGTTGGCGATCGACTACCGCTTGATGCCGGAACACCCGCGCCTGGCGGGCATTGAAGATTGCCGCAAGGCTTACCGCTGGCTGCTCGATCACGGCCCCGACCGTGCTGAGCCTGCCAAGGCGATTTTTGTCGCGGGCGACTCCGCCGGCGGCAACCTGACGCTGTCGCTGATCGCCTGGGTGCGCGACCAGGGCCTGCGTGCGCCCAACGCCGCTGTGGCCTTGTCGCCCGCCACCGATGCCTCCTTCGGAAGCCTGAGCCTGAAGAACAATCTGGACACTGACCCCATGCTGGGGCCGCTGTTCAAGCCGCTGACGCGGATGCCGCGCAGCGTGCTGCTGTGGGGGACCTTGCTGCAAAATCGCCTGCGCCCCAATAACCCGATCTTGTCCCCGGTCTTTGGTGACCTGTCAAGGTTGCCGCCCGTGCTGGTGCAGGCCAGCGAGTCAGAAATGTTGTTTGACGACAGCCGCCGTTACGTCAACAAAGCCATTGCGGCCGGCTCACCCGTCACTTTTCAGACCTGGCGCCACATGGTGCATGTCTGGCAAATCTATCACCCGGATTTGCCTGAAGGTCAGGAAGCGTTTGAAGAGATTGGCAAGTTTCTTCGGGCTCATTCCTAGAGCCTCAAGCGCGCGCCCTTGAGCGCCCGATGGCAATGACGCAGCGAAAAGCCCGCGCAACCTGGTGCCTGCAAGAGTGTCTGAATTGGGTCAGCCGCACCGAAGGGCTTGTCCACAAATAGCATGCACATTTGGCTCAGCTTATTCATGGACAAGCCCTAATGAACCTGCCCCTTGTTGCTGTTTGCGAGAGATTCGCGTCCGGCACTTGAAGCCTGGCAGCCGCCCGGGTAAAGATGACTCGCGCTGGGCGCCGGGCGGTTGGTTGGAGTCGCGCGCCTAAGCTTGAGAAACAGTTCACGCGACCTGTCTTCAAATTTTTCGATGCACCCGGCTCCTGGTTTGGCTGTCTGTTTCATGACTGTCTCCTCGTATTTTTTTGAATGCCGCGCGCCTCAGCGATTGAAGCGCATGTTTGGATGAGCGCCTTAAGGCTAACCCGCCACCACTTGCGAGCACGACAAGCAGCGCCAAAGCAAAAAGAATCCCGGGCGTGCGCAAGCCTGCGCTGCCTAGGAGCCCATCTCCCTGGCGCTCACTTGGGCCATCTTTGCTTCGGCCTGCAGCCAGTCATCCAGGTCGTAGCCGCCCACATAACCACGTGCCTCATACAAGGAATAAGCAGTCTGGCGAACAATTTCGTCGCGCCCGCTGTCGCCAGCTCTGGCGCTCAGATCAACCGCATTTTGATCGTCGCCATTGCCTTTCTTGCCGGAGCGCGTCGGCTTCTTCTTGCCCGCAACGTCAGCTGCAGCGTGGTGGGTAGTTTGCGGATGCTTCATTTATAGCCTCACAGAAATCGAATTTATGACTTGGCTACGGCCCTCGCCGTGACCAATGCAAGGGTAGTGACTTGCGCTGCACCGGCCCTTGCGTATTCTCAATTGGTGCGCCTCCTGATGTTGATCAAAACCACCGCAGCGCACAGCCAGTCAGGGCTGCGCATTGACATTGCGCAAGGTGAATCTGCCGTCCTGGTTTTAAAACGAGCAAACTACAGATAGCCCAACAACCGCGATGAGGTGTCCATGAAAGCGCATATCGACGTCTGCAATGGCGATGCCGACGGCTTGTGTGCGCTGGTGCAATGGCGGCTGCACGAGCCACGGGCGGCGCATTTAATCACCGGCTTGAAACGCGAAATTGAACTGCTGCAACAGGTGCACGCCAGCCGGGGCGACGAGCTGCTGGTGTGCGACTTGTCACTGCGACGCAACCGGGCAGCGCTGGTGCGCTTGCTTGAAGCCGGCGTCAAAGTGCGATATTTTGATCACCATGATGCAGACGAACTCACACCTGCGTTGGCGCATCCTTTGCTGGACGCCCATATTGACTGCGGCGCTGATGTTTGCACCAGCCTGCTGGTTGACCATTACCTGGGCGGCCTATTCACGGCTTGGGCACTGGTTGGCGCCTATGGCGACAACCTGACGCAGGTGGCCGATGCGCGGGCTGAGCAGCTGGGTTTGGGGGAGCAAGACAGGCGCCGCCTACAGGCGCTGGGCGAGGCCATCAACTACAACGCATATGGCGACAGCACCCAGGATGTGCTGATTGCACCGGCCCAACTATTCCCGATTTTGATGCGCTATCGCCACCCGATCGCCTTGTTGGAGCGGGAGTCGATCGCGCAGGAGCTCCAAGCGCAGCGCCAGAGCGACCTGCACCAGGCTGGCACCTTGATTGCGCGCTGGCAGGACGCTCATACCCGCGTCTACATGCTGCCCGATGCGCCCTGGAGTCGGCGTGTCATCGGCACCCTGGTGAATCAATTGGCGAACGAACACCCCGAGCAAGCGCACGCCGTGCTCAAGGCCAAAGGCGCCGGTGGTTTGCTCGTCAGCGTGCGCGCGCCGCTGGCGACCCCCGGTGGTGCGGCCGCTTTGTGTCACGGCTTTGGTGGCGGCGGACGTGCTGGCGCGGCGGGCATTGACCACCTGGCAGAACAAGAGTTGCCTCGCTTCATGCAGGCCCTGGCCCTGGCCCACTGGGGTGCGGTCGCCGCGCCTGTTCGGCCTGCGGAAAAGTGAAGCATCTGGTGGATTGCGCACTGCGTGCCCACAAAAAAAGACCCGCCAGCCTTTTTGAGGGGCTGGCGGTGGTGGCGAGGAACCCAGGTCAGTGTGTCAGGCTGACGCGTCTGGGGACGTCCTCATCCGTCTTGATGTGGAACATCAAGACTCGGTTCAATGGCTTGAACCCCCCAGCAACGTACCCGGTTGGCACGCCTTCCAGCGTTCCTTGCGAAGTACGGTTTGAATGTAATCACTTGCCGTGTGCGTGAATTGAGAATTGTCAACTGAGATGAATGTTCTAGTACATGTAGGCACGCGACCAGGGTGTTGGATTGAGCGCCTCGCCGGCACCCCCCTTACAGGCCAGCACCTGATAGATCGAGACCCAGTTTTGGGCAAACGCCTGCGCGCAACCCGCCAGGTAAATGCGCCAGACGCGGTAGGTGGTCTCGCTCACGATGGCACGAATAGCCTGGCTTTGAGCTTCGTAGTTCTGCGACCACAAGGCCAGCGTGCGGGCGTAATGGCGGCGCAAACACTCCGCATCCAGCGCTTCCAGCCCGGCGCTCTGCATGTCCTTGAGCACCTGGCTGATATGGGGTAGCTCACCATTGGGAAACACATATTTCTCAATAAAATTGGCTGCCCCCAGTGGGCAGGAACCGCTGTCCGGGTCGGTTGAGGTGATGCCATGGTTGAGCACCAGGCCACCGTCCTTGAGCAGCGCGTTGATCTTGGCGAAATAGGATTGCAGATGATCAAGTCCGACGTGCTCGAACATACCGACCGAGGTGATCTTGTCAAATAGTCCGTCGTGTTCATCAATATCTCGGTAGTCCTGCAATCTGATCTCCACTTGCCCACCCAGGTCGGCCTGGCGCACGCGCTCGCATGCCAGCGCATGCTGGTTTTTTGACAAGGTGACTCCGACCACCTGCGCGCCAAACTTCTGTGCGGCCCGCAGGGCCAGCGCACCCCAGCCGCAACCGATATCAAGCAGCCGCTCGCCGGGCTGGAGCATGAGCTTGGTCAAGATGTGATCGAGCTTGGCCGCCTGGGCCGCAGCCAGTGTCTCGCTGCGCTGGGGGAAGTAGGCGCAGGAGTAAACCATGGCCTCATCGAGCCACAGACGATAAAAATCATTGGAAACATCGTAGTGCTGCTCGATGGCGCGTGCATCGCGCGCCCGGTCGTGGCGTAGCGGCGTCAACAGGCGGGCAAATCGGCCGCGCATGGGTACGCCCACTTGGGCCAGCCTGGACGCAACGTCCACCACATCCTGGGCCCGGCCCAGGACATCAAAATGGCCGTTGACGTAGCCTTCGGCCAGGTTGTCCAGACTGGGCGGCAAAAAATAGCGCAATGCGCCCGGCCCCGCCAACTGCACCGTGACCAGCGGATCAGCCCCCAGATCATGCTGCGCCCCGTTCCACAGCGCCAGCCGCAGCGGAATGTCGAAGTGCGGCTGCAAGCGTGCCAGCAGGCGGGTCAGCAGATTGACATCAGACGCTGCTGGCAGGGCCAGCCGCTGCATCAGCCCCGCTCCCGGGCCATGGGCAGAGCACTGTTACCGAGCGCCATCAGCCAAGCGCCTTTGGACCGCTGCCGCATCAAGCTCAGAAGCCCCTGTTTTCGCGTCATGTCTTGTCCTTCCCCAATGGGCAGCGCGACATCACCGCCGCGAACCTGAATGCTAGAAACGTGCGGCAGCAACGTCTTTGCGAATTGTCATGGGCGAGCCAAACACAGCGCGTAGCCTGAGGACCTCGGTTGGAACGGCCCTGGGGGACATCAATTGGATAAGAAAATACGTGGAATGTGGGTTACTGGCTGATCGCTCTGCTGTTGCTGGTGCTGCTGCAGGACCTCTGGCAAGGCCTCAGCCAGGTGCAGACCGTGCCCTACAGCGAGTTTGAAAAAGCGCTCACGCAAGAGCGCATCGCCGAGGTTACGATTTCGGAGCTCGCCGTGGTCGGTCGACTCAAGACTCTTCATCGACGAACTTGACGCGCTGGGCCGCGCCCGCGGCGCCTTCCCAGGCCGGGGGGGCCATGACGAGAAGGAACAGACGCTGAATCAATTGCTGTCGGAAATGGATGGCTTCGAATCGCGCGTGGGCTTGATCATTCTTTCCTCCACCAACCGGCCCGAAATCCTCGACCCGGTGCACAAGGTGTCGATCATCCCGCGCGGCATTGGCGCGCTGGGCTATACGATTCAACGCCCCACAGAAGACTGCTACCTGATGACGCGGCCCGAGCTGGAGCAAAAAATCACGGTGCTGCTGACCGGGCGCGCCGCCGAGAAGCTGGTGTTTGGCCTGCTGTCCACCGATGCCGCGGATGACCTGGCCAAAGCCAGCGACATCGCCCGCGACATGTTGACCCGCTACGGCATGGACGAAGACCTGGGCTTTGTGGCTTTTGAGCCGCAGCGCCAGCAGCAGATGCTCGAGCTAGCGCGCGGCGCGCAAGCGCTGCTGGACAAAGAAACGCTGGACGAGGCCGCCATTCGGGACTTGGCACAGGACCTCAGGCGTGTCGATGCCGACGCCTTCGCTTCCATGGAACCGGCCACAGGCACGGCACCGTGACCCCGTGGTTACGCATTGGGATGGTCAATTTGCCGCGTCGTGCAGGCTTCGCCATTGCAGTTCGGGCCTTGATTTTTCTCAATGGCAACTCAGCGTTCCTTGCGCTTAATCATCAGCGATGAAACACCTGTGCGGCGTATTTTCTTCAGCATTCGTCACGGCACCCCAATATCCTGATGTCGTGGATACAAGTTCGCTCCCCAACCTGACGCTCAGCTACCCGAGATGTCGTTGATACCCCCTTTGCAGTGCCTCTTTTGCAAGCACCTCAATCCCGCTGGCGCCAGTTTCTGCAACGACTGTGGCTCGCAATTAAACCTGCAACCTTGCGGCCAGTGTGGCGCCATCGACGACCGGGCCGCCAAGCACTGCTACAAATGCGGCGCTGACTTCAGCTTGCCTGCGGCATCAGGCCTGGAGGCCCAGTTCACGCCCGTTAGTCCTGAGACCGAGCCGACCTATCCTGCGCTCATCGGTGCCAATGTGGCGCAGCAGCAGGCTGCGCCGTCCGTGGTTGAGACGGTTTCGACTGATGCCGGTACAAGCCCGACCGGGGCGCAGCGCGCAATGCGCGTGACACTGCCAGTGTTATTGCTCGCGCTGATGGCGGCGTCCTTCTATCTTTACAGCCGCCCTTCTGCCCAACTGCCGCGCAGTCAAGACCTGCCGCGAGCTGCCCCGATCGTATCGGCCGCACCGACGCCAGCAGAAACGACCGAAATCGCCCCAGCGGCACGCAGTGAGCCCAAGCTCGCGCAAACAGGCCAACGGCCACAGATCGCAGCCAGCACGGTTGACCTTGACAAGACGCCACCCGTGGCGGCGCCGGTTGTCGGCACCAGGCGCCGTTCTGGCCCCGCACTGGTCGCAGTACCCGAGGCGCAAAGCCGCCAGGATTCACTGGTAATTGAAGACTGCCCGCCCGCAGTCGCCACCCTCGGGCTGTGCAACCCGACTCCAAAGAAGGAAGGTCAATAGCATGAAAAAAATGATATTTAGCGCTTTGTTGGCGGCCGGGATGCTGTGCCAGGGCACGGCGGCCAACGCAGCAGTCGACTACAAGATTGTGACGGCGTCTGAGCGCGGCACCTACATCAAGATCGGGCGCGACCTGGCCCAATTGGTGGCGCCGTCGGCAGACATCAACCTGGACGCCTTGCCCTCTGCCGGATCGGCCGAGAACGTCCGACGCTTACGCTACGAGCCAGGCGTGAAGCTGGCATTGGTGCAATCGGACGTTTACCAGTCTTACATCGACATCGCGGCCGCTGGCAACGCCGCAGCCCGCAGCCTGATCCGGCCGTTGCGCGTGATCATGCCGCTTTACAACGAAGAAATCTACTTCATTGTGCGGGCCGACTCGCAGCTGAACTTCATCCACGAAATCAAGAATGCCAGGATCAACGCCGGTGACGCCGGAAGCGGCACAGCCTTGACCTCGGCGACGCTCTACCGTTTGATGTTTGGCGAGCCCATGCCGGACGCCAGCGCGGGCTTTCTTTCCAACGAGGAGGCGCTGGCCAAGCTGGTGACGGACAAAACGATTGACGTGGTCGCGATCGTTGCCGGTCAGCCCGCCAAACTGCTCGTTGACATGAAGCCCGAGTCGCGTCAGCTCATCAAACTGCTCACATTCGACCCCAAGCACCCCTCCAGCGAAGCCGTTCTCAAGACCTATTTTCCGGCCAATGTGCGTGCCAGCAATTACCCCAACCTGCTCAGGGCTGATCTCCCCGGGCTGGCGGTCAAGGCCTTCCTCGTGACCTACGATTTCCAGCTGAAAGACACGGAGACCCACCTGCGGCAGTTGGCACGTTCGTTGTGCCAAAACTTTTCTATGCTGCAAGAAAAAGGACATCCAAAATGGCGCGAGGTCGCGCTGGCGCTCCCCGAGCTGGGTCGCGGCTGGTTTTACTATGCCCCGACGGCGCGTGAGTTCAGGGCCTGTATTGCTGGGGAATCGAAGCCCAGAACGCTGGTGAAGATGCGGTCGGCCAAGCAGTGCGCACAGCAGGAACGGATTCTGGGTCTGTGCCAATAGGCAGGCATGCGGTACGGCCGGTGGCAGAACCCAGGACGTGGGGCCGCGCCTGACCCCAACCTGGGTGTCAAAACTTCGCGCCACCCGTCGTAAAAGTGAATTTACGAGAAAAGCTCGTGCTGCCAAGGGTTCCACTCAAGGTGACTACATAGGGCGTATTGGCTTCAAGAGGCTCGCTGCAAGAAACAAATCCCTCGTTGTCCTCGACGATTTTATTGTCGGGCGTTGCGTTGCGGTCGCTCAAGCCCGTCACGGGGGCTAGGGTGGGCACGCTCGCGCCGGTCTTCGCATTGACAACGCTGGCGCTGGAAATGCTCAAAATCTGGCCTGCCCCGGCCACCACCGCAATCGAGGCGCCCACCGGATGCGCGAAGAGATCGCGCTCGGGAAACGGGTTTGGCGTTTCATGCCGGAGTGAACGCACCATGCCGACGGAGCCTTCGCAGGGGTAGGTGCGAAGCGCAGCGGCCTTCTCCACCTGGAAGCCCTCACTGTTCTTGGCCGCCAGCACAATGTTGACGATGTTCTGGTTGTTGTTCATCAGCCCGAGGTCAATCTTTTCCTTCACGCCGATGCCCACCTCGCGGTAACCGCGCAGCATGTTCACCAGGTGATAGGGGGCGTTCAGCAGGCTTCTGACGGCATTGGCGCCAGAGCCTTGCTCAACGCCGCTGTGAAACACCTGCACCTCGGTGGACTCAAACGAGAAATCCGGGCCATAGTTGGCCGTAATCACGCGATCCCAAGGGGCTTCGCCGGTAAATCCGGGCGTTCCTGGCCTTTGCATATGCCCTTGCGCACTGTTGACAAAGAGCCAGGCGGCATGGCTTTTTGCGGCGCTATCGAGTTCAGCACTCTGTCGCAAGGAGCCAAACCCGCAGTGCGAACGTTCGCTGTTGAGTAGCTCAAACGCGTACATTTCTTCCGACGCCGCCGGGTAGGTATAAGTGGCCGCCGGCGCTGATTTCATGAACGCCGAAAGCGTGACTGCCGTGATAAGCCCGAGTTTCATTTTGTTCAGGAGTTGCGGACGACGACCGTGATCAGCCAACCCACTTGCGCGCATTCACCCACAACTGCATCCACGGACTCAGCGCGGACGGGTCGCCGTTGGTCCAGCTCATCTGGATGTTGCGAAACACCCGCTCGGGGTGCGGCATCATCGCGGTGAAGCGGCCGTCCAGTGTGGTCACTGCCGTCAGACCGCCGGGGCTGCCGTTCGGGTTGAACGGGTAGGCCTCGGTGGCGGCACCATGGTTGTCGGTAAAGCGCAAGGCGGCAATGGCCTTGTCGGCATTGCCGCGAAACTTGAAGTTGGCAAAGCCTTCACCGTGCGCCACGGCAATCGGCAAGCGGCTGCCCGCCATGCCCTGCAAGAACAGCGACGGGGAGTCCAGCACCTCGACCATCGAGAGCCTGGCCTCGAAACGTTCGCTCTGGTTGGTGGTGAAGCGCGGCCAGTCTTGTGCGCCGGGGATGATGTCAGCCAGCTCGGCGAACATCTGGCAGCCGTTGCAAACGCCCAGGCCGAAGGTGTCGCCACGACCAAAAAAGGCCTTGAACTGATCCGCCAGAGCGGGGTTGAAGGTGATGGAACGCGCCCAGCCAATACCGGCACCGAGCGTGTCGCCATAGCTGAAGCCACCGCACGCCACCACACCCTGGAAGTCGGCCAGCTTGGCGCGGCCACTTTGCAGGTCGGTCATGTGCACGTCAAAAGCTTCGAAACCGGCCTGGGTGAATGCGTAGGCCATCTCGACGTGCGAGTTGACGCCCTGCTCGCGCAGAACGGCGACTTTGGGGCGTGTCAGCACAAGCGCAGGGCTTGCCATTTTCACTACTAATTCAATAGCTGCTTGCGGATATTCCACGCGGGCTAGAGCCTGATTTTCTATAAATTTGAGGTGCAAACCCGGGTCCAGCGGGTCACCCGCGGCAGCGTGCTCGGCTTCAGCGCAAGCCGGGTTGTCGCGTTGTTGGCAGATCTTCCAACTGGTAGCGTCCCAGACCTGATGCAGGTCCTGCAACTTGGCGCTGAACACTCGCTTGGCGTCGCGCCAGACCTGCACTTGGCCGACCCCGTCCTGGATGGTCGAGTCAACCGGGCGAGTCTTGCCGATGACATGGCTGTATTTGCTCAAGCCATGGTCGCGCAGGGTTTGCATGACCGCGTTGCGCTGCGCCGTGCGCACTTGCAGCACCACGCCCAACTCTTCGCTGAACAGGGCTTTGAGTGTGAGCTCTTCGCGCCGACCGCTGACCTGGCCGGCCCAGTTTTTGGCATCGCCATAGTCCATGCGGCTGTCTGAGATACCGTCGCCCTCCAGCACCAGCATGTCCACATTGAGCGCCACGCCGATGTGGCCGGCAAACGCCATCTCGACCACCGCCGCAAACAAGCCGCCGTCGCTGCGGTCATGGTAAGCCAGAATTTGACCCTGCGCGCGCAAGGCGTTCACGGCGCTTACCAGGTTGACCAGGTCTTGCGGGTGATCCAGATCAGGCACTTCGTCGCCCACCTGACCCAGCGTTTGCGCCAGCATGCTGCCACCCATGCGGTTTTGGCCCCGGCCCAGGTCCACCAGCAGCAACGTCGTGTCCTCTGTCGCGTTCAGTTGTGGCGTCAAGGTGCCGCGCACATCCGCCAGTGTGGCAAAGGCGGTGACGATCAGCGACACGGGCGACGTCACCTTTTTGGCGCCCTCCTCGTCTTTCCACTGCGTGCGCATCGAGAGCGAGTCCTTGCCCACCGGGATGGAGATGCCCAAAGCGGGGCACAGCTCCAGCCCCACGGCTTTCACCGTGGCGTAGAGCGCGGCATCTTCGCCCGGCTCGCCACAGGCCGCCATCCAGTTGGCCGACAGCTTGACGCGGGGCAGCTCAATCGGTGCGGCCAGCAAGTTGGTGATGGCCTCGGCTACCGCCATGCGCCCGCTGGCCGGTGCGTTCACGCTCGCCAGCGGCGTGCGCTCGCCCATGCTCATGGCCTCGCCGGCAAAGCCTTTGAAATCGGCCAGCGTCACGGCGCAATCGGCCACCGGCACCTGCCACGGTCCGACCATCTGGTCGCGGTGGCTCAAGCCGCCCACGCTGCGGTCGCCGATGGTGATCAGAAAGCGCTTGGACGCCACGGTCGCACTGGCCAGCACGTCAATGCAGGCTTTTTGCAGATCGACACCGGTCAGGTTCACCGAGGCAAAGCTGCGCGCCACGGTTGTGACGTCGCGGTGCATCTTGGGCGGCTTGCCCAGCAGCACGTTCATGGGCATGTTGACCGGCGACTCTTTGCCCGCGTCAACCAGTTCCAATTGGCGCTCTTCGGTTGCCACGCCCACCACGGCAAAGGGGCAGCGCTCGCGCTCGCACAGTGCCGTGAACAGGTCCAAAGACTCGGGTGCAATCGCCAGCACGTAGCGTTCCTGGCTCTCGTTGCACCAGATTTCTTTGGGCGCCATGCCGGACTCTTCCAGCGGCACGGCGCGCAGGTCGAAGCGGGCGCCACGCCCGGCGTCGTTGCTGAGCTCAGGAAAGGCATTGCTCAAGCCGCCCGCGCCCACGTCGTGGATCGCCAGGATCGGGTTGCCGCTGCCTTGGGCACCATCGCCATTGCCCAATATCCAGCACTGGTTGATAACCTCTTGCGCCCGGCGCTCAATCTCGGGGTTGCCGCGCTGCACCGAGTCAAAGTCAAGATGCGCCGCATTCGCGCCGGTCGCCATCGAACTGGCGGCGCTGCCGCCCATGCCAATGCGCATGCCGGGGCCACCCAGCTGGATCAGCAAACTGCCCGCCGGGAACGCGATCTTGTGCGTCTGCGTGGCGTCGATCACGCCCAGGCCGCCGGCGATCATGATCGGCTTGTGGTAGCCGCGCTGCTCTTGCTGCTGCGTGGCCAGGCCTGCGGCGTCTGTCAGCGAGTAAGTCAAACCCTGCTCGTATTCTCGAAAGTAACCCAGCAAATTGGGCCGGCCAAACTCGTTGTTGAACGCCGCGCCACCCAGCGGACCGTCAAGCATGATCTGCAAAGGGCTGGCAATGTGATCCGGTTTGCCGTAAGCCACAGCCTGAGCGACGGATGAATCGGGCCAAAGTCTGGACACCGTAAACCCGGTCAGCCCGGCCTTGGGTTTGGAGCCTCGCCCGGTGGCACCTTCGTCACGAATCTCGCCGCCAGCCCCGGTGGCGGCACCGGGGAACGGTGAAATCGCGGTCGGGTGGTTGTGGGTTTCCACCTTCATCAGGACATGGTGCGTGGCCATCTCTTTTTGATAGCTACTCAGGCTTATTTCATGCGGGCTAGAGGCTGATTTAGCTATAAATTTCTCAACTTCCGAGCCCTCCATGACCGAGGCGTTATCGGAGTACGCCACCAGCATGTGCTGCGGGTTGCTCTGGTGCGTGTGGCGGATCATGCCGAACAGGCTCGTGGCTTGCGCAACGCCATCAATGGTGAAGTCGGCGTTGAATATTTTGTGGCGGCAATGCTCACTGTTGGCCTGCGCAAACATCATCAACTCCACATCGGTGGGGTTGCGTTTGAGTTGCGTGAAGGCCTGCACCAGGTAGTCGATCTCGTCAGCCGCCAGCGCCAGACCAAACTGGGTGTTGGCAGTCTCCAGCGCGGCTTTGCCACCGTTCAACACATCCACATGGGCCATGGGCGCTGGTTGCAGTTCAGTGAACAGGCCGCTGGCGCTGGCGCGGTCATACATCACACTCTCGGTCATGCGGTCGTGCAGCAGATCACCGATTGACGCCAGTTGCGCCTCGGACAAGCTGGGTTTGCTCAGCAACCCGCTCTTGAGCGTGACGCGGTATTCCAGCACCCGCTCGACGCGCCGCACCGCCAAGCCGCAATTGTGCGCAATATCGGTCGCCTTGGAGGCCCAGGGCGACACCGTGCCAAAACGCGGCGTGACCACGATCAGGGCGCCTTCCAGCGGGCCGGTGTAAGGATCGCCGTAAGTGAGCAAGGCGGCCAACTGGTCCTGCAGCACCGCCGGCGGCTCCCGCTCAGACGTCACCAGGTGCACAAAGCGCGCGGCCAGACCGTTGATCTTGTCGTGAACAGCTTGCAGGCTGGGCAAAAGTTGCTGGATACGAAAATTGCTGAGAGCGCTGCCGCCCTCGAATTGGGATATGTGCAGAGTCACTTTGAAGGCCTGGATTTGGGGGGCTGACAGGGTTGAAAAACGACTCAAGGCGCGCGGCCTGGGCCCGGCCATAGAGAGCGGTGATTTTACCAGCGGCTGAAAACAGCCGGGCATGGAACGCCCGCCTTCAGAAGCCACGAGCTCGGAGCGGATGCGCCCCGATGCAAGCCGAAGCTCAGCAATACGGCGTTGACCAGTCATCACTTACATCCGTTGATTATTTGGGAAGTCCCTGCAAAAGATTCGGCCTCACAGCGCCTGCAGCAGAGATTGCCTGAGTGGCGACGCCAGAACCGCGAAACCAACCACATTCAGCAGCACGGTTGCCCAGAACACCTGCCTGAACTCCTGCTTGGAGGACTTGTGGCGAAGAAACTGCTGCGCCACAAGTGCGCCTGGCCAACCACCAGCGAGTGCCAGGGTATGCAGGGTGCTCTCTGGTGTGCGCCAAGACCTACTGGATGCGGCGGACTTGTCTGCGGCGTAGGCGATGAAGGTGGCTGCGCTCAGCACGAGATACAAACCCGCGACCCACAGAGGTAGCGTCCACAGCGCTGCAACGACCACATAGAACACCAGAAATGCCGGTATGGCAAACAGCGTGGCGCTACCCCACTGCGCTCGACCGGCGCGCGCACTCTGTCTGGCTGGACGACGCGACTGGCTGAGCTGGACTTTGCACGCCCGCTTGCCCTTGGGGCCAAGTTCAACCTCGAAGGTGACTGCTTGATTCAGCTGCGGACGCCCATTCTTACGTGGCCAGGCGGAGACGTGAACAAAGATCGGTTCACCTCCTTGGCTCGACTCAATACGTCCGAAGCCGCGTTCGTCGTTCCAGGAGGTGAGAGTGCCTTCAAAGCGCATGGGTGAGGGATATGTTGTGTGAGGCCTAGCGTAGCGTTCAGCGGTGCACGGCACCTGCGCGCGTCCGTTGGGACGGCAAGTTGGAAGCGGTCGCCTCAAGTCGCTCAGCTAGCCCTACTTTAATAACAGACTGCCTTGTAACTCCCAGCTTGCCAGCTTCGCGATCAAGCGAGTCAATCGCGGGGCTTTTGCGCAGCGTCCGTGTTGACTACCGGGTGACAACTCAGTTCACGCTCCTGTTGGCCGACAGCTATTTTTCAGCCAAGGCAAAGCCAGCATTGCCTGGCGCCACGACGGAAACAAATATGAAGGGTTCCTCCGGGTCGGCGTTAATGGCTCCGTGAACCTGCCCAGGTTTCGCTACGGCGATTTCTCCGGCCTGGAGCTTGGTGACCACACCGCTTCCTTGGTAGTAACCGGCAGAACCAGAAAGAACAGTCCAAGTGTCTTGACCGTGGGGATGAACGTGAGCGGCAATTTCTTGCCCGGGAAGAACATGGTAAACAACGATTACCGACTCTTCAGTTTCAAGCACCACCGAGCGAATAGGCTCGCCATCAGACGGGTGGGTAAGCTCCGAAACCGTAAATATTCTTGATTCAGTAGTCATAGCGGCATTCTTCATATCTGTATGCTTGATATTCTTGCACACTGCCAGATGGGTTCTAACGCCGCGCTAACCCGTCGCCCGCTTGCGGGCAGTCTGCGTTGAGCGATCAGTTATGGGTTGCGTTTTCTCAATCAGACGCCCACTGACGAACTTATGCAAGACACTCGCTATCAGTGTTTGATATGGCATCCCCTCTTCTAGGGCTCTAACCTGAATGTCACTCAAGTCAATGGACGACAGGCGTATATTGACCCTGCGATCTTTCACTGCGGTGGCCCTCGCTGCCGCCCTGAACTTCTCAAGTTCTGTCTTCGTTGCGACGGACTTGAGGTTGCCTTTGTCAAAGGCGGTCAGGATTTCGCGTTCGTACGCATCAACTTTTGGCATTTTTCTCACCTTGTTGCAAATAATCCCGCGTCGCCTTGCGACTAGGGATCACGGTCTTAAGAAAAAAGTGATCCTCTTCTTCGACAAAAGGGACGAGATAGACATAGCCATCAAACGAGACAACGAGAATTTTCTGATTCGGATATTTTGTCTTGTTCGGGTGCTCCACAATATCGAGCAATCCCTCAGACTCGACAGCCACGACGATGCTTTCGAAAGACACGCCCCGGATGGACTTCAGCGACTCGTTTTTCTCAACACTCCATCGAAAAGGCTTCATGGGAAGATTTTACTTCGCTGTGTGCCTTTTGTCACCAGCGGCTACGGTGCGGCTTACAACGTTTGACATGAGGGGCGGCCAAGGGCGATAGCCCATGGACGTCCCCCTCGATGGAAGAGTTGGAGCTACGCATCCTTTGAGCCCTTATCGAAAATGAATCCCATGACCAACGTGATTAGAGGGACTGCGATCTTCCAATATTCCAATGCCGGGATAGCGCTGTGAAAGAAGAGAACCGCTAGACCGGCACCGACCAGTAGGAGCCAATGACATCCTCAATGGCGCTGCCAGCCCGGTTTTCAGTAACTCCGCCCTGCTCCAGACTGCGCTGCCCCTGCCCGGGTGAAGGAAATTTCGCCCAATGGGATAATTGGGCCCATGACTATCACTTACAAAGACGCCGAGGGCATTGCCGGCATGCGGATAGCGGGTCGCCTGGCGGGCGAATTGCTGGACTACCTGAGCCCCTTCATCCAACCCGGCGTCACCACCAATGAAATCGACCGACTCGCCGAAGCGCATACCACGCAAGTGCTGCAGGCCATTTCCGCCCCTCTGAACTACGCACCCGGGGGCCACAACCCCTACCCCAAGTCAATTTGCACATCGATCAATCACCAGGTCTGCCACGGCATTCCAAACGACAAGCCGCTCAAAAAAGGTGACATTGTCAACATCGACGTGACTGTCATCAAAGACGGCTGGCACGGCGACTCCAGCCGCATGTACATGGTGGGTGAGGTGTCCATCGCGGCCAGGCGGCTGTGCCATCTGACCTACGAGGCCATGTGGCACGGCATTGTCAAAGTCAAGGCTGGCGCCTATCTGGGCGACATTGGCCACGCCATCCAGACCTTCGCCGAAGGCCAGGGTCTGAGCGTGGTGCGCGAGTTTTGTGGTCACGGTATCGGGCGCAGTTTTCATGAAGAGCCGCAAATCCTGCACTACGGGCGTCCCGGCACACTGGACCAGCTCAAGGCGGGCATGACGATCACGATTGAGCCCATGCTCAACATCGGGCGCAAGGAAATCAAGGAGATGGGCGACGGCTGGACCATCGTCACCAAAGACCGCTCGCTGTCAGCGCAGTGGGAGCACACGGTGCTGGTCACGCCAACGGGCTATGAGGTGCTGACCCTGTCCAACGGCGGCCCGGCGATTCCGTCCTTTGTGCCGGCGCCAGCGGCTTTGGCCATTCCCAGCTGAGATGACATTGACACTGCCCAGCCAGCCAACCAGCCTGCGATAAAACCACCCGGGAACCCCGCATGACCGATCTGCAAGCGCTGCGCAGCCGTTACCGCGCGCAAAAATCCATCATCCTGGAATCGATAGCGTCGCCCGATACCACCACGCGCGGGGTTCGCGCCACGCTGGCCAAACTCTCCAAGCTGGCCGATTCGACGCTCAAGATCCTGTGGCGGCAAGCAGGCTTTAGCGGCGCGTTTGCGTTGGTGGCCGTTGGCGGCTTTGGGCGCGACGAGCTGTTTCCCTACTCCGACGTGGATGTGCTGGTGCTGTTGCCCGATTCAGAATCACCCGCCAACGACGCAGAGCTCAAGACCCGAATCGAAGGCTTCATTGGCAGCTGCTGGGACGCCGGTCTCGAAATTGGATCGAGTGTGCGCACGGTGGCCGAGTGCCTGGAGGAGGCCGCCCGAGACGTCACGGTGCAGACCTCGCTGTTAGAGGCCCGGCTGATCACCGGCAGCGCCACACTTTTTGACGATTTTGAGCGTCTTTTTTTTGCTGCGATCAATCCCAAAGCCTTTTTTATTGCCAAGACGCTGGAACTGCGCCAGCGCCACAGCAAGTTTGAGGACACTCCTTACGCACTGGAGCCCAATTGCAAGGAGTCACCGGGCGGCCTGCGCGATTTGCAGGTCATTTTGTGGGTCGCCAAGGCTGCGGGCTACGGCAACGATTGGGACGCACTGGCCCAAAGCGGCCTGGCAACCGCCTTCGAAGTCAAACAGATCAAGCACAACGAAGCGGTGTTGCGGCTGATACGCGCGCGCCTGCACTTGCTGGCACACCGGCGCGAAGACCGGCTGGTGTTTGATTTACAGAACGCCATGGCCCAGTCTTTTGGCTTTAAGGCGCCCCCCACCATTAGCGACACAAGGGCATTTGTGCGCCCGAGCGAGGCGCTAATGAAGCGCTATTACTGGTCGGCCAAGGCGGTGACCCAGCTCAATCAAATTTTGCTGCTCAACATCGAAGAGCGGCTTAACCCGTCAACCCGCGCGCCGCTGCCCATCAACGCGCGCTTCATGGACAAGGCCGGCCTGATTGAAGTGGCCAGTGACGACTTGTACCAGCGCGAGCCGCACGCCATTCTGGAAACCTTTTTGCTCTACCAGACCACGCCCGGCCTGCAGGGGCTGTCCGCCCGCACCTTGCGCGCGCTCTACAACGCGCGTGATCTGATGAATGGCGAATTTCGCAATGACCCGGTCAACCGGGGGGTTTTTAAACAGATGCTGATGCAACGCAACGGCATCACACATGCCATGCGGCTGATGAACCAGACCTCGGTGCTGGGGCGCTACCTGTGGGCCTTTCGGGCGATTGTGGGCCAGATGCAGCACGACCTGTTTCACGTTTACACGGTCGATCAGCACATCTTGATGGTGCTGCGCAATGTGCGACGCTTCTTTATCGTCGAGCACGCCCACGAATACCCGTTTTGCTCACAACTCGCTGCAGGATGGGACAAGCCCTGGATTTTGTACGTGGCGGCGCTGTTCCACGACATCGCCAAAGGGCGCGGCGGTGACCACTCTGAGCTGGGCGCCGTCGAGGCACACCGATTTTGCAAACAGCACGCTGTCCCAAAGGCAGACGCTCAATTGATCGAATTCATTGTGCGCGAGCACCTGACGATGAGCCGGGTGGCGCAAAAATCCGACCTGAGCGACCCCGACATCATTGCCGCCTTTGCCAAGCGCATGGGCAATGAGCGCTATCTGAGCGCTTTGTACCTGTTCACCGTGGCCGACATTCGCGGCACCTCGCCCAAGGTCTGGAATGCCTGGAAGGGCAAATTGCTGGAAGACCTGTATCGCCTGACCCTGCGGGTGCTGGGCGGCCACGCTGCTGATCCACACGCCGAGGTTGAATCTCGCAAGCGCGAAGCGCTCATTCAACTTGCGCTGCATGCTCTGCCGTTCGAGGCGCACAAGGCGTTGTGGGACACCTTCGATGTGGGCTACTTCATGCGCCACGACGCGGCCGATATTGCCTGGCACACCCGACAACTCTCGCGTTATGTGAATTCCGGAAAGTCAGTCGTGCGCTCGCGCCTATCGCCCCTGGGCGAGGGGCTCCAGGTGCTGGTCTACACACCCGACCGGCCGGACTTGTTTGCCCGCATCTGCGGGTATTTTGACCAAGGCGGCTTCAGTATTCTGGATGCGCGTGTTCATACGGCTTACAACCACTATGCGCTCGATACTTTTCAGGTGATCGCCCAAGGCATGACCGAGCACTACCAAGAACTCACCAGCATGGTGGAAAGTGAGCTGAGCCGTACCATCGCCGAAGACGGCCCGCTGCCGCCACCGGGCCGCGGCCGGGTCTCACGGCGGGCCAAAAGTTTCCCGATCGCCCCCCGTGTCACCCTGCGCCCGGATGAGAAAGGCCAGCGCTGGCTGCTCAACATCTCGGCCAGCGACCGCGTCGGGTTACTGTACTGTGTGGCCCGGGTGCTGGCCAAGCACCAAATCAACCTGCAACTGGCAAAAATCAATACGCTGGGGGAACGGGTGGACGACACGTTCCTGATCGAGGGCCCGGAGCTGCAACACAACCGCGCGCAGATTGACATTGAGACGGAATTGCTGGAGGCATTGGCTTAGGGCGACGCGCTTCTTGCCGCCATGTTGAAATTTGGTCTACAAAGTTTCTTCAATTATTCTTTGGGCTAATTCGGCCATAGCCCGCATAGAATGGTCTTTAGGTGCTATTATTTTTGCATCTGCATAGCGCACAAAGTTACGCTGCATCGACTGCAGATAGCTCGGATCGTAATGCAGCGTAAGCAGCTCTTGCACCACCGGGGCGATGTTGCCAGCGCGCACTTGGCGCTGCCAGCCCTGCACCAGAACCTTGCCCTTGACGTCGGTCAATACCTGCAGACGTTCGCAAAAGCTTTCGACGTCGCTGACAAAGAAACTGTAGTCTTCCATCAGCAAGGCCACGCGCTCGGCGTCGGGCAACACCAGGTTCAGGCAGGGGCTTTGGCGCATGGCCTCGATCAGCGCGGTGGGCACCGCCACATTTCCGACTTTTTTGCTTTCGCTCTCAACATAGACCGGGCGCGTGCTATCGAGCGTTCGCAAGGCTTGCCACACCAGCGTGTCAAAGCGCTTTTGTGTCGGCTGAGCTTGCCCGGGAATGGCACCGAGCACCGAACTGCGGTGCCGGGCCAGCGCTTCCAGGTCCAGCACCTGTGCACCTTGGGTTGCCAGCGCCTGTAGCAGCCGGGTTTTGCCGGACCCGGTGGTGCCACTGATCACGCGCCAGTCCAGCCCACTGACCAGGCGTGGGATGTCTTGCACCACAGCGGCCCGAAACGCCTTGTAACCACCTTCGACCAGCGTGACCCGAAAACCGATCTGACTCAGAATCAGCGCCAGCGAGCCGCTGCGTTGGCCACCACGCCAACAGTAGGCCAGCGGTTGCCAGTCTTTGGGCTTGTCGATGACGGCACGTTCAATGTGCGCCGCAATATTGCGCGCCGCTATTGCCGCACCGCGTTTTTTGGCTTCAAAAGCGTTGACCTGTTTGTACAGGGTGCCAATGTCGCGGCGTTCCTCGTTGTTGAGAGTGGGCCAGTTGACGGCGAGCGGCAAATGGTCTTCGTCGAACTCACCGGGGCTGCGGGCGTCAATGACAGTGTCAAACTCATGCAAACGCGCGAGAACGTCGGTGGCGGGCAGGATGTTCAGGCTCATTACAGGATTTTTTTCAGTTCTGGCCACACATTGGCCAGCATGATGGGGTGTGCTTCTTCCTTGGGATGGATCCGGTCCGCTTGAAACAGGCGAGTCGTGCCATCGTCAGCCACGCCCTTGAGCAGGAACGGCACCAGCGCGGCGCCCCTGGCCTTGGCCACGCTGGCAAACAGTGCGGCAAAACGCTCACCATAGTCTTTGCCGTAATTGGGGGGCACCTGCATGCCGATCAGCAGCACTTTGGCGCCGGCATTCTGAGCCGCCAGCGTCATGTGACTCAGGTTGTCTTGGGTAAGTTTCAGGGGCAAACCCCGCAGTGCATCATTGCCACCGAGTTCAATGATGACGTGCGTTGGCCGGTGTTGCGTCAGCAGGGCGCCCAGACGCGCGCGCCCGCCAGCAGTGGTGTCGCCGCTGATGCTGGCGTTGATCACGGTGGCCGGTATTTTTTCGGCTTTAAGCCGCTGCCCCAGCAGCGCCACCCAGCCGCTGCCCCGCTTGAGCCCATACTCGGCACTGAGCGAGTCGCCCAGAACCAGAATTTTTCTGGCTTTGGCGCTCTTGGGCGCCACGCCAGTAGCTTGCGCCGGTGCCACAAGCGATAACCCCGCCACAGCAGCCAGTACCCCTATCGCGATAAAGTCTCGGCGTTGCGTGTCAATTCGATACAAAGAAAGCTTCATGTCTGATTCAATTATTTCCGTTGACCATGTGTTCAAGTCGGTGACAGATTCCACCGGCACACTTGACATTTTGCGCGATATTGATTTCTCGCTGAATGCCAGGGAAACAGTCGCCATTGTCGGGGCCTCAGGTTCCGGCAAGAGCACGCTGTTGTCGATCATTGCGGGTCTTGACACACCCAGCCGCGGCACCGTTCGGCTGGCCGGGCAGGACATTTTCACCCTCAATGAAGACGAGCGCGCGGCCGTGCGGGCCCAAAAGGTCGGCTTTGTCTTTCAGAGTTTTCAGTTGCTGGGCAATCTAACCGCCCTGGAGAACGTGATGCTACCGCTGGAACTTAGCGGCAAGCGCGATGCGCGCGCCGCCGCAACCGACATGCTGGCGCGCGTCGGATTGGCCGAGCGTCTGGGTCATTACCCCAAGGTACTCAGCGGCGGCGAGCAGCAGCGGGTGGCCCTGGCGCGCGCCTTTGTCGTCAAACCGGCGCTCTTACTGGCCGATGAGCCCACCGGCAGTCTGGACTTTGCCACCGGTGAGCGAGTGATGGAACTGATGTTTGACCTGAACCGTGAACTTGGCACCACGCTGGTGCTGGTCACGCACGACCGCGCGATTGCCTCCCGCTGCGCGCGCTGCATCACGATTGAGGCGGGACGGGTGCTGGAGACGGAAATGGCAGTTTGATCAGTTGATCAGTTGATCAGTTGATGGCTTGATGGCTTGAATCGAGGTTGAAGGCAGCAAGGACGCCAATTGGTCCTTATGGCAAAAGATTCCATTGCTTCGCACGACAGTCAAATGCAAGCTCTGTGGCCCGCCACCGAACCTGACCAATTGCATGAAGCTGCGCCCAGCATGGACGAGCCAGCCATTGACCCGTTTGCCTCTGTTCACAAAAATTCTTCGTAGCCGTTTGCCAGAAGAAAAGAGATTCATTGACATACGCCCCCTTGCCGACGGCCTATGACACGGCACCCCGTTCCAAGGCTTTCAAAGACTTTTTATTCAGCAACGAAGATGAATGCGGGCAACAAAAACCCTTGTAACTCATTGAATTACAAGGGTTTATTTGGTAGGCGCAATTGGACTCGAACCAACGACCCCCACCATGTCAAGGTGGTGCTCTAACCAGCTGAGCTATGCGCCTGAATCGTTATCAGCCGCGAATTGTAGCAGCAAATTCTTGACGAACCGCAAACAGGAACTCGCACTCTTTTCAGAGACGCGAATGGCCTCTTTATATCCAGATCGCATATCTAAATCATCAAAAGATAGTTTGAAATATAAAGACTTGCCTTTAGAGTTCACCTCCTATGCAAGACCTCGCTTTTATTTTTGCCGGATTTTTTGTCGGAATGGTGGTGGGCCTCACCGGTGTCGGCGGTGGCTCGCTCATGACGCCTATCCTGATCTTCTTTTTTGGCGTCAAGCCCTACATGGCCGTCGGCACTGATCTGCTGTTTGCCGCCTTTACCAAAATGGGCGGCACGATCAAGTTGGCGCGCGCACGCCAGGTGGAATGGCGCGTCGTGTTGCACCTGTCGGCGGGCAGCATCCCGGCCGCTTTGACCACACTGTGGGTCCTGAGCCGTGTTGGTACGGCCAGTGCCGAGATTCAACACGTGATGACCACCACGCTCGGCGTTGCCTTGCTGCTCACTGCGGCAGCTACTCTTTATAAGGCCGTGCGCGGCAAGGCGGCACCCACTTCAGTGGCGCGTGGCCAGGAGACACTGGCCGCCAGGCCGCTGCATTGGAGCCTGCCGCTGCTGTTTGGCGCCGTGATTGGAACACTCGTCACCCTCACCTCGGTGGGCGCGGGCGCCATTGGCGTCACAGTGCTGATGCTGTTGTACCCGTTGCTGCCCTTACCGCGCATTGTGGCGTCCGATATTGCTTATGCCGTACCGCTCACCTTGGTGGCAGGGCTGGGCCACGCCTCGCTGGGTTCGGTCGATTGGCCCTTGTTGGCCAAGCTGCTCATTGGGTCGATTCCCGGCATCTGGGTCGGAGCGCACCTGATGACGCGCACGCCCGAGCGGGTGATTCGTTCCCTGCTGTCCGTGCTGTTAGCCTACGCCGGCACCAAACTCATCGTTATGTAAGACCCATAGCAAGAACCACCCTCTTTCAACCGTCGGTTTTTCTAAACTCAATTCACCATGTACCAATACACCGACTTTGACCGTCAATTTGTGCACCAGCGTGCCGCGCAGTACCGCGACCAGCTTGAACGCAACCAACGCGGCGAACTTAGCGACGATGATTTTCGCCCGCTGCGGCTGCAAAACGGCTGGTATATCCAGCGTTATGCGCCGATGCTGCGCGTGGCCGTGCCCTATGGCGAACTGGCCAGTGCGCAGTTGCGCGTGCTGGCCCGCATCGCACGCGAGTTTGACCAGCCCAGCGCCCCCGTGTACCAACACGCCAGCGGCACACAAGCTGAGCTCGGCACGCCGCACCTGCCAGTCGGCTACGGCCACTTCACGACTCGCCAGAACGTGCAGTTCAACTGGATCCCCTTGGACAAAAGCGCCGATGTGATGGACCTGCTGGCCAGCGTCAACATGCACGGCATCCAGACCAGCGGCAATTGCATCCGCAACATCACCAGCGACGCGCTCGCTGGCGTCGCGGTCGATGAGAGTATTGACCCGCGCCCCTACTGCGAGATCATGCGGCAGTGGAGCACCTTGCACCCTGAATTCGCTTTTTTGCCACGCAAGTTCAAGATTGCAGTCTCAGGCGCACAGGAAGACCGCGCGGCCACCGCCTGGCATGACATCGGCTTGCAGTTGCTGCGCGATGCCGACGGCCGGATCGGCTTCAAGGTGCAGGTGGGCGGCGGCATGGGCCGCACGCCGGTGATCGCCAGCACCATCCGCGCGTTTTTGCCCTGGGCGCAGATTCTGAATTACCTGGAAGCCGTGGTGCGGGTCTACAACCGTTGGGGCCGGCGCGACAATATGTACAAGGCGCGCATCAAGATTCTGGTCAAGGCCGAGGGCCAGCGCTTCACCGACGAGGTCGAGGCCGAGTACCAGGACATCCTCACCCACGACGGCGCACCGCACACCATTGCCCAAGCCGAGCTCGACCGGGTCTCAGCATCATTTTTACCCCCAGCCCTTGTGCAGCAAGCGCAAGATGCTACTGGTAATGAAGCAATCGAGCTATCGGATAAGGACGCCAAGGACTACCAGCGCTGGCTCAAGCAGAACGTGGCGCTGCACCAAAATCCCGATTTGCGCGCCGTCACGCTGTCGTACAAGCGCCTGGGCCAGGCCCCGGGCGACGCCAGCGCCGATCAGCTCGATACCGCTGCGGACCTGGCAGACCGCTTCAGCGCCGGTGAAATGCGCGTCACGCACCAGCAGAACCTGCTGCTGCCCTGGGTGCGTGCCGACCAGTTGCCCGCTCTGTGGCAAGCAGCGCGCCAAGCCGGTCTGGCCAAGGCCAACATCGGCTTGCTGACCGACATGATCGCCTGCCCCGGTGGCGACCTGTGCGCGCTGGCCAACGCGCGCTCGATTCCCGTGGCCGCAGCCATCACCGAACGCTTCCAGGACCTGGACGAGCTGTTTGACATCGGCGCGGTTGACCTGCACATCAGCGGCTGCATCAACTCCTGCGGCCACCACCACAGCGGTCATATCGGGATTTTGGGCGTCGACAAGGATGGTCGCGAGTGGTACCAGGTGTCGCTTGGCGGCTCGGACGGCAGCACGCTGTCAGGCGCTGCCGTGGCTGGCAAAGTGATTGGCCCCTCATTTGCAGCCTCAGAAGTGACCGATGTGGTGGAGGCGCTGTTAGAGACTTACCGCCTGCAGCGCTCAAGCGGTGAAGGCTTTATTGCCACCGTGCGGCGCCTGGGCCTGGAGCCATTTCGTGCGGCTGCCAACCGGGTTCGCAGCGAGACTGGCAACAGCGGCAAAGAGCTCCATATTCATTTGAAAACGGCCGATGCCCTGACCGATTAAGATCAAAACCTTATGCAAAACAAAATAACTTTGATAGCTGCCAGCGCTTATTCCACGTGGGCTACAGGCCAGAATGTTATAAATTTGGCGAATGATGCCGACCCGCGCACCTTGGCACTGACCGGGGTGCAGCGGGTGGAGCTGAACTTCCCCAAGTTCACCGATGGCCGCGCCTTCAGCCAGGCCTTTCTGCTGCGCCGGCGCCTGGGTTTCCAGGGCGAAATTGTGGCCACTGGTGATGTGCTGATTGACCAATTGCTGCAAATGCAGCGCAGCGGCTTTGATGCCGCCGTGCTGCGCGCTGACCAAGACATCGCGCTGGCGCAGCGCCAACTGGAGCGTTTCAGCGGCTTTTACCAGGGCGATGCCGTCACGCCAGCGCCGCTGTTTGCGGCCAGCGGGTCGTCGCCACTGGCCCCAGTTGACGCAAGCAGCATCGAAGGCGTTGCGGCATGAGCGCCATCGATCGCAACGCCCGCGCCTCTGGCGACTTTGCCGCCAAGCTGGCAGAAACGACGGCCCTATTGCAGCAGGCCGCGCTTGATTACGCACCTTTGACCGCCGGCGCTGCACCACGTATCACCCTGGCTTGCAGCCTGGGCGCTGAAGACATGGTGATTGCGCACCTGATCAACAGCTTGCAGCTCGATATCGGCATTTTTGTGCTGGAAACCGGCATGTTGCACACCGAGACGCTGGCTTTGCTGGAGCGCCTCAAAGCCAGCTCACGCGCACCGGTAGAGGTCTTCAAGCCGGTACCAGAAGCAACCGTCGAGTTTGTCGCGCGCGAGGGCCTGGAGGCGATGTACAAAAGCATCGAGTTGCGCAAGGCCTGCTGCAACATCCGCAAAATGGAACCTTTGAACCGCGCCCTCAAAGACAAGGCCGCCTGGATCACCGGCCTGCGCCGCGAACAATCCGGCGCGCGTGCCGAGGTGCCGTTGATCGACACCTCGGATGCCGCCCGCGTGAAGTTGAACCCCTTGGCAAACTGGACCTGGGGTGATGTCTGGTATTTCATTGCCCTCAACAAGATTGACTACAACCCGCTGCACGACCAGTTCTACCCCAGCATCGGCTGCGCGCCCTGCACCCGCGCCATTAGCCAGGGCGAAGATTTTCGCGCTGGTCGCTGGTGGTGGGAAGATGAGGCCGCCAAGGAATGCGGCCTGCACGTCAAAACCAGCCCGCTGCCAGAAAAGGCCCTAACATGAACGCTCCCCTGCCCTCCAACCTGTTGCACCCCATGACGCACCACCCTCGCCCTGACCATCTTAGCAACGCCCATCTCGATGCGCTCGAAGAAGAAACCATCTTCATCCTGCGCGAAGTGGCAGCCGCCTTTGAGCGCCCGACGCTCTTGTTTTCTGGCGGCAAAGACTCGCTGGTGATGCTCAAGTGCGCCGAGAAGGCTTTTATTGACAGCAAGAACGGTGGCCGCATTCCGTATCCGCTGCTGATGATCGACACGGGTCACAACTTCCATGAGGTCACCGATTTCCGCGACTCACGCGCCAAGGAGCTGGGCGCCGAGCTGATCGTTCGCAGCGTCGAAGACTCGATGGCGCGCGGCACCGTGCGCCTGACGCATCCGGGCGAGAGCCGCAATGTGCACCAGTCGGTCACGCTCCTGGAGGCGATCGAGGAATTTCGCTTTGACGCGCTGATTGGTGGCGCCCGCCGTGATGAAGAGAAAGCACGCGCCAAGGAACGCATCTTCAGCCACCGCGACAGCTTTGGTCAGTGGCAACCGAAAGAGCAGCGCCCCGAATTGTGGACGCTGTTCAACACCCGCTTGCACCCGGGCGAGCATTTCCGCGTATTCCCGATTTCAAACTGGACCGAGCTCGATGTGTGGCAGTACATTGCGCGTGAAAAGGTCGCCCTGCCCTCGCTCTACTACACGCACCAGCGCGCGGTGGTGGAGCGCAAAGGCCTGCTGGTGCCGGTGACTGAGTTGACCCCCTTGAAGCCCGGCGAAGTGGCCGAACTGCGCGACGTGCGCTTTCGCACCGTGGGCGACATCACCTGCACTTGCCCGGTCGCCAGCCTGGCGGCGAACGCGGATGACATCGTTTTAGAGACGCTGACGGTGGAGGTGTCCGAGCGCGGTGCGACCCGCATGGACGACAAAACCTCTGAGGCTTCCATGGAGAAGCGGAAAAAAGATGGGTACTTTTAGTGATCTCGGCGCGGCTATGTGTCTAACCCGGCGCGGCGACAGCGACTAGCAGCGTGCGTTGGATGTCTGGCGTAGCGAAGTCAAGGAGGAGGCTTGGGCGAAGCACAAGCCGGGGGACATTCGCGGAGTCAGACACCCAATGCGCGTTGCGGGTTAAAGCCAAATTCGCACTGCGCTGCGGGTTAAAGCTAAGTAGGCCTCACAAGTGACTATTCAACGTTAACCATAACGGCCCCACTAAACACCAAGAAGACAAAGATGAACACTACTATTTCAATAGCTACTAACGCAACAGACACGAGGGCTATAGCCCAATTAGATACACAATCTGCGCTGAAATTCATCACCTGCGGCAGTGTCGACGACGGCAAAAGCACCTTGATTGGCCGCTTGTTGCTGGACAGCAAAAGCGTGCTGCTTGACCAGCTGGCCAATGTATCCAAGAGCGGCGAGGCGGACCTGGCGCAATTCACCGACGGCTTGTCCGCCGAGCGTGAGCAGGGCATCACCATCGACGTGGCCTACCGCTACTTCAACACCGCCGATCGCAAATTCATCATTGGCGACGCCCCCGGCCACGAGCAATACACCCGCAACATGGTCACCGCCGCCAGCAGCGCCGATGCTGCCGTGGTGCTGGTGGATGCCACCAAACTTGACTGGGTCAACCCCGTTTTGAGCCTGCTGCCACAAACCCGGCGCCATACGCTCTTGTGCCACTTGCTGCGCGTCAACAGCATCGTGTTTGCCGTCAACAAGCTCGACGCGCTGGAAGACGCAGCCAAACCAAAAACCGCAGGCCAGGCGGCGCTGGCTTTTGCCAACATCAGCCATGCCCTGCGCGCGTTTGCCCAAGCCGCCGGTATCGAGGTCGCGGCGATCGTGCCGATTTCGGCGCTCAAGGGACACAACGTGGTGGAAGCGGCCGAGGGCTGGTGCGGCTACAACGGGCCCAGTTTGCTCGACATTCTGGAACTCTTGCCCGTGACCCCGGCCGATACCGAGTTGCCGCTGGCATTTCCGGTGCAATGGGTCGAAAAGTTCTCTGCTAGCCGTGACACCTCGCAAGGCCGGCGCGTCTTTTGGGGCCGGGTTGCCACCGGCTTTGCCCGCGTCGGGCAGGCGGTCAAGCTGCTGCCCAGCGGTCAAAGCGCCAACATCGCGCAGGTGCTGGGCACGACCCGCCAGCCCGGCACAGTCGCTGGCGGCCACAGCGCCGGCATTGTGCTGGACCGGGAGGTTGATGTGTCGCGCGGCGACTGGCTGCTGGGGGTTGAAGCTGCGAATGCCGACAGTGCGGTTGCAGAGGATGATTTCGATACGACGCCCGCAACCACCAGCCTGGCGCCCAGCCGCGAGCTGAAAGTGACGATCGCCTGGATGGACGACGAGCCACTGGTCGCAGGCCGGGTCTATTGGGCGCTGCACGGGCACCGCTGGGTCAAGGCCCGCGTCAAGCGCATCGTGCACAAACTTGACATCAACACCCTGGCCGAAGAAAACGCCAGCGTGCTGGCGGCCAATGCCATTGGCCATGTCGAGTTGGTGCTGCAAGAGCCGATTGCAGCGCGGCCATTCAACCAGTCCCGGGTGCTTGGCTCCATGGTGTTGGTGGACACGGCCTCGCACAAAACCTCGGGCGCAGTGCTGATTAATTGACCTGGTTCAAGAAATCCGGCGACGTCCAAGGCTATTTGGGCGGGACAGAATTTGAAACCCAATAAAATCGACCCTTTTCACCTACCTTGTCGAAAAACACAACATGACACATACCGTCACTGAAGCCTGTATCAAATGCAAATACACCGATTGCGTCGATGTCTGTCCCGTGGATTGCTTTCGCGAAGGTCCCAATTTTTTGACCATCGACCCCGATGAGTGCATTGACTGCGCCGTGTGCATTCCCGAATGCCCGGTCAATGCCATCTATGCTGAAGAAGATGTGCCCAAAGACCAGCAGCACATGACCAAGATCAATGCCGATCTGGCCAAGCTGCCGGGCTGGAAGACCATCACCAAGCGCAAGCCCGCCCTGCCTGAGGCCGAAGAATGGAAAGACAAGGCCGGCAAGCTGCCATTTCTAGAGCGCTGATTTTTTGCTTTTTGCTCTTTCAACACATGGACTATTGACTCGCCTGTGCGCAACCATCAAAACCCCATAGAGACCGACGCGCTAGTCATCGGTGCCGGCCCGGTCGGATTGTTTCAGGTGTTCGAACTCGGCCTGCTTGAAATCAAGGCCCATGTCGTGGATTCGCTGGAGCACCCCGGCGGTCAGTGCGTTGAGCTCTATCCTGACAAGCCCATTTACGACATCCCTGCCGTTCCCGTCTGTACCGGCCGGGAGTTGACGGAAAACCTGCTGAAACAGATTGCCCCGTTTGGTGCCACCTTTCACTACGGACAGGAAGTCACGACGGTAGAAAAACAGGACGACGGACGTTTTTTTGTCGCCACCTCCAAGGGTACGAGCTTCCTGAGCAAAACCATTTTCATTGCCGCAGGCGTGGGCGCATTCCAGCCGCGCACCCTCAAGGTTGACGGCCTGGACGTGTTCGAAGACTCGCAATTGTTTTACCGCGTGCGCAACCCGGCCGATTTTGCGGGCAAGAATCTGGTCATCGTTGGCGGCGGCGATTCTGCCCTCGACTGGGCGCTGGACTTTGTCAAAGCCGGCCCCCACAAAGCCGCCAGCGTGATCCTGATCCATCGCCGGGACGGCTTCAAGGCCGCGCCGTCCAATGTGGCGAAAATGCGCGAACTGTGCGACGCGCTGGAGATGCAGTTCATCGTCGGTCAGGTCACCGGCTTTGAAGCCCAGGACAGCCTGCTGACCGGCATCAAAGTCAACGGTTCTGACGGCATCACCCGGGTCGTACCGCTGGACGTGTTACTGGTCTTTTTCGGCCTGTCGCCCAAGTTGGGCCCGATTGCCGACTGGGGCCTGGACATCGAGCGCAAACAGCTCAAGGTGGATACCGAGAAATTTTCCACCAGTGAGCCTGGCATTTTTGCCGTCGGCGACATCAACACCTATCCCGGCAAGAAGAAGCTGATCTTGAGTGGCTTTCATGAATGCGCACTGGCCGCCTTTGGCGCCATAACGATCATTTCGCCTGAGAAAAAAGTTTTTTTGCAGTACACCACCACCAGTCCGAAGTTGCACAAGGTGTTGGGCGTTGAGTCGCCGGTGTTTGACTGAGTCAAATACGCGCTTATTTGAAGCTCAAAACCCAATCTGCCAGTTTCCTGGCTTCTGCTTCATTCACTTGGGTATTGGCCGGCATCGGCACCGCCCCCCAGACGCCAGAGCCGCCCTTCATGATTTTTGTTGCTAGCTTGGCCGAAGCATCTTTTTGACCGGCATACTTCTTTGCCACATCCTGGTACGCCGGTCCCACCAATTTTTTCTCGACGGTATGGCAGGCCAAACAATTCTTGGCCTTGGCAAGCGCTGGATCAGCCAGTACGGGAACAGTGAGAAAGGCTGCGGCAAGCGCAGCGATAATTAAAGTTTTAGCCATTAAGACCTCATCGCTTGGTTTATAGTGAACTGGTGCGATTGTATTGATTGGTGTTGACAGGCGACCTTGGCGCGCCCATCAAAATGTAACTGGGCTTTGCGAGATGTATTTACTAGGACTTGGATTATTCTTAATGATCATGAAATCTCTGGCATTTGGCCCGGTGGCGAACTGGAGCTGGTGGGTTGTTATGGCGCCATTTGGCCTGGCTGTGCTCTGGTGGACCTGGGCTGACCATTCTGGCTACACCAAGAAAAAGGCGATGGACCGGGAAAACAAGCGCAAGCAGGAACGCATTGACAGAAACAGGGAAAACATGGGAACGTCCACCAGGAAGAACCGTCGTTAGGCTGCAGCCCGACAAGAAGAAATTCAGAGAAGAGTGATGACAGACCCGACCCCGGCCAACCCGCGCACTGCCGCGTCTGTAGCGCCAGAGACTTCTCTAGGCCCCGATCTTTCCTTACAACTTTCTGCCCTGCAAACAGGGAACACGATTGAATTGATACCGCATCCCGATCAAATGGCCCTGGAGCTCAAAGCCATGCGCCAACAGGCTCTCATTACCCAGTCAGGTATTGAACAACTGCAACTAGAACAGCAGGGCCAGCCTTTTACCAGCGCTATTTTTGGTATGCCAGCCAGTCTGACACCCGGAACAGCCTTGTTGGGTATCGGGATACTGATACTGGGCGGCTTGCTGACGTGGTCTGGATCGCACCGTTTGCGGGCAAGACCAATGGGGCGACAACAAGAGTTCGTTGACAGTTACAGCCCTCCAGACCTACCGCTGGATTCAGAAACATTAGAAGTCCTTCAGTCAGCGCGGGTGCGTGCAGCCGCCCTGCCGGAGACGGCACCAGAGTTGCCAACGGCGTCTACTGAGCCACCCGCTTCAGCTTCGGGCGCCGCAGTTTCAGACTTGGATGTGAATCTGGAAGATTTGTTGCCGATCAAAGCGCCTTTGATGCAAGCTGTCGTCAGCGCTAACGAAAAGCCGGTTGCCAAGATCCAACATGTACCGGAGTTTGACCCGGAAGCGGCTGCTGATGAAGTTGAACGTGTACTCAAGTCGCTGGCCAGCAAGCGTGCGGCCAGGTCTAGGCGGCCGCAAAAAACAGATTTAACAACGTCAAACGAGCAAGATCACAGGCCAGTCGAATTACTGCCGCTTCACACACCGACTGGCCGACCCGCCCAAGGCAACCGGGGCGGCGAGAATCAAGACGCAGCGCGTTCGCCAGACCAGCAGAACCCCGCACCCCGACATGAAAGCGTTCTACCGACACTGCCCCCTGCAGCCGCAGTTTTACTGGATTTCGATATCCAGGACCAGCCAGTTGCTGATTTGCAGGCTGTGCTGCCCACAGCAACAACAGCTACGCCCAAACTGGACACTGACGACGAGCTAGACCATGCGGTGCAACTGTCATTGGCACAAGAATTCGAGGCTCTGGGTTTGACGTTCGGGGCGCGTGAACTTGCCACCGAAGTACTCGACTCCCCCGACTCCGCACTCAGTTCATACGCACAGGCCCTGCTGCGCCAGATCGAAGATCAAGAGCTGGCGGACCCGGGGACGCCGCGCAGCATTTTCTAAGACAAAGCGGCCGCCTTGACTCAAGCGCCGGCGAGCTTCTTGAAGGTCGCCAGAACCGCGTCACCCTTGAACGGTTTGACGATCCAGCCCTTGATGCCGGCCGCTTTGCCTCGCTCTTTCATGATGGGTGAATTCTCGGTGGTCAACATGATGATGCTCACCGTGCTGTTGCCCAGCTCACCGCGGACTTTTTCCGCCATGGTCAAGCCATCCATGTTGGGCATATTGACGTCGCAAACAACGAGCTTGATGCTCGGGTCAGCCTTGAGCTTGGCCAGACCGTCACGCCCGTCAACCGCCAAAGCCACATTCAAGCCATTCTTTTTCAGAAAATCACCTACTTCGTTACGGACGGTGCTCGAGTCATCAACCACTAAAATTTGCGCCATGATTAAATCCTATATAAAAATCAAAACAATTCAAGCTCACCAGAATCAAACAACTCATCCACGGTTGAAAATTGGTTTTCTTTGAAATCCTCCGGAGACCAGCTCAGGTTAAAAACAAACCTTTGATAGATAACCATCGATTTCTCATCGTTGTGATCTCCGTCCAACAAAGTGTATTTGAAACACAACTGGGGATTCTCCGAACCAAATGAGATGTAGCGATGCAGGTGATTGATCACCAGCGGCACCTGAGCCAGATTGGCATTATTTTCAGAATAATTGATGTACTTGTTCTTGAAGGCACCCCAAATAAGATTGGTAATTTCACCCAGCACATTGTTCAGGTTGCGAAAGTCATCGGCACTATCGGCATCAATATAAGTCTTATCCGCCTTGACCAGTCGTAACAGCGACTCTTCTTCGGCCTGCAGCATCATGTAGCCGCGACACCAACTGCCTTCAATCGGAATCAGCGTGAATATCTCACCAAAAATAATTCGATCGCGAACAATATAGGGAGCAGCAATCTCGACTCCCATTCCTCGAAACTGGCTTTCCAGCGCCGTCTTGGTCAGATCTGTGATACCGCGCACCAGTGCACTCGGGTAGACCAAACTGAAAATAAACTCGTCAATGGCCTGATGCAGATTGGCAATGCAGTCGATCGTATAGGCTGCACTGAATAATTTACGGTCCTTTTCGGAAAAATCGTCCAGATGATCTGATTTTTCCCGACGCAAGAAAATTGGTAAATCAGGACGAACCTCATGAATATCCCGGGCCAGCTGGATGCCACCGTGGGCGTTGTCGCCATATTCTTCAGCCAAAAGAATTGCGCCCAAATCCACGTTGGACTTGAGAACAGACATGATGTTGTCATGCTGGACTTTGAGTCCAATCAAATTATGGCTATCGCAAAATGCCTTGATACTGTCATAGCACTCGGCGTTACTGTCCAGAACCAGTACTTTACTGACAATCTTTGTTTCATCGGTCATTCTTGCTTCCTTGGGTTTGACGCCCTGTTATCAGAATAATTCCAGCTCGCCGGTATTGGCCTCTTCTTCGCTGATTTCAACCTTGAAATCCAGGTCTGCATAGGCACAGACGCACAGGCTGGCGTGAAAATGAACTGTCTCGTTAATGTCGACCCGGAGGTGTTGAACATGGCCGGTATTGAGTATTGCCAGATAGGATGAGCAATCCTTGTCGAGAATATTGGGAGTCGACATGCCAATATTTGGAAAAAAATGCGCCAACTCTCGATTCAGAATGCCACAAGAAATATTGCCACATTCAGAAATCGCGTCGTCAAAATCCCGTTCACTCATGCCTTCAACCGACGACTTGTTGACTCTGGCAAAGTGCTCTCTGGTGGCCTGGTCTGGCGTGAAATAAATCAAAACCATCAACCGAAACAGGTACGACGAGACCGTCAGAATGACCAGCTTGCTTTCTTTGACCTCTGAAAGATCAGGCAATACGCTGATCTCGAAATTGTCCTCGGGCGATGCAAGCAACCCACCTTTAAGGCCCTGCATAAACATGTAGTCGAAACCATCCCGGGCGTTATTGCTGATCATGGTGGGTGCCGTTTAATTGGAGAGCACTTCTTTGGTTTTTTTGTTGATCAGATCAAGCCCAATGACCGAGCCGATGATCATCTTGCCGCCGGCCTGCAAATCCTGAAATGTCGTTGTGGTGATCAAATCGTTTTCATAAAGGTTGCTTCGGTAGTCTTTAGACAGTGCCTCGGCGCGTGCGGCCAACTCACGCATTTCATTGGCAACCACGGCAAATCCACGGCCCTGCTCACCCGCGCGTGCGGCCTCAATCGACGCATTCAGCGTCACGATCACAACCTGGCGCACGATCGAGGAAAACTCGTCGTTTTTGCTGTGCATTTCCCGGTTGTGGGTGATCAGGGCGCTCATATCCGCATGCCAGCGTTCAAAGGTCTTGGCCAAGCCAAGCAGCTTGTCGATCGCTTGCCCCAAGGCATTGCAGTTTTCCAGCGTCTTGTCTTTTGCATTCGAATTCTCTGAATCCAACTGGCGCAGAACTTTCGCCTGCTCCTGTTGCAGTTGCTGCAATTGAGCCTGGCCTGTATTGGCTTCTTGCGTCAACAACTGCTGGTGCTGCTCAAGCTTATGCTCCAACTCCCGAATGACGAGCTGCAAATTTTGCTCTGCAGTCTGCACCTGCTCGATCGGCACCATGTCCGCCATGGCCCTTTTAAGTTGCCTAAGACGCCACACCATGACACCTGCGCCAAGCAGGCAACCCAACAGAAAATAGACGATTGAAGTGGTCACAAAAGAATTCAAATAGATGACTGGACGGCAAACTTCACAGGCAGGTTGATGACGACTTCAAACGGCCGGTAGTCTTGGGCGGCATTGTCGTCCAGGAACCGAATCTTCACGCTGCCACCTTCACGCTCCAGGAAACCTTTGACTGCGTCCATACCAACGCCCCGGCCTGAAACCTCGGTCACCTTGTCAGCCGTTGAAAAGCCCGGCGTGAAGATCAACTGAGCTACTGACTCGGGCGAGGCATTGGCATCGGTAAGCAGGTCTTTCTCAATGGCGGTCTGACGAATTCTGGCCATGTTCAAGCCTTGCCCGTCGTCCCGCATTCTGAGCATGAACTGCCCATCTTCAAGCGCCAGATCCAGCTGGATCTGCCCAACAAGTGGCTTGCCTGCGGCCAAGCGCGCAGCGGGTGTTTCCAAGCCGTGATCCATTGAGTTGCGGAACAAATGTACGAACAGGTTCTTCAGTAGACCGCTGATTTGATTGCGCACCACAACCCCATGGTCCTCAATGCTGATCCGGGGTGGCTCTTTGCCCAACTCCCGGGCCAGCGAGGGCATGGATTCAATGACGCCAGCCAGTATCTCGTCAATTCTCTCGGTGCCGATCAGGCTCAAAGTCTTACCCACATGAGCCAGCGTGGCACGCAGCGCTGCCACGCTCTCGGCGTTGGTGGTCTCAATCAGATGCAGCGACTCAGTGACCTGCTCTTTGTCGACCATCAGGAAGCGCTCGACGCTGCCACGGCGCCCTGGGCCCTTGCGTCCCAGCGTCGTACTATTGACCTTGGCGTACTCGTCCACCAGGGCGCGCACTTGCGCGAGTTGCTCTTTTTGAGAATCAGTATCCCATTCTTTTTCTGGGTTCTTGCGCAACTCGTCATAGACCTGCTCGGTTTCGTGCACGACGTTGGTCATATGCAGCAAACCATAGGTGCGCGCATTGCCCTTCAAGGTATGCATATTGCGGAACAGCAGGCCTATCGCTTCAATATCTTTTTGATGGGTATCGCGGTTGATGGTGTCATTTTCCTCAACAAACTTGTACGAACTCTCAATAAATTCCTGGAATTTTTCCTGGCTTACGGCCAAGATTTCACCAATGATTTCAAGCTCACGCTTTTGCGCTGTGGCTTCGCCGGCCAACCGTTTGAACTCGGTGACATCGCGCACGCAAAGCATGAGCTTTTCGACCACGTCATTGCAGATCGGTGACCAGCTGAGCTCCAATGACTTGACCCGGCCATCGGCCATGGTCTTGTCCAGTTCAGTGACCAGCAAATGCGAATTGAATTCGAAGTTCATCTGATCTTCACCAATACAAGACCCAATCGCGGCTTCAACCTGCGACAGCATGTCAGCGCCCAGATTGGTGTTGCTGAACACAATATCCATCAAGCTCTTGCCGGCAATTTCCTTGGTCTCGAAAATGGTTTCGAGGTAGGCTGAATACTCTGGATGAATGATGTTGCCAGCGGTCACGGTCAGCACACCTTGTGGCATGTTTTCAAGCATCGACTCAATGTCATTGGTCTTTTGACGCAATTGCGCCGTGCGCTCTGTCACCAGGTCTTCCAGGCTGTCGTTCATGACTTTCAGGTCCCCGACCAGTTTCTTGTTCTCGACGAAGGTGTTGGCAAAGGTGTTGGAGGCGACATAGAGCATGGTGCCGGTGGCGATCAACACGCCAAAAAATATCATCGAGTAGGACTGAATGACACCCAGAGCAAGCAAAAGGTCATTGAAGCCCATCGCCACAAAAACGCTGATACCAAACAGCAAGATGCCCGCTCCTGGCTTCTTGTTCATTATTCCTCTGATCAGCATATAGCAGGCGCCAAAGCCGGCCAACAGATTGCCAATGAAATAGACGCTGCGGATGTGCTGGAACAATGCAACATTGGGGTAAAAGGCCATAGAGCCAATGGTCAACCCGATGCTGCCCAGCAAAATGCCGCCAATCCAGTTTATTTTTGGCGTGAATTTATGAAAGTACTGGGCAAAGATATAGAACAGAAAGCAGGCAGCTATCCCAATGTAGTGCAGATAGAGCATTGTCTCCGGTTCAAAGATGCTCAAAAAATAATCGCCGGGTGCTGCAAAGAACGGAAAAATGACAAGACTCGATGCTGCGCACACCAGATAAAGGCCGTAACGGGTCTTGGCATAAATCAATAAGAAGAAAAGACCAAAAAATGCAATGACGTAAGCGGCAATCATGCGCGACTCACCGCCCAATATCTGATAGATCACCAGGCCGGTGTCGTGCTTGTCGTACTTGTGTAATTCAAATGGCAACTGATAAAGACCCGACATCAAGGGGGTATCAACGCGTATGGCGATCACCTGATGCTCTTTGATCTTGAAGCGCACAGGAATAGCCTGAATCGAATAATACCGCTCAACGTTGATGTTGTTCGGCCGACGATATACCTCTTCACCATCAACATAGACGCTGACCCGACTCATGTAGGCATTGAGCAGCAAAACTGCTTCCTGACCGACCAGCGCCGGGGCGAATTCAAGATTACCCCGGTACCAGCCGACCGGGAACACCTTCTTGTCGTCATAGACACCTTTCCAGGGCCCAGGCGCCTTGACCAGGCGCCAGCCGGAGGTGTCAAGATCAACGTTCTTGTTTTGTGGCAAATCGTCGCGGCTAAAAAGCCACTTGCCACTCAATTTGAAGGGCTTGTCCAGATTGTCGATCTGGATCCGACAGGACGTGCAGCCTGGCGGCGTTGCACCGGCTGGCGGGCCTTCGGCTACCGCGCTCGCTGCGAATCCCAACAAGACCGACAAACATGCCAGCCAGCGTACGATTTTTGTCAACATGGTGTTCGCTCAGAGAAGAACTATTGCTTTTATATAACCCCTGGCAAAAGTATAGAGCACTGCTTCAGGCAAAAACCTCAAGGTTTACCCTGTCAGAGAGGCGACAGGGAGCAGAATTGTTGAGTCGGCCACACGGTCGTCAAGACCGTCAGCATGCGAAGCTCAGCCCGGCGCTGGAACCAGAAAGTCGCGGCTGATGTTGGCCCCCAGGTCATTGATGCGGTCCAGAAATTGGGTCAGGAACGCATGCAGGCCCGTGGCCAAAATTTCATCGATGCGCCCATACTTCAGATCAGCGCGCAACTTGCCGGCGCGGCGCTGGGTCTCACCGGATTGTTCAGCGCCCACCAACTCCAGATTGCTGACCACTTCGTTCAGACTGGCGTGCAGCGAACGCGGCATGTCGGCTCGCAGAATCAGCAGTTCGGCCACGCGTTCGGGCTTGATGATGTCCCGGTACACCTTGCGATAGACCTCAAAGCCCGACACGCTGCGCAAAATCGCGCTCCAGTGGTAGAAGTCGTACTCCATGACTTTGCCGTTGGCGGCGCCAAAAAACTCACTTTGCAGCGCATGAAACTTCACGTCCACCAGCCGCGCCGTGTTGTCGGCGCGCTCCAAAAAGGTACCCAAGCGCATGAAGTGCAGCGCCTCGTCCATCAGCATCGTGCCCACGGTCACGCCGCGCGACAGATGCGAGCGAAACTTGACCCATTCGAAAAACTGTGCCGGATCATGCTCAAACTCGCCCGAGTTGATCATGCGCTGGACCTCAAGCCAGGTCTGGTTTTGCGTCTCCCAGACTTCGGTGGTGAGGCTGCCGCGCACCGCCCGCGCATTTTCGCGCGCCGCACTCAGGCACGAGACGATGCTGGACGGATTGCTGTCGTCCTTGACCATAAAGTCCATCACGTTGCGCACGTTGATCTCGTCATAGGCTTCGGCGTAGCTCGGGAGCAATTCACTGATGCTCAGCAAGCCCTTCCACCCGACCTGCGCTGCCGCACTGGATTGAGGCAAGAGCGAAGTCTGGTAATTCACATCGAGCATGCGGGCCGTGTTTTCGGCTCGTTCGGTGTAGCGCGACATCCAGAACAGGTGATCGGCAGTGCGTGACAGCATATTAGTTCTCCTTGGGTTCAGGACGATTGGGTTTGTGACTGTGTTTGCGACGGCGTCGCCGCAGTCTCGGGCGCGCTTGGCAATGTGGGGGGCTCTGGCGCCTCATCAGGCTCAAGCACCCAGGTATCTTTGGTACCTCCACCTTGAGATGAATTGACCACCAGCGAGCCCTCTTTCAGGGCCACACGGGTGAGGCCACCCGGCACCATCTGCACTGTCCTGCCACTGAGTACATAAGGCCGAAGGTCAATGTGGCGCGGCGCAATGCCACTCTCGACAAAGGTCGGACAGCTTGACAAACTCAGGGTCGGCTGCGCAATGTAGCCACTTGGGTTGGCCAGCACTGCTTTACGAAAAGTCTCAATCTCGGCGCTGGTGGCGGCCGGCCCGACCAGCATGCCATAGCCACCGGCGCCATGCACTTCTTTGACCACCAGCTCTTTCAGGTGGGCCAGCGTATAGGCCAGATCGTCCTTGTTGCGGCACATGTAGGTCGGCACGTTGCTCAGGATCGGCTTTTCCGCCAGATAAAACTCGATCATCTTGGGCACATAGGGGTAGATCGACTTGTCATCCGCCACACCGGTGCCCACCGCGTTGCAGATGCTCACGTGGCCAGCGCGGTAAGCCTCCATCAGACCGGCACAACCGAGGGTAGAGGTAGCGCGGAACGCCTTGGGGTCCAGGAAGTCGTCATCCACCCGGCGGTAGATCACATCGACGCGTTTGGGGCCACGCGTGGTGCGCATGTACACAAAGCTGTCTTTCACGAACAGGTCTTGCCCTTCCACCAGTTCAATGCCCATTTGCTGCGCCAGAAAAGCATGCTCAAAATAGGCACTGTTGTGCATGCCCGGGGTCAGCACCACGACGGTGGGCTCGGCGGTGGTGGCGGGACTGCTTTCACGCAGGGTTTCCAGCAGCAAGTCGGGGTAATGCGCAATCGGCGCCACGCGGTGCGCGTTAAAAAGCGCCGGAAACAGCCGCATCATCATCTTGCGGTCTTCCAGCATATAACTCACGCCACTGGGCACCCTCAGGTTGTCTTCCAGCACGTAATACTCGCCCTCGCCTGCCCCATTGGTCGCCCGCACGATGTCGACGCCCGAAATGTGCGAGTAAATTTGGTTGGGCACATCCACACCGATCATCTCAGGGCGAAACTGGGCGTTTTGCTGGACCTGCTCGCGCGGCAGCAAGCCCGCCTTGATGATCTCCTGCCCATGGTAAACGTCGTGCAGAAAGCGGTTGAGTGCCGTCACCCGCTGCACCAGGCCGCGCTCCAAAAAGGACCAGTCCTGCGCCGCGATGATGCGCGGAATCAGGTCAAACGGAATCAGGCGTTCGGCACCAAAGCCCTCTTCGTCCTTTTCGCCATAGACAGCAAAGGTGATGCCCACGCGCCGGAAAATCATTTCGGCCTCTTCGCGCCGCTTGGCCATCATGTTGCCGGGCTGGCGCGCCAGCCACTCGTCATAAATCTTGTAGTGGTCCCGTATCTTCGCCCCCTTCGTGAAGAACTCGTAGGGCAGCTCGGTGTACATCTCGTCGAATTTTTGCATAAGCTGATCACTCCTACCTCTAGCTTAGCAAGCTTTGCGCCAACCCAAAATGGTGCATCGCCGTCATCAGCCCACCATTTTCCAAAATACCAGCTTAGGCACGTCTGGAAATTCCGAGTTGGGGGCTCCTCGTTGTTCAGCGCAGCAGCAGCGTCGGGATTTTGGACGAGCGCAGCAACTCGGAGGTTCTGCTGCCAAACAGCAAGCTGCGCAGAGACGAGTGGGCGTAAGCGCCCATGATTAACAGGTCAATGGACTGTTCACTCACGGTGGTGGCAATCACGCGCTCGGCGTCACCCGGGACCAAATGCGGCGTGGTTTGAAAGCCGGCCGCCGTCAACACGCCTTGTGCCCAGTCAAGTTGTTTGGCCGCCTCCGCGCTGGGCTTGCCAGACATCAACAAATGCACCGGCAAGCCTTTGAACAGCGGGCTGGCCGCCACCATCTCGACCCCGCGGCGCGTGATGATGCTGCCATCAAAGGCAATCATCACGCGCTCGGGCACCTTGAAGCCCTCGGTCACGGTGAGGATCGGTTTGTGCAGTGCGCGCACCACGCTCTCGACGTTGCGTCCCAGGTCACGCTGGGTGATTTCGGCCGACTCACCCCGGCGCCCCAGCACAAACAACCGCACAACGGACTCTTGCGCCACCAGCGTTTCCTGCAGATTGCCGTGGCGCTGTCGAATATCGGGCGCGGCCACGCCGGCAGCGACGACGCGCTCGCGCAGGCGGTTCAAAAACAGCCGGCCTTTCTCCCGCGCGGCTTTGCTGCGCGACTCGTCCTGGCCGGCCAGTTCGGTCAGCAAAGTTTCTTGTGAATCGATACCAATGGCGCCGCTGTGGTCGGTGCTACTGCCGAGTTCGGGATGGCGTTCAATCGTGTGCAGCAACTCCAGCGGCGCGTTCATGCGTTTGGCGGCCCAGGCGGCGTAATCGGCCACGTAGTCGGCAAAATGGGATTGGTCCACGCAGGCCAGCACTTTGTTCTCAATAATCATGGTGTAGCTCTGCCTTAGTGACTCATCAGTTGTTCAACGGCGTCAGGTTTGTCGTGCACGGCAAAACGGTCGACCATGGTGGCACTGGCTTCGTTCAGGCCAAGCACCTCGACCTCAGTGCCTTCGCGGCGGAACTTGACCACCACCTTGTCGAGCGCGCTGACCGCCGTGATGTCCCAAAAGTGCGCGCGGCTGACGTCAATGCGCACCTTCTCGATCACTTCCTTGAAGTCAAAGGAGTTCACAAAACGCTCGGCGGAGGCAAAAAACACCTGGCCCACCACGCGGTACGAGCGCAGCCGACCTTCGTCTTCGGTTTGCGAGCCAATGTACAAAATCATGCCGACCTTGTGCGCAAAGAAAAAGCCCGACAGCAGCACACCCACCAGCACGCCTTTGGCCAGGTCATGCGTGGCCACCACCACCACCACGGTGGCGATCATCACCAGGCTGGTGCTTTTGGGGTGCACGCGCAGATTGCGCAGCGAGGTCCAGCTGAAGGTGCCAATGGCCACCATGATCATCACCGCCACCAGCGCAGCCATCGGAATGCGCGCCACCCAGTCGCCGATAAACACCACCATCAGCAGCAAGAACACCCCTGCAGCCAGCGTGGAAAGACGTCCGCGCCCGCCTGACTTGATGTTGATGACAGACTGGCCAATCATCGCGCAGCCCGCCATGCCACCCAGAAAGCCGGAGGTGATATTGGCGATGCCCTGGCCGACGCATTCGCGGTTCTTGTTGCTGGTGGAATCGGTCAATTCATCGACAATTGAGGCGGTCATCATCGACTCGAGCAAGCCGACCGTGGCCAGCGTGGCCGCGACCGGAAAGATGATTTTGAGGGTTTCCAGCGTCAAGGGCACTTCAGGCCACAGAAAAAATGGCAAGCTGTCGGGTAACTGGCCCATGTCGCCCACGGTGCGAATGTCCAGGCCCAGCCACATCGTTACCGCCGTCAGCACCACGATGGTGACCAGCGGCGAGGGCACCGCTTTGGTGACATAAGGCAGCAGATAGATGATGCCCAGGCCAGCGGCCACCATGGCATAGACCTCCCAGCCCACGTTGGTGAGCTCGGGCAACTGCGCCAGAAAAATCAAAATCGCCAGTGCGTTGACAAAGCCGGTGATGACCGAGCGCGACACAAAGCGCATCAACTCGCCCAATTTGATCCAGCCCGCAACAATCTGCAGCAGCCCGGTCAGAACCGTGGTGGCCAGTAGGTACTGCAGGCCGTGGTCTTTGACGAGCGTCACCATCAAGAGCGCCATCGCACCCGTGGCAGCGGAGATCATGCCGGGGCGACCGCCCACAAAGGCGCTCACTGCAGCAATGCAAAACGCGGCATACAGCCCGACCTTGGGATCCACACCAGCAATGATGGAAAACGCGATGGCCTCGGGAATCAGCGCCAGCGCCACCACCAGCCCTGCCAGCAAGTCGCTTTTGATATTGGAAAGCCAGTCTTGTCGGAAAGAATTCATCGTCAGTTTTGCTTTGTGAGAAGGCGGGGCAATGCCCCAAAAAATAATGAGAACGCCGCTGCCTGCCATTGAAAACGGCTCAACGCACAGCATACGAACGAAGCGGGGGGGGGGCCAATGCGTCAAAAGTTCAATGACCCAGTCTTGCGCCCGACTTGCCGAGACCTGCAGCTAACTCACCGAGGTAATGAACTGCAGGGCCGGAAGGCACATGGCCTTGAAGGCCACTGAGACGAATTTTAAGCGACCATAAAATTGATAGCTACATACCGTTATGGTACGCGGGCTACAGCACTTAAAGTGCTTGAAAAACAGCCCGCGTTGGTAAACGCGGGCGCCCAAGAGCGGTATTACTCTTGCGCCGTGCGAATCGTGTCGCGTCCGTTGCGATCCTTGACGCGTCCCAGGTCGGTATCCATTGCGCGGGCCAATTTTTCCACGGCAGCAATAAAGGCAGCGGCCATTTTGTCTGCTTCGGCCGTGACCGTGACCGGCTGACGACTGACGATGCGGGCCTCCAGACGGCAGCACTTGTCATTGACGCCCGACTTGGCGCCATCCACATCGGTCAAATAGACCTCCAGCCGGGTGACATGGTCTTTAAACCGGGTCAGACGGGTGTTGGCTTCATCGCGCACCCATTGGGCCAGGGCCTCGCCACCTTGGATGTGGTCGTCGGTGTTAACTTGTACTTGCATGCTGTCACTCCTGGGTTAAGTCCGGCTCACTGACCGGAAAGGGCAATTGAATGGAGCCACTTTAACTCATGCGTGCCCGCGCCATGTCCATCACGGCCTGAGAGCCCGTCAAGCCAGCGTCACAGCAACCACACCGTCGCCAGCCCGAGAAAAGCAAAAAAGCCAATAACATCGGTGACCGTGGTCAAAATCACGCTGCCCGCCAGCGCGGGGTCGATGCCCCAGCGATGAAGAATCAAGGGTATGGCCCAACCGGCCAGTGCCGCGCACAGCAGGTTGACCAGGATGGCAATACCCAGCACGCCGCCAATGCCCCAGTCGCCAAACCAGGCCACCGCCAGCAGCGCAATCACCACTGCCCACAGCACCCCGTTCAGGATGGAAATGCCCACCTCGCGGCCCAGCAGCATGCGGATATTGCCTTTTTGTACTTGCCCCAGCGCCAGCCCGCGAATCACCAGGGTGAGCGTCTGGCTGCCGGCAATGCCCCCCATGCTCGCCACGATGGGCATCAGCACGGCCAGTGCCACCAGTTGCGTCAGCGTGGCCTGAAACTGACCGATCACCCAGGCTGCGAGAAAGGCCGTCACCAGGTTGACACCCAGCCACAGCGCGCGTCGCCGCGAGCTCACCAGCACCGGTGCAAACATGTCGGCTTCGTCGTCAAGCCCAGCCATCTGCATCAGGGTGCGGTCTGACTCGTCGCGAATCAGGTCCACCACGTCATCGACCGTGATGCGGCCGATGAGCCGCCCCTGCGCATCCACCACGGGCGCTGACAGCAGATCCAGGTCCTGAAACAATCGGGCGACCTCGGTGCCTTTGGCATCCGCAGCAATGCCCTCGACATCGGTCTGCATCACATCGGCCACGCGCACATCCAGATTGGAGGTCACCAGTGCACTCAGACGCAGTACGCCCTGGTAGTGGCCCGCGCGGTCTAGCACCATCAGCATGTCGGTCTGTGGCGGCAGCGTTTCGCGCAAGCGCAGATAGCGCAACACGGTACTGACCTTGACGTCGGCACGGACCTCGATGGTGTCCGTGTTCATCAGGCCACCGGCGCAGTCCTGTGGGTAGGACAGCATCGACTCCAGCTGTTGGCGCCGCCCGCCGCTGGTGGCTTGCATCAGTTGGCTGCCCACAGCTGGCGGCAGGGTCTGAATCAGGTCCACCAGGTCGTCAAGCTCCAGCAACTGCACTGAGGCAACCAAGTCGTCCGAGTCCAACTCACAAGCCAAGGTGGTGCGGATTTCATCGTGCAGATAGGTGAGCACCTTTCCGGTGCGCTCGGTGTCCACCATGCTCCACACCTTGGTGCGCTCAGACGGGGCCAAGCCCTCCAACATGCCCGCCACCTTGGCCGGATGCATGCGCTGCAAAATTTTGCCCAACCGTTTGAGCTTGCCTTGCCCGAGCGCCTCGCGAACCGCCGTGAGGTGATTGACCTTTTGCGGCTTGGAGGCGCCGCCCGCTGCGGTGCCCACCGGGTCTGAAGCCTCACCATCGCGGGACTCACCGGCGAGCTGTTGGCGCAAATGGAGGTTCAGGTGCGGCAGTATCCGGCCTTCAAGCGCGGCATCGACCTGCTGCCAAAGCGCTGTGCGCTGCCCGACGTCCAGCCATTCGAGCAAGGCGGCAATTTTGGCCGGATGCATGCGCCCGAGCAGCTTGCGCACCCGCTTGTTTTTACCATCGGTCAATGCCTGGATGACTTGCTCACGCCAGGAGCGTGTGTGGGTCTCAATCTCTTGATCTGGATCCGGTTGAACAGGGTTCATGGCAGCTGTCGATTCAACTCACTGCCGCAGACACCAGCAGTCCCCGGAGCAATTCGCTCAGGCCATCCCAGACGATTTGCACGCCCAGGCATAGCAAAATGAAGGCTGACAGACGCAGAAAGATCACCGTACCGGCTTCACCCAAAGGCTCGAGCAGGCGCTGAGCGTAGCGAAAAACCAGGTACAAGATGATGCCAATGGCCAGCAGGGCCAGCACGCCGCCCGCCATACGCGCCAACGAGAGCGTGAGGTTTTCGTCGCTCAATGCCACTCCCACCGTGATGGCCGCCGCAATCGAGCCCGGCCCGCAGCTGATCGGGAATGTGAGCGGATAAAACGCTTGTTTGTGCGCGTGTTCGGGCGTGAAGGCCTCGGCCAGCTCGGTTCGACTATCAACCGTCGATTGCGTGGCGTTCAGCAGACGCCAGGCGGCGGCAGCCACGATCAAGCCGCCGCCAACCCGCACGATCGGTAGCGAAATACCAAAAAATTCCAACACGTAGGAACCCACCAGCATGGAGCCGACCATGAGCACAAACATATTGCGCGCAATGCGCCGCGCCAACAGCGCGCGCGTGCTGGCTGAGGCGTTCTCGGTCAAACCCAAAAAAATCGGTGCGGTGGCCGCCGGGTTGAGAATCGGCAGAATCGTCGCCAGAACAAAAAGAAAGCTCTTGCCCAATGCGCCCAGCAATACCAGCGTCAAAACGACACCCCGTCAGCGCGCGGCCGGAAAATAAAGACAGACCCAATGACCGGCGTGACGCCAGTCGCAACCCATGATTTCATGAAAACCTCTTTTTAAAGCCCAGGCATTTTCCGCTATTGGCGCTTCGCAGGCTTGGGAATGAGCAAATTGACCGTGCGCGGCGGGCTTTGTGCTGGCGCTGGCAACAAGTTGTTTTCACCCCCGTCCAGGATGCGATACTTCTCGCGATGCGGTTGAACCCTTTGTCCGCCCTCCTCTATTGATCTGCCTATGAATTTTCTTCCCGCTTGGCCCCTGACCTCGAACGCCTTGTTTTTCTTTGGTTTTTTGCTTTTTTGCGGTGCCCTGGGCGGCTATGTGACGCACCGTTGGCCGTGGCTGCCCAGCATCACCGGCTTCATGCTGGTGGGGCTGATCGCCGGGCCCAATGTGCTGGGGTTGGTGGACTACGCCGCCCTGGCCAACTCGCGCATCATTGTTGACGTCGCCCTGGGCCTGATCCTGTACCGCCTGGGCCTGTCGCTGGACATCAAGTTGTTGGTGCGCGACCGCAGCCTGATCGTCATCTCACTGGTTGAAAGCACTTTGACCTTTGTAGTGGTGTTTTACGGCATGGACCTGATGGGCGTGCACGGACTGGCCGCAGCCGTGATTGCGGCCATTGCCGTGTCCTCGTCGCCCGCGGTGCTGATCCACGTCGCCAATGAGATGGGTGCCAGCGGCCCGGTGACCGAACGCGCCAAGAGTCTGGTGGCACTCAACAATGTGCTGGCTTTCCTGATTTTCAGTGCGCTGCTGCCGCTGCTTTACAACGACGCCGCGGCACCGCTGACCACCATCCTCGGCGGGCCGCTGTACCAGTTGCTGGGTTCGACTGTGCTCGGCGCCAGCATGGGAATGGCATTGCACATGGCGGCGCGCAAGACCAAGGAGGCGCACCAATACCACCTGGCGCTGGTGGTGGGCGCCGTGGCCTTTACGCTTGGCGCAGCGATGACACTGAAGCTGTCAACGTTGTTTGCGCCGCTGGTACTGGGGATCGTGGTGCGCAGCATTGAACGCACTGAGCTGATCGCCAATATCGAGTTCGGCGCCGCCTTCGAGTTGTTTTTCATTGCCCTGTTTGTCTACGCCGGCGCCAACCTGCACGTGGCCGAAATGGTTCAGTACGCACCGGCCGCCCTGGTGCTGGTGTTTGGCCGCTCGCTGGCGAAATGGCTTGGCGTGGGCATTAGCGCCCACCTGATGGGCACACCCAAGCGCCAGGCTGCCACCACCGGCTTGCTGCTCATTCCCATGGCCGGCCTGGCCATTGGCCTGGCCGACACCACGCTGACGCTGTTTCAATTGCAGGGCGCGGTGGTCAGCTCGGTGGTGTTGGCCGCCGTGGCGGTGCTGGAAACGATCGGGCCACCGATCAGCGCCAAGGCGCTGCGCTGGTCGGGCGACACACTCAAACCCGACACAGCCTATGAGGAAGTCCCCCCAGAGCCGACGCCCCAGGCGTGAGCCGATTTGTGCACCCCTTGCAGGCTCTGCCCTGCGCATCAACCCCTGCATTGAGCGCTTGATACGCCGCACTCAAGCTGGCACGGGCCTGCAAAAAGCTATAGTATTGATAGCTATTAACGCTTATTACACGCGGGCTATAGCCATAAATGGCTTAAACTTATTGAGATTTTTTTGCCATCGGGTGTTCCGCCTTGGTGGCAGACGCGCCGCGACTGAGGTACAGCGTCTGGGTTGGGAACGCGAACTCGATGCCCTGGTCGGCGAAGCGGCGCACCAGTTGCAGGTTGATTGCCTGCTGCACACTCATGAAGGTGTTGTAGTCGGGTTTGAGGACGTAATAGACCGCCTCAAAATCGAGCGAAAACGCGCCGAAACCTTTGAAATGGGCGCGGTCGAAGCGGGCATCAGACTGCGCCTCAACGGCTTGCTGGATCAGCGCCGGAATCTGCTCAAGCTTGTCCGCCGGGGTGTCATAGGTAACGCCAATGGCAAACAAGGCGCGGCGCTCCTGCATGCGCTTGTAGTTGCGGATGCGGCATTTGAGCAGGTCATTGTTTGAAAAAATAATCTGTTCACCGCCCAGGCTGCGAAGGCGCGTGGTCTTCAAGCCGACATGCTCCACGCTGCCCATCATGTCATCCACAATGATGAAATCGCCGATGACAAAAGGCTTGTCGATGGCAATCGACAGGGACGCGAACAGGTCGCCCAGGATGTTTTGCGCCGCCAGCGCCACTGCAATACCGCCAATGCCCAAACTGGCCACGAGCGCTGTCACGTTGAGACCCAGGTTGTCAAGGATCAGCAGCAAGACCAGCACCCAGACCACTACCCGACCCAGAAAAGACAGCAGCGACAAGGTCATGGCGCGCGCGCCTTCGTCCTCCTTGTCGCCCTGAGAAAAGCGGTGTTTCAGCCAAAAACTCAGGCCCCGACTGAACCAGAAGCCAGCCTGCAAAATGATCACGGCGATGAAGGCGCGATCGACAAATTTTTCCAGGCTCGCGGGCAGCGACAAGAAATGCGTGCCCAGGTACAAGCCGGCGGCGCCAGCCAGCAAAATGCGCGTCGCCGACAACACCTCGACCAGAAAGTCGTCAATCACCGTATCGGTGCTCCTGGCGATGCGCTGCAAATGCAGCAACACGAGTTTGCGCAAAAAATGCAGCAGCACAATGAAAGCCGCGGCGGCCAGCAGCGCGTAGACCCAGTCCTGGGGGGTGTTGTCGGCTATGAGTTGGCGAAGCATCTTGTTCAAATTGGAAAATCTCAATAATACAAACTTGTGATAGCCGCCTCTTTTGCGGGGCGCGCATCAGCGTCGATCAATGGGTTTGCGTGACCTTGCGCAGCGACGGGTGCTGGTCCGGATCAATGCCGTAACGCTCGGCAAGCGCTGCGCAAGTGAGTTGCGCGATGTAGGCCAAAAGCGCCGTGCGGGCCCAGCGCGCCTGCGGAAACGGCAATGGCAGTTGCGCCTCGGGCGTTTGATCGCAGCCCAGGCAAAGAAACGGCACCCCGCGCGCCAGCAAGGCAATGGTGACCGCCTGTTTGCTCGCCATGGGCTCGTCGGCACCCGAAAAAATAACCACCCGGTCCTGTGGACTGGCCGCAGCAATCGGGCCGTGCAAATACTCTGCCGTCGAATAGGCAAAAGCAGGGATTGCGACGCTTTCCTGCAATTTGAGCGCCGCATCCAGCGCGCCCCCGATGGAAGGCCCACGAGCCAGCCAGGTGACGGTGCGCGCACCCTCCAAAAAAGTCGCCAGTTGTTCAGGCACGCCGGCCGCGTCAATGGCAAGCAAGCTCGCTGCGGTCTGTTCGGCCGCTTGTGTGAGCTCATAACCGGCCAGGGCAGCGGCAATGAACAGCTGTGCAATGACGCTCTTGGTAGCGGGCACCGCCAGCTCCGGCCCACAGCCCAGACGAATCGTGTGGTGGGCGCTCTGCAACAGTTGCGCGTTAGAAGCCCCCGCCCCGGCCTCGGTCACGGCCACCACCAACGCACCGCGTGCGCGCAACCACTCGGCACTGGCCGCAATGTCGGTTGATTTGCCGGAGTAAGAAAACGCGTACACCACCGCATCGGACCAGTCAGCCTCAGGCAGTGGCTGAGTGTTCAGCCAGGGGCGAAATTCGACCGGTTGGCGCCCGGTTTGCAGTGCAAACAGGTAGGCGGCAAAGGTGCACACATTGCCTGAACTGCCCCGGCCCAGCAGTACCGAGGTCGGGCGTTGAGCCACCAATCGGCGAATGGCAAAGGCCTCAGATTGCCACCGCGGCGCCTCAAAACACAGTACCTGCGGGGCCTGGCGGGCCTCTTTGGCCATGATGCTATTCGACATGGGACTTCTCCTTGGAGGTGTAGGTGGCAGGCAGCGTCTGAGCCTGCCAGTAATATTCGCAGGGCACAGTGCCATGCAAATGGCCAGCCAGACGCGCGCGCATGCCCTCATCGTTGCCAAACAGGGCAGGCACTTGGCTGGCGTAATGGCGTAGCAGCGCCATCTTGGCGTCCACATCGACCAGCATCACCAAACGCTGCGCGGCGGCCAGGTGCAGCCGCGTCAGCGCCTGCAACGGGTCGTCCTGGTCGCCGCGACCGATGTGCGGGTCAGCCACATAAGGAAAATCTTCATAAAACAGCAGCTCGGCACCTGCATTGGTCGCGGCCATGCGCACCGCCACCTGTGCGGCAATCTGGTGGTCCACATGATGCCCGATGCCCATCGGACTGATCAGCAGGATGCGGCCCAGATCCAGGCACAGACGGCGCAGTACCAGGTAAAGCTCTTCGACGTGCGCCAGGTCTTCGATGCGTGGCAACACCCAGCGCTCGCGCGTATTGCGGTAGATCAGCCGACCGGTCAGCGGGCTGCGGCGGTAAACGCCATCGGCAAAGCTGAGGTGGACAAAGTCGGTGTCTACCGAGTGCATGGCCGCTATGTCTTCACGCCGACGGCTGCGCGAGCTCACATGGCCGCGCCGGGTAGAGATTTTGCTGCTGCCGTCCGCGTTGACGACGCGCAAGCTGCCGCAACTGATGCTCACGACCAGAGTCGAGACACGCTCCTGCAGTGCATGCAGCAAGCCACCACAGCTCAGGGCCGCATCGTCCAGGTGCGGCGACAAAATCACCACGCGCTCAAAATCATGCCAGTTGAAACGATCCAGCAGGGGCAGTGTTTTCATAGCGCCTCTGGGAGCAAGGCGCCGTAAGTCTCACGGGCGCGCACCAGCATGCGCGCCGCTAAGGCGCTCTGGCCGACCAGCGGATTGGCCGCCAGCGCGGCAACTCGCGCCTGCGCGTTGCCGCCGGCAGCAGCCCGGGCCGTGAGCCTTTGATAGTGCTCAAGCTGGGCTGCGAGCTCAACAAAAGAGCGCGGTAGCGCCGGCGCGGCCAGACCTTCGATGCCGGCGCGCGAGACCCGCACGCGCGTCTCGATGACGGTATCCGCTGCAAACGCGGCCGTGGCGCCCCGGTTGGGCAGGTTCAGCACCAGTTCATGCGGCGTGCTGGAGGCCAGCGCCCGAATCACAGTCACGGCCAGATCGCCAAAACCGGCCGAGCCGCGAAAATAGCGTAACTGCGGCGTGGCGCTTAGGCCCTCAGTCTCAAAATGCGCGTAATACTTGTCAAGCGATGCAGCAACGACATCGCTGCGCGGCCCGACACGGCGTGCCTGCGCCACAAAAGCATCAGGAAAAAGATAGTAAGGCAGGTAAGAGTTGGGCCAGTAGCCCGCGTTTTCACGGGCCAGCGCCAGCGAGAATTCAAAACGCAGTTGGTGCTCTTCGTCGTAGTCCGCTGGTGCCGCCAGCAACTCGGGGATGTCGCCCAAAGGTGCGCCGTCAACCTCAATGTCGCTGTACCAGGTTGCGTGGTTGAGGCCGTTGCAGCGAAAGGCATAGCGACTTGGCCGACCCAGCGCATGGCAAACGGCCTGCAGGTCTTCATCGGATTGATCACACAGGCCAATGACATTCACGCCGCCGTGATCGACCAGCGCCTGCGTCACGATGTTGCTCGGGTTGGTGTAATTGAGCAAGATCGCCTGCGGTGCCAGCGCTTGCATCGTGGCGGCCACACGCAAAGCCTGCGGCACCGAGCGCAGCGCGAAAAAGAAACCACCCGGGCCCACGGTTTCCTGACCGGGAATGTCAAATTCCAGCGGCAGCGTCTCGTCAATGCGGCGGGCCACCAGAGCGCCAGGCCGGGTCGAGTTCAAAACCAGGTCGGCACCCTGTATGGCTGCATCCAGCGTGTCAGCCACTTCAACTTTGAACGCGCCCGCGTTTTTTGCCATGGCCCCGGTCAAGCGCGCGACGATGGCCAGATGGCGGGCATCGGTATCGTACAAACGCACGGTTTTCAGCGGCAATTGGGCGGCGTGCGCAATCAGGGCCTGCAACAAGCCGGGGGTGTAGGCGCTGCCACCACCCAATATAGTCAGGGTTTGCATAGGCTCTCCTTGCTTAAATCGGCCATCAGGCTGGGGTCTGTAACCAGGCCACCGATTTGATTCAAAATTTTGGCGGCAACGCGCGTGCCCAGTTGCACCGCCGCTGCGGGTGTCAGGCCGCGTACCAGGCCGGCCATCACACCGGCGCAAAAGGCATCACCGGCACCGGTGGCATCGATCACTTGCACGGGCTGAGCCGGCTCGCGCACCGGCACTTCGTTCAAGACACCAACAACCCCCTGGGCACCGAGCGTGATCAGCACCGAGTGCGCGGCGTGTGCCAGAGCTTGCTGCGCGTGGGCCACATCGCCGCAGGCGGCCTGCGCCTCTTTCTCATTGAGCACCAGCAGGTCCCAGGCGCAGTCCTTGCGCTGGGCCAACTGACTCAACTGGCGCGGGCTCCAACTGCCGCTGACGCAGATGCGCGCGCCGCTTTGTCGCGCCAGTGCCAACGGCCCGGCAACGCGCGCGGCCTCTTCCAGTCCCGACACGTGCACCCAGGCGCTCGCTGGCAAGCGCTTGACATGGGTCAGCACGGCGAGCTCGGCCGTACTCACGAACGCCCGGTCATTCGCATCAGAAAACACCAGCGAGATGGCGGGGTTGTCGCGCGCGGCGATAGGCACCAAGGTGATGCCCAGGCGCTGCGCCAGCAGTTGCACGGCCTGATCGACAATGCCGTGCCCCATCGGCACGCACAGCGTCACGCGCAAGCCCAGCGCCGCGGCAACCGTGGCGGTGTTGAGCGCGCCGCCCAGGGCCAGGGAAATGCCATCGACAAACAACTCCTCCCCCGGCGCCGCACGCGCATGCGGCGGCACGAAAACCTCAAAGTAAGCCAGGCCGACGACGACCAGGTCAGTCATGTCCGGGGCGCCTGCTGGTTGACCCAAGCCGCTCACCAGCCCCAGACCAGGCGGCGCGAAATCCAGCCCTTGAGTCCACCGTCGCGTTGCACCTTGACCCAGTCATCGCGGTGTTCCAGCGTGCGCAGCACTTCACCGTAGGGGGCCTTGCCAAGAATCCGGCCCCGGGTGCTGGGCTCACTGCGCACATTTGAGATGCTCGATTTCACGATCACATGCGGCGTTTTATTGACCAGTGGGCGCGATACCCAACCGCTGTCCTTTTCGAAGTCACGCACTTTGAGCCATTTGCCCTTGCGTGCAATCACCTCCAGCGGATAGCCTTTGCTCAGTGCCCAGACCACCGAGTGTCGGGTGCTGGCGCCGGTTCGCATATTGATCTCTGGTCTGGCCACACTCACCATGTCCCTGGCCTGCAGCGCCGGGGCAAAACCCAATGAAACCAACGCGACCAACAATGCAAACAGGTATTTCAAGCTAGACATGAGACTCCGATATAAAAAAATGGATAAAAAAAGGGGCAAAACTAGGCTTCCTGCACAGCGCGCATAAATTCGTCACCCCAGCGCACCACATCGTTGTCAGCCACGATGGCTGCCATGCGCTGGCAGCGGTAGGCGGTCTCGTCAGCGCCCATGGTGAGGGCCTGATGCAAGATTTTTGACATCGAATTGGCGTCGTAGGGGTTGGTCAACAGCGCGCCATGCAGCTCGACAGCGGCGCCGGCAAATTCCGAGAGAATCAGGACGCCGGCGGTTCCCGTGGCTTTTTTGGTGGCCACGAATTCTTTGGCCACGAGGTTGAGCCCGTCGCGCAGCGGCGTGATCCACGCCACGTCGCAGGCCGCGTAATGCGCAACAACCTCCTCAAACGGCAACGAGCGGTAGAAATAGCGCACCGGCGTCCATTCCAGCGTCGAAAACCGGCCGTTGATGCGGCCCACAATGCGATCGACCTCCGTGCGCAGGGCTTCGTAAATCTCCATGCCGGGCGCGGCGGGCGTGACAATGTTGAGCAAGGTCACGCCACCGATCAATTCGGGGTGATCTTCGAGCAGCCGCTCGAATGCCTGCAACTTCTCCAGCGAGCCTTTGACATAGTCGAGCCGCTCGATCGAGATGATGCCTTTGACCCCATGCAACAAGGCCTGAACACGGGCCATTTTCTTTTGTACGGCAGCTGTGCTGACAATTTGCTCGATCAGCCCCACATCGATGCCAACCGGATGGGCCCCCAGCGTCACGCGACGGCCGGCCACCTCAATGACCGAGCTCATCGTGTCAACCCCCAAGGCGCAGCCGTAAGTGACAAAGCGCGGCGCGCAGGGCACCGTTTGAAGCACATCAAGCGGTGTGTAGGAGCGCACGGCATCGACAAAATTTTCGACATAGCGCGGAATATGAAAGCCGACGTAATCGCACTGCAGCAGGCTGCCAATGATCTCGCGTCGCCACGGGAGAATGTTGAACACGTCGCTCGACGGAAACGCCGTATGGTGAAAAAACGCGATGCGCAGGTCGGGCCGCAGCGGGCGCAGGAACGCGGGCACCATCCACAGGTTGTAGTCATGAATCCAGACCACCGCACCCTGCGCCGCCTCGCGTGCGGTTTGCTCGGCAAAAATGCGGTTCACTTCCAGGTAGCGTTCCCAGTGCGCCTGGCGAAACTCGGCTTTATCCGGGAACGAAAAAATGATCGGCCAAAAAGCTTCTTTGGAGAACTTCTTGTAGAAGATATCGACGTCATCCGCCGTTAGCGCAATCCGCGCCACTTTCAGGTTCGGATAGCGCTTGGCGTCAACCGGCACATGGCGAACAAAGCCAACAGGTGCGCGACTGTCCTGCATCGACCAGGCCACCCAGGACCCTTTGCGCGCACCCGCAAAAAAGCCCAGCAGTGTCGGAATAATGCCGTTCGGGCTCTTGGGCCGCTTGTGTTTGAGCACGCCGTCTTCCAAAACCTCGTCGAACGGCGGTCGGTGGTAGACCATCACCAGATCAGCTTCGCCGCGCTCTTCCATGCTGCGCTGCGCCTTGGGTGAGCTCTCGACGACGGTGCCGTGGTGCGCCAGCCCGGCCAGAATGCCGCCGCAACCTTCATCCTTGGCGATGAACACGCGCGCCATCTTGCGCACCCGCTCCACCAGCGCGGGCTCAGCGCCGCCCACCACAATGCCGCGAAAACCAGTGGTGTACATGGAGAGATCATTCAAGGTATCACCCGCCACAATGACGGATTCGAGCTCAAAGCCCTCCGTGCGGGCCAGGCCCTTCAGTGCAGCGCCCTTGCTGACCCCGCGCGGTAAAACATCGAGGTAACGGCCGGCAGACCACAACAAATCACAGTCGAGTTCTTCGACCGCCGCACGCAATTCGTCCGTCACACCCCCCTCGCTGATAAAGAAGGAGCAACGCCGCTCCTGCGGCACGTTCTGGCGCTGCAAGGCCGGGAAGCGGGCGAGCTGCTGCAGCACGATTTGCGCGCCCGGCCAGCGCACGGCGATGTCGTGGTGCAGCGGATCAACCGGACTCAAGTCACCGCGCAAAATCGTCGCACCCACATCCGCAATGATGTAGTCGGGCCGCGCCAGCGTGGAGTCACTCAGCAAAGGAATGATCGACTCCAGACCACGGCCAGTGACATAAATGAGTTTTGCGCCGGGCAAGGCGCCACTGAACAGATCGCGAATGCGCCGGCGCGTCTCTTGCGTGCCGGCCAACAGGGTGCCGTCCAGGTCGGTGGCCAAGACCAGATTACTCAAAATCTGAGGGGTGATGAATGGCGGTTGGTGTGTTAAATACAAGCTCAATTTCCTTTCAGGGACGCGCCCGGTTGATGCCGTCAGCCCGGTTGGCCTGTGGCCCTGGCGATTTGCGAAGGGTGAATCGAGGCACTGAAACGGTGCGAGCTGTCGGCCGATTGCCCCGGGCTCGTGGCCGCCCCGTGGCCCAGTCGATGCACCTGGCGTCGTGGATTCACTTGTCACGGGCAAGCCACGGGCATCTGGGCCAAATGAAAGCACTGGCGCACGTATGACGGTCTTGACGAAATTACATTGGTACAAATGTGATTATCTTTTTTTGTCACGACTAAGTCAAGGACTGGACGGATCCTTAGCTCAAAACAAGGCAAATCCAAGGCCCTGATCTCGCAGCAGAAAGTCGTCTGATCGCCCCGGTTCGGTCATCGGCTCGCCCTGCCCCAGCGAAGGCGGCTGATTGCCACGGCCGCAGGCTGCGCCCGCCCTGCATGTGAGCGAAGTGGGCCCTCGGCGCACATGAGCCGGCGCCATAGCTACCCCCGAAGCACCTCTGATTAACATCAATATTTATAGCTACTAAGGCTTATTACACGCGGGCTAGAGTAATAAATATCTTAAAAATACCGAGTGGCGTCAACAGGGCCTGACAATCAGTGGCAAAAGCAATACCAACGTAAAACCATTCACTGCGGTTCGCCCCAACATGCTGAAAAAATGATGCTCAATAAATCATTACGGCATTGCGGAAACACAAGGCTACGAGGCCACCCTGGATCAATAGTCAATAACATCAATGCCAATGAGCCCATTCGCCATGTCATCCCTGCCAAACTACACTGCGGACAGCCTTCCGCTCTGGCATGCACTGGCCGACAGCGAGGCCTTGCACGCCTTGTCAACGGACGCCAGCACCGGCCTGAGCGAGTCGGAGGTGGCGCACCGGTTGGCGCACTTTGGGCCCAACAGCCTGCCCACAGCCAAACGACGCGGCCCCTGGCTGCGCCTGGCGCTGCAGTTCCACAACCCGTTGATTTACGTGCTGCTGGTGGCCGGGGCAGTCACTTTCGGCCTGAAAGATTATGTGGACGCGGGCGTGATTGCCGGTGTGGTGCTGGTCAATGCGCTCATCGGCTTCATTCAGGAGGGCAAGGCCGAACAGGCACTCGCCGCGGTGCGCGCCATGCTGGCGACCCGCGCCACCGTGCTGCGCGACGGTGAGCGCCAGGATATAGACGCGGCCGCCTTGGTGCCGGGCGACATGGTGCTGCTGGAGTCCGGCGTGCGCATTCCGGCCGATCTGCGGCTGGTCCAGGTGAAAAACCTGCGCGTCAACGAGGCGCCCCTCACCGGCGAGTCGGTGCCGGTAGACAAAAGCACCCAGGCAGTGGCGAGCGACGCACCCATTGGCGACCGCACCTGCATGGCCTACTCCGGCATGGTGGTCAGTTTTGGGCAGGCCCAAGGCGTGGTGGTTGGCACCGGGCAGCAAACTGAAATTGGCCGCATTGGCGCCATGGTGGGTGAAGTGCAGTCGCTTGACACGCCCCTGACCCGCCGACTGGACCAGTTCGCCCGCCAGATCACGCTGTTCATTCTGGCAGCGGGTCTGATCACCTTTCTGTATGGCTATTTCGTGCGTGAAATGCCCCTGCTTGAGATCTTTCTTGCGGTGGTTGGGTTGTCGGTGGCAGCCATCCCCGAAGGACTGCCGGCGATTGTGACCATCGTGCTGGCCATTGGCACCCGCAACATGGCGCGCAACAAGGCCATCATCCGCCGGCTACCCGCTGTGGAAACCCTGGGTTCGGTCACAGTGATCTGTTCCGACAAAACCGGCACGCTCACCAAGAACGAGATGACGGCGGTGCAGGTCATGCTGCCCGACTACACCCTGGAGGTGAGCGGCACGGGCTATGCGCCGGAGGGTGGCTTTCAGCGCGACGGCGTGGGCATCGACGCAGCCCAGGACGACGCGCTGCAAGCACTGGCGCAATGCGCGGCGCTGTGCAACGACGCACGGCTCAAGCACAAGGCGGGCGCCGGCTGGCATCTAGTGGGCGACCCGACTGAAGGCTCGTTGCTGACACTCGCGCACAAGGCCGGGCTCGATGCCCGCGACGCCAGCGGAGCATCGCCCCGGATCGATGCGATCCCGTTCGAGTCCGAACACCGCTTCATGGCGACACTGCACCACGACCATGACGGCCACGCGTTTGCCTTTCTCAAAGGCGCGCCAGAACGCGTACTTGAGCTGTGCGAGCAGGACGCCAGTGGCCGGCCACTTGATGCCCCTGCCTGGCAGGCACGCATGGAAAGCGCCGCTGGCGCCGGACAACGCGTGCTGGCGCTGGCGCGCTGCGAATTGCCAGCAGGCACCGCGGCGCTGGCCATGAATGACATCACCCGGCGCTTTACCTTGCTCGGGCTGGTTGGCCTCATCGATCCACCGCGCGAGGAAGCCATTCACGCGGTGGCCGAGTGCCAGCGCGCCGGGGTGCGCGTCAAGATGATCACCGGCGACCACGCCATCACAGCGGCTGCGATCGGCCGCCAACTGGGACTCAGCGCGGATGGCGCTCTCACCGGGGAAGCGGTGGAGTCTGCGGGTGACCAGGCGCTGCAGCGCATCGCGCTGGAAACCGACGTATTCGCCCGGGCCAGCCCGGAGCACAAACTGCGCCTGGTGGCGGCCCTGCAGGCGCAGGGCGAGTTGGTGGCCATGACCGGCGATGGCGTTAACGACGCCCCGGCGCTCAAGGCCGCCAACATTGGCGTGGCCATGGGTCACAAAGGTACCGATGCCGCCCGCGAAGCCGCTGACCTGGTGCTGACCGACGACAACTTCGCAACCATCGCCCGCGCCGTGCGCGAGGGCCGCGTGGTCTTCGACAACATCAAGAAGGCGCTGCTTCACATATTGCCCACCAATGGCGGCGAGGCCGGCGTGATTCTGCTGGCGGTATTCGGTGGCCTGACGCTGCCCATTACGGCGGGGCAGATTTTGTGGATCAACATGGTCACCGCCGTCACCCTGGCGCTGGCGCTGGCCTTTGAGCCGGCCGAACCGGGTGTGATGGATCGCCCACCGCGCCGCCCGTCGGAACCCTTGATCACCCGTATGCTGGGCTTGCGGATTGTTTACGTGAGCCTGCTGCTGGTCGCGGTGACATTCACCGTCTTTGAATGGGAAATCGCGCGCGGCAGCAGCCTTGAAGTGGCGCGCACCGCAGCGGTCAACATGCTGGTGTTTGGAGAACTGGTCTACCTGTTCAATGTGCGGTACTTCACTGCCTCGGCTTTCACCCGGGACATCCTCACCGCCAACCCGATGGCCTTGGGGATGAGTGTGCTGCTGATTGGCTTGCAGCTGCTGTTGACTTATGCTCCTCCCATGCAGCGGCTCTTCCAGACGGGTGCGCTGGACGGACCTTCCTGGCTGATGATCCTCACCCTGGCGCTGGCCCTGTTTCTCGCAGTCGAAGCCCAGAAGGCGCTGCTGCGCCGCTTTAATGTCCGGAGCCTGTAGATGAGCCCGCTTCAAAAACTGCGCGCTCGCTTCCCGACACGCGACCAGATCAGTCAGAACCGCTGGTTGGCCTGGCTCGGCCCCTGGCTGCACCACCCCAAACTCTGGCACTGGTCGAGACGTGGCGTGGCTTTGGGTGTATCCCTGGGCGTATTTTTTGGCCTGATCATTCCGATTGCGCAGATTCCGCTCTCAGTCACCGCCGCCGTGGTTCTGCGCGCCAACATCCCGGCAGCGATCGCCAGCACGCTGGTCAGCAACCCGGTCACTTTCGGCCCCATCTATTACGGCGCCTACCGACTGGGTGTCTGGGTCACGGGAGAAGCCGCGCCACTGGACGCTACCAATGTCATCGAACTTGAGAAAGCGAAGAATCCCAGTCTGTGGCAGCGAATCGGCGCCTTGGGCAAGCCCTTGCTGGTAGGCCTATCCATCACCGCAGCGCTGACGGGGCTGGTCACCTACGCCTTGATCACGCTGGTGTGGCGATGGCGCACAATGTCAAAGCGGCGCAAACGGATGCTCTGAGCTACACCCACAGCGGAAACGCCATGAATGACACCTACCACGAATTTGCCCTGCTGCTGATGCTGTCGGCCGTGGTCGGCGCGATTGCGGTGCGCCTGCGTCAGCCATTGCTGATGGCCTACATCATCGTCGGCATCGCGGTCGGTCCAGCAGCATTTGGCTGGGTCGGCGCGCACGACCAGATCAACCTGCTGGCGCAGATTGGCATCACCGTGCTGCTGTTCGTGGTGGGCCTCAAGCTCGACTTGCGCCACGTCCGCCAGATTGGCCCAGTGGCGTTGGCGACCGGTCTGGGGCAATTGAGCTTCACCATACTGTTTGGCTTCCTGATCGTGCTGGCGCTGGGCAAGGGATGGCTCGATGCACTTTATATAGCCATCGCCCTGACCTTCTCCAGCACCATCATCATCGTCAAGCTGCTGTCTGACAAGCGTGAGCTCGACTCCTTGCACGGCCGCATTGCGGTCGGCTTCCTGATCGTGCAGGATCTGGCCGTGGTGATTGCCATGATGCTCATGAGCGGGCTTGGCGGCATCGGCTCCGAGGCGGTTGGTGGCATGACCCTGGCACTGAGCTTGTTGGCGCGCCTGGGCGGCGCGGCCGTGCTGCTCTACTTCTTGATGCGCTATGTGTTGCCGCTGGTGGCGGACACGCTGGCGCGCTCGCAGGAGTTGCTGCTGATCTTTGCCATCGCCTGGGGCACGGCGTTGGCAGCACTGGGTGAGTATGCGGGTTTCAGCAAGGAGGCTGGCGCTTTCGTTGCAGGTTTCTCGCTCGCCTCAACGGCCTACCGCGAAGCCATCAGCGCACGCCTGACCAGCATCCGCGACTTTTTATTGCTATTCTTTTTTATCGACCTCGGCGCCAAGCTGGACTTCTCCACGCTGGGCGAGGAGACGGGCACGGCGCTGGTGCTGTCGCTCTTTGTCTTGATTGGCAACCCGCTCATCGTGATGGCCATCATGGGCTACATGGGCTACCGCAAGCGCACCAGCTTTTTGGCCGGCCTGACGGTGGCACAAATATCGGAGTTTTCCATCATCTTTGTGGCCATGGGCATCAGCTTGGGCCACATTGGCGCAGGCGCGCTGGGGCTGACCACGCTGGTCGGCCTGATCACCATCGCCCTGTCGTCCTACATGATCCTTTACTCGCACCGACTGTATGGCTGGCTGGCGCCCTGGCTGGGTCCGTTCGAGCGTCGCACGCCGTTTCGCGAGTTGGCGGTAGAAAACGCACCGGCTCAAACCGAGCGGCCTGACATCCTTGTGTTTGGTCTGGGTCGTTATGGCAGCAGGCTGGCATTGAAGCTGCGGGAGCAGAACATGCGCGTGCTGGGTGTTGATTTTGACCCGGAGGTGATCAAAGCCCAGCAACGCACCGGCCTGGACGCGCGTTTCGGCGACTGCGAGGCGCCAGAATTCATCGAAAGCTTGCCGCTCAAAGACTTGCCCTGGATCGTCAGCAGCCTGCCCGACACCGGCGCCAATCGCGCCCTGATCAGTGCCCTGGCCGAACACCATTACCGGGGGCGGATCGCCATCGTCGCCCGTGACGAAGCAGAATCGGAGAATTTGCGGATGCTTGGCGAGGTAGAAGTTATCCTGCCATTCAATCAGGCCGCTGACTTTGCCGCTCTCGATCTAGCTGCCCGCATCGCATCAGCTGAAGTGCCAGACCTCAAGGAGACACCATGAATTCACCGCTCTCACTGCTCGTTGCCACCGATTTATCTGCATCCTCGCGCCATGCTGCCCAGCGTGCGGCAATGCTGGCCAATAGACCGGGGACCAAACTGGACCTTGTGTATGTGGTGGAAAAAAACGCATTGGCCGATCTGCGGCGCCTGCTGGGCGAACAAAGCGCGGCAATGGAAGGACGCTTTCAATCGCAGGCGAACGAGGCGCTAACACAGCTGGCAGCGCAGATGCATGCAAGCTGTGGCACCACCGTCAACTTCCACGTGGTGGAAGGATCAGTGCCGAGCGCCATTGCTGCGCAGGCCGACTCGGCTGGCGCCAACCTGCTGGTGGTGGGGGCACGTGGCGCTGGTTTCATGCGCCACTGGCTGCTGGGCGCAACCGCCGAACGCCTGCTGCGCAAGACCGTGCGGCCCATTCTTGTGGTGAAGCAGGCACCGCACGAGTCCTACCGCAGTGTGCTGGTTCCGGTCGATTTTTCCCCGTTGACACCCTTTGCCATCGAGCTCACACTGGACATCAGCCCGCAGGTGCAACTGATTCTGTTGCACGCCTGCGAGCTGCCTTTTGAAGGCAAGATGCGCTTTGCCGGCGTAGAGGAGGCCACCATCCTGCAGCACCGTGAGACGATCCGGCGTGAAGCGCTGGCCCGCCTCCATGAGGTGGCGATCGATGCCAAACTTGCACCGGGAAAGTGGCGTCCCCTGGTGGTCTTCGGCAACCCGTCACACTGCATTCTGGAACAGGAAGAAGAGCAAGGTGCCGACCTGATCGTGCTTGGAAAACACGGCATGGGCATGACCGAAGAACTGCTGCTGGGCAGCGTGACCAAACACGTGTTGAGCCAGGCGCGCTCGGATGTGCTGGTGGTCGCGCGATAAGCGAACACCCCCTGATCAGTTGAGGACAGAGCTGGTCTGCTACGCAGCCTGCGGTCTGTCCCAAAATAGCTCAGAACGAGCCCAACAGCGTGCCAAGAAGCACCACTGCCGCCAGTGCAGCGAGTGGCGTGATGACCGCCACGACCAGAATGTCGACGTAGGACTGCCGATGTGTCAACTTGCAGATCGCCAGCAGTGTGATCACAGCACCGTTGTGGGGCAAGGCGTCCAGGCCGCCCGTGGCAATCGAGGTGACGCGGTGCAACAGCTCGGGTGAGATGCCTGCATCGCGGCCCATTTGCAGGTAGGCGCTGCCCAGGGTCTGCAAGGCAATGCTCATGCCGCCCGACGCCGATCCGGTGATACCCGCCAGCAGGTTCACCGCGATGGACAGTGAGATGAGCGGCTGTCCGGGCGCAATACCCAGCACCGCATCACGAATCAGCGCAAACCCGACCAGAGACGCAATCACCGCGCCGTAGCCGACCTGGGAAGCGGTATTGAAGATTGGCAGCACCGCTGCGTTGGCACCGGCGTCAAGGTCCTGGCGCAGGTTGGGCAGACTGCGCCACGCCAGGCCAATCAACAACAGGATGGACAGGGTCAGCGCCGCGATGATGGCCCAGACGCCACGCACCGCGTCCAGCCGCGTGGCTCCATACAACTCGCTGTCCAGGTAACTACTGTCCAGGCGTGGCAACAGCTGGGTGCTGAACAGCCAGTTCAGCGCCACCACCGCCACAATCGGAGCCAACGCGACGGCAAAACCTGGCAAGACGACTGGCGCAGCGTCACCGTTTCTTTGCGGCCCCAATTCGACCACGTCATAGCCTTCACCCAGCGCGTGCGGACGCACGCTGCGTTCCAGTTGCATCACATCGTCGGCCTGCACGCCGTAACCCTCCCCTGCGGCTGCGGCCTGGCGCACGCGCCGGCCCAACCACCAGACCCCGAGCACCAACATGATCGCCCCGCCAATCACGCCCAGTCCGGGCGCGGCAAATGGCGTGGTGCCAAAGAATGGCATCGGAATGGCGTTCTGAATGGCGGGCGTGCCAGGTAACGCGGTCATGGTGAAGGTGAACGCACCCAGGGCGATGGTGGCTGGCATCAGGCGTTTGGGCACGTCGGCCGCCTGAAACAAGGCGACGGCCAGTGGATAGACGGCAAAGGCCACCACAAACAGCGACACACCGCCATAGGTCAGCACCGCGCAGGCCAGTACGATGGCCAGTACCGCCCGGTCTGCACCCAGCCAGTCCACGATGCGCAGGGCAATCACCCGCGCTGCGCCCGAGGACTCCATCAGTCGGCCAAACAGGGCCCCAAGCAGAAACAGCGGAAAGTACAAGGCAATGAAGCCGCCCAGTGCCTTCATGAACACCTGGGTATAACTGGCCAGCAGGGGCGTGCCCGGGCTGCCCAGTACCGCCAGCAGGGCCATAAGTGGTGCGAGTATCAGCACACTGACCCCGCGGTAAGCCAGGTACATCAGCAATGCCAGAGACAACAAGATAGCCAGGATGCTCAGATTCATGGCGTGGCGGGCAAGCGAGAGGAATATAGAGCTGGGGTCACGGGATTTGAGTTTACTCGTTCAGATAGTGTGACAAGTCCAGAGTAGAGCGCCGCCCCAAGTGAGTGAAGTTGCGTTGCAACCAGTCTTCTGTCACGCCGTAGCCAATGCGATGCAGACGGCGCAAGAATGACCAGCCAGTATTGGCCTTGCTGCTGGCGCCGAGCCCGGCAAGTTCGGTTTCATCCTCAATCCGGTGCATGCGCAACGCCGCAATCTGTCTGAACAACGGTGCACGCCCATGCGCGGGGGGCGCCTCCTCCTGGCGCAGAAACTGCTGGATAAGGGCCAGCGAACGCAACTCCTTGACCAGGCTGCTGTTGAAGGTGATCTCATTGAGGCGATCCAAGATGTCTTGCGGCATGGTGGGCAGCGTGTCTCGGCGGGATGGGTTGATTTGCACCAGAAGCAAGTCATGCGCCGGGCTTTCGGCAATGAGCGGCAACAGCGATGGATTGCCCAGGTAACCTCCGTCCCAATACGCCTCGCCGTCGATTTCGACCGCGCGAAAGACCAGTGGCAGGCAAGCTGACGCCATCACAACGTCAGCGGATAAGTCTGACTGACGAAACTCGCGGAGCCGACCGGTACGCACGTTAGTGGCCGAAACGAACAAACGCACCTTGTCACAGGCGCGCACCCGTTCAAAATCAACCTCTGCGGCGACTATGTCGCGTAGCGGATTAAGGTCCATCGGGTTGAACTGGTAGGGAGACATTGATCGGCCGACCCAGTCCAGATACAGTTGCAAGGGCGAGCCCTGCATGGGCCAGTTGCCAAAGAACGTCGACCAGGCATCGGTCAGCAAGGCACTTTGCCCCGCCGCGTTACTCACTCGGCTCCAGAAGCGCCGCAACGCCTCGCGCGCGCCGTCACGCCCACTGGTCATCAAGCCGTCGACCAGCACCACGGCGTTCATGGCACCGGCGCTGGTACCGCTGATGGCATCGATTCCAATGCGTTCATCCTCCAGCAGGCGGTCCAGCACCCCCCAGGTGAATGCGCCATGGGCACCACCGCCCTGCAGTGCCAGTTCGATGTGTTTGACGCGCCGCGAACTCATGCCTCGTGGCGGCTCAGCCAGGTTCCCCAGACTTCGGTCGATCGGTCAGGCGATCCAGCACTGACGAAATCAGGTCGATAGGCATCGGGAAAATGATGGTGGAGCTCTTCTCCCCCGCAATCGCCGTGAGCGTCTGCAGATAGCGCAACTGCATCGCCTGCGGGGCCTGGGCCAGCTTTTGCGCAGCTTCCAGCAACTTGACGGACGCCTCCAACTCACCTTTGGCATGAATGACCTTGGCCCGGCGTTCCCGCTCGGCTTCGGCCTGTTTGGCAATTGCGCGAACCATGCTTTCATTCAGGTCAACATGTTTGATCTCCACGTTGGCAACCTTGATGCCCCAGGCATCGGTTTGCACATCGAGCACCTGCTGCAAGTCCTGGTTGATCTTTTCGCGCTCGGCGAGCAACTGGTCGAGTTCGTGCTTGCCCAGGATAGCGCGCAAGGTCGTCTGCGCTAATTGCGACGTGGCCATCAAGTAGTTCTCGACCTGGATGACGGCCAGTTGCGGATCAACAACGCGCGCATAGACCACGGCATTGACCTTGACCGACACGTTGTCGCGCGTGATCACATCCTGCTCGGGCACATCCATGACCACGGTGCGCAAGTCCACGCGGACCATCTGCTGGATGCCAGGGATCAGAATAATGAGACCAGGCCCCTTGACCTGCCAGAAGCGCCCCAACTGGAATACCACGGCGCGCTCATACTCACGCAGGATGCGCACCGACGCGACCACCAGCATGATCAACAAAATGGGGATGAAGCCGTATCCGAATTGCCAGTACATAGAGTTCTCCTTGTTGTGACGCTACGGGCCTGAAGCCCCCAATGGTCCGCTTGCCGCAGCCTCAACGGTGGACGCAGGCGCCAGGGGCTCTACCTGCAAAACCAATCCCTCGCGTGCGCTCACCCGCACACGCTGACCCCGCTGCAGCGGCGTGTTGCATCGCACACGCCAGCGCTCGCCGTGCAGACGCATCCACGGGTCATGAGGCCGGGTCTCAAGAACCTCGCCGATTGCGCCAATCAGTTCCTCTGACCCGCTGACAACCGGCCGCTTCTTGGATTTGACCGCCATCCGAAACACAACCAGTACGAACAAGGCATTTACCACTGCCACGGTGGCGATCAAACCCATTGGCAAACCGAAGCCGGGCGTGTCCGTATCAATCAGCATGACCGAGCCGATGACGAAGGCAATGGTGCCGCCAACGCCCAACGCACCAAAGCTTGGCAGCAACGCCTCGGCCGCCAGCATCACAAAGCCAAGCACAATCAACGCGACACCGGCGTAGCTCACTGGCAGCATCTGCAACGCAAACATACCCAACAGCAGCGAGATCGAACCCGCGACACCGGGCACACCGAAACCCGGCGACGTCAGTTCAAAATAGATGCCGTAGATGCCAAGCAACAGCAACAGGTAAGCCACAGTTGGGTCGGTGATGATGCCAAGCAGCCTGGTGCGCCAGTCGGGCGCCACGACGACAACACTAGAACCGCGAGTACTCACGCTGCGCTGCACACCGTCGCTCATCTGCACGGCGCGTCCGTGCGCCTGCTGCAAAAGTGTTGGCAGATCGGCGGCGATGAAATCGATAACCCGCTGGCTGTTTGCTTCTTCTGCAGACAAGCTGACACCATCACGCACGGCACGATCAGCCCACTCAGCATTGCGCCCACGCATCTGGGCCAATGAGCGCAGGTAGGCCGCCGCGTCATGCACAATTTTGCGGGTCATGGCATCGGCCGCTGGGCGCACCGTTTTTTTGGCGTCTTGGGGCTCACTTGCCGCGCCTTGTGCAGGAGCAGCAGCAGGAGCAGGAGTCGCAGGCGCGGGCTCTGGCTCAGGCTGCTGTGGCGAGCCAGGCAAGCCGCCCATCTGCACCGGTGTGGCTGCCCCGAGGTTGGTGCCCGGCGCCATGACCGCCATATGGCTGGCATAAACAATATAGGCACCCGCGCTGGCCGCGCGCGCGCCGCTCGGCGCCACCCAGACCGCCACCGGCACACTCGAGGCCAAAATGTCCTTGACGATCTGGCGCGTCGAACTGTCCAGCCCACCTGGCGTGTCAATTTGCAGCACCACCAGCGGTGCGCGGTTATTGGCCGCCTTGTGCAAACCGCGCGCAATATAGTCGGCTGTGGCGGGTCCGATCGGGCCACTCACCGTCAGTAGCGGCACAGAGACAGCAACAGCACCCTGCTCCGGCTTATCCGACGTGACCGCGCACGCCTGCCCGGCTACCAACAGGGCAAGTCCCATGACCACCATAGCTAACGCCTGTTTCATTGCACTACAAGAACATCGCGCAAGGTGTGCTGCAAAACTTGCTGCGCCATACTGCCGAGTTGAGACTGGGCGCCCCCGTTTCCCCCATGGTGCCCAACCACCACGCAGTCAGCCGAAAATGCCGCAGCGCGCTCAAGAATGGCGCGTGCGGGCACGTCATCGAGCACCTCGGCGAGCACCGGATGCTGGGCTGTCCCGCTCAAGCTCCGGGCGACTTGGTTCAGGTCGTGCAGCGCCTGGGCGTGGGCTGACTCATGCGCTCCAGGGCCAAGCGCCAGCGCCAAATGGTGCTGTGCTGCCGGAAACAAGGCAATGGCAACGGTGGCCGCGCGCTTGGCCTGCGCACTTAGATCCACCGCCGCAAGCACCGTGGCATAGGCTTTCACCAGAGCGCAACGCACCATCAGCACCGGGCAATGCGGCGCGCGCACCAGCCGGGACGCCGTGCTGCCCAACCCCAAAATAGACGGTTCGGCGCGTGAACCGATAACCAGCAGCGCGGTTTCATGCGCTGCCACATACGCCCGGACGGCCCCGTCTGCCTCGCCCACGCTGAAATGCGCTTCAACCTGCAGCCCGGTCTGCGTGGCCAGCGACGCTGACAAGTCATTGAGGCGGCGCCTGATCTGTACATCGGGCGGTGGCTCCCTGGCCAGACGTTGCGGGTCAAAGACCCCCCGCAAGCCGCGCCACGCGCTGACATCAAACACATGCAGCAGGCGCAGCACCGCACCATGCGTGCGCGCCACCTGCACCGCCCGGTCCACCGCCGCAGTTGCACCGGGCGAGAAATCGGTAGCTACCACAATGTTGTGAATCGGCGTCATGCTCGTTGATCTCCTCAAGGGTTCCAAGCCCTTGATTCACCGCGAATCAAGAACGTCTTATCGGATGCTCTATGATTTCTCCGGGTCGCGTTTGATGATCCTCAACTCAATGAGCGCAAAGCGAGGCCTCGCTGTTTTTCCTTCAGCCAAAGAGCGCACATTTGGCTTGTTTTCCCTCACCTAAGGGTCTGTCCACAAATAGCATGCACATTTGGCTCACCACCTTTGGGCGCACTGCGTCGTTGCAAATCGCTTGTTCAGCAGAGCTGCACGGCACGCTTTGCGCGTAGCATTGCATCCCAAATCCGGCAGCCAAATGCACAGCTTATTCATGGACAGGCGCTAACCCACCATGACCGAACCACAAACACCGCTCTGGTTACGCCGCACCGTGCTTGCCGGCTTGCTCGGCGGCTTGCTCCTGGCCGGTTTTGTAGTGATGCAGCCATTTATGGCCGCCATCGCCTGGGCCGCCATATTGACTTACGTGTCGTGGCCGCTGCATTTGCGCGTGCTGGCCTGGCTGGGCGGCCGCCGGACCTGGTCGGCCTTGGCCATGACACTGGTTTTGACCCTGGTGCTGGGCTTGTCGCTCTTGTGGGCCGGCTTGTTGTTGCGCAGCGAAGGCGTCGCGGCGGTGCGTGAAGCCGCTGCGCTTTTGGAGGGCGGCGTGCGCTTGCCGGAATCCATCCTCAGTATTGCGTGGCTGGGGCCGTGGCTGCAAGAGCGCTTGAGCGCGCTCAGCGGTGACCGCACCGCCTGGGGTGCGCCGATCTCGGACCTGGCCGACCAATGGGGCGGGCGCGCCATGCGCCTGGTTGGTGATCTGGGTTTGAATGCGCTGCGCCTGGGTTTTGCCTTGTTGACGTCTTTCTTCTTGTTCCGCGATGGCGAGCGCCTGCTGGCACAATTGCGCGCCGTCCTGCACGGCCTACTCGGTAATCGTGTACAGGCCTATTTCCAGGCGGTTGGCGACACCACGCGCGCCGTGGTTTATGGCCTGCTGCTGGCGGCTCTGGCACAAGGGCTGCTGGCGGGTCTGGGCTACTGGATTGTCGGCGTACGGGCGCCTGTATTCTGGGGTGCAGCGACAGCCGTGGTGGCCCTGATCCCCTTCGGCGCCCCCGCGATCTGGGGCTCCATTGGGGTATGGTTATTGATCAAGGGTCAGGTCAGCGCGGGTGTCGGCCTGCTACTCTGGGGGGCGCTGGCCGTGAGTTGGGTGGACAACCTGGTGCGCCCCTTGGTGATCAGCGGCGTGGCCAAGATTCCATTTCTTTTGGTTCTATTCGGCGTACTGGGTGGGCTGGTGGCCTTCGGGCTCATCGGCCTGTTTGTCGGGCCGGTGATCCTGGCGATTTTGCTGGCACTCTGGCGTGAATGGGCGGCAGATAACCAGCGGCAGCCGGAAGGCCTCTAAGTCAGTTTGGGCTGATTTATGAATTTGCCAGCTTACCCTGAGCGCGTCACGACACCAATCGGGCTGCTTCTATTGACCAATCACAACGCGATGGCTTCTGTAGAATTTATATTGAGACCTTGAGCCTGGATTCAGTTGAGTGCTTGGTTTCTTCACTAAGGGCTTGTTAACATTGGCGTTTCGACCTTCGACATGGTTCATTTATTGGGTGAGCGCGTTACGCACCCGATTGAGGAATCTAAGTTGAAGCCTTTCAAGTTAAAGGCATCTGATGTTCGACACAAAAATCCATGACTGGACAGCAGCGGCCCGGCGGGCTTTGGCGTTCTCGTCGCGAGCTCAGGCAAACACGCTGGTCGGCTCCTGGCTCCTGGCGACGCTGCCACTCACTCGAACCAGAGCGTCATCGCCTGGGCTTTTGAGTCTGTTCTTGCGCGCCTTAGGCAGGCCATCCCCGGGCTCACCCGGATGAATCGCCTGTGCGTAGGTGAACCCGTTGCTGTTGCGCCGCCTACCAACACCGTTGTGGTGGCCATCGTCATAATCCTTATGATCGGCTTGGCAAAGCGCTCACAGGGCCGAATGTATCGAGTGGTGGGCCGGGTCAGTGCTAGGCGGGCGGCGGATTGCCTGTTAAACATTCGGCTGTCGGAACCATCCTGATGCCTGGATCGCCCTTAGCCCAGATACTGCTGCTGCTAGGCAGCGCAGTGGTTATCGTTTTGTTTTTTCAGCGCTTGCGCATTCCTTCCGTCCTGGCTTATCTGCTGATCGGCGTGCTGCTCGGGCCGCACACCGCAGGGCCAGTGGTCGATGCACCGCCGCTGCTGGCACTCGCCGAGTTCGGCATCGTCTTCCTGCTGTTTACGATAGGGCTGAACTTCTCGCTGCCGCAGATACATGCGCTACGCCACATGGTGCTCGGGCTGGGCACCGCGCAGGTGGCGTTGACGACCGTTGCCGTCAGCCTTATCGGCTGGGCTGCCGGGCTGGCGCCGGCCGCCGCCTTCGTCGTCGGCGCGGTGTTCGCGCAGTCGTCGACAACGATCATCAGCCGACAACTGGCCGAGCAGTCCGAGGAGCACGGGCGCCATGCCCGGCTCGGCGTGGCAATGTCGGTATTCCAGGATGTAACGGCGGTGCCCTTCGTAGTCGTCATCCCGGTGCTCGCCACGGCGGGCGCCGTCGCGCTCGGCACAGCACTGGCATGGGCACTGGCGAAGGCGGCACTGGCCCTGGTCCTGGTCGTATTCGTCGGCCGTTGGCTGCTGCGTCCGCTGTTCCACGTCGTCGCGGCGCGGCGTTCAGCCGAGCTGTTCACGTTGACGGTGCTGTTCGTTACTCTCGCCGCCGGCGCCACGACGCATGGCCTGGGGCTGTCGATGGCCTTCGGGGCCTTCCTCGCCGGCATGGTGCTCGGCGACACCGAGTTCCGCCACCAGGTCGAGACGACGATCCGACCGCTGCGCGACGTGCTGCTGGGCCTGTTCTTCGTCGGCATCGGCATGCTAGTCGATCCGGCTGCGCTGGCGCGCGTGTGGCCCTGGGGATTGCTCGGCGCCGCGCTGCTGCTGGTCGTCAAGTGCCTGCTTGTGGCCGGGATCGTGCGCCGGGCCGGCGTCGACTGGCTTACCGCCTGGCGCACCGGGATGCTGCTCGCGGTGGGTGGCGAGTTCGGCTTCGCTCTGCTGGCGCTCGGGCTGCAGGCCCAGGTGCTCAGCGAGACGCTGGCGCAGATCGTGCTGGCGTCGGTGCTGTTCTCGATGCTCGGCGGTCCGCTGCTAATCCGATTCAACCATGCGCTGGCCTTGCGCCTGGCGCCGCGGACGCCGATACCGACCGGTCCGGGGCCACAGCCCGATCTGCCGTCGGCGGCGCCGCTAGCCGGGCACGTGCTGCTGGCCGGCTACGGCCGCATCGGCCAGAGCCTGGGCCACCTCCTTGAGGCCGAGGGCCAACCCTGGGCGGCGCTGGACCTCGACGCCGAGCGAGTGCGCGAGGCGCGCCTAGCCGGCCAGCAGGTGCATTACGGCGACGGCGCGCAGATCGAACTGCTCGAAGCGCTGGGCCTGGCAGCGGCGCGGCTGGTAGTCATCACGCACGACGACAGCGCGGCGGCACTAAAGACATTGCAGCAAATCCGCGCGCACCACCCCGGGCTACCAGTCATGGTGCGCACGCGCGACCTCAGCGCAGTCGACGCATTGCGCGCCGCCGGCGCCACTGAGGTATTTCCCGAGACGCTGGAGGCCGGGCTGATGATCGCGTCGCAGGCCCTGTTGACGCTCGGTGTGCCACTGGCACGCGTGCTGCGGCAGGTGCGGTCGCAGCGCGCCGGCCACTACCGCCAGCTGCGCGAACTCTTTCCCGGCGACGCCACCCATGCGTCCAGTGACGACAACCCCGACGCCGACCGGCTGCACGCGCTGCGCCTGCCCGAGGAAAGCATCTACCGCAGGCAATCGCTGTCGGCCTTGCCGGTGGATGGAGTGGTAATCACCGCGTTGGTTCGGGCCGGACAGCGGCGGCTGCAGCCCGCCCCGGACACGCTGATCGAAGGTGGCGACACGCTCGTTCTGTTTGGGCCGCCTGAGGCGCTGGCGCGTGTCGAGGCGAGCCTGCTTGCCTGAGTCAGTGAGTCCCGTACGGTTTTTCGCCCGAAACTACAGCGAAGCGATCCGCATCTTAAGTGGCTGGCTTGCAGGCCCGCATCATTGCATCATCAATACCCACCGCAAGCCGTTGATACTTCAACACAAGACTTGTTGTTTCACCATCACCTCGGCATTTAACGGCGTGAGAGCCTTACCTTGGGTCAGAAACCCGACCAGGTTGTCGGCCGCCAGATTGGCCATCGCCAGGCGCGTGGGCAGCGTGGCGCTGGCGATGTGCGGGGTCAGAACCACATTGGGAAGCAGCAGCAAATCAGGGTGCACAGCGGGTTCACCCTCAAACACATCAAGCCCGGCGGCGGCAATGGTTTTGTTGCGCAGGGCCGCGGCCAGTGCGGCGTCATCGACGATGCCGCCGCGCGCGATGTTGACCAGCGTCGCGCTGGGCTTCATCTGTGCCAGCTCCGGTGCGCCAATGGCATGGTGCGAAGCGGCCGAGTACGGCAACACCAACACCAGATGGTCTGCAGTGTTGAGCAATTGCTGTTTACTGACGTAACGCGCCCTGCAGTCAAGCTCAGTGGCCACATCCAGCCGCGAGCGGTTGTGGTAAATCACCTGCATGCCAAAGCCCAGCGCACCTCGTTTGGCGATGCCCTGGCCGATGCGACCCATACCCAAAATGCCCAGCGTGCTGCCATGAACTTCAGCACCAGCAAACAGGTCGTAACGCCAACGGGTCCACAGGCCAGCGCGCAAGAAATGCTCAGCCTGCGCCATACGCCGCGCGGTCGCCATCAGCAGGGCAAAGCCGAAATCAGCCGTGGTCTCGGTCAACACCTCAGGCGCATTGGTGGCCAGCACACCGGCGGTGGTCATGGCCTCAAGGTCGAAGTTGTTGTAACCCACGGCCATGTTGGCGCAGATTTTCAGATCAGGGCAGGCGGCCAGCAGCGCGGCGTCAATGCGCTCGCCACCCGTGGTGAAAACACCTTGATGGCCTTGCAGCCGCTCAATGAACTCAAGCTGCGTCCAGGACTCATCGCATTGGTTGCTTGTCACATCAAAATGCTGGGCCAGGCGATCAAGTACTTCAGGAAAAATGGCACGGGCAAGAAGAATACGGGGGTTCAATTGGCGCTCCTCGGTTCAGGTCAAAAGCGAATTCGGTTTGCAGCAGCAGCCGCACATTCTGAACCATCTGCAGCCCACGCCTGCTGTCCAGCGCGGACAAGACCTAGGGATGCTGTCCAGAAACTGACGACCCCAAGCGCCCTCTGCGAAACCGCATGAAAGACGTGTCTACAATGCAAAATACTTTAACTCACCGCCAAAAACGACGTGCTCCACTCCGTCAGTCTTTTCGTCTCCCTGTACCTGTTCTGGCTTTTGCTGTCGGGTTTCTTCACGCCTTTTTTGTTGTCAGCGGGTGTCGGCTGTGCACTGGCTGTGGTGTGGTTCGCGCGCCGAATGGACGTCGTCGACTCCGAGGGTCACCCCGTTCATCTGGCTCCCAAGGCGCTGCTTTACTGGCCGTGGCTCGTCAAGGAAATCATCAAATCAGGGTGGGATGTCAGCAAAATCATTGTGAACCCCAAGCTCCCGATCAGCCCGACCCTGGTACGTTTCAAGCCAAGCCAAAAGACGATTGTCGGCCTGGTACTGCACGCCAATTCCATCACCCTGACACCCGGCACCATCACCATTGAGGCGCACGCGGGCGAGTTCCTGGTCCATGGGCTCACGCGAAGTTCTGCTGGCGGCGTTGTGGGCAGTGAAATGGATCGTTTGGTCACCGCTTCTGAGGGCAAGGCTTGATGTTTGCTGCAGCCACTCTGGCGCTCTTGATCACACTCACGCTCGCGTTAGTGCGCGCGGCTTTGGGCCCCACTGTGTTCGACCGCGCCCAAGCTGGGAACACCATTGGCACGGTCGCCATGCTGCTGTTGGCGGTGCTGGGTTTTCTGAATGGGCGCCCTGAATTTCTGGACCTGGCCATCGTCTACGGACTGCTCAACATCATCGGCACGATTGCGGTGTTGAAGTATTTCCGCCGTGGTGACCTGGGTGACGCGGGCGACGACGAAGAGCCTGCCGCATGAGTGTCTTGGTCGATGGCATCAGTTGGGTCTGCCTGGTCGTGGGCGGCATTTTTTGTGTGATCGGCGCGGTAGGTTTGCTGCGCATGCCCGATTTTTATACCCGCATGCACGCCGCCAGTGTGATTGAAACCCTGGGCGCCGGGTTGATTTTGCTGGGCTTGATGTTGCAGGCCGGTGCCACGCTGGTGGCGGTCAAGCTGTTCATGATCGGCTTGCTGATCTTGTTTGTCAGCCCGACTGCAACGCACGCACTGGCCCGCGCCGGCATGGTGCGCGGGCTCAAGCCGCTGCTCGCGGAAGAGGAGAACACCCCATCGAAACCCTAGTCATCAACGTCCTGATGGTGCTGATGGCCATCACCGTGTGGGTCATCGTTCGCAACCGCAATCTGTTTAGCGTGATCGTGCTCGGGGGCATCTACAGTTTTTTCATGGCCACCGTGCTGGTTGCCATGGATGCGGTGGACGTGGCCATGACGGAGGCAGCGGTCGGGGCAGGCATCTCAACCGTGCTCTTGCTCGGTGCCCTTTACTTGTGCAAGAGCGAGGAAGCCCGCCCCCCCAGCAAACCCCTGATCCCCCTGCTCGTGTCGCTGTCGGTGGGTGGCATGCTGGTCTACGGCACGCTCGGCCTGCCCGAGTTCTCCGACCCCCAGGCACCCATCCATACGCATGTGGCACCGCGTTACCTCAATGAGATCAAGCAGGAGGTCGACGTGCCCAACGCGGTCACGGCGGTATTGGCCAGCTACCGTGGCTATGACACGCTGGGCGAGACCACGGTGGTCTTCACGGCCGGCGCCGGTGTGGTGGCGCTTTTGCGGCGCCGTCGCAAGGGCCGCAAGCCATGAAAAGCGATTTGATCCTGCGCGTCATCGCGAAGCTGCTGATTCCCTTCATTCTGCTGTTTGCCTTGTACGTGCAATTTCACGGTGACTTTGGCCCGGGCGGCGGCTTCCAGGCGGGCGTCATTCTGGCAGCGGCCGTCATTTTCTACGCGCTGATCTACGGTTTGGCCGATGCCCGCAAGGTCGTGCCCGAGCCGCTGGTGGAATCGATGATGGCCATAGGTGTCTTGATTTATGCAGGGGTCGGTGTGGCCGGTTTGGTTCTGGGCGGTAACTACCTCGATTATTTTGTGCTCGACCCGAACCCGGTGCACGGCCAACATCGCGGCATCTTCTGGGTCGAAGTGGGCGTTGCCACCACGGTGTCGGGCGTGATGCTGAAAATCTTTTATATGTTCGCTGACCGCAGCAAGGTGGACGACGAATGACGGGCGCCACGACCTCAATGACACTGGCTGGTCACTTTACCTACTTCATCACCGTCTTTCTGATGGTCGCAGGCCTGTTCATCGTCATCTCGCGCAGCAACCTGATCAAGAAGCTGGTGGGTCTGGGCATCTTCCAGACCTCGGTTTATCTGCTTTACGTCGCACCAGCCAAGTTGATCGGTGGCACAGCGCCGATTCTGAGCGACGCATTCACGGTCTATTCAAACCCCCTACCGCACGTCCTCATTCTCACGGCCATCGTGGTGGGTGTCGCCACATTGGCCCTGGGCCTGGCGCTGGTGGTGCGCATTCGCGAGGCCTACGAGAGCATCGAAGAAGATGAAATACTGCAATTGGACGCAAAACCAGAGCGCGATGGATTAGAGCCATGAACTTGCTCTCCCATCTGCCTGCCTTGCAGGTCGTCATTCCGCTGATCGCGGCGCCGCTCACGGTGCTGCTGCGTCGGCGCAGCGTGGCGTTTGCCGTGGCGCTGATCGCCAGTTGGGCTGCTCTGGCGATCGCCGTTCTGCTGTGGCTTCAAGTAGCCGAGAGTGGCACCCTCAGCTATGCCATCGGCAGTTGGCCAGCACCCTGGGGCATTGAGTACCGCGTCGATCGGCTGAACTCATTCATACTGATCCTGGTGTCGGGCATTGCCGCGCTGGTGCTGCCTTACAGCCGCGCCAGCATTGAAGCCGAAGTACCACCGCAGCAGCACTACCTTTTCTACACCATGTTCGTGCTGTGCCTGACCGGGCTGCTGGGCATTGCGATCACGGGCGACGCTTTCAATATTTTCGTATTCCTGGAAGTCTCGTCGCTGTCGGCCTATGTACTGATTGCGCTTGGGCGCGATCGGCGCGCGCTGTTTGCCGCTTACCAGTACCTGCTGATGGGTTCGATCGGCGCCACCTTCCTGGTCATCGGCATCGGCTTGCTGTACCTGATGACCGGCACGCTGAACCTGGCCGACATGGGGCTGCGCATCGCCACCGTGCAGGGCACGCGGCCGGTGCTGGCGGCGCTGGCATTCATCACGGTGGGTGTATCGCTCAAGCTGGCGCTGTTCCCGCTGCACCAGTGGTTGCCCAACGCCTACACCTTTGCCCCCTCGGCAGTATCGGCCTTCCTGGCGGCCACTGCCACCAAGGTTGCGGTGTATGTGTTGCTGCGTTTCTATTTCTCGGTGTTCGGCGAGTCCGCCGTATTCGCCAAGCTGCCGATGGAGCAAATGATGCTGCTGCTGGCCTTGGCCGGCATGTTTGCCGCAAGCACCATTGCCATCTTCCAGACCGACCTGAAACGGTTGTTCGCCTACTCCAGCGTGGCGCAAATCGGCTACATCATTCTTGGCATGTCATTTGACTCCGTCAGCGGCCTGACGGCCAGCATCGTCCACCTGTTCAACCACGGCGTGACCAAGGGCGCGATCTACATGCTATTGGGCTGCGTGGCGCTTGGCATGGGGGGCACCACGCTGGCGCGCGTGCAGGGCCTGGGCAAGCGCATGCCACTGACCAGCTTTGGCATTGTGATCGGCGGTCTGTCCTTGATCGGGGTGCCGGGCACGGCAGGCTTCGTCAGCAAATGGTATTTGCTGCTGGCAGCACTCGAAAAAGGCCAGTGGTGGCTGGTGTTCATGATTGTGCTGTCGTCCTTGTTGGCGGCGGTTTACGTCTGGCGCTTTGTTGAAGCAGCGTACCTCCAGGAGCCGCGCAAAGACACGGCTGAGGTTGCTGCCACACCTTGGCTGATGAGCATTCCGACCGCCATTTTGGTAATTGCAATTGTGTACTTCGGGCTCGACACCTCATTCACCATCGGCACGGCGTCTGATGCGGCAGCCGCACTATTGGGTGGGCGGCGCTGATGCTGACCGCCGAACAGGCCATCCTCGCTGGCATGGCGGTGCCACTGGTCGGGGCCTTGTTGATCCCATTGGCGCGGCGCGTGCCCAACCTGCGCGAAGGCATCACGCTGGTCACGGCGGCGGCGTTGCTGGCCTGCGTGCTGTCGCTGCTGCCGGTCGTTCTGAGCGGAGCACGACCGGGTCTGGTCTTGTTCAGCCTACTGCCGGGCCTGCAGATTGCCTTCAAGGTCGAGCCCCTGGGGATGCTGTTTGCGTTGATTGCCTCAGGCTTGTGGATCGTGAACTCGCTGTACTCGATGGGCTACATGCGTTCAAACAAGGAGGCCAATCAAACCCGTTTTTATGTTTGCTTCGCGCTCGCGATTGCGTCCACCATGGGCATCGCCTTCTCCAGCAACCTGTTCACGCTGTTCATCTTTTATGAATTTCTGACACTCAGCACTTACCCACTGGTCACGCACCACGGCACCGAGAAAGCGCGAGACGGCGGGCGCGTCTATCTGGGCCTGCTGCTCAGCACATCCACGGTGCTCCTGTTGCCGGCGCTGGTCTTCATCTGGTATATCGCCGGCACCACGGACTTCACGGTCGGGGGCATTCTGGCCGACAAGCTCGGGCCCACCGAACTCGCCTTATTGCTTGCACTGTGCGTCTTTGGCATCGGCAAAGCGGCGCTGATGCCATTCCACCGCTGGCTGCCAGCCGCCATGGTGGCACCCACGCCGGTTTCTGCGTTGCTGCATGCGGTCGCGGTGGTCAAGGCCGGCGTGTTCAGCGTGGTCAAAGTGATCGTTTACGTCTTTGGTTTTGACACCCTGGCAACGGCGGGTGCAGCCCACTGGCTGGTGGCGGTGGCTGGCTTCACCATCATTGCGGCCTCGGTGGTGGCACTGAAAGCCAACAACCTGAAGCGCCGGCTGGCCTACTCCACGGTCAGCCAGCTGTCTTATGTGATCATGGCGGCCGCCCTGCTGGCACCCCTGTCCCTGATCGGCGCCGTCTTGCACATTGCGGTGCACGCAGTGGGGAAAATCACGCTCTTCTTTGCTGCGGGTGCGGTCTACACCGCTTCGCATAAAACCGAGGTTAGCCAACTCGACGGCATCGGCCGGCGCATGCCCTGGACCATGGGCGCCTTTGCGATCGCCGCGTTGTCGATGATCGGGCTGCCACCTGCCGCCGGTTTTATCTCCAAGTGGTACATGTTGTCGGGCGCGATGGCCACGCAGCACTGGCTGGCTGTGACTGTGATTGTGGTGAGCACGCTGCTCAATGCGGGCTACTTCCTGCCCATCATCTACCGCGCCTTCTTCGTGGCGCCACCCGCTGACCCTCACGGCCACCCGCATGGCGAGGCGCCGTTGCTGATGGTGATTGCGCTCACCACCACCGCTGCGGGCACCGTCCTGCTGTTCTTCTTCCCTGACGTGCCATTGGAGTTGGCGCGGCAGATGATTAGCCCGTGAGGATGAAAGCGATGATTGAGAAGCCCCACTGGCTGGATCAGCCCCGCAACGTCAAGCGCTTGTGGCGTGGTTTTCTGCTGCTGCTGGTGCTGTCGGTGTTGGCCGAATTTCTGGTGCCCATGCATCCGCACTTTGCAATCGAGTCGATCTTTGGCTTCAACGCCTGGTTCGGCTTCCTGGGCTGTGTCGCCATGATGGTGGTCGCCAAAGGCCTGGCGCTCCTGCTCAAGCGGCCCGACTCCTATTACGGCCACGACAATGACTGAGCTTGTGATTCACCCCGGTTTGGTGCTCATCGTCGGCGCCCTGCTGCTGCCCTTGCTGCGCGGCACGCTGCGTTCCATCGCGGTGGTGGCTTTGCCGCTGCTCGTACTGGCGTTGGTGTGGCAAGTACCGGACGGCCCGGCCTGGCAACTGCGCTTTCTTGACTACACCATCACGCCGCTGCAAGGCGACAAGCTCTCAAGGCTGTTCGCCACCATCTTCTCGTTGATGGCCGCTGGCGGCGGCCTGTTCGCGCTGAGTCAAAAGAGCCGCATCGAAGTGCCAGCAGCGTTTGTCTATGCCGGCTCCGCCATCGGCGTGGCGCTCGCGGGTGATTTGGTCACGGTGTTCGCTTTTTGGGAACTGATGGCGATTGGCTCGACGCTGGTGCTGTGGAGCCAGGGCACTGATGAGTCCTACCGCGCCGCACAACGCTACCTGATGATCCACCTTTTGGGCGGCGTGCTGCTGTTTGCCGGCGTCACCGGCCATATTGTGCAAACCGGCGATGTCGCCTTCACGCGCATGGTACTGGACTCGCCAGCGCACTGGCTGATCCTGATGGGTTTCCTGGTCAACGCGGGCGCACCGCCGCTGTCGGCCTGGTTGCCGGATGCTTACCCGCAAGCGTCCTGGAGCGGCACCGTGTTTCTGTCGGCGTTCACCACCAAGACGGCGGTCTATGTGCTGATTCGAGGTTTTCCGGGGACCGAACTGCTGATTTGGGTTGGCTTGTTCATGGCGTTCTACGGCATCGTCTACGGCCTGCTGGAAAACGACATCCGGCGTATCCTTGCCTACACCATCGTCAACCAGGGCGGGCTGATGATGGTGGGCGTGGGTATCGGCACCGAGATGGCACTGAACGGCGCGGCCGCACAGGCGTTTGCAGGCGTGATCTATGTGGCCTTGCTCCTCATGTCGGCCGGCTCGGTGATGCTGATGACGGGTAGGCGCAAGTGTTCTGAGTTGGGTGGGTTGTTCCGCACCATGCCCTTGACTGCGACCTGCGCCATGGTTGGCGCGCTGTCGATCTCGGCTTTCCCTCTCACCTCGGGCTTTGTCTCCAAGTCCATGGTGTCCCAGGCCGCGCTCAACGGGCATCTGCTGCCGGTGTGGCTGCTCCTCGTCGCGGCTTCAGCGGGCGCGCTCCTGCATGCCGGCATCAAATACCCGTGGTTTGTTTTTTTCCAGAAGGATTCGGGCCTGCGTCCGGCCGAGCCACCGGCAAGCATGCGCTGGGCCATGGTCGCTTTTGCATTTCTGTGCATCGCGCTCGGGGTCTGGCCCGAGCCCCTTTATGCCTTGCTTCCCTTTGCCGTGAATTACGTGCCCTATACCGGGGCGCATGTGCTCACGCAATTGCAGTTGCTGCTGTTCTCTGGCCTGGCGTTTTTTATGCTGCTGCCCTACCTCAAACGCACACTGACGATCACGCTCGATACCGACTGGATCTGGCGCAGATTGCTACCCGCACTGCAGCTTAATGTGGGGCTGCCCCTCGTGAACACCTGGCACCGGCTGATGCGCGGCCTGCTGGATGTGGGCTCAGAGGTGCTGACCGTGGTCATGCACCAACACCGCCAGGATGGCCGATTTGCCCGAACCTGGTCCACCCGAAGCATGGCGCTGTGGGTGCTGGTGCTGTTACTGGGCTACCTGATTCTGTATTACGTCTGACGCCAGGCACCGCTGCCGCGCCACTTCACGCCAGCCAGTGCGTGAACTCTGCCACCGCCGCGCGCGGCGTGTGAAAGGTGTTGACCACATCGTCCCCATCGGCGTAACCCAGCGCCATGCCGCAGACCAGCATTTCGTCCGCTTGCGCGCCGATGTGCGGCAAGATAATCTTGGCAAAACCGTTCCACGCCGCCTGCGGGCAGGTGTGCAGGCCACGGGCGCGCGCCGCGACCATGATGTTTTGCAGAAACATGCCGTAGTCCAGCAGTGAGCCACGGCCCATGACGCGGTCCAGCGTGAACATCAGGCCGACCGGCGCGTCGAAGAACCTGTAATTGCGCTGATGCTGCAAGTGCATCTTGTCCTTGTCGCCCTTGCCGATGCCCAGCAAGTTGTACAGGCCCCAGCCGTTTTCACGGCGCCGGTCAATGTAGGGACTGACCCATTTCTCGGGGTAATAGTCATATTCTTCGCGGTACTCACTCAGCAATGCTGGGCTGGCCCGCACGGCGTCATGCGCGGCGCAAACCTGCTCGCACAACGCAGCGCGGCTCTCGCCCTGCAGCACATACACCTTCCAGGGTTGGGTGTTGGTGCCAGACGGTGCGCGGCTGGCGACCTGCAGCAAGTCCGTCAGGGTTTGGCGCGACACCGGCGCTTGCGTGAAGGCCCGCGCCGACATGCGCGAGGTGATAGCAGCGTCCACGAGTGCGGCACTCACGTCGGCAGCGTCCAGGCTGATTGATGTCATAGCAGTGTTTCCAAAACAGTTTTGAGATTGAGCGGCAAGGGAGTCGGGCGCCGGCTTTGCTTGTCGACATAGACGTGGATAAAGTGACCCCGGGCAGCGGTCAATGGCTCACCCTGCGCAAACAGGCCTACTTCATAGCGCACGCTGGAGCCGCCCAAGCGCGCCACGCGAATGCCGGCCTCTACCGTCTGCGGAAAGGCCAGCGGTGAAAAGTAGTTGCACTGGGTTTCAATCACCAGGCCGATGGTGTCGCCCTGGTGAATGTCAAGCACACCATGTTCGATCAGGTAGGCGTTCACCGCCGTGTCGAACCAGCTGTAATAAACCACGTTGTTCACGTGACCGTAGGCATCGTTGTCCATCCAGCGCGTGCCGATGCTGCGAAACACCTTGTAGGCACTGCGTGGCGCGGGTTGAGGCTTGTCAGATTTGGCTTCAGTCATGGGGCCTGATTTTGCCAGTGCCAAGCGCCGCAGTGAGTCACCCGCGCTCAAGCCAAATGCATGATGAGCAGCCAGGCACAGCGCTTTTTAGAATTCTTGTACTAAATTGTTGCAACGCAGCAAAAATCACTTGCACCGGCTTGGTATCTCCCTATAATTCAAATCATGCTGCACTGCAACATCGACCAAGTCCAGACTGGGTTTCGGGGCAGATACTTTTTTATCTTCACTCTCAAAGGAAAATCATTATGTTGACCGTCGAACAAGTCCTGGCTTCACAAAAAGCGAACGTCGAAACCCTGTTGGGCCTGACCACCAAGGCCTTTGAAGGCATGGAGCGCATCGTTGAACTGAACATGACCGCCTCCAAAGCTGCTCTGGCCGAAACCAGCGAAACTGCCAAGGCCTTGCTGAGCGCCAAAGACGCACAAGAGCTGCTGGCCCTGCAGTCGAGCCTGATGCAACCGCTGGCTGAAAAGACCGCTGCCTACAGCCGTCATCTGTATGACATCGCCACCGGCTCCACCGCTGAAATGAGCAAGGCTTTCGAAGGCCAGGCTGCCGAAGCACAACAAAAGTTTATGGGCATGGTCGAAGACGCCGCCAAAAATGCACCGGCTGGCTCCGAGTCTGCTGTTGCAGTCATGAAAAGTGCCGTCGCTGCGGCCAGCAATGCGCTGGAATCAGTGCAAAAAGCTGTGCAACAAGCCACCGAAGTGGCCGAAGCCAACTTCAACGCTGTCTCCGCGACCGCTGTGAATTCCGCCAAGCCCGCTGGCAAAAAGCGTTAATTCCACATTCGGGTGAAGTCAGTTGAAGATAAAACTCCCTTCTGGAGCGATATCTCTACAAAACTTAGGGCAAACCCTGAGATACTTGACCCAAGTTAGATTTTTGAGAAACAAGTAGTTTCTTACTGGTTGTCTCCTCGGGTCCTTTCGAAACCTACTGGTTCAGGGACTCCTTAAGGGCTGGTCGCAAGATCAGCCCTTTTTTTTGGGTCCTCGCCCTTCTGGCAACCGGTCCAAGCCACCGTGAGGTGGCAGCGCCCGGGCGTTGCGACATAATCCAAAGTATGAGATTCCTCCACACCATGCTGCGCGTTGGCAACCTGCAACGATCGATCGACTTCTACACCCAGGTCTTGGGCATGAAGCTCTTACGCACTTCGGAAAACCCTGAATACAAGTATTCGCTGGCTTTCGTCGGCTTTGGCAGCAACCCGGAGCATGCCGAGATTGAGCTCACCTACAACTGGGGCGTCGAGTCCTACGAGATGGGCAGCGCCTTTGGCCACCTGGCGCTCGCCGTGCCTGACTGCCGCGCTGCTTGTGAACAGATCCGGGCCGCCGGCGGCCAGGTCACGCGTGAAGCTGGTCCCGTTAAAGGCGGCAGCACGGTCATTGCCTTTGTCACCGACCCTGATGGCTACAAGATCGAGCTGATTGAGCGCGCAGACCAGGCCAGCGGCACCGGCCTGCGCTAAAGCGCATCATCGCGAACTCCTTGGTAGAGCGCTTGGTCTCACCTGTAGGTGCGCCTGAATTACAAGCAAAAAAAGCCTCTAGCCCGCACGGATACTGAGTAAGCAGCTATAAAAATTACTGCAAAACTTATTGACTTTGCCGCGTAGTCCGCCACTCGCCGGGGCTACTTCCCGTCCAGCGTTTGAAGGCCCGATTGAACGCACTGGCCTGCGAGAAGCCCAGGCGCTGGGAAATGTCGACAAAGGTGTCATCGGTGTCGGCCACCGCAGTGCACGCGGCCTCCTTGCGCACAGCATCCACCACATCGGTGTAACTCAGGCCCTGGCTCTGCAGACGGCGGGCAAACATCCGGTCGCTCAAGCCAAACTGCTCGGCGGCGGCCGAACGCTCCAGCACCCCGCTCGCCAGGTTCGCCCCCAGCCAGTGGCGCACCTGGGCCGAGAAGTTCGGGGTGGCGCTCAGGGCGGACAGGCGCGCCGCCGCATATTCGCGGTGCATGGCGGCCAGCTGCGTGTCGGCCTGCGGCAGGGCTCGGTCCAGCAAGGTGTTGTCCAGTTGCAGGCCGCTGAACGCCTGGTTGAAATCCACCCCGGTTTGAAACACCGTTTGGTAGCCCGCCAGCTGCCCCAGTTGCTTGTGGCTGAACTGCACCCGCGCCGGAACAAAAGCGTGGTCACTGACCCAGCGGCTGAAGCTCACCACCGCCGCCAGCACGGCTTCGATCTGGTGCGGTCTAAAGGCCAGCTCGCCTTGCTGGGGGTGGTAAATCAGCCAGCTTGTCAAGTCGCCGCTCAAGAGCTGGAAGCGCCCGCCGTCGCTGATCAGTCGCTGAAACTTTTGCACCAGCGCAATCGCCTCGCGCAGCGTGGACGATGACTGAAAGATGAAGCTCACCACGTTGAAGCTGGCCGGCCCCACCAGGCTACCAGCGTTGAGGCCAAAGCCGGGGTCCTGGGTCAGCTCGGCGCAAGCGCGCCACAGCCGGGTGATGTCGTCGATGGGCCAGCGCTAGTCGGCCAATTGCTGGGCACCCACCCCCGCGTGGGCCAGCACTTGCGTACGGCTCAAGCCATGGCGTTCGGCGGCAGCGAGCACGGTGTTGATCCAGCTTATGGAAACACTGGCTTGTGCGGTCAACATGGATGGCTCCTGAAGTCAAGGGGTTCGCCATGATAAGCGGCTATCGTTGCGCCTTTAATTCAGCCCTTGCGCTTCAACCGAGGAGCCCTGTTGCATGACTTCCCCCTATGTTCAATCCGATGTGCTGGTGATTGGCGGTGGCCTGGCCGGTATCGTGGCAGCCATCGAGTGTTTGCGTGCGGGCAAAAGCGTCACGCTGGTAGACCGCGACACACCCGAGCGCCTGGGCGGTCTGGCGCTGTGGGCCGTTGGCGGCATGGCGCTGGTGGATACGCCGCTGCAGCGGCGCATGAAGCTCAAGGATTCACCCGAATTAGCCCTGGCCGATTGGCTGCGCTTTGGCGAACTCGGTGCGGACGATGTGCTGCCGCGCCAGTGGGCCAGCTATTACGTGCAGCACTCGCGCGAACAGGTGTACGACTGGGTGATCGACCACGGCCTGAAGTTCATGCCAGCCGTCAACTGGGTAGAGCGTGGCATGCAAGGCGACGGCAACACCCTGCCGCGTTACCACGTGGTGTGGGGCACCTCGCGCCACCTCACGTTGCGCATGATCGAAGTGATGCAACAGGCCAGCACGGGCCAGCGTTTGACGCTGCTCAGCCGTCATCGCATCACCGCGTTGGACGCACAGAACGGCACAGTCACTGGTGCTACCGGCATCAACCAAGCCACGGGCGAGGAGGTGCGTTTCAGCGCGCAGGCGGTGGTGCTGGCCATGGGCGGCATCAACGGCAGCCACGCAGAGGCGCGCGCCAATTGGGTCAAGAGCCGCCCTCTGCCGGCCACCATGTTGAACGGTGCCCACCCGTTTGCCGATGGCAAGCTGCACCACCTGGTGGCAGGGTTGGGCGGGAACATCACCCATGCGGGCGAAATGTGGAACTATGCCGCCGGCTTTCCCCACCCGCAGCCGCACTTCGAGGGCCATGGGCTGTCGACCATTCCCTGCAAATCAGCGCTGTGGCTTAACCACAAGGGGGAGCGCATCGGCCCACAGCCGCTGGTCACCAGCTTTGACACCCACGACTTGTGCCAGCGCGTCGCAGCGCAAGACAAGCCCTACACCTGCCATCTGATGAACTGGCGCATCGCCGTCAAGGAGTTCGCCATCTCTGGTGCCGAGCACAACCAGCGCATCCGCGATTTGCAGTTCGCCCTGTTCCTCAAGGAAACCCTGCTGGGCAACCACCGTCTGGTCAAGCAAATGGCCGCCCAGAGCAAGCACTTTTTGGTGGATGACACGCTGGCCGGATTGGCCGCCAAGATGAACGCGTTGGCCGGCACGCAGGACGTGAAACCCGAGGTGCTGCAAGCCACCGCCGACACGTTCGATGCCAACTTCTCGCGCGGTGATTCCGTGGTCAACGACGACCAGATTCGCCGCATCGAGCACGCGCGCCACTGGGGGCCGGACAAACTGCGCACCTGCAAACCGGCGCCCCTGCAAAAGCCCGGCGCCGGGCCGTATATTGCCATCCAGATGCAACTCATTACCCGCAAAAGTCTGGGCGGCCTGCAGACCGATCTGCAAAGCCGCGTGCTCAATACTGCAGGCCAAGCCATGCCGGGCTTGTACTGCGTGGGCGAGGCGGCGGGCTTTGGCGGCGGCGGTGCCAGTGGCAAACGTTCGCTGGAAGGCACCTTTCTGCCCGGCTGCATTCTCACGGCGCGTGCTGCGGCGCGTTCCATCATTGCCGGTCGCGGTCTCTGAGGCCTGTGAGCATTTCCCTACAAAAATTCTGAGGAGACCCAATGAACGGAGCCCAAGCCCTTTTGCACACCCTGGCCGACGCTGGCATCGAAGTGTGCTTCACCAACCCCGGCACCTCCGAGATGCACTTCGTGGCCGCGCTTGATGGCGTGCCCAAAATGCGCGCGGTGCTGGCCTTGTTTGAGGGCGTGGCCACTGGCGCCGCCGACGGTTACGGCCGCATGGCGGACAAGCCCGCCGCCACGCTCTTGCACCTGGGTTGCGGCCTGGGCAACGGCCTGGCCAACCTGCACAACGCACGCAAGGGCCGGGTGCCGATCCTCAACATCGTGGGTGACCATGCCACCCACCACGTGCAGTACGACGCACAGTTGCAGTCGGATATTGAAACCGTGGCGCGCAATGTGTCGCCCTGGGTCCGCACCGCCAAAAGCACGCAGGACCTGTGCAAAGACGCGGCCGAGGCCATTGGCGCCAGCATGGGCCTTCCGGGGCAGGTCGCCACGCTGATCCTGCCGGCCGATGTGTCGTGGGGCGAAGGCGGCGTGCCCGCAGCGCCACCCGTCATCACTGCGCCCATGGCGGTGGACGACGCCACCGTGGCAGCCATTGCCCAAGCGCTGCAGGGCCAAGGCAAAAAGGCCATCCTGCTGGGGGGCCGCGCCCTGCGTGCCCCCGCCCTGATGGTGCTGGCCCGCATTGCCGCCCAAACCGGTGCCAAGCTGTTTGCCGAGGTCTTCCCCACGCGCCTGGAGCGCGGGGCCGGCTTGCCGCCGGTGGAGCGTATTGCTTATCTGGCCGAACTGGCGTCGGTGCAGTTGGCCGGGCTGGACCACCTGATCCTGGTCGATGCCAAGGCGCCGGTGTCATTCTTCGCCTACCCCGGCAAAAAGAGCTACCTGGTGCCCGATGGCTGCCAGCTGCACACCCTGGCGTTGTACACGCAGGACGTGACCGGTAGTCTGGACAAGTTGTCCAAGGCTCTCAAAGCCGATCAAGCCACACCCGTCCTGCAAGTACCGAAGCGCCCGGGGCTGCCGCGCGGCAAATTCACCGCCGACAAGGTCTGCAAGGCCATTGGCCAGCTCATGCCGGAGAACGCCATCCTCGTGGACGAAGCGCAGACCTCCGGCATCATGCTGGCGATGTACACCGCAGGCGCGCCGCGCCACGATGTGCTCACGCTCACGGGCGGCGCCATTGGCCAGGGCCTGCCGAGCGCCGTGGGCGCGGCCATTGCCTGCCCGGATCGCAAGGTGATTGCGCTGGCCGGTGATGGCTCGGCCATGTACACCCTCCAGGCTTTGTGGACACAAGCGCGCGAGAAGCTTGATGTCATCAACATCATTTTCAACAACCGCTCCTACGCCATCCTCAACGTCGAGTTGCAGCGCGTGGGCGCGGTCGGCGCCAGCGACAAGGCCAAAGCCCAACTCGACCTGCGCACGCCGCCGATTGATTTTGTGCGCCTGGGTGAAGGCATGGGGGTGGCCTCCAGGCGCGCCACGACCACCGAGGAGTTTCTGGCGGCATTCGAGCACGCACTGCGCACACCGGGCCCGCACCTCATTGAGGCCATCGTGCCCCCGAGCTTGACCGGGCTAAAACTGCGTGTGTTGCCGCATTTGTTGCAGTCGCTGGCCAATCTGCCGCAGCCGATTGCCCGGGCGCTCAAGCGCAAGATCGCACCCTGACAGCCGTCCTGGTTTGAAGCCCTGCGCAGTGGCGCGAATCTTGCATTAATTTACCGCATGACTCCCCCACTGCGTATCGTCGTTGTTGCCCCCGATCTGGACATTGCCAATCCTGAAGATGAGCAAGCTGTTTCTCAAGGCGAGCGCTCGCGCAGCTTGCGCATTGGCCTGCTGGAAAACGGCTTCAACCTGGTCGCCAGTCTGCCCGCCGACGTGTTCCTGGCCGAGCGCATTGCCCAGTTGCAACCCGACCTTATCATCGTGGATGCCGAAAGCGATGCGCGCGACGCGCTGGAACATGTGGTGATGGCCACGCGCGACGCGCGCCGCGCCATTGTGATGTTCACCAATGACGGCGACCCCCGCGACGTGAAAAATGCGGTCGCTGCTGGCGTCTCGGCCTACATCGTGGCGGGCTTGTCGCCCGAGCGCATTCGCCCGATTCTGGACGTGGCGCTGGCCCGCTTTGCGCATGAGCAAGCGCTGCTGCAAACACTGGCCAGCACCCAAAGTGAACTGATTGAGGTCAGCGCGGAGCTCAAGGACCGCAAGCTGATCGAGCGCGCCAAGGGCCTGTTGATGCAGCGCCAGGGCTTGAGCGAAGACGCGGCCTTCAAGAAAATGCGCAAGACCGCCATGGACAAAGGCCTGAAACTGGCCGATGTGGCGCAGCGCATGCTCGATGTGGCGGATTTGTTGGCCTGATTTGGTGCGCTGCACAAAACTGGTGCCCTGCCCCGTTTTGCCAACAAATGATGACAAAATTGGCCTCTAGCCCACGTATCTATTGGACTTATTGCTATCAATATTAATTAATTTGAATAGGTCATAAATCTGGCACACACCTTGCATAGATAGAAGCAAGACCGAAGAGGGTCTCGCAATCGACTTCTTCCAACGGCGGGCGAAGTCGGTTCAAACCAGGACAAAGGCGTCCCCACCCGCAGGCAGCGATCAATCAATCGCTTGTCAGCCGGGTGAGGACGCCTTTTTTTTCTATCTACCAGGAGTTGTGCCATGACTGACTTTCTCAAATCCAGCCTCAACCGCCGCGCAGTGCTGCAGACCGCTGCCGTTGGCGCCATCGGCATCAGCCCGGCGCTGCGCGCCGCCGTCTATGCTGGCGGCTCAGATGCCCCGGAAAAATCAGAGGTCAAGATCGGATTCATCCCGCTGACCGACTGCGCCAGCGTGGTGATGGCTAGCGTGCTGGGCATTGACAAGAAATACGGCGTCAAGATCATCCCGAGCAAGGAAGCCAGCTGGGCTGGCGTGCGCGACAAACTCTCCACCGGCGAACTCGACTTTGCCCACGTGCTCTACGGCCTGATCTACGGCGTGCATCTGGGCGTGGGCGGGGCCAAGAAGGACATGGCGGTGCTGATGACCCTCAACCGCAACGGACAGGGCTTGACCTTGTCCAAGAAAATTGCCGACAAGGGGGCCACCAATCTTGAGGGGCTGGTGGCGCTGATGAAAAAAGAGCCGCGCGAATACACCTTTGCACAAACTTTCCCCACCGGCACACACGCCATGTGGCTGTACTACTGGCTGGCCTCGGCAGGAATCAACCCGTTCAAGGACGTGAAATCCATCGTCGTGCCGCCGCCGCAAATGGTGGCCAACATGCGGGTCGGCAACATGGACGGCTTCAGCGTGGGCGAGCCCTGGAACCACCGCGCCATCATTGACAAGATCGGCGTGTCGGCCGCCACCAGCCAGGATGTCTGGAAGGACCACCCTGAAAAAGTGCTGGGCACTACCGGTGAGTTTGTGAAGAAATACCCCAACACGGCGCGCGCCGTGACCGCCGCCATTCTGGAAGCCAGCAAATGGATTGACGCCAGCCTGCTGAACAAAAACAAGATGGCTGAAACCATCGCCGAAAAATCTTACGTGAACACCAGCGTGGACGCCATCAACCAGCGCATTCTGGGCCGCTACCAGAACGGCATGGGCAAAACCTGGGACGACCCCAACCACATGAAGTTCTATGACGGCGGCGCGGTCAACTTCCCCTACCTGTCAGACGGCATGTGGTTTCTGACGCAGCACAAGCGCTGGGGCTTGCTCAAGGACCACCCGGATTACCTGGCAGTGGCCAAGCAGATCAACCAGATCGACCTTTACAAGGACGCAGCCACAGCCAGCAAGACGCCTGAGCCCAAAGAGCTGATGCGCACCAGCAAGTTGATCGACGGCGTGGTCTGGGACGGCAAGGACCCGAAGAAGTACGCCGACGGGTTCAAGGTTCACGCCTAACACAACCATTGAGGAGAAGCACCATGGTCAGCGCCATTTTTCATTCACCACCGGGGCCTGGCGGTTCAGGCTCTGCGCCCTCTACCGTAGCGCCAAATACCAGCAGACCAGTCTCTATAGACCTGGACTCCACGGGGGCTGGAGCGCAAAAAGTCGTGAAGGCATTGGCAATGCACCCGCGCGCGCCTTACGACTGGCGTGGCTTTTGGCTGCAGGCACTGCCGCCGGTTCTTGGCCTGCTGCTGCTGCTTGGCGTGTGGGCGCTGGTGTCCATCAGCACTGCCAGCAGCATCCCCTCGCCGCTTGATACCTTCAAGCAGGCGGTGGTCATATTCAGCGATCCGTTTTACCGCAATGGACCCAACGACCAGGGCGTGGGCTGGAACATTCTGGCGTCGCTGGAGCGCGTGGCGGTGGGTTTTGGTCTGGCCGCGGCGGTGGGCATTCCGGTCGGTTTTGCGATTGGCCGCTTTGAGTTCTTGAGCCGCATGTTCAACCCGCTGATCAGCCTGTTGCGACCGGTCTCACCGCTGGCCTGGCTGCCGATTGGCCTGCTGGTGTTCAAGGGCGCGAACCCGGCTGCCGTCTGGACCATCTTCATCTGCTCGATCTGGCCCATGATCATCAACACCGCCGTGGGTGTGCAGCGGGTGCCGCAAGACTACATGAACGTGGCGCGCGTGCTGAACCTGAGCGAGTGGAAGATCGTCACCAAGATCCTGTTCCCCTCGGTGCTGCCCTACATGCTGACCGGCGTGCGTCTGGCGGTGGGCACGGCCTGGCTGGTGATTGTGGCGGCCGAAATGCTCACGGGTGGCGTTGGCATTGGCTTCTGGGTTTGGGACGAGTGGAACAACCTGAACGTCAAGAACATCATCATCGCCATTTTCGTGATTGGCATCGTCGGGCTGATTCTGGAATATGCGCTGATCAAGGTGGCCACCGCCTTCAGCTTTGAAGAGGTGAAGTCGTGAGTGGGGCGCGCGTGCAGGACTGCCACAACGCCTCAGGTCGGCAAGCGTGGGTGTGCAACGCAGTGAGGTCAAGGAGGAGCCCGAAGGGCGGGGGACACGAACGGAGTTGCACGCCCATGCTTGCCGGCCGCACCACTCCTTACATCCGCCGAGATCTTTGAAAAATCAAATGAGGACCACCATGAAAAAATTCATCGAAATCTCAAACGTCGAACAAAGCTTCAAGACCAAAAAGGGCCCGTTTTGCGCCTTACAAGGCATCAACCTGACCGTTGCCAAGGGCGAGTTTGTGACGCTCATCGGCCACTCGGGCTGCGGCAAGTCCACCCTGCTCAACCTGATTGCGGGCCTTACCATGCCGACGCAAGGCCACCTGCTGTGCGCGAACCGCGAAATCGCCGGGCCCGGCCCGGAGCGTGCGGTGGTGTTCCAGAACCATTCGCTCTTGCCCTGGCTCACCTGTTTCGAGAACGTTTATCTGGGCGTCGAACGCGTTTTTGGCGCCGCCAACCGCAGCACGGGCGCTGCGTCAGAGAACAAGGCCCAGCTCAAGGCCCGCACTGACGCGGTGCTGGCGATGGTGGGCCTCACGTCTGCCGCACAAAAACGCCCCGGTGAAATATCGGGCGGCATGAAGCAGCGCGTCGGCATTGCCCGCGCCCTGGCGATGGAGCCCAAAGTGCTGCTCATGGACGAGCCCTTTGGCGCGCTGGACGCCCTGACCCGCGCCAAGCTGCAGGACGAGTTGCTGGAGATCGTGGCCCGCACGCACAGCACCGTGGTCATGGTGACGCACGATGTGGACGAAGCGGTGCTGCTGTCGGACCGGATTGTGATGCTGACCAACGGACCGGCAGCCACCATCGGCGAAGTGCTCAGCGTCGAATTGCCGCGTCCGCGCAACCGGGTCGAACTGGCCGAGAGCACGCAGTACCTGCACTACCGCAAAGCCGTCATTGACTTCCTCTACACGCGCCAAGCGCATGTGGAAAAGGCCGCCTGAGACCATGCGGGACAGACCAAGAGTTACACGCAGTGAACAAGCTCTGTCCTCAACCATTTAGAGACAACAAGGAGAACCCCATGGACATGCGCGTAGCCCCTAAAACCAAGATGAAGCTCGTGATGATCGGCAACGGCATGGCCGGTGTGCGCACGCTCGAAGAGTTGTTGAAAATTGCGCCCGACCTGTACGACATGACGGTCTTCGGCGCCGAGCCGCACCCCAACTACAACCGCATCCTGCTCTCGCCGGTGCTCGCTGGCGAGCAGACCATGGACGAGATCATCTTGAACTCGTGGGAGTGGTACACCGACAACCACATCACACTGCACGCTGGCTGCAAGGTCACCGAGGTGGACCGCATTCGCCGTGTCGTGCATGGCGAGAATGCGGCCGGTGAAAAAATCAGTGCCGGCTACGACCGGCTCTTGATGGCCACCGGCTCCAAGCCCTTCATCCTGCCCGTGCCCGGCAAAGACCTGGAAGGCGTGATCGCCTACCGCGACATTGCCGACACCAACGCCATGATCGACGCGGCCAAAAACTTCAAGCACGCGGTCGTCATTGGTGGCGGCCTCTTGGGCCTGGAGGCAGCCAACGGCCTGATGCGCCGTGGCATGAGCGTGAGCGTGGTGCACGTCATGCCCACCTTGATGGAGCGCCAGCTCGACGTGGTGGCCGGCAAGCTGCTGCAAAAGTCACTGGAAGAGCGTGGCCTCAAGTTTCTGATGGGCGCCCAGACGCAGGCGCTGCTCAAACCCGCCGACCTTGTAGCCTGGGCGGCAAAGCGTACTGCGCAGGTCAAGGAGGAGCCCGCGCAGCGGGCGGGGGACACGGAGCAGAACGCTTTGCCGCCCAGGCTACAAGTGGATGCAGCTGCCGCAGGAGGCACCCAAGCGCAGGCCGACAGCGCGTTAGATTTACAAGCCAAATTGGCCTGCAGCCCAGACCGGGTGTGCGCCGTGCGCTTCCAAGATGGTAGCGTTGTTCCGGCCGAACTGGTCGTGATGGCGGTGGGCATTCGCCCCAATACCGAGCTGGCAGAGAGCATGCGCCTGCACTGCAACAAAGGCATCGTGGTCAACGACACGCTGCAGACCATCACCGACGCGCGCATTTATGCGGTCGGCGAATGCGCGGCGCACCGGGGCATTGCCTATGGCCTGGTGGCGCCGCTGTTCGAGCAGGCCAAGGTGGCGGCGAATCACCTGGCGCAGTTCGGCATCGGGCGCTATGTTGGCTCGCTCACCTCAACCAAGCTCAAGGTCACCGGCATCGATCTGTTTTCAGCCGGCGACTTTCTGGGTGGCGATGGCACTGAAGAGCTGGTGCTGAGCGACCCCTTTGCTGGTGTCTACAAAAAGCTCGTCATCAAGGACGACAAGCTGGTGGGTGCCTGCCTGTATGGCGACACGATCGACGGTAGCTGGTACTTCAAGCTGCTGCGCGATGGCCGCTCAGTGGCCGACATCCGCGACAAGCTGATGTTTGGCGAATCCAATATTGGCGACGCCGGCGTCCAGGGTCACAACAAGGCCGCCAGCATGCTCGACAGCGACGAAGTGTGTGGCTGCAACGGTGTCACCAAAGGAACGATCTGCAAGACCATCAAGGAAAAAGGACTGTTCACGCTCGACGAAGTGCGCAAGCACACCAAGGCCAGCGCCTCGTGCGGCTCGTGCACCGGGCTGGTCGAGCAGCTGTTGATGTTCACGGCGGGTGGTGACTACTCGGCCACACCGAAGATGAAAGCCCTGTGCGCCTGCACCGAGCACGGGCACCAGGCGGTGCGCGATGCGATCGTCGCCAATAAGCTGCTCAGCATCGCCAGTGTCTTCAACTTCATGGAATGGAAAACGCCCAACGGCTGTGCCTCCTGCCGCCCCGCCGTGAACTACTACCTGATCAGCAGCTGGCCCAAGGAGGCCAGGGACGATCCGCAAAGCAGGTTCATCAACGAGCGCAGCCACGCCAACATCCAAAAAGACGGCACCTACTCGGTGATTCCGCGCATGTGGGGCGGAGAGACCACGGCCAGTGAGCTGCGCCGCATTGCGGACGCGGTGGACAAATACCAGATTCCCACCGTCAAGGTCACCGGCGGGCAGCGCATTGACCTGCTAGGCGTCAAAAAGGAAGACCTGGTGAACGTCTGGAAAGACATCGGCATGCCCAGCGGCCACGCCTATGCCAAAGCGCTGCGCACCGTCAAGACCTGCGTCGGCTCGGAGTGGTGCCGCATGGGCACGCAGGACAGCACGCAGATGGGCAAGGACCTGGAACGCGCCATGTGGCGCATGTACGCGCCGCACAAGGTGAAGTTTGCGGTGAGTGGTTGCCCGCGCAATTGCGCCGAGGCCGGCATCAAGGACGTCGGCATCATCGGTGTCGACAGCGGCTGGGAGATGCACATTGGCGGCAACGGCGGCATCAAGACCGAGGTGGCGCACTATTTCACCAAGCTCAAAACCGCCGACGAAGTGCTGGAGTACACCGGCGCCTTCATGCAACTCTACCGGGAGGAAGGCTGGTACCTGGAGCGCACCGTGCATTACCTCAAGCGGGTCGGCATGGAGCATGTCAAGAAGAAGATTCTGGAAGACCAAGAGAACCGCCAGGCGCTGTGGGCGCGGCTGCAGTTCAGCCTGGACGGCGAGCCCGATCCGTGGTTTGAGTTCAGCCGGGCCGAGGTGGATTTGCGTCAGTTTGACAAACTGGCGGTGCCGGCATGAACCTGGATACGTTGTGCGAGATCGACACCGCAAATCGGTCGCAGTCTCAGGGCGTTCGATTTTCCAATAATTTATGCCAAATCAGGCTCCAGCCCTCGTCTCATAAGCGTTAGCAGCTATCTAAATAATAGTAACCAGGAATCATCATGAGCCAATGGAAGAAAATCTGCCAGGTCACCGACATCCCCGTGCTGGGATCGCGTTGCATCCAACGGCCACAGGGCCCCGATGTGGCGGTTTTTCGCAACGCGCAAAACGAGGTCTTTGCGCTGCTGGACCGCTGCCCGCACAAAGGCGGCCCCTTAAGCCAGGGCATTGTGTTCGGCACCAGCGTGGCCTGCCCGCTGCACAACTGGACCATTGGCCTGGACACGGGCTGTGCCCAGGCGCCGGACGCGGGTTGTGTGCAGAGGTTTAGCGTCTTGGTGGAGGGTGATGCGGTGCATTTGGACTTGCAGGAGTTGGCGTCTGTGGGCGTGGGCGAGGCTGCATGACGCGCCGTGGGTGGATCAGGCCGCCGTGGCGCTCGGCTGCGCGGCTGTCCCCCGTCCTTCGTCCTCCTCCTTTACGCCGCTGCGCCGAGCGCCACAGCGACCTGATCTTGCGGGCGTTGTCGGCGTGCAAGCTGCGGCAACCCGCGATGCTCGCCGCCAAAGACACTGGGGTGAGTGGCCACGCACGCAGCCCAAGACACTGGGGTGAGTGGCATAACGAAGTCAAGGAGGAGGACGAAGGACGGGGGACATTCGCGTCGCCACCCACCCCAGTGTCTTGGGCGTCCACAGACTCAGACGCAGATGCAGACCCAAACGCAGGAGCTTGAACCCTCATGAAACAGCTCAAAGAAACCAAATCCACCTGCCCGTACTGCGGCGTCGGCTGCGGCGTCATCATCACGTCTCAGGGCAATGAAATCACCGGCGTGCGCGGCGACCCGCAGCACCCCGCCAATTTCGGGCGGCTCTGCACCAAGGGCTCCACCCTGCACCTCAGCGCCAGCGCCGCCATCACGCAACAGAGCAGACTGCTGCACCCGATGCAGCGTTTGGCGCGTGACCAGCCGCTTCAGCGCGTCAAATGGGATGCCGCGCTCGACACGGCGGCACAGAAATTTACCCAAATCATCCAGACCCATGGCCCCGATGCGGTCGGTTTTTACATCTCGGGCCAGTTGCTGACCGAAGACTATTACGTCTTCAACAAACTCGCCAAGGGGCTGATCGGCAGCAACAACATCGACAGCAACTCGCGCCTGTGCATGAGCAGCGCGGTGACGGGCTACAAGCAGACCCTGGGCTCGGACGCGCCACCAGCCTGTTTTGATGACGTGAACCACGCTGGCACGATTTTTATCGTCGGCGCCAACCCCGCTTACGCCCACCCGGTTCTGTTTCGCCGTATTGAGGCCGCGCGCCAGGCCCGCCCGGATCTGAAAATTGTGGTGTGCGACCCGCGCCGCACCGACACCGCTGAAATTGCCGACCTGTTCTTGCCGATCCAGCCCGGCACCGACGTGATGCTGTTTAACGGCATGCTGCACATCATGTTATGGGAAGGCTGGTTTGACAGCGCCTATATAGCCGCCCACACCAGCGGCTTTGAGGCGCTCAAAGCCACCGTGCGCGACTACACGCCGTCCATGGTCGCGCAAACCTGCGGCATCACGCTGGCGGATCTGCTCACAGCAGCGCGCCTGTTTGCCGGCCTTGATGCGGGCGACCCGGCCCATCGAAGCCCCACGCTCAGCCTGTACTGTCAGGGCCTGAACCAGTCCAGCAGTGGCAGCGCCAAGAATGCTGCGCTGATCAACCTGCATCTGGCTACCGGCCAGATTGGCAAGATCGGTTCCGGGCCGTTGTCACTCACCGGGCAGCCCAACGCCATGGGCGGGCGCGAGGTCGGTGGCATGGCAAATTTGATGTCAGGCCACCGTGATCTGAGCAACCCGGTGCACTGCGCCGAAGTCGCCGCGCTCTGGGGTGTGCCCTCGGTTCCTTCCAAACCCGGCAAGACCGCAGTCGAGATGTTTCAGGCCGCCGCCGACGGCGAGATCAAAGCCTTGTGGATCGCCTGCACCAACCCAGCTCAAAGCATGCCGGATCAGGCCACCGTGCGCCGCGCCCTGGAACGCGCCGAGTTCGTCGTCGTGCAGGAAGCCTTTGCCAGCACCGCCACCTGTGCGTTTGCGGACTTGCTGCTGCCCGCCACCACCTGGGGCGAAAAAGAAGGCACCGTCACCAACAGCGAGCGGCGCATCTCGCGCGTGCGCGCCGCCGTGGCGGCACCGGGCGAAGCGCGACACGACTGGCAAATCGCCGTCGATTTTGGCCAGCGCCTTCGAGCCAACACCCTTTTCCCCTACCCCAGCCCCGAATCGATCTGGAACGAACACCGTGAATCCACGCGCGGGCGCGACCTCAACATCACCGGCATGACCTACGCCATGCTGGAACAATCGCCCCAGCAGTGGCCCTTGAGAGAGGGCCAAACCCAGGGCCTGGCACGGCTGTACCAGGACGGAATCTTCCCCACACCTGACGGCCGTGCCCGTTTTGTCAACACGACCTACACGCCCGTGGCCGAAGCGCGTGAAGCGCGCTACCCGTTTTCACTGGGCACCGGGCGTCTGCGTGACCAATGGCATGGCATGAGCCGCACCGGCACGCTGGGGCGCCTGTTTGGTCATGTGCCCGAGCCCGCGCTGCAGATGCACCCGCAAGACATGGCGCGCCGCCTGCTCAAAGAAGGCGACCTGGTGTATGTCACCAGCAAGCGCGGCTCCATCCTCGTGCCGCTGCAGGCCAGTGCCGATTTGGGCTTGAGTCAGGTCTTCCTGCCGATGCATTGGGGTGAGGAATTCTTGAGCGGCCGCAGCGCCAGCGGCCAACGCCTGGCGGGCGTCAACGCCTTGACCACCTTGGCCTTTTGCCCCGACTCCAAACAGCCAGAATTCAAACACGCTGCGGTCAAAGTCCTCAAGGCAGAACTACCCTGGTCGCTGCTGGCCATGGCCTGGCTGCCCGACAGCCACTTGCAGTGGGCACGCCAGCAATTGCAGCAGTTGATGCGCGAGTTTGACTTTGCGAGTTGCGTGCCTTTCAGCAACAACTCGGGCCTGGATGCAGTCGGCCAGGAACGCAGCGGCTTGCTGTTTCGCGCCAGCGCCCATGAGTCACCGGGTGAGGCGCTGCTGGCCCAGATTGAGTCCCTGCTGAACCTGGACAGCCCCCATGTCTTGCGTTACGCCGACAAGAAGCGCGGGCAACGGCGCGCCGCGCTGCTGCAACACGGCGATATGCACACCACGCTGCAAGCCTTCATGCTGGCGGGCGACACCCGTGCCCAAAGCTGGATCACGACCTTGCTCAAGGACGAGCTGCCCGCCCACGCCTATGGCCGCGCCCTGCTGGTGCCGGGCGCGCAGCCGCCGGTACAGGTTGCGCCCCGCGGCACGCAGGTCTGCGCCTGTTTCAATGTGAGCGACGTGGCGATTCAAGCGCAGTTGCGCGGCACCGTGGGCACCGCGCAGGAGCGGCTGGGCTGGCTGCAGTCGGCGCTGAAGTGCGGCACCAATTGCGGCTCATGCCTGCCCCAACTGCAACGCATGCTGCGCGATAGCCCCCCAATGGGCTCGGCGAATCGCGCGTCGTGAGGCCCCGGAACTGAAAACACCCCAAGCGCAGCACTGCGCTTGGGGTGAAGGTGCAGCAAGCTAAGTCGGGCTGCCTTAGCCCATGTGCAGGCCGCCGTTCACCGAGAAATCGGCGCCGGTGGAATAGCCACCATCGTCCGAGGCAATCCACGCAATGATGGAAGCAATCTCGCCAGGATGGCCCAGCCGCTTGACCGGCACGGTGGCAATGATCTTGTCAAGCACGTCCTGACGAATCGCGTTGACCATGTCGGTGCCGATGTAGCCCGGGCTCACGGTGTTGACCGTGACGCCCTTGGTGGCCAGTTCTTGCGCCAAGGCCATGGTGAAGCCGTGCATGCCGGCCTTGGCCGCCGAGTAGTTGGTCTGACCGGCCTGGCCCTTAGCGCCATTGACTGAAGAAATATTGATGATGCGGCCCCAGCCTTTTTCCACCATGTCAGCCACCACTTGCTTGGTGACATTGAACATGGAGTTCAGGTTGGTTTCGATCACGGCGTCCCACTCTTCAACTGTCATCTTGATGAACATGCGGTCACGCGTGATGCCGGCGTTGTTCACCAGCAAATCAATGCTACCGTGCTCAGCCTTGGTCTTGGCAAAAGCCTCGACGGTGGAATCCCAATTGCCGACGTTGCCCACCGATGCGTGGAACGTGAAGCCCAGCGCGAGTTGCTCAGCCAGCCATTTGACATGGTCGCGGGTCGGGCCGCAGCCGGCGATGACCTTGAAACCTTCCTTGTTCAGGCGCTGGCAAATGGCGGTACCGATGCCGCCCATGCCGCCGGTCACGTAAGCTACTTTTTGACTCATATTTATTCTCCTTGAATTGAACGATTTGATTTTTAGTGACGCAAATGACTATAACGAACAATTGTGAACATTGCATTGCGGGAAACACCAACGCGGGCGCCGATTGAGGCATGCGCTGGTGTTGCCCGCTGGTCCTTAACGCTCGATCGTCAGCGCCACGCCCATGCCGCCGCCGATGCACAAAGAAGCAATGCCTTTCTTGGCATCACGGCGCTGCATTTCATGCAGCAAAGTGACCAAAATGCGGCAGCCGGATGCACCCACCGGGTGGCCAATGGCAATGGCACCGCCGTTGACGTTGATTTTGGATGTGTCCCAAGCCATTTCCTGGTTGACGGCACAGGCCTGCGCCGCAAAGGCTTCGTTGATCTCGAGCAGGTCGAGGTCAGCGGCGTTCCAGCCGGCGCGCGCCAAAGCTTTGCGCGAAGCCGACACCGGCCCCATGCCCATCAGGGCCGGATCCAAGCCACTGGTGGCAAAGCTGGCGATGCGACCCATCGGCGTGAGACCCAGCGCTGCAGCTTTCTTGGCCGTCATCACCATCACGGCAGCAGCGCCGTCGTTGATGCCGGACGCATTGCCGGCCGTCACGCTGCCGGCCTTGTCAAAAGCGGGGCGCAGCCCGGCCAAGACCTCGGCGTTGGTCTTGCGGTTGATGAATTCATCGGCCGAAAACACGATCGGGTCTCCCTTCTTCTGGGCGATGCTGAAAGGCACGATCTCGTCCTTGAACTTGCCCGCGTCTTGCGCGGCAGCGGCCTTTTTCTGGCTGGCCAGGGCGAGCGCATCCTGCATGTCGCGTGTGATGGCGTAGTGCTTGTTGACGTTCTCGGCGGTAATGCCCATGTGGTACTGGTTGTACACGTCCCACAGACCGTCCACGATCATGGAGTCGATCATTTTCCAGTCACCCATGCGCTGGCCGTCGCGCGAACCCATCAGTACATGCGGCGAGGCGCTCATATTTTCCTGGCCACCAGCGATCACGATCTCGCTGTCGCCATAGGCTATGGACTGCGCCGCCAGCATCACCGCTTTCAGGCCCGAGCCGCACACGGCGTTGATGGTGAGCGCCGGGGTTTCCTTGGCAATGCCGCTCTTGATCAGCGACTGGCGTGCCGGGTTTTGACCCGAGCCTGCGGTCAGCACCTGGCCCATGATGACTTCACCGATCTGGTCAACTCCCAGACCGGTGCGCTCCAGAAGGGCCTTGATGACGGCGGCGCCGAGTTCGGGCGCAGGCACCTTCGCCAGGCTGCCACCAAATTTGCCCACTGCGGTACGGGCGGCTGAAACGATCACGATGTCTTCCATATCTATCTCCTGAAGTGTAAAAAATTGCTTGCTAAAGACGGGGGAAATCAGGCCCTGGCCTTGACGTAGCGCCCCGGTGCAGCTTCGATGGCCTTGTACTTGGCTTTGCCATAGGTCTTGGGCGCGGGAATCTGCTTGCCCGCATGGCTGACCAGCCACTGGGACCAGTCCGTCCACCAACTGCCCGACTGCTCGGTGGCGTCTGCAAGCCATTCGGCATGGGTTTTGGGGAACTTGCCATCCTCGCGCAGCCAGTGGCTGCGCTTGTTTTTGGCCGGGGGATTGATCACGCCCGCGATGTGGCCAGAGGCGCCCATCACAAAACGCTTCTTGCCCGGCAGTACCTGGGTCGATGCGTAGGCGCCACCGATTGGCACGATGTGGTCTTCACGCGAGCCATAGATGTAAACCGGCATATCTACCATGCGCAGGTCAACCTTTTCACCACAGACGATGGCCGCACCGGGTTTGACCAGCTTGTTTTCCAGGTAGGTGTTGCGCAGGTACCAGGCGTAATAGGGACCTGGCAGGTTGGTCGAATCACTGTTCCAGTACAAGAGGTCAAAGGGCGGCGGGGTTTCGCCCTTGAGGTAGTTGCCCACCACGTAGTTCCATACCAGGTCGTTGGGGCGCAAGAAGCTGAAAGTGCTGGACAGGTCTTTGCCCTTCATCAGGCCACCCTGGCCCATCTCCTGCTCGCGGTACTTGACAAAGGCCTCATCAATGAAGACATCCAGAATGCCGGTGTCGGTGAAATCGAGCAAGGAGGTCAAAAAGGTGGCACTCGCGACTGGCTTTTGACCGCGCGCGGCCAGCACCGCCAGGGCCGTGCCCAGCATGGTGCCGCCAACACAAAAACCCAGCGCATTGATACTCTTGGCGCCGGTGATGTCTTGCGTGACCGTGATGGCTTTGATCACGGCGTCTTCAATGTAATCGTCCCAGGTCTTGTGCGCGAGCGAGGCGTCCGGGTTGCGCCAGCTCACGACGAAGGTGCGATTGCCCTGCGCCGCAGCGTAGCGAATGAGCGAGTTGTCGGGTTGCAGGTCCAGAATATAAAACTTGTTGATGCACGGTGGCACCAGCAAGAAAGGCTTTTCATATACCGTGTCGGTCAAAGGCTTGTACTCGATCAACTGGAACAAGTCGTTTTCGAACACCACCGCGCCCTCGGTGGTGGCGACGTTTTTGCCGACTTCAAAAATGCTTTCATCGGTCATCGACACATGGCCCTGGCGCATGTCGTGAATCAGGTTGGTCACGCCTTTGGCAATGCTCTCGCCCTGGGTCTCAATCGCCTTTTGCTGCGCCTCGGCATTGAAAGCTAAAAAGTTGCTCGGCGCCGCTGCGGCTGTCAACTGTTCCACGGCGAAGCGGATGCGCGCGCGGGTCTTGGCATCGGCCTGCACGGCGTCGGCCAGGCCCATGAGGGTACGGGTGTTGAGCAGGTAGGCGGCGGCAGAAAAGGCCGCCATCGGATTGCTTTCCCAGGCCTTGTCGGCAAAACGTCGGTCCTTGGGTTCGGTGGTACCGTGCAGGCTTTGGCCCCACAGCTTTGTCGCCGCCTGCAGGTACTGCTGCTGCAGTTCCTGCAATTTTTCGGGCGCAAAACTGATCTTGGGCGCCGGGCCATTGTGGGGCAGCAAGCCCTTGGCTGCCTGGCCCAAATCCATGTTTTGGAACGACTGAAAGGCGTTGCGCCAACCCTCGCCCAAAGTCTGTTGAAATTGCTGGGCTGATTGGGCCAGAATTTCAGGAATTTCCTGCGTCATGTGTTGTCCTCTACGTTGTTCGCCTTTTTTAGCCACTCTAGTATCCTAGACTGAACCGTCTAAAACCTGACATTCTCCAAACTGATAGTAACTGACTCATTTATGTACATCGTTCCCCTGGCCTGGCTTTATGTTGCGCTGATGATGGCGGTGGTTGAAGCCAACCATCCCAACGGCACTTTGCTTGGCGCCATCATCACATTCGCGCTTTATGGACTCGCTCCGGTGGCTTTGGTCGTCTACTTGATGGGCGCTCCGTCCCGGCGCCGCGCCATCAAGGCGAAAGAGGCCGCAGAGTGGGCCCAGACGAAGCTTGATGCCTCAGTCCAACCAGATGCAGGCGGCCATGCGGCCACTGACGCCGTCGCGCCGGTACGAAAAAAACCGTGAGGGGTTACTGACCGTGCACCAGGGGCGTGTACTGTCGTTGCCGTAAATCTGGCTCACACCCAGCGCCTGCAAGCGCAACCGGGCCAAGCCCGCCAGGTCCGCCAGCCATTTGCCGTCGCCATGCGCTTGGAACAAGGTATGCGCTTGACTGTCCTGCGCCACAAACGCGGCCCGTACCTCAGCGCCGACTTCGAACTCTTTCGGCCCAATGCAAGGACCCAGCCATGCTATTATTTCAGTAGCTGCATGCGCGTTATCTACGAGGGCTATAGCCTTAAAAGGCTCTATAACTTGCTCAAGAATGCCACGCCCGCCCTGCCCCGCCAAACTGCGCCAACCGGCATGCGCCGCCGCCACCAGAGTGCCCTGCGCATTGGTCAAAAGCACTGGCAGGCAATCAGCCACCATGATGGTGCAGGCCACGCCGGGCTCGCGCGTGATGCAGCCGTCGGCCGGTGTGCCCTGCAGGGAGTGTTCGGATATCTCTTGAACCTGCACCCCGTGAACCTGTGACAAGAACACCGGCTGCGCACCCATCGCCTGCGCCAGTTGGCGCCGGTTGGCCGCAACCGCGCCCGCATCGTCACCGACGTGATCACCCAGATTGAACCCGTCATACGGCGCCAGCGACTCGCCCCCCGCGCGCGTGGTGCACAGCGTATGCACATGGGTCGGCGCCGACCACTGGGGCACCAGCCAGTCGGGATGAAAATTCACGCTAGACCCACCCTGATCAACAGCGTTCGGGCGCATGCTTTTGACGTCAAGCGTGAGCCGTTCGCACCTTGTCATAGGCCGCCAACAACTTGTGGTGCATCTCACAGCCCTCTAACGCCAAGCCCGGCGCACTCAGGCCCATGAAGCGGTCGGTCTGCATGATCAGCGCGTGCGCCTGCGCCACGGCCCCGGCACCGTACAGCTGGCGCAAGGCATCCAGATACGGCCCGGTATCGCCCATGTCGGCCAGGTTAATGATGCTCTCGATGCATGCATACACCGCCCGACGCTGCGGGTTGATCTGGCCGAAGTTCTTGATCCAGTCACAGCCCTCGAGCGTGGCCGCTTCGTCGCCAATGGCCAAGGCCAGCAGGGTCTTGAGCTCGCCCACGCGCAAGTCGCTCCAGAACGAGCCCGCATCGGCGGCCAGGCCAATCACCCCGGCGACAGGGCGCTGATCGGCCAGCGCCGATTCGTTCAAGGTATCGAGCAGGTCGGAGCACTCTTCATCGTCGAGATCCGACAGATTCAAAATGGCTTCACGGATGCTGTTGGCCACGCTGTTGTTTTCAAACGCGAGGTCATCGACCGGGTAAATTTCGGACATGCCCGGCACCAGAATGCGACAGGCATAAACGCCCAGGTGGGTGAAATCGGCTATGTAGATTTCGCGCTTGTCCTTGTGAATGCGATCCACCGCCCAGGCGTAATCCTCGGCCGTGGTATTGCTGAAGTTCCAGTCCACAAACGCGTAGTCGGGCACATCGCCCAAAAACTTCCAGTGAATGACGCCGCTGGAATCGACGAAATGAATTTCGATGTTGGTGGAGCTCGCGACTTCCTCCAGGTCAAAGCCCGGCGCCGGAAAGCCCGCCAGCGAATCGAGCGCGCGGCCCTGCAGCAACTCCGTCAGCGCCCGCTCCAGCGCAATTTCAAAGCGCGGATGCGCGCCAAAGCTGGCAAAGCACCCTTGGTCTTCGGGGTGCAACAGCGTCACGTTCATCACTGGGTACTGGCCGCCCAGCGAGGCGTCTTTCACCAAAATACCGAATCCGGCGGCTCGCAGGGCCGCAATCCCAGCGGCAATGCGCGGGTAACGCGCCAGCACGTTTTCGGGCACATCGGGCAGACAAATGCCTTCGCTGATGATGCGGGCCTTGATGTGGCGCTCAAAAATTTCCGACAGGGCTTGCGTGCGCGCCTCAGCCTGGGTGTTACCGGCCGACATGCCGTTGCTGACGTACAAATTGCCAATCACGTTGACCGGGAAGTAGGTCACAGCCCCATCGCGCTGACGCACATAGGGAATGGCGCAAATACCGCGATCAAAGTTGCCGGAGTTGAACTCGACCAGGCTGCTGGCCTCAATAGTGCCTTCCGGGTTGTAAAACTGGTGCAAATCGGGGTTGAGCAGCTCGGTCGGCCAACTGCCGTCCTCAGGCAGCGCAAACCAGCGCTCTTGCGGGTAATGCACGTAGGGCCGATCAGCCACGTCGGGGCCCAGGTAGAAATGGGTCCAGAAATAATTGGTCGAAAGCCGCTCGAAAAATTCGCCCAGGGCGCTGGCCAGGCAAGCCAGCCGGGTTGCGCCTTTGCCGTTGGTGAACATGAGCGGGCAATCGCGATCGCGGATATGCACGGACCAGATGCCGTCCACCGGATTGAGCCAGCTGCGCTCCTCAATGTGAAAACCAAGCGCTTGCAGCTTGGTCTGGTGGTTGTTGATGGTGGATTCGAGCGAGGCGTCTTTGCCAGGAATAAAGTTTTGTGTTTGCATGGGGTGCAGCATACCGCAGGCCTTGGCGCCGCCCTGCAAATCGGGTGGATTCAGTGATTTAGTGTGCTACCGAACAGACGCTTGGTCGAACTGAGGCCACAGTACCTGCAGACGGGCACACCTCTCAATATGGCAGTTCACCGAGCGACTGACTGATTGCGCGGCGCATGAATTGGGACGGTTTCGCCTCCAATCCCGAGCATTCTTCAGTGGCTAACGAAATTGATTGAAAAGATCTTCTTCGAAATGGACTCCAACCAATGAAAACCGATCGCAATGTCAAATTGAAAAAAAGCGCCAAATCCGTCAAATCTTTGACCCAAGTACTCAAGGAGAGTAAGCACGTCAAAGAGATCGTCAAGGAATCCGCCGATGAACTTGCGAGCGTCAACAAAGTTTTTCAACATGAGTTGGCGACTCAGGAGCACTTGCCCAAGATAGAAGAGGCGCTTGAGCAAAGCGAGGCCGTTGAAACCAAGGTGCAAGAAGCGTCCGTGAAGTTGGCCAACGTGAATCAAGCGCTGCAGGATGAAGTCAAGGAACGCCACCTGTTGGAACGTGAATTAGCGACGGTCTTGAAGCAGCAAGAAGAGACCCTCCATGCTGCCCTGCACGACTCTTTGACTGGCCTGCCGAACCGGGCGCTGTTCAATGATCGACTGGAACATGGGTTGGTGCAAGCAGCGCGACATGGCTGGACATTGGCCGTGATGTTCATGGACCTGAACAATTTCAAAGCCATCAATGATTTATACGGACACGACATAGGCGATGAGGTCTTGCGCATCGTTGCTGCTCGACTTGAAGAAAACACACGGGGCGAGGATACGGTCAGCCGCCATGGTGGCGACGAATTTTTGTACCTGCTCATGGACATGAACAACGAAGATGACGCCAGCGTCATTGCGAAGAAGATCATCGAGGCGGTTCAAGTGCCTTGCAAAGTCAGAGTCGGCGAACTCATCATCACGCCAAGCATTGGCATCTCCATTTTCCCCAAAGATGGCAGCACCGCACAAGCCTTGACCCAAAGTGCCGATACGGCGATGTACCAAGCCAAACGGAGCAAGTCCGGCTACGCATTTGCAAATATCGCGGCCACTTCGCAAGTTTGAACCTAGTGCGCTGGCCCAGAATGGGTTTAAAACAAGTGGCTATTTCAAGCCCATCCTCAGACGGCAATTTGTGAGGTTTTCCTTCGACCTCAGCCGACCACGCGCAGCAGATCTTCTTCGTTGGCGTTTGTCGCCTTCTCGGCCAGTGCCACCGCCTGTGCCGCGAACAGCGCCGCGTCTTCGGCTGTCTGCGCCGCTTCCAGTGCTACTGCCTGTGCTTTTTCTTGGGCCACCGCCTGTGCTGCTGCCTGGCCGGCTATTTGCATAGCCAATGCCGCGGCATCGGTCACTGACTGCGCCGCCGCTTCCGCCGCGCGCGCCGTTTCCTGCGCCACGTTCAGTGCTGACTGCGCCGTTGCCTGTTGCGCTGTCAGTCCTTGCGGCGCCGTCACCTGTGCCGACTGCTGCGATGCCTGAGATGCTGTCAGTACCGCCTGTTCCGTCACCTGCGACGCTGTAAGCGCTGTCAGCGCTGCGTTCTGTGACGCTATCAGTGCCTTGTCCGCATCGCCCAATATCGCCGCGGCGTCCCGGTCCGCCGCGCCGTTTCGCAGTGCGTCCTGCGTCAGCCGCCACGCCTCATTCGCGGCCTCTAGTGCTGCCTGTGCCTTACCCATGTTTGCTTCCTTGTAGTGACCAAACCCTTCAGCATCCACCTTTATCCTTGCTTTTGAGCCGCCCCTGGGTGGTGTCAAACATTTTCACAAGAACTGCGGCCACTGACGTTTCCCCTTGTAGGACAAAGCGCTTGGCCGCTGCATTATGCAGCTTTCAATGGTGTTGCCGGTTGGCGGCTGTTTTCATAGCGCAGGCACACGGCGGCACTCAATGGGCGAGCCATGTCACGCCCGAAAAGACAAGCTGATGCCTGGGCGGTAGCGCAGCGCCAGTGGGAGAAGTTAGACTCAAAGCCCCGCAAAACCGCCCCCAACCGGAGACCTTCATGATTCTTGAGCTTGCCGACTTCTCGATCCAGCCTGGCCAAAATTCCGCCTTCGAAGAAGCGATCCAGCGCGGCCTGCACACCGTGATTGCCCACGCCAAAGGATTTGAGGGCTTCAAGTTCAATCGCTGCATTGAAAATTCCGAGCGCTACGTCCTGCAAATTTTCTGGCGCACGCTGGAAGACCACACGGTGGGTTTCAGGGAGTCTGCGGCCTTTACCGAGTGGCGCGCGATCGTCGGGCCATTTTTTGCACGTCCGCCGAGCGTTGAGCACTTCGAGTTGGTCGCCAAATCAGAAGCAGTCGCATAAGCCCATGACAGCGAGCCACCCAGCCATGTCTTATGTTTTTGAACCAGCCCCGATCGTGTCTGTGCCGGTGCTGGGCCGCACCGCGCGCTTCCCGGTGCACCGCATTTATTGCGTCGGCCGTAACTACGAAGACCATGCCAAAGAGATGGGCCATAGCGGGCGCGAGGCGCCTTTCTTCTTCATGAAACCGTTTGATGCCGTGCTGCTGGTCAACCCGGGCGAGACCGCCCGCCTGCCCTACCCGAGCCTGACCCACAACCTGCACCATGAAATCGAGCTGGTGGTGGCCATTGGCACCGGTGGCAAGAACATCAAGGCGGTGGACGCCGCGCAGCACATCTTTGGCTACGCAGTAGGGCTGGACATGACCCGGCGCGACCTGCAAAACGAGATGAAAAAGCAGGGTCGCCCCTGGTGCATCGGCAAGGGCTTTGACGCCTCGGCCCCGATCGGCCCGATTACCCCGGCCGCAAAGGCGGGCGACATCGCCCAGGCTGAAATCTATCTGCAGGTCAATGGCCAGGAGCGCCAGCGCAGCCAGGTCTCCAAGCTGATCTGGAATGTGGCCGAAGTCATTGAGCAGCTGTCCGCCGCCTGGACGCTGCAAGCGGGCGATCTGATCTACACCGGCACGCCCGAAGGGGTGGGCGCCGTGGTGGCGGGCGATACGCTTCAGGGCGCAATCACCGGTCTGGGCAGCATCATGCTCACGGTTGAGGTTCAATAGCGCCCCAGCTTTGCGGAAAAATCATTTGCGCCTTCTCGCTTTTCTGGCCAAGTTGTGCGCCATCCTGGGTGGCTGCCTTTTGAGCGCCATCGCGCTGCTGACCTGCGCCAGCCTGATCGGGCGCAACACGCTCGGCTTAAGCCTGGCGGGTGACTTTGAACTGACAGGCGTCGCCAGCGGCGCAGCCATTGCGTTGTTTCTGCCCTGGTGCCAACAGCAGCGCGGCAACATCGCCGTGGATTTTTTCACCGCTAGAGCCAGCGTCAAGACCACACTGCTGCTGGACCGTCTGGGCTCGCTGCTGCTGGCCGGGGTGATGGCGCTGCTGGCCTGGCGCACCGGCGTGGGCGCGCTTAACGCGCTGCAAACCCACTCCGGCACCATGCTGCTGGATTTTCCCGAATGGCTGGTGTACGCCAGCATGGTGCCACCATTGGCTTTGACTGCGCTGATTGCCCTGATGCAGAGTTTGCACGGCACTGGCGCTGGCTTGCAGGGGCTGGCCGGTGACAACTTAAATGCCACAGAGCCAATCACACCGGACGGGCACCTATGAGCCCGCTATGGGTAGCCACCAGCATTTTTGCCCTGATGCTCACGCTGATGGCGCTGCGCGTGCCGATTGCAGTGGCCATGTTTGTCGCCGGTGGTGTCGGCTACGTCACGCAGGCGGGTTGGGGACCGTTCAGCAACGCTCTCAACAGCCTGGCCTTTGCCCGCTTTGCCAACTACGAACTCTCGGTCATTCCCCTGTTCATTTTGATGGGTCACTTCGCCACGCAGGGCGGTATCTCCAAGGCGCTGTTTGGCTTTGCCAGTGCCGTGATGTCGCGTTTCCAGGGCGGCTTGGCGATGGCCACCGTGCTGGCCAGCGCCGCGTTTGGCGCCATTTGCGGCTCGTCGGTGGCCACGGCGGCCACCATCACCTCGGTGGCGCTGCCCGAGCTGAGGCGCCACGGCTATTCTGGCCGATTGGCCACCGGCGCTTTGGCCGCAGGGGGCACACTGGGCATCTTGATACCGCCCTCGGTGCCGCTGGTGATCTATGCCATTTTGGCCGAGCAAAATATTGCCAAACTGTTTGCGGCCGCTTTTGTGCCGGGGCTCATCGCCATGCTGGGCTACATGTTCGCCATCGCCGTCTATGTGCGCCTGGTGCCGGGCCACGCGCCGGGCAAGACCGCGCGCCAGCCCAAACGCAGCGAGACTGGCGGCCACCCGCTCGCGGCGCAAGCCCTGCGTGGCGTTGTGCCGATTGCACTGGTTTTTGCAACCGTTTTTGGCGGCATTTACGGCGGCTGGTTCACCCCGACCGAGGGCGCTGCTGTGGGGGCGGCGGCCACCTTGGTGGTGGCGATGCTCAAGGGCGAGCTTGATTTTGCAAAGCTCAAATACTGCTTTTACGCCACGGCGCAAGGCTCGGCCATGATCTTCTTGGTCTTTCTGGGCGCGGACCTGATGAATTCGGCGCTGGCGCTGACCCAAATGCCCAACCAGCTTGCGGCCGTGGTGCAAGGCTGGGGCTTGCCGCCCTTGTGGATCGTGTCGATCATTTTGCTGTTTTATGTGGTGCTGGGATCGGTGATGGACGAGCTGTCCATGCTCCTCATGACCATCCCCATCTTCTTCCCGCTGGTGATCGGGCTTGACTTTGGCATGCCGCCCGAGTCGGTCGGCATCTGGTTTGGCATCATGGTGTTGATGACGGTCGGCTTCGGCCTGCTGGCGCCGCCGGTGGGGCTCAATGTGTACGTCGTCAACAGCCTGGCGCCCGGGGTGCCGATTGCGGAGAGCTACCGCGGCGTGCTACCGTTCTTGGTCAGCGATGTGTTGCGTACACTCCTTCTTTTGTTCTTTCCCGGCATCTCATTGTGGCTGGTTAAATTCATCACCTGACACCTTCAATCTCTCATCATGCAAAGACGCACCCTGCTCAAAACCAGCGCCGCCCTGGCGCTGGCCACGCCTGCTCTCAGCCGTGCAAACGCCACCGTCACGCTCAAGTTCCACACCTTCATGGCAGCGCAGTCCAACGTCTGGCAGAACATGCACAAGGTCTGGATGGACAGAATCAGCCAGGAGTCAAACGGCCGCATCCAGTTTGAGGCCTACCCGGCCATGCAACTCGGCGGCAGCCCGGCGCAACTGTACGACCAGGCCAAAGACGGCGTGGTGGACATCATCTGGACGATTCCGGGTTACACGGCGGGCCGATTCCCCCGGATCGAGGTGTTCGAACTGCCGTTCATGATGAGCAACGCCGAGGCCACTTCACGCGCCTGCTGGGAGTTCATGCAAACCATGGCGTTTGAAGAGTTCAAGGACACGCAGGTGCTGGCGCTGCAGGTGCATGGCCCCGGTGTCTTGCACACCAAGAATAAGCAGATCAAGACTGCCGCCGACCTCAAGGGCCTGAAAATGCGCGGCCCCACCCGCCAGGTCACGAAGATGCTGGGCTATCTGGGCGCCATACCCGTGGGTATGCCGCTGCCGGCGATTCCCGACGCGCTGTCCAAAGGCACGATTGACGGCGCGGTGCTGCCCTGGGAGGTGGTGCCCTCGGTCAAAGTGCAGGAACTTACCCGCTTCCACAGCCAGTTTGAGCCGGCCAGTGGCGCGCTCTACACCGCCACCTTCGTGCTGGCGATGAACAAGGCCAAGTACCAATCGCTGCCGCCTGATCTGAGACAAATCATCGACAACAACTCAGGCCTGCAGACCTCGGGCTGGCTCGGCCGCACGCAACAAGCCGGTGATGACGCCGGTCGGCAGGCCGCGCTGGCACGCGGCAACACGATATACACCATCGGGCCCGCGGATGCGCAGGAATTCAAGCGCAAAGCGTCTTTGGTTGAAGTGCAATGGGTGCAAGACATGAACCAGCGCGGCTTGGATGGTCAGCAATTGCTGAGCACGGCGCGCAACTTGATAGCCAAACACAGCAAGCTGGCAGCCGAACCAGCCCCGGTGACTCCGCCCGTCAAGACCAAGCTAAAGAAGACCTGACTTTTCAAATTACACTGTCTGCATGCTGCGCCCCCCCATCAAACACTGCAAGAACTGTGGCACCGCCGTGGTCTACCGGGTGCCCGACGATGGCGACACCAAAGAGCGTGCGGTCTGCCTGGCCTGCCACACCATTCACTACGAGAACCCGCTCAACGTGGTGGGCACCGTGCCTTATTGGGGCGACAAGGTCTTGCTGTGCAAGCGCAATATTGAGCCGCGTTTTGGCAAATGGACGCTGCCAGCGGGCTTCATGGAGATGGGCGAAACGGTGGCCGAAGGCGCGGCGCGCGAAACGCTGGAAGAGTCGGGCGCGCAGTTTGCCCTGGAAGGTTTTTTCTCGCTGCTGAACGTGCCCCGCGTGGGGCAAGTCCATGTGTTTTACCTGGCGCGCCTGCTCAGTGACGTGTTCGACCCCGGTTTCGAGACCCTCGAAGCGCGGCTGTTTGCCGAGAACGAGATTCCCTGGGACGAGATCGCCTTCAGAACTGTCAAGGAAACGCTGGAACACTACTTTGCCGACCGAAGCAAGGGCCACTTTGGGATTCACATCCTTGACATCGCCTGAAGTTCTGCTGGCGGCAGAGTTCTGGTTCTACCGCATCGGCGGCTTCGTGCTGCTCAATGTGCTCGACGACCCAGCCTGGCTGGCGCTGATGTTTTGCTAAGCCGTGCTGCCCTGCTACGTCTTACTTGACCTGGAAACCACCGGCGGCAACCCGGTGATTGATCGCATCACCGAGATTGCCGCCGTGCGCATTGAAAACGGGCAGGAAGTGGCGCGCTGGAGCACGCTGGTCAACCCGGGCTGCTCAATATCTCCGTTCATCCAGCGACTCACCGGCATCAGCAACGCCATGGTGCGCAGCGCCCCCAGCTTCGAGGCGGTCGCCCCGCGCTTGCTCGAACTGCTGGGCGGTGCCGTGCTGGTGGCCCACAACGTGCGCTTTGACCACGGCTTTTTGCTCCATGAACTGGCCCGCCTGGACGTGGCGCTGCGTGTCAAAACCCTGTGCACGGTGCGCCTGTCGCGCCTCTTATACCCGCAGCACAAGGGCCATGGCCTGGACGCCCTGATGCAACGCCACGGCATCAGCACGCTGGAGCGGCACCGCGCCATGGGCGATGTCGAGGTGATGCAAGCCTGGCTCTTGATTGCCCGCCAGGAACACGGCGCGCAATTGCTGCAGCAGCAGGCACTGGCGCTGCTGCAGAGCAGCGCAGCACTGCCGCCGCAACTGGAAACCCCGGTGGCTGACATCCCGGAGACCGCCGGGGTCTACATCTTTTACGGTGAAGGGCCGCTGCCCCTGTACATTGGCAAGAGCGTCAAGCTGCGCAGCCGGGTGATGTCGCACTTTCAGGCGTCCAGCCGGTCAGCGCGCGAGATGCGCATGGCCCAGGAGATTCGGCGCGTGCAGTGGGTTGAAACCGCCGGTGAGCTTGGCGCGCTGCTGCTGGAGGCCCGGCTGGTGAAGGAAAAACAGCCGGTCTACAACCGCCAACTGCGCCGCGAGAGCACGCTGTGCGCCTGGCGCCTGGCGCACGACCCGCTGGCCCGGCCGCTGCTGAGCCTGGTGCGCGGCGCGTCGCTGCAACCGCAAGAGTTTGGCCAGATGTATGGCGTCTACCGCTCCAAAAATCAGGCCATCAGCAGTTTGCGCGAACTGGCGGACAAGCACAGCTTGTGCCTGCAGGCGCTCGGCCTGGAGTCCGGCAAGGGCCGCTGTTTTGCGCATCAGATCGGGCGCTGCCAAGGCGTGTGCTGTGGCCAAGAGACACCGCAGCGGCACCACCTGCGGTTGCAACTGGCGCTGGCACAGCAAAAGCTGCAGGTCTGGCCCTACGCCGGCAGAATCGGGTTGCGTGAGTACGACGCCCACAGCCGGCGCACGGACATTCACATCTTTGAGCAGTGGTGCCACCTGGCCACCGTGCATGACGAGTCTGAACTCGCGGATGCCCTGGGCAGCCGCAGCACGCTGGCATTTGACCTGGACACCTACCGGTTGCTGCTCAAACACATGGCGCTGGCGGGCACGGGAAAAATCGAGCTGCTCGACTGGGCAAAGAAGCTGCAGCCAACACTCGATTAGATATCAATACGATAGCTGCTTATCCAATAAAGACGTGGGCTAGAGGCCTAATATGCTTATATTTTTAAGCAATTTGACGTGTTGTGACCCCCCCCAACGGGGGAGCAACGATGGCCGGCCCAACAAACGCCGAGCCGAGTTGCATCAAGGCTTGAACTTCGCCGTCACCTCAGCCACGCGCTTGCCAAACAACTTGGCCGTTTCCAAATCGCCTTGCAGCATTTCAGCGGGTGACGCATCGGACGGCGACTGGGCCATGGCACCAGCGAAGGAGCCCAGGTAGTTGATGTCGTTGCGCTGCGCCGCCTTGGCATTGCTTGGCATCATGCCGGTGCCAACCCAGATGCCGCTGTGCTGCATCGCCAGGGTAAACAGGTAATGCAGCGTTGAGTGCTTGTCGCCATTGATCGTGGCGCTGTTGGTGAAGCCGGCAAACACCTTGTCTTTCCAGGCCTGGCTGTACCAGGGCTTACTGGACGCATCGGCAAACTTCTTGAACTGCCAGCTCACGCTGCCCATGTAGGTGGGCGAGCCCATGACGATGGCGTCAGCCGCACTGAGCGTGGCCCACTGGGCGTCCGTCAGATTGCCTTCGGCGTCGATGGCGACCAACTCGGCGCCCGCGCCCTCTGCCACGGCTTGCGCCATCCGCAGGGTGTGACCATAACCTGAGTGAAAAACGACGGCTACTTTTGACATTTGAAATCTCCTTGATGAGTTTGGGAAGAATGGAGGTCTGCGGCGCAGCCCCCGAGGGGAAAAAATACGAGAAAGAAGCAATAAATCAGGCGGACAGGTCAAACACCAGCACTTCAGCGTCCTTGCCGTGCGCCAGCGTAAGCTGGGTTTCGTCGGCCAGCAGCGCTGCGTCACCGGTTGTCAGCCGTTGGCCATTGACGTCGAGTTCACCGCGTACCAGGTGCACGTAGCTCTTTCGATTGGGGCCCAGCGTGAGCTCGGCCCTTTGGTCTGCGTCAAACAGCCCGGCATACAAGCGCGCATCCGCATGAATCAGGACCGAGCCCTGGGCACCATCGGGGGACGCGACCAAGCGCAAGCGGCCCTGCTTTTCGGAATCCGCAATGGTCTTTTGCTCGTAACTGGGTTGTACACCCTTCACATTGGGCTCAATCCAGATTTGCAGCAAATGCGTGGTGGCATCGGGCGCGTGGTTGAACTCGCTGTGCTGCACGCCGGTGCCGGCGCTCATGCGCTGCACATCACCGGGCGGAATCGCCTTGACGTTGCCCATGCTGTCCTGGTGCGCCAGCGCACCGCTGAGCACGTAGGTGACGATCTCCATGTCACGATGGCCATGGGTACCAAAGCCCTTGCCGGGCGCGATCCAGTCTTCATTGATCACGCGCAAGTTGCCCCAGCCCATGTGCTGCGGATCGTAATAACCGGCGAAGGAGAAACTGTGAAACGATTTGAGCCAGCCGTGGTCTGCATGGCCGCGTTCCTGCGATTTGCGAATTGTCAACATAGCAAAACTCCTTGAATGACCTTGATTTTGGGCGCATTCGAGGCGACTGGCATCAGCTCACTTTGACGACATCGTTCAAATTATTCGAATACTTGACGCATTTGAAACTTAATCTTCATTATGAATACATGCCAGGCCACTGCAATTTCGATAGCTAAACAGGCTTAAGAAACAAGGACTGGAGGGCAAATTTGTCTTAAACACCGCCACGCGTCTTGGGGTGCTCAAAAAAGAAACGCAGCATTTCAAGCGTGGCATTCGGGCCGCTCGCATCGGTGTAGGAACCACTGGCGTGGCCACCCGACCAGGCGTGCCCGGCCCCATGCACCAGCCAGTGCTCGGTCAACGCCTGGCCCTGCGCGTCATGCCGTGTGGAGCGGGTGTAGCGCCGCCCCTGCAGCGAGACACCCTGCTCCACGCTGGCCTGACCCACGGGGTGCGCGGCCGCGTTCGACCCACTGGCGCCAGCCCCCAAGGCAGCGGCAATCACCTGCTCGCCGTTGCGCGGATGCACCGTCTGGTCCTGGTCGCCGTGAAACACGATGGTCGGCACCGCTCCCTGCGGATGCAACAGCGCTTTCGCGGCCCGCGCCGCCCGAGCGCCCGTGGCACGCATCACAATACCGACCTGGCCGCTTTGCATCACCATCAGCGCCTCCCCCATGTTGCTGGCGGCGCCACCCGGCAGGCCCGAATGAACACCGACCGCCGCAAACAGCTCCGGGTACGCCGCCGCCACAATGACCGCCATGGCGCCGCCGGCCGACAAGCCGGCGACATAGACGCGGCTTGCATCAATGCCATGCTGTTGGATCACGGCCTGCGTCAGGCTCGCGATCAGGGCGGGCTCACCCAGGCCGCGCTGCTGGTGCTGCGGCTCGAACCAGTTCCAGCATCGTGAGGGGTTGGCTTGTGCGCCCTGCTGGGGGTACAGCACGTAAAAGCCCTGATCCCGCGCCCGCTCGTTCATGCCGGTACCGGCGGCGAAGTCATCCGCATTCTGGGTGCAGCCGTGCAGCATCACGACCAGCGGTAGCGCCTTGCCATCCTGGCCGGGCGGTTGGTAGAGCTTGTAGCGGCAGCTCAAGGCGCCATGCGTGTGTGCGCCGCTGGTGAATTCAGCGCTGCCGCCCTGCACCCCGGCCCGAGCATGCGGTTCACCCTTGACGGCAACGTCATCCACACCCCAAGGTGCCTTCGCTCCGCCAGGGAGCACAAAGGATCCCGCGCTCGCCCAAGGTGGCACCGGGCCGCGCGCAGCCGTGGCACCGGCTGCGGCCGTGCCACGCAAGGCATTTTGGATGGCCTCGGTCGCTTCCATCAAGTGCTTGGTTTGCGTCAAGCGGGTGGCGCTGCGCATCAGTTCCGCAAGCTTGTTGTTCATAAAGGTATCTCGGGTTTGAACTTGAAAGGGATTCAGGATGAAATCAGCGCCGGCGGCTGGCCAGCGCCGCCTTGACCGCCGGGCTGGCCTGCAGCGCGCCCAGGACTTCCAGCGAGTCGATGGTGGCCAGGGCCAACTCAGGTGTCACCTCAGGCGCAATCGTCACCAGGCCGAGGACCCGAATCTGCAGCGTCTGGCGCGCCGCCTGCAGCGCGCGCAAATCGTCCGCGCTGAAATGCTGCAGACCCAGCACCAGCATCTTGCGCGCCACCACCTGCCGCACGGCATCCGAGTGGGTCGCGAGCTGATTGCGGATCGCCGTGCGGATGAAGTCGGTGCGATTGCCGTAAAAGCCCTCAGCCACCATCAGGTCCACCTGCCCCAGGTCGACAAACCCCAGGTTGATGGTGATCTTCTCCGAGTCCGCCAGCTTGTGCTTGGCGGGAAATAGTGCGCTATCTTGATTCATGCGACCATCTTAGCACCATCCAAATGGATGGTTGATGGATGGCGTTAATCGTCAGCCGGTGCAGCACCACGGCCGTGCGGCGCTGGCAGACTCCATAACCAGGCCGCCACTGCGGCGCAGCAAAGCCCAGGGATCCACCGCACAGGCCCAGGCATGAACCACCAGGCAAGGGCCGAACTCAGGATCATCATGACCGTGGCGAACTGTTTGGCACGCAAGGGCACGGCGCGGTGGGCGCGCCAGTCCCGCACCATCGGGCCAAAGCGTGGATGCTGCAGTAGCCAATGCTCATAACGCTTACTGCCACGGGCGAAGCAATAGGCCGCCAGCAAGATGAACGGGGTGGTCGGCAATAGCGGTAACACGACGCCAATGACACCTGTAGCCAGGCAAATGGCGCCGCAGACCAGCCAGAGCCAGCGCAGCCAGCGCGGCTGAGCAGCGACCGCCGCAGGCTCAGAAATCGCCACTTCCACCCGAGGCGAGCGACTCAAACTTCGTGATCGTATTGATGAACGCCAGCTTGACCACGCCGGTGGGGCCGTTGCGCTGCTTGGCAATGATGATTTCGGCCACGCCTGGCTCTTTGCAGGCGTCCTTGGTGTAGTACTCGTCGCGGTAGATGAACATGATGATGTCGGCGTCCTGCTCGATCGCGCCAGACTCACGTAAGTCGCTCATCATCGGGCGCTTGTCGGGCCGCGTTTCCACGCTGCGGTTGAGCTGCGACAGCGCAATCACCGGGCATTGCAGCTCTTTGGCCAGCATTTTCAGTCCCCGTGAAATTTCACCCAGCTCGGTGGCGCGGTTTTCACCGTCGCTGCTCGAACCACTCATGAGCTGCAGATAGTCAACCACGATCAAACCGAGCTTGCCGCACTGGCGCGACAGGCGCCGCGCGTTGGCACGCAGTTCGCTGGAGTTCAAACCCGCGGTTTCGTCGATGTGCAGCGAAATCGTGCGCAGCTTCTCGATCGCCTCGGTCAGACGCGGCCATTCTTCATCGGTCAACTTGCCAGTGCGCAAGTGGCTCTGATTGATGCGCCCGATTGAGCCCACAATCCGCACCGCCAGTTGCGCGGCGCCCATTTCCATGGAAAACACCGCCACCGGCAGGCCTTCATTGAGCGCCACATGCTCGGCGATGTTGATCGCCAGCGCCGTTTTGCCCATGGACGGCCGCGCCGCCAGCACCACCAGATCGCCCGCCTGAAAACCAGCGGTCATGCGGTCCAGGTCATAAAAGCCGGTCGGCACCCCGGTGACGTCGTTCGGGTTGTCGGCCATCTCCTGCACCCGGTCCAGCAGCGCCACCACCAGCGAGTCCATGGCCTGAAAACCCTGGCGCGTGCGTGCGCCCTCTTCGCCGATGTTGAAAATCTTTTGCTCGGCCTCGTCCAGAATCGCCGCCACCGCCCGACCTTTGGGGTTAAAGGCGTTGGTGGAGATTTCATCGCTGGCGGCCACCAGCTTGCGCAGAATCGAGCGCTCGCGCACGATCTCGGCGTAGCGGCGGATATTGCCCGCGCTGGGCACGTACTGGGCCAGCGAGTTCAGGTAGACCAGGCCACCGATTTCTTCGGCTTTGCCCTGGCTTTGCAGTTGCTCGAACACCGTGATCACGTCGGCCGGCTTGGTCGCGTTGATCAAGGCGCCAAGCGCCGTGAACACCATGCGGTGCTCGTAACGGTAAAAATCACGCTCGGTCAGCAGGTCGTTGACGCGGTCCCAGGCGGCGTTGTCGAGCAACAGCCCGCCCAGAACGCTGGATTCGGCTTCGATGGAGTGCGGCGGAATGCGCAATTGCGCAACTTGGGCGTCTTGACCGTAGTCAAAAGGCACAGCAGAAAGTACAGCTGACATGGGGGTGGGGGTTTCCTTTGAGCCGTCGATACTACGCCAGCGCCAGCCCGGCGTCGAATGAAAAGCTGGGCACAAGCCCTTTAAAAGCTGTGGACAAACTGTGGAAATTGCGGAGCGGCGGCCACGGGCAACTGAAGCGAACAGCATCGGGTTGGCAGGAAGCCGCAATGGTCAAGTGCTGTCAGCCGGGCGCGATTCAAAGTGATATGGCACCCTGAAGATATTAAGTCCTCACGTCAAACCCGGCTTTGCGCATTAAACCCGGCCCGGCGACTGGGCCATGCGCATGCGGTTTTGGGGCGAAAACACACGCGAAATTGAAGCTGGGGTATGCAAGCGCTTGCCGACGCGCGCCTTTCACCCCAAAGCCCGGTCGCATAGCCCAATCACCGTACCTGACGCTGCCTGGGTCAAAAATTTTGCAGTAAAGGGCTCACACCAATACGCGCCACATTCAACTCAGGCAACTTTTAACTGCTCCCCTGCCAGCGTACCTGAGCGCTCGCAAAATCAGTCGGGTGATACGTTTTGCGTAGGTAAAGGAGGAGACCGCGCAGCGGGCGGGGGACACGTAGCAAAGCGTATTGCCCGGCTGATTCAACCATGCCTATCCGGTTGGCACACCAACGCCTGATGGTCTTGTTGATGCCGCTTAAAGGCCTTAAACGAAACGCTGCGGAGTTCTCTAGCACAACCCATGATCAGCGACCTCCGCGAAACGCGCCTCGCCTTGTCTGTGTACCGGCCAGCAAAGTGGCTTGTACGCACCCTGGTGTGCCAACCGGATAGGCAGGGATTCAACAACCACCTTGATGTCTGCCCCAATCCAATAGACGCACCTGAGTGCTTCGGAAAAGAACCATTGATCGGAAGCCCACATTACTTTGAATCGCACCCCTGTCAGCCTCCATGATTGACAAGACGCAAATCATTGCCAAGATTTCAATGGATCATCAATGACGCATCAGGGTTGATCTGTGACGAGCCACCTGGCCTTGTGTTCGACCTGCATTTTCCATGCGCACCGGGAGGATCATCATGAGGTTTTATCTATTTGAACTGCAGGCTGATGCCCACATTCGCAAGTCCCGCGAATATCTGGAAGAAGCCCATTTGAAACGGGTTGAGCATGAGGCCGCCGCCGAGCACCATCAGGCATTGAGCACCATGTACACGCAGCGGATTGCCCGAATCGAAGCAGAAATACGTGAAGCCACGGGCCTGCGATCAGGCAATGGCCAGCCAGTCGAGGACGCCGCCAGCGAGCCCCTTCGCCTGAAGTCCGATTCGGTTGTGCCCTATCCGTCGCGTGCTTCGCACGCCTGAGCAGTGGGCGACCCAACCTTGGCGCGCCACGCGATTAAAAATGCCCGCATAGCGGGCCTTTTTCGTTGATATTTATGCAATTTCAGGCTGTAGCCCACGTATTACGGGCACATACAGCTATTAATAACATTGCACCCGTTCGTCCTCAGTAGGTTTGACCCAACTGATCCAGAATCGCCGGATTCTCCAGCGTAGAGGTGTCCTGGGTGATGGACTCGCCCTTGGCCAGCGAGCGCAACAGGCGGCGCATGATCTTGCCGGAACGGGTCTTGGGCAGATTCTCGCCAAAGCGGATGTCCTTGGGCTTGGCAATCGGGCCGATCTCTTTGGCGACCCAGTCACGCAGCTCCTTGGCAATGGCCTTGGCTTCGTCACCCGTGGGCACCGGGCGCTTGAGCACCACAAAGGCACAAATCGCCTCGCCAGTGAGGTCGTCCGGGCGGCCCACCACGGCGGCTTCGGCCACCAGGTCGGTTTTGGCGACCAGGGCCGACTCGATCTCCATGGTGCCCATGCGATGGCCCGAAACATTGAGCACGTCGTCAATGCGGCCCGTGATGCGGAAATAGCCGCGATCCACACTGCGCACCGCGCCGTCGCCGGCCAGATACACCGTGCCACCCAATTCCTCGGGGAAATAGCTCTTCTTGAAGCGCTCAGGGTCATTCCAGATGTTGCGAATCATTGACGGCCAGGGGCGTTTGACGACCAGCAGGCCACCGGAACCGTTGGGCACGTCTTGACCGGCTTCGTCCACGATCGCGGCCATGATGCCTGGCAGTGGCAAGGTGCAGCTACCCGGAACCAGCGGCGTGGCGCCCGGCAGCGGCGTGATCATGTGGCCGCCGGTTTCGGTCTGCCAGAAGGTATCGACGATCGGGCAGCGCTCGCCACCGATGTTTTTGTAGTACCACATCCAGGCCTCCGGGTTGATCGGCTCACCCACGGTGCCCAGAAGGCGCAGGCTGGAGAGGTCAAAACGGGAAGGATGGACTTTTTCATCGCTCTCGGCCGACTTGATCAGCGAACGGATCGCCGTGGGTGCGGTGTAGAAGATGGTGCACTTGTGGCGCTCGATCATCTGCCAGAAACGCGCCGCATTCGGGTAGGTCGGAATGCCTTCAAAAATGATCTGCGTCGCTCCTGCCGCCAGCGGACCGTAGGCGACATAGGCATGGCCCGTGATCCAGCCGATGTCTGCCGTGCACCAGAACACATCGGACGGCTGCAAGTCAAAGGTCCAGTCCATCGTCAGTTTGGCCCAAAGCACAAAGCCGCCGGTGGAATGCTGCACGCCCTTGGGTTTGCCCGTGGAGCCCGAGGTGAACAGAATGAACAAGGGATGCTCGGCGCCCACAGGCACCGGTGCGCATTCGGTGCTCTGGCTGGCCAGCGCCTCGGTGAAGCTCACGTCACGCCCGGCCACCATATTGCAGGCGGTCGCGGTGCGCTGGTAGACGAACACCGTCTTGATGGACTCGCAGCCGCCAAGGCCCAAACCCTCGTCCACGATCGACTTCAAGGGTAGTTCCTTGCCGCCGCGCATCTGGTAGTTGGCGGTGACCACGGCCACGGCGCCTGCGTCCATGATGCGTTCTTGCAGCGCCTTGGCCGAAAAGCCGCCAAACACCACACTGTGGGTGGCACCAATGCGCGCACAGGCCTGCATGGCAATCACGCCTTCGAGCGTCATTGGCATGTAAATCAGGACACGATCACCCTTTTGGATGCCATGCGCCTTGAGCGCGTTGGCAAACTGGCTGACCTTGGCCAACAATTCCTTGTAGCTGGTCTTGGTGACAGCACCATCGTCAGCCTCAAAAATCACCGCGGTCTTGTTTTCGACCGGCGTGCCCATGTGCTTGTCCAGGCAGTTGGCCGAGGCATTGAGTTCACCATCTTCAAACCACTTGTAAAACGGCACATTGGACTCGTCCAGCGTTTTGGTGAAGGGTTTGGTCCAGACCACGTTCTCACGCGCCAAGCGGGCCCAGAAACCCTCAAAGTCGTTCGCGGCTTCAGCGCAAAGCGCGTTGTAGCCTTCCATGCCGGAAATGCGCGCGGCCTTGACGGTCGCCTCGCTCGGCGGGAAAACGCGGTTTTCAACCAATGTGGACTCGACGGCGGTGGATGGTGATGTCATGGGTAGGTCTCCTCTTGTTAAAACTACAACGCGTAAATGTGAATCCTGGCACTTACAGGCCACTGACGCAATTCATTGTGCAGAGCAACAGCACTTCGCAACCTGATGACTATCAAGCCATCGGCCTTCGGCCAGGGTGGGCGCACCCTACAATGCGCAACTTTTGAATTCAAGACGCCAGCTATGAGCACTCCCGCCCCTAAACAGTCACGCCGCATGCGCCCAATCCCCAGCTTTATCTTTGCCAGCCGCTGGCTGCAACTGCCGCTCTACATAGGCCTGATTGCCGCGCAAGGCGTGTATGTATTCCATTTCTGGGTTGAACTGGTGCACCTCCTGGAGGCTGTTTTTGGCAGCCAGACCGCCTTGCAGGCCCTGATCAGCAGCATTGGCTACAAGTCGGATGTCGCCATCACTTCGCTCAATGAAACCATCATCATGCTGGTGGTATTGGCGCTGATTGACGTGGTCATGATCTCCAACCTGCTGATCATGGTGATCATTGGTGGCTATGAAACCTTTGTGTCGCGCATGGACCTGGAGGGCCACCGTGACCAGCCCGAGTGGCTCAGCCATGTGAATGCGTCGGTGCTGAAAGTCAAGCTCGGCACGGCCATCATCGGCATCAGCTCGATTCACCTGCTCAAGACCTTCATCAACGCCGCCAACTATGACGAAAAAGTTCTGATTGCGCAAACCGCCATTCACATCACTTTTTTGCTCTCGGCCATCGCCATTGCCTACACCGACAAGCTGATGGCGCGACCGGAAGCGGCGCCCCATTAGGCGTGCGCGCATCAAGGCTCTCTCAAGAAACAAAACACGTGATCCCGGTTTTTATGCTGCAACTGCCACTGGCGTAGTCGTGAAAGCCAGAGCCGTGGCCCGACGCTTTAGAACTCAATGCTCAGCGCGACAGAGCCGTAAGCCTGATTGGGCCCCTGTTCCTCATATTCCCGTGTGCGGTAAACACGCATCACGGCGAGCTTGACGCCGTGTCCTGCGACAATGCCCTGAACGCTGACCCCGACCGCCGCCTGGGCAACCCAGGGCTTGCGGGTCACACTGTGACTTGATTGAAAGAGATTTCCGTCGAGCGAAAAATCATGCAGGACGAGTTTTGTTTCGAGCGTGCCAAAAAGGTGAGCACCTGCTCGCGGCCGGTCAACCGTCAACGCGGCATTGGCCGAGCCGCCACGGATGGAAGCGGCGGATGGTGGACGGTTTTCGGCGCCGGGTCTGATGGGATAGGTACCAAAATCGTTCGGCAGATTCCAGCCGATACGCCCTTCGATACCCACGGTCGCTGAAGTTTCGATATTGCCCAGTCGCAGCCCCAGCGAACGGATCGAATCGGCCGCGAATCCGGGCTGGATCGCGCCCGTTCCACGGTAGTCCCTGAATTTGCGATCCATCGCCAATTGCAGTGCCGGCTCATTCTTCAACTGGTTTTGCCATCCCTGAAATTTATCGACGCCCATGACATCGTGCACCAGATCTTGTGTCTGTTGCGCAAGTGCCAAGGGGCCAATGACGCCCAAGGTGATCTCGCGCGTATCAAGTATTTCCGAGTTGCTCTGCGGTGCGTGGCGGCGCCGGTTCCACGACATGCCCACGTACAGCAAGCCCGCATAAGGTCTATCGTCCTCGATCAGGTCGGTCCTGGAAAAATCTTTTGGTGTGAACATGGACTGACCAAATCTCACGACCACATTTTGCGTGTGTGCGGGGTTTTCGGCATCCGCCCAAAAACCAGGGTTCACAAGCGTGATGAGTTTCGCCTGCAGGCGTACCGGCGCGGGCAGACACTCGGGTTTGAGTTTTCCGACGATGTCGTGCGAGACGGCCGTGAATGCCACACCGTTCGTGTAGTTTTGATCGGTGCCAGTAAAACGGTCGTTCTCCAGTCTGGCAGTGCCTCCCCGAAATCTGATGACCTCATCGGCCTTGCAAGCCCCGGTACTGGATGCCTCGTCATTGCTGGCTTGTGCGTTGGCGGGAGTCATGCACACCAGCAGCATGAGTAGCCAAGCGGCCTGGCGCAGGCTGCACTTTGTCAGCCCTTGCGTTGTGGTGGGAGGTAGATTGACTGTGCGCATGATCAATTCGGGGTGACGATATTCACTGGTTGTTTGCCGTCGTAAAACGTGTGCAGGACGCAGACAATTTCTTCCGCCGCGGCAGCTTCACCGTGAACCACAAAAGTTCGGGCTGGTGGCTTGTGAAATCCCGCTGTCCAGGCCAGAAGGGCGTGTTGATCAGCATGCGTCGAGAAACCGCCGAGCGTGTGAATCGACGCCCGCACAGCATTGTCTTCACCAAATATCCGGACTTCTGAAAACGGCATTGATCGGTCTCGATGAGATGGCACGAACCCCGTAACGTCGCGGGCGGCGCCAAAAAGGGTGATCTTCACGCGGCTGCCCCACCGGCCGGGGCAGCCGTCAGCCGATCCAGCAACTCCCTCATGGCGTAATTGATGGCTTTGAACCGATGCGGGTTTGCAAGCATCACTTGCGGCGACTGGATGAAGCGGTCTTCGACGATCTCATCGGCGCAGTAGGCGATGATTTGTTGGGCGTTGGCCGGCGTCGTTTCCAGGTGAAACTGCAAGCCGACTATGCGCTCGTCGTACACAAAGGCCTGATTCGCGCAACCGGCACTGCGTGCGACATGTACCGCGCCGGCCGGGATGTCAAAGGTATCTCCGTGCCAGTGAAAAACATCGATCTGCCGGGGGAATGCGGCAAACGGCCCGGCCTCGGACGCGGCCTTCGTCGCTTCGACCGGAAACCAGCCGATTTCCCTTTCGGTATTGGCATACACCTTCGCACCCAGCACGTCGGCGACGAGCTGTGCCCCAAGACAAACGCCCAGCACGCGCCGGCCGGCGGCGATTGCCTGCTCGATGAAACGCTTCTCGTCTGCGAGCCACGGATAGCGGGCCTCTTCGTAAACATTCATGGGCCCGCCCATCACCACCAGCAAGTCCAGTGTTTCGACAGCCGGCAGGGGGTCGCCGCAGTAGAACCGCGTCGCGCCGAGCGTGTGCCTGCCGCGTCGCACCCAGTCCACGATGTTTCCAGGCCCTTCAAACGGCACATGCTGCAGGTAATGTATGTTCATCGTGTTTCTCCTCGTTCTGGTGCTGTCGTTCGTACCGTGCCGAACGGCTGGCAGCGGCTTGCATCACGTCATGCGCCGCGCCAGGCAATGGCCGCAATCGTCCCCCACACCAAGGTTCGCAGGCTCATGGCGATCACGGTGCGCTGCTCGTAGGCTGCACCGGAATCGACATACTCGCCTAACGCCGCGAAGGCAAGGACCGTTGCGGCGGCGATGGCGATGGCCAGCCACACTGCCCAGCGTTGGCGCAGCCATAGCCCGGCGCCGGCGACGACATAGGCGAAGCCCGCCAAAAAATTGAACCAAAGCACAAACAGCACATAGTTGCCGGCGGCAGCGCGCGCCGCTTCATCGCCGAACAGGATCGTGCCGCCTTCCTTGATGGTCAGCAGACCGAACCCAACCGCCACCAAGGAAATCGCCCAGATAGCAAGCCCGCGTTGTTGTTTGGATGTGGTCATGTGAACTTTCCTCTTTGATAGGTGTGTTGCTAAGAATTCGTCTTCGGCTGATGTCAATTCGACGGCGCGGCCATCCGTGCCCGGTACAGGGTAAAAACCTCGACTGCCTCGCGCAACAACAGCTCTCGCTGGTGAAAATCGGTATTCATTCTGATCGCCAAGCTCTGGATCATGCCGATGAACAGGCTTGCCGCGGTATGCGGTTCGATGTCGGACCGGATGAGTCCCTGGTGCTTGGCCTGTTCCATCATTCGGCAAATGCGTGATTCGTACTGGTCGATGACCATTTGGATGCGTCGGCGAATACGGGTGTCACTGCCTTGCGACAACCACCCCAGAAGTCGCTTGGAAACATCGGGGTGCTGCGAGATGAACCAGACTTGAAAATAGAAGCCGCGCTCCAGTTCCTGCAACGGGTTTTGATCGTGCTGTGCAGCGCGTGTCAAGAGGCGCAGCAACCTTCCGCGCACTCGGGAAATGAGGTGATCCTGAGCGCCGTGGCTGTCCAGCTTCGAGGCAAGCAGTGCTTTCACTGCTGCGTCGGCGAGGCTTTCCTGATCGGCAAACAGGTAATAACGCGTGGTTTCGTGCCATTTTTCCAAATGCGTCTGCTTGAACTTATTGGTTTCATCAGTATTCATGATTGATTTCCTACTGTGCCGTCAGGGCTATTAGGACCGTACGGCGCTGTGAAGAAAGCGCCTGCACGACAGTGGATCACTGAACGACATCTTTCTTGCCGTAAAAATGCGCCACGAACGGTTTACGGAATTCGCTGTGGCAGTTGTAGCAGTTGGTCTGGAGCTTCTGGAAAGCCAGAATGACGCCCGGGCCGCTCTTGGCCTTTGCCGCAGTGCCCACCGCCTGTGCCTGGTCGTGGGTCTCGCCGTCATAGGCCTTGTACTTGGCCATGTCGGTGCCGACGAAGCTCATGATGCGGATCTTCTCGGAAAAGGGTGGCTGGGGATGATCGGCGATCAGTGGTGCAGTTTTCTCCACCAGCTCCCAGTCTCCGCGGGAAATCCCGTCGGTGATGGTCTGCATGTTCTTGCCCAGGTCTTTCATGACCTTTTGCAGGACGAGCGGCTCGGTCGCTTGGGCGCCAGTTGCGGCGAGCACAAGGCAAGCCGAAGAGACAAGATTAAGAATAAGGTTACGAGTGTCTTTCATGTCAGACCATCCTTTTCTGGAAACGAAGTGAACTAATGAGCAAAAGCGTGGTGCCCAGCACCGCCAGGGCCGCGAACTGGGGCCACAGGATTTCCAAGCCGCTGCCTTTGAGAAAGATGTCCCGGATGATGACCAGAAAGTAACGCAGCGGGTTGAGATAGGTGAGCCACTGTGCCGGCTCCGGCATATTCGAAATCGGGAACATGAAGCCGGACAGCAGCACTGCGGGTAGGTAGAAGAAAAATGATGACATCAGTGCCTGCTGCTGGGTCTGGGAAATGGTGGAAATGAACAGCCCGATGCCGATGGTGGACATCAGGTACAGCCCGGACCCGAGCAGCAGCAACCCCAGGCTGCCTTGGATCGGTACGTTGAACCAGTTAATCCCGATAAAAGTGACCACCAGCACATCGATGAAGCTGATCAACACGAACGGCAGGGTCTTGCCGACGATCAGTTCGAATGGCCGGATTGGCGTCACCATCAACTGCTCCATCGTGCCGATCTCGCGTTCGCGCACGATTGCCATGGCGGTGAGCAGCAGGGAGATCAGCAGCACGACCACGGCGATCACGCCGGGGACGTTGTAGTAGCGGCTTTTCAGATCGGGGTTGAACCAAGCGCGCGCGCGCAACTCAATGGGGTCGGCCTGCGGCAGCGCCAGTTGGATCAGCTCGCCCGACATGACGCGCGTACGGGAAAACTCCTGGGTGATGCGCTGGGCATAGTCCATCGCCACCGTTCCGGTATTCGAATCGGTGCCGTCGATAATTGTCTGGATCACCGCCTGACGCCCCGATTTCAGGTCGTCGGCGAAGCCGTGGTTGATCTGGATGCCGATGGTGGCCTTGCCCCGGTCGAGCAGTTCGCCCAGCCTTTCAGGTTCGTTGGTGTTGTCCACCACGGTGAAATAGCCGGAGGCCGTGAAGCGCTCGATCAGCGCACGGCTCTGTGGGCTTTTGTCGAGGTCGCACACTGCGGTCTTGATGTGGTCCACGTCAGTGGTCACGGCGTAACCGAACATGATCAGCTGGATCACCGGCATGACGAAGATCAGCGCCTTCATGCGCGGGTCGCGCAGCACCTGGATGAACTCCTTCACCAGCATGCGATAGATTCGTTCCCACATGGTTTACTCCTCAGCTCAACTTTTTACGGAACTTGCCCAGCGCGACGGCGAACACCACCGCGGCGAACAGTCCAAGGAAGATCAGGTCGCCTGCCACGAAAGAAGGCGGGCTGGCCTTAAGAAAAATGTTCTTCAGCACCTCGACGAAATAGCGCGCTTGCACCACGTGGGTGACTACCTGCAAAAAGCGCGGCATGCTGTCGATGGAGTAAAGAAAGCCGGAGAGCAGAAAGGCGGGCAGGAAGGTCACCACCATCGCCAGCTGGCTCGCCACCAGTTGCGATTTGGCAATGGTGGAAACCATGATGCCAAGGCTCAGGCCCCCCACCAGAAACATCGCGGTGACGCCGAGCAGGAAAAGGAAGCTGCCGCGCAGCGGTACATCAAACACCCATACCCCCATCGCCACCGAGAACAGCACGTCCAGCACGCCGATCACGAAATAGGGCGCCATTTTGCCGAGGAACAGTTCGATCGGTTGCACCGGCGTGGCGATCAGCTGTTCCATGGTGCCGCTCTCCCATTCGCGCGAGACGGTAAGCGAGGTGAGCAGGGCGGTGATCACCGTCATGATCACGGCGATCAGGCCGGGGATGATGAACCAGCGGCTTTTCAGCTCGGGGTTGTACCAGACGCGCAGGCGGTTATCCACGGCGAGCTCGATTTTGGTTCCCAGGTGCATCGTGCTGTAGCGGTTGGTAATGCCCTCGGCATAGCCCATCGCAATGGTTGCGGTGTTGGCATCCGAGCCGTCGGCGAGCAACTGCACCTGCGTCGTTCGCCCCTGCTCCAGATCGCGCGCGAAGTGCGGTGGGATCACCAGCGCCAGGTGCGCGCGGCCCTGGTCGAGCAGCGCGCGCGCCCCGGTGTAGTTTTCCACTGCCGCCACCACCTTGAAGTAGGTCGACGCCGGAAACCCCTCGACGTACTGGCGACTGGCAGCGCTCCTATCCTGGTCGTAGACGACGAGGTTGAGCGTCTTGATGTCCATGGTGATGGCATAACCGAACAGGATCAGCAGGATCAGCGGCATCAGGAACGCCATCGCCAGGGAGCGCGGGTCGCGGATGATATGGATGAATTCCTTTTTCACCAGCGCCCACAGCCGGATCCAGGAAAATCCGGGCTTTCTCATGTTTTTTCTCCTTGCTCTCGCTGCCGGTCATCGAGTTCGATCAGGGAAACGAACACGTCCTCCATCGAGGGGGTAACCTGCTTGATGGACTGCACGGCGAAGCCTTGCTTCGCGAGGAAGCCGTTCAGCGCTGCGGTGGCCGTGGTTGCATCGCTGACCACTGCGTGCAGGGCGTCGCCGAACAGGGCGACCTCCTGTGTCAGCTTCGAGGCTTCCAGGTGTTCCAGTGCATCGAACGGGCGCTCGACGCGAATTTCCAGAATGTCCTCGGGTACCAGGGTCTTGAGCTCAGCAGGCTTGCCCTTGGCGATCATTTTTCCGTGGTAAATCAGCGCCAGCTCATCGCAGTATTCGGCCTCCTCCATGTAGTGGGTGGTGACGAAAACGGTGGTGCCACCATGCGACATCTGTGCGATCAAGTCCCAGAACTGGCGCCGTGAGAGCGGGTCCACGCCCGAGGTCGGCTCGTCGAGAAACAGGATCTGCGGCTCGTGCAGCACCGCGCAGCCCAGCGCCAGCCTTTGCTTCCAGCCACCGGCCAGCGAACCGGTGCGGTTGTTGCGCTTGTCCGTGAGACCCGCCATCTCCAGCACCCAATCCTTACGCGCCCGGCGCTTGGCCTTGGGCACGTTGTAGATGCCGGTGTAGAAGTCGATGTTTTCTTCCACGGTCAGGTCGTCGTAGAGGGAAAATTTCTGCGACATGTAGCCGATGTGCCGCTTGATGGTTTCGGACTCAGTCATGACGTCGAAGCCCGCCACCCGGCCTTCGCCGGAACTGGGCAAAAGCAGACCGCACAGCATGCGGATCGTGGTGGATTTTCCCGCGCCGTTGGGGCCGAGAAAGCCGAATACCTGGCCTTTTTCTACCGTGAGAGAGATATGGTCGACGGCGACGAAATCACCGAACACCCGGGTCAGGTCACGCACTTCCACGGCGGAGTCCGCGCTCATGCTGTCGCCTCCTCTATGTCTCGCGTAAGCTGATAAATGAACACGTCCTCCAGCGACGGGGTGATCGTGTTTTCGCCCAGCACCGAGATGTTGGCCTCGCGCAACACGGTGCGGGCCTGCTCCGCCTCCGCCTTGTCTGCGGCGTAGAGGTGCAACTTGCCGCCGAACAGGCTCACGCGATTGGAGCCCAGCCGGGTGGCGAGCGCCTCCCGTGCGACACGTGGTTGCGCGGTTTCCAGTTCCAGCAGCAGGCCGGGGATGCCATCCTTGAGTTTTTGCGGCGTGTCGCACTGGATCAGGCGACCCTGGTGCATCAGGCCGACACGGGTGCAGCGCTCCGCCTCGTCGAGGTAGGCGGTGGAAACGAAGATCGTCACCCCTTCCTTGAGCATGGCGTAGAGAATGCGCCAGAAATCGCGCCGCGACACCGGATCGACGCCGTTGGTGGGCTCGTCGAGGAACAGGATTTCTGGCTTGTGGATCAGGGCGCAGGCCAAGCCCAACTTCTGCTTCATGCCACCGGAGAGGTCGCGCGCCAGGCGCTTTCTGAACGGGGTGAGGTTGGAGAAGCCGAGCAGACGCTCTTGCTGCGGCTCGCGCTCGCGCCGCGGCACTTCGTACAGGTCGGCATAGAAGCGCAGGTTTTCTTCTACCGTGAGGTCACCGTACAGGCCGAAGCGCTGCGACATGTAGCTGATGCGGGCCTTGATCTGTTCCTCGCCGCCCTGGATGGGATAGCCTGCCACTGTCGCACTGCCTTCGCTGGCGGCAAGAATGCCGGTCAACATGCGCATGGTGGTGGTCTTGCCGGCGCCGTCGGGTCCGACCAGACCGAAGATTTCGCCGCGCCTCACTTCCATATCCAGGCCTCGCACGGCCCACATTTCGCCGAAGGCACGCCCGAGGCCACTGACCTGAATAGCGATATCGTTCATGGCATTTTTCCGTGTGCCGCGAACAGGGCGTCGCGGGCAAATTTTCTGGAGATCACGGCGACGACCTTTGGATCGAAATGGCTGCCTGCAACCTGGGTAATTTCATCAAGCGCCCGGTCCGCGCTGACGCCATGGCGGTAGCTGCGATCACTGCTCAAGGCATCGAAAGCGTCAGCCACTGCGATAATGCGTGCCGCGAGGGGAATATGCGCGCCGCACAGTCCGTCCGGATAACCGCTGCCGTCGAAGTGCTCGTGGTGATGACGCACCGCCGAGGCGTGGCGCCGTAGCGACGGAATCGACTGGAGGATTTCGGCACCGATGGCGGGGTGGTTCTGCACCACGGCGAATTCATCGATAGTGAGGCGCTCCGGTTTAGTTAGTATGTGGTCGGGAATCGCGATCTTTCCCAGGTCGTGCAGCAGCGCCGCCTCGCTAACTGAATCCACCTCGGCTTGCGGCAGTCCTATCGACTCGGCAATCAGGCGCGTGTAGTGCGCCACCCGGCGTCCATGACCGCCGGTATAGTTATCCTTGAGCGAAAGCGCGCTATCGTAGGCGTGCAGGATCGATTCATAGTTTCGCCGTTTTTCGGCCATCAGACCGATCACCAGGCGTCGGTTAGCGCGCAGCAGGAGCATCCAAAGCGACAGGGTCAGCAGCAGGTAAATGACGCCGCGCAGCAGCAGGGGCATAAATCCATAGTGATCGGCCATATCCAGATTAATGGCCGCCGCTTCGCCCGCCACCACGATCACCGCACCGGAAGATACATAAAGCAGCAACGCGTAGCGGTCGCGGCGCTGCAGACGCTGAAGTATCTGCCGGTCATGTCCGAAGAAGCTGACTGCAGGGATCACCGTGCAGTCCCATCCGAAGCAGAGGCGATGTAAACGTCAGCCGGCATGCCGGGCTTGAGCGCGCCGTCGCGGTTGTCCAGAGTCACGTTTACTGCGAACACCAGTTTGACCCGTTCTTCCTGGGTCTGCACGTTCTTGGGGGTGAACTCCGCTTGCGACGAAACATAGCTCACGCGGCCATCGAATTCCCGGTCGGGGAAGGTGTCGACCTTGATCTTGGCGGCGGTGCCAAGACGCACCTTGCCAACCTGGTTCTCCGGGATGTAGACCCGTACCCAGGGCTTGGAAATATTGGTGACTGTCACCACTGGGCGCCCGGCCCCCAGGGTTTCGCCAACTTCGGCATGCTTGCGGGTGACCACGCCCTCCACAGGACTGCTTACCCGCAAGTCCTCCAGAGTGACGCGGGCGGCGGCGACCGCAGCCTGTGCTTCATCGAGCTGTGCGCGCGCGGCGTTGATGGTCTCGGGGCGATAGCCACTTTGCAGCAATTTCAGCCGAGACTGCGTAGCGTTCAGCTGATGTTCCGCCACGGCGGCAACGGTGCGATCCTTGTCGCGCCGCTGCTGACTGGTGGCGCCGCCGCTGAAGAGCGCTTCGGAACGCCGGGCTTCTTCTTCCAGATTGGTCCGGTCGGCGCGTGCCTGCTCGACCTGAGCGCGAGCCTCGGCGATCTCCTGCGGGCGGTAGCCCTGCTCCAGATCTTTGAGGCGCGCCTGGGCGGCCTGTTGAGCCGCTTGCGCCTGGTGCAACCGGGCGACAGACTCGCGATCGTCGAGCGCGGCCAGAAGTTCGCCCGGCTTGACGCTGCTGCCTTCCTCAACCGGCCGACTACGCAGTATGCCGGGCACACGAAATGAGACTGCGATTTCGGTGGCATCCATCGTGCCCGAAGCGAATACCGTGCCGTCATCCGGTTGTGCTGTCCAGGGCGCAAACTTCCACAGCACGGCGGCGCCGATGCCTGCGGCAAGGATGCCGATAATTACGATTTTTTTGTTCATAGCCTGGTTCCTTGCTGGACAGAGCTCGCCGGATGATCCGTTGTGGTGAACTGTGGATGGGGTGAAATGCCGACATTGGCTTTCTGGGCGATCGACTCGCCGTCGCAGGTCATACCGCAGCGGTGCCATGAGAGATATTTGGCGAGGGTGTGCATCTCAATGTCGGATGAAGAATGCTCCGCACCAGATTTCTTGTCCGCCACTGCGGGCCTGAAACTGTCTGGCCCGAGCTCGCCGATGACGCGCAGCAGTCGCGCCTGGCTCACGGTAATGTCGTACCCTGCCTGCAGGCGGCTCGCGGTGGCGGACCAGTGGGCCGATTCGGCGCCGAGCAGGTCGGTGATAGTGTTCTCACCGCTGCGGTACCGCAGTGCTTCGATGCGCAGCGCTTCATTGGCCTCGCCTTCTCCCTGGGTAGCAGCTTCCAGCCGGGCGCGGGATTCGGACAGGGCGCCGAAAGCCTGTTCGACCTCGCTGACAAGACGGTTTCGGGCGTCTTCCTGTTGCAAAGCGTTTTGCTGCTGTTCGAGACCTGCCTGATCCACCCGGTGCTTGCGGATATCACCGTCAAACAGCGGCAGGGACAGTTGCACGCCGATCTGCCAATCGTTATACCCATTCCAGTTGCCGCTGCCAGACTCTTGCACCTTTGCCACTAGATTGATTTGCGGTAGGCGGTCGCCGCGGGCGATGGCGGTCTTCTGCTGGGCAGCCTTGCCCAAGACATCAAGCCTGAGAATATCTGGCCGCTGCTGCAGGGCGCGGCCGATAGCCTCTTCAGCCGAGACAGGCAGAACCGGCGCGGTTGCGCCCAGATTGGACAGAATCGGTGCCGAGCCGCTCTCACCCAACAACGCGGCCAGCAGCGACAGCGCATCTTTCTCGGCCTGCGTGACAGACACCTTGTCGTAACGCGCCTGGGACAACTGGGTCTGGAGTCGAATCAACTCGAGCCGGGCGGCGCGCCCCTGCTGGATACGCAATCCGATGTCCCGTTCCTCCTGCTGCAGCGCCTGGATGCGGACATCCAACACCTTTACGAGTTGGCGGAAATGCAGCGCCTTGGTATAGGTGGCGGCGACATTGAACAGCAGGTCTTGCCCACCGGCACGCAACGCCTGAACGGAAGCCTCGCGGTTGTGCGCGGCCAGCGCCTCGCCGGCCACCAACTTGCCACCGCTGTAGAGAGGCAGATTCAGTGCCAGGCCAATATTGGCAATAGCCGTGTCCATGGGCGGGAAGACGCCGACCTCGCGAATCGGCGTAACGAAGGTGGGATAGGCGTAGCGGGTGTAAGCCGCGCTCAAGTCGACCTTGGGCAAATGCTGGCTGCGGGCGATATCCTGCTCCAGCGTTTGTCTGCTGACTTCAACGCGCTGGCTTTTGATTGCCGGGTTGGATTGCACGGCACGTTCCATCGCTTCCCACAGGGGCAATGGATCCGCCGCAACAACCGCTTTTACGGTGGAAAAAAGCAAGACAAACAGCAGCAGCCGTGACAAGGGTTTCATAAGCACATCCATCCTGGGGTGAACAGAAATTTCTTCATTGCTTACTCCTTAAACCACGTTGAAAAATTGCGTAAACACCCGGCGCGTCAATGCGCATGCGCTGGATGTCGCCGCAGAGCATGGACTGCATCACCAGGCCCTGGATGGTGCCGACGAACAGCGTCGCTGCGGCGTGGGTGTCCACCTCCAACGTGATCTCGCCTCTCGTCTTACCGTGCTCAATGCGAGCCCGTATGCGCTCTGCGTACCGTTGGGTCAACGTTTGGACCGCGTACTTGGCCGCCGTGGCGTCGGCGTTTTGCAATTGACCGAACATCATCCGGGGCACGCCGGGGTGTTCAACCACGAAATCGACATGACTCATGAACATGGCCTGCAACGCCGCTAATGGCGAGTCGATGCCTTTTGCTGCGCTGTCGACCCGCGCTAGCAGCCGATCCGCGACCCATTCCATGACGGACTGCCAAATGGCATCTTTGGTTGGAAAGTGACGAAAAATAGACCCTTGAGTCAGATTCATGTGCTTGGCGATGGCGGCAGTCGTGATGTCGCTCGGATTTTGCGAACCGGCCAACTCAATGACGGCTTCAACGGTGACAACCCGTCTTTCTTCGGCGGGCAGATGTTTTGTAGGAATATTCATCGTTTTTTCTCAAATAAATATGAAGATAGTAATTGATTACTACTTTAACAAAATCTTAAAATTATGTCAATTCCTCCCGTTTGTGCGCACCGAGAAGGTGGCACAAAGAGTTGCCGCGTTGCCAATGCTGCTTAGCCGCTTTGAGCAGCTCACAATTTAAAAGCCCTCGGCTTTGCCGGGGGATGGTTACTCTCCAGTGCTAAAAGCGGACTTTGTTGTCCTCTGGGCCCGGTCTGGGTCGGCCAATGAACGCTGGTGCGGATCAGCGTGCGATCCGTTTGATGCCGAATTACTCACGCAGGCGTGTGCCCTGCGGCATGAACGTCGTGCTGTCCGATGTGTTGTTTCCCTCGTGCACCGAGATCGCCACCGGGCAGCCGCGATCGTCGGTCAGCAACCCATAGTTGACCTGCAGGGTGTTCTTCGCGCCAGTTGCCTGTCAAGGCTTGGATGATGTCCTCGGTGCTGGCTTTGACCCGGCTGTGGCGGTGCCGGGCCAGCGCTTTGGGGTTTCGCTCGCCTGTGACGATGTCACGAATGATCAACTCGCCGCTCAATCCCATGCCGTCGCTGAGCACTTCGGTGAGTTGGATGTTCATCTGTACCAGCACCTTTTGCATGCGCTGCACCCAACTGGCCTGTTCTTTGAGTAGGATGTCACGCTGGCGGCTGGCGGCTGGCGGCGCGCAGTTCGCAGACCTGCGCATCCGGGCGAAAGGCCGCGCGCAAGAAGCCCAGGCTCATGAGCTTTTGCAGCCACTGGCAGTCTTGCACGTCGTTTTTGCGACCCGGCACATACTTCATCTGGCGCGCATCAACCAGCCAGACTTTGAGCCCACGCTGCTTCAGCACTTCAAACACCGGGATCCAGTACACGCCGGTGGATTCCAGCGCCACCGTGTCGACACCGCACGCCAGCAACCAGTCTGCCATCGCGTTGAGGTCGTCGGTCATCGCACCGAATTCGCGCACTGACTCAGGACTGGAGCGTGTCGGTACGGCCACCCAGTGGCTCGATCCACCTTCATCAATGCCTGCAGCGTTCGGAAACACGTCGTCTTCTCTCTTGCGAACTGCCATGTCATCCTCCAAAATAGCCGATGAATGGCAGCGCCATGGCAAGCGTCGAATGTGACTCACTCTCTCAAACGGGATGCACATGACTGTGCTCACCAATGTCGCCGACGATTGCCCAGACCATGCTATCGAGCGCGCTCACTCAGCTGTGGCGCTAACGACCGCGAGCTCTCACCAATGCTATTGCGGTCAACTTGGCGCCGTCATTCGCCTTTTTATCGCAATTCTGTGCAGACCACTTCGGCACTACCAGCGCTGGCCTATGCCCATGTCTCTTAGAGAACGCCTTGACCGCTTGCGGGCTTGGGATGCTATTGAAGTTAAACCAGGGTTATCGGGCGACATCATAGATTTACCCTGGCGGTCAAGCGGCCCTGCGAAAACCCCAAGGCGGCTGATGGAGTCATCCCACTGAACCGCAGAGCCATCGCTTAAATCCAGCACAATAGACCATGAATTTGTTTTTGGCTATTCTTTTGCCATTTTTTGGTGCAGCGCTAGTTGCCCGGTTGGGGCGTTACGGGCGCACTGTTTCGGCCTGGAGCGCTGCGGCGGTGACCGTGGCGGCGCTGTTGTTGTTGCTACCACTGATGGCGCAAAGCCTGGCTGGCAAAACCACCATTGAGCGCCTGAGCTGGATCCCCAGTGCCGGGCTCGACCTGGCTTTTCGCATGGACGGGCTGGGCCTGCTGTTTGTGCTGCTGATCCTGCTGATCGGCCTGCTTGTCATTCTGTACGCCCACTATTACCTGTCAAAGCGCGACAGTCTAAGTCGGCTTTACGCCTATTTGCTGCTCTTCATGGGCTCCATGCTCGGCGTCGTGCTGTCAGAGAACCTCATCCAGTTGCTGATTTTCTGGGAGCTCACCAGCCTTTCGTCTTTTCTGCTGATTGCCTATTGGCGCCAGCGTGAAGACGCCCGCAGCGGTGCGCTGATGGCTTTGACCATCACCGGCGCCGGTGGCATGGCGCTGCTGGCGGGCTTTTTGCTGCTGGGCGAGATGGTGGGAAGTTACGAGCTCTCCGTGGTGCTGGCCAGTGGTGACCTGGTGCGGGCGCACCCGCTTTACCTGCCCACACTGCTGTTGATCCTGCTCGGTGTTTTTACCAAGTCGGCGCAGTTTCCCTTTCATTTCTGGCTGCCCAACGCCATGGCCGCACCCACCCCGGTGTCGGCCTACCTGCATTCGGCCACCATGGTGAAGGCCGGTGTTTTTCTGTTGGCGCGGTTGTTCCCGGCACTCTCGGGCACCGACGCCTGGACCTGGTGGGTGGGCGGCATTGGGCTGACAACTTTTCTGCTGGGCGCCGTGTTTGCGCTGTTCAAGCACGACCTCAAAGGCCTGCTGGCCTATTCCACCATCAGCCATCTGGGGCTGATTACCACCTTGTTTGGCATTGGGACGCCACTGGCGGCAGTTGCCGGTGTGTTTCACATCATCAACCACGCAATTTTCAAGGCCGGGCTGTTCATGGCCGCCGGCATCATCGACCATGAATGCGGCACGCGTGACATGCGCCGCATCAACGGCCTGTGGCACTACATGCCACACACAGCCACCTTGGCCATGGTGGCTAGCGCGGCCATGGCAGGCGTGCCACTGGCGAATGGCTTTCTCTCCAAAGAAATGTTTTTTGCCGAGGCGGTCACCGCCGGCGGCCAAATGCGTTTTAGCTGGTTGCTGCCCGCCGTGGTCACCATTGCCGGTATTTTTGCCGTGGCTTACTCATTGCGCTTTATTCATGACGTATTCTTTAACGGTAAGCCAATCAATCTGCCCAAAACCCCGCACGAGCCGCCGCGCTGGATGAAGGTGCCAGTCGAGATTTTGGTGGTGCTGGTGCTGTTGGTGGGCATATTCCCGGCCCAGACCGTTGAGCCGATCCTGGCCGCTGCGGCCGGCGCCGTGCTGCAAGGACCGCTGCCTGAGCATGACCTGGCGATCTGGCACGGCGTCAGCCCGGCCTTGTGGATGAGCGTGATCGCCTTGCTCGGCGGTGTTCTTTTGTACTGGCGTCGCCACTCGCTTTTTGCCCTGCATGACAAACTGGCGGCACGGCTTGACGGCCGCGCCGTCTTTGATTTCCTGTTTGATGGCACCCTGGCCTTTGCCCGGCGCGTCACTCATTGGCTGGACAACGGCTCGCTGCAGCGCCAGGCAATGCTGCTGATACTGTGCACGCTGGTGCTCGGCGCGACGGGGCTGGCCTTGGCTCCGTCGCCCTTGACTGGCTCACGCCCCTTGCTGCCGGTCGACGGCGTCAGCCTGACGGCTGCGTTGGCCTTGGTGCTGGCGGCTTTGGCTGCCACCGTGCTGCATCGCCAGCGGCTCACCGCCTTGATTTTGACCGGTGCCATTGGGCTCGTGGTGGCGCTTATCTTCGTTAAATTTTCAGCGCCGGATCTAGCCCTGACGCAACTGTCAGTTGAAGTCGTCACCGTCATTCTCCTGCTGCTGGCGCTTTACTTTTTGCCGGCCGTCACGCCAACCGAGTCAGGGAACAGCCAACGTTGGCGCGACGGTGCAATTGCGGTGCTGGCTGGCGTTGGCGCTGCGGCGATGGCCTGGGCCGTACTAACCCGCTCGGGTGAGACCATCGCTGATTTCTTCCTTGCCAACAGCGTACCCGGTGGTGGCGGCCACAATGTGGTGAACGTCATCCTGGTCGACTTTCGTGGCTTTGACACCTTTGGCGAAATCACCGTGCTGGCGGTGGCGGCGCTGGGTATTTTTGCGCTGCTGGACAACCTGCGCTTACCAAACCCCAGCCATGATGCGCAGGGTCGCGCCTGGGATGCCGACCTGCACCCGGTGATCATGGCCACCTTTGCCCGCTTGCTGTTGCCGCTGGCGTTGCTGGTCTCGGTCTTTATTTTCCTGCGGGGCCACAACCTGCCGGGTGGCGGCTTCATTGCCGGTCTCATCACGGCCATTGCGCTGATCATGCAGTACCTGGCCAACGGCGTCACATGGACCCAGGCCCGCTTGCCTGCCCAAACCCACCCCTGGCTAGCGCTGGGGCTCAGCGCGGCCTTGCTCACGGGCCTGGGCAGCTGGCTGTTTGGCCGCCCCTTCCTGACCTCTGCTTTTGGTCACTTCACGCTGCCCTGGGTGGGGGAGTTTGAGCTCGCCTCCGCGATGGCGTTTGACCTGGGCGTCTACCTGGTCGTGGTCGGTGCCACGCTGTTGATCCTGATCAATCTGGGCCTGGCACACCGCGCCAGCCATGACAAGGTACCCAACTGATGGAAATTCTGATTGCCTTGTCCATTGGCGTGTTGACCGGTTGCGGCGTCTATCTGGTGCTGCGCGCGCGCACCTTCCCGGTGGTGCTGGGGCTGACCCTGCTGTCTTATGGCGTGAACCTGTTTCTATTTGCCACCGGTCGGCTGGTCATTGGCCAGCCCCCGGTGATTGGCCTTGCCAGCGGTCATGCTGACCCCTTGCCGCAGGCGCTGGTGCTCACCGCCATCGTCATTGGCTTTGCCATGACGGCTTTTGTCATCATGCTCAGCCTGCGCGCACGCGCCGAGCTCGGCAACGACCATGTCGATGGTCGTGACGGCGGGAGTCAGGCATGACGACCAGCCTGGCTTTTTCCGGCCACCTGGTGATCGCGCCGGTACTGGTGCCATTCGTGGCGGGCGTCTTGCTGCTGATGCTGCGTGACCAATCCTTGACTCTGCAGCGCGGCCTCGCTGTGCTGGTCGGTCTGATCCAGATCGGCTTTGCACTGGCCCTGCTGATCGCCGTGGCCGACGACACATTATTGACTTACCGCTTGGGCGATTGGCCAGCTCCTTGGGGCATTGTGCTGGTCGCCGACCGGCTGGCCGCCTGGATGGTGCTGATCACCTCGTTGTTGGCGTTATGCGCCGTCATTTACGCCGGCGGCGGCACCGACCGCCAGGGGCGACATTTTCATGTGCTGTTTCAGATGCAGTTGTTCGGTTTGGCGGGCGCTTTCCTGACCGGTGACTTGTTCAACCTGTTCGTGTTTTTCGAGATATTGCTGATTGCCTCTTATGGTCTGGCCCTGCATGGCGGCGGGCCAGCGCGCACCCGCGCCGGTCTGCATTACGTGGTGATGAACCTGCTGGGCTCCACCGTGTTTCTCTTTGCAGCCGGTTTGATCTACAGCGCCATGGGCAGCCTCAATCTGGCCGACCTGGCCGCCAAGGCAGCGAGCCTGCCCCTGGACAACCTGGGGTTGGCGCGCGCCGGCGGCCTATTGCTGCTGCTGGTGTTTGGTCTGAAGGCGGCGCTGCTGCCTTTGCATCTGTGGTTGCCCAATGCGTACGCGGGCACCTCGGCACCCGTGGCAGCGCTGTTTGCCGTCATGACCAAGATGGGCATTTACGCCATTTTGCGCACCCACACCCTGTTGTTTGGCAGCGCGGCGGGCGATCTGGCCGGTCTGTTTGAACCCTGGCTGATGCCACTGGCACTCGCTACGTTGGTCGTTGGCATGCTGGGGGCCTTGGCCGCAGAAACCATGGGACGACTCGCCGCCTACCTGGTACTGGCCTCGGTGGGCACCCTGCTGGCTGCCATTGCTCTGGGAACGAACGGTATCGCCGCCGGCCTGTACTACCTGCCCCACAGCACCTTCGCCGCCGCGCTGATGTTTTTATTGAGCGACGCCATCAAGCGTCGCCGAACTGCCAGCGGCGATTCCTTTAAACCCGATGCCGATATGCCCCACTACGCGCTGTGGGGCGGGGTGTTCTTTGTGGCCGCTGTGGCCGCGACCGGCCTGCCACCGCTGTCGGGCTTTGTCGGCAAGTTCCTGATTCTGCAAGCAGCACCCGGGCACCCCTGGGTTTGGGCCATCCTCCTGATTTCAGCGCTGGGCATCGTCGTTGCACTGGCCCGGGCTGGCAGCCACGTTTTTTTCAACAGCGTCAAACCGTCATCGGCAACGCCCCAGCTGCCAGGGCAGCGGGCATCGCTGTTTGCCCCGTACGAGTTTTTCGCCATCGGCGGCTTGCTGGGCTTGATTCTTGCGCTCACCTTGGGCGCCGGGCCGGCAGTGGACTTTGCCCGCGCCACAGCGCTGCAACTGGCTGATCCGTCCGTTTACATCAACGCGGTTTTAGGGAGTACACGATGAAACGCTGGTTACCCCACCCGCTGCTGACACCGGTGCTGGCGCTGATTTGGCTACTGCTCAACAACAGCGCATCCGTCGGCCAACTTGTTCTCGGCCTGTTGCTGGGCTGGGCTATTCCCCTGTTTACCCTGGCATTCTGGCCCGAGCGCGTGCGCCTGAGCCGCCCCTTTAGCATGCTGCGTTTTTTGCGTTTCTTTCTCTACGATGTGCTGATCGCCAATCTCACCGTCGCACGCCTCGTGCTGGTAGGCCCGCGCGCGCTGAATCCGGTCTTTGTGCAGGTGCCACTGGACCTGCGCAATGAGTTGGCGATCAGCTTGCTGGCCAACACCACCTGTCTGACACCGGGCACCGTGTCGGCCCGCCTGTCCGAAGACCGGCGGTTTTTGCTGGTGCACGCACTTGATTGCACCGACCCGCAGGCACTGATCGACACCATCAAGACGCGTTTTGAAGCACCGCTGAAGGAGATTTTTGAATGCTGAATACCGCCCTCTCCATCGCTTTCACTTTGGTCACCGCTGCCTTCGCCTTGAGCTTCTTCAGGCTGTTTCGGGGGCCGAGCGCGGTGGACCGCATTCTGGCGCTTGACACGCTCTACATCAATGCCATCGCCATGCTGGTGCTGCTCGGCATCCATCTGGCCAGTCCGCTTTATTTTGAAGCCGCGTTGCTCATCGCCTTGATGGGCTTTGTGGGCACGGTGGCGCTGTCAAAGTATCTGCTGCGCGGAGACATCATCGAATGAACACCACGACCGAAGTCCTGTTATCTCTGTTGGTGCTGATTGGCGCCGGTTTTACTTTTGTCGGCTCGCTCAGTCTGGTGCGCTTCAAGGACATTTACACACGCCTGCACGGCCCAACCAAGGCGACCACCTTGGGAGTCGGTTGCCTGCTGGTTGCCTCTTCGGTTTTCTTCAGCGTGACAGGCGCGGGCCTGAGCCTGCATGAAATCCTGGTCACGTTCTTCTTGTTCATCACCGCACCGGTCTCGGCGCACCTGTTGACCAAGGCAGCTTTGCATTTAGGGCTGCCATCGGTGGCGCCGCTGCCTGAAGCAGCCCCGGCAACTCAGCCCACATCACCCTCCAGCACTCACAATTGATATTGTCGATTGCTATGCGCTCGGTCAAATTGGCGTCGCGCCTGGCTGGTTAAACTTAATTGATTTGTCGGCCCAAGTGCAGCGCCGCGTCACATTTCCTTCAACTACCTGAGGTTTCATCGCATCATGAGTACCATCCGCCAGACTGACCTGATTGAATCCGTCGCCGCTGCCCTGCAGTACATCAGCTTCTACCACCCGGCCGACTTCATCACGCACCTGGCGCGCGCTTATGAGCGTGAACAAAGCCCGGCGGCCAAAGACGCCATGGCGCAAATTTTGACCAACAGCAAGATGTCGGCTGAAGGCCACCGCCCGATCTGCCAGGACACCGGCATCGTCAACGTGTTTTTGAAAGTGGGCATGGATGTGCGCTGGGGCGAGTTCACCGGCAGCCTGATTGATGCCATCAACGAAGGCGTGCGCCGCGCCTACACCAACCCCGATAACCCGCTGCGCGCCAGTGTGGTGGCGGACCCGCAGTTTGCGCGCAAGAACACCAAAGACAACACGCCCGCAGTGATCTTTACCGAGATCGTACCTGGCGACAAGCTCGAGGTGACGGTCGCGGCCAAAGGCGGCGGCAGCGAGAACAAGAGCAAGATGTACATGCTCAACCCCAATGATTCGGTGGTCGATTGGGTGCTCAAAACCGTGCCGACCATGGGCGCGGGCTGGTGCCCACCCGGCATTCTGGGCATCGGCATTGGTGGCACGGCAGAAAAAGCGATGGTGATGGCCAAAGAGAGCCTGATGGACAACCTGGACATGCACGAGCTGCAGGCCAAGGCCGCCAGCGGGCAAGCGCTCAGCAAAACCGAAGCGCTGCGTATTGAACTACTGGAAAAAGTCAACGCTTTAGGTATCGGCGCGCAAGGCCTGGGCGGACTCACCACCGTGCTGGACGTGAAGATCAAGATGTACCCCACCCACGCCGCCGGCAAACCGATCGCCATGATCCCGAATTGCGCCGCCATGCGCCACGCGCACTTTGTGATGGACGGCAGCGGCCCGGTCTACCTGACACCCCCCGCACTGGATACTTGGCCCGATGTGCAGTGGGCACCTGACTACGTCAAGAGCAAGAAGGTCGATCTCAACACCCTGACCAAAGAGGAAGTGGCGAGCTGGAAGCCCGGCGACACGCTCCTACTCAACGGCAAGATGCTGACCGGCCGCGACGCCGCGCACAAGCGCATCAAGGACATGCTGGCCAAGGGCGAGAAGCTGCCAGTCGATTTCACCAACCGCGTGATTTACTACGTGGGCCCAGTCGACCCGATCAAGGGCGAAGCGGTCGGCCCGGCCGGCCCGACCACCGCCACCCGCATGGACGATTTCACCGAGATGATGCTGGCTGAAACGGGCTTGATCGCCATGATTGGCAAAGCCGAGCGCGGCCCGGTCGCGATTGAAGCCATCAAGAAACACAAGAGCGCCTACCTGATGGCCGTCGGCGGCGCCGCCTACCTGGTGTCCAAGGCGATCAAGACCGCCACGGTGGTGGGCTTTGCCGACCTCGGCATGGAAGCCATTTATGAATTCGACGTGGTCGACATGCCGGTCACGGTGGCGGTCGATGCCGGCGGCACCAGCGCCCACATCACCGGCCCGGCCGAGTGGCAAAAGCGCATTGCAACCGGCGAATTCAAGGGCATCGAAGTCGCTGGCGCCTGATTGAAATCGGGTTTTGACCCCGATTTTGCTGATCCAGTAAAGCGCCCCATCGGGGTGTTTGACAGCGGCATCGGGGGCTTGAGCATCCTCAAGGCGCTGCGCGCCGAGCTACCGCACGAGGACTTTGTGTATGTGGCCGACAGCGGCCATGCGCCTTATGGCGAGCGCGATGACGCGCATGTCATCAATCGATCAAGTGCCATCACGGCCCATTTGCTGGCGCAGTACAACATCCAGGCGCTGGTCATGGCCTGCAACACCGCCACAGCAAAAGCCATTGCCACACTGCGCCAGGCGCATCCGCTGCTGCCCATCATCGGGGTTGAGCCGGCCCTCAAGCCCGCGCTGGCAATGAGCAAGACCCGACGCATCGGCGTCATGGCGACGCGCGGCACACTGGGCAGTGCCAAGTTTGGCACACTGGTGGCGTCGCTGGCCGGCCAACCAGCGCTTGTTTGCGAACCCTGCGACGGCTTGGCTGATGCCATAGAGCGTCAAGATGACTCTAAAATAATAGCACTATGTGCTTATTACACGCGGGCTATGGGCCAATTTGGCATAAATATTGGGGAAATTGACACGCTGGTGCTGGGCTGCACCCACTACCCGTTTGCCAGCGATGCGCTGCGCCAATGGGTCGGGCCTGGCGTGCAGTTGATCGACCCGGGTGAGGCGGTGGCGCGCCAGACGCGGCGCCAGTTGCCTGAGCAGTCCTGCGATGACAATCTTGGCACTTGCCAGCTGCTCAGCACCGGCGCTACCAGCGTGCTGCACGACGCCGCCCAACGCTGGCTGGGCCTGGACCAGCCGGTGAATCTGCTGTTGCTATGAGCGCAGCATCGGACTCCCTGTTCAGTGCGCCACCAGACGCGCAAAGGTCTTGCGAAACTTGGCCACTTTGGGCGCTGCCACAGCCAGGCAGTAACCCTGGTGCGGGTTCTTGGCAAAAAAGTCCTGGTGGTATTCCTCGGCCGGCCAGTAATTGCTAAGCAGCAGAACTTCGGTCACGATCGGGTGATGGTAAACAGCGCTTTGCGTCATCTCGGCGATCAGGTCGTTCGCCACCTGCGCCTGTTCGTGCGTTGAAAAATAGATGCCGCTGCGGTACTGCGTGCCGCTGTCATTGCCCTGCCGGTTGGGCGTGGTGGGGTCATGAATAACAAAGAAAATTTCCAGAATTTCGCGCAGGCTGATCTGCGCCGGGTCAAACACCAGCTTGACGACTTCGGCGTGGCCGGTGTTGCCAGTGCACACCTGCTCGTAGCTGGGTTCAACGGCGTGGCCGTTGCAGTAACCGCTCTCAACCTCAAGGACGCCTTTGACCTGGACGTAGACAGATTCGAGGCACCAAAAGCACCCACCGCCCAAAGTGATCGTTTGCAGAGGCTCTAGCATGGCGTATCTCCTGTGTTGTTTGAAACCGATGTGTGCCTTGCATGTTAGCGGGCAGCAAAACCTGAGGCCGCGTTGCGGGCAATGGCCTTTGCGCCGCAAGCCCAAACATTGACAGTTCACAACGCTATGATTACATTAATAACCAATAAGTCATTAACTTCATGCCTGTCAAAAATTCCGATTCCGAGGTCCACGTCAGCGGGCACCCCAAGCACGAGCGGCGCAAGGATGCGCGCCCGGGCGAACTGCTGGACGCTGCGCTGGAACTGTTTGTAGAAAAAGGCTACGCCGCGACGCGGGTTGAAGAAGTCGCCAAACTGGCCGGCGTCTCCAAAGGCACACTGTTTCTCTACTTTGCCAGCAAAGAAGAACTGTTCAAGGCGGTGGTGCGCAAGAATATTTCCGGCCGCTTTCACGAATGGAATGCCGAGTTCGAGAACTTCAAAGGTAACTCGGCCGACCTGCTGCGCTACTGCATGACGGCGTGGTGGCAGCGCATCGGCTCGACCAAGGCCTCTGGCATCACCAAACTGATGATGAGTGAGGCCCAAAACTTTCCAGAGTTGGCCGCTTTTTACGAGCATGAGGTCATCGAGCCAGGCAAAGTGCTGATTGCCCGCGTCTTGCAGCGCGGCGTCGACTGCGGCGAGTTTCGGGCTATCGACATGAAATATGGGGTCTACATTGTGTTAGCCCCGATGGTGTTTCTGGCCATGTGGAAACACTCACTGGGCACGTGCTGCGAAGCGGGCGCCCAACTGGTGCCCGAAGACTACATTGCCCTGCAGGTTGAAACCATTCTTAGTGGGCTGAACATTCGCCCGAACCCCCCTCCTTTGTTATAGAAACTCCTCGCATCATGAAACCATGGTTGAAATGGGCGCTGACCGCCCTCGTGCTGGCCGTATTGGCCAGCGGCGTGTGGCGCGCCTTGTCGGCGCGCAAGGTACAACAGGAAGCAGTTGCGAAAATGGCAACCCAAAACACCCAGGCGGTGCTGCAGTTGAGCGCAGCCGATGTGGTGCAGGTGACAGCCCGCGAGCTGGTCACCGGCGTTGCCCTCTCGGGGGCGCTCAAGGCGGTCAACACCGCGATGGTCAAGGCGCGAGTGCCAGGCGAATTGCAGGGCTTGACGGTGCGCGAAGGCGATGCCGTCAAGGCCGGGCAAATCATCGCCCGCGTCGACGCCACCGAATACAACGCGCGCGTTCAGCAGGCCCAGCAACAGGCGCAGGCCGCCAAAGCGCAGGTCGACATCGCGCGCCGCAACTTCGACAACAACCGCTCGCTGGTGCAGCAAGGCTTCATCTCCAAGACCGCGGTGGACACGTCCACGGCCAGTCTCGCGGCGGCCGAGGCCACCTACCGGGCAGCCCAGGCCGGCGCGCAGGTCGCCGCCAAATCTGTGCAAGACACTGTGCTGCGCGCACCGATTTCCGGCCTGATTTCACAGCGCCTGGCGCAGCCCGGCGAGCGCGTCGGCGTGGAGGCGCGAATCGTTGAAATCGTCGACCTGCGCCAGCTCGAGCTAGAAGCCAGCCTAAGCGCCAGCGAGTCCGTGGCCGTGCGGGTGGGACAAAGCGCCGTGCTGCAGATTGAAGGCGTCAGCCCACCGGTCACCGCCAAGGTAATCCGTATCAACCCCAGCACCACGGTCGGCAGCCGCGCGGTGCTGGTCTATCTGAGCGTGGAGGCTGCGCCTGGCCTTCGGCAAGGCCTGTTTGCGCAGGGAACTTTGGGCACGGAGCGCGTGCAGGCGCTGGCTGTGCCCTTGAGCGCCGTGCGCACCGACCAGCCCCAGCCTTATGTGCAACTGATCAGCGGCAACAAAGTGCTGCACCAGACGGTTCAAATGGGCGCGCGAGGCGAGCGCGACGGACAAACCCTGGTGGCGATCAAGGGGTTGGTCGAGCATGCCAGCGTGCTGGTCGGCAGCGTGGGCCCGCTGCGCGCTGGCACAGTCGTTCAGGTCGCTGCGCCTGCTGTCCCGGCTCAAGCTGCTTCAGTTCCTTCAGGCGGGCAATAAGCCATGTGGTTCACCCGCGTCAGCCTTCACAACCCCGTTTTCGCCACCATGGTCATGCTGGCCATCGTGGTGCTGGGCCTGTTTTCCTACCAGCGCCTGCAGGTTGACCAGTTCCCCAACGTCGACTTTCCAGTGGTTGTGGTCACCACCGATTACCCTGGCGCCTCGCCTGAAATTGTCGAGAGCGAAGTGACCAAGAAGATCGAAGAGGGTGTCAATTCAATCGCCGGCATCAACGCCCTGACCTCGCGCAGCTATGCCGGTCAATCGATTGTCATCATCGAGTTCCAGTTGCACATCGTGGGGCGCAAGGCCGCTGACGATGTCCGCGAGAAAGTTGCTTTGCTGCGCCCTACCCTGCGCACCGAAGTCAAGGAGCCCCGCGTGTTGCGCTTTGACCCGGCCAGCCGCGCTGTCTGGTCCGTGGCGGTCCTGCCCGATGCGGCGCCCGCGCCTGGCGCCTCCGCCATCGCAGCCAAAGCCATGTCCGACGTCGAGCTGACCAATTGGGCCGACCAGACCCTGCGCAAACGCCTGGAAAACGTGCGCGGCGTGGGCTCGGTCACGGTGGTCGGCGGCACCAAGCGAGAAATCAATATTTATCTCAACCCGCAGGCGCTGGAAGCCTTTGGCGTCACGCCCGAGCAGGTGGTGGCGGCCGTGCGCAATGACAACCAGGATCTGCCGGTCGGTGCCATTCGCTCTCTGGAGCAAGAGCGCATGGTGCAGATTGAAGCGCGGATGCAGCGCCCCGAGGATTTTGGCAAGATCATTGTGACGCGCAAGAACGGCGCGCCGATCCGCGTCGACCAGCTCGCCCAAGTGGTCGACGGCGCTCAGGAGACCGACAGTCTGGCGCTCTACAACGGCCAGCGCACGCTCTTGCTAAGCGTGCAGAAATCGCAGGACGAAAACACCATTGCCGTGATTGACGGTCTGGTCAAGATGCAGGGCGAGATGAACATGCAGTTGCCCCCGGGCGTGCGGCTGCAAGCCGTCACCGATGGCTCCCGGCAGATCCGCGTGGCGGTGGAAAACGTGCGCCGCACCCTGATTGAAGGCGCGCTGCTCACCATCCTGATCGTGTTCCTGTTTCTCAATTCCTGGCGTTCCACGGTGATTACCGGCCTGACCCTGCCGATTGCGCTTATCGGCACTTTCTTGTTCATGAACCTGTTTGGCTTCACCATCAACATGATCACGCTCATGGCTCTGAGCCTGTGCGTGGGCTTGTTGATCGACGACGCGATTGTGGTGCGCGAGAACATCGTGCGTCATGTGCAGATGGGCAAGACGCCATACCAGGCGTCGCTGGACGGCACGCAAGAAATTGGCATGGCCGTGCTGGCAACTACCTTGTCCATCGTCGCCGTGTTCCTGCCGATTGGCTTCATGGGCGGCATCATTGGCAAGTTTTTCCACGAATTTGGCATCACCATCGTCGCGGCGGTGCTGATCTCGATGTTTGTCAGCTTCACGCTCGACCCGATGCTGTCGAGCGTCTGGCACGACCCCAGCATCGAGGCGCACCGCAACCACGGACTCAACCCCGACGGCACGCTGCGGCGCCCGGTCACTTTCTATGACAAAACCATTGGCCGCGTCACCGGCTGGTTTGACCAGGCCACCGAGTGGCTGATTGAGGCCTACCAGGGCATCCTGCGCTGGTCCTTGGTGCACAAGCTCAAGACCCTGGCGCTGGCGCTGATCATCTTCATCACCAGCATTTTCATGGTGCCGCTGCTCGGTACTGAATTCGTTCCCGCGGCGGATTTCTCCGAGACCACGCTCAATTTCTACACGCCAGTGGGTTCGTCGCTCGAAGTGACCGAAGCCCGGGCAAAACAAGTTGAAGACATTGCGCGCAGCTACCCGGAGGTCCGCTACACGTTGACGACCATCAACACCGCCAATGCGGTCGGCAAAACCAATGCCAGCATGTACGTGCGCTTGGTGGACCGCAAGGACCGCACGCGCAACGTCAATGAAATGTCGGCCTTGCTGCGCGAGCGCCTCAAGCAGGTGCCGGGCATCACCGTCACGCACGCCGGCCTGCTCGACCCGGTAGGCGGGCAAAAGCAGGTGGAATTTTCATTGCAGGGTCCGGATCAGGCCGAGCTTGAGCGCATTGCCCAACTGGTGATGGAGAAAATCCGGACGATCCCCGGCCTGGTGGACCTTGATTCCAGCGTCAAGCCCAACAAGCCGACCCTGGACATCGAGGTTAAGCGCGACGTGGCTTCTGATCTGGGCCTGAGCTTGGGCCAGATCGGCAGCGCGCTGCGTACCCTGGTGGCCGGCCAGACGGTGGGCAACTGGCGCGCGCCCGATGACCAGACCTATGACGTCAACGTACGACTGGCGCCGCAGGCGCGCAACCAGGCCGATGACCTGCAGCGTCTGCCATTTTTGGTCGGCGCCAATCTGGATGGCAGCCCGCGCATCGTTCGCCTCAACCAAGTGGCTAGCGTCAAGGAATCAACCGGCTCCAACCAGATCAACCGGCGTGACATGACGCGCGAAGTGGCGATCAATGCCAATGTGCACCAGCGTTCCTCGGGTGAAGTCTCTGCAGACATCAAGATCGCCCTGGAGAGCATCAGTTTCCCGCCGGGTTACCGCTACCAGTTTGGCGGCTCGACCAAGAACATGGCCGAATCCTTCAGCTACGCCATCTCCGCCTTGGTGCTGGCCATCGTTTTCATCTACATGATTCTGGCAAGCCAGTTCAAGAGCTTCTTCCAGCCGCTGGCGCTGATGACATCCCTGCCACTGACGCTGATTGGCGTGGTGCTGGCGCTGTTGATCTTCCGCTCGACCCTGTCAATGTTCTCGGTGATCGGCGTGGTGATGCTGATGGGGCTGGTGACCAAGAATGCGATCTTGTTGGTCGACTTTGCCATTCGTGCGCGCACATCAGGCATCGACGCAGACGGCGGTCGGATTGAGCCCCTGGAGCGCAATGCGGCGCTGTTGCTGGCGGCCAAAGTGCGCTTGCGCCCGATCCTGATGACCACGCTGGCCATGATCTTCGGCATGCTGCCGCTGGCGCTGGCGCTAACCGAAGGCTCGGAGCAGCGCGCCCCGATGGGCCAGGCGGTCATCGGCGGCGTGATCACCTCGTCACTTCTCACTTTGGTGGTTGTGCCGGTGGTGTATTGCTATATGGATGATCTGGCGCAATGGTTGCGGCGCCGCTGGGGCGTTGACAACAGCCCGTCGCAAGCCAGTGCCGGGTAAAATTTTGCAGATTCTGTTAACATCCCTCACATACCCCCAGGAGTACCCAATGAATTTGGAACAAGCCCGCTTCAACATGATCGAACAGCAAATCCGTCCGTGGAATGTTTTGGACGCCGCCGTGCTCGAGCTTCTGGCGGTGGTCAAGCGTGAAGACTTCGTGCCCCTGGCGCACAAGGCACTGGCGTTCATGGACATGGAAATTCCCCTGGGCCAGGGTCAAATGATGTTGGCACCGCGTGTCGAAGCGCGCATGTTGCAAGATGCCGCGGTGCAAAAGCACGAAAAGGTGCTGGAGATCGGCACGGGTTCAGGCTACATGGCCGCCCTGCTGACGCACCGCGCGCAGCGCGTGATCTCGCTGGAAATCAACCCGGAACTGGCCCAAATGGCACGCGCCAACCTGCAAAAAGCCGGCATCCACAACGTCGAAGTGCGCCAGTTTGATGGCTCCAAAGGCGCTTCGCCGGACGGCCCCTTTGATGTCATCATGCTCAGTGGCTCGGTGGCTGAAGTGCCGCAAGCGTTGCTCGCGCAACTGAAAGTCGGTGGCCGATTGATTGGCATTGTGGGCGAAGAGCCCACAATGCGTCTTACTATCGTGACTCGCCTGAGCGACGCCGAGTTCAAGACCACGACCCCCTGGGACACTGTGGCGCCACGCCTGCTCAATTTCCCCGAGCCCTCTCGATTTCATTTTTAGACGTCTGACTGCATGATTGCTCAGGTTCGTCCTTCTGGATTGGCTGCATGGCTGGACTCGGTTCGCGGCCACGGCACGCCCGTGGTGCTGGACGTGCGCGAACCCTCTGAACTGCGCGCAGCCAGCATCGAGGCCGATGGCTTTGAGCTCATCCCCATCCCGATGGGCGTGATTCCACCGCGCCTGTCCGAGCTTGACCCAGAGCAACCCATTGCATGCCTGTGTCATCACGGTGTGCGCAGCATGCAGGTGGCGGCGTTCCTGAAGGCGCGAGGCTTCAAGCATGTGGCCAATATTGCCGGTGGCATCAACGCCTGGTCGGCTGAAGTCGACCCCAGTGTTCCCAGGTATTGAGCGCCAGGGCCCCAACGCCGAGCTTTACCCGCACTGTTCTTGCCAACCCATTTATTTTCAAGGCCCTTTTATGAAAACGTTTCGTCTACTTCCCCTGTTTGTCGCGATTGGCGCCACCCTGGCGCTGCCGGTGCAAGCCCAGAGCCTGGTCGATTTGTACCAGTCGGCGCGGGACTATGACGCGACCTATCAATCCGCCAAATCACAGTTTGTCGCCACGTTGGCCCGGGCCGACCAGGCCAAGGCCCTGTTGTTGCCGACGGTTGGTCTTTCTCTCGGGGCGTCGGCGACCAATTTGGACAGCACGTTGCCACCCTCGCAGCAGCCCACCTCCAACTACAACAGCCAAAGCGCGACCGTCAGCGCTTCACAGCCGCTGTACCGTCCGGCCAACCGGGCGAGTTACGAGCAGGGAATGAAGCAGGTCGATCTGGCCCAGGCACAACTCGCTGCGGCCGACCAGGACCTGATCGTGCGTGTCAGCCAGGCTTACTTTGACGTGCTGGCCGCCATGGACAACCTGACTTTCGTCAAGGCCCAAAAAGCTGCCGTGGGCGAGCAACTGGCCTCCGCCAAACGCAACTTTGAAGTCGGCACCGCCACCATCACCGACACCCGTGAAGCCCAGGCCCGCTTTGACCTGGGCACAGCGCAGGAAATCGCCGCTGAAAATGACCTTCGGGTAAAAAAAATTGCACTCGAGCAGTTGGTCGGCAAAGCTGGCGCGCAACCCAGCCCTTTGGCGCAACCGCTGGCCCTTCCGACTCTCGTGCCGAGCGACGTCAACGCCTGGGTGGCACAAGCTGAAAGCAACCACCCCGGCATCAAGCAAAGCCAGGTCGCACTGGATGTCGCGCAGCTGGAGACTCAGAAGGCACAAGCTGGCCACAAGCCGACGCTGGATCTGACGGCCGGTTACAACATCACGCAGAACAACGGAACCGCCAACACTTCGATGGACTACCGCACCAACGCCGCCACCATTGGCCTGGCGTTCAACCTGCCTTTGTTTGCGGGTTTCGCCATCCAGAACCGGGTCAGGGAAACACTGGCGCTGGAAGACAAGGCCCGCAACGACCTGGAAGCCACCAGGCGCGCGGTGGCCCAAGGCACGCGCACGGCATTCTTCGGCGTGGAGTCGGGTCAGGGCCAGGTCAAGGCGCTGGAAGCCGCCGAAGCCTCCAGCCAGAGCGCACTGGACGCCAATAAACTGGGGTATGACGTGGGTGTACGCATCAATATCGACGTACTCAATTCTCAAAGTCAGTTGTACGACACCAAGGCCAAGCTGGCCAAGGCGCGCTACGACGTATTGCTGGGCGAATTGAGGCTGCGCCAGGCCAGCGGCACACTCCAGGCGCAAGACCTGCAAGGCGTCAACGCGCTGTTAGCCAAGTAACCGGCCCCCAGCCACCCGGCGGTTGCTAAAGCAACAAGGCGCCAAAATGGCGCGCAAAGGCCTGGGTCGTCTCAGGACTCATGCGCTGGCCGACAAAAATCTCCACGCCACGCAGCATTTTGCGCAGCTCAGCCGGGCTCTCGCACCGGTCGATCGCCTGACAAATGGGCTCACCCGCAGCGCCCAGCCTCTGCTGCACAAAGATTGATGCCTGCTGGCGCACTTTGACAAACTCTTGTGCACTGTTGGCTGGCCGGGGCGCCTCGGCCTGCTCGGCGGCCACAAAACCCGGGGCCGCTGGCGCCTGCAGGCTGGCGTCAGCGCTGTTCGCCGCAGCTTCGATCAAATGTTCCTGCAACAAATGCTCCAGCGCCGACTCCAACTCGCCGACCCGCACAAAAGCCTGCAGCGCATTCACGGTTTTCTTGCCGTCCACCAGGATCAGCACCCGCCGCTGCATAGCACTCAGGTTGTGGCTGCGTCCTGATATCTCGATCCGGCCCGCATCGGTCTTGTTGAAAATCATCGTTTAAGTCACTTTTTTATAGCTACTCATATCCTATCGACGTGGGCTGGAGCCCTATTTGTTATAAATTATTAGCCATTTATCTACAGCGCCCGGGCCAGCCGCCCAATGCCCTCTTCAATCTTGGCCACATCGGCCGTGGCAAAGCTCAGGCGCAGCGTACTCAAATCGGGGTCATGCGCAAAAAATGGCGCACCCGGCACAAAGGCCACGCCCTGGTCGATCGCGCGCTTGGCAAAGTCGCTCGCCTGAGCCGTCTTGCCGCTCGACCCGGTCAACCTGGCCCAGAAGAACATGCCGCCCTGCGGCTGGTTGAACGCTATCGCATCGCCCAGGTCGCGGCGCAGCGATTCGGCCATGACGCGTGCGCGTTCAAAGTAGGTTTTACGCACCACGGCCAACGTGCCGTCCAGGCGATTCATGCCCAGGTATTGGGCGCAAATCGCTTGCGTGAGGTTGCTGGTGTGGGCATCGCTGAACTGCTTGCACATGGTGGCGTTGGCCAATAGCGCAGGCGGCGCAATCAGCCAGCCCACGCGCAAACCCGGACTGAGTATCTTGCTGAAGCTGCCGCAATGCGCCAGCCAGTCGCGGCTGCCCGGCACAGCGTCGCTCAGCGCCAGCAAGCTCGGTGGTGGCGGCTGGTCAAAGTACAGCTCGCCGTAGGGGTCGTCCTCCACCACCAGCGTTTGCGTGCGCGCCGCAATTTCCAGAATGCGCTGGCGCCGCACCAGGCTGAGCGTGGCGCCGCTCGGGTTGCCAAAGGTGGGAATCAGGTAGACCAGCTTGGGTTTGTGTTCTTCGATCAAGGCCTCTAACTTATCCACATCAACGCCATCGGCATCAATCGGCGCGCCAATGATGTGGGCACCATAGAGCCGAAAGCACTGGATGGTGGCCAAAAAGGTGGGCGCTTCAACAATCACCTTGTCGCCGGGCGAGATCAGGGTCTTGCCGATCAGGTCCAGCGCCTGCTGGCTGCCGGTGGTAACAATCAGACCGTCTGGCTCGACGTGGCTGCCCTTGGCCGCCATGAAGCTGCTGATGCCTTCTCGCAAGGGTTGGTAACCCTCGGTGGCACCGTATTGCAGCACTGGGCCGGGGTTCGTGCTGAGCACGGCTTGCGCCGCTTGCGCTATTCCCTGGGCATCAAACAACGCCGGGTCCGGAAAGCCGCCGGCAAAGCTGATGATGCCGGGCTTGCCCAGCAACTTGAAAAGCTCCCGAATGGCGGAGGTTTCAACATTTTTAAGACGGTCGGCAAATTGCATGAAATTGCAGCTTTCAGGAGAATTGATTTAGGGTAAATTGTGACCGATAGCTGACAAGTTCACGGCCCTTCATAAAAGTCCCATGCCCAATCTCAATTCATTCTTTGCGTCCATCGAACTACCCCTCCTGAGCGACGTGGGCCACGAGCTCATCACAACCCTGAATCTACCGGCGGTGTCGATTGCGCAGGTGCGCACCATCATCGCCCGCGACCCGGCCCTGAGCGCCAATCTGCTGCGTGCGGCCAACAGTGCCGAGTTTGGCCTGCCGCGCGGGGTCGGCACATTGGACGAAGCCATCGCCATGGTGGGCTTGTCGCGCGTGCGCGCCATGGCGGTGGGCGCCTGCCTGAGCAGCGCTTTTGTGGTGCTGCCCGGGCTGGACCGCCGCGCCTTCTGGCAGTCCTGCATGCGCTGCGCCGGTTATGCCCAGTGGCTGGCCGGGGGTCTGGGCATCGACACCCAGATGGCCTGGCTCACCGGCATGATGCTGCGCCTGGGCGAGCTGCTGATCGTTCAGGTGCAGCCTGACACCCTGGCGCCAATTGAACACCAGCCACAGCTGCCCGGCGCGCGCTGGCTGCGTGAAAAGCAGTTGGTCGGCTACAGCGAAGGGCAGATCACCGCCGAACTGGCGCGGCGCTGGAGCTTCCCGATGCAAATCGTGCAGGCGCTGCAACGCGCCTCCGACCCGCTGCTGGAGCAGGCCTACTCGCGTTTGGGTGCGGTCGTCCATCTGGCCGGTTTGCTCGCCGACATGCCCGCCGCCGACGTAAGCAGCCTGCCCCAGTTGCCCGTCGAGGTGATCGATTCGCTGCACCTGGACCTGGACTGGCTGCAAGAGACTTTTCCGGCGCATGACAGTTTTGTGGACATCGTCGGCCTATGACACCGGCTGCCATTGAATCTTTTTTCGCCACGCTGAAAGCGGCCAATCCGCAGCCGCAAACCGAGCTGGAGTTCAGCAGCGTCTTTGAGCTGCTCGTGGCTGTGCTGCTGTCGGCCCAGGCCACCGATGTCAGCGTGAACAAGGCCACGCGCCGCCTCTTTCTGGTGGCCAACACGCCGCAAAAGATGCTGGACCTGGGCCTGCAAGGGCTGGAGAGCTTTATTAAGACCATCGGCCTGTACCACGCCAAGGCGCGCCACCTGCTGCAGACCTGCCAGATATTGGTGGATCATTACGACGGTGTGGTGCCCGGCTCGCGTGAGGCACTGCAGACGCTGCCCGGCGTGGGGCGCAAGACCGCCAACGTCATTTTGAATGTAGCCTTTGGCGAGCCGACCATCGCCGTGGACACGCACCTCTTTCGCGTCGCCAACCGCACCGGCCTGGCACCGGGCAAGACCCCGCTTGAAGTGGAGCAAAAGCTGCTCAAGCGCATACCCCCCGCGTATCTGGTGGACGCGCACCACTGGCTGATTTTGCAGGGGCGCTATGTCTGCCAGGCGCGCAAGCCGCTGTGCTGGCAGTGCGCGGTCAGCCCCTTCTGCGACTTCAAAGACAAGACCCCGGCGCCCTTCAAATAACCTCGCGTACATGCGCGTGATCGCGCTCGGCGCGGGTCAATGGCCCTGCCCACTGCGGGTTGTTGAAAGCGCTCGGAACAACAAGGCAATCAAACTGGTATTATTTTAAACTGCTTAGTAATATTTTGATCGACTGTGATGAAAAAACCTTTTCACCCCCTCATTTTTCTGGCCCTTGGCCTGCTGCTCGGAGAACACGCCATGGCCACGGAAGAACCCAAATTTGAAATCCTGTCGCAACAGGGCGGCATCGAGTTGCGCCGCTACCCCGCTTTCATCGTCGCCGAGACCACTGTGGAAGGGGATATGGATGCTGCGTCCAATAAGGGTTTTCGCGCCATTGCCGACTATATTTTTGGCAACAACCAGTCCGCGCTCGCCGCCCCAAGCCCAGGCTCCGAAAAGATCGCCATGACCGCGCCCGTCACGATGGAGCCGGTGGCGCCCGCCGCGCAGAAGATCGCCATGACGGCGCCGGTGGCAATCGAGCCTTTGGCCTCGGCGGCGACTGACGCGCCGGCGACGTCCTCACTACAAAACGCCAAGCGCTGGCGCGTGCACTTTGTGATGCCCAGCCAGTACACGTTGGCAAGTCTGCCCAAGCCCAACAACGCGGCCGTGCAATTGCGCCAGGTGCCTGCCAAGACCTGGGCGGTACTCGGCTACAGCGGCTTCAACACCGAGTCCAGGGTGCAGCAAAAGACCGATGAGCTAATGGCCTGGCTGCAGGCGCAGAAAATTCAAAGTTTGGGCAACCCGCAGCTGGCGCGCTACAACCCGCCCTGGACGCTGCCGATGTTCCGGCGCAACGAGGTCATGATTGAAATCCAGCAGCCCTGATGATGAAATAACCTAGTAGCTCGGGTTGGACGAACCCCGACACCTTGCGGAAAGCAAAAAAACTTCTGTCGGGTTACGCGCTTCGCGCTAACCCGACGGGGGCTACAGCGATGAGGCCGAGACCACCGACCGTGTTGACTCGGAAAAGGCCGAGAGTGCCTGCTGTACCCAGCCGAAACCGATGCGCTCCTGTTCCAGCCGGACGCCCACGCGCAACCTGTTGTCGCGTAACTCGTTGAACAGCGCCGTCTCGCCGGGCGTGAGGCGCGGCAGGTCGCGCAGCAGGGCTTGCGGCTCCGTGCCCCAATGATCGGCATGGGCCAGCAAGGTGTCACGGTCCATCAGTAGCGACTGCGCGTGCGGAAAATGGGCGCGTAGCTGGTCCAGAATGGCAAAGCCGTGGGTGTCAATGTCGCCCCAATAAAAGAGATCACAGCGGTGCAACCAGGTGGTCCCCGCAAACGCCTCAAAGCCATAACCGGCGCCAAAGATCACCAGGCTACCCGGCACTGCGGGGAAAGCCAAAAAGTTGATTTCGTTCTCCGTCATGAAGACGCGTTCAAGCGGCAGATGCAGGCTTTCAAACGCGGCCTGCGTCAGGCCAATGTCCGGGTCTGCGTTTGTCGGCAGCGCCGGGCTGCTGCCCGCCATGCCCGGCAGCAGTGACGTATCGAGTAGCCGAAAGCGGATGCGCAGCGGTTTGTCTTTGAAGCCATAGCGGCGGCAGAAGCCGCTCAGACCACTGACGCTGCTGTCAATCACTGCCCCAGGCAGCGCCAGGTCCAACAGCTCCGAGAGCACCGCGCGGTGCGCCTCGATGAATTTGCTGTCGACCCCCGGCAGATCGACCTGACGCAAGTAAATGCCAGGGCGCGGGTGCGCGTGCAACCAGCCGACCACCAAAGCCAAGCGCGGCCAGGCGTCGAACAGTTCCAGCGCCGTCAAAGGCCGCTTGGCCAGCCAGGGCAGCAGACGATCATGCACAGGGGCATCGCCGTGGCCGCTTGCCCCCAAGCTTTGGCCCGTTGCAAGCGCAGCATCGCCATCCGTGCGTTCTGAAAGCAGGAATTGCCGCGTGATCTGCAGCAGTTCAGCAAAGCGCCGTACGTCTTTTTGCTTGCCCAGCATGGCATGCGCAGCGTCCAGCGAATCGAGCCAGACTTCATCGGGCAGCGCATTGTTGCCCAGCACCCGGTGGCGAAACTCACGCAGCACCAAGCGCACATGGGGCATGGCGCGCAGCTCGGCGGCCCAGGCGCGCGCCTCGTCAAAGTGATCGCTCAATTCGCCCGAGCTGGGTGTGCTCAGGCGCAGGCGCCGTGGCGCGAACGCCTCAGAGCCCACCAAGGGGCGCAGCAACTCGCCCTTGTCCCAGAGTTTTTGCACCTGCGCGCGCAGGTCTTTGGGGGTGCTCCAGCGCATCAGCCGCCCCTGGCAGCCACGGCCATTGGCAACTCAGACGGCTGCATCGGCACGGCTCGGCGCTCCTGCTCGGCGCGGTATTGCTCAATACTCAAATTACGCAGCTTGGAGTCGCGCCCCTCGTCGTTGTGCACAAAACCCACGCTTGACACATAGGGCTCGATGATGTGAATTTTTTGCAGCGGCGTGACGATCAGCAGTTGCAAATTGAGCTCTTCAAACAGCTTCAGACCAAACTGCGCTGATTCGTCCGAGCCGCGGCCAAAGGCCTCGTCAATCACCACAAACCTGAACGCCTTGGAGCGCGCTTCGCCGCGCACCAGGCCAAACTGGTACGCCAGGCTGGCCGCCAGAATGGTGTAAGCCAGCTTCTCTTTTTGTCCGCCCGACTTGCCACCGGAATCGGAGTAATGCTCGTGTTCGCGCCCGTCTTCGCGCCAGCGCTCGCTGGCGGCAAACACAAACCAGTTGCGTACGTCGGTCACCTTTTGCGTCCAGCGCTTGTCCGCATCGGTTTGGCCTTCGCGGCCGCGCAGGCGCTCGATGATGGCTTTGACCTGCAAAAACTTGGCTTCGGAATACTGGCCATCGTCGCTGGCCGCGCTGCCTGAGATGGCGCCGTCCAGACAGTGGCGCAGATCGCTTTGAAAGTCGCGCACTTCCGCATCGGGGGTCAGCTGCGCCTGCAGCTCGATAAAGCGGCCGGGGTTGTAGTCAATTTGGGTGAGCGACTGGTTGATGAGCGTCAGGCGCTCTTTGATGGTTTCACGCTCTTTGGCCAACTGGGCACTGAATTGCGCCACCTGATTGATGGTGTTTTGATTCAGCAGATCCTTGAACTTGGCCTCGAAGCGCGGCAGGTCGTCCACCTTCAGTTGCTTGAGTAGCGCGCGGAATTCGCCTGAAGCGGCAACCGAAGCGTCAGCCTCCTGGGTAGCCAGCGGAAAGCGGTGCCTGAAGCTGCGCATGGCATCGACAATTTTCTCGACCAGGCTGCTTGCTTTGCGCTCCTCGGCAGCTATCAATTTTTGCAGTGCCTCACGCAAATCGTGCTGGCGGTTGTCGCAGGACTCAAGGGTGATGCTGGCTGCGCCGAGGATGTCCGCTTGCAACTGGGCCAGCCGCCGGTTCAGGGGGCTGCTCAGTTCAACCTGCGCCAAGTCGGGTTGGGCTGCGCCAGCCAGCTCACTTTTCAGGGTCTCTAAGGTTTGCTGCTGGAGCGCCTGCATCTGGGCAATTTTTTCTTCAACCCTGGCACGCTTGTCGCGCTGCTCGCGGCTTAGGCGTTCAGTCTGCAATTGCGCTTCTTCCAGCGCTTTGAGCTGGGCGGTCAAGGTTTGCAGCAGGTCGGAGGCAGCCTCAATCTGCTGGCGCTCCTGCGCCAGGGCAGCGGCTTGGGCGGCTGGCGTGGCCCAGTCCAGCTCGCGGTAGTCGCGGTATTCGACCAGCTTGGCCAGCAGGCTCAAGCGCTCCTGGCACTGGGCCAACTGTTGCTGGCCCTGGGCGATCTGGCTGCCCAGCTGCGCCAATTGCGCCTCCAACACTTTGCGCTTGGCATTGAGCGCGGCCAGTTTGGCAGTGTTGCTCCAGCCCAGTACGTAGCGGCTGCGATCGTCCAGGCGGTGCCGGTCGTCTTTTTCGTGGCGTTCGCCGCCTGACTTGATCTGTCCGGCGCGGCTGATGGCCCGCAGTTCGCGGCGGAATTGCTCTTGGGTGGTGCAGCAAGCCACATCAAAGCGCTGCGCCAGCTCGCGGTCGAGCCAGGCGTAAAACGGCGAATCAGGCTTGACGACGAGTTTGCGCACCAGCGAGTCGGCATGCAGGCTGGGGGCTTGCGCACGCACGTCAAGCCGCACCCTGAAATAGACCAAGCGGCCTTTCAAGTGAGTTTGATCGACCCACTGCGCCACCTGCGCGTACAGGGCATCGGGCACCAGCAAGGACAGGCCAAAGTTATGCAGCAGGCGCTCCACCGCGCCTTCCCAGTCGCGCTGGTCCTCGCGCACCTCAATCAGCTCACCGGCAAAGGGCATGCTGTCTTCATCCAGATTCAACGCAGCGCACAGCTCGGCGCGCATGCGCACAGCTTGGGCGTCGGTGTTGCTGCGCCGGGCTTTGAGGCTGGTGATTTCGTCGCTGAGTACCGCATGGGCGCGCCGACCTTCGCTTAACTCAACACTGCGCTCGGTCAGGCTGTTTTGCACCGCATCAAGCTGCGCGGTTTCTGCCGCCCTCATCTGGGTGCAGGTTTGTTGCTGCGCCACCAGGTCTTCGGTGCTGGCCACTTGCAGCAAGCCCAATTCGCGGCGCAACTCGTCGTAACGGGCAGCGCTGGCGCGTCGGCGCGTCACCTCCTGCTGCTGCTGGGCAATGTCGCGCGCAAGCAGGGCCAGGCGGTCACCACCGTTGGTCGCCAGCGCTTGGCGCAGGTCGCGCTCTTGCAGGCGCTCCTGCTCGCGCTGGTCTTCGAGTTTGCTCACCTTGGCGCTGTCGCGCGCCAGGTCTTCAGTCAGGTTTATCAAACGCTGTGCGATCAGGCCCAGCTTTTGGCGACTGAAATACGCTCGCAAGCCGTCCCGGCAGGCACGCAATTCATCGGCCTTGGCCAGCACCGCAGCGTGCTGGTCGCAGTCTGCCACCAGCGGGGTCAACAACGCCACCTGTTGCTGGGCTTTGAGCACCGCCGCGTGGGCGCGGTTGAGGTCGTCAAAGTGGGCAATCAGGGCTGCCACACGCGGGGCCACGTCAAAGGGCTCGAGCATGTGCTGGCGCACAAAGTCGGTCAGGTTACCCACCGACTTCATGGACACGGTCTGCAAAAACAATTCGAGGGCCTGCTCGCTCAAACCACCGAGCAGGCGGCGCAACAAAGCGCTGTACGGCGGAAAGCTGTCAAACAACGCCACACCGGCTTTTTTCAGGCGCTTTTTCAGTGGCTCGATGCTGCTGCCAAAGTGGCCAAAGTCGTCGGCAATGGCCAGCGGTGTCTCCGCCACGGCGTAAAAACGCTCAGGCTGGCCAGTGGGCTCGCGGCACCAGAACACCTGCGCCAGCGTGACGGTTTTATCAAAGCCGGCGTTGTGAAAAATACCCAGAATCACCGAGAAGCTGCGGTTGTCGCGCAGCGCCACGGGCTTGGCGTTGCCACTGACTTCATGCCGCTCAGACTTGTAATAGCCCAGCACATAGGAGCGCAGCGTGCGCTCTTTGGCATCGGCCCCGGCGGCCTTGTTGTAGGCAATGCGCTGCGCGGGCACCAAGAGAGTGGTCACGGCATCGACCAGCGTGGATTTGCCCGAACCAATGTCGCCGGTGAGCAGCGCGTTTTTGCCGTCCGGACGAAAGGCCCACACGCGTTTGTCAAAGGTGCCCCAGTTGAGCACTTCGAGGCGCATCAACCGAAAGCCGGCCAGCGCGCTGTTGGCGCCAAAGTCCAGTTCGCCCGAACTGGCGACGGCCGACACGTTATTCACGGTCATGTCATTCATCCTGTTCCCCCGCTTGCGACATATGCGCCTGATATTGCGCCAGCCGCGCGTCCAGGTCGGCCAGCCACTGCGCATCGACAAAGGCTTTGAGGATGCGCTGCACTTCATAGTCAGGCAGGGCAACACGGCCGCTGGCCGCTTTGAGCTTGCGCACAAAACCCAGATCAACCAGCTTATTGAGCTGCGCCTGAACCTGGTCCATCAGTCGCGCCTCATTGGCGTTGGCGGGTGAAAACACCCGCACCAGTTCCACCACCGCCTCGAGTGAGAGCACCAGCCGGGTGTCGGCACCGCTGGCGTCAAACTCGACCAATTTTTTGCGCAACAGCGCCAGCAACAGGCTGAGCTGAAAGCTCAAGGGGCGCCGGGCCACCAGGCGCGGCGGCTTGAAAGCAGCTTCATCCTCGGGTTCCGGGCGGGCTTTCAAAAACGCATAGCCTTCGGATTCGTCCAGCACCAAGTCCAGTGACAGCACCGCCACATAGTCGCGCACACGCGCCTGCAGTTCGATCAGTGCCGCCCACAAAGCCGGATCAGCATCGCGGTAAAGCACGCTTTTGAGCAGTGGCACCACCACGCCGGTGAGGTCGTAGGCTGCCGAGGATGACTCAATATTAATAGCTGCTCGCACAGTATCTATGTGGGCTAGAGGCTGATTTGGCTTAAATTCTGGTAAAGACTTTGAGAAAGGCTCTGGCAAGCCTTCAGGCATTCCAAACAGGTCATCAAAGGGAGGCGTTGGATTCGCTTGCATGCTCTATTCCTTGACAAAAATAACGCGCGGCAGCTGCGCCTGGCGGTTGCCCTGGGCGTTGCGCCATTGCACGACGTCCAGCACGCTGTCGTCCACCACGGCGTGCGCGGATTCGCTGGCCAACTGCAAATAGGCCACCAGCTCGCCCAGCCCGTGCTGCAGCGGGTGCGCGGCCAACAGTTCGCTCAAAGTCACCTGCGCGCGCTCTTGCAGCATCTGGCGCACCTGGCCGGCCAGCAGCGCCTTGTCGACCCGAACCTGATCGAACAAAGCTGTGGTGTCCAGATCGCCTTCGCCGGCCAACAGTGTGAGCTTGTCCAGCACCAGCTTGGCCGGCGGGTTGTACAGCGGGCGCTCCATCGGCAGGCTCACGCTGGGGCTCAAGTCGTCCATCGCCATGAAGTCGCCCGCAGGGGGCGCGCCGCGCACGGCCAGCGCACGCGCCTCGATTGAGCGCACCAGGTCCATGATGCGGCGGTTTTCCAGCCAGGCCTGGTCGTCCAGAAAACGGCGCAACTGCTGTGACAGCAGCGCCACGGTGGCCTGCGCGTGCTCTCCGGCATCCAACCAGTCGTAGTGCACGCGCCTCAAGCGCGGGTCGGGGTGCAACTCGGCCACCGGCGGCAGCGCCATCACCGCCTCTAACAGGGCCGTGAGCTCTTCCTGGCGCTGCTGCGACATCAAAAAGTCCCAAAACGCGCGAAAGCTCTTGCCCTGGTCCGACTCCGCAATGGCGTCGCGTTCGCCCAAAATACTTTGCAGTAGCGCACCCTTGGCGCCCTGCCACAGGGCAATGCGCTCGCGCACACTGCGGTCGAGGCTGCGAAAGTTGTGCTCCACCTCCCGAAAGTCAGTCAGCAGTTCGCGCGCCAGCGCAGAAAAATGCATGAAGCGCTCACGCAGCGCGGTGTCGTCCAGGAGCGGCATCTCACCGGCCAACACGCGGGCAATCTCAAGGTCTATCGCATCACGGCGCCTGTGCAACTCGGCCACACGAAGTTGCGGGTCGGTCTCGCTGCCCTGGCGCATTTGCTGCAGCAGGTCAAACAGTGTGAGCAGGCGCGACTCGGTGCCGACAAAAGCGCGGTCGGTCAAGCCCGAGAGCCAACTCAAGGCGCGCTCGGTGGCCGGGGTCAGGTCAAAGTGAACCTCGTCGCTGCCCGGTGGATAAAACTTGCGCAGCCAGCCGCGCTCGGGAGCGGCCCAGTCGTTGAGGTACTCGGATGCGCCTTTGGGAAAAGCCTGCTCGCCCAGTTGCTCGCGCAGGCCAAACAGCGTGTCTTCCAGCGCCTCCACCAGGGCAGACTGCGCCATGATGCGCACGTTGGGCTCTACAAAGGTGCGCTGCAGAAAACTGGCGATCAGCGGCGCATGGTCGGCCACCAGCAAGCGCCAGGCCGGGTGCTGGCGGCGCAGCGCGTCGAGGGTGGGGTAGTCCAGGTTCATGGATGCTTCGCGGCGGTGCTTGTCAGCTGTGTTGACTGTCAATCAAGAGTCCAGCGCGTCGGGCTTCTTGAGCGCCTTGTGCGCAGGTTGATGCGGGTGGATTCAGTGGGAGCTGCGATAGACGGAATGAAAAGCGCCTGAACGGTGGGGTTGCACGTCATTTTGACACACGGGTACAAAACTAAAATCTTCATCTCCATCCGTGTCAGTCCACGCGACACCAGCCTCCAAAGCCCGGTGCCTCGCGCGGCCACTGATCCGCCTGCGCCACCTGGCGCACACCGCGCGCCAGCAAGGTAGCAGCACGAATCACCCCCGCGTGCGTCACCCAAACGGTCTCGACGCCCAAGCGCTGGGCTTCGTCCCACGCGCTTGCCACGCGCTGCATGAACTCAGAAGCACTCTCTTTGCCGCCAAAGCGATGACCAGCAAAATCTGCCGTCCAGCACTCAAAAGCGGCTGGCGGGATGCCATCCCAGCGCTGCCCTTCCCAACAGCCAAAATCCATCTCCGCCAGACGCGCATCAGTTTTATATTCAAAATCAGGCCGTAGCCCCCGTAGATATTGCGTAAGCAGCTCACATCTTTGTAGTGGTGACGAGATCACCTGCAGACGCGGCGGCAGGATCGCGGCCAACTCAAGAGCCGCCTGCTGCGTCGCCTGCTCGTCAGCAGCGACGTCAAGGGCACCGTAACAAACGCCCGGCGCAATCAAAGGCTGCGCATGGCGCACCAGCCACAGTTTCATGCCCGCGCCACCTTCGGTCACAGGCTCAGCGCCAGCCCGAGGTAGAAGGCGAGTTCGCACACCTGCTGCGTGGCGCCCAGGCAGTCGCCGGTAAAGCCACCGAGGCGACGCCAGAACCAGCGCGCCATCACCGCCCACGCCACCAAAGACGCCAGCACGGCGCCCGCTAACGCCTGCAACAGATCGGAACCAGCTAAAGTGATCACTATAAATTCAGCAGCTGCCTGCGCATAAATGACGAGGGCTAGCGCCATAAAACACCATATAAAGCCGGTCATCAAGGCCGCCGCACCGATTTGATCGGCCAGCGGTTTCGACTTGGAACCCGCCGCGTCGCCCACATGCGGCATCAGCCGAATCGTCAGCAGCGGCCAGGTGCGCGAGACCACCTGCGCGGCAAACAGCGCCGCCACCATCAAAGGCGCACTCACGTCTCCCAGCAGCGCCAGCAGCGCCACCTTGCACAGCAACGCCAGCATCACCGCGATAGCGCCAAACGCGCCCACGCGCGAGTCTTTCATGATGACCAGCGCCCGGTCACGCTCGGCACTGCCGCCCAGACCGTCGAACACATCGGCCAGGCCATCTTCATGAAACGCCCCGGTGATCAGCACGCCCAAAGCGGTACCCAGCGCCGCCGCCACGAGCGGGGCTGACCCGGTGGAGGGCAACGTCATCAGCAGCAGTACCGTGAACCCCGCCACCAAGGCGCCAACCAGCACGCCCACACCCGGAAAGTGCCCAGCACTGGCCCGCAGCATGGCCGGGCTGAACCCCACCCAGTTGGCCAGCCGCCCAGTGACCGGAATGCGGGTGAAAAACTGCAAACTCAGCAGGTAGTGGCGGATGAATTGGCTCATGAAGTAATCGCAGTCAGGCAAAAGAGGCACGGTGTTGGCAAGAGCAGTGAACTGCCATGGCCAATCTCCCCCCGGTCAATGAAATCGCCCCGGCAGCGACAGCGGCTAGCGGCGTGCGTTGGGTGTCTGATGCAACGAAGTCAAGGCGGAGGCTTGGGCGGTGCCCGAGCCGGGGGACATTCGCGCAGTCAGACACCCAGCGCGCGCTGCGGGTTAAAGCGGCTAGCGGCGTGCGTTGGGTGTCTGATGCAGCGAAGTCAAGGAGGAGGCTTGGGCGGAGCCCGAGCCGGGGGACATTCGCGGAGTCAGACACCCAGCGCGCGCTGCGGGTTAAAACTGAACGCGCGGGCATCACGTGCTGTTGCTTCAAGTTAATCAAAAATGTAAACGGTGCGGGTGGGCCACCCGTTAACACTCTGGTCAAACCCTTTCGGCTTGCGCATCGGCCTTCTCCGACACCCCGGCCGACTCAAAACTGGCCATCTCGCGCAGCATGGCGCAGCTTGAGAGCAACAGCGGCCAGGCCAATGCCGCGCCCGAGCCTTCGCCCAGGCGCAAACCCAGGTCCAAGAGCGCCTGCACACCCAAGTGCTGCAACATGAATTCATGGCCTCGCTCGCCCGAGCGGTGTGCAAACACACAAGCCTGCAGCACCAGCGGCTGCAAGGCGTGAGCGACCAGCACGGCGCTGGAGGCAATGAAGCCATCCACCACAATCACGCGGCGTTCAAAGGCGGCTTGCAGCACGGCACCGACCATGGTGGCAATTTCAAAACCACCTAAGGCGCCCAAAGCCGCCAACGGCTCTTTTGCATCCGGGTGGCGCGCCAGTACTTCCCGCAAAATCGCTGCCTTGCGCTGCACCGCAGGCGCATCCAGCCCGGTACCCGCGCCGGTGCAGACTTCTATCTCCAGACCAGCCAAGCGAGAGAGCAAGAGCGATGCCGCCGAGGTGTTGCCAATGCCCATTTCGCCCAGCAGCAGCGCGTTGCCGGGCAAGGCTTTGACCAGGGCCATGCCGTTTTGAATCGCCTGCTGACACTGCAGCGCGGTCATGGCGGCTTGCACGCTGGAGTCTGCCGTGCCTTGTTCGCCACCCTGCACCTTGCGCACCTGCAGACCCGGGCGCTGGCTGCCGGCTGGCAAACCGGCCAAAAAATCATGGTTGACACCGCAGTCCACCACCGTGAGTGCGATGTTATGCAGGCGTGAGAACACGCTGACGGCGGCGCCACCGGCCAGAAAATTTTCCACCATCTGCCAGCTCACGTCACTGGGGAACGCCGACACGCCGCGGGCGGCCAAGCCGTGGTCGCCGGCAAACACCACCAGTTGCGGCTCGATCAGCGCGGGGGCGTCCGTGCCCAGAATTTCACCCAATTGCAAGGCCAGAGACTCCAACCGCCCGAGCGAGCCCAGCGGCTTGGTCTTGTGGTCAATCTTGTGCTGTAGCGCCTGGGTCAAAGCCGGGCTGCGAATATCGGTGAGGGTTGGAAGCGTGAATGTCATAAGTTTCCTTGGCTAATAAATCAAATCGGTTAGGGCTTGTCCATGAATAAGCTGTGCATTTGGCCGACAGATTTGGGATGCAATGCTAGGCGTAAAACGCGCCGTTTAGCTCTGCTAAACAAGCGATTTGCAACGACGCAGTGCGCCCAAAGGTGTCGAGCCAAATGTGCATGTTATTTGTGGGCAAGCCCTTAGGTCCGTTGGCAGGTCCGTCAGGCCAACAAGCCCGGCAAAACGCCCGGCTGAAAATGCAGCTCGATAAAGTCGGCCAGGCGGTCAAACACCAAGTCCAGCGTGGGCACCGGGCCATTCAACTGGGCGCCAAACAGCGCCTGCAACGCGCCAGGGTCTTCAAACAAACCATGCAGGTACAAGCCCAGTACATTGCCTGTGGCGTTCTGCCAGGCCAAACCACCCGGCAAGACGGCACGCGCCACGTCACTCGCTGTAGCTGGGGTGGACTGCGGCTGGGTGATGCCCTGGTGGATTTCGTAGCCCGACACGCTCACCCCGGCCAAGGCCTGCCAAGGTGCGGCGATGCCGTCAGAAAACGTGGCTTGCGTATGGCGCACGGTCTTGTCCAGTTCAAACACCGTCACCAACGGCAGCAACCCGAGGCCCGGCGCGTCGCCGCCTGCACCCTGCGGGTCAATCAGCGCCTGGCCCAGCATCTGCAGACCAGCGCAGATACCCAGCACGGCCCCGCCGCGGCCTGCGTGCGCGGCCACCGCTGCATCGAGCCCCTGCGCGCGCAACCAGGCCAGGTCGCTGCTGGTGGCTTTGGAGCCGGGCAGAATGACCCAGTCGCTGGCACGCAGGCTAGAGAGTTCAACCGGGCTGCGCACCCACATCAGGCGCAGTCCGGGAATATTTTTAAGCGGCTGAAACTCGTCCAGATTGCTGATGCGCGGGTAGGCGATGACGGCCACCGTCAGCTTGATGGCCCCGGATGCTGTGCTTCTGTCATCAAACACGCCGTCTTCCTCGGGCAGACCATGCTGCCACCACATCGGCAAAGTCGCCACGGTTGCAATACGGGTCAGGTCTTGCAGCATCTGGGGCGCCGGGGCCAGTAGCGCGGCATCACCGCGAAACTTGTTTAAAACAAAACCTTTGATCAAGGCGCGCTCGCTCTCGGGTAAGAGCGCCCAGGTGCCATACAGATGGGCAAAGGCACCGCCCCGGTCAATGTCGGTCACCAGCAGGCAAGCCGCATCGCAATGGCGCGCCACGCGCATATTGACAATGTCGCTGCCCGACAAATTGATCTCGGCGGGTGAGCCTGCACCCTCGATCACCACCACGTCGTTTTCAAAGCGCAGTTCGTCCAGTGCGGCGGTGATGTGCGGCCATACATGATTGCTGCGACTGCGCCAAGGCATGGCGGTGAGCGCGCTACTGACCCGCCCCATCAGCACCACCTGGCTGTGGGTGTCGGCCTCGGGCTTGAGCAAGAGCGGGTTCATGCGCACATCGGGCACGCTGCGCGCGGCCAGCGCCTGAAAGTATTGGGCGCTGCCGATTTCGCCCGAGCCCTGGTCGCTGGCGACCACCCGCGCGTTGTTGCTCATGTTCTGCGCCTTGAAGGGCGCCACCTTGAGGCCCTGGCGGGCGTAATAACGGCACAACGCGGTCGTCAGCCAGCTCTTGCCGGCGCCGCTGGTGGTGCCCAGCACCATGATGCATTTGGCGGTCATGAAAGCAGGCGCATCGCAGGCCGCGCTAGCCGTCAATCTCAGCCCAGCAATTGGGCGTTTCATACAAGGTGACCTTCGCCAGAGACAGGTGTCTGCCGTAGCGGCCCTGGTAGACATCCTTCAAAATATCGAAGGCAATCTTGGCCAGATTTTCAACCGTGGGCACGCGATCAATGACCACTGTTTTGTGGTTCGGCATGCTGTCCAGAAAATCTCGCACCACGGTGTCGTGCGCGGAGACGATGAAGGCGTGGTCCCAGAGCTTGACCAGGTGCTGGTTGGCCAGCGCCTTGATATCGCCAAAATCCATGATCATGCCGTTGTCGGACTCGCCCTCTTGTTGCACCACATCACCGGTGAGGGTGATGAGCAGGGTGTAGCGGTGGCCGTGCAGGTTGCGGCACTGGCTCTTGTGGTCGGGAATGCGATGACCGGCATCGAATTCCATTTTTCGGGTGATGGTAAGCATGGTGTGGCGTGAGGCAAGCGTGTTCGGCGAAATTAAGGGATTTGAAGCAGTTTATGGGTCTGCAGGCTGAGCTTCCACTGGGGATGGGCTTTGCAGTAGTCAATGGCCATGCGCAGGTTCTCTTTTTGACGTGGGCCGTCCATGGCTTGCACAAAATAATGGTCAAAGGCCAGGCAGGCGTAGTCGTCCAACACTTGCCCCGCCTGCGGGATGACCACTTTGATCTCATGGCCGGTGCGTACCTCCAGCGCAGAGCCCATCTTGGGGCTGACGCACACCCAGTCGACGCCAACGGGCACCGCCAAGGTGCCGTTGGTTTCAATGGCGACCTCGAAGCCGGCATGGTGCATGGCCTTGATGAGTGCGCCGTCGAGTTGCAGCAGCGGCTCGCCCCCGGTGAACACCACGTATTTGCTGGCCGGGTAAGACGCGGGCCACAAGCGGTTGATGGCGGCGGCCAGGGTCTCAGCGTGCCTGAACTTGCCACCGCCTTCGCCATCGGTACCGACAAAATCGGTGTCGCAAAACTGGCAGACGGCTTTGGCCCGGCTGTCCTCGGCGCCGCTCCACAAATTGCAACCTGCAAAGCGACAGAAAACGGCAGGACGCCCGGCATGCTGACCTTCGCCCTGCAAGGTATAGAAAATTTCTTTGACGCTGTAGGTCATGTCTGGCCTTTGTTGATCGTGGTTTGAAGCGCCGCCCCCAGCGCATCCTGCGCCTGCGGCGGCAACACCCCCAAGCGCACCCAGCCGGGCAGCCCAAACGAGGTGGCATCGCGCAGCTTGATGCCCTGGGTGCGCAGCTGTGCGCACAGCGCTACAGCATCCACACCCTGCGGCGGCTGGGCGCAGAAAAACGAGGTGTCGCTGGGCTGCACGGTCCAGCCCAAGGCTTGCAGACCCTGCACCTGGCGCTGCTTCCAGCCGCGCAGCGTCTGCAGGCTGCTGTGCAACCAGGCTTGGGTGTCCGTCTGCGTCCACGCCATCAGCAGGGCCACGCCGTGCGCGCCCAGCACCCAGGAGGGGGCCAGGGCGTCCAGCTGCGCAGCGGCTGGTTGCGCATCAAAGGGGGCAATGGCATAGGCGGCGCGCACGCCGGTCAGGCCCAGGGCCTTGTTGGGGGAAAACAATTGCCACACCTTGGCGCGCTGCGCGTGGCTCAGGCTGGGCGCGCCACCCAGGCGCAGCGGTGCGTAAGCGCTGTCCAGCACCACGGTGTTGCACAGCGGCTCGGGTGCGGCGGGGCTGTAGTGCAGTGCGCCGTCTGCGCCGCGCTGCAGCCACGCAGGCCAGGTGGTGTGGTCCCGCCCCAAGGGGCTGGAAGGCTCGCAGGCCCAGACCAAATGCGCTGCATCAGGCTCAGTCGTTGACTGCAGACCCAACGCCTGCGCGGCATGGGCGTAGTCGCCATAGGCATGGCGCGGCAGGCATACGGTGCGCGCTGCCTGCCCGGTGCCCTGCCCTTTGACCCACGCCGTGATGCGAAAAATGAACTCGCTGGCGCTACTCGCCAGCACCACGCGCCAAGGCGCCACGCCGTGAAAGCGTGCCAGAGCGCCCCGCAAATCGGTATAGGCAGCGTCGGGGTAGCGAGTGGCATCGGCTGCCTGCACGGCGGCCAGGACTTGGGGGCACGGGCCACAGGCGTTGCTGTTGCTGGAGAAGTCATACAGCGGCGCGCCCTGTGCGTCCGGTCCGCCGTGAATGCGTGCCAAGGGCTTCATGGCTGCGCCCCAATCGCTATAAATACAATAGCTGCTTGCGCAATAACGACGAGGGCCAGAAGCGTATTTGATGCATAAACCAGGGCTTGCACGCTATCCTGCTTCAGCGCGACTCGCCCCTTTGGATTGAGCACATACACACCGGGTTTGTGCAAGCCCACATCCAGAGCCAAGGCCATCGCCGCCATGGGCCAGCCGCTGTTAGGCGACGGGGTTTTGACCGCCTCGGCGCGCAAACGCCCTGCCAGCGCCAAGCCTCGCACCCCTGTTGCCAGCAGCAAGAGCAGCGCGGTGATGCGCGCGGGCAGCCAGCTCAAGCCATCGTCGACGCGCGCCGCCCACTTGCCCGCCCAGGCCCAGTTCTGGCCCTGGTAAAGGCCGGGGTAGCCCCACATGGCATCGGCCGTGTTGGCAAAGCGATACAGCGCGGCACCGGGCAGGCCCAGCAGCACAAACCAGAAAATGGGCGCGACGACCGAGTCGTTCAGGTTTTCGGCCAGCGTCTCGATGGCGCTCTCGCGCACTTGGGTGTCGGTCAACGCCGTAACATCGCGGCTCACCAGCCAACGCAGGCGCTCCCGGCCCGCTTCAAGCGATTCAGCCAAGGCCGTTTCCACCGCCAGCACCTCGCTTTTCAGCATGGCCCAGGCCAGCAGCGGCTTGAGCAGCAGGCCCAGCAACACGCCAGCGGCCCACCAGGGCAAACTGCCAAGCGCCGCCTGCAAACCCCAAGCCACTCCTAAAACAATAACTGCACCCGCACACCACACGAGGGCTGCAAGCCAAAAAGCCTTGAAGTCCGGCTGCTGCGGGTTCTGCTGGGCACGGCGCTGCACCCACGCCCCCGCCCAGCCCAGGTAGTTGCCCATCCACACCACCGGGTGCAGGCGCGCGCGTGGCTCACCGAAGTAGCGGTCTACCGCCAGGGCCACGAGCAAAGCCAGAGCGAATGCCATCATCTTTTTTGCCCCCTCAGGGTTTTGGCAGCGGCTGGCCCACGGCGCCCGGCAACAGCAGACATGGCAGCTCAGTCTTCAATGCCGCGCTGGGCCGGGATGCCGGCCTGGAACGCGTGTTTGACCATCTGCATCTCGGTCACGGTGTCGGCCAGTTCGATGATCTCGCTCGGGCAACGCCGCCCCGTCAACACCACATGCACATGGCTGGGACGGGCTTTCAAGGTGTCAAGCACAGCGTCAATCGGCATCCAGCCGTAAATCAGCGGGTAGGTGATCTCGTCCAGCGTCACCATGAAGTAGTCGCCACTCAGGATGGCGGCTTTGGCTTTTTGCCAGCCATTGCGCGCCAGTTGGGCCGAGTGTTCCAGGTCCTGGCTCTTCCAGCTAAAACCATCACCGAGCCCTTCAATCGGAATGCCCAGTTGCTCAAACATGCGGTGCTCGCCAAAACGTGCGCTGGGGACTTTCATGAACTGGAAAATCTTGACGGCCTTGCCGCGCCCGTGCGCGCGCAGGGCTAGACCAAACGCAGCGGTGCTTTTGCCTTTTCCGTCGCCGGTATTGACGATGATCAGCCCACGACGCTCGCCCTCGGGTTTGTCGTAGGGCTTGCTGATAGGTGGAGTTTCGTTTTGCATATTTAATTGGGCAACGCCACCCACTGGTTGGCCAGCGGGTGAATGGTGATGCGCTTGTCAAACACGGCTTCCAGCGCGCGGTGGGTGGCGGCATCGGCACACGCGCCTTGGTGGGTGATGCGGCCAGCGGCCATGATGACCAGTTCATCGGCATGCAGCGCCATGCTGATTTCATGCAGCACGCTGACCACCGTGACACCGGTTTCCAGCAGGCAGCGCACCACACCCAGCCAGTCGGCTTGGTGCGGTGGGTCCAGGTTGGCCAGCGGCTCGTCCATCAGCAGCACCTGCGCCTGCACCGCCAAAGCACGGGCCAGCAGTACCCGCTGGCGCTCGCCACCTGAGAGCTGGCCCAGGCTACGTGCGCGCCAATCCCAGGCCTGGGTGGATTTGAGGGCGAGTTCTGCCGCTGCAAAGTCTTTGGCGCTGGGCGCAGCCAGCCAGTCCTGATGCGGCAAGCGGCCCAACAGTGCCACGTCCCACACCGTCAAATCATCGCCCGACGACTCGTTTTGCCCGAGCCAGGCGAGTTGCCGGGCACGGGTGCGGTGGGGCAAGCTGTGCAGATCGTGGCCCAGCAATTGGACGCGTCCAGTGTGCGGCAGCAGGCCCGCCAGCACCTTGAGCAGGGTCGATTTGCCCGCGCCGTTGGGGCCGACGATGCTGGTCCAGCGGCCTTGCGGCAGGCTCAGCGAAATGTCGTGCAATATCTCGGTATTTCCGATGCTAGCCCTTATACCGCTTGCCTTAACAGCTATCGAATGTGTAGCACTAATCACTGCGCACCTCCGGCAAAACCACGGCTGTTGCGGTGCATCAGCCACAGCAGGTAGCCGCCGCCCAGCACCGCCGTGAGCACGCCCACCGGCAATTCCTGCGGCGCAATCAACCAGCGTGCCAGGGTGTCGGCAGCCATCAACAAAGCGCCGCCCATCAAGCTGGCCAGCAGCATCAGGCGGCCGTGCGTGGTTTTGATGACCGAGCGCACCAGGTGCGGTGCGGCCAGCCCGACAAAAGCAATCAAGCCGGTTTGTGCCACCGCCGTACCCGTGGCCAGCGCCAGCACTGCCACCAGCGCAATGCGCAAACTGCCCAGCGGCAAGCCCAGGCTGTGCGCGGTGGCTTCACCCAGACTCAGGCCGTCGAGCACGCGCCCCAGCAGGCCGCCCACCGACATGCACAAGACCCAGATGCCAGCCATCAAGGCACACGCGGCCCAGCCGACAAACGCGGTCGAGCCCAACATAAACGCCTGCATCGCTTGCAACGAATCCGGCGAAAACAGCAACACCATCTGCGTCGCCGCACCCAACACCACACCCACCACCACACCCGCCAGCAGCAGGCGCAGCGTGTGCTGCACACCTTTGGACAGCGCCAGCGTCAGCAACACCGCCAGCACCGCGCCGACAAACGCCGCACCAGTCAGGCCCAAGCGCACCAGCACGCTGCCCGAAAACACACTCACCGCTGTGCCGCCATTCATCATGCTGCCGCCCAGCATGCCCGCGCCACCACCCAACACCGCCAGCGTCAGCGCCACACCCAGCGATGCGCCCGAGGCACTGCCCAGCAGATAGGGGTCAGCCAGCGGATTGCGAAACAAACCCTGCGCCACGGCACCGGCCAGCCCCAGCAAAGCGCCAGCGGCCCAGGCACCCAGGGTACGCGGCAGGCGAATCTGTCCAACGATTTGCTGCGCCATGGCGGTCTTGGCCGGGTCGATGTTCGGGTGCAGCAGCGGACCGATCAGGTTTTCAAACCCGGTGCTGCCCACACACACGCCCAAGCCAGTGAGCGCCAGGCTTAACAGCACCAGCGACCAGACCAGAAACGACATGCGCTGGGTCAAGGTTTGGCCCCGGCTGTGGATTTGGGCGCCTTGTCGCTCAGGCACTGCGCCATCAGCCGCGCGCCTTCAGCCATGCGCGGCCCCGGGCGCACCAGCGAGTCGGCCTGTTCGGTGCTGAAGATGCAAAGGCGGTTGTCATGCACTGCGCGAATGCTGTGCCAGCCGGGGCGCTGCGTCAGACCCCCGGCGTTGCGCTCACCGACCATGATCAGGTCCGGGTTGGCGCGCACGATGTATTCGGGGTTGAGTTTGGGAAACGGCCCGAGCTTGGCGGGCACGATGTTTTTCACGCCCAGGCGCGTGAGCGTCTCGCCGATGAACGACGACTCGCCCGCCGCATACGGGCCTTGGTTGACCTCGAAGTACACCCGCGTGCCCTTGGCTGAGGCTGGCACCGACTGCGCTGCGGCCGACACACCGGCATCAATCACGCGCCAAATTTTGGCGGCATCAGGCACCGCCAGCACCTCGCCAATTTTCAGCATCACGCGCTGCACATCGGCGTGGGTTTTGGGCTCCAGCGAGACCACCTTGATACCCAGCGAGCGCAGCCGCTCACTGGCGCGTGAGGACACGGCCATCAGCACCACGTCCGGGCGCAGCGCCACAATGGCCTCGATGTTGGGGTCGAGCCCGCCGCCCACCTGCGGCAGTTTTTGCAGGCTGGCCGGGTAGTTGGAGTAACGGTCCACCCCCACCAGTCGGGCGCAGGCGCCCAGCTCACACACGGACTCGGTCAGCGACGGCAGCAGGCTGACGATGCGCTGCGGCGGTTGGGTCAGGTGGACCACGACACCGCTGTCATCGGTGACGTCAAAGGCTTGGGCACTGGCAGCGACGCCGATGAACGCCAGGCAACGCATCAGCTTGCACCCTTTGACAGGCCAAGCATTGAGCATCTTGGCGAACAGTTGTTTCATGTCACATCCTTCAAAGTCAACGGTAAGCCAGCGGCCATCAGCGTGACACGCTGACAGGCACCGGCCACGCTTTGGTTCAGCAGGCCGAGCGCATCGACAAAGGCGCGCACCTCGCGGCCCAGCGGGATCACACCCAGACCGATCTCGTTGCCCACCAGCACCAGCGGCCCTGGAGCCTGCTTGATTGCTACCAAAAGAAGAGCTACTCGCGTTTTATCTATAAGGGCTAGAGGCTTATTTCTTATAAATTCTTGGGAAACGTCAGCGGGCGTTGGTACGGTGCCCGGCGTGTCAGAGGGCAACTCGGCATCAAAAGGCATCAGGCAGTTGGTGAGCCACAGCGTCAGGCAGTCGACCACGATCAAGGTGTCGGCGCGGCTGTGGCTCTGGATCGCTTCGGCCAGCCTCAAAGGCTCTTCCACCGTGCGCATACCCGGCACCCGCTCGGCGCGATCCAACTGGTGGCGGCCGATGCGCTGGCGCATCTCGTCGTCCCATGGCTGCGCCGTGGCGATCAGTACCGCGCGGTGGCTGCCGGACTGCGCCAGCCAGTCACGCGCCAGCAGCTCGCCGCGGCGGCTTTTGCCGCTTTTCTGGCCACCCAGAATGAGTTCGCTGCGGGCGACTGGCAACGCTTTACCCATAGACACGGCTCCAGTCCATGACGATGCGGTGCAACTGCGCCAGTCCGTCGGTCAACGCCGCCGGGCCGGGTTGCAGAATGTCGCAAGACTTGATCTCAAACAGCTGGCCGTGCTTGACCGCATTGACGTTTTCCCAACCCGGGCGCGCCGCCACGGTTTCAGGGCGAAACTTCTTGCCGCACCACGAGCCAATGATGATGTCGGGGTTGCGCCGCACAATCTCGACGCTGTCGGCAATGATGCGGTGCTTGCCCAAGCTTTGCGCGGCCAGTTCAGGGAAGATGTCGTCACCGCCAGCGATGCCCATCAGCTCCGAGACCCAGCGGATGGCGCTGATGGCAGGGGTGTCCCACTCTTCAAAGTAAATCTTGGGCCTATATGACAAATTGGCCGCTAGCCCCTGTATCGCCTGCATATCCAGCTGCATTTTTTGTAGCAAAGCAAAACCCTGCTCACCCTGCCCCACCAGACAAGCTACCTGGTACAGCACGCTGAAAATCTCGGCCACGCTGCGCTGGTTGAACACCGTGACCTGCACCCCGGCGCGAATCAGTGCCGACGCAATGTCCGCTTGCATGTCAGAGAACCCCAGCACGCAGTCGGGCTCTAAGGCCAGGATTTTGTCGATCTTGGCGCTGGTGAAGGCACTGATTCGGGGTTTTTCCTGCCGCGCCCGTTTGGGCCGCACGGTGTAGCCCGAAATGCCCACAATGCGCCTCTCTTGTCCCAGCAGGTACAGCCACTCGGTGGTTTCTTCGGTTAAACAGACGATGCGCTGCGGGCCTTGGGGAAGTTTGAACGCGTCGCCGGTAGTCATGCAGTGAGCCTAAAAGTTCACCTTCAAGGCCGCAGTAACCGCGCGCCCTGCCTCAGGGTAAATCCCGTTGGTCACACCAGCGGTGCAAGTAAAGGCTTGGGTGTAGTACTTGGCATCAAGCAAATTGCTCAACCCCACCGACACTTCCACGTTTTGCCATTGGTAGGCATAACGTGCATCCACTGTGGCGTAGCTTGGCACGGAGCAGACATTGTCGAAGTCCACATGCTGTGACGACACCCACACCACACCGGCATTCACCGAATGCGCCGCCACTGGCCGCCAATCGGCGCGTAACGCCACCGTGGTGCCTGCCACCAGCGGTACATTTTTGCCGTTGTGTGCGCCCTCGGTAAATTTGGCTTCACGAACGCCAACATTGACCTTAACGCCCAGAGTCTTGCTCAAGTCGTGCCGGGTTTCAAGCTCCAGTCCCTGGCGTAGCGTGGGGTCAAAATTCACATTGGCACCCAGCCCATTCCAGGAATTGGCATTGGCCACCGTTGGGTCATAGCCCAGTTCGTTGGTCAAGCTGTTCCGGTAGAAACGTAGTTCAACCCGGCCTCCCGTATATTTCCAACGGCTGCCCAGTTCCAGGTCACGTGAAGTCTGGGGCTGCAATACGGCACCGGGTGTGGTGAAGCCCAGTTCGTCAATGTTGGCCAGTCGAAAGCTGTTTCCGACACGCCCAAAAACCGACAAGGTATCAGACATTGGCTGAATGATCCCTAACTCCCAGGCCGTTTGATCGTTATCGGTGCTTGCAGTGAATGTGTCGCTTTGTTTGATGTTTTCTGACCGATAGCCGGCAGTCACACGCGTGCCGCCGCTCAAGGTCACTTCGTCCTGCGCATAAAAAGCACTTGTTTTCTGCTGCGAGACCGATCCAAAAGCCCCTGGCACGGTGCGTTTCCAGTCAGACTGGTCATGTCCTAGTGTCAGCGCATTGCGAATATTTCCAAACTTCGCCTCGTTCTTGGCACGCAACGCCAGCGTACTGGCGTCCACGTCGTACTGGTAGGTGGAAACACCACTGCTCAGACTTTCAAGATTCTTGGTTCGTTGACCCGCGTCTACACCCACTTGCCAAGCACCTAATTCAGCGCTGGCAAACAAGGTTTGGCGCGTATTCTTGATGCTGCCGCTTGTGTTGGGACTGGTGGTCTGGCTCGGGTTCGCCTGGTACTGGGCTGCGGTCAACGACCCCGGCAGACCGCTGTCCAACGAGTCATTGGCATAGCTGGCGCCCACGCGCAGCCAGTCGTTGCTCCATTGCGCCTGAGCTGAAGAACCTTCCACGTTGGATTTGAAATTGTCGCGATGGTTGTCCGCCTGGCGCTTGTTACCCGCCACATCCAGCGAGAAGCCACCGGCCACCAAGGTGCCGTTCGCACGCACCTCATTGAGCCCGTAGCTGCCAGTGGCTGCATAGAGATCGGCTGAAATTTTTCGCGCAGACCCACGACCCGCCTTGGTAGTGATCACAATCACGCCGCCAGTCGCACCCTCGCCGTACAGCACCGAACCGCTGCCGCGCAACACTTCAATGCGCTCAACCGAGTTGATCGCAATGCCCGCCAACCGGGTGCCGCCCAAGTCAGCCTCATTGACCTTGACCCCATCCACAATCACCACCTGATTGCTGCCTGCTGTGGAACCAAAGCCTCGCAGATCCAGGCCGTAATCACCGCCACCGTAGTAATCAACGCGGCCAGGCACACCCAGCAGCTTGATCACGGCCTCATTCACAGTTGACACACCAGCGCGTGCAATATCGTCTTTGGTGATCACACTGACACCAAACGGCAAGGTGGAAGCCTCAGCATCGAACCGCGTGGCCGTCACCACCACCTCATTCAACACCACCTGAGTCTGACCCTGCGCCAGCACCGGTAAAGCAGGAAAAGCCGCAAAAACAGCCAAAACAGACGTACAGAAGCGCACGGGAGCGCGACCGCGCTTGGAAAATAAAAAAGTCTTCATAGTTGAGAAAGGAACCATCAAAAAGCCCTCACCGTCGTCCCCGACAGTGCCTGAGCGTCACGGTTTCACGCCAGGCGTGCAACCACCGTGTTGGCCGGTATCCGGGCTGGTGGAATCAACCTCCATCGCCTTCCCAAGCGCGTGTTCAGAACGCTCAGTGGCTGTGATGGAAGCGGCGCCTTGCGGCGCGTCCACTTACCGTTGCGGGGGCAGCGCAGGTTAGCCAGACCGTTCGGCACTTCGACAAGCTCAGTGCGAACGGCGTGACCTCCTGCTTCCCGTTGAACTGCGGCGTGTGAACCACACCGCGAGCACCAACGCGGTGGATTCTACAACCGAGCGCCTTTGCAAACCCTACAATAACCGCCTATGTCGAACCCCTCCCAAATCGACCAAATCGCCGAGCGTGTCGAGCGTTTGCTCGTTCGCTACGAAGAACTGCAACGCACCAATGCCTTGCTCAGCGAACAGGTCAATGCGCTTTCTCAAGAGCGCGATTCCCTCAAATCAAGGCTCAGTGCGGCCCGCGCCCGGGTCGACGCACTACTGCAACGTTTGCCTGACGCAACGGTAAACCCAGCACCCAAAGGGTCTGAATGAAACAGCTCGAAGTTCAAATCATGGGCCAAGCCTACCTGCTGGGCTGCCCCGATGGGGGCGATGCCCGTCTGCTGGACGCAGTGGAAAAGGTTGACACCGCCATGTGCAAGATTCGCGATGGCGGCAAGGTGCGGGCGCGCGATCGCATTGCAGTATTGGCCGCGCTCAACCTGGCCTTTGATCTGGCTGAAAAAGGCCCAAGCCAGGTGCAGACGCCAGCAAACGCGCCCTCATTTGACGTGAACGCCCGGCCAGTTTCAGGCGCAGCCGAGCCGGACAGCAATCTGCTGTTGGCCTCACTGCTGGAGCGACTTGATGTCGCGTTGGGCACTGATGGTCGCTTGCTTTGATTGCTTATTTTTTTTGTGCACGACGGCGATTCACGCCCTACAATAATCTCGTCTGCAGTGTTCGCCGGGCTTTATAGTTCCTTGAACCAATGCTCTTAGAGCCCGGGCTTGGAATATCACTGGTCAAGCGTGATCGTCTCGCGTTAGATGAACCCAATGACCAGTTGACCTCGCCCACCTGAACCCCGGTTCAGGATGCCGGTCCGGTGACTCTGCAGACACCTTTTCTCACCCCCCTTTTGCATGACTTTTGAACCCACCCTGATCATTGAACTCGCCCTTTTGGGGCTGGGCACTGGTTTTTTGGCAGGTTTGCTGGGCATTGGCGGGGGCATGATGATGGTGCCCTTCATCACGATCATCCTGACCGGGCGCGGGATAGCGCCCGACTTGGCGGTCAAGATGGCGATTGCCACTTCCATGGCCACCATCTTGTTCACCTCCCTGTCAAGCGTGCGCGCTCATCACAAGCGCGGTGCCGTGCGCTGGGATCTGGTCAGGGGCCTGGCGCCGGGCATCATCTTGGGCGGTACTGTGGCCAGCCTGGGCGTTTTTGCCTTACTCAAAGGGGCCTGGCTGGCGCTGTTTTTTGCCGCTTTTGTCAGTTTTTCCGCGACCCAAATGTTTCTGGACAAAAAGCCCAAGCCAACGCGGCAGGTGCCGGGCACGGGCGGTCTGATGGCCGCTGGCGGCGTCATCGGCTTTCTGTCGGGACTGGTCGGGGCTGGCGGCGGCTTTGTCAGCGTACCGTTCATGACCTGGTGCAACGTCGCCATGCACAATGCGGTGGCCACTTCCGCAGCACTGGGCTTTCCGATCGCTTTGGCCAACGTGGTGGGGTACGTCATCAGTGGCCAGAGTGTGCAAGACCTGCCGTTGTATTCATTTGGTTACATCTGGCTGCCGGCGCTGGGAGTGATTGCATCCTGCAGCGTCCTGACCGCGCCGCTGGGGGCGCGCGCCGCGCATACGCTGCCGGTGAAGCAACTCAAACGCGTCTTTGCCAGCATCCTTTACCTGCTGGCGGCTTATATGCTGTACCGCGGACTGACCAGCCTTTGAAGTCGCACCAGTGGCGGCGCGTGGCACCCTTAGCCTTGCGGCAATGAAGCCATCAGGCGTTCAAACTCATCAGCGGGCAATCCTGGCGAACACAGAAAGCCCTGAAAAGACTCGCAATTGAGGCCCGCCAGGTAGTCTCTTTGCGCCACGGTTTCGACCCCTTCTGCGACCACCTTCAATTTGAGGCCGCGCGCCATGCCAATGGTCGCACTCACGATGGCGCGATCACCTTCGTCATCAGGCAGGCCCATCACAAATGAGCGATCGATCTTAAGCTTGGAGATAGGAAATTTCTTCAGGTAGGCCAAGCTCGAGTAACCGGTGCCAAAGTCGTCAATGGACAACGCGACACCCAGGGCCGCCAAGGCGTGCAATCGGCTCAATGTCTCATTGGCGTCCCTGACCAGAATGGACTCGGTCAGTTCAAGCTCCAACAGGTGAGGCGGCAAGCCAGAAGCGATCAATACATTCGCAATTATTTCTACAAAATCGGCCTGCTGAAACTGCAAGGCGGAGACGTTGACGGATACCGTCACCGGCCTGCCTCGATCATGCCAGAGCACCGCTTGGCGAACGGCCTCTTTGAGCACCCACGTGCCAATGGTGATGATAAAACCCGAGGCCTCAGCCAAAGGAATGAACGACACCGGCGACACATGGCCCAACTCGCTATCTGACCAACGGATCAGCGCCTCGACACCCAGCAACTGGCCGTTGGCCAGAGAAATCTGGGGCTGGTAGTGCAGGTGAAACAAGCCCTGATCCATCGCGCGGCGCATGGCATGGTCCATTTTCATGCGCGACAGCAAGTCAACATTCATCTGCGGCTGGTAGAAACGGAAACTGCCGCGACCGCGTTCCTTGACCAGATACATCGCCGTGTCTGCGCACTTGATCAATTCATCCAGCGATCGACCATCGGCCGGGTAAAGCGCGATGCCGATGCTGCAGCCGACCGAAAAACTGGTTTCTTCGATCATGAAGGCCTGTGCCATCAGGTCCAGGATCCGGTGCGCCAACACTTCCGCGCCACGGGCGTCCATTTCCTGCACAAAGATGACAAAGTCGTCACCACCGAGCCGACACAAGGTGTCGGCGTCACGCAAACAACGTTTGATGCGCTCGGCCACTTCAACCAGAACCCGGTCACCAAACACATGGCCCAGCGAATCGTTAATGTTCTTAAAGTGGTCCAGGTCCAGAAAGAAGACGCCGAACTGCGAACCGTGGCGCTCTGCCATGCGCAAGGCGAAGCTGACCCGCTGCGACAACAATAATTTATTGGGCAACCCCGTCAGGGCGTCGCTATAGGCCAGCTGTTCAATGCGTTTCTGGGTAGCCAATTCTTCAGTCAGGTCCTTGAAAAAACCAATGGTGTGCAAAACAACGCCCTGATCGTCACGCACCAGGACCCAGGATAAATCAACAGCACAGGCGACTCGCCCGACCCGATTGAGCCAGACCTGTCCGCGCCACAAGCCCACATCGTGCAACACCTCTTGCGCCCGCACCAACAATTCGGGGTCACGCGCATCTTGAAATAGATTGCTGGCCGACTGCCCCTTCAATTGAGATTGATCTGATACTGTCAAGCATTCGCAGCCCGGATTGACGGCCAGTATCCTCAAGCTTGAGTCCGTGATGAAGATCGCATCCGCACTTGACTCGAACACCTTCGCCGCCAGCCGCAACCTTGACTCGGCGTCAACGCTTTGGGTGATGTCCCGAAAGGAGAAGACGCGCCCGCTCGCCTGGCCTTTGCAGTATTGCGGCCGTGACACGCGTTCCAGCAAACGCCCGGTGGCCAAGACCAATACATCGCTGCTCTCCATCAGAGGACTACCGTCAATCTCCAAAAGCCGCTTCTCGTACGAAGAGGCATCCAACATTCGCGAGGCAAGATGGACCGACAAAGCCCGGTCATTGCGCTTTAACAGCAACTCTTCGGGCACATCCCACATGGCCGCAAAGTGCCGGTTGTAATTGCAAATGGTTCCGCTGCGATCAGTCACCAAAATGCCATCGGCGGTGGCCTCGAGCGTGGCCCGCAGTTCTGCCACCAGGTTCTCAAGTTCATCCTCGGTGCGACGCTGTTGACGCAAATCGCGAATGCCCACCACGTAGACGGCCAGACCGCTTTCAGGCCAAACCCGGCTGACACGGCGCTCCACCGGCAGTGCCAGGCCATCAGCGCCGCGTAAGAGAGTTTCGGAGTGAATGCCATCGACCAGACCTGCGGCAACGTCTTCCCAAAAAAACTGATCTTCTGGCGTGGCAGTCAACTCAATCGCAGGCTTGCCCACCAATTCATCGGGTGCCAGCCCCAACAAGTCGGCCGCTGCACGATTGACTGCAAGGATGCGCAAACTCAGCGGATCAACCAGCCAGACGGCTTCAATCAAGCCGTTTATCAAGAGTCCCCAGCCTGCGGGCGTCACGAATCCACCTCGCTTGAAGGCGAGTCCATGGCATTTTCAAAAAAATAACAAATCCGCTGTCGCGGCGACAGGTAATCCATTGCATCTCGGGGCAGACTCGCCGGTTTGAGACTGCGCCGAATGCCAAGTTCACGCGAATACTCCAAGTCCAGAATCAGGGCCTCATGCCTTGGAACACGTGGCTCAAACACCATCACCTGGGGCTTGAGTGGCCGGGTGGAATTGACCGACACCACCAGGGCAAAGCGCTCGTCGACCAATTGCACCACGGAGCCTGGCGGATAAACCCCCATCATGCGAATAAAGGCACTCAAGGTCACACTGTCGAATTTGTTTTTCAGTTGGGCAAAGATGAGCGCCAGGGCCTCATGCGGGGTGATGGCAGCCGATGGCCGACTGGGGTTGCACAAGTTGTCGTACTGATTGACGAGGGACAATATCTTGCCAAGCGGGGACAAATGGTCGCCCTTGAGCCGAGCCGGGAAACCGCTGCCGTCCATCGACTCATGATGCTGGGCGATGGTCTGCAGGGCGCTTGCGCTCAACGCCATGCTTTGACCCAGAGCGATACCTTGCGCCACATGGTCCTGGTACAGACTGTATTCAGCGCTCGAAAAGTTTTCTTCCGGCCAGCGCACCCGGTCCGGCAAGCGCGTTTTGCCGATGTCGTGCAAGAACGCAGCCATGCCCAGATCAATCATGTCGGGTTGCGGCAAACCCAAGGACCGGCCAAGCAACAGGGAAAGGACGGTCACATTGACCGGATGCATGGACGCCTTGTCTCCTGTTCCCTCAGACAACAGGCGAATGGCCAGTTCGCCTTCCTCCAGCATGTCACCTACAAACCCATTGACCACACCCAGGCATTGCTGCGCTGCGGCGCCCGGGAAAGCGCTGACCTGCTCTACGGCCAATTTGTAGTGTTGAATGGCGTCAACAAAACGGCGTTCACAGATGATCAGGTGGCGCTGCTGCTCACTCAGCAACTCACTGCGCTGTTTGCGACGAAGCGACTCATCAACTGCGTCAAAAACGGGGTCTGACACGACTTGCTCGCCCGGGCCAGCGCCCGCCGTGACCTGCGCGCCATCGGCATTTTGCATGCCAGGCAAGGGATCACTCTTGGCAGGAAAATGGCGAACCCGTTTGAGGCCGAGGCTGCGGATCACCGCGAGTTGCTTTTCGGAGCCAATCTTGAAGCTGCCGGTGGGAAATGGATGCGACATCCAACCGAGCTCAAGCTCGATGAACATGCCGGGGCGCAACTGATGGATTTCAATGAAGTCGAATTGCTCTTCGTTCATGGCTAACTCAGGTTGACGGCCTTTTCATTGCCGGCCCAGTTGATTTTTGACTCGGACATTCTCGTTATTGCAACGAGAATACCCTCCCTGTGCGTTCGAGAATATCATGCGCAAATCGAAAAGAAGCCCCCATGATTGATTTGTATTAAGCGATTTCAAATAAATTATCTGGCACTCAGCCCCATGATTGAATTTTTCTTTGACTGCGCCAGCCCCTGGACCTATCTGGCGTTTCACAACCTGCAGCCGCTGGCCGCCGAATTGAACGAGCCGGTGCACTGGCGTCCGGTGCTGGTGGGCGGAATTTTTAACGCCGTCAACCCCAGCGTCTACGCCATGCGCGACAACCCGGTGCCCATCAAATGGGCTTATATGCTCAAAGACCTGCAGGACTGGGCGCGCGAAGAAGATATTTCGCAAGACGAAGTCCTGCTGAAGTTATGCAGCCAGGTCGGCGTTGACGCAGACGCGTTTTTGGCAGGTATCGCGCAGCCTGCCATCAAGGCACAACTCAAAGCCAACACCGAAGAAGTGGTTGCGCGTGGCGGCTTCGGTTCACCCACCCTCTTCTTTGGCGACGACATGTATTTCGGCAACGACCGTCTGCCGCTGCTCAGGGCTGCCATCCTGCGGCGGTACGCAGCTGCGTCGTGATGTCTAGGCCCCTTGTGGAGACCTCGTCAGGGGATGCACCTTTCGTCTTCTCGGCTGACGGCCACAAATCCCTGTATTTCACACTCGACCAATTGCAGAGCCGCATGTGCAGCGCGCACCCCAACCAACTGGAGGTGGACTACACCCGCACGATGATGGGATTCTTGCTGTTCAACCGCCGCCCGGCCAGCATTGCCATGATTGGACTCGGCGGTGGGTCACTGCTGAAATTTTGTTACCGCCATCTGCCCACCGCACGGCTGACCATGATTGAGATCAACCCGCAGGTGATTGCGCTGCGCCATGAATTTGAAGTGCCAGACGACCCGCAACGCATCGAGCTGCTTTGCGCCGATGGGGCCGACTTTGTCCGTGATGCGGCAGCCAACAATTCAGCCGGCTATGACGTGTTACTTGTTGACGGCTTTGACAGCGCGGGGCTGGCGCCCAGTCTGTGTTCACAACGCTTTTACAACGACTGCTATCAGGCGCTCTCACCGCAAGGTGTCATGGTGGCGAACCTCCACCATGACGACCCGCAACACGCCCTGTTCACCGCACGGATCCGGCTGGCTTTTGATGGCAATGTGTTGGAAGTTGCCTCGCAAGAAAAAAGCAACAGCATTCTTTTCGCGCGAAAAGGAAAGCCGATATCGATGGAAGAAATACGCCAGAGCAATCCATTGAAGAACTTTGACCCGGAAGTGCGCACTCAACTGCAACGCGAATTTGCGCGCATTTCCTGGGAGGCGACTCAGATCGCCTGATGCCGGCTAATGCAGCGGCACGCCAGTCTTGGCTTGCAGCTCTTCGAGCGTCACACCCGGTGCCATCTCCACCACCTTCAGGCCATGCGGCGTCACGTCCAACACAGCCAGGTCAGTGATGATGCGATCCACCACGGCGACCCCGGTCAGTGGCAAAGTGCAGGTGGGCAATATCTTCAAATCAATCGTGCCATCCTTCTTCTTGGCCACGTGTTCCATCAGCACAACGACGCTCTTGACGCCGCCCACCAGGTCCATCGCACCGCCCATGCCCTTGACCATTTTGCCGGGGATCATCCAGTTGGCCAGATCGCCTTTTTCACTCACCTGCATGGCACCCAGAATGCTCAGGTTGATCTTGCCGCCACGGATCATGGCAAAGCTGTCGTGGCTGCCAAAGATAGACGAACCCGGGATCGTGGTCACGGTCTGTTTACCGGCGTTGATCAGGTCAGCATCCACTTCATCTTCGGTGGGAAACGGGCCGATGCCCAACATGCCGTTTTCACTTTGCAGCCAGACCTCAATGTCGGGTGACACAAAGTTCGCCACCAGGGTTGGCAAACCGATGCCGAGGTTGACGTAAAAACCGTCTTGAAGCTCTTCTGCCGCTTTGGCAGCCATTTGTTCGCGTGTCCAGGCCATGATCAGACTCCTGCTTTCTTGGTCGATGTTTCGGTGATTGTTCTTTGCTCAATGCGCTTCTCAGGATGGGCATTGAGCACAATCCGGTGCACGTAAATCCCGGCCAGGTGAACCGAGTCGGGGTCAAGGGAACCGACCTCGACAATCTCTTCCACTTCAACCACCGTGATCTTGCCCGCCATCGCCACCGCCGGATTGAAATTACGCGCCGTGCGTCTGAACAGAAGATTGCCGCTCTTGTCGGCCTTCCAGGCCTTGACCAAGGACACCTCGGGCAACAAGGCGCGCTCCATGATGTACGTATGGCCGTCAAACTCGCGCGCTTCCTTACCCTCGGCCACCAGCGTGCCCACGCCAGTGCGTACGTAAAAGGCAGGAATGCCAGCTCCGCCAGCGCGCAGCTTCTCGGCCAGCGTGCCTTGCGGCGTGAACTCCAGCTGCAACTCGCCCGCCAAGTATTGGCGTTCAAACTCCTTGTTCTCACCGACATAGCTGGAGATCATTTTGCTGATCTGGCGCGTGCCCAGCAACTTGCCCAAGCCAAAACCATCAACGCCTGCGTTGTTGGAAATGACGGTCAGGTCTTTGACGCCGCTGGCGCACAGAGCGTCAATCAGGGCCTCGGGAATGCCGCACAGGCCAAAACCGCCTACAGCGAGCAACTGGCCGTCTTTGACAATGCCTTCGAGTGCCTTGGCTGCATTTGGATAAATTTTGTTCACTGCGCACTCTCCTTTAAACAAATAATGGCCTTACGATACTACTTAACTTTATACGTAGTTTTCCGTAAAGTACAAACCCTAAGTATTGCTCACCCACCACGCATGGAAATTGATTACCGTCTTGCCTTCGATCTGGCACCAGTGGGTCTGGCACTTTCCAGCAACCGCACCATGCTGGACTGCAACCGCCACCTGTGCGAGATGTTTGGTGCCTCGCGAGAATTGTTGGTGGGACAATCGTTTCAGGTGCTGTACCCCAGCCTCATTGAATTTGAGCGTACAGGCATGCGTATCGCGCCCGTACTGAACCGCAACGGCACTTATGCCGACGACCGCATCATGAAGCGCGCCAACGGCGAAACATTCTGGTGCCACGTCACTGGCCGCGCGTTGAACCCGAACGCACCGCATGAGACAGGCATCTGGACTTTCAAAGACCTGAGTTCGCGTCGCCCGGTCAAAGCGGAGTTAACGGCGCGCGAACGCGAAGTGGCGGCGCACCTGATGGACGGATTGACCAGCAAGGAAATTGGCAAGACGCTGACCATCAGCCACCGCACGGTTGAAATCTACCGCGCCCGTTTGATGCGCAAGTACAAGGCGTCCAATACCGGGGATTTGGTGCATAAGTTAATGGCGGGTTAACGCCAGGTCAAAATCGCTCCCCACGCGGCGGCGAGCGACTAAACCCAAGCGTCGGGGTCAATCTTCCCGATGGCTTGAAACGCGGGCTTACAGAACAGGTAGCCCTGCATCAGGTTGATGCCGTTGGCTAGAAAAAAATCGCGCTCTGCTTTGGTTTCAATGCCTTCAGCCAGAACCTTGATGCCCAGGCGCTTGCAGATGTGCACAATGCCCTCAACAATGGCCTGCTTGGGCTTGCTTAGGTTGACATCACGCACCAGGTCCATGTCGATTTTCACAATATGCGGTTGAAATTCGGCGAGTAGATTTAGACCCGCATAACCTGAACCAAAATCATCAATCGCGGTCTGAAATCCATACCTTCGGTACTCCTCAAAGATATTGATCAGGTGCGGGCGATTAGAGACGTTTTCGCCCTCGAGCACCTCAAATATGATTTTCTCTTTGGGAAAATGGTATTGGCGTGCCGCATCAAAAGTTGTGCGGATGCACGCCGCAGGTTCATACACCGCATTTGGCATGAAATTGATCGACAGAAACTCCTGAATCCCCAACTGCGCAGCGCCCTTGACGGCCTTGACGCGACAAGCTTGATCGAAGCGATACCGGTTGTCGTCGTTGACGCGCGCCAGTATGGAGTAAGCGGGCTCATTGTTGACGCCGCGCACCAGGGCCTCGTGGGCAAAAATAGCGCGCGCATGAAAGTCGACGATGGGCTGGTAGGCGAATGTGAAATCGAAGTCCAGATCATCAAGATTCTTGCAACGGTTGCAGCCTGGAGCGGCGTCAAGCGTGGACGCACTTTCCGCTATTTGTGGCGCATTCGGATTCATTGCTGACTTTCTCACAAGGTAATGGAGCATTATCAACCCAATGACGTGGAAAACTCGCGAATCTGGGAATCTCAAACCAGCTGACCCGATTCTGATGCACCAGTTCGGAACGGATCAAGCCACGAAAACTGGCAAGCAAGCTGGCCGTGGTGAAATAGCGCAATAGCCTGAAGTGTCGGCCCTACCCTGAGTTGCTGCACCGACTGAAGCACTGGCCTTGCTTGTCACAGGCAGGGTCAGTCTTGACATTTGTTGTATCACGCAAGGTCATGAAAGGAATTTTGATCCAAGACCATTGAAAATGTCAGCGCTTGCTGGTGCGGGTCAGATTTGAATCCGCCGCTGCACGTGATCCATCTGTTAAAACACTCACCCACCTTACCTTTTTGCAAATGCCCAAGCCGATGCCCAATTCACCCATCCCTGTCAAAACTGACCCTGTGGGCAGCCCCGCGCCGCTTATTCAATGGCTTGAGGCAGAGCAGCCATGTTCAGCGCGCTGGCGCTCGGAGCGCGGTGCGGCGCCGCCTAAACGGGTGGTGCTGGCCGACGACACCACCACAGCCGATATCGCCTACCGACTGGCCTGTGAAGGCACTGCCTTGCTCTGGCGCGGTGACTTTCAAAATGCCAAGCAGTTGCTGCAGGCGTTGGCCCGGCGCGCTGACCAGGTGCCCACGCGCAAGCGCAAGAAGGCCGCGCAGGAAGTGCCGCTGGTGGAGGCTTTTCACCTGCATCGGTTGGCGCAGTCGCAGCGCGCGCGCATGCTGGGCATGCTGCTGATCCCTTTCAATGCGGACTACAGCATTCCCCTGCGCCGTGCCCCGGATGTGAAAGCCGCTTGTACCGAGGCCTGGGGTCCAGCCGATGAAACGGGCGGCGCGTCCATCGTATCCCTGCGTGAATTGCTGGGCGTCAGCAGCGCGCACGAGTGGCGCCGCAAAGGCGTTGAAATTGCCGCACTCGGCGAAGCCCCCGACAACCGCATCCATCCGCATTACGGTGTGTTCTCCCCGGTGCGGGGCGAATACATTCACCTCGTGGCGACTGCGCATCTGCCCAAAGCCCCGAGTGGGCAACCGATGCTCGCGTTTGACATTGGCACCGGCACCGGCGTTCTGTCCGCCGTGCTGGCGCGCCGGGGCGTGAGCAAGATTGTGGCCACCGATCAGGACCCCAGGGCGCTGGCCTGCGCACGGGACAACCTGGCGCGCTTGAAGGTAGACGACACAGTGCAGTTGCTGCAGACGGATCTGTTTCCCGAGGGGCAAGCCTCGCTCGTGGTGTGCAACCCGCCCTGGCTGCCGGCGCGGCCCAGCTCGCCGATTGAACGAGCGGTCTACGACGAAGGCGGGCGCATGCTGGCGGGGTTTTTGAAGGGCCTGAGCGCCCACTTGCTGCCCAAAGGGGAAGGGTGGCTGATTCTGTCGAACCTGGCCGAGCACCTGGGGTTGCGCACGCGCGACGAGCTGCTGGCAGCGTTCGAGGCCAATGGCCTGCGGGTCGTGAGCCGCATCGACGCCAAACCACAACACCCGAAAGCGTCTGATGCCAGTGATCCGCTGGCTGATGCCAGGGCGCGTGAAGTGACCTCGCTGTGGCGTCTGGCAGCCCTTTAGCAAATCCAAAAGGCAAGCAATGGCAAGAACTGCCACGGCCCTGGGTCAAAAACTACAATCACAGCCACGACTCGGGCTTTCAGCCGTGGATTTCAGCCCGCAAATATTGCATTTTGTGAGCACGACAGACATACTACGCAGCCACACCTTGGGTACCATCAGGCATGATCAATAGCAAATACGCTGGTTTTTTTCCGGAACTCGACAGCGACGAAGCAGATGAAAGCACGCGCCCCATGCCCTTGCAAGAACTGCCGCGCCAGGTCCAGATTGACCATGAGATGGAAAAAATCCGCGCACGTCACCCACGCATTGCCAGCGCCATCGAGATGTTTTGGGGCCACAAGGATTGTGTTGAATACCTGCAGCAATTGATTCTCAATGGTGGCGACGGCGTAGGCAGGGCCAGAGTCGGCTTCAAGCTTGAGATCATGGAAGCTTTCATGCATCTCATCAACCTGCACGATAAGACAGAGAATTGACGCTCTGCCACGCTTTGGCATCGATTTCACAATCCACGAGCGCCAACTGATGGAACGACTGCGCATCGACAAATGGCTGTGGGCAGCCCGCTTTTACAAGACGCGCAGTCTGGCCAGCGAAGATATTGACAAGGGCCGGGTGCACATCAATGGCGTGGCGGTCAAGCCCGCGCGTGAAGTCAAGGTCGGCGACACGCTGCAACTGCGCGCTAGCGCCATCACCCGCACGGTGGTGGTGCAAGCCATCAGTGACAAGCGCGGCCCGGCGCCGGTGGCCGCGCTGCTGTTCCAGGAAACCGCCGAGTCAATCGCCAGCCGCGCACTAGCTGCCGAACAACGCCGCCTGGCACCCGAACCGGCCCTGAGCCTGACGCAAGGCCGCCCCACCAAGCGCGACCGCCGCGACACCGAAAAAGCCCGCAACGGCCAGGTCCACGACTGGGACCAGCGCTGGAGCGCCTCCATCGACACCTGAAGCCGGGTGCAATTCATCCAGTAAGGTTGGCATGGGGGCTGGCGTGCAGCCTCAAGCCACGCGCGTGACCGTCGTCGGCTTGAAACCCAGATCAGCCACTTTGCCCTTGCGAGCGCGCACTGACCGGGCGTTGTTGAGGCTGCGAATCTCCAGTGTCTCTTCGCGCGCCTTGCCGCCGCGCCCGATGCCTTCGATCTTGACGCTGCGCAGATAAGCACAAGCCCCCGCCAGCGTGTCCTTGTCTTCCAGAGCAATCAGCATCAACCCGCGCCCGCCGGTGGCCATGGTTTTGAGCTGGTCGATCTCAAAGGTCAAAATGCGCCCGCCGCTGGAGGCGCAAGCGACGTGCGTGGCAGCGGGCCAAGGCGCTGGCCCCGAGCCGCCGGCCACCGGCGACGGTTTGCACAAAGCTTCACCCGCGTTGCAGGTGACAAAGGCCTTGCCCGCCTTCAGGCGCGAGCTCATGTTCTCCACCGAGGCCATGAAGCCGTAACCACCCGAAGCGCTGAGCAACAAAGTGGCAGCGGCCGGGCCGGCAAAGTAATAGTGCAGCCGGGTGCCACTCTCCAGCTCAATCAGGCTGGTGATGGGCTGACCGTCACCGCGCGCGCCCGGCAGCAGCGCCACCGCCACCGAATAAACCCGCCCATTGCTGCCAAACACCAGCAGCGTGTCGACCGTGCGGCATTCAAAGGTGTCGTAGAGCGTGTCACCCGCCTTGAAGTTGTATTCGGCAGGCGTACCGCCATTGACAGCGCGCTCGCTGGCCCAGCCTTTTTGCGCGCGCACCCAGCCTTTTTGACTGACCACCACGGTCACCGGTTCGTCCACCACCCGGACTTCGAGCACCGCTTTTTTCTCGGCCTGGATCAACGTACGGCGCGGGTCGGCAAAGGTTTTGGCATCAAGCTCAATTTCCTTGATCATCAGGCGGCGCAAGGTGGCGGGGCTGCCCAGAATTTCTTCGAGTTTTTGCTGTTCGCCGCGCAAGCCAGCCAGTTCCTGCTCGATCTTGATCGCTTCCAGCCGCGCCAGTTGGCGCAGGCGAATTTCCAATATGTCTTCAGCCTGCCGGTCCGACAACAGAAAGCGGGCGATCAGCGCCGCCTTGGGCTCGTCGGCCTGGCGAATGATGGCGATCACTTCGTCGATGTTGAGCAGCACCAGCGCGCGCCCTTCCAGGATGTGGATGCGCTCCAGCACCTTGTCAAGGCGGTGTTGCGAGCGCCGCTCGATGGTTTGCTGGCGAAAGGCGATCCACTCGGTCAGCATCTGGCGCAAGGACTTTTGCGTCGGCCGGCCATCCAAGCCGATCATGGTCAGGTTGATCGGGCTGGAGCTCTCCAGGCTGGTGTGCGCCAGCAGCGTGGTGATGAGTTCCTGCTGGCTGATCTTGCTGGTCTTGGGCTCGCACACCAGCCGCACCGCGGCGTCTTTGCTCGATTCATCGCGCACGCCGTCAAGCACCGACAGGAGCGTCGCCTTAAGCTGGTTTTGCTCCAGCGAAAGCGCTTTTTTGCCGGCCCTGATCTTCGGGTTGCTCAGCTCTTCAATCTCTTCGAGCACGCGCTGCGTGCTGACGCCCGGCGGCAACTCGGTCAGCACCAGGCGCCACTGGCCGCGCGCCAGGTCTTCAATCTTCCAGCGCGCGCGGCATTTGAGCGAGCCGCGCCCGCTGCGGTAGGCGTCAGCAATATCCTCGGCGCTGCTGATGATCTGGCCGCCACCGGGGTAGTCCGGGCCAGGAATCAGCGCGAGCAACTCCGCCTCGCTGAGCTGGGGCGACTTGATCAGGGCGATGCAGGCATCGGCCACCTCGCGCAGGTTGTGGCTCGGGATTTCAGTGGCCAGCCCGACTGCAATGCCGCTGGCGCCATTGAGCAGGTTGAAGGGCAAGCGTGCCGGCAGTTGGCTCGGCTCCTGCGTTGAGCCGTCATAGTTGGGAACGAAATCGACCGTGCCTTCGTCGATTTCATCAAGCAGCAGGCTGGTAATTTTCGCCAGCCGCGCCTCGGTGTAACGCATGGCGGCAGCGCCGTCGCCGTCGCGCGAGCCAAAGTTGCCGTGACCGTCAATCAAAGGGTAGCGCTGTGAAAAGTCCTGCGCCATGCGCACCGCAGCGTCATACACCGATGAGTCCCCATGCGGGTGAAAGCGCCCCAGAACGTCACCCACGATGCGAGCCGATTTGACCGGCTTGGCCCCGGTATTGCCGTTGGGGCCGCCAAAGCCCAGCCCCATGCGCGACATCGAATACAAAATGCGCCGCTGCACCGGCTTCTGGCCGTCGCAGACATCGGGCAAAGCGCGGCCCTTGACCACGCTCAAGGCGTACTCCAGGTAGGCACGCTGCGCGTAGGTGGCCAGGTTCAGGGCGTCGTCACCCTCGGGCTGCGCAGGGGCAACAGCATCGAAAACAAGTTGATCAGTCATAGCAAAATAAGAAAGAACCGGGTTTCAGGTATTCAAGAACATCAAGGTATCACCATCCAACGAACCCGCGCAGTGGCCGGATTGGGTGGCCACCGATTTCTGGTACCCCAGTATGAGGAGGCCGCCCAATCCGGCTGCTGTGCAGCGAAGGCCATCAATTCAGCCAATTGGGTTGTATGTTCATGGGGTCATGTCGGGTTACGCCTTTCAGGCTAACCCGACCTACGAATGCATATACAAAAACAATAGCTGCTCACGCATACGGGACGGGGGCTAGAGCCCTAAAAGGCTTAAACAAATCTAAATATCAATCTCCACCGTATCCCCATGCAATTCCATCAACTCGCGCCGCGCAGCCGCTTCGCCCTTGCCCATCAGTTGGGTAAACAGGCTTTGCGTCTGCGCCAAGTCGATGCTACCCAGCTTGACCGGCAGAAGGCGCCGGGTGTCGGGGTTCAGGGTGGTGTCCCACAGCTGCTCGGCGTTCATCTCGCCCAGGCCTTTGAAGCGGCTAATGCTCCAGGCGCTTTCACGCACGCCTTCCTTGCGCAGCTTGTCCAGAATGGCGGTCAGCTCGCCCTCATCGAGCGCGTAGGACTTGGAGGCGGGCTTCTTGCCGCGCGCAGGCGCATCAACGCGAAACAGCGGCGGGCGTGCCACAAAAATATGGCCGGTCTCGATCAGCTTGGGGAAATGCTTGAAGAACAGCGTCAGCAGCAGCACCTGGATGTGCGAGCCGTCCACATCGGCGTCCGACAAAATGCAGACCTTGCCGTAGCGCAGCCCGCTCAGGTCGGGCGAATCGTTGGGCCCATGCGGGTCAACGCCGATCGCCACCGAAATATCGTGAATTTCATTGTTGGCAAACAGACGGTCGCGCTCGACCTCCCAGGTGTTGAGCACCTTGCCGCGCAGCGGTAACACCGCCTGGCTCTCCTTGTCGCGCCCCATCTTGGCACTGCCACCGGCGGAGTCGCCCTCAACCAGAAAGACCTCGTTGTAGGCCAGGTCGCGGCTTTCGCAATCGGTCAGCTTGCCCGGCAATACGGCCACGCCGGAACCTTTGCGCTTCTCGACCTTCTGGCCCGCTTTTTGGCGGAACTGCGCCGCCTTGATCGCCAGCTCCGCCAGCTTTTTGCCGTACTCCACATGCTGGTTCAGCCACAGCTCCAGCGCCGGGCGCACAAAGCTGGACACCAGTTTGAGCGCATCGCGCGAGTTCAGCCGCTCCTTGATCTGGCCCTGAAACTGCGGGTCCAGCACCTTGGCAGACAACACGTAGCTGGCGCGGGCAAACACGTCTTCGGGCATCAGCTTCACGCCTTTGGGTAAGAGCGAATGCAGCTCGATAAAGCTCTTGACGGCCGTGAACAGGCCGTCGCGCAAGCCTGACTCGTGCGTGCCACCAGCCGTGGTGGGAATCAGGTTGACATAGCTTTCACGCACCAACGGGCCATCCTCTGTGAAGGCGACGCACCAGGAAGCGCCCTCGCCTTCGGCAAAATTGTCATGCTGGGCATCGGCAAAACCATCGCCCTCAAACACCGGAATCACCAGCTCGCCCGCCAGCGTCTGCATCAGGTAGTCCAGCAGACCGCCCTTGAAGAGCCAGTTTTGCGTCTCTTTGGTCTTCTCGTTGATCAGCGTCACGGTAACGCCTGGCATCAACACCGCCTTGCTGCGCAGCAGATGCACCAGTTGCGCCAGCGGCAGTACCAATGTTTCAAAATATTTGGCGTCGGGCCAGACCCGCACCGTAGTGCCGGACTTGCGCTCGCCAGGGGCCTGGTCGCGCACTCGCAAAGGCTCGATCACGTCGCCACCCGCAAACACGAGGCTGGCGACCTTGCCTTCGCGGTAGGTGGTGGCCTCCAGCCGCGTGGACAAGGCGTTGGTCACGCTGACACCCACACCATGCAGGCCGCCCGAGAAGCTGTAGGCGCCGCCCTTGCCCTTGTCAAACTTGCCACCGGCGTGCAGTTGTGTGAACACCAGTTCGATCACCGGCGCGTTTTCGGTCGGGTGCAGGCCAAAGGGGATGCCGCGGCCGTCGTCCTCAATGCTGACCGAGCCGTCAAGGTGCAACACCACCCTGATCTTCTTGCCATGCCCGGCGAGTGATTCGTCAGCGGCGTTGTCGAGCGCTTCCTGGATCACATGCAGCGGCGTGTCGGTGGTGGTGTACATGCCCGGGCGCTGCTTGACGGGCTCCAGGCCCTTCAGGACGCGGATCGAGGCTTCAGAGTATTCGTGGGTGGGTTTGAGTGCCATAGGGGCCGGATTGTAAGCGGGGCTGTATGGAACAACAGGTTCACGGCCCGCCAAACAGAATCAAAACGCAAAAAAGCCGCTACAAACCCAGCGTCGTCGCCGGAAATCCCGGTGTGCTGTCGCGGATTTTTTCATCCAACAACTTGCGCAGCAGCACGCTGCGCTGCGGGTCGCCGCCCCAAATGCCGACGCTGCGCTGCGGGTCAAGCCGCTGCATGAACCAGCGTGGGCTCCAGATCGCGCTTGGGCAATCGCCGGGTGCCGCATCCCGGCTGACGCGGCAATCGACGATGTGGCCCCAGCTCTGACGCCACGCCACGAAACGCGGCTGTTGGCGCACCACCTCGTCATAGCGCGTTGCCAGCAACGTCATGTGGCGCCCGGCCTTGGACCAGGCCTGCAGGGATTCAACCACCGCGCGCTCGCGCAAGGGCCAATCGCCAAAGGTGGCGTCGCTCAAGATCAGCTCGGGCCAGCCCTCGCGCGCAGCGCAGGCCAGCGCGTCGCGCACGCCTTGCGCGAAGTCAGTTGGGCCGGAAAACCGGCCGCTGGGCAGTGCTTGGGGTTCAGTAGTCATGAGTTTCGTGACGCCTCAGAGTTGATGCAGCCAGCCGGCCTGCTGCCAGTCCTGCAGCAAGCAGCGCGCCTCGCTACTGAGCCGCGCCACATCGGCTGGGGCCAGATAGCGCTGGTCTGCCAAGCGCCGCATCAGGGTCGCATCGCGCCCACCCGCGCGGAAAATCTCGCCGTTGATGAAAATGTGTTTGGCATCAAACATCATCTTGGTGCGCCGATCCAGTTGAATTTGCCCGCCCTGCCCGGCCAACGCCTGAGCCGCCGGATGCGTGACCGGCGCGGCGGCGTCAAACCACACATTGGCCTTGGGTTCGGTCATGTATTCGCCCAGGGCGCGCCCCAACGCAGCCGGGTCTTTGAGGGCGTGTTGCAAGGCGTCACGGGCGAAATCGACCATCTGTGCCGGTATTTCGGCCGGCTGGCTGACGGCCGCCTGCGTCGGGTCGCGGTACACCGACACACCAACGGCGTCCTCGGCGTCTTCCGCCAGACGCTCCAGCAGTTCGCGCGCCAGTTCCGCCCGGCTCGGTGACCTGAACCCAATCGAATAAGTCATGCATTCACCCAGGGCAACACCGTCATGGGCGTACAACAGCGGCAGGTACAGCATGTCGCCAGGCTCGAGCACAAATTCTTCTTCTGGCTCGAAGTGGGCCAGAATCTTCAGCGGCACATCGGGCTGCAGGCTGCGATCTTTTTGGCGCCCGATGCGCCAGCGCCGGCGGCCCTGTGCCTGCAGCAGAAACACGTCGTAGCTGTCGAAATGCGGTCCCACACCGCCGCCGTCACTGGCGTAGCTGATCATCACATCATCAAGGCGCGCATCGGGCACAAAACGGAACTGGTTCATCAGCGCATGCACGGCCTCATGCTGCAAATCCACACCCTGCACCAGCACGGTCCAGCCCGGCTGCTTCAAGGGCGGCAAGCCCCGGCGCGCAAACGGCCCCGATTTGAGTTGCCAGCCGGGCGTCTGGCCGGGCTGCTGCAGCACCAAACGGGACTGAGTGTCCTCCCGGCTGGCCAGCTCAAACAGCTCCACCCGGTCCAGCAAGGGCTTGAAATTGGGAATGGCCTGGCGGATCAGCAAGGGCTTTTTTTGCCAATGCTTCTTCATAAATAATTGCGGGTTTAATCCGCCCAGCAAGGGCAAGGGCTTCGAGATATCCATTTGTTTCTCCGGTCACTTCTGCGTTCCACCACTGACGCATTTCAAACTGCGACAATTCTCCTATGGAAATCAATCAACAATGCGTGGTCGCGCTGACCTGGACCTTAAAAGACACCTTGGGCGAAGTGCTGGACGTCTTGAGCGAGCCGGTCGAGTTTCTGGTCGGGGGCGACGATCTGTTTCAAACCGTCGAAGACGCCTTGCAAGGGTATAAAACGGGCGCCAAGCTGGAACTGCAAATCGAGCCCGAGCAGGGCTTTGGCGACTTCAACGACCAACTGGTGTTTCTGGAATCGCGTGAACTGTTCCCGCCTGAGCTGGAAGAAGGCATGACTTTCGAGGGCACTTCACTGCCCGCTGGCTGCAACCCGGACGTGCCCAAAGACGGCTGGTACACGGTGACCGAGCTCTACCCGGAGCATGTGGTGCTCGATGGCAACCACCCCTTGGCCGGTATCGCCTTGCGCCTGAGCCTGAAGGTCGAGGCGGTGCGGGAGGCCACTGAAGAAGAGATTGGTCGTGGCTCAGCCGGTACTGGCTTTTTCAAGGTTCAGGCCATGCATGCCAAGGTCTTGGGCAATGACACGCTGCATTGAGGCTTGCTTTAAATTCGATAGCTGACTTTACAGCGATAGTAAGGGCTAGGGCCGAAAATCACCCTTGAAGTGGGCTGGTCGTGCAACGCTGGCCGCGCCCGCATCCGGGTTCAGCCCTTGCCCGTCGAGCCGTAACCGCCCTCCCCGCGCTCGCTGGCCGGGAATTCAGTCACCACATTGAACTGCGCTTGCAGCACCGGAACGATCAGCAGTTGGGCGATGCGCTCCATCGGCTCGATCGTGAACGCCACGTCGCTGCGGTTCCAGGCGCTGACCATCAGTTGCCCCTGGTAGTCGCTGTCGATCAGGCCGACCAGATTGCCTAGCACGATGCCGTGCTTGTGGCCCAGGCCCGAGCGCGGCAGGATCATGGCGGCAAATTTCGGATCTTTCAGGTAAATCGCGATGCCGGTCGGCACCAGCTGCCAGGCGTTGGGCGGCAGCGTGAGCGGCGCATCCAGGCAGGCGCGCAGGTCCAGCCCGGCGCTGCCTGGTGTCGCGTAGGCGGGCAGCTGATCCGCCATGCGCGGGTCGATGATTTTGACGTCAATTTTGATCATTTAGGCCTCTAGCCCTCGTATTTATTGATATGTGTGCTATTAATTTACGAGCAAGATTGATTTTTGAATCGCGCGCCAGCTCTTGCACGCCCGACGCCTCTACCAGCAACAGCGCGTTGTCATCCTGGCCAAAGGTGGCCGGGCCGATATTGCCGACAAGCAGCGGCACGCCTTTGCGCTCGCGTTTGGCCTGGGCGTTGGCCAGCAAGTCCTGACTCTCAGCCGCAAAGCCAACACAGAACAAGTCACCCGATTGCGCCCGGGCCGACTGCGCCAGCGTGGCCAGAATGTCCGGGTTTTCCACAAAGCTCAGGGTTGGCACCACGCCAGAGCCGTCTTTCTTGATCTTTTGCTCGGCAGCATTGCTTGGCCGCCAATCGGCGACGGCCGCCGTTGCGATAAAAATAGTAGCTGCTTGCGCATGACCCACGGTGGCCAACAGCATATCCTGTGCTGAAGTCACGTTAATGCGCCGCACGCCGCGCGGTGTGGCCAGGTGCACCGGCCCGGCCACCAGCGTGACCTCTGCCCCGGCTTCATGGGCGGCACGGGCGATGGCAAAACCCATTTTCCCGCTCGACAAGTTGGTGATGCCGCGCACCGGGTCAATCGCCTCATAGGTCGGCCCGGCAGTCACCAGCACCTGTTGTCCGCGCAGCAGCTTGGGCTGGAAAAAGCTGACCAGGTCATCGAGCAGTTCCTGCGCTTCCAGCATACGGCCGTCGCCGGTCTCGCCGCAGGCCTGGTCACCGCAGCCAACATCAAACACCGTGGCCCCGTCCGCCTTCAACTGCGCCACGTTGCGCTGCGTGGCAGGATGGGCCCACATTTCACGGTTCATGGCCGGTGCCAGCAAGAGCGGCACCTGGTCGATTGGACGCGCCAGGCACATCAGGCTGAGCAACTCATCCGCCCCACCATGTAACAGTTTGGCCATGAAATCGGCGCTGCACGGTGCGATCAAGATGGCATCGGCCTCGCGGCTGAGGTTGATGTGCGCCATGTTGTTCGGCTCGCGCGCATCCCATTGCGATTCATAGACCGGGCGCTGACTGAGCGCCTGCATCGTCACCGGCGTGATGAACTGCTGCGCCGCCGCCGTCATCACCACCTGCACGGTGGCGCCCTCCTTGATCAGGGCGCGGCACAACTCGGCCGCCTTGTAGCAGGCAATGCCGCCCGTGAGCCCTAAAACGATGTGTTTTCCAGCAAGATCATTCATGCGCCGCAATGTAACAGAGCCCCACGCGTGGCCCTGCTGGGGCTGCGCAGCGCCTGGCTGCCACCTATAATCTTCCTTTCCCACCTCCCCGAGCTTTCAAGCTCCCTCTGACATGACCAAATTTGTCTTCGTCACCGGCGGTGTGGTGTCTTCCCTGGGTAAGGGAATCGCCTCAGCCTCCTTAGCCGCGATCCTGGAGTCGCGAGGCCTCAAGGTCACGTTGATCAAGCTCGATCCCTACCTCAACGTGGATCCCGGCACGATGTCGCCGTTTCAACACGGCGAGGTTTTCGTCACCAACGACGGCGCAGAAACCGATCTTGATTTGGGCCACTACGAGCGTTTTGTGGAAACCCGCATGAAGAAGGCCAACAACTTCACCACCGGTCAGATCTACAAGAGCGTGCTCGAAAAAGAGCGCCGCGGCGACTACCTGGGCAAGACCGTGCAGGTCATTCCGCACGTGACCAATGAAATCCAGGATTTCGTCAAGCGCGGCGCCGGTTGGGGCACACCCGACGCGGTGGATGTGGCCATCGTTGAAATCGGCGGCACCGTGGGCGACATCGAATCGCTGCCGTTCCTGGAGGCCGTGCGCCAGATGAGCCTCAAGCTCGGCCCCAACAACAGCGCCTTTGTGCACTTGAGCTACGTGCCCTGGATTGCAGCCGCGGGTGAGCTCAAGACCAAGCCGACCCAGCACACCGCCAAGCAGTTGCGTGAGATCGGCATCCAGGCCGATGCGCTCATCTGCCGTGCCGACCGCCCCATCCCCAGCGAAGAGCGGGAGAAAATATCGCTTTTCACCAACGTGCCGGACTGGGCCGTGATCTCGATGTGGGACGTCGACACCATCTACAAAGTGCCGCGCATGCTGCACGAACAGGGTCTGGACGGGCTGATCTGCGACAAACTGCGCCTGAACACGCCACCGGCCAACCTGAAGCGCTGGGATGAGCTGGTGTATGAAACCGCACACCCGCAAGGCGATGTCAACATCGTCATGGTCGGCAAATATGTCGAGCTCAGTGACAGCTACAAGTCGCTCAATGAGGCGATTCGCCACGCCGGCATGAAGAACCATGTACGCGTCAAGATCGACTACATCGACTCGGAAACCATCACCCAGGGCAACTTGACGCAGCTCGCCCGGTTTGATGCCATCCTGGTGCCGGGTGGTTTTGGTGTCCGCGGCGTCGAGGGCAAGATTTGCGCCGCCCGTTTTGCGCGTGAAAACAAGGTGCCGTATCTGGGCATTTGCCTGGGGATGCAGGTCGCCACCATCGAATTCGCCCGCCATGTGGCCGGGCTCAAGGATGCCAACAGCACCGAGTTTGACCCCAGCAGCCCGAACCCGGTGATCGCCTTGATCACTGAGTGGAAGGACGAAGACGGCAGCATCAAAACCCGGGATGCAAACTCCGACCTGGGCGGCACGATGCGTCTGGGGGCGCAAAGTTCCGACGTCGTCGAAGGCACCTTGGCGCACCAGATCTACGGCGACGTGGTGACCGAACGCCATCGCCACCGCTACGAGGCCAATGTGCATTTTCTGGACGCGTTGCGCCAGGCCGGGCTGGTCATTTCCGCCTTCACCCAGCGCGAGCATTTGACTGAAATCGTGGAACTGCCGCAGAGCGTGCACCCCTGGTTCATGGGCGTGCAGTTTCACCCCGAGTTCAACTCAACCCCCTGGGCTGGGCACCCGCTGTTCAATGCCTTCATCAAGGCGGCGCTGGAGCATCAGGCCGCAGGCAAAGCGTTGAAAGCGGTGGCCTGACATGAAATTATGCGGCTTTGAAGTGGGCCTGAACCAGCCCTTTTTTCTGATTGCGGGCCCCTGCGTCATTGAGTCCGAGCAATTGCAGATGGACACCGCAGGCACGTTGAAAGAAATCACCACGTCTCTGGGCATTCCGTTCATCTTCAAGAGCAGCTTTGACAAAGCCAACCGCTCCAGCGGCAGCACCTTTCGCGGCCCCGGCATTGAGCGCGGGCTGGAGATTCTGGCCAAGGTCAAGCGCGAGCTCAGCGTACCGATCCTGACCGACATTCATTCCGAAGACCAGATCGCGCAGGTCGCGTCCGTGGTGGACGTGCTGCAAACGCCCGCCTTCTTGTGCCGCCAGACCGATTTCATCCGCGCCGTGGCGCAATCGGGCTTGCCGGTCAACATAAAAAAAGGCCAATTTTTAGCGCCGGGCGACATGAAAAACGTGATCGACAAGGCGCGTGCAGCGGCGCGTGAAAAAGGCTTGAATGAAGACAACTTCATGGCCTGCGAGCGCGGCGCGAGCTTTGGTTACAACAACCTGGTGAGCGACATGCGCTCACTGGCGATCATGCGTGACACCGGTGCGCCGGTGGTGTTTGACGCCACGCACTCGGTGCAATTGCCCGGTGGCCAAGGCACCAGCAGCGGCGGTCAACGCGAGATGGTGCCGGTGCTGGCACGCGCGGCCGTCGCGGTGGGCGTGGCCGGATTGTTCATGGAAACGCATCCCGACCCCTCCAAAGCCATGAGCGATGGCCCCAACGCCGTGCCACTCAAGCACATGCGGGCGCTGCTGGAGACCTTGGTGGCGCTCGATACCGTGACCAAGAAGCATGGTTTTCTTGAGAACAACTTTCAGGCCTAAGCTTTTGCGAAAGAGTCTGGGTCTGCCTCTGAGTCAAATTAGTCAAATTCATTCGGGCTGAGCTTGTCCTAGCCAATTGTTGATAATCCGATTCGCCAAACCCCTTCGACAAGCGCAGGGCGAGCGGAACTGAAATAAAAGGAAAGAAGAAAATGAGTGCAATTGTTGACATCGTCGGACGCGAAATTCTCGATTCGCGCGGCAACCCCACCGTCGAATGTGATGTACTGCTGGAGTCCGGCACCATGGGGCGGGCCGCCGTACCTTCGGGCGCCTCCACCGGCAGCCGGGAAGCCATCGAACTGCGAGACGGCGACAAAGGCCGTTACCTCGGCAAAGGCGTGCTCAAGGCAGTCGAACACATCAATACCGAAATCTCCGAAGCCGTGCTCGGGCTCGATGCTTCTGAGCAGGCATTTCTGGACAAGACCCTGATTGACCTGGACGGCACCGACAACAAATCACGCCTGGGTGCGAACGCGATGCTGGCGGTCTCGATGGCCGTGGCTCGCGCCGCCGCCGAAGAATCCGGACTGCCGTTGTACCGCTACTTTGGCGGCATGAACGCGGTGCAGATGCCCGTGCCCATGATGAACGTGGTCAACGGTGGCGCGCACGCCAACAACAGCCTGGACATCCAGGAGTTCATGATTATCCCGCTGGGCGCACCGAGCTTTCGCGAAGCCCTGCGCTATGGCGCCGAGGTGTTTCATGCCCTCAAGAAGATCATCCACGACAAGGGCATGAGCACCGCTGTCGGTGACGAAGGCGGCTTCACCCCCAGCGTGGCAAGCCACGAAGAGGCGATCCAGTTAATTCTGCAGGCGATCGACGCTGCCGGCTACACCGCAGGTGAGCAGATTGCCATTGGCCTGGACTGCGCGGCCAGCGAGTTCTACAAAGACGGCAAGTATCAGTTGACAGCCGAGGGCCTCAGCCTGAGCGCGCAGGAATGGACCGACATGCTGGCGGCCTGGGTCGACAAGTACCCCATCATCAGCATCGAAGACGGCATGGCCGAGAACGACTGGGACGGCTGGAAGATTTTGACCGACCGCCTGGGCAAGCGGGTGCAGATCGTGGGTGACGACCTGTTTGTCACCAACACCAAAATCTTCAAGGAAGGCATCGACAAGGGCATTGCCAACTCGATCCTGATCAAGATCAATCAGATCGGCACCTTGACCGAGACCTTTGCCTGCATCGAAATGGCCAAACGCGCGGGTTATACCGCCGTCATCAGCCACCGCTCGGGCGAGACCGAAGACTCCACCATTGCCGACATCGCTGTGGGCACCAACGCCGGCCAGATCAAGACCGGCAGTTTGAGCCGCTCTGACCGCATGGCCAAGTACAACCAGTTGCTGCGCATTGAAGAAGACCTGGGCGAGATCGCGTTCTATCCGGGGCGTGCGGCTTTCTATAATTTGCGCTAAGCGCGTTCATGGGCCAGCGCGTTGTCCCGGCCATCCTGATCACACTGCTCGTGATTTTTCACGCGCAGCTGTGGTGGGGTCGCGGCAGCCTGCCCAACGTGGCCCAATTGACGCAGCAGCTCAATGCACAAAAAGAATTGAACCAGCAGGCGCAGCTGGCCAACGACCAGCTCGCCGCCGAAGTGCGGGACCTGCAGGAAGGCCTGGAAATGGTCGAAGAAAAGGCCCGCATGGAGCTCGGCATGGTCAAGCCCAATGAAATCTTCGTGCAGTTTGCGCGCGCACCAGCGCCCGCAAAGGCGCGCTGATCCCTAAGCCTGCTACTGAACGGTCTCGCTGGCAGGCGGCAGATCGCCGGGGACCCTGAAAATTCGATCCACGTCGATCGCGTCAAAGCGGTACTGCAGGCCGCAAAATTCGCAGCCAACCTCGATTTCACCACGTTCGTCGATGATGCTGTGGGCATCCTGGGCACCGAGCCCCAGGATCATGCGGCTCACGCGCTCCCGACTGCAGGTGCAGGAAAAGTGCGGCACGCCGTCCTCGGCCAAAGGCGCAAAACGCGACAACTTTTCTTCCCAGAACAGGCGCCGCAAAATCGTGTCGGCATCAAGCTCAAGCAGCTCATCGCGTTTGAGCGTGGACGCCAGCAGCGCGATGCGCTGGTAGTGTTCATTGACGCCGATTTCATCTTCATTGGCCTGACTTAACTGACTGCCCGCCAGATTGCCAGACCCAGCCATCGGCAGGCGCTGAATCAGCAGCCCGGTGGCCATCTTGTCGTCAGCAGCGAGCACCAGGGTGGTATCCAACTGTTCGCTTTGAAGCATGTAATGCGCCAGCACATCGCTGAACTTTTCCAGCTTTTCATGCGCATCACCCAATAGGGACACCACGCCCTGGTAAGGTTGCTGACCGGGAAGTCGGTCTTGTGGGTCCAGCGTGATGGCGCATTTGCCGTGCTTATTCACGTTGACCATCTGGCTCAGGGTCGCCCCTGGCGCCACCTCGCCCGTGACCGTGGCCGTGGCACGCAAGCCAAAGTCAGGCTGCACCTCGACCACCGCCAGTTTGACCGGACCATCACCGAGCACCTGCAAGATCAGCGAGCCGTTGAACTTGATGCTGGACTGCATCAGGGTGGCAGCCGCCACCATTTCGCCCAACATGTTTTGCACCGGTAATGGGTAACTTCCCCCGGCGCTGCTGGCAGCGCGGCGCTGCAGAATCTCGGTCCAGGCATCGCTCAGGCGCACCAGCACGCCGCGCACCGGCAGACCCTCAAATATAAATTTATGAATTTCAGACACGCAAGGTTTCTCGATCAAGTCCAAGTCATTTCGACCCCGTCCGGGTCCGCACAAGCCCTCTAGCTTGGGCTCAACCGGTTTTTTTCAAGCCAAGCCGAAAGCGACGTGCGTTGGCCATGTAATGCTGCGCGCTCAGGCGCAAACCCTCCAACTCGTGGGCCTCAAGCTGGCGCACCACCTTGGCCGGGCTGCCCAGAATCATGGAACCAGCGGGAAACTCCTTGCCTTCGGTCACCAGTGCGCGCGCACCCACCAGGCAGCCCTTGCCGATTTTGGCGCCGTTAAGTACCACCGCGCCCATGCCGATCATGGAATCATCGCCCACGGTGCAGCCATGCAGCGTGACCTGATGCCCCACCGTCACGCCCTCGCCCACGCTCAAGGGTTTGCCCACGTCCGCATGCAACACGCTCGCATCCTGAATGTTGCTGCCCCGGCCGATGCGAATAGGCGCCGTGTCGCCGCGAATCACCACGCCGAACCAGACGCTGACCTCGTCCGCCAAGTCCACATCTCCGATGACCTGCGCACTATCGGCGATCCAGGCTGAGTCGGCCAGGCGGGGCGCCACACCGTCGATTTCATAAATTGCCATCGTTCATCCTGTTGTTCATCAAAGCGGGCATTGTAGGGATGCCGCCCGCTTCAGTAGCCTACCCGCGCGGATGGTGCTGCGCATGCAGCACCTTGAGCCGTTCGCGCGCCACATGGGTATAGATGGTGGTGGTGGAGATATCGACGTGCCCGAGCAGCATCTGCACGGCACGCAGATCGGCCCCATGGTTGAGCAAATGCGTCGCAAAAGCGTGGCGCAGGGTGTGCGGCGACAGCGGGGCCGTGATGCCCGCACTGAGGGCATATTTCTTCACAATCATCCAGAACATGACGCGGCTCATGGCGCTGCCGGGCGTGGCCCCGCGCTGGGTCACAAACAGGTCTTCGGTCTGCTTGCCCGCCAGCAACTCAGTTCGCGCCTGCGCCAGATAGCGTTTGATCCAGAGGCTGGCCACTTCGCCAAAGGGCACCAGCCGCTCCTTGTTGCCTTTGCCAAAGACACGCAACACGTTGTCCGACAAGCTGACATTGAACACCTTGAGCGTGACCAACTCACTCACGCGCAGACCACTGGCGTACATCAGCTCCAGCATGGTGCGGTCGCGCACGCCCAGCGGCGTCTGCTCATCGGGCGCGGCCAGCAACGCCTCCACCTGGAACTCGCTCAAAGTCTTGGGCACGCGCAGCGCTTGCTTGGCGGCCTGTAGTTTGAGCGTCGGGTCAGTGTTGATCAGGCGCTCACGCAGCGCCCAGCGAAAATAGCGCTTGAACACCGTCAGCCGCCGGTTCGCGGTGCTGGCCTTGGTGGCACTGTGTTCCGCGGCAAAGTAGGCATTCAGGTCATGCTCCAGCGTCTCGGGCAAGGCCTTGCGGCGCGGCTGCAGCCACGCGCAATACAGCGTCAGATCACGGCGGTAGGCCGCGAGCGTGTTCTTGGACAAGCCTTCTTCCAGCCACAGCGCATCAATGAACACGTCTATGGCGGCTGCGCCCGCAAGCGTCATGGTTGGGTCTGGCATGGTGATGGGGTGCGTCAAGTACCTGTTGGCATGAAGAATCAGGCTGCATGGTAACTGTCGACAGACGGCTCGCCGCTGCCGTCCCGGCATGGGCCCAGCCACTGGACGAGCGCTTTTGACTGTTATTCTCAACCCGTGAATTACGCCCAACTTCTGTTTCCTGACTTTTCCCTGATTCTTTGCGGCTACCTGGTGTGCCGCTACACCGCGCTCAACCGCCCCGTGTGGGCGCAGGTTGAATCGTTGGTGTACTTTTTCTTCTTTCCGGTGCTGCTGTTTCACTCGATCATCAAGAGCCCACTCAACATCGGCGCTGCCACCCACTTCATTGGCGCCGGTTGGGCTTTGGGGCTGGCGGGCATCGCACTGGCCTATTCAGTGCCGTATTGGCCGGGGTTGCGGCCTTACATCCCGGTGCGCCAGCATGCCGCCAGTGCCCAGATCGCTTTTCGCTTCAACTCGTTCATCGGCCTGGCGCTGGCCGACCGTCTGGCCGGGGCGCAGGGCTTGCTGCTGATCGCCTTGTTAATTGGCGTGTCGGTGCCGCTGATGAATGTGGGCGCCGTGTGGCCGATGGTGCGCCATGCCGAACGCGGGTTGGCGCGCGAGCTGCTGCGCAATCCGCTCATCATCGGCACCGCGCTGGGGCTGGCGGGCAATTTGCTGGGTCTGTCGCTGCCGGTCTGGCTGGAGCCGACCGTCAGCCGTATCGGGGCGGCGTCCTTGGCACTGGGCTTGATGGCAGCCGGTGCCGGGATGCAGCTGAGTGCGCTCAACCGGGCCAAAAGCCTGGCGCTGGCGCTGCTGACGATCCGGCATTTGCTGATGCCGCTGGTGGCCTGGGGCTTGTCGCGCCTGTTCGGGCTTGACGCGGTTCAGACCACCATCTTGCTGGCGTTCTCTGCCTTGCCCACGGCATCGAGTTGCTACGTGCTGGCAGCCCGCATGGGCTATGACGGCGCCTATGTTGCGGGCCTGGTAACGGTGTCAACCGTGCTGGGCGTGCTCAGTCTGTCGTTTGCGCTGGGCGTGTTGCGGACTCTGTAGGGTCGCAGCGATTAAGTTACAGCTCAACCTCGTCAATCTGCCACGGGTCCAGGAACTGCGCCGCATAGTGTTCATAGACCCCGGACTGCAGAAAAATATCAAAAATGTCCGGGTCAATATGGCCATTGGCCTTGAAACTGGCCATGATGCTCATGGCCTGCGAGAGCTTCATGCCGAGCTTGTAAGGCCGGTCGCGCGCCGTCAGGGCTTCAAAAATGTCGGCGATCCCCATGATGCGGGCCTGCACTGACATTTGCTCGCGCGTGAGCCCCTTCGGATAGCCCTTGCCATCCATGCGCTCATGATGGCCCCCAGCATACTCTGGCACATTCTTGAGGTGGCTTGGCCAGGGCAGCTGCTCGAGCATCTTGATGGTGGCGACAATGTGGTAGTTGATGGTGTCGCGCTCAGCCAAGGTCAGGGTACCGGCACGAACCGTCAGGTTTTCGATTTCGTCAGCGCTGAGGAATTCAGTCTCAACCCCCTCCACGTTGCGCCAGCGCCGTCCATTGCCAATGTCGCGCACGTGCTGCATCGACATCTCCGGCATGGACTCAGAACCCACATTGGCGCAGCGCAAAAAATCTCGATCTGCATCGAGCGACGCAATCCTCTCCTGGCAGTCGGCCAGGACATCGGACTCTGCTGCGGCATCGGTACACCCGCGCAAACTCAGTTGCTGACGCAGCGCCTGCAGCTCGACGTCGCGCTTGAGCACCTCAAAGCGCGTGTCGATCAAGTGGATGCGGTCAAACAGAGTGTGTAACTTGGTGGCCTTGTCCACCACGTGCACCGGCGTGATGATCTTGCCGCAGTCGTGCAACAAGCCCGCAATTTTGAGCTCATAGCGGTCGCGCTCGTCCATCTTGAACCCAGCCAGCGGACCCGTTGTGGTGGCCGAAACAGCATCGGCCAGCAGCATGGTCAGCGCTGGCACGCGCTGGCAGTGACCGCCGGTATAGGGCGATTTTTCATCAATCGCCAGGTTGATCAGGCTGACGAAGGATTCAAACAAATCCTCCAGCTGCGTCATCAGCAAGCGGCTGCTCAGGGCGATGGCGGCCTGCGAAGCAAGCGACTCCGCCAGGCTTTGGTCAGCCGTTGAGAAAGACACCACTTTGCCGGTGTCGGGCGCCTGCGCGTTGATGAGCTGCAGCACACCGATGACCTCCCCCTCGTGATTTTTCATGGGCACCGCCAGCATCGACTGCGAGCGGTAACCGGTACGGGCATCAAACAGGCGCGTGCCGGAGAAATCAAAATCGGGTGTATCGGATGTGCTGTAGGCATCCGCAATGTTGACAGTCTGGCTGTGAATCGCGGCGTACGCCGCCACCAGCGAACCGTTGGGCACGCCGCTGTCGTCGTACAAAAGCAGATCGGGAAAACTGATGGCAACCCCTGAGGTGCCACCCATGGCAATGCCCAGCGAGTCGGTCCGCAATGTCTCAAAGCGAAGCGTGCGACCGTCCTCCATCATCCGGTACAAGGTGCCGCCATCGGCATGCGTGATGGTTTTGGCGGCCAGCAGGATTTGTTCCAGTAGCCGCGTGATGTCACGCTCTTTGGAGAGTGAAGCGCCTATGTCATTGAGCTGCTCAAGTCGCTTGAGCAAAGCGCCAACAGAATCCATTCTCACAACCTTGTGGGATCACGGCTTGAGCAAGACCTTCAGCACATTTTGCAGTCGCCGCGCCACGTCAACTTCAAATTGAGTGGCCAACACAGCAGCAGTGTCCTGGCCCCAGGTTTGCGCGGGGGCTGGATCGTTGCGTTTAGTCAGCAGTTGCAGTTGCAGCAGGCGCCGCTCGCTCAGATGTTGCGCAGGTGTGGGCAACTCGGCCGCCATTTCAAGTCGCAGCAACGCCGTGCTGGCGTCGCCCGCAGGCACTTGGGTCAACGCTTTGGCCCAGTTGCCGCGGCCCGTAGCGGTAACGCGGCTACCCAATTCCTGCAACGAGGGCATTTGATCGGAAGAGCGCTGCTCCCACGCCGCCAGCATTTGCGTCAGCGCCTCGCCGTGTGCTTGCGCCGCCAGCTTGCGCAAGGTCAATTGAGCGTGTTCCAGCGCGTCGCGCTGCGCGCGAAACGCGGTGTCGCCCAAACGGGGGGCTTCTTGCCAGGGACCAGCGGCAAAAGGACGCGCCTCGCGGCCATCACGGGCATCGCGACGCGGTGCCCGATCATCCGGTCGAACAGCAAAACTGGCATCCCGCGGGCCACGCCCGGCGTCTCTGGCACTGTCGCGGCCACCGTCTTTTCGCTCGCCAAACTTGGCGCCACGTCCCATCGGCGCTGGCTCGGCCTTTTTCATGCCGGGGCGGTCATCACCGCGCACTGCCACGACCGGGCGCGGTGCGGCTTTGGGCGGTGGCGGCGGCGTAACGGGTTCAGCGGGTTCGGCGGACTCAAGCGCAGCAGACGCCTCAACCGGCTCAGTCGATTCAGTCGGTGCTGGCACTTCCTGGCTAGACGGTGTCTCCATCGGCTCGTTATTTGCTTCTGTATTGATAGCTACTTGCGCATTATCTACGGGGGCTAGAGCCCTATTTGACTCATTTTCTTGAGGCGTCGGCAGCGCGGCTTGCGCCGCTTTGGCCTGGGCCTGACCGTGCAAGGCGGCCTCCAGTGCACTCATGGCGCTGCGAATCAGCTGCGCATCACCGGCGGCATTGGCCGCTTCAAGTGCCTTGGCGGCATCGAGGACGGTACGGTCGCGTTCACCCAGCGCCGCATCGGCCTTTTCACGCTCTGCCGTCTTGCGGTTGAAGGCTTCGTCGATCGGCTTGCGAAAGGCGTCCCACAGCTTTTGTTCCTGGCGTCGCTCCAAAGGCACCACATGGGTCTCGGCCTGCCAGCGTTGTTGCAGGGCCTTGACGGCATCAATATGCAGCACGGGCTCGGCACCGAGCGCGCGGGCTTCGTCGATCAGGGCGTGGCGCGTGACCAGGCTCTGTTTCTGCAAGGCCTCCAGAGGCGCGGCGGCCTTGTCAATAGCCGCTTTCCAGAGCGGCTGCAGCTCGGCAAACATCTTTTCGCCAACATGGCCGCCCTCACGCCAACGGTCACCAAACTGGTGCAGCAGACGGTTGAAGCCCTTCCAGTCGTCGTCCAGTGCCACCGGGTTGGCGGCAGCCCAAGCGTTGACTTCTTCAATCAGCGCCAGGCGCTGAGCCCGATGCTCGGCCGACTCGGCCTTGACTTTTTCCAGCCAGGCCTCGACGACCTTGTAGGCCTCGTTGCAGGCATCGTCAAAGCGCTTCCATAGACCGTGATTGGGCACACCACCCTGATCGGTCTGTTTCCACTGATCACGCAGCGTGCGCAGGCTTTCTTGCATCTTGCGTCCACCGATCGCCTGCCCTTGCGGGCGAGTCAGCAAGCCTTCGGCCTTGGCTACCAGCTCTTCGCGCAGTTGGTCGGCACGCCAACGTTGCCAGCCTTCCAACTCGCCGGCAGCCGCCAGCGCAGCGTGAGCCTGGTTCTCCAGTTTGTCGTCGATGATTTTGCCGAATTCCTTGAGCGCATTGCGCAAGGCACTGGCGGCACCGGCACTCGCCTTGCCGTGGCCTTCGGCCACTTCTTGCTCTAATTTCAGGAGCGCATCGCGAACAACTGTCAGGGCCTGCGCCTTGATTTCAGGGTCAATCTTGGCTTTTTGGGGCTTGGCTGCGGCTTCCAACGGCACACCGCGCATTACGCGCAACTCATCGGCCCACACCGGCACCGGCGGCAAGGCCGCTGCCGGGTCACTGGCCGCAGCCACGGCCTGGGCCAAAGCATTCTTGAAAGCATCCCACACCAACAACAGCTGCGCACGCGACGCATCGAGCAAGGGAGGGAACTTGGTGTCAACGCTGGGCCAATTGGCGTCACCCGACAAGGCCAGCGCCTGGGCCTGCCAGTGCTCCACATCAGCCTGCAAAGCCTCCAGCACGGTCTGCGCATCGCGCCATGGCTTGGTCGACAGAACCTCAATGCGCTGGGCCAGCAGCACCGCCGCTTCGCGCTGCACCTGCACCCGATGCTGCAGGTCTTCAATTACCTTGACGCGGTCGCTGAGCTGGCCTTTGAGCGTCGCCAACGGCTCCTTGCTCAATGGCGCACCCGCTTTGGCGGCATCGCGCTGCCAGGCCATGGCATCGGCAATGTTCAGCTTGGTCGAGCCCATCAGGGCTTGCGCCTTGTCAGCCCATTCTTGCCCAATCGACTCCTGCGTCTTGCTGCGCTTGATCTCTTCAAGCTTCTCGCGCAGCAGTTTGGCCGCACCTTTGTCTTTGGCACTGAGCTCCTTGAACACCGCCTGAATGTGCTCGGCGCTGGGCGCCGTGGCCAACCAGTCACGGATGCGCGCCGTGCGGTCGCCTGAAGTGTGGGCCGAAAAAGCGCCGCCGGTCATCGCGTCCAGCGGATGGGGCTCATGGGCTTTGACCGGAGTGGGCGTCACGTCGGGCGCTTGAACAGTTTTGTTGAGGGCAGAAAAAGGAAACATGAATCGCACAAGCAAAGAATAGGAAAGATCCCCGTCACTTCTCGGACAGGGCGGAACCGCTATTTTCGCCGCTATTTCATGGATGTCACAAAAAGTCTGTTGATCAAGCGCATATTGCTAAAAATCAAGCTTCTCTTTCGGCGCCTACGCTACGGTTCGGGTCATGCTGATGGGCAATTTCAGCCGTCGTAACAATCGAATTTAGAATAAAGACTCCACTCATTATTGTTGACTCGATATATAAACTACACCTAGAATCCGCCGTCCCTGCTAAAACACAGGGATAACCCGAACCCGCTGCCGATCCCGGCATAGTCAAATCTCTGCACTACACCCACGACATACATCGCAGGATATTGATAGCGTACCAACCTAAACGAGGTGCCCGTCGGCGCTGAACTGCTTGCAGTGCAAAACCGAAAAGCCCCCGCGAACGAAGGAAGAGCTATGACAGCGTCTGAGAAATTTACCTTGGGTCTACGGTCTTTTGCGACCGTCATTACCAAAGGCGTCTTTGAAATCACCCACAGCAGCTTTGCCCTGATCGGTCTGGCTGTTATTTTTAGCATCATCGCCCTCACGGCACGCCCCGAACTGCGCCAGCTTGGCGAAGTCAAGCTGTTTAGCTGGCTGCAAATGCGCCAGGTCGTAGAGACCGGTCTCGAAAGCGAGCCTGATGCAATTGACCGCGCGACCGCCAGCCACCCGAAGGATCTGCCCAAGCAGCAGGCCGCGGTGGCGTATTGGTTGAGTAAAAAGTACCGCGTGGCCCCTGAACCTGTGAGTGCTCTGGTGGCGGAGGCCTACAAGCTCAGCGTTCGCACCAAGCTTGACCCCACGCTGATCCTGGCGGTGATGGCGATTGAATCGGGCTTTAACCCCTTTGCCCAGAGCCCGGTGGGCGCTCAGGGCCTGATGCAGGTCATGACGCATATCCACCGCGACAAGTACGCCGGCTTTGGCGGTCAACTTGCTGCCTTTGACCCCGTTACTAACTTACAAGTCGGCGTGAAGGTTCTGCAGGAATGCATCAAGCGCGCTGGCTCCATTGAAGGCGGGCTGCGTTATTACGTGGGCGCCGGCAATTTGGAAAACGACGGCGGCTACGCCGGTAAAGTCATCGCCGAGCATGCACGCCTGCAAATGGTGGCGCAGGGTCGCGCCGTACCGATCTTCCGCCCCCAAGCGGCGCCCGCTCCCGCTCCAGCACCTATCGTGCCCGAAAACGAGCCGGAAACAGTGGCCATATTGTTCAATTCCTGACACCAGTGGCCCGCTGAGTCGGGTCAGATGAGTTGCAGCGTCAGTTAAACTCGGGCGGCACGCGACTGGCGATAGGCACTCGGGCCCCTTAAGGGCTTGAGTCGCTGAAGTGGGAACACCACGGGGAAGCGTGCCGCATGGCCACTGTGGTCACTGTGATTAGCCGTTCGCCTGGGCAGCCCTGGGATCATGCACTTGATCCCCAGGCCCATTGTCTACAAGGACACTGCCATGTTCCACCGCAACACTCTCATCGAACAAACCGATCCTGAAATTTTTGCTGCTATTGCCGCAGAAAACATGCGCCAAGAGCAGCACATTGAGCTGATCGCCAGCGAAAACTACGCCTCGCCCGCAGTCATGGCTGCGCAGGGAACACAGCTGACTAATAAGTATGCCGAAGGCTACCCCGGCAAACGCTACTACGGCGGCTGCGAGTTTGTCGACATTGCCGAACAGCTGGCCATAGACCGCGTCAAACAAATTTTTGGCGCCGATTGCGCCAACGTGCAGCCCCATTGCGGCGCGTCCGCCAATGAAGCCGTGTTTCTGGCCTTTTTGAAGCCCGGCGACACCATCATGGGCATGAGCCTGGCCGAAGGCGGCCACCTGACGCATGGCATGGCGCTGAACATGAGCGGCAAGTGGTTCAACGTGGTGTCCTACGGCCTGAATGACAAAGAAGAGATCGACTACGACGCGATGGAGCGCAAAGCCCATGAGTCCAAGCCCAAGCTGATCATCGCCGGCGCCTCGGCCTACAGCCTGCGCATTGACTTTGAGCGCTTTGCCAAGGTCGCCAAAGACGTGGGAGCGATCTTCATGGTCGACATGGCGCACTACGCTGGCCTGATTGCCGCAGGCATCTACCCCAACCCGGTGCCGCACGCCGACGTGGTGACCAGCACCACCCACAAGAGCCTGCGCGGCCCGCGCGGCGGCATCATCCTGATGAAGGCGCAGCACGAGAAAGCCATCAACAGCGCCATCTTCCCCGGCTTGCAAGGCGGCCCGCTGATGCATGTGATAGCTGCCAAGGCGGTCGCATTCAAAGAAGCGCTGCAACCTGATTTCAAGCTGTACCAGCAACAGGTGCTGACCAATGCGCGCATCGTGGCTGAAACACTGGTGTCGCGCGGCCTGCGCATTGTGAGTGGCCGCACGGAGTCTCATGTGATGCTGGTCGACCTGCGCGCCAAGGGCATCACCGGCAAAGAGGCTGAGGCCGTGCTGGGCAGCGCCCACATGACCATCAACAAAAATGCCATCCCGAACGACCCGGAGAAACCCATGGTGACCAGCGGCGTGCGCATCGGCACCCCCGCCATGACGACCCGCGGCTTTAAGGACGAAGAGGCTCGCATGACAGCCAACCTGATTGCCGACGTGCTGGACAACCCGCGTGATGAAGCCAACATCACGGTTGTGCGCACCAAGGTCAACGCGCTCACGGCACGGTTTCCGGTGTATGGCTAGGCCGGATGTAGCCGGAATAGATATTATTTTGATAGCTGCTTGCGCTTATTCCATAAGGGCTACAGCCTGAAATCACTTAGAAACAAGCGCTAACCAATGAAATGCCCCTTCTGCAGCCACGCCGACACCCAAGTGGTGGAAACCCGGATTTCTGAAGACGGGGGCTTCATCCGCCGCCGGCGCCAATGCGCCTCGTGTCAAAAACGCTTTACCACCTATGAGCGCCCTGACGTCACCTTCCCGTCCATCGTCAAAAAAGATGGCCGGCGCATTGAATACGAGCGCGCCAAACTGCTGGCCTCCATGAAGCTGGCGCTGCGCAAGCGCCCGGTGAGCACCGAGCAGGTGGACGGCGCCGTGGAGCGCATCGAAGAAAAGCTGCTCATGCAGGGGGTGCGCGAGCTGCCCTCAGCCCGCCTGGGCGAACTCGTGATGCGCGAGCTCAAAAAGCTCGACAAAGTGGCTTACGTGCGCTTTGCCAGCGTGTACCGCAGCTTTGAAGATGTGGATGAGTTCAGGGCGCTGGTGGATGAGGTTGGGCGGTAGGTAAGGACCTGTAGTCCCGGCTTGGCAATTGGCTTGATTTATTTAAACGGCCGGCTTCGGTGACACGGTTGGTTATACTTAGTTTTATTTTTCTCAGTATAACTACACGTGTTTTACACCGATCTCTCCACTGCAGCCCAAACCGCCTATGCATCTCTCTGCAGTGCAAGCAGAATGGATGATGTCCGATCCGTCGCGGCACTGCCTGGTAGTTTTTCAAGGAAGATCGTCAAAGGCAAAGAGTATTGGTATTACCAGACGCCTGACCTCACAGGCAGACAGATGCAAATCTTCTTAGGTGCAGCCTCTGTTGAGTTAAACACCCTGATTGAACAACACCGCCAAGGGGATGCGACAACAATACACCTGCGCCAGTTAGCCCGCCAATCCATAGCGGCTGGCTGCCTCTCGCTTGTGAGTTCACACGCAAAAATCATCGAACGGTTGGCAGACGCCGGTTTCTTTCGGGCCAGTGGGATTCTCGTGGGTACCCACGTTTACATGGCCTACCAGAACTACCTTGGCATTCGTTGGCAATCTGCTGCGCAAACCGTGGACCTGGACTTTGCGCATGCCGGGCGCAACGTCTCCGTGGCAATTCCATCTGACGTCACCATGGACATGGGCTGCGAAATTGAAGCACTCAAGATGGGGTTCGTTCCAGTCAAGAGCCTGACTACCTACGTCAAGTCTGACGAGCAGGATTTGCAGATCGATTTTGTGACTTGCCGGCACCGGGGCGGTGACACGCCCGTTCTCATCAAGGCGCTCAACGCCACCATGCAGCCGTTGAAATTCATGGAGTTCTCCATGGAGGCACCGATCCAGGTGACGCTGCTCGCCCAGCGCGGGCCCATCACGGTCAACGCGCCACCACCGGAGAAGTATGCATTGCACAAGTTGCTGGTCTATGGTGAGAGACCACAAAACATGCGCGTCAAAGCGACAAAGGATTTGGCCCAGGCGGCATCGCTCATCGACTACCTGGCCAAAAATGACGCCGAGCTGCTAAGCGAGACATGGAACGGGCTGATCAGTCGAGGGCCCGGATGGCGGAGCCGGGCGATTGAGGGCCTCAAGGCATTGAAAGAGCGCTACCCCCAAGTGGACACTGCTGCGTTGCCGCAATAGCCAGCAAATATTCAAGTGCGCTTTGCCAGCGTGTAGCGCAGCTTTGAAGACATTGACGAGTTCAAGACGCTGGTGGATGAGGTGGGGCGGTAGGCCGCCCATCACAGCAGGCGAAGATTTTTCGCCGTGGCCCCAATCACCGCAGACAAAGCCACCCGGTGATCAAGCGTTGCCAGACAGCCCTGGTGTGCCTTAGCCAAAGCCAATAGATAAATGTCAGTAATCTGGTTGTGACCCAGCACACGAGACCACTCAACCAAGTCAACGTTGCGCAACGACAGGCTATCAGACCAGAATTCGTGATCAAGACTCTGGCAAATTTCACTCAATTTGTTGCTGACTTTGTCAAACCCGACAGGTCCAAATTTGCTGTAACCTGGCAAATTCAAGACCCGGATGACACCGTTCTCTACCAGCGGGCAAGTCGCAATTTTGAGGCTCGGCTGCTCAAAAAAAGCAACCACATGCGGATGATGGATATGCGCCTCATCCAGCAAGGCGATCCAGACATTGACATCGAGCAAATAGCGCAAATCAGATGCCTTCCTGATCCATCAAATCACGAACGTGTTCGCTTGTGACAACCTCATCACGCCGGGGTAGCAAAGCGTATTTGCTCGTCACAGGCATCTGACGGCACACCGTTGCGCTTTGCAAGCGTATGCCGTCCCGGGCAAGTTTTGAAATAGCCTTCCCTATCGAAATCCGCTCGCGCGCAGCACATTCGCGCGCATACGCAAAGATGTCATCGTCCAGCGCAAGGGTCGTTCTCATGCGGCCAGTCTAGCATCAAAGCATCGTTTTGACATCACTCAGCCACTTCAGTAAAGGCGGTCGGCAAAATATCATCCATAACGCAGTCAGGCTGCACAATCGACGATTTTCATGGATGCTAGCTATCTGCCGCCAGCGAGCAATTTCCAGCTCTGACTTCTCGATAGCGGGCTGGCCGCATCCCTGACCGAATGGAGCAGACCGGCCACACTGGACGCGGGGACCATGTCGGGCAGCGCCCACATGACCATCAACAAAAATGCCATCCCGAACGACCCGGAGAAACCCATGGTGACCAGCGGCGTGCGCATCGGCACCCCCGCCATGACGACCCGCGGCTTCAAGGACGAAGAGGCTCGCATGACAGCCAACCTGATTGCCGACGTGCTGGACAACCCGCGTGATGAAGCCAACATCACGGTTGTGCGCACCAAGGTCAACGCGCTCACGGCACGGTTTCCGGTGTATGGCTAGGCCGGATGTAGCCGGAATAGATATTATTTTGATAGCTGCTTGCGCTTATTCCATAAGGGCTACAGCCTGAAATCACTTAGAAACAAGCGCTAACCAATGAAATGCCCCTTCTGCAGCCACGCCGACACCCAAGTGGTGGAAACCCGGATTTCTGAAGACGGGGGCTTCATCCGCCGCCGGCGCCAATGCGCCTCGTGTCAAAAACGCTTTACCACCTATGAGCGCCCTGACGTCACCTTCCCGTCCATCGTAAAAAAAGATGGCCGGCGCATTGAATACGAGCGCGCCAAACTGCTGGCCTCCATGAAGCTGGCGCTGCGCAAGCGCCCGGTGAGCACCGAGCAGGTGGACGGCGCAGTGGAGCGCATTGAAGAAAAGCTGCTCATGCAGGGGGTGCGCGAGCTGCCCTCAGCCCGCCTGGGCGAACTCGTGATGCGCGAGCTCAAAAAACTCGACAAAGTGGCTTATGTGCGCTTTGCCAGCGTGTACCGCAGCTTTGAAGATATTGACGAGTTCAAGACGCTGGTGGATGAAGTGCGGCGCTAAAGCACACAAAGGGCCTTGGGCTCATGCGCGCTGACAGCCTTATTTCCAGCATTCTGGAATGGTGGGGACGGTCGCACTGCGGCCCTTGACACCGGTGTTGGTCAACGTGAGGTTTTCACATTTGTCGGCGGCCCTGGGATCGGCCGTCAGCGTATACGAATTGAGCGTCACCGCGCTCACCGTCAGATCGTATTTTGGACTGCCCTCAGGCACGGCTTGCAATCGAGGGGGAAGCGTCGGCGAGCCGGTGCCATCGGCGGCGGTACTGTAGCGACTGTTCGCGGCGTAATAGCGCTCCATGAACTGCTGCGCCTCCAGCAAGGCGGCCCTGGCAGCCGAGCGATCTCCCCGCCTGACACTCTCTGTGTAGCTGGGGTAAGCCACGGCGGAGAGAATGCCAACGATGGCGACCACAATCATCAATTCAATCAGGGTGAAGCCCGATTGATGCCGCTGGTGGCCGCCATGGCCACGGTCTGGTTGCAGGTTCATTGGTTTTGCAGTCAAAAAAGTGGAGGGCTCATTGGATCGGTGGATTGATGATACGACGCCATACCCGGTCTTTTACCTTTCTCGCACCACCCGAGGCATCAGGATCTTCAATACTCGCAGTCATCTGACTCGTGGTGTTTTGAATACTGATCTTGGTTTTGCAGATACCGCCAGAACAGACCGGTGTGCCACGCACGACCGCGTCGATACCGTCCGCATTGGTGCCGTAGCCGGACACAATGACATCACTGCTATTAATCAACCCATCACCATCGGTGTCAAACAACCGATAGCTCGGGTTCACCCCCTGCTCGACAGGAATCAGCAAATTGGCGCCAGAGCCGGTTGCCGATTCGCACACGGCCACACCGCTAGCCGGCTTCACCACGCTGACCAGGGCCAACTTGGCACTCACGACTTGCGGCGGGTACACCACCCGCATGCCCGCTGCCACGTCCAAGTTGATCACCCAGCCACGCTCGGTCGCACTGGTCCAGTCAACGGGGGTTCCAGACAATGAATAAAAGGTCGCGCCGCCTGCGCCAGACACTGCCGTCAACGAACGTGAGACCACATTGGCACGGCCCATCGGCCTCACAACTGAATCCCCAGCCTTATCCCAGACACCATAAGTAGCTTGGGTTGCAGTGGAATTGGCATCATCCTCCGTTGCCAACAAGCCAGTCCCAAATACGACAATCTTGCCACCAAGCGAATGGTCAAACAAGATCGGTGGTTGGGTGATGGGCTGCGCTACACCATCGGTGTGCGTTGCCGTAAAAAATGCCGATCCGCCCGAAACTTCAAAACGACTGGTTGCCGTGGCCAGGTAGTCAAACTTCCACACACTGCCTTTCAAGTCACCAGCATACAAGGTGGTGATCTGGCCAACACCATTGCGCACCACACCGACACCGCCCAAACCGTTCGCCCCAGCGGCCCCCACCGCCAGCGTTTGCGCAGCACCCGTCTGCAGGTTCAGCACAAACAATACTGCTTTGCCAGATGTACTGAAACCTCCGTTTCCAAAAATGGCAACCCATTCACCGTTGGGCAAGACGCCCACCTGAATTGGAGCTGTGACGTAGCCCATATCGCCGTTTGAGGCACTGCTCAACTCCCAACGCACTGACGATGCACCCAAGCTCGCCGTGTCGGTGACATCCAGGCCAAACACCGCCCGACCGCCAGAACCCAATGATCCCAGCAGGTAGTTGCGCCAACTGGCGCTGCCTGCTCCCGGCGCGTTCACAAAGGCATCGGCCTCCACCAGCGGGCCATCCACATAAAACTGGTGATAAAGCGAGGTAGTGCCGTAAGTCTTGTCCGCCAACTTGGATAAGTTCGAATAGACCGCCTTGGGCACATAGGCAAACACTTCCTTGCCGTCATCTGCTGGCGTGACGCCAAGGGTGTCCTTGAAAGCATGCAGCATGCCATCGTTGCCGCCCACAAACAAGGTCGCCGTACGTGTTGCCTTCGAAGTCAAGAAGCTGGAATAACTGCTGCCGCCCTGGGCCGCAGGCAAGGTGGCATAACCCATATTGAGCGCATCCTTGACCAAGACCGGATTGGAATTGATGAAGTCACCCAACACGCCTTTGCGCGCCCTGAAGGGCTGCCCTTCCCCTTCCTTGCTTCGATCACCGCGCAAGAAATTCACCATGTCCGTGGACGTACTGGCTGGAGCAGTGACTACAGTGCCAAGATTCGTCTGGTTCGTAACACCCATGGTGCCCCAGGTGAACGCTACTGCAGCCGCTGGTGTCGTGTCTGTACTCCAAGTCACAATATTTCGGCTTGCCCAGGCGGGCAACTTGGACTCGGCAGTCCAGATTTGTGCGCCAGCCTGACCGTTCGCGTCCAGAATATAACTTTGGATGTCCCCATTCCAATCGCCGGTTTTGTACAAAGGCACATATTTTCGGTTACCGTCCTGCAGCACAGTTGACGCGGTCGCCACCCCCGCCTCGCGCAACTCGCGCTGCAGAGCTTGTCCCACAGAATTCCGAACTGCCGAGGCCAGTTCTGTCGGATCTTTGGCGCTGATGAACTCGCCGCGGCTGTTCAGCGCCGAATGCCACAAATCGTCAATCTTGTCTCCGCCCCATACCTTGGTCCCAGAGGTGAGGGCTGGCAGGTCCGTATCAGGGTTCAATAAACCACCCGGCAGCTTGTCCGGAATCAGCGTCCCCCGTACGCCAAGGCCAACCATGAAGTTAACCATATGCTGCCAAAACGCCGGATTATCGGCAGAGGGAACCACATTGTTGCTCAGGTCTGTGCGCAGATCCTTCTTCCAATATTCCATGGCGTAGTCCGCCAGTCTATCTGCCGTATCGTCTTTATAGGGCCGTGTGGCCAAGTACTGGTACGTACGCCCGGTGGCGGTAATGACAACTCCATCCGTAGCGTCTGAATGTCCGACCGCTGTCGTTGTGCTATTCCAGTAACCGTCGGTCATCATGATGTGATAGGACCGCCGACATGTCTTATCTGCCGTCGTGTTGGCAACGCCGGGACTGTCGCTCCACGGGCCCTTGTTGTCGCTGCGCGAGTAATACTCGCCAACGGCACGCATGGCGCGTGGCAACGGCGTGCCACTTTCCGCGGGCAACGCATAGAGCCAGTCAAACAGATCACCCTTGGTGCTGACTGTGAAATCACGCACACCCGCCTGAATCACCTTGGTGTTGACGCCATCAATCGATGTGTCAGTGCCCGCGTTGATTCGGCCCCATCCCAAGCGGAAGGTATCTATCGACTCGGCAAACGCCTCGGCCAAGGCACCGCGCGCCAGCAAGTTACGCGTGCGGTAATAAGTGAACCAGTTGGCGAAGTTTTGCCGCTCTTCAATCTGTGTACAGCCAGAAGCGCCAATTGTCCCGGCGCAATCGGTGCGTGCTGCAACCTTAGGAAAAGTCAGCTCTCGATTGATGGAATACTCGGTGTAATTGCCAGGCGTCGTTGGGTCTCTGTAGGCACCAGCTGCTGTTTTGTTGAGACGGAAGTACAGGCCTGGATCATAAGTACGAGGATCTGCGGTATCCGTACAAACTCTTCTCCAGCCACTTCCTGTACAAGTAGTAGTTACAGTCGGTTGACTGCAAGAGCTATCACTGCCGTAATAGCACCACTCTAATGCAGAATTTGAAACTTCACGAACGTTGGTTAGGTTGATGGTCCCACCGTCACTGGGACGCATGGGGTTGCGGTAGGCGCCAGCCACGGGGGAGTTCGCCATACGCCCAGCTGGCTTGGTTGATGTCGCCGCTGGCAATGGATAGGTCGCAAGCGCCCACGGCAGGTAGCGCACTTCAGGGTTGTAGTAGATGGTATTGGTATCGGGCGAGCGCATCAGCTTTTGGCGGTAATTGCTCGTTCCTCGCTGCGCCGCAATTGTTCCCCAAAAGTAATCTGAAAGGTACTGGTTATCGCCCGGATCCATGCGGACTGAATTACCCCCGACAGGACTGTCCACGGCATAGGCGCCAACATAAATTTTGTTCTCGGGCATGTGCTGAAACATCATCGAACCCGAATCATCCACGGTCAGCATGATGTTGGGTTTGACGCCGCCACCATCGCGACTCAGTAACGGTTTTTGCGAGGGTTGCCCCAACGCGGCACTGGAGAGCAAGAGCGTGGCAAGACTGACCGTCAGCATCAAGGGCCGCACGGGCAGCAGCAATTTATTCATAGACATGATCGTCTCCTTTTTCACTGTAAATTGATGGTCGACTGCAGCCACACCACGGAGCCACTGGTCGTCTTGCCAGTTGTCGAATCAAAGCTGTAATCGGGGCTGAAGCCCCTGGCGGTGATCACATACGCAAGATTGCCATCAGCCATGGTGTGTTTTTCCGCCACACACTCTGGCAATTTGTTTGGTTTGAAAGAACTGTCCGAAGACTTGATCTGGAGCTGTGGCAATGTGGTTTTGGACGCCGATGCGCCACCCACGCCAATCCATGTAGCCGTCTGCTCCCACCCCGTAGCAGCACCGGCGGCCACTGTAATGATGTTGGCCTCCACCAATGGGGTACCGAGTCTGCCGGTCGGGGCGGCCACATCGTCGGGTTTTCCCAATTCAGCTTCGCAGTACCTTAAAGCAGCCTCAGCATATTGCTGGGCCAGATTTTGCAAACGAATATTGTTGGTCACCTTTTCGCCGGAGGTGGCGTTGCGAATGGCCGCCGCCGACGTCAGGCCGATGATCACCAGCATGATCAGCACAATGATGAGCGACACGCCCGCTTGCCGGGCGTGCCAGGAATCGGGTGAAAAAGAGGAGTGGGAATTCATAGCCACCTTAAAAAGCCATTTTGTTGCGCAAGGTCACGGTGGTGAAGTACGCACGCCGCAAAAATTTGTCGGTGATGGTCTGCTCGGTCGAATCACAATCCAGGTACTTTGGCGGCAACAATGGGTCTGGATACAAATCCATGTCGAGGACAGCCTCGCTGCTGCGGATGAGCAAACACACCTTGACGGCAATCACATTGGCAAAACTTGCATCCGCCAAATTGCCGGCTGTGACGTAACGCAGAACCCGGCGGCTGTCTGCAGCCAGAGCCCCCGCCTCGCCGTACCAAAACTTCATGGCTTCGACGTTATCCACCAGCGGTTGACCGGGAACCGGCTGGCCTAATAGGTCCCGCGTGTTACTGGCGCAGTGCAATTCGGAGCGCCCGGTGTCGCCGGTGCTCAGGTAGTAGCGGTTGAAGGTTACAAAGAAGTCAACCCCAGACAAGGTGCCAGCCGCCGGACGCAGGGTGTTGCCCAGACAGTCTGAGGGCACATTCGCAGCCGTGGGAACCGTATTCAACAAATCAGCTTCATAGACCATCTCGATGGCCGGAGCCCCCGCCGTTGTGGCACAGGCCACGACTCCGATCGTGCTCGGGGAAACAAATCCGTTGTCACAGCCAAACACGGGTCTACCCGAGTATGTCCGCGCTAAATTCCCAGTAAAAGTTGGCGGCACAGTCGCAGGGGTAACTGGTTCAAAGCCCGTGGGTTGTGCGTAACCCGCCAGCAGCAAATCGCGCGATAGGAGCCCCAAACCGAGCTGGGCGTTTTCATTCATCGCGGCGTAGGCTGCCTGCTGTGCACTGCTCTTGCCCGACGCCATATAGCTCACCAGCACCGCACCGACCACCACCACGCCAATGACCAGCGACACCATAACTTCGACCAGGGACACGCCGCGCACGCGCGACCGCAATGCAGAGTGCTTCATAAATTAATCCTGAAAAAGCTGCAGCGGATGCTGGCGGGCTCTGGATCGTCACCACGATGCAGATCATCGGGGCACTCTGTGGTCAGCGCGGGCGCATCCTCCGTGCTCGCGACGGCGGGATCCCGCCACACCACCCACAAGTCCATCGCCACCTGCCCCGCCTGGCGCATGAGAAATACCGAACCTGCAGGCAACTGGTCGCGCACCAGAATTCGCCACTGCGCCAGATCCAGTGCGGCAATTTCGGCAGCAGAGCAAACGCTTGCCTGCTTGCTGCACAAGTACTTTGAATCTGTAGGAACATTTAACGCGGCGGGTATCGTTGCCTTGGTTGCCTGCCCGGCAAAATCTGAAGTGAAGTCGTAATCACCCGCAAAAAAACCTGATGCCACCACGGCAGGTATGGCGGGTGGGCCGACAACAGCGGCCACTGCCGCCTGCCCCTTATTGGCGCGCATGCGCTCACCCATGTCACTGGCAAGTTGCGAAGCGGTCGCGCGGTATTGCGACATTTTGGTGTAGCGCATGGAGGCCGTATTGACACCCGCCAACGCCAGCAAGCCGATGGAGGCGATCACGATGGACACCAGCACTTCGATCAACGAAACGCCACCCACTGAGCGCCGACGACTCCGAGCGCCAGAAATTTCTCTTTTGATCAAGTGCATGACGTATCCCCTCTGGGCCTGAGGCCGGCCCGGCCGCTAATGGACACGCAAATGAGCCGCGTCGACCCGGCCGGGACGTCGCCGCTGGGCGTGATGATGAACGTCTGGGTCGCCGCCTTGGCCCAGCCAGTCGGTTGGTAGCTGAATTGAAATTTGGAGCTGCCATTGGCTGCGGCAATTGAGGCAATGGAGGGCAGCACATCTTGTACCCTGACGATCTGATCGCCGTCGCCAGCGTCAACGCTTCCATCGCCGTCAAAGTCGACAAAAACAATCCAGCCGTCCTTCCACAGCGCCCCGGTGCCGGTACAACTGGTGCCGTTGGAGGCGGCGCAGACGGTCACTTGACTTGAGCGCTTGACCGCCTCGGATCGGGCAAAGCGCAAATCGCTCACCAAGGTGTCAGCCGCCGCATCCACACTGCGCTTGACCAGCATCGTGCGAAAGCTGGGCACCGCCATGGAAGCCAGCACGGCCACAATGGCCACCGTGATCAGCAGTTCCACCAAGGTAAAGCCTGAATGACGAGTTTTCATGGCGCTTAGGTTAACCTAGGGCATTCCAATCGAGTCCCCACACCGACGTGCGGTAGAGTCTGGCCGCCAGCCGGTCGCTTTTCAGCCGATGGCGGGCTTTCCCCTTCATTTTGAGCATCAACGTGATTGAACAAGCGATTCAACTGGCCCATCTGGCGCGACTGATGACGCCACCCAATCCGGCGGTGGGCTGCGTCGTGGTGTCAAGCACCGGCCAACTCCTGGGCCAAGGCCACACCCAGCACACCGGTGGTCCGCACGCCGAAGTCATGGCTCTGCGCGACGCGGCCGAGCGAGGCCATTCGGTAGCAGGCGCCACCGCCTACGTCACCCTGGAGCCCTGCTCGCACCACGGCCGCACCGGCCCGTGTTGCGACGCGCTCATTGCCGCCGGCCTCAAGATGGTCGTGGCGTCCATAGCCGACCCCAACCCACGTGTCTCGGGCCAAGGCTTCGCGCGCTTGCGCGCAGCCGGGGTAGAGGTTGAAGTCCTGCCGCCTGACGATCCGCTGGCGATTGAATCGCGTGAAATCAACATCGGATTCTTCAGCCGCATGATCCGCAAGACTCCGTGGGTTCGCCTCAAAATGGCGGCCTCGCTGGACGGAAAATCGGCGCTGGACAATGGCGTGAGCCAGTGGATCACGTCCGAGGCGGCGCGCACCGACGGCCATGCCTGGCGCGCGCGCGCCTGCGCCGTGGTCACTGGCATCGGCACCGTGCTCGCGGACAACCCGCGTTTGGATGTGCGGCTGGTTGAGACGCCGCGCCAGCCCCATCTGGTGATTGTGGACAGCCGCCTGGAGACGCCGCTCGATGCTCAACTATTCATAGCTGGTCGCGCATGCTACATCTATACAGCGACCCAAAATGATTCGAAAAAAGCAGCGCTTGAAGCACGTGGTGCTACGGTGATTTATAGGCCGGGTGTTGCGCCAGGAACAGAGCACAAGGTAGACCTCGCCGCCATGCTGCGGGACCTGGCCGCGCGCGAAATCAATGAGTTGCACGTCGAGGCCGGCCACAAACTCAACGGTTCGTTCATTCGGGAGGGTCTGGTGGATGAATTTTTGGTGTACCTCGCGCCCATGCTGATTGGGCTGGGCAGCGGCATGGCCCACTTTGGACCCATCACGCAACTGAGTGACGCGGTGAAGCTGCGTTTTCATCGCATCGAAGCCATCGGCCCCGACCTGCGCATCTTGGCCCGACCACCGGGGCGTGAGGCATTTTGAATACTCAGGGTTGATCAGATCAGTCAAGAGACAATATTAATTTAATAGCTATATAGTCAATAAATACGTGGGCTAGAGGCCAAAACAGCATAAATTTCTTGACAAAATTTTGCGTGGGGCGCCAAGCCAGAAAGCCGCCAGGCTGTTGCCCGCTGGTTATGCGTGCATTTTCTTGGACCGAACATTGGCGCCAAATCATTCTGAGACAATCGAGCCATGTTTACTGGAATCATCACTGGCGTGGGGCGCATCGTCGCCGTCCACGCCCTCGGAAGCTCTTCAACCCACGGCAAGCGCTTGACCATCGAGTGCCCCCCCGCTTTCCTTGACGACGTCGGTTTGGGCGACAGCATTGCCCTGAACGGCGCCTGCATGACGGTGACTTCGCTGCAGGCTGCACAGCAGCAGTTCACGGTTGATGTGTCGGCCGAATCGCTGGACAAGACTGCCGGGTTGTCACAACTGGGCCCGATCAACCTGGAAAAAGCGCTGCGCGCGCATGACCGACTGGGTGGCCACATCGTGTCGGGCCATGTGGATGGTGTCGGCACGGTGACGCATTTTGCGCAGGTCGGTGAGAGTTGGGAGCTGCGCGTGCTGGCCCCCAAGTCGCTCGCCAAGTACCTGGCCTACAAAGGCTCGATCACCGTCAACGGCGTCAGCCTGACCGTCAACCGCATCCAGGACCTTGAAGGCGGCTGCGAGTTGAGCATCAACCTGATTCCGCACACCGTTCAAAATACGGCGCTTGGCTCGCTGAAAGCCGACTCCCGCGTAAACCTTGAGATCGACTTGATTGCGCGTTATGTGGAGCGCATGCTCAGCACTGAGGCGCAGCACACCAATTTGACTGCGCCTTAACGCGTCAGCCACCCAGCTCCTAACCTTACATTTAGCCATCCATGAAAGACAGTCGCATGACCGCCCCCATTCCCGTAACAATTTCCCCGGTTGAAGACATCGTGGCCGACATGCGCGCTGGCCGCATGGTGATTCTGGTCGACGAAGAAGACCGTGAAAACGAAGGCGACCTGGTGCTGGCCGCCGACCACGTCAGCGCTGAGGCCATCAACTTCATGGCCCGATTTGGTCGCGGCCTGATTTGCCTGACCCTCACGCGCGGCCTGTGTGAACGCCTGCAACTGCCGCCCATGACCGCGCGCAACGGCGACAAAAAGGGCACCGCCTTTACAGTGTCGATTGAAGCCGCTGAAGGCGTCACCACCGGCATTTCGGCCGCGGACCGCGCTCGCACCGTGCAGGCAGCGGTGGCCAAGAATGCGCACCCACAAGACCTGGTGCAACCCGGCCACATTTTCCCGTTGCAAGCGGTTGAAGGCGGCGTGCTCATGCGCGCTGGCCACACCGAAGCCGGCTGCGACCTGGCCGCCATGGCCGGTTGCACCCCGGCCTCCGTCATTTGCGAGATCATGAAAGACGACGGCACCATGGCGCGCCTGCCGGACCTGCACCTGTTTGCGGCCGAGCATGGCCTGAAAATTGGCACCATCGCTGACCTGATCGCGCACCGCAGCCGGGTTGAGTCGCTGGTTGAAAAGCTGGGCTCGCGCCCGATCAACACCGCTTTTGGCGAGTTCACCATTCACGCGTTCAAGGACAAAACCGCGCACGCCGTGCATCTGGCGCTGGTCAAAGGCCAATGGGCCGCAGGTGACACGGTGCTGGTGCGCGTGCATGAACCGCTGTCAGTGCTGGACGCGCTGGAGGTCGGCCGCGCCATGCATTCCTGGAGTCTCGACGCCGCACTGGCCCACATCGCGTCTGAGGGCAGTGGCGTGGTGGTGCTGCTCAATTGCGGCGAGAGCCCCAAGCAATTGCTGGCCCAGTTTGACGGCACGGCGCGCGCCAGCCATGGCCCTGAGCGCGGCCGAATGGACTTGCGCAGCTACGGCATTGGCGCCCAGATTCTGCGTGAATGCGGTGTGCACAAAATGCAGCTCATGGGCAACCCGCGCCGCATGCCCAGCATGACCGGCTACGGCCTGGAAATTGAGGGTTATTTGGGGAAAACAAATGCTTGAAGCCAACCAAGGCGCATTGGCCGCCAGCGACAGCCGTTTGAACGGCAAAAAATTGCACATTGGCATCGTTCAGGCGCGTTTCAACGAGCCCATTACCAACGCCCTGGCGCAGGCCTGCAAGATGGAGTTGCTGGCGCTGGGCGTGCTTGACAAGCACATTGACGTGGTTCAAGTGCCTGGCGCCCTGGAGGTGCCGGTGGCGCTGATAGCCCTGGCTGAGAAATTGAAATATGACGCGCTGGTGGCCATCGGCTGCATCATTCGCGGTGAAACCTACCATTTTGAGTTGGTCGCCAATGAATCGGGCGCGGGGGTGAGCCGGGTTGCACTTGATTACCAATTGCCCATCGCCAATGCCATCCTGACGACCGAGAATCTAGAGCAAGCCATAGCCCGCCAGCTTGACAAAGGGGTTGATGCCGCCCGCGTTGCCGTTGAAATGGCCAATTTACTAAGTGACATCTAATGACTGAGCAGCCCACCCAACCCGCCGGCACCCGCCCGCCCCGCCAGTCCCGCACGGGCCTGACCAGTACCGGCGCACGCAAAGCCGGCAGCAAGTCAGACCGCTCCCGCGCCCGCGAATTTGCCCTGCAAGCGCTGTACCAAAGTCTGGTCGGTAAAAACACCGTGGCCGACATCGACGCCTTCACCCGAGACCTGGCAGGCTTTTCCAAAGCCGACTCCCTGCATTTCGACACGCTGCTGCAAGGCTGCACAGAACAGGCCGCCGCACTGGACGCGCTGCTGCTGCCGCTGCTGGACCGCAAGTTCACTGAGATTTCGCCGATCGAGCACGCCATCATGTGGATTGGCGCTTTTGAGTTGCAGCACTGCCTGGACGTGCCCTGGCGCGTGGTGCTCAACGAATGTGTTGAACTGGCCAAAGAATTTGGTGGCACCGACGGCCACAAGTACGTCAACGCCGTGCTCAACGGCCTGGCACCCAGCCTGCGCGCGGCAGAGGTCAACGCCGACCGGGGCAAACCCCGCGCATGAAAATCTCCGGGCGCGCCCAGCGCATCGAGCCGTTTTATGTGATGGAGGTGGCCAAGGCGGCATCCAAGCTGGCCCTGGACGTGGCAAACAGCGCCACGCCCATGATCTTCTTGAACATCGGCGAACCCGACTTCACCGCACCCCCTTTGGTGCAAGACGCCGCCTGCCGGGCCGTGCATGACGGCTTGACGCACTACACCCAGGCCACCGGCATGGGACCACTGCGCGAACGCATCAGCGACTGGTATCTCAACCGCTTCAATGTCCAGGTGCCAACCAGCCGCATTGTGATCACCGCCGGGGCCTCGGCCGCGCTGCAACTGGCCTGCCTGGCGCTGGTCGAGTCGGGTGACGAAATCTTGATGCCCGACCCCAGCTACCCCTGCAATCGGCACTTTGTCGCCGCCGCCGACGGCACGGCTGTCTTGATCCCCACCACGGCAGCCGAGCGCTTCCAGCTCAGCGCTGACAAGGTGCAAGCCGCCTGGGGCCCCAAAACCCGGGGTGTGTTGCTGGCGTCGCCCTCCAACCCCACTGGCACCTCGATTGCACCCAGCGAGTTGCGCCGTATCCATCAAGTGGTGAGCCAACAAGGCGGCATCACGCTGGTCGATGAAATCTACCTCGGCCTGAGCTTTGATCCGCAGTATGGACAAACGGCGCTGGCGCTTGATGACAACATCATCAGCATTAACAGTTTCAGCAAGTACTTCAACATGACCGGATGGCGCCTGGGCTGGATGGTGGTGCCAGAGCAGCTCGTGCCGGTGATTGAACGCCTAGCGCAAAACCTGTTCATCTGCCCCAGCGCCATCGCCCAACATGCCGCCCTGGCTTGCTTTGAACCGAGTAGCCTGCTGGAATACGAACGCCGCCGCTTGGCGTTCAAGGCCCGGCGTGATTACTTCATCCCGGCGCTCAACGCGTTGGGGCTCACCGTGCCGGTCATGCCCGACGGCGCTTTTTACGCCTGGGCCGACTGTTCAAACGCTTGCCGGACCCGCACAATCAAAGACAGCTGGGACTTGGCCTTTGACCTCATGCAACACGCCCATGTGGCCGTCACACCCGGGCGCGACTTTGGCCAGGCAGATGTGCACAATTTCATCCGCTTTTCAACGGCCAGCTCCATGGCGCAGCTGCATGAAGCGGTGGCGCGACTCAAAGCTTATCTGGAACCCCTGAAATGAACCAAGACCTGTCGATCCTGCACCTGGTGCTCAATGCCAGTGTGGTTGTGCAATTGGTGATGTTGCTGCTGGTGGTGGTCTCCATGGCCAGCTGGGCGGCCATTTTTCGCAAGCTGTTTGCACTCAAGCGCGTGAAGCTGCTCAACGACACTTTTGAGCGCGAGTTCTGGTCCGGCACCAGCCTCAATGATTTGTTTGCCGCCGCCGCGCAAAATGCCCGAGAGTCCGGCCCGTTGGAGCGCATTTTCGCCAGCGGCATGCGTGAATACCAAAAACTGAGAGAGCGCCACATCCTTGATGCCAGCACGCTGATGGACGGTGCCCGCCGTGCCATGCGCGCGAGCTACCAGCGCGAGCTCGACGTGGTGGAAGCCAATTTGTCATTTTTGGCCTCGGTCGGCTCGGTGTCACCCTATCTTGGCCTGTTTGGCACCGTTTGGGGCATCATGCACGCCTTCACCGGGCTGGCGTCAATGCAAACCGTGACGCTTGCCACCGTCGCGCCAGGCATTGCCGAGGCGCTGGTCGCTACCGCCATCGGCCTGTTTGCTGCCATTCCCGCCGTGGTGGCCTACAACCGCTTTGCCCACGACATTGACCGCATCGCGATCCGGCTGGAGACCTTCATTGAAGAGTTCTCCAACATCCTGCAACGCAACGTCAGCGCCCAGTCGGCCTCCGGCCATTAGAGGGAGCCCCAGCATGGCCTCAGTTATCAGTCGTGGGCGCGGTCGGCGCACCATCAGCGAGATCAACATGGTGCCCTTCATCGACGTGATGCTGGTGCTGCTGATCATTTTCATGGTCACCGCGCCTTTGATTACACCCAGCATGATCGACCTGCCCAGCGTCGGCAAAGCCGCCCGCCAGCCCGATCAGGTGATTCAAATCATCATCGACAAAGACGAATCGATCACCATGAAAGTGAAAGAAAAATCCACTGCGCTCGGGCTCAAAGGCCTCGCCAACGCGGTCAAACAGGCGCAAAGCGGCGCTGACAATTCAGCCGTGGTCATCAGCGCCGACAAGAACATCAAGTACGAGTCGGTCGTCAAGGTCATGGACACCCTGCAGCGCGCCGGTGTGCAGCGCGTGGGCTTGTCGGTGCAGCTCGCCAATTGAGGTAGCGGCGTGCACGCGGCCACTGATCGTCTTGAATTTGCGCCACCGCCCACACCGGGGCTGCTGCGCTCACTGGCCTTGGCCGTGCTGGCGCATGCCTTTTTGCTGGCCGCCCTGACCTGGGGGGTGCACTGGAAAAGCGATGCCGTCAGTGTGAGCTTTGATGCCGAATTGTGGTCGGCCGTACCGCAAGCCGCAGCACCCAAGCTGGTTGAGGCGCCGCCCGAGCCGGTCTTGACCCCTATCACACCCAAAGCGCCCCTTGTCGCACCTGCACCCAAGCCGCCGCCACCCGTCCAGACGCCGACGCCGGAAGCCCAGCCGAAGCTGCCTGACCCCGCCATCGCCCTGGAGCGCGACAAATTGCGACAAAAAAAGGCGCTTGATCTCAAAAAACAGCAGGAATTAGACAAACAGCGCCTGGAGAAGCAGCGCCTTGAGCAACTTAAGCAAGAAGAATTGAAACAAAAAAAGCTGCAGCTTGACAAGCAGCGCCTGCAAGACCAACGCGACGCTGAGAAAAAGGCCGCGCAAGACAAGAAGAAAGCCGCCCAAGAGGCCCAACGCAAAGAAGCCAGCCAAGCGCAGGAGGACGCCAAAATGCTGGCGGCCCAGCGCAAAGCCAATATCGAACGCATGACCGGCTTGGCCGGCGCCAGCGGTGGTGCCACCGCACGCGGCACACAACTGCAGTCAAGCGGCCCCTCCAGCAGCTACGCCGGACGCATCCGCGCCCGCATCAAGCCCAATATCGTCTTCGTCGACGATATCGCCGGCAACCCAGCCGCTGAAGTGGAGGTTCGTACCGCCTCCGACGGCACCATCATCAGCAGCAAACTCACCAAGCCCAGTGGGGTCAAGGCTTGGGATGATGCCGTATTGCGCGCTATCGAAAAAACCGAAGTGCTGCCGCGTGATGTGGATGGCCGCGTCATTAGCCCCTTAACTATCAGCTTCACCCCCAAAGACTGAACAGAGCGTCAAGTACACTCACTTAAAAAAATAAGTCATGAATCTGTCACGGGAACGGCCCACGACGCCACCCGCAGCAACAAGGCCCAGCTCAGTGTCCATCAATCCAACGTCAGCCAGCAGCCCGGTACCCGAGCACATCGCCATCATCATGGATGGCAATCGGCGCTGGGCCAAACAACATGGTTTGCCCGTGGCATTGGGCCATGCCAACGGCGCGCGCCAGGTACGCAAAATCGTGCAAGCCTGCGCCAACCGCGGCGTGCGCTACCTTACCCTGTTTGCCTTCAGCACCGAAAACTGGCGCCGCCCGCAAGACGAAGTCTCCAGCCTGATGGGCTTGATGACGCTTTACCTGCAAAAAGAGGTCAAGGCCATGAGCGCCAAAGGCGTGCGCCTGAAGATTGTGGGTGACACCGCGGGTTTCAGTGAACGCATTCAAAGCCTGATCATCGATGCGCAAGAAAAAACCGCGCACAACAACACCATTACTCTCACCATCGCGGCCAACTACGGTGGCCGCTGGGACCTGCTGGAGGCGATCAAATCGTGGCAAAGTGCGCACCCCGGTGAGTCCGTCAATGGGCTTGATGAAGCCACCCTGAGCACCCACCTCGGCCTGGCCTACGCGCCCGACCCGGATCTGCTCATCCGCACCGGCGGCGAGTCGCGCATCAGTAACTTCATGCTGTGGCAGTTGGCCTACACCGAACTTTTCTTCACCGACACCTTGTGGCCCAGCTTCAACGCAGCCGAACTCGACCGATCCCTGGCCTGGTACAGCACGCGCGAACGCCGCTTTGGCGGCAGCAGCAAGCCGTGATAAACCAATTTCGTTGTGGGCTGGCTGGGCTGTGGGCTTGTCCCCGATCACCGTACAAATAGCCTCGTTTTTACTCGCGCGCTCGAAACGAAGGCTTCAATGTTTCAGTTTACCCCTCGTTTTTTAGCACTTACAGTACATGCTGACACAAAATTTCTAAATTATTCGATCGCCGGGATGAGCAATCGCGGTAAATTTGGCGGCATCTGAGTTTTTTTGGAGGGGTGGGGGGAAACGTCGTTGATGTTCGGGGTGCACCCGACCTTGACGCCAGCCGAGATACCCAAAACTTGTGCGGCCATTGGGCAGGTGGTGGCGGCTGCCAGCGCCTGAACCGCAGGCAGAGAATTCACGGTAGAGGGGACCAACCCGGTACGGCGATAACGCGGGACAACAAGAAATATCAGAAAAGTTTTGCCCGCTGCCGTGGGCCATGCATCAAGGATTAATCATCATCAATAGACTTGCACTGCCGTTGTTAAATCTGTCACGCCCGGCCAAACGATTGGTGGCCATGGCGATGGATGTTTTGTTGTGCGTATTCACCGTTTGGCTGGCCTTGTCTTTGCGCCTGGAGACTTGGGTGGTGGTGCAAGGCGCGCAATGGTTGGCGGTGGGCTTGTCGGTGGCGCTGGCGCTGCCCATTTTTGTCAGCATGGGCTTGTACCGGGCCATTTTTCGGTACGCCGGTGTGGCCGCCTTGACTACCGTGACCAAGGCGGTTTTTATTTACGGCGTGGCCTACTCCACCTTGCTGGCGGTGCTGCATTTGCCGGGAGTGCCGCGCACCCTGGGGCTGCTGCAACCGCTGTTGCTGTTACTCACGGTGGGCGCCTCGCGCGCCCTAGGGCGCTATCTCCTGAGCGGCGAGTACATCAACCGTCTGCAACATCAGTCGGTTAGCAAGGTGTTGATTTATGGGGCGGGCTCGGCCGGGCGCCAATTGGCAAGTGCCATGGCCAATGACCGCAGCATGCGCGCAGTCGGGTTTTTGGATGATGATGACCGCTTGCACGGCCAGGTGCTCAGCGGCTTGTGCATTTACAACCCCGACGATTTGGCTCAATGGGCGGCCAGGCTGGAGGTCAGCGATGTGCTTCTAGCCATGCCCTCAGCGACGCGCCAGCGGCGCAATGAAATTTTGGAACAGATGCGCCATGCCGGCGTGGTGGTGCGCACGCTGCCGGGTTTGATGGATTTGGCACAGGGCCGAGTGCAGGTGAGTGATTTGCTTGATCTCGATATTGATGACCTTTTAGGCCGTGATTCTGTGCCGCCCAATGCGTTGCTGCTCGGAAAGAATATCCGCAACAAGGTGGTTTTGGTGACAGGTGCCGGGGGTTCTATTGGCAGTGAACTGTGCCGCCAGATTGTTCGATCAGGGACCGCCAAGTTGTTGCTGGTGGATATAAGCGAGTTTGCTCTTTACACCATTCACCACGAACTTGTCAAACTGCTGGCCGATGAGGATCAGGCGCAAGTACGACTGCTGCCTTTACTGGCCTCGGTGCGTGACGAAGACCGCATGCGTGAAATTTTGCAGACCTGGAGGCCAAATACCGTCTATCACGCAGCCGCTTACAAACATGTGCCCTTGGTGGAACACAACCCGGCTGAAGGCGTCAAAAACAATGCATTCGGTACCTGGACGGTGGCCCGACTGGCGCTGGAGGCAGGTGTGCGTGATTTTGTGCTGATCAGTACCGACAAGGCCGTGCGACCCACCAACATCATGGGCGCCAGCAAGCGTTTGGCCGAAATGACATTGCAGGCGTTGGCGGCTGCGGCGGCGGCGCAAGGTGCCAGCACCCGCTTTGCGATGGTGCGTTTTGGCAATGTACTGGGCTCCAGTGGCTCGGTGGTGCCTTTGTTTCGCAAGCAGATCAGGGCCAACGGCCCGATTACGCTGACCCACGCCGATATCACCCGTTATTTCATGACGATCCCGGAGGCCGCGCAGTTGGTAATTCAGGCCGGCGCCATGGCCAGCGGCGGCGATGTGTTTGTGCTGGACATGGGCGAGCCGGTGCGCATTATTGACCTTGCGCGTCGCATGGTGGAACTGTCGGGCCTGTCGGTGCGTGATGCGGCCAACCCGGCGGGTGACATCGCTATTGAGATCACCGGCTTGCGCCCGGGTGAAAAGCTCTATGAAGAATTGCTCATTGGTGGCAACCCCATGCTCACCAAGCATCCACGCATCATGAAAGCGCATGAAGAATTCTTGCCTTTGGCAGCCTTGACCGCTCGCTTGCAGGTGCTGGCACAAGCCCTGGATGCAAACGATGTGCCACTGGTGCGCACGCTGCTGCAAGACCTGGTGCCAGGCTACCAACCTGATGACAAGGTGGTGGATTGGGTACATCTGGCACAGGCCGATTTACCTGCGTTTGCGCCTGAAGCGTCTGTCAAGATGGTGTTGGTTGCCAAGCAATAAATCTCGATTTTCTAAAGCACCTGCTCGTGGTAGCCCTGAACGCAGGCCAGCAACACCGCCTTGATAGCCGGCAGGTCCTCGTTGTGGGCCGCTTGTTTCAGCTGATGCAACTGCACTTGCAGCTCGGGCCAGGGCATACAGAACTCAAGCGCCTTCATAATGCGCTGATGCGCTGATGCGCTGATGCGCGGTGGGCGTAGGGTTGTCACTGATCAGCAACTCTTCATAGAGGCTTTCACCCGGCCGCAGCCAGCTCATCGTTCGTTGTTTTTGAATCCGAGTTATTGTCATTGCAGCGCAGTTGTTGGTAGCTGATCGTAGCAGCGCTGACGCGGCACTTCTGACGACCGACTGAACTGCCAGACTTGTCGGCCCTTTACAGTCGTCAAAATCATCAAAGCTTGGCTGCTACACTTTTCAGATATCAACCGACAGCCACAAAAGCAGCGCCCTTCATGACATCTGTCTTCAACTTTACCTTTGTGCCCTGGTTTCGCTCAGTGGCACCTTACATCCATAAATTCCGCCACCAGACCTTTGTCGTCGGCATAGCGGGTGAAGCGATTGCTGCGGGCAAGTTGCAACACCTGGCGCAAGACCTGGCAATGATCCAGAGTATGGGCGTCAAAATCGTGCTGGTGCATGGCTTTCGGCCCCAGGTGAACGAGCAACTCAAGGCCAAGGGCCATTCAGCGCGCTATTCCCACGGAATTCGCATCACTGACGAGGTGTCGCTGGACTGCGCACAAGAGGCCGCCGGCCAGTTGCGCTACGAGATTGAGGCCGCATTCAGCCAGGGCCTTCCCAACACGCCGATGGCAGGCGCCACCGTTCGCGTGATTTCAGGCAATTTCCTCACGGCCAGGCCGGTTGGCATTGTCGATGGGGTGGACTTTCAACACTCGGGTGTGGTGCGCAAAATCGACACCGCTGGGATCATGCGCTCGCTCGACATGGGTGCGCTGGTGTTGATGTCGCCGTTTGGCTTTTCGCCCACCGGCGAGGCGTTTAACCTGACCATGGAAGAAGTTGCCACCTCGGTGGCAGTGGCCCTGCAGGCCGACAAGCTGATCTTTGTCACCGAAATTGCCGGTATCCCCACGGATGTGCAACAGCCGGTCAGTGAAGACAACCCGATTGACACGGAGTTGCCGCTCGCCACAGCCGAAAAACTGTTGGCCCAATTGCCTGCAGCCAACCAGCCCACCGATACCGCGTTTTACCTGCAGCACTGCGTCAAGGCGTGCAAGAACGGGGTCGAGCGCAGCCACATCATCCCGTTTGCTGTGGATGGCTCCATTTTGCTGGAGGTGTACGTGCACGACGGCATTGGCACCATGGTGGTGGACGAAAAGCTGGAGAGCCTGCGCGAAGCCACGGTGGACGATGTGGGTGGCATCCTGCAACTGATTGAGCCGTTTGAGAAAGACGGCACGTTGGTCAAACGCAGCCGCACCGAGATCGAGCGTGATGTGGGCAACTACACGGTGATTGAGCACGACGGCGTGATTTTTTCCTGCGCTGCGCTTTACCCCTACCCGGAAGCGCGTACCGGCGAAATGGCAGCCCTGACGGTGTCGCCCCAGGTGCAAGGAGAAGGCGATGGCGAACGCGTTCTCAAACGAATTGAGCAACGCGCCAGAGTGACCGGGTTAGAGAGTATTTTCGTGCTGACCACGCGCACAACGCACTGGTTCCTCAAACGCGGCTTTGTATTGGTCGACCCGGAGTGGCTGCCGGAAGCGCGCAAGCGCAAATACAACTGGGACCGCAAAAGCCAGGTCCTGGTAAAAAAACTGACCAAGGTTTGAGGGTGGGGCGTTGGTATCAGGCCGTGCGGTGACGCGATAGGCGCCAGATCAGCGCCACGGACAGCAGGGCAATCAGACTGAACACAGCAAATGACCAGTTGGCAATGGTGCCCCCCAAAAAGAGCCAATCGACCTTGCTGCAGTCGCCACTGCCCTTGAAGATCATGGGAATGGCGCGCTGTAGCGGAAAGGTCTCGATCATTCCGTAAAAGTCACGGCCACAGCTAGACACCTCAGGTGGATACCACTGCAACCAGCTTTGCCGGGCAGCCACGTAGGCACCAAAGCCGCTGGCGACCAACATTAGAAAAGTGCCACCAATATTCAAACTTTTTCGACTGCTAGCCCCCGTCAATGCTGCGATTAAAGCTACTAAAACGAGAGCGTAACGTTGAACGATACACATCGGACAGGGCTCCAGGCCCACGACATGCTGCAAATACTGGCCAAACGCCAGCATGCCAATGCTCGCCAGACAGACGAGCGCAAGAATGCGGCGAGGAGAATTATCCAACCAGTCGTTCAAAAGCGGAAAGCTCATCACGGTCCTTCAAGGAGTGAATCATGGGCGAAACGCCCGAAGATTTGGGCCGGCTCAAGGAAATAAGTTCCTACGTCCCTGCAAATCCGTCTGCACTCAGACGATCAACCCGCCGCAGCCTCGTCCGCTGCCTTGCAGGACGGTGAGCACACCGCCTGGGACTTGCCAAGTATTTTGCGCGTGACCATCTGCGAGCGAGCACGATGCTTGCCACACAGGAAGCACGACATGGTCGCGGCCCCGAACGACGTCGCCGCCGTGAAGGGAGAACCCGATACTTTGGATTTGTAACGCAGGCCATCGGCCAGCATTTTGGTTTTTGTGTCTGCTTTTGCCATAGCTTGTATTTTACTTCAGTGTCAGAAGGCGCGGTAACTCACTCCCTGATTCAGACCAGACAAAGGCAACGGCCTCTAAAAGCTTGCTAAAGTCGCGGCTTCGTCAAAAATTCAGAAAAAGGCTCAAATGGCACGCACTGTGAACTGCATCAAACTTGGCAAGGAAGCCGAAGGTCTGGATTTCCCCCCCTACCCTGGCGAGTTGGGTAAGCGTATCTGGGAAAGTGTCAGCAAGCAGGCCTGGGCCGACTGGTTGAAGCACCAAACCATGTTGGTTAATGAAAACCGCCTTAATCTGGCGGACGCCCGGGCGCGTCAGTACTTGGCGCGCCAGATGGAAAACCACTTTTTTGGTAGCGGCGCCGATGCCGCCCAGGGTTACGTACCGCCCAGCCCTTGAAGCGGGTTGCGCAGGGCTGAACTCATGGTGGCCAGTTGCCTGAAAGCGTGCGGTCTTCCCCAGGCTTGGCGCGGGCAAGACGCCTGGCGCGTCCTGGAAACCCATTTTGCCGATGGGTTCAACTTTCTGAACACCTGGCGGGCTTGGCGCAACGATCCGCTCAGGCCCAGAATGCTGCACTTTGTTGCAGTGACCACCACACCACCGGGCATCGATGAATTGCTGGCCGGTAAGGAGTCATGCCCTGAACATCTGCTGCTGGCCAATGCGTTGGCGCTGCAGTGGTCGGGTCTGTTGCCTGGTTTTCACCGGCTGGCCTTCGAGGGTGGTCATGTCTTGTTGACACTGTGCGTGGGCGACTTGACCGCGATGTTGCGAGCGCAGCAGTTTGTCGCTGATGCGGTTTACCTTGTTGCGCAGCCGGCCGACGGACCCCACCGCACCGCAAACTCAAACTGGAATGTCTGGACCGCCAAAGCATTGGCACGCTGCTGTCGACGCGGCACGACGCTGGCAGGCGTCCTTGAGGTAGATCACTTGTGCACCGATTTGACGCAGTGCGGGTTCGAGATAGTGTCTGACCCGCCTAGCGTGCGAGCAACATCCGTCAAGGCAGCGCTGCGCGCACGCTTCAATCCACGCTGGCCGATCAAAAACACCCGTAGGTCATTGCCAGGGCGTGCCATGTCAATTGACAACTGTGCCGTCGTTGGTGCGGGCCTTGCAGGAGCCAGCGTGGCCGCATCCCTGGCGCGGCGCGGCTGGCAAGTTCAGGTATTGGACCAAGCGCAGGCGCCAGCTGCTGGCGCGTCGGGCTTGCCGGTAGGCCTTTTGGTACCCCATGTATCTACTGACGACTGTGTACTCTCGCGTCTGTCGCGCAGCGGCGTGCGGCTTATGCTGCAACAAGCGCGAAGCCTTTTGCGGCAAGGACAAGACTGGGAGCCCACTGGCACCCTGGAGCGCCAACTGGACCGCTCGCCGGGCCCGCCCGACATCTGGCACCCGCAAGCCGCCTGGCTTAAACCTGCCCAACTGGTGCGAGCCTGGTTGGCGCAACCCGGAATTACTTTTCAGGGTGGCGCCACAGTAGCCTCGCTTCGTCAATGTGGGGATGCATGGGAGTTGCTGGACCGCCAAGGCAATATCCTGCACTGTGCCAAACGGGTGGTTTTCGCCAACGCGGGAGGAGCCACTGCGCTGCTTAAATCGGTGCAAGTCGACCTGCCGGCCCTGGGGGTTTGCGTCAACCAATTTCCTGACATGCGGGGCGTGCGGGGCCAAGTATCGTGGGCCATGCACAAGGCGTTGCCGAACGCGGCATTCCCGGCCTGTCCGGTCAATGGCGCGGGCAGCATCGTGCCTTGCGTGCCGATAGAGACGAGCGACGTCCAGGGCATTGCCTGGTTTGTCGGCGCCACTTACCAGCCAGAGGGTCAGCCAGCCCTGTCGGACCAAACAAATCATGCAGCCAACCTGGCGCGCCTGCACAAGCTGAGCCCTAAATTGGGGCAAGCACTGGCGGGACAGTTTACCGTCGACGCTGTCAACACCTGGAAGGACACGCGCTGCGTCACCCCTGACAGGTTGCCCGCCGTGGGCCCACTGGAACCCACTGAGCACCCAACCCTGTGGCTGTGTGCAGGCATGGGATCCAGAGGTTTGAGCTTTTCAGTGCTTTGCGCCGAGGTATTGGCGGCACGCTGGAGCGGCGAGCCACTGCCGCTTGACTCAGGGCTGGCCCGCGCACTCGATGCAAGACGTGGCACGGCCTTTGATCAAATTCGGCTTGACAGATCGCTTGAACTGCCCGTATCCTGCGCGCCATGAGAATCGCCCCCTTCCTTGCCTTCCTGATTGCTTTTTTGTTTGCCGCCAGTGCGCAGGCCAGTCCATCAGGGACGAGTGATGACCTTAATGAATTTTTACTCGCCAAGGGTGTAGTTGCGCGCATAGATCAAGTACGACAGTCAGTCGGCTTGAAGGCCTCTGAATTGGTCTTCACGTCCATGGGTTTTCTGGGTGTACCCTACCGGCGCGGTGGTAACACGGCAGAAACCGGCTTTGACTGCAGCGGTTTTGTACGCGCCATGTATCAGCAAACAGTTGGATTGATCTTGCCGCGAAAAGCGGAGCAGCAGGCAGCAGCCACCCAAAAAATTGAACGCACCGACCTGCAGCCCGGTGACTTGGTGTTCTTCAACACCATGCGCCGCGCCTTCAGCCACGTTGGCATTTACATTGGTGAAGGGAAATTCATCCACTCCCCCAAACCAGGCTCTCAAGTCCGCGTGGAAGACATGGGTTTGGCCTACTGGACCCATCGCTTTGATGGCGCTCGTCGCGTGCAAACTGCATTGCCGCAGACGCCAGCGCTCGAGGCCCTGTCGCCGGCCGAACTCACTTTGCGCTGAGGAAGTCATTTCCTGGGAGGTCGGGCCAAGCGACCACTGAGACAAAGTCACGTCCGTGACCATGGCCTGTCAAGGCGCTGAAATCGTCCGGTAAATTATGTCATTTAAAAAACCTCCTAAGCTCGGCGAGCCTGAGCGTCCGTATCGACAGCGCTGAACTTCCAGATAAAGCCCTGTGCAAACCTGACACGCCCGATGACCCTTTCTTCCCCAAAAATTTCCACATCGCAGATGCTGCTGTGCGGCGCTGCCATCGTGACCTTGTCCATGGGCATACGACACGGTTTTGGCCTGTGGCTGCAACCGATCACGCAAAGCCAGAACTGGAGTCGCGAAACCTTTGCCTTCGCCATTGCCATCCAGAATCTGGTCTGGGGCTTCACGGGCATTTTTGCTGGCATGTTGGCCGACCGCTTTGGGGCGTTCAAGGTCATTGTGGCAGGATCTTTGTTGTATGCATTGGGTCTGGTGGGCATGGCAACTGCCACCACACCGCTGCTGTTCGCCATGACTGCGGGCGTGTTGATTGGCATGGCGCAGGCGGGCACCACATACGCCGTCATTTATGGCGTTATTGGCCGCAACATTCCGCCCCATAAGCGATCCTGGGCCATGGGGGTCGCGGCGGCGGCGGGATCATTCGGGCAGTTCTTGATGGTGCCGACCGAGGGCTTCCTCATCAACACCTGGGGTTGGCAGGCTGCCTTATTGGTGCTGGGTGCAGCCTCGCTGATGATGATACCGTTGGCCTGGGGTCTGCACGAGCCAGGTTTGACTGCCAGTTTTGTCACTCGTCGTGAACAAAGTGTTTTGCATGCGCTCAAAGAAGCCTTCAAGTACCCGAGCTTCCAATTGCTGATGGCCGGCTATTTTGTTTGCGGCTTCCAGGTGGTGTTCATCGGAGTGCACATGCCGAGCTATTTGCGCGACAAAGGTCTGTCGCCCCAGGTGGCCGGCTATGCACTGGCGTTGATTGGTTTGTTCAATGTCTTTGGCACCTATGCCGCCGGGGTGTTGGGGCAGCGGATGCAGAAAAAGAACATCCTGGCGTTCATTTACCTGGCACGGGCAGTTGCCATCAGCGTGTTTCTGTGGCTTCCACTGACGCCCTTGAGCGTCTACATTTTTTCCAGTGTCATGGGGCTGCTGTGGCTCTCTACGGTACCGCCGACCAATGCTGCGGTGGCGCAAATTTTTGGCGTGGCACACTTGTCCATGCTGAGCGGCTTCGTTTTTTTTAGCCACCAAATCGGCTCCTTCATGGGCGTGTGGCTAGGTGGCTATTTGTATGACCACACCGGTAGCTATGATCTGGTCTGGTACATCGCCATCGGATTAGGCGTGTTGGCAGCCTTGCTCAATCTGCCGATCAAGGAAGCCTCTATTGTTCGCGACCCAGCCCTGCAGGGCACATAGAGCGTTATGAGACTTGGTCGCAAAGTATTGATCTACGTCGGCGCCTTGTGCGTGCTGTTGCTTGTGTTTAGCCTGTATACGCATCCTGACTTCTTGGTGACCTTGGCGAATCAGGTTTGGGCCTGCTTTTGAAAATATCGCCTATCTTGGATATAACATCAACCGCTACGGCGCATGGTAAGGGGTCCGCGTCAAGTTGGGTCAGACGCTGGTCTCATCTGGTTCCGAGCCATGGCTCGGTACTGGACATAGCGTGCGGACAAGGCCGTCACATGCAATGGTTTTCAAAGCAAGGTCACGCGGTGACCGGGCTTGATCGTGCGTCTGATGCCCTTGAGGCAGCAGGCCGCTTTGGCGAGGCCGTGCGGGCTGATATCGAGAACGCACCCTGGCCGCTGATGCAAAGTGGCCAGGCACGTCAATTTGACGCGGTGATTGTCACCAACTATTTATGGCGACCGCTGTTCGAGATCATGATCCAGAGCCTCTCGCCCGATGGCGTGCTGATCTATGAGACCTTTGCCCAAGGGCATGAAACCGTGGGCAAGCCCTCTAACCCTGATTTTCTTCTGCGGCCGAATGAGTTGCTCACAGCGTTCAGGAGCCTGCACATCGTGGCTTTTGAAGATGGATTTTTGGATCACCCGCCTCGCTTCGTGCAACGCATTGCCGCAGTGCGGCCCGATTTAAGCGATCAGCCCCGCCAGACACCGGCGCGTTACACGCTCTAGGTAGAATGCACGTTTACTGTTTACTACCCCTCTGACATGACACCTTCAACCAGCCAAATCACCGGCAGCATAGTGGCACTTGTCACCCCCATGCTTGATGACGGCAGTGTGGACTACCCCACCCTGCGCAAACTGATCGACTGGCACATCTTGGAGGGCACTGACTGCATTGGTGTGGTCGGAACCACGGGTGAGTCCCCCACAGTCAATGTGCAGGAGCACTGTGAAATCATCCGTGTTGCGGTAGAGCAGGCCGCGGGGCGTGTACCCATCATGGCCGGCTGCGGCGCCAACTGCACCGCCGAGGCGATCGAGCTGACCCAGTTTGCGAAAAAGGTTGGCGCAGATTGCCAGTTGCAGGTGGTGCCCTACTACAACAAGCCGACCCAGGAAGGTCAGTATCTGCACTTCAAAGCGATTGCTGAAGCGGTTGACCTGCCGATGATTCTCTACAACGTACCGGGCCGGACTGTCGCAGACATGGCGCACGATACGGTGTTGCGGCTGGCGCAGGTGCCCGGCATCGTCGGCATCAAGGAAGCCACCGGTCAGATTGACCGGGCGCAGTGGTTGATTCGTGAAGCCCCCAAAGGTTTTGCCGTTTTTTCCGGCGATGATGCAACCGCGGTGGCCCTGATGCTATGTGGCGGCCAGGGCAACATCAGCGTCACGGCCAATCTTGCACCCCGACTCATGCACGAACTATGCGTGGCGGCAATAGCAGGCGATACAAAGCGCGCAATGGAAATTCAGTTCAAATTGCTGCCTTTGCATAAGAACCTTTTTATCGAGGCCAACCCAATCCCTGTCAAGTGGGCGGTAGCGCGACTCAAACTGTGCGGTGGCACCCTGCGTCTGCCCATGACGCCACTAACTTCAACCAACGAAGCGGCGCTCGAGGGCGCTTTGCGCGCCAGCGGTTTGCTTTGATCAACCTGGCTGGTCTTTATTTATCACCTTTGGGAACCTATTTGTGAATCATTTTTCCAGACTCTCACTCTTAAGCCTTTCACTGACCCTGGCAGCATGTTCGGTGCTTGATGGAGACAAAATTGACTATAAAAGCGCGAGCAAAAAAGGCACGTCGCTTGAAGTGCCGCCTGACTTGACCCAACTCTCGCGCGAGACCCGCTACGCAGTGCCTGGTTCCGCCGTTTCGGCGTCAAGCTTCCAACTGGGACAGGTAAGCCAAACGGTACCGACCGCAACCGCAAGCACGACGATGGGTGACGTGCGTATCGAACGGGCCGGTAATCAGCGCTGGCTGGTCATCAACCGGCCCGCCGACTTACTTTGGGAACCCGTACGCGACTTCTGGCAAGAAAATGGTTTCTTGCTAGCCATGGACCAGGCGAACCTGGGCATCATGGAGACCGACTGGGCCGAAAACCGGGCCAAAATTCCACAAGACTTCATTCGCAACACGCTGGGCAAAGTGCTTGACTCCCTGTATTCAACCGGCGAGCGTGATAAATTTCGCACCCGTCTGGAACGCAATGCAAGTGGTGGCACCGACATTTTCATCAGTCATCGGGGCATGATTGAGGTCTACAACAGCAACGATAAGGATTCGACTGTATGGCAACCCCGCCCCGCTGATCCTGAGCTTGAAGCCGAATTCTTGCGCCGGCTCATGGTCAAGTTGGGGGTAAGCCAAGAGCAGTCCAAGGCACTGTTGGCTGCGGGCGCCAACCCAAGCAGTTCGCGCGCCACGGCGATCAATGGACAACCCGTGGTGCAAATTGACGACGGTTTTGACCGCGCTTGGCGCCGTGTAGGCTTGTCGCTCGACCGGACCGGGTTCACGGTAGAGGACCGTGATCGCGCCAAAGGCATTTACTTTGTTCGCTATGTCGCACCTTCAGCCGACAAAGCGGAGCCAGGCTTCCTGGGCAAGCTCTTTGGCGGCTCGAAAGCCGCTGAGGGGCCCTTGAAATACCGCATTGCGGTCGTTAGCCAAGGAACATCAACCACGGTGTCGGTGCTTGACGCCAACGGGAGACCCGATACCTCTGCCAACGCCCAACGGATCGTGAACGTCATCGCGGCTGACCTCAAGTAAAAGCAGCGCCGCAGGATCACCCCGCGATTCGATCAAGAATCCAGCCTGCGGCACATTGACCAAAAGTGGCAGTCACGCTGACCACTGAGCCATAGCCGTGGCAATTGAGCGTGCCATCGCCCTCAACCGCACAAAATGCGTCAGGGGCTTTCACCGCCTCTCGGCTGAAAACACAGGCAACCCCCATTTTTTTACCTTCACGCGGCGCATCGTGCGCCTTACGCAAACGATAGCGCAACTGGGCCAGCAAAGGATCATGGGTGGTGTGCGTGAGATCATCAATATCAACCAGATGGGCTTGCCGTTTGCCACCGGCCGCACCGACCGAGATAAAGAGCGTCTGGGTGGCTCGCGCCCAAACAGCCATTTCCGTCTTCGCTTTCACCTGATCACAGGCATCAATGACGGCCGTGACGCTCTGGGGCAAAAGATCGGGCCAGTTACCCGGCGCCACGAATTCCTCGATACACGTGACTTGACACGCTGGATTGAAAGAATGAATACGATCGCGCATCGCCAGCACCTTGGCCTGCCCCAAGCTTGCTTCGACGGCGTGTATTTGACGGTTGATGTTGGATTCGGACACATGGTCGAGATCGATCAGGGTTAATTGCCCGACCCCGCTGCGCGCCAGCGCCTCGGCAGCCCAAGAGCCGACGCCACCAATACCCACCACGGCCACGTGCGCGTCAGCGATGCATTGCGCACCGGAAACACCGTAAAGACGCGCCAATCCGGAGAAGCGCCGATCCATCGTCATGCCACAGCCTGCAATCGGTCGCAACGCACTACTTGAGCCGCGGCAGTCTCTCTTTGGCAGCCATGGCCGCCTCTGATTGCGGATAGGCCTTGATCAGATCGTCCAGTGTCTTGCGGGCACCGCGCGTGTCCTTGAGTTCAATCTGGCAGTTGGCGATGGACAACACCGCCTCGGGCGCCCGAACATGGGCGGGCTCCCTGGCAATCAGGGCGCGGAAGTTGATCATTGCCTCTTTGTAGTCGCGGGTCGCATACTGTGCGTTGCCAAGCCAAAACAATGCTGGCGGCGCATAACCCGTTGCAGGGTAACGCTTGAGAAACTCCAGGAAGACGCTTTGTGCGGCAGGAAAATCGCCTCGTCTGAAGACCGCCAAAGCCGCCTCAAAGTCACGCTTCTCGGCCGGCTCCGCCATGAATTCCCGGCCATCCACAGTGACCTTGGTGGGTTCGAACTGGCGCAAACGATCATTCACGCCCTGCTCGGTGTCCTTTTGCTGACGCTGCAACTCCGCAACATCTCGCACCAACTGTTCATTTGAGCCGCGCAGCGTTGCCATTTCTGCGCGCAAGGTTTCAATTTGACTTTGCAGGTCAAGCAAACTGCGTCGAAACGACGCGGTGTCTTCATTAAGGCGGCCTACACCTTGTGCGGACTCCACGCGCACCGCTTCAATACGCTGGCGCAGATCCAGAATGGCCCTTCGCGCTTCCTCGTCATCAAACAAGCCAGCACTGGCGACTGCAGCGCCCAAGCCGAGTAAGAGAAACGCGGCAACACGACGAACTATTTTCACGGCATCCGCTTTCATCATTGTTACTTGTATCTAATTTCCGCACGCCGGTTTTGTGCCAAGGCAGCTTCGTCACCCCCCTGCACGGCGGGCTTTTCCTTGCCGAAACTGACCGCTTCAATCTGGTCATCAACAACACCGAGTAAGCCCAGCGCACTACGTACCGCCTCGGCCCGCTTCTGCCCCAACGCCAAGTTGTATTCGCGCCCACCGCGCTCGTCGGTATGACCCTCAATCGCCACTCTGCGCCCCTTGTCAGCCTTCAGATAGCGTGCATGAAGTTCAATTACAGACTGGAACTCCGGCTTGATCACATAGCTGTCGTAGTCAAAATAGATCACTCGCGCACGCCCGACATTCGCCGCATCCTGCGATGACGCACCGACATCCACCCGGGTCACATCGCCTTCACCAACCGCACTGCCGGAACCGCCAGCGCCAGATGGCAGCACCGACGTCCCGGTTTGATCTACAACCGGCACTTCGTCAAGATTTGTGGTCGAGCCACAGCCCGCCAACACGGCGGTCAACGCGAGAATCAAATAAATACGTTTCATCAAAAATTACCCCATTAAATCTATTGCTTCTGGAACGGACCCCAGTCCGGTTCACGGATGTCACCATTTTGGCCGGCCAGACGAGCCTTGATTTTACCGTCCAGTGTCGTCGTCAGGAGTGACTCTTTCCCCTGACTCTGGGTGGCGTAAACAATCAGCCGACTGTTTGGTGCGAAACTGGGACTCTCATCAGCGTTGGTGTCAGTAATCGCGTTCACTGTACCGCTGGCAAGTTCCATCACATGCAGTCTGAAGGCGCCACTCACTCGGGAAATATAGGCCAGCCAGCGACCGTCGGGACTGACAGCAGGCGAAATGTTGTAGGTGCCGGTAAAAGTCACACGCTCAGCGGCGCCCCCCGCTGCTGGCATCTTGTAGATTTGCGGCGAGCCGCCACGGTCACTGACGAAAAAAAGACTCTTGCCGTCAGGCGTATACAACGGCTCGGTGTCGATGCTGCTGTTTTGTGCCAGCCTGCGCGGCTGGCCACCACCAGCATCAATGGAATACAACTGCGAACCCCCGTCGCGACTCAGTGTTACAGCCAATGTACGACCGTCAGGCGACCAGGTAGGCGCACTGTTAGAGCCCCTGAAATTGGCAATCAGGCGGCGCTTGCCGGTGGCCACATCGTGGGTGTAGACAACCGGCTTGCGCGACTCAAACGACACGTAGGCGATTTGAGTCCCGTTCGGAGACCAAGCCGGCGAAATGATCGGCTCGGGACTGGCCAACGCCGACTGTGGATTTTCACCATCGGCATCTGCTACCCAAAGCTGATAACGCTGAGCCGCCTTTGTGACATAGGTGATGCGGGTTGAAAAGGCGCCCTTGTCACCGGTTAATTTTTCATAGATGAAATCGGAGATGCGATGCGCCGAAAGCCGTAAATCAGCCTGGGTGACTGCGTAGCTCTGCCCCCCGAGATCTTGCCCGCGCACAACATCCCATAAGCGAAAGCGCACATCGTAGCGGCCATCAGCGAGTCGACTTACGCTGCCCGTCACCAGCGAGTCAGCCCCCTTTTGCCGCCATAGCGCCACATCGGGACGAACACCCTCGTCGAGTGCAAATCCTGCCGTATCAACGCCGCGAAATTGCCCGCTGCGTTCCAGGTCAGCCAGCACAATGTCAGCGATCTTCTGCGGCGCCGTATCTTGACCACGAAAGGCCGAGATGGCGATCGGCAATTGGGTCAGGCCTACGCCGGAGACTTCGACGCGGAATTGGGCGTGAGCTGTTACACCGGTGACCAGTATCAGCCCAACCCACACAAAGCGAAAGAGTTCACGAAGACGGTCAAGCAGGTGAAATATCATTTTTATTGATTCAGGCAATACAAAGCAACAGGGAAGGGCCAGCTAAAAGCCACGCCCCCCTGCATGTTACACATCAAAAAACGATGGCACACCCAGACAGACGAAATAGCTGTAAAAAAATGCTACCACGCAACTGAACTCACCGAGGCAAAGGTGTGATGAGTACAATCACGCCGCGTAACTGAAGGTGTCAAAATTTACTGCAAACCAAACATGTCACGATACCTAGATAAATGAGCTTTGAAATTATTTCCGTATGAGTCACTGTTCACTTATTCATTTTCCATGAAATTAATTTCAGAGTGCGAGTCAAAGTAAAGCAACCAAAATTTGAAAACATTTGCAACAGGGTCAGCGTCAAAATCTCAAAAATATTCAGTGACAATATCCTTCAGACTGCCTTTTCATTAATTTAGATACATATCGAAACGACTACTTAAATTAGCACATAAAAGAAATCCTGACATGCGTCTCGAATCAATTCAGGCAATCAACTTTAGTTCGCTCTGGATTGACTTTTATGGAGAAACAATGTCACTGCAAAATTGTAAGTTTATATTATTATCATAATTTTCAATACTCAAACAACAAGACCGGCTACTCCCGTTTTACGAACGAACACAATCAATAACCATTGAAATCCAGGGTCGATAGCAGATGACAAACATACTCCGAGGCAGGCGGCTCCGTCTCTGTGCTGATGGCGATACAGAAGCCTCGACGGCCGATACAGTGGTGCCGGGTCGCGCCCACGTTGATGCCTTATGACTCCAGTCACATCATCAGCAGCCACAGCGTCACTAAGGCAAAGACTTTCTCGTTTGATCCCTTATTTCGGCCGTTCGCGATGGCTATGGGTGATCGCAGCACTGACCACGGTAATCGGAGCAGCCACCGAGCCCGCCATTCCCTACCTATTGAAGCGCCTGGTAGACGATGGTTTTCGTGACAATGGACTGGCACTTTGGATGGTACCCGCAGTCCTTATCAGTCTCTTTGCGGTCCGTGGGCTGAGTGGTTTTTTGGCACAAATTGCCCTGACCCGCATCGCCAACAATGGAATTTTTCTATTGCGACAGGGCATGTTTGATCGTATTCAGACGGCCGAATTGAGCCTATTCTCAAAACAGTCAACCAGTACGCTCGCCAATACCGTGGTGTATGAGGTCCAACAGGGCTCCAATCAATTGGTTTACGCCTTGCTGGGCGTGACCAAAGACAGTCTCACCTTGCTCGCCATGCTGGGTTATCTTTTCGTCCAGAACTGGAAGCTTACTTTGATCGTACTGATCTTATTTCCAGCCGTGGCACTGGTCATGAAATTCTTGTCTCGGCGTCTGTACAAAATCACCAAAGCCAGCCAGACGGCGACTGACCATTTAGCCTATGTGGTTGAAGAGAATGTTTTGGCCCATAAGACCATTCGTTTGCACGGGGCGCAAAGCGCGCAAAGCGAGCGTTTTCAACGGTTCAGCCAAGCACTTCGTCAACTGGCTATGAAATCTACTGTGGCTTCGGCGGCCATGACGCCGCTGACGCAGATGCTGAGTGCCGTTGCCTTGTCTGCGGTGGTCACGATTGCGCTCTGGCAGAGCAGCAGCACCGGGACCAGCATCGGCAGTTTCGTCTCCTTTGTCACCGGCATGCTGATGCTGTTGGCACCCATCAAACATTTGGCCGAGGTGGCGAACCCAATTACCCGGGGCCTGGCAGCAATTGAGCGTGGGCTGGACCTAATTAATCAAATCGACAGCGAACCCAGTGGCACGGTTACGGTGCCGCGTGCCAAAGGACACTTAGTGTTCGCCTCGGTCACTTTGAAATATTCGGTTGACGCAGCGCCAGCTCTGGACCGGGTGACACTGGACATCGCACCAGGCGAAATCGTGGCTTTTGTCGGCCCGTCTGGCTCTGGCAAAACCAGTCTGATGAACCTGTTGCCACGTTTTGTTTTGCCCACCGAGGGACAAGTGATGTTGGATGGCATTGCGACTGCCGATTGGCAACTGGCATCGCTGCGCCAGCAGTTCGCCATGGTGAGCCAAGATGTGGTGATGTTAAACGACAGCATCGCAGTCAACGTCGCCCTGGGACAGCCCATGGACCGCGAAAGAGTCGCACAATGCCTGCAGGCGGCAAATCTGGCGGATTACGTCGCTAGCCTACCCAAGGGCTTGGACACCTGGGTCGGGCACAACGCGACGCAATTATCTGGCGGGCAACGGCAACGACTGGCGATTGCCCGGGCGCTGTACAAAGATGCGCCAATCCTTATTTTGGACGAAGCAACTTCCGCCCTGGACAATGAGTCCGAGCGATTGGTGCAAGAAGCGCTGCAACACCTGATGGCCGGTCGCACCACCTTGATCGTGGCGCACCGCATCTCCACCATTGAGCATGCTGACCGCATCGTGGTGATGTCGAGTGGCCAGATCGCGGAGCAGGGATCGCACGCAGAATTAATGATTCAAAAAGGGCTGTACTCGCGCTTGCACCGGCTGGGTTTTGGCAGACAAAGCGCCTCCGATGATGGACTCGCAACAAATTGATCCGCAGGCGTTGCAGCTTTTCACCGAAACACTCCCGGCACCGGTTCAAAATTGGCTTATCACAGAGGCCGAATCAGAATTCACGCCGAGCCAAGATTACAACAACACAATATCGTACTGCTCTTGCCCCATCGCACTCTCGCTCTGCAGCGACACCGGCTTGCCAATGAACTCACTCAGGCCCGCCAGGTGCTGGCTTTCTTCATCGAGAAAAAGCTCAATCACCTTGGGTGAAGCGATCACGCGAAATTCGCGCGGATTGAACTGGCGTGCCTCGCGCAGAATTTCACGAAAAATGTTGTAAGCCACGGTGCGCGCCGTTTTAACGATGCCCTTGCCTTCGCAGGTGGGGCACGCCTCGCACAGCATATGCGCCAGCGATTCACGGGTACGTTTGCGCGTCATCTCGACCAGCCCGAGCTGCGAGAACCCGCCAGCCATGGTCTTGACGCGGTCATGTGACAGTTGTTTGCGAATTTCTGACAGCACCGCCTCGCGATGGTCTTCGCGCACCATGTCAATGAAATCCACGATGATGATGCCGCCCAGATTGCGCAGCCGCAGCTGCCGAGCAATCGCCTGCGCGGCTTCCAGGTTGGTCTTGAAAATGGTCTCGTCAAAATTGCGAGCGCCGACAAAACCACCGGTATTCACATCCACCGTGGTCAAGGCTTCGGTCTGGTCCACAACCAAATAACCGCCCGACTTCAGATCCACTCGGCGCCCCAGCGCCTTGGCGATTTCTTCGTCAATCGCAGACAGGTCAAAGATGGGGCGCTCCCCCTTGTAGTGCTGCAACTTGCCGGCGGCAGCGGGCATGAACTCAAGACCAAAGGCTCTCAAGGCTTCAAACTGTTCCCGTGAATCAACCTTGATGCTTTGGGTGTTGTCACCCACCAGGTCTCGCAACACACGCTGCAACAAATTCAAATCCTGGTGCAACAGAGACAACGGCGGCAACCGCACCGAAGCCGATTTGATGCGGGCCCAGGCTTTGCGCAAATAGCCAATATCTTCGGACAGCTCCAGGTCAGACGCGTCTTCTGCGTTGGTGCGCAAAATGAAACCGCCACCCTCCGAGCCCACCAGCTGTTGCAAGCGCGCGCGCAGTTCGTCCCGCTGGCTCTGCGGGATTTTTTGCGACACGCCCACATGGTCATCCTGTGGCAAAAAAACCAGCATGCGCCCGGCAATGCTGATCTGCGTCGACAAACGCGCGCCTTTGGTGCCAATTGGGTCCTTGATGACTTGCACCATTAGCGCTTGTCCCTCAAAAACCTGTTTTTCAATCGGGATTTGTGGCTGCGTGTTGCGCAGCAGGCTCGGTGGCTCACCATCGGGTTGGCGATGCCAGACGTCGGCCACATGCAAAAATGCCGCGCGCTCCAGCCCGATGTCGATGAACGCCGACTGCATGCCAGGCAGCACGCGCGCCACCTTGCCCAGGTAAACATTGCCCACCAGGCCGCGCTCCAGCGTGCGCTCAACGTGCAGCTCCTGAAGTGCGCCGTTTTCAACAATCGCCACCCGCGTCTCCTGCGGCGACCAGTTGATCAGAATGTCTTCTTGCATGGTGGGCCTGTTTAAATCTTGAAGCCGAATGACTGCAGCAACTGCGCCGTCTCGAACATCGGTAGCCCCATGATGCCCGAATAGCTGCCACTCATGTGCGAAATCAACGCCGCCGCCCTGCCCTGCACGGCGTAGGCACCGGCCTTGCCCATGGGCTCGCCGGTTGCGACATAAGCTTGAATCTGACGTGCGCTCATAGCCGCGAAGGTGACGCGCGATTCGCTCACAACTTGCTCACGTTTGCGGGCCGTGCCCAATGCCACCGCTGTCAAGACCCGGTGCGTCGTATCAGAGAGTTCTGTCAACATGCGGATGGCGTCCAAGGCATCGGCCGGTTTGCCAAAGATGCGACGACCCAGCGCCACCGTGGTGTCCGAGCAAAGTACCGGCGCTCGCGGCAAGCCCCGGCGTTTGAGTCGTTGCAGCGCCGTGTCGAGCTTGAGTTGCGTCACACGTTTGACATAGGCGGCGGGTGCCTCGTTTGGCAGCACCGCTTCCAGCGCTTCGGCGTCTTCTTCAACACCGGGCAAGAGCAACTCATGTCGCACACCCAACTGCGCGAGCAACTGGCTGCGCCTCGGGCTTTGGGATGCGAGGTAGATAAATTTACTCACGTCAAAGACCTTGAAATACTACTCGCGATGGTAAGGATGGTTGGCATTGATCGACCAGGCTCGGTACAACTGCTCGATCAGCACCACTCGCACCATGGCGTGCGGCAGCGTCAGGTCAGACAGGCGGATGCGCTCATGCGCCGCCTGCTTGAACGCCGGGTCCAGCCCATCGGGCCCGCCAATGACCAGCGCCACATCGTCACTCTCCAACTGCCAGCTTTGCAGCTTGGCCGCCAGCGCCATCGTGGTCAACCCCGTGCCGCGCTCGTCGAGCACCACGATGCGGCAGCCTTTGGGCAATGCCGCCTCGATGCGCCCCCGTTCAGCGGTGCACAGCGCCTCAACTGTCTTGGAACCACGCGTCTCGGTCTTGACGGCTTTGAGTTCAACCTTGATTTCATGGGAAAAGCGCTTGGCGTAATCATCCCACGCTGTTTGCGCCCAGTCAGGCACCCTTTGTCCAACCGCAACAATGACCAGCCGCACGAGACTGCGTCAGGCTTTACGCACGGCCGTCTTCTTGGCCGGGGCCTTTTTGGCAGGGGTCTTCTTGGCGACGGCGGCTTTAGTCAACACTTTTTTCGGTGCCGATTTTTTTGCCGGATCGTTCACGATCACTCTCTTGACCGCGACTTTTGGCACCGCCTTGACGGTGGTTTTGGCAGCAACCTTCGGAGCCGCCTTCGGTGCGACCTTTGGTTCGGCGACTGGAGCGCCCGCTTTGGCGAGCGCTCTCTTGGCGGCTGCCTTCTTGGCCGGTGCCTTGGCCGCCAGCGCCGCCTTTTGTAGCTGTGCTTTAGACGGGAAGGCCTCGGCCACGCCCTTCTTGGCGGCGTTGGAGCGCCTGATATCCGCTATCGGCTGAGCCGCAGCCTTAACGGCTTTCACTTCTTTGATCGGTTTGGCGGCTTCTTTCACCGCTGGTTTCACGGCGCCGAACTTGAGACGCACCGGCTTGTCGCCCCACAACTCTTCCAGGTTGTAGTACTGCCGAAAATTGGGCTGCATGATGTGCACCACGGCCTGGCCGCAATCCACGATGATCCACTCGCCATTGGTCTCGCCTTCCATGCGCGGCTTGGGAAAGTCGGCATCGCGCACCGCATCGCGCACGCTGGCGGCCAGCGCCTTGGTCTGCCGGTTCGACGTGCCCGAGGCAATGATGACCCGCTCAAACAGGGCGGACAGATGTTCGGTATCAAACACCACAATATCCTGGGCTTTCACGTCTTCAAGGCCATCGACAATGGCGCGCTGCAGTTTCTGAATGTCTTTTTTGGCGATGGTGGGGGAGGTAGTGGTAGTCATCAAGCAGTTTGGTAAAGGTGGTGGTGGGCAATATAACGTGCAACTGGCTCAAAAACCAGATCGGCAACGTTCAGATGGGCGGCAATTCGAGCCCGAATGTCGCTGGCGCTGACGTTCAAAGCGGGCATCGGCAGTCGCCGAAAACTCGATGGATGCGCAGTTTCTAGGTCAAATTTGGTTCTATCCCCCGCCGAATAAGCGCGAGTAGCTACGCAAATTATAGCAAGTTTCAAAATCTCCTGCCAATCGTGCCAACTGGGGAGCGCGTGCGCCTGGTCTTCGCCCAGAATCAAAAATAGCTCGGCCTGTGGCCACAGTGCCTTGAACTCACGCAAGGTGTCTACCGTATAGCTCGGGCCGGCGCGCTCGATTTCTCGCGGGTCAACCACCACCTTGGGCAGGTCGGCAAAGGCCAGCTGCGCCATGGCAAGGCGGTGCGGCGGCGGGCTCAGCACGCGCGCCTTGTGCCAGGCTTGGCCGGTTGGCAGCACACGCAACTCGTCAAGTTGCAGTTCTGCCAGTGCGGCCTTGGCCAGCGCCACGTGCGCCACGTGCGGCGGGTCAAAGGCACCGCCAAAGACACCGATGCGTTTCAAATCAAACCCAATCCCGGCGCACCAGAAAGCGGGTGGACAGCTCGGCCTCGGGCGTGCCCGGCGCAGGCACGTTCTGATACGACCAGCTCGCCAGCGGCGGCATCGACAGCAAGATGGATTCCGTGCGCCCGCCCGACTGCAGGCCAAAATGGGTGCCGCGATCCCACACCAGGTTGAATTCAACGTAGCGACCGCGCCGATAGAGTTGGAACTCGCGCTCGCGTTCGCCATAAACCGTGTCTTTGCGCCGCTCGACGATCGGCAGGTAAGCTGCCAAGAACGAATCGCCGACCGCCTGCATCATGGCCAGACTGCCCTCAAAACCGAGTTCAGAAAAATCATCAAAAAAGATGCCGCCAACGCCGCGCGGCTCAGCGCGGTGCTTCAAATAAAAGTAGTCATCACACCAGGCCTTGAAACGCGGGTGTTTGTCCTCACCAAAGGGCGCCAGCGTGGCTTGGCAAGTGGCGTGGAAATGCACCGTATCTTCCTCAAAGCCGTAATACGGCGTCAGGTCCATACCGCCGCCAAACCAGCACACCTGCGCGCCCTCAGCCGTCTTGGCCGCCAGCATGCGCACGTTCATGTGGACGGTGGGCACGTACGGGTTGCGCGGATGAAACACCAGTGACACGCCCATGGCCTCAAAGGGCGCACCCGCCAACTCCGGGCGATGCTGCGTGGCCGAAGGCGGCAGCCTGGGGCCGCTCACTTTGGAAAAGCCGCAGCCGGCGCGCTCAAAAACCGACCCACCTTCCAGAATTTGCGTGATGCCATGGCCCTGCAGCAACTCTCCCGCTGGCTTTTGCCACGTATCCAGCAAGAACGTCGTGCCATCGATGTCAGCGATCGCACTCGTGATGCGCGTCTGCAAAGCCTGCAGGTAATGGCTGACCGCTTCAGTGCCAGCGCGACCCCCTGCAATTGCTGTCACGCCGGCGCTCCCTTGATGGCGCGGTGGCCAATATCCTTGCGATACTGCATGCCGTCAAAGCGAATGCCCAGCGCCACTTCGTAGGCTCTAGCTTGGGCCTGGCGCACGTTGTCCGCCAGCACCGTCACACACAAGACGCGGCCACCAGCGGTCACCACGTCCTCGCCCTGCAGCCGGGTGCCAGCATGGAATACAACGGCATCTTCCGCTTCCTTGGGCAAGCCGGTGATGACATCGCCTTTGCGCGGCTCGAGCGGATAACCGTGCGCCGCCAGCACCACGCCCAGCGCAGTACGACGGTCCCATTGCAACTCAATCTGATCGAGCTTGCCGTGCGGGCCAGGCTCGGTCGCGGCCAGCATCACATCGACCAAATCTGACTTAAGGCGCAGCAAGATCGGCTGCGTTTCGGGGTCGCCCATGCGGCAGTTGAATTCGAGTGTCTTGGGGCGCCCCTGCGCATCAATCATCAAGCCCGCGTACAAGAAACCAGTGTAGGGAATGCCGTCCTTTTCCATGCCGCGGATGGTCGGCAATATGATTTCGCGCATGGTGCGAGCATGCACATCGGGCGTCACCACCGGCGCTGGCGAATAAGCCCCCATGCCACCCGTGTTCGGGCCCTGGTCGCCATCCAGCAAGCGCTTGTGGTCCTGGCTGGTGGCCAGCGCCAGCACATTCTTGCCATCCACCATCACGATGAAGCTGGCTTCCTCTCCCACCAGGAATTCCTCGATGACGACACGCGGCACGGCTTGGCCGTCGGCCCCGGCGTTGCGCGTCAAGCCGGGCGTGCTGTCTGCCAGCATGAAATCAACCGCCGCATGCGCCTCAGTCAGTGTCAAAGCCACCACCACACCCTTGCCTGCGGCCAGGCCGTCGGCCTTGACCACGATGGGCGCGCCCTTTTGCTCGATATAGGCATGGGCAGCGGCCAGGTCAACAAAGGTGTCGTACTCGGCCGTCGGGATGCCGTGGCGTTGCATGAAGGCCTTGGAGAAGGCCTTGGAGCTTTCCAGTTGCGCGGCCGCCTGGGTTGGCCCGAACACGCGCAGGCCGTGTTTGCGAAACTCATCGACCACGCCGGCGGCGAGCGGCACTTCGGGCCCAACCACGGTCAGCGCTATCTTGTTGTCAAGCGCCCAAACGCGCAGTTGTTGCACGTCGTTGATCTCAACGTTTTCAAGTCGTTTGTCCAATGCGGTGCCCGCGTTGCCGGGCGCCACAAATACCTTGTGCGCCTTGGGCGACTGCGCCAGCTTCCAGGCCATGGCGTGTTCACGGCCGCCGCCGCCAATCACAAGGATATTCATAGGTCTGGGGTGTCAATCTCGGCGTTGTGGTAAATCTCCTGCACGTCGTCCAGGTCCTCCAGCGCATCGAGCAATTTCTGCATCCGAACGGCATCCTCGCCAGTGAGCTCAATCGGATTTTCGGCGCGCATGGTCACGTCGGCCATCTCCGGTTTCAAGCCCGCAGCTTCCAGGGCATTCTTGACTGCCTCGAAATCCGGGTACGCGGTCAGCACCTCGATGGCGCCATCGTCGTCGGTGATCACGTCCTCGGCGCCCGCTTCCAGCGCCACTTCCATCACCTTGTCTTCATTGGTGCCGGGCGCAAAAATCAACTGGCCGCAGTGCTTGAACTGGAACGCCACCGAGCCTTCCGCGCCCATGTTGCCGCCCAATTTGGCGAACGCATGGCGCACTTCGGCCACCGTGCGCACCTTGTTGTCGGTCATGGTGTCCACCAGGATCGCCGCACCACCAATGCCGTAGCCTTCGTAGCGAATCTCCTCGTAATGCACGCCTTCGAGGGTACCGCTGGCCTTGTCAATGTTGTACTTGATGCGGTCCGCCGGCATATTGGCCGCCTTGGCGCGCTCCACAGCCAGGCGCAGACGCGGGTTGGTCCCCAGGTCAGCGCCGCCGGCGCGCGCCGCCACCGTTATTTCACGGATGATGCGGGTCCAAATCTTGCCGCGCTTTTCGTCCTGACGCCCCTTGCGGTGCTGAATATTGGCCCATTTACTGTGTCCTGCCACGGGGAATCCTTCAAAAGTTCGTTACGCTATCGGCTCAATTGTACTTTTAGGGAGTCTCATGGCTGAACCGATTCTGATTGCACAACATGGCACCACCGAATGCTTTCTGCGCCCTGACAAGGCCAACCGCCATGGACTCATCACGGGCGCCACCGGCACCGGCAAGACCATCACGCTGCAAACCATGGCCGAGGGTTTCGCGCGCATCGGCGTGCCGGTGTTCATGGCCGACGTCAAGGGCGATCTGACTGGCCTTTCCCAAGCCGGCGTTTTGGGGTCAAAACTGGCCAAAGTCATTACGGAGCGTGGAATTAGAGCTCCTGAATTTGCAGCATCTTCAAGCACCTTGTGGGACGTCTTTGGCGCGCAGGGCCACCCGGTGCGCGCAACGGTCAGCGATCTGGGCCCCTTGCTGCTGGGGCGCATGCTCAACCTCAATGAGACCCAGGCCGGTGTGCTGCAGCTGGTGTTCAAGATCGCCGACGACGACGGTCTGATGCTGCTGGACATGAAAGACCTGCGCGCCATGTGCCAGTTGGTGGGGGACAACGCCTCGGAATTCACGACCGAATACGGCAACATCAGCGCCGCCAGCATTGGCGCCATCCAGCGCGGCCTGATGCAGATCGAAGCCCAGGGCGGCGACAAATTCTTTGGCGAGCCGATGCTCAACATCGCCGACTTTCTGCAGACCGATGCCAAGGGGCACGGCATCATCAACATCCTGGCGGCCGACCAGCTCATGAACGCACCGCGCCTGTACGCCACGTTTTTGCTCTGGCTGCTGAGCGAGCTCTTCGAGAACCTGCCCGAAGTGGGCGACCTGGACCAGCCCAAAATCGTGTTTTTCTTTGACGAAGCGCATTTGCTCTTCAACGACGCACCCAAGGTGTTGATCGAGCGCATTGAGCTGGTAGTGCGACTGGTGCGCTCCAAAGGTGTGGGCGTTTTCTTCGTGACGCAAAACCCGCTCGACATCCCGGACTCAGTCTTGGCCCAACTGGGCAACCGTGTTCAGCACGCCTTGCGCGCCTTTACGCCGCGGGATCAGAAAGCGGTCAAATCAGCCGCCGACACCATGCGCCCGAATCCCGCCCTGGATATCGCCGCTGCCATCACCGAGCTGGCGGTGGGCGAGGCGCTGGTGAGCTTTCTGGACGAAAAAGGCCGCCCCGGCATCACCGAGCGGGTCTACGTGCTGCCGCCTGCCAGCCAGATCGGTCCCATCACACCGGCACAGCGTCAAGCCCTGCTGGCCGACTCGATCGTCGCCGGGGTCTATGAAAAGACGCTGGATCGGGAATCCGCCTTCGAGAAGATCAAGGGCCGCACCGTGGAAAAGCTGGACGCTAGCGCCCGCGCCACCGAACCACGCAGCAACGGCCGGGCCCGTGCACAGGCCGAGCCGCGCGATGAGGCCGGCGCAGCGGCACCAAGCGGCGGCGGCCTGTTTGACAGCCTGGGCTCCATTTTTGGCGGCGGCGTGCGCCGCACGCGCACCTCGGCGGGCGAGCAACTCATCCGCAGTGCCGCCAGTTCGGTCGGGCGCGAAGTCGGTCGCCAAATCATCCGCGGTGTGCTGGGTGGCATTTTCGGCGGCAAGCGCTAGTGGACAGGCGCGCACAATAGAGGCCCCAGAAGCCCTGACAACCGCACGTCAGTCACGAATTATTGAGAAAATTACGCCCATGAGCAGCCCCAACACCGACCCCTTCGTCCACCTCATCGACCACCCCCTGGTGCAGCACAAACTGACACTGATGCGCAAAAAAGAGGCCAGCACCACCAGCTTTCGCACTCTGCTCAACGAGATCAGCATGTTGATGGCCTACGAGGTGACGCGTGACATGGCGATGCAAGACATCGAGATCGAGACGCCGCTGGAGAAGATGACCGCCAAAGTGATTGACGGCAAAAAACTGGTACTGGTGTCGATCCTGCGCGCGGGCACCGGCATTCTGGACGGCATGCTCAGCGTGGTGCCGGGCGCACGCGTTGGCCACATTGGCTTGTACCGCGACCCCGATACGCTCAAGGCCGTGGAGTACTACTTCAAGATGCCCAAAGACATGCAGGAGCGCGACGTGGTGGTGGTCGACCCGATGCTGGCCACCGGCAATTCCGCCGTGGCGGCGATTGAACGTGTCAAGGCGACGCAGCCCAAGTCGATCAAGTTCGTCTGCCTGCTGACCTGCCCCCAGGGCATCGCCACATTGCGCCGGGCGCACCCGGATGTGCAAATCTACACCGCAGCCATTGACCGCGAACTCAACAGCCACAGCTACATCCTGCCCGGCCTGGGCGACGCCGGCGACCGGATTTTTGGCACCCAATAAGTTCTTTTTTATGCCAAATCGGCCTGTAGCCCGCGTATCTAATGCTTTTGCAGCTATTAATTTTGACGCGAACTAGCTTGACGCATGGGTCGCCAATGGCTCACGCCCGCTGCGGCGCGATCATTTCGGCATAGTCATACAGCGCGCCCAGAATCGCCTCGCCCCGCTCGTCGGCCGATTCCGCCAAGCTGTCGAGTTCTTCGAACAGGCGCTCAATGGTGAGTGCGCCGCCCGCGCCGTCAAACAAGCGCGCACTGCGGTGGGCTTCCCAACGTGCCTGCTCCTGGGCGCTCAGACTCTGCGGGAAGTTGCGCGCGCGGTAGCGCCAGAACAGCTCTAGCAGACGCGCATCGTCAAATGCAGGCCGGGCGCTGGCCAGTTCCGGGGCCTTGAGCTGGCGCAACTCATTGAGGCGGCGCCGGTCGGCGTTGCCAACAAAGCCACCGTAGAGGTCTTCGTCCACATCGGGAGCCGCCACTGCCGGGCGCTTGAACACCGCCGGCCAGATCGCACTCATGTCGGCCAGGGCTTGCGCGTGCGCGGCGTTGACCAGTTGCGCCTCCAGATTCAAGCCCCAACGCTGCGCCATCGCGGAAGACAAGGTCTTGGTATTGCCAATCACACTAGGGGATTTATTCAGGTGAATCGACTTGATGGGCAGGCGCTGCAGCCCCTGCGGCAGATCGGCCGTTTTGGTGAACAGGCGCAGGCGAATCTGCTCGGCGTTCAGGCCGGCCAGCTCACGCGGGTCATACGCCAGGTCCCAAGCCAGTAACTCGTTCTTGTTGGCCGGGTGCATGGCCAGCGGCCACATCAGCGCCAGGCAGCCGCGCTCAGGCGCAAACATGCCTGAAATATGCAGAAATGGCTTGGCATTCGTCAAGGTGGTCGGCAGGCCCAGCTCGACCATGACCCGGTCCTTTTTGTGCAGGCCAAAACAGAAGTCAAACAACTTAGGCTGCGCCGTTTTGAGCAGCCGCGCCAGCGCTATTGTTGCGCGCACGTCGCTCAAGGCGTCGTGGGCGGATTCATGCAGCAGACCGTTCGCGGCGCTCAGGTCGGTGAGCTTGAAGCTGGGCTTGCCCTCGCCGTTCAGCGGCCACTCGATGCCGTCGGGTCGCAGCGCATAGGCGGTGCGCGCCACGTCCAGCAGGTCCCAACGGCCGCAGTCGTTTTGCCACTCTCGCGCGTACGGGTCGATCAAATTGCGCCAGAACATGAAGCGCGTGATCTCGTCGTCGAAGCGAATCGTGTTGTAACCCACCCCCACCGTGCCGGGCATGCTGAAAGCCTGCTCGATCTGCGCCGCGAACTGGTATTCGGGAATGCCTTTTTCCAGGCATTCTTGCGGCGTGATGCCGGTGATCAGGCAGGCTTGCGGCTCCGGCAAAAAATCATTGGCCGGCTGGCAATAGAGCATCAGCGGTGCGCCGATTTCATTTAAATCGGCGTCGGTTCGAATGGCGGCAAACTGCGCCGGGCGCGTGCGCCGAGTGTCGGCGCCAAAGGTTTCGTAATCGTGCCAGAGGAAGGTGTGAGAGGCAGGAGAGGTCGTCATTTTTTGGCGGAGTTTTCTTGAAATGGGCTGGTTCTGCGTTTGATTATCGCGAGGCCGTTGCAGAGTCCGCAACCGCACCCTCAGCGCCGGGTGCGATTCAAAGTGATGTGGCACCCGGAAGAAATCAAGGCCGCACGTCAAACCCGGCTTTGCGTATTAAACCCGGCCCGGCGACTGGGCCATGCGCATGCGGTTTTGGGGTGAAAACACACGCGAAATTGAAGTTGGGGTATGCAAGCGCTTGTCGGCGCGCGCCTTTCACCCCAAAGCCCGCTCGCATAGCCCAATCACCGCGCCTGACGCCGTCGAAGTCAAAGTTTCTGCAGCAAGCGGCGCACAACAATTCGCGCCACCCAACGCAGGAAATTTTTGAATTCCCCCTGTCAGCGTACCCAATCGCTCGCAGAATCAGTCGGGTGATGCGCTTTGCGCAGGTAAAGGAGGAGAACGCGCAGCGGGCGGGGGACACGTAGCAAAGCGCATCGCCCGGCTGATTCACCCACCATCGTGATATCAGCCCTGATCCAATAGACACACCTGAGTGCTTCGGAAAAAAATCATTCATCTGAAGCTACTTATTTTGAATCGCACCCCTCAGCGCCGCCGCGCCGACTTCACGCCCGACAACTCCGCCACCACGCCCAGCACCTTGTGCAGCCGCCCGGCATCCGACACTTCCACCGTGAAGGTCATCCAGGCGATGCCCTTGATGGACTGCGTCTGCACACCCACGACGTTCATTTTTTCTTTGGTAAAGACCTCTGAAATATCGCGCAGCAGGCCTTGGCGATCGATGGCGTGCACCGCCACGTCCACCGGGTACACCGCACTTCCGCTCGATCCGGTTGCAGCCGCTGGCGCTTGGCCCCATTCCACCTCGATGACTCGCTCGCCATTTTGGGCAATCATCTCGCGCAGGTTGGAGCAGTCAAAGCGGTGTACGCTGACGCCCTTGCCGCGCGTGACAAAACCACAAATTGGGTCAGGTGGGGCCGGCTTGCAGCACTTGGCAAGCTGGGTCATGAGTGAATCAACACCCACTACCAGCAGCCCCCCCTTGGACGGATTGGCAGCGCTGCGCGGCTTGCGCAAAAGCGGTTCTTCATCCGCCGGTTCCGGCTCGGGTGGGTGCAGCAAGGTCTCGATATTGCGCAAGGAAAATTCGTCCTTGCCGACCACTTCAAACAGGTTGTCGGCCGAATTAAACCCCAACTGCGCCGCCAGGTCCTGCAATTTGAGCGCGGTCTTGCCCTCGCGCTGCAGCAGTTTCTCGACCGCCTCGCGCCCTTTGGCCACGGTTTCATGCAGCGCCAGCGCATTGAACCAGGCGCGCACCTTGGACCGCGCCCGGTGGCTCACCAGGTAGCCTTGCTCGGCCATCAGCCAGTCGCGCGACGGCCCGCCCTCCTTGGCCACCGTCACCTCCACCGTCTGGCCGTTTTTGAGCGGCGTGTTCAAAGGCACCATCACGCCATCAATGCGGGCACCCCGGCAGCGGTGGCCCAGATCGGTGTGCAGGCTGTAGGCAAAATCGACGGCCGTTGCGCCTTGCGGCAACTCCACAATGGTCGCATCGGGCGTCAAGACATAAACGCGCTCATCCAGACCGACATCCTGCGCCGCCGTACCCGAGAGGTCACGCTCCCACGCCAGCAACTGGCGCAGCACGGCAATCTTGGCGTCGTAGGCGCTGCTGGCCGATACACCGGCGTAGCCCTTGACACCGGCTTCCTTGTAGGCCCAATGGGCGGCCACACCATGCTCGGCATGGTCGTGCATGGCCTGGGTGCGAATCTGGATCTCGATCGGCAAACCGACTGAGTCGCGCACCACCGTGTGCAAGGACTGGTAGCCATTCGCCTTGGGCTTGGCAATGTAGTCGTCAAATTCCTCAGAAATCGGCGTGAACTGGCTGTGGACCCAGCTCAAAGCGGTGTAGCAATCCGCAATGCTGTCCACCACAACGCGCAGCGCCCGAATGTCATAGACCTGGTCAAAATTGAGCGATTTGCCGCGCATCTTCTTGACGATGCTGTAGATGTGTTTGGGCCGCCCCTGCACCGTGGCGTGCATGCCCTGCGCCTTCAGGTCGGACTCGAGCTGCAGCCGCAATTGTTCGATGTGCAATTCACGCTCGGAGCGCTTTTCGTCGAGCAGGCTGGCCACCTCGTGGTAGGTGTTGGGCTCCAGGAAACGAAACCCCAGGTCTTCCATCTCCCACTTGATTTCCCAGATGCCCAGCCGGTTGGCCAGCGGCGCAAACACCTGCAAGGCTTCGCGCGCCACGCCCGCTGGCGCATCCTGGCGGGCCGCCACAAAAAAACGCAGCGTTTGCAGGCGCGAGGCCAGTCGCAGCATCACCACGCGCAAGTCGCGCGAGAAAGCAAGCAGCATCTTGCGCACATTCTCGGTCTGGGCGGCCGCGGTTTGCGCCAGCGGAATGCCGGTCGCGGCGCGCTCGCTGGCCACCTGCGCCTGGCGCGCCTGGCGCTGCACCCGCACCAGTTTGGTGGTTTCAACCGCCAGCGCGGCAAAGTTGTCGCCAAAGGCTTTGGCGATCACCTCTTGCGGCTTGTTCAAGTGGTCACAGGCATAGACGAGGTAACTGGCGGCCTGCATCGCCTCAGAACCGCCAATGGTCTTGAGAATGGCCGCGACCGCATCGGCATGGGCGAGCGTGTTTTCGCCGGTATCGAGCGTTTCGCTGGCCAACAGCGGCTCGGCAAAGGCGCGAGCGCGCGCCAACGCATGGGGTTGCTCGGGCTGCGCCTGTGAGGTCGCCGCCAGCAACTGCGTCACTGGCTGGGCTGAAGAGGCCGAGCCCGTCGGCTCGTTAGACAGGGTTTTCATTTGCAAACCATCCGTTATTCATCCAGGAAAAAGGAGGCGACGGCTTGCACCTGGTTATCGGCGATGAAGGTCGGCGCGTGGCCCACACCGGCAAACTCCACCAACCGGGCCTTGGGGCCGCGCGCCATCATGGCTTGCGCCGTCTGGCGCGAGAGCAAATCTGACTCGGCACCGCGAATCAGCAAGGTTTTAGCCTTAATCTGGTCATAGGACTGCCACAGCAAGGCCTCCCCTTGCGCGGCAGACTCAGGCGTCACAGCCTTGAAAGGTTCCGCCAGCGCCGGGTCATAGTGCAGCGTGAGCCGACCACTGCCGTCCCCCAGCGGTTTGAGCAAGGGGCGGCTCAAAGCCAGCCATTGGGCCGGCGTGTGCGGACCAAAACTGCTGGCAATCTCCCACAGGGCATCGGCGGCCTGTTGTTCCGAGTCAAACGCACCGACATTTCCCAAATACTGGCCAATGCGTTGCAGGGCCTGCCATTCAATCACCGGGCCGACATCATTGAGCCCCAGACGACGTACTTGGGCAAAGGCGGGCGCCTGCGCCAGACCGGCCACCACGATGCCAATCAAGCCGCCCATGCTGGTACCGAGCCAGTCCAGCGTGGTGGGCTGCAATTGCGCCAACAAGGCCAGCATATCGGCTGCGTAATTTGGAATCTGGTAGCCCTGCGGGTCCTTCAGCCAATCGCTTTTGCCACGGCCCGCCACATCCGGGCACACCACGCGCAGCGTGCCTCCAGCGCGCTCGCATAGCGCCTGCGCCAGCACATCAAAGTCACGCCCCTGGCGCGTCAGGCCATGCACGCAGACCAGCACATGGCCCGCCTCGGGGTTGCCCCATTGCCAATAGGCCATGCGATGACCACCGGCTGCGTCAGGACACAGAACGAAATTGAGAGAAGGCTCGGTCATGGTGGGGTTGAGGGTTTGATAAAGTCGCAGCGTAGTACAAGGATGCACGGGAATTGCGTCAACCCCTGTGCCCTCACAATGCCCACATCGTAATTCAATCACAGTTGACCCCAACCCCACACGGAGAAACCTCATGCTCAAAGGTAAAACAGCGCTCGTCACCGGCTCCACCAGCGGTATCGGCCTTGGCATCGCCAAAGCCCTGGCCGCCCAGGGCGCCAACATCGTGCTCAACGGCTTTGGCGACGTCGAGGGCCCCAAGGCCGAGGTCGCGGCGCTGGGTGTCAAGGTGGCTTACCACGGCGCCGATATGAGCCGGCCGGCCGAGATTGAAGACATGATCAAATTCGCGCAGGCGCAGTTTGGCCAGGTCGATATTCTGGTCAACAACGCCGGCATCCAGCATGTGGCGCGGGTCGAGAACTTCCCGGTAGAGCGATGGGACGCCATCATCGCCATCAACATGAGCAGCGCTTTTCATGCCACGCGCTTAGCGCTGCCAGCGATGCAAAAGGCCAATTGGGGCCGCATCATCAACGTCGCCTCGGTGCACGGCCTGGTCGCCTCTGCTGAAAAATCAGCTTACGTGACGGCCAAGCACGGCGTGGTCGGCCTGACCAAGGTCACCGCGCTGGAAAACGCCACCACCGGCGTCACCTGCAACGCCATTTGCCCCGGCTGGGTGCTGACGCCGCTGGTGCAGAAGCAGGTCGATGCCAAGGCTGCTGCTGGCGACATCAGCAACGCTGAAGCCACCAAACAACTGCTGAGTGAAAAAGAACCCTCGCTGCAATTTACTACCCCCGAAGAGCTGGGCGCTCTGGCCGTGTTCTTCTGCTCACCGGCGGGCAACAATGTGCGCGGCGTTGCCTGGAACATGGACGGCGGCTGGGTGGCTCAGTAGCGCTATATTAATAGTAGCGTATTACCAATACAAGACGCGGGCCAGAGGCTGATTTTGTATAAATTTATGAGCAATTTCAACTTGCCACCGGCAGATCGGCCAGCGGCCAGCGTGGCCTGACGTCAAAGGCATAGACATGGGTGGCGGCTTGCTGGCCGGACTGCAGACGCATGGCAGCGGCCATGGCGATCATGGCGCCGTTGTCGGTGCACAGATGCAACTCGGGGTAATGCACGCGCACGCCGCGCTGGGCGCACGCCGCATTGAGCTGCGCGCGCAAGCTGCGGTTGGCGCCGACACCGCCGGCCACCACCAAACGCTTGAGATCGGTTTGACTTAAAGCGGCCAGTGACTTCTTCACCAGCACCTCCACAATGGCGGCCTGGGTGGAGGCCGCCAGGTCAGCCAGCACCTGCACCGGCAAGGCCTCGACCGCAACGCCTGCGACCAGCGCGAGCTTTTTGGCCTGCACCATCACCGCCGTTTTCAGACCGGCAAAAGAAAAATCAAGATTGCCGCTTTTCAGCAAGGGGCGCGGCAACTTGAATTCGCTTGGGTCCCCCTGCTCTGCCAGTTTCGATAGTGCCGGGCCACCCGGGTAGCCCAGACCCAGCAGCTTGGCCGACTTGTCAAAGGCCTCGCCGGCGGCGTCATCAATCGTCTCGCCGAGCAGCTCGTAACGCCCGACCCCATCCACCCGCATCAACTGCGTGTGCCCGCCCGACACCAGCAGCGCCACAAACGGGAATTCGGGTGGATCCGCGCTCAAGAAGGGCGACAGCAAATGCCCTTCGAGATGGTGCATGCCGAGCACTGGCTTGCCCAGGGCCGCGGCCAGTGCGCAGGCCACGCCCGCGCCCACCAGCAAGGCGCCGGCCAGTCCCGGGCCCCGCGTGAACGCGACCACGTCGACATCTGCCAGGGTTCGTCCCGAAGCAGCCAAAACCTGCTCAGTCAGAGGCAGCACGCGGCGAATGTGGTCGCGGCTGGCCAGCTCGGGCACCACGCCGCCGTAGGCCTGGTGCATCTCAATCTGGCTGTACAGCGCATCGGCCAGCAGCAGCGGCAAGGCCTCGCCCTGCACCTGCACCAACGCCACGCCGGTTTCGTCACACGAGGACTCGATTCCCAACACGCAGTAGTCTTTTGCCATAGCCGGCGAGTTTAGGGGATACACGCCAGCGCATGAACGGGCTCGATTGAGCTCACCGCACGCCGTGGCCGACTTAACGCCGCACCGTCAACCCTAAGCCGGTCAGATAGGCCCCGATACTCACTTCGGCAACTTTCACCAGCGCAAACGCCTGCGGTGCCAGCAACCAGGTGTGGATCAGACCGACCACCAGCGCATGCAGGCCCTGCGCCGCCATCAAGGGCGAGATCGGCAAAATCACGGCTTGGCGCGTACTCGTGTCCTGCAGGCTGAGCGCCATGCGTTGCACCGCCTCGGTTTGGGTCTGCAACTGGCGCGCCTTGACCGCCAACAGCTCATCAACGTACTCCACCTTCAGCGTGGCGACCTCAAAAACGCGGCGTGTGCGCTCGTCCGAGGAAATTTTGCGCATCGCATCCACAATGGCGTGCTGCAGAGCGTCAAGCGGATCGCGCCCGTCATCTGCGCCAATGCTCTGCAGCGTGGTCTCCATCGGCAGCGTGATGCGCGCCATCATGGCGTTGAACAAATCCGCCTTGTTCTTGAAATGCCAGTAAATGGCGCCCCGACTCACGCCCGCCGCTTCGGCAATGGCTTGCAAGGAAGTGCGCGACACCCCTTGTTCATAAAACACCCGCTCGGCCGCATCGAGCAATTGCTCATGCGTGGCGAAAGCTTCTTCTTTGGTGCAACGGGCCATGGCGAAAAATCAACTCCTGAAGGTTGGGAAACACCCATTGTATTTTATACATTCAAGCATGTATGTATAATTCCTGAAAATAATTCTTGTGTCAATATTGCGCCATCACGCGCTTTGTCGCCCTTCTTTTTCGGAAACACACCATGCTTGAAACCTTTGCCAGGCCATCGATCCGCGCACCCCAATTGCAGCTTTTTAGCACCCTCGCATTAAGCGCCTTGCTAGTCGCGTGCGGCCAGGGCAACGCCCCGCCCGCAGGCCCCGGTGGTCCGGGCGGCGCAGCGCCAGCGGCCGAGGTCGGCGTGATCATCGTCAAGCCGGGCGATGTCGGTTTGGTGACGGAACTGCCAGGCCGGTTGGAGGCCTCACGCGTGGCCCAGGTGCGGGCGCGGGTGGCGGGCATTTTGCAGAAACGCCGCTTTGTGGAGGGCAGCGAGGTCAAGGCCGGGCAAGCCTTGTTTGACATCGACGCCGGCCCGTACCAGGCCGTCTTTGCCAGCGCCCAGGCGCAGCAGGCCAAGGCCGAAGCCAACCTGATGCAAGCCAGTGCGCAGGCTGAGCGCTTCAAACCGCTGATCGAAGCCAAGGCCATCAGCCAGCAAGAGTTTGTTAGCGCCCAGGCGGCGCAAAAGCAGGCCGAGGCCGACGTCGCCATGGGCAAAGCGGCGGTGCAAAGCGCGCGCATCAATCTGGGTTACGCAACGATCACCGCACCCATTTCCGGCCACATTGGCCGCGCTTTGGTGACTGAAGGCGCCCTGGTGGGCCAGGGTGAAGCAACGCAACTGGCGTTAATTCAGCAGATTGATCCCCTGTATGTCAACTTCACCCAATCGGCCTCCGAGGTGATGCAGCTGCGCCGCGCCATGGAGGCCGGTCAGCTCAAACGCGCCGGCAGCAAAGCCGCCAGCGTGCGCGTGGTGCTGGAAGACGGCACCGAGTACGCGCGTGCCGGCAAGCTGCTGTTCTCGGACCTGACGGTGGACGCCAGCAGCGGCCAGATCACCTTGCGGGCCGAGGTGCCCAACCCGGGCGGCACGCTGCTACCCGGCCTGTTTGTGCGCGTGCGACTGGAACAAGCCCAGGCCAGCAACGCCATCACACTGCCGCAGCAGGCAGTGACGCGTTCGCCCCAGGGCGACTCGGTCATGGTGGTGGCGGCCGACGGCAAGGTGGCGCCGCGCCCGGTGAAGGTGGGCGGTCAGCAAAATGGCCAGTGGGTGATCCTGGACGGCCTCAAGGCCGGTGAGCAGGTGATGGTGGACGGCTTCCAGAAGCTGCGCGGGGGTGCGCCGGTCAAGGCGGTACCGTGGCAGGCACCGGGCAGCGCGCCCGCCACAGCGGCCAGCCCCGCCGCAAGCGCTGCACGCTAAGGAGCCCCCTTCATGGCCAAATTTTTTATTGACCGGCCCATCTTTGCGTGGGTTATTGCCTTGTTCATCATCGTGATGGGCTCGGTGGCCATCACCCAGCTGCCGATTGCCCAGTACCCCCCGGTGGCGCCGCCATCCATCGTGATCTCGGCCAGCTACCCCGGCGCCTCGGCCCAGACGCTGGAAGACAGCGTGCTGTCGATCGTCGAACAAGAGATGAACGGCTCGCCCGGCCTGCTGTACATGGAGTCGGTCGCGCAAGCCAACGGTAGCGGCTCCATCACGCTGAGCTTTCAGCCCGGCACCAACCCCGACCTGGCGCAGGTGGACGTGCAAAACCGCCTGAGCCGCGCCTCGCCGCGCCTGCCCTCGGCGGTGACGCAACAAGGTGTGCGGGTGGACAAGGCGCGCAGCAACTTCTTGCTGTTCACCATTCTCTCGTCCGATGACCCGGCGATGGACCCGGTGGCTCTGGGCGACTACGCCTCGCGCAGCATTCTGCCCGAACTGCAGCGCATCAACGGGGTCGGTCAGGCGCAACTGTTTGGCACCGAACGCGCCATGCGCATCTGGATCGACCCGGCCAAGCTGCAGGGCTTCAAGCTGTCGGCCAGCGACGTCACCGCCGCCATTCGCGCCCAAAACGCGCAGGTCTCAGCCGGTGAGATCGGCAGCTTGCCCAATGTGGCGGGCCAGGGCATCGCGGCCACCGTGGTGGTGAGCGGCCAACTGACAAGCGTGGCGGAGTTTGGCAATGTGGTGCTGCGTGCCAACCTTGACGGCTCCAGCGTGCGCTTGAAAGACGTGGCCCGCATCGAACTTGGCGCCCAGGCCTACGCCACCTCAGCGCGGCTCAATGGCAAACCCTCCACCGGCATCGGCGTGCAGCTCTCGCCCAGCGGTAACGCGCTGGCCACGGCCAAAGCGGTGCGCACGCGCATGGCCGAGCTGGAAAAGTTCTTTCCCAAGGGCGTGAGCTGGGCCATTCCCTACGACAGCTCGCGCTTCATTGAAACCTCGCTGCGCCAGGTGGCAGAGACCTTGTTGGAGGCCATCGCCCTGGTGTTCCTGGTGATGTTCTTGTTCTTGCAGGACTGGCGCTACACCCTCATCCCGACGCTGGTGGTGCCGGTGGCGCTCTTGGGCACTTTTGCCACGCTGCTGGCGTTTGGTTTCTCGATCAACGTGCTGACCATGTTTGCCATGGTGCTGGTGATCGGCATTGTGGTGGACGACGCCATTGTGGTGGTGGAAAACGTCGAGCGCATCATGAGCGAAGAAGGGCTGTCGCCGCTTGACGCCACGCGCAAGGCGATGGGGCAGATTTCGGGCGCCATCATTGGTGTGACCGTGGTGCTGATCTCGGTGTTTGTGCCGCTGGGCTTCTTCAGCGGCTCCATCGGCAATATTTACCGCCAGTTTGCCGCCGTGATGGGCGTGTCGATCGCGTTCTCGGCCTTTCTGGCGCTCTCGCTGACACCGGCTTTGTGCGCCACGTTATTGAAGCCGGTCGAGGCCGGCCATCACCATGCCAAGACCGGCTTCTTTGGCTGGTTCAACCGGGGCTTTGCCAAGACCGCCAAGGGCTATGAAAAAGGCGTGGCCAAAATGCTGCCGCGTGCCGCGCGCTACCTGGTGATCTACCTGGCCATTGTGGCCGGTGCCGCGTGGACCTACCAGCGCCTGCCGACCTCGTTTTTGCCCAACGAAGACCAGGGCACCATGCTAGTCAACGTGCAGTTGCCGCCCGGCGCCACGCGGGATCGCACGCTGGCGGTGATGGAGCAGGTGGAGGGCTTTGTGCTCAAGCAGCCCGAGGTGCAAGGCATGGTCAGCGTGCTGGGTTTCAGCTTTTCTGGCCAGGGCCAAAACGCAGCGCTGGCCTTTGTCACGCTCAAAGACTGGTCCGAACGCAAGGGGGCTGGCAGTTCGGCGCAGGCCGTGGCGGGGCGCGCCTTTGGAGCCTTGAGCGGCATTCGCGACGCCTTCATCTTCCCCCTGAGCCCGCCGCCCATTCCTGAGCTGGGTTCGTCATCGGGCTTCAGCTTCCGGCTGCAAGACCGCGCCGGTCTGGGCCACGAGGCCCTGCTGGGCGCGCGCAACCAGCTGGTCGGCATGGCGTCCAAAAGCAAGGTGCTCACCCAGGTGCGCCCTGACGGCCTGGAAGACGCGCCGCAACTGCAGCTCGACATTGACCGCGACAAGGCCAGCGCCCTGGGTGTGAGCTTTGAGGCCATCAACGCCACCATTTCTACCGCACTGGGCTCCAGCTATGCCAACGACTTTCCCAACGCCGGGCGCCTGCAGCGGGTGATGGTGCAAGCCGATGCACCGGCGCGCATGCAACCGGACGACCTGCTCAGGCTCAATGTGAAAGGCAACGCGGGCCAGATGGTGCCGCTGTCCGCCTTTGCCAGCACGCGCTGGGTGACGGGGGCCATGCAGACCGTGCGCTACAACGGCTACCCCGCGATGCGCATCGGCGGCAGCGCAGCGCCCGGCTACAGCACCGGGGCCGCGCTGGCAGAGATGGAGCAACTTGCCAGCCAATTACCGGCCGGCTTTGGCTTTGAATGGACCGGCACCTCGCGTGAAGAAAAGCTCGCGGGCTCGCAGGCCATGATTCTGTATGGCTTTGCCATTTTGTCGGTGTTCTTGTGTCTGGCCGCTCTTTATGAGAGTTGGACCATTCCGCTGGCCGTCGTTCTGGTGGTGCCGCTCGGGGTGCTGGGCGTGATTCTGGCGACACTCTTACGCGTGTATGCCAACGACGTGTACTTTCAGGTGGGCCTGATCACGATCATCGGCCTGTCCGCAAAGAACGCGATTTTGATCATCGAATTTGCCAAGGACCTGCAGGCGCAGGGCAAGAGCGTAATCGCTTCTGCCCTGGAGGCCGCGCACCTGCGCTTTCGCCCGATCGTGATGACCTCGCTGGCTTTTACCCTGGGCGTGCTGCCGCTCGCTTTGGCCAGCGGCGCCGGGTCGGCCAGCCAGCGCGCCATCGGCACGGGGGTGATCGGCGGCATCCTGACCGGCACCACGCTGGCGGTGATTTTTGTACCGATCTTTTTTGTGGTGGTGCGTACGCTGTTCAAAGACAGCGCACGCCAGCAGCAAGTTCACCTTGAACAGGCAGCGCACATGGGAGTGCATTCGCATGAATAAGAAATATATGCCTTTTAGGCCACTAGCCCGCGTGGCTATTGCACATGCAGCTACCTTGTTGATAGCAGGCTGTTCACTCATGCCGACCTTCGAGCGCCCGCCGGCACCGGTGGCCACGCAGTGGCCCGGCACCGCAGCCACGGCGGGCAGCACGCTAGCGGCCGCTGAACTGGCCTGGCAGGACTTTTTCACCGATGCCACGCTCAAACAGCTGATTGACACGGCACTTCGCAACAACCGCGACCAGCGCATTGCACTGTTACGCGTAGAGCAGGCGCGCGCCCAACTGGGCATCCGGCGTGCGGATCAGTTTCCCACGCTGGCCGCCACCGCCACGGGTTCGCGCACGCCCAGCAGCTCCGGCGGCATCAACAGCAGCTACGCGGCCGGACTGACCGTGACGGCCTACGAGCTTGATTTCTTTGGCCGCGTCGCCAGCCTCAAGGAACAGGCGCTGGCCCAGTATCTGGCCACCTTTGATGCCAGCCAGACCACGCAGATCAGCCTGATCGCCACCGTGGCGCAGGGCTGGATCAACCTGCTGGCCGACGAAGAACTGCTCGCCGCGTCACACCAGACGCTGGCCACACGCCAGGATTCGCTCAAGCTGGTCAGCTTGCGCCTGCAGTATGGCGCCAGCTCCGAGCTGGACCAGAACCTGGCCGAGTCGCTCTTGCAGGGCGCGCGCGTCACGCTGGCGCAGCAGACGCAAAAGCGCGCGCTCGACGAGAACGCGCTGGTGCTGCTGCTGGGCCAGGCCCTGCCCGAGGCGGCGCGGCAACGTCTGCAAGCCAGGCCGGCTGCTACGCAAGCAGCGCCAGGCCAGAGCGCTGCGCTACCCAATGCGCCAGCCGGCGGACTCACGCAACTGCAGTTTGCCGAACTACCGGCCGGCCTGCCCTCGGACCTGCTCACGCGCCGCCCCGACATTCGCCAGGCCGAGCAGCTGCTGATCGCCAGCAACGCCAACATCGGTGCCGCCCGGGCCGCGTTTTTTCCGCGCATTGCGCTGACCGCCGGTGCCGGGTCAGCCAGCAGCGAACTCGCTGGCTTGTTCAAGAACGGTTCCTGGGGCTTTACGCTGGCCCCAAACCTGGTGCTCCCGATTTTTGACGCCGGACGCAACCAGGCCAATCTGGACGCGGCCCAAGTCGGACGCGACATTGCCGTGGCGCAGTATGAACAGGCGATTCAAAGCGCATTCCGTGAAGTGGCCGATGCACTGGCCGGGCGCGACACGCTCGCCAGCCAGCTGCGAGCCAGCCAGGCGCAACTGCAGGCCGAGGCCGGGCGCGCGCGCCTGACCCAACTGCGCTACGACAACGGCGCTGCCAGTCAACTCGAATGGTTAGATGCCCAGCGCTCCCTGTTTGCCGCCCAACAGGCGCTGGTGCAAACCCGCCTGGCCTACCTGCACAACCAGATCGCGCTGTACAAGACGCTGGGGGGTGGGGTCGTCACCCAAGCGGCTGCCGCTGCGTCAGCCCAATGACTCGGTCGTTCGCGTCGCTTGCTTGGCGCAGGTTTCTACTGTTAATTAAATAGCTGCTTGCGCACAGTTGACGAATACAGGCTGGATTCTTATAAATTTCTAGCGGAGTCAGCGAATCTTGCGGGGGCCTGATGCCACCCTGCACGAAACGAACGATCCAGCGTTAGTGGACGCTGTAGTAGCGAGACTGAATCAAGTGAAGGCGCCGAGGCTTCTAAGCCTCCCGTCAAGTTGACCGACTACAGTTCTCGCCACCTGCAATCGAAGGTCACGTTTCGCGAGGTGACCGTCAAATGCCCCCCGATGGGGCTGGCATAAGGAGTAAGGTTAGATTGTGCGAAGCCGCGATCTGAACCATTTGTTGGACGAGCCCGGTTCAACCCCTCGTTCCAGCGCAGGGAGCGCCAACTTTAGGCCTCGAGGTCCAGGTCCGACGGTCGTGCAGATCGCGGTCCAGGGCCAGTGACATCTAGATCAAGGGTTTTTCTTCGGTGGGTACAGGATCAGCCTCATCCGGGATCTTGGGGTCGTCAGACACATGATGTTCCATCGGCGTCTTCTTGCCCGGCTGCGGCGTCTTATCCGCACCTGGCGCAACCTCTTCACCGTGGTGGTGCTTCTCTTGCTGCACCTTCTTGTCGTGGGCAATGTTGCGCGGGTCAGTCATGGCATGCTCTCCTGAAAAATAAGCAGATCGAATTGTCGCCCGAAGACCGTCCCCCTCCAGTAGGACAAGCCGCCATCGGAGCTCGGACAACACCGGCATCGAGACTCACTGATTGCACCCGGCGATGCCTGGTTGACGACATTTACCGTGGCCGGTTGACGACATCGATGTTGGCCGGTTAGCGGCACAAGAGTCAGTCATTCACCAGGAGGAATCACTTTTTTCACCCCCAGCCCATTGGTCTCCAAGAATAGGCGAGGCGTTTACCCTGACGCACTAACCGCGTATCATTTTAAATTGCCATTTCGAGCCACGCTCGAAGTCCCATTCACTACCAAAGGAGCAAATATGTCCAGCATGATGAAAGCCGCGGTATTTGTAGAACCCGGACGCATTGAACTTGTTGACAAGCGAATCCCAGACGTGGGCCCCAACGATGCGTTGATCCGCATCACAACCACCACCATTTGCGGGACCGATATTCATATTCTGAAGGGCGAGTACCCCGTAGCCAAGGGTCTGACCATTGGACATGAGCCTGTTGGCGTCATCGAAAAACTGGGCAGCGCTGTTCAGGGTTACAAAGAAGGCCAGCGCGTCATTGCTGGCGCAATTTGCCCCAATTTCAACTCCTATGCAGCGCAGGATGGAGCGCCATCACAGGACGGTAGCTACCTTATCCCTTCCGGACTTTGTGGTTGCCACGGCTTAAAAGCTACCGCAGGTTGGCGCTTTGGCAATCTGATTGACGGCACGCAGGCTGAGTATGTGCTGGTTCCTGACGCAGAGGGCAATCTGGCGCCCATTCCAGATGGCTTGACCGATGAACAGGTACTGATGTGCCCGGACATCATGTCTACCGGTTTCAAGGGCGCTGAGAACGCCAACATCAGAATTGGTGACACAGTGGTGATCTTTGCCCAAGGTCCGATTGGTTTGTGTGCCACTGCTGGGGCTCGTTTACTCGGTGCCAGCACCATCATTACCGTCGACGGCAACGATCACCGTCTGGGTATTTCCAAGAAAATGGGCGCGGACTTGACCCTGAACTTCAAGAACTGCGACGTGGTCGCTGAAATCATGAAGATCACCAATGGGCGCGGCGCGGATTCGGCTATTGAAGCGCTGGGCACACAGGCTACATTTGAGTCGGCGCTGCGTGTGCTCAAGCCCGGTGGCACCCTATCGAGCTTGGGGGTGTATTCCAGCGACTTAAACATACCGCTTTCCGCTTTTGCCGCCGGACTCGGTGACCACAGAATCAATACAGCGCTGTGCCCAGGCGGCAAGGAACGCATGCGTCGCCTGCTTAATGTGGTTGCTTCCGGCCGGGTCGACCTTGGTGTTTTGGTGACCCACTCGTACAAGCTAGAAGACATCGTCGCGGCTTACGACCTGTTCGCCCATCAGCGTGATGGTGTTCTCAAGATTGCTATTAAGCCGTAAAGCTAACCTGAAAACGAGTCATTTGCCCCGTTTTGGCGGTGTTTCTTTTTTGATGTTTTGCTGTAACTGCGAAGTCAACATAAAACCCGGTCGTATCGATCATGCCAGTCAATGGGTAGTATTCAACGTCGGCTATCTGGCAGGTAGTTTTGAAAATGCTATAGCCGCAATGTGTCTTCAGGCATCGCTCACACTTGCAGGTCTTCGCTTAGTTTTGGAGTCTTATGAATTATATTAATAGCTGCCAACGCATATTCAACGCGGGCTAGAGGCCATATTCTTATAAATTCTTGGTAGCGCGCGCCAGTTCGGTGATGCGCGCCCAGTCGCCCTGCGCCAAGGCGTCAAAGGGCACCAGCCAGGAGCCACCGACGCACAGCACATTGGGCAGTGCCAGCAAATCGGGGGCGTTCTGCAGTGTCACACCACCGGTCGGGCAAAACCTGACGTCAAAGAACGGACCGCTCCAGGCTTTGAGCATGGCCGCGCCGCCCGCCTGCAGCGCCGGGAAGAACTTCAGTTCGGTAAAGCCTGATTCCAGCGCCTGCATGATCTCGCTGCCGGTCGCCACGCCCGGCAACAGCGCCAGACCGACATCGCGGCACGCCTGACCTACGGCCGGGGTAAAGCCGGGACTCACCGCAAATTGGGCACCGGCCATGGCGGCGGCCTGGGCATCGGCGCGGCTACGCACGGTGCCGGCGCCGACCACGGCCTCGGGCACGTCCCGGGCAATGGCCTCGATGCAGGCCAGCGCCTGCGGCGTGCGCAGCGTCACCTCCAGCATGCGGATGCCGCCAGCGACTAAGGCGCGCGCCATCGGCACGGCGTGCGCCAGGTCGTTCAACACAATCACCGGGATCACCGGCGCGTCCTGCATCACTTGCAGTGCGGTCAAATTCTTCATAGGTGTTGTCTCAATTTCCAAGTGAATTCAAATCAAAGCCAGCTGCAGGCGCCCTGCTCTGCTGACAAGGCGTTGCGCCGCATGCTGGCAAACAGCTCGCGCCCCATGCCCAGGCCGTTGGCCTCAATCAGCGCCTGGGGCATCGGCTGCGTCGCGCGCACCTCCCATTGGGCCGCATCCACCAGCACTTGCAGCGTACCGGCGTTGGCATCCAAGCGGATGATGTCGCCGTCGCGCACCTTGGCCAGCGCGCCGCCCGCAGCGGCCTCCGGCGAGACGTGAATGGCAGCGGGCACCTTGCCCGAGGCGCCGCTCATGCGGCCATCGGTGACCAGGGCCACCCTGAAGCCTTTGCCCTGCAACACCGCCAGCGGCGGCGTGAGCTTGTGCAGCTCGGGCATGCCGTTGGCCTGCGGGCCTTGCCAGCGCACCACACAAATCAGGTCGCGGTTGAGTTCATCGGCGGCAAAGGCCACATGCAGCGCCTCTTGCGAATCAAACACCCGGCACGGCGCCTCGATCACATGGCGGTCGTCGGGCACGGCCGAAATCTTGATCACGCTGCGCCCCAGGTTGCCGGCAAGAAGCTTGAGGCCGCCGTGCGGGCTGAAGGGCGCGCTGGTCGGACGCACGATCGCGTCGTCCCGGCTGGCACCGGCGTCCTCCCAGTGCAGAGAGCCGTCAGGACTGGCGCTCGGTATGCCGGTGTACTCACGCAGGCCGCCGGTGCGCACGGTTAGCACGTCGGCGTGCATCAGGCCGGCGTCCAGCAGTTCGCGGATCACAAAGCCTGGACCACCCGCCGCCTGAAATTGATTCACATCGGCGGCGCCGTTGGGGTAGACCCGGCTCAGCAAAGGCACCACCTCGGACAAGGCCGCAAAATCATTCCAGTCAATAACGATGCCCGCCGCGCGCGCCACGGCCACCCAATGAATCAGATGGTTGGTCGAGCCGCCGGTGGCCAGCAGCGCCACCATAGCATTGACAATGCAGCGCTCGTCCACCACCTGGCCAATCGGTGCAAAGCGACGCGCCTTGGTGATGCCGAGCACGGTGCGCAGCGCCTCGCGCGTGAGCTCTTCGCGCACTGCCGCGCCAGGGTTGATGAACGCGGTGCCCGGCACATGCAGGCCCATGGCTTCAAGCAGCATCTGGTTGCTGTTGGCGGTGCCATAAAAGGTGCAGGTACCCGGGCCGTGGTAGGCCTTTGATTCGGCCTGCAATAGTTCGGCGCGCCCGACCAGCCCTTGCGCGGCGAGCTCGCGCACCTTGGACTTGTCGCCGTTCGACAAGCCCGAAGTCATGGGCCCGGCGGGTACAAACACGGTCGGCAAATGGCCGAATTGCAGTGCCCCGATCAACAGCCCCGGCACGATCTTGTCGCACACGCCGAGCATCAGCGCACCGTCAAACACATCGTGGCTCAGCGCAACGGCGGTCGCCATGGCGATCACATCGCGCGAGAACAGGCTGAGCTCCATGCCAGCTGTGCCCTGGGTGATGCCGTCGCACATGGCCGGCACGCCACCGGCCACCTGGGCGGTGGCGCCGCCTTTGCGCGCTTCCTGCTTGATCAAATCGGGATAGTGCTGCAACGGGGCGTGCGCTGACAGCATGTCGTTGTAGGCCGTGACGATGCCGATGTTGGGCGCGCGCTCGGTCACGACGCGCAGCTTGTCATTGACGGGCATGGCGGCAAAGGCGTGCGCCACGTTGGCGCAACCCAGGCGCTCGGGGCCGGGTTTTCGGTTGGCGGCCAGGGTCAGGCGCTCAAGGTAGCTGCTGCGGGTGGGCTGGCTGCGCTCAATGATGCGCTGGGTGACGGCTTCGACAGCTGGGTTTAGTTTCATGATTTCCTCAAATATTGGTAACTTAATTACATTTACCATGTTACTCGGAGTCTATAGCCCTGTTTGCTTTGGCAGTTACCAGAGAGTTACCACGCTCGCTGAGCACCTGTGCGGCGCCAAGATCAACCTGCCTATACTCACCCAACTATGACCTCCATCGCCGACCTCCGCAAAAGCTACGAACGCGCCGAACTCAACGAAGACGCTTCCCACCCCGACCCGCTGCAGCAGTTTGACAAATGGTTAAGAGAAGCCATCTCAAGCGAAGTGCCCGAACCCAACGCCATGACCGTGGCCACCGTGGCCAGCAACCTGCGCCCGAGCACACGCGTGGTGCTGATCAAGGGCTATGACGTGCGTGGCATCACCTGGTTCACGAACTATGAGAGCCGCAAGGGCCAGGAACTAGCGGGCAACCCCTATGCCGCGCTGCAGTTTCATTGGGTGGAACTGGAGCGCGTGGTGCGCATCGAGGGCTTGGTAGAAAAAATAAGCGACGAAGAAAGCGACAGCTACTTTCACAGCCGGCCACTCGATTCCCGCATTGGCGCCTGGGCCAGCCCGCAAAGCCAGGTGATCTCGGGGCGCGGCGTGCTGGTGGCGAACGCGGCCAAATATGGTGCCAAATTCTTGCTCAACCCGCCGCGCCCGCCGCACTGGGGTGGCTACCGGCTTGAGCCCGATAGCTGGCAATTCTGGCAAGGCCGCAAAAGCCGCCTACATGACCGGTTGCGCTACAGCCTGGAAAGTTCAGGCCCGAACGGCGCGCCGCCTTGGTTGCGCGAGCGGCTTGCGCCTTGATGGCGTTGGGCCAGCGCAAAACCTGACTGACAAGCCGGCCTACGGGCAGCTCACAGCAACCCCACCAGCGCCATCACCAGCGTGAGAGTCACCAGCGCCAGGACGGTCGACACCGCCATGCTGGCCGTCACCAGCTCTTCAGCGACCTGATAACGCTGCGAAAACAAAAATACATTGGCGCCGATGGGCAATGCCGCGGTCACGACCATCACGCTCAAAGGCAAGCCACTCAGCCCCAAGCCCCAACACAGCAGCGCCACCAGCGCCGGGAACGCCAGATTCTTGAGCAAACTCAAGCCCAGCGCCGCCTTGAGATGCTCGCCAATGCGCACTACAGTCAGCGTCACGCCCACCAACACCAGGGCCACCGGACCAAAGGCGTTGCCCAGCAACTGCAGCGGGCGGTCCACCACGTCGGGCAGCACCCAGCCGGTCTGTGCAAACAGCAAGCCCACGATGATCGGCAAGGGCACTGGATGGATGATGCCGCTGCGCACCGCGCCCAGCACCGTGAGCAGCATGGGCTGACTGCTCCCCTTCCCCGCCGCAGCTTTCTCGCGCGCCACCGCCAGCTCCAGCACCACGGTGGCAAAGGTCAGCAACACCAGCGCGTGCACCGAGATCAGCGTGAACAAAGTGATCAAGCCCGCCTGACCGTAAGCCAGGCCCACCAGCGGGATGCCAATCATCACCGTGTTGCTGAAGGTGGCCGCCAGCGCCAGCACGGCCGCGCGGCGCGTGCCGCCTTGCCAGAACAGAACGAAAACAAACAATGCAATAGCCGCCACAAAGTACATCAGCACCGGCCTGAAGTTGAGCTGCTCCACATGCACCGTGCTCATGGTGCGAAACAGCAGCGCGGGTGTGAGCACCATGAACACCAGATTTGACAAGTCTTTTATGGCCGCATCCCTTATCCATCCTGCACGGCCAGCTATAAAACCAATAGCTACCAGCAAGACCACCGGCAGCAGGGAAGAAAGCACCGGGTTGGTCATGCCGCTTCAGCCGGCTCCAAAAAGCTAGCCAGCGCCGCGACCGGCACGGGGCGGCCAAAGAAATAGCCCTGGAAATTCAAGCAGCCTTCGCCCGCCAGAAAGTCCCGTTGCGCCTGCGTCTCCACCCCCTCGGCAATCACCATCATGCCCAGGCCGCGCCCCATCGCCACCGTGGCGCTGACCAATGCGGCGTCCTTCGGGTTGGTCAATGCATCATTGACGAAGGACTGGTCAATCTTGATCTGGTCCAGCGGCAGCCGTTTGAGGTAGGAAAGCGATGAATACCCGGTGCCAAAGTCATCGAGTGAAAAACCGACGCCATGGGCCTTGAGTGCCACCATCTTGGCGATGATGGCCCCCACGTCCTTGACCAGCAGGCTCTCGGTCAGCTCCAGTTTGAGCCGGTTTGGGGGGGCTTTCGTGCGTTCCAACGTGGCCAATACGTCAGAGACGAAGCTCCCCTGGTGAAACTGCAAGGCGCTCACGTTCACGGCAATCGTCAGGTGCGCGGTGTGAGGCTGCGCGCCCCAAAGGTGAAGCTGATGGCAGGCGGTTTCCATCACCCACTGGCCCAAGGCCAAGATCAGGCCGGTTTCCTCAGCCAGTGGAATAAATTGTGCCGGAGACACCATGCCGCGCAGCGGATGCTGCCAGCGCACCAAGGCCTCAACGCCGGTCATATCACCATGCTGGTTCACCTGCGGCTGGTAATACAGCAGGAACTGCTTGTCTTGCAGGCCCAGGCGCATATCGGCCTCCAGAGCGGCGCGCGCGCTGATGGCCGCCTGCACCTCGGGGTCAAAAAAGCGCAGCGTGTTGCGCCCGGCGTCCTTGGCCTGGTACAGCGCCAGGTCGGCCCGTTTGAGCAGTTCGTCGACGCTGTCCCGACTGGCGTTGAACAGGGCCACACCGACACTGGCACTGGCGTGGTGCGTAAAGTGGCCAAACGGATAGGGCTGGCGCAAAGCCTCAAGAATCTTCTGCGCCACGGCCTCGGCCTGCGTTGCGGCCACACTTTGCTGCTCGCTCAAATCCTGCAGCATGACAACAAAATCATCGCCCCCCAGGCGCGCCACCGTGTCGCCTTCACGCACGCAGTGGTTGATGCGCTGCGCCACCTGTTGCAGCATCACGTCGCCTTGCTGATGGCCGTGGGTTTCGTTGAGCAACTTGAAATTATCAATATCGATGAACAGCAGGGCCCCATTGCGTTGGCTGCGCGTGCCCGCTGCCAGCACCTGTTGCAACCGGTCGATCAGCAGACGCCGGTTGGGCAGGCCGGTCAGCAAGTCATAAAAAGCCAGATGCTCAATTTCAGCCTCAGCCGCCTTGCGCTTCGTGATGTCTTCCTTGATCGCCAGATAATGAATCGGTTGACCCTGCGCATCAAAAATCGGCGCGATCGCCGCCTGCTCCCAGTACAGCGTGCCGTTCTTGCGCCGGTTGTGAAACTCGCCATGCCAGGTCTGGCCCGTTAACAACGTCGCCCACATGTCTCGGTACTCCTGCACCGACTTTTCATGCGAGGACCAGATGCGCGGGTTTTGCCCGATGACCTCGGCGCGCTGGTACCCGCTGACCTGCTCAAACATCGGGTTGACGTATTCAATCAGCCCCTGCGGATCGCTGATGATGATGGACACGGGCGATTGCTCGACCGCCGCCGACAGGGTGATCAAGGATTCTTGTGCTTGCTTTTGCTCGGTCACGTCCGATACAAAACCGTGCCACAGCACCGCGCCATCATCAAGTTGCTGCGGTGCCGCCTGGCTTGAAAGCCAGCGCAGGGAGCCATCCTCGAGGCGGACCCGGTAGTCGTGCTTCCAGGGCGTCAGGGTTTTGGCCGAGGCGGCTATGGCATCCTGAACAGCGGGCAGATCCTGCGGGTCAATCATGGCAAAGACCTGGGCGCCGTCCTTGCGCATATCGTCCACCTTGGTGCGGTAAATATCGCGCACGCCCTTGCTGGCAAAAGGAAAGCAGGAACTGCCATCGGGGCGCAGCAAATACTGGAACACCAGGCCGGGCACGTGGTCGGTCAGGCTTGTCAATTGCGCCAGGCTGTGGCGTTGCGCGGCCGAATGCCGCTGCCTGATCACTCCATACCAGGACAGCAGCGCCGCCAGGGCCAGCAACAGCCCGCTGAGCACCGCCGCTTCGCGCAAGCGCTGCGCGCGGGTTTGCGCTTGTTCAGCCAACACCGCCGAGTGCTCCAGGCCAACCAGTACCAGCACCGGATAAGACGGCAGTTTTTTGAAGTGATAAACACGCTCGATACCGTCGGTGACTGCACGGTAAGCTAACGTGCCACTGGTATCACCCCGGGCAATACCCGCAAATATCGGGCTCGCCGCGGCATTGCCAGCGAATGTTTCTGTGCCGGCGGTCTTGCGCGCAAACAAGGTCCCGGTCAAACCATACAGGGCGGCAACTCCCTCTTGACCCAGCTGAAGTTCGCCGTAAAAGCGGGTGAAATAAGTTGGATCTAGCGCCACTACCACGACACCGGAAAACTGGCCGTCATCGCCCACGAGCCGACGCGAAAGCTGAATCGACCAGTGGCCATGAGCGCGGTCAAACTCAGGCTTTGCGATATACAGCACGTCGCTGGCAACCGCCCGCAAGGCTTTGAAGTACTCCTGGTCGGACACATTCAGGCGGCCGCCCAGCGCCAGGCTGCTCATCTCAAGAATGCCCGAGGCATCAAAAATGCTGACCTGATGAATGATTCTTTTGTCAAACACCCCCTCCACGCCCATCGCTCGGAGGTCTAGATGGCCCGGGGAATGCTGGTATTCCGAACGAACCAGGTACAGAATTTGGTCCACGCTGTAGAAAATGCGCTCGGCATGCTCCTGGCCGACCCGCGCCAGATTGACGATCTGGCTTTCGGCGCCTGCCATGGTTTTGCGGTGGTCGTCATCGATCAGGCGAAAAGTGTGCCACCAGACCGCCGCAAATACCAAGGCGGCCAGCAACCAGATCAGTACATGGTGATTAAGCCGGGCCAGTGCGCCGATACGTTGACGAAAGAATGGCATGGCTTTCAGTAGCAAAGCGTGTGGCCCGGGTTGTTGGTGTGGCACACCCGATCTCGGGCTGCTTGGCACAGTAGCTTAGGTGCCGACGGTGCGCGGCCTGTTTCATTTCAAAAGGACTGAGTATCTTCGACCCGAAAATCTGCAAGCCTGATTCAGATCAAGCATCGGCACACTAATTCAATTGTTCCCGGGCTCATGGCCCGGGCTCGGCACCCGGTGCACCAGAGGCTGCGCCCGCACAGTCTGCACACACCCCGCGCACCGCCAGGTCCAGGCTCAGGCCCTGGTAACCCAGGGCTTTCAGGGCGAGCAAAGCGTTTTGCGCGGCCACCTCCAAATCAAGCGCATTGCCCTGCAAGGTAGCCTGCAACGGCTGGTCGCGGTGGCAGCTTTGGCACTCAAAGTGCGGCATGGCCTGCACGCTCGCAGGCATGGCCTGGTAGCGGCGCACCCGGTTGGCGTCGACCCGGCACAAGAGCAGACCGACTTGCGTCAGCCGGTCGATCAGACGGTACAAGGTGACGCGGTCAAGCGTGCCGCCGCCCTCGTCTGGCGCTTGTCCATCCGCAGCACTGGCATCTTGCAAGGCCGCCTGCAACTGGGCGTGGGTGTAACTGGTGCCGGGGTGCGCCAACAACCAGCCCAACACCAGCCGCGCCGCGCCGGTGCGACGCAGACCGTGGGCTGAGAGCAAGGCATCAATCGGATCAGTTGAACTCAAGCGGGTGACTGGCATCGTGGTGGACAAATCAGATTTTCTTCAACTGTCGGGTATTATTGCAATTGAGTTGCGTTAGACTATAGCGCAATTGAGTTGCATTATCGCTGCAATCCCCATCTTTCGAATTAGCAAAAAAATGTCACACCCAACGCATGAGCACAACCACCCGAACGCCCCTGCGCCGCACCCCACACGGCCCCACCAGCCACGCAGCGTGCTGGCCTGGCCGGCTTGGCTGCGCGTGCTGGCGGTGTTGCCGCTGCTGCTGACCCTGTGGCTGGCAGTGTGGTGGGCCAATGCCGGGGCGGGAGCGGTGCCGTGGTAATGGTCGACAACCTGACGGTGAGCTACCGCCAGCATCCAGCTCTGCATCACATCAGTGGCCAGTTTGCGCCCGGCGCGCTCACCGCCGTGATTGGCCCTAACGGCTCGGGCAAAAGCACCCTGCTTAAAAGCATCATGGGCTTGATCAAGCCCGAAGGCGGGCGTGTTTTGCTGACCACAGCGCGCGAGCGCGTCGCCTACCTGCCGCAAATGACCGAGATTGACCGCAGCTTTCCGATGCCGGTGCGCGATTGCGTGCTGCTGGGCTGCTGGAGCGCCGTGGGTGCTTGGGGCGGCGTCAGTGCGGCTCTGTTGGCCCGGGCCGATGCCGCGATTGCCACCGTGGGGCTCGAAGGTTTTGAGCGACGCACGGTGGGGTCGCTGTCCAGCGGGCAGTTTCAGCGCGTGCTGTTTGCGCGCCTGCTGATGCAGGAGGCCGACCTGATTTTGCTCGACGAGCCCTTCAACGCCATGGATTCGCGCACCACGGCCGTGCTGCTGGCGCTGATTCACCAATGGCATGCGCAAGGCCGCACCGTGATCGCCGTGCTGCACGACGACGCGCAGGTGCGCGCGCACTTTGGGCAAACGGTGCTGCTGGCGCGCGAGCTGGTGGCCTGGGGCGATACCGAGCAGGTGCTGACCGAACCCAATTTACAGCGCGCCCGCGCCTTGGCCGAGGCCTGGGACGACAACGCCGACATCTGTCACACCGACGAGGCCAGCGCATGATGTTGCTTTGGGAATGGCTGATCGGCCCCTTTGCCGAATTCGCTTTCATGCGCCGCGCACTGGTGGCCACGCTGGCGTTGGCCATCAGCGCGGCACCTCTGGGTGTGTTCTTGACGCTGCGGCGCATGAGCCTGCTGGGCGATGCCCTGAGCCACGCGGTGCTGCCGGGCGTGGCCATAGGCTTCATGCTGTTTGGCCTGTCGCTGCCCGCGATGGCGCTGGGCGGTGTGGTGGCGGGGCTGCTGGTGGCGGCGATTGCCGGCGTGGTCAGCCGCGCCACCAGCTTAAAAGAAGATGCCAGCCTGGCAGCCATCTACCTGGTGGCGCTGGCCCTGGGCGTGACGCTGATCTCGCGCCAGGGCAGTCAGCTCGACCTGCTGCATATTTTGTTTGGCAGCGCGCTGGGCGTCGATGCACCAGGCCTGCTGCTGGTCGCCAGCGTAGCCAGTGTGAGCGTGATCGCGCTGGCCGCACTGTACCGAGGGCTCGTGCTGGAGACCTTTGACCCGGTGTTTCTGGCCGCATCGGCTGGGCGCAAAGGCAGCCGTCCCTGGATCTGGCAACAGAGCTTTTTGATGCTGGTCGTCATCAACCTGGTGGCGGGGTTTCAGACCCTGGGCACGCTCATGGCGGTCGGCCTGATGATGCTGCCCGCCGTCTCCAGCCGACTCTGGCATGACTCGTTGAGTGCCCAGCTGCTCAACGCCAGCGCGCAAGCGGCTCTGGCTGGGGTGGCAGGGCTGCTGCTGTCCTACCACCTCGATACCCCCAGTGGCCCGACCATCATCGGTTGCGCCGGGCTGCTCTACGGCGTGTCGCTGTTGATTTCACCTAGCGGCTGGTTGCCCCAAATCCTCAAGCGCCCGCACCGGGTCGGCTAAGTTGATCCATTTTCTTGACACAACTGAAAACCAATTCATGAAACGCCAAACCCTGAAACTCCTCGCCCTGTCGGCACTCACCCTTGGCGCACTCCTGCCCTTGCCTGGCATAGCCGCTGAGCCTATACCCGTGGTGGCTTCTTTCAGCATTCTGGGTGACCTGGTGCAGGTGGTCGGGGGGGAGCGCGTCAAAGTCACCACTTTGGTAGGAGTAGACGCTGACGCACACACCTTCGAGCCGAAACCGCTTGATGCCAAAACCATTCTGCAGTCGCGCCTCTTCGTCATCAACGGACTCAACTTTGAGCCCTGGGCGCAAAAATTGGCGAAGTCAACCAACTACAAGGGACAGATGCTAGCGGCCTCAGAAGGCATCAAGCCACGCAGCATGCCACCCGAAAAAGGCCACAATCACGCTGATACCGACCCGCACGCGTGGCAAGACCCCAACAACGTCGTTTTGTATGTCAAAAATATAGCCAAATCACTCGCCAGCCTGGACCCAGCGGGCGCTATTCACTATCAAAAAAATAGTGCCAAATACATTGAAGAACTGCAAGCGCTGGACCAGTTCACGCTGGCGCAGTTTGCGCCTTTGACTGCCAAACAGCGCCAGGTCATCACCTCGCACGATGCCTTTGGCTATTTCGCCGCGCGCTACCAGATCAGGTTTTTGGCACCGCAAGGCATCAATGCCGACCTCGATCCCAGCGCGAAAGAAGTGGCGCAATTGATCCGCCAAATCAAGCGCGACCAGATCAAAGCAGTTTTTGTGGAGAACATGAGCAACCCCAAACTGCTGGCCCAAATCGCCCAGGACACCGGCGTCACCCTGGGCGCCAAACTGTATGTGGATGCGCTCTCTGGCCCCAGCGAGCCCGGTTCGACCTACCTGAAGATGATGCGCCACAACGTGGCGCAGTTGGTGGCGGGCATGCGGCAAAACTGACGGGTGCAGCTCGGTTCCAGCCAAAATGGCTTGATATGCAACAAGGTCGGCATGACTTGCACCTGACAGGCCGCCAAATGGCTTTACCATGATTGCAGTCGTTGGCCGACTCTGGCCGACTCACTGGCGCCCTGGCAAGTCAATCAACCCGTGTCGCCAGGTTGGCCCACTGAAAGCAAGGCATCTGATATGAACACCGCCGAATGGATTTCCCGCAACGTCGCCAAGTTGCTGCCGGCCGCAAATTCAATCGAAAAAATGGCCACAACCCCGATAGCAAATGCGCGAGCCGCTGTGAGTCTTGCGCCTGCTCCGGCCCCGACCGGCCCCATCGCCAGCGCGACTTCCCGCTCCTTGCCTGAGCGTCTGGCAGGCAGCTTGCGCCACAAAGACGAGGCGCTGTCACCGCGCCTGCTGCGTCGCATCTTGACTGAACTGCAGGCCATCCTGGACAACCAGGTCAGCGAGGTCGAAGGTGGCCGACGCGCCAGCGAGTTCGCCCAGTGGTATGGCGCCGCCTTGCCGGCGCAACGGCGCGACTGTTGGCTGCTGATGAGCGAGCAGTTTGCCCCTGACCCCGACCTGATCGAGGCCGCGCGCAGCCACTACACGGCGGCCCAAAATACCCTTGATGCCGGGCAAGCCGAAATCCGCTTGCGCCAGGCCTTGGTGTCACCGCGCAGCCGTCTGTTGCAGCGCTTTGCGGCCTTCCCCGAGGGCATGCAATTTTTGCTTGACTTGCGCACTGACTTGCTGGCTCACCTGAAAAGCGAAAAGCGCCTGCTGGCGCTGGACGGCGAGCTCGAACACTTGTTCTCTGGCTGGTTTGATGTGGCCTTTTTGGAGTTGCGCCGCATCAGCTGGGACTCCCCCGCCTCGCTGATCGAAAAACTGATCAAGTACGAAGCGGTGCATGACATTCGTGACTGGAATGACGTCAAGAACCGGCTGGATGCGGACCGCCGCTGTTATGGCTTCTTCCATCCGCAGCTGCCCAATGAACCTTTGATCTTTGTCGAGGTGGCGCTGCTTGACAAACTGCCTTGCGCCATATCGCCCTTGCTCGACGAAGCGGCCGCGCCCGCGGACCTGAGCAAAGCGAGCACCGCCATTTTTTACTCGATCAGCAGCACCCAGAGCGGTCTGCGCGGCGTGAGCTTTGGCGACTCGCTGATCAAACGCGTGGTGGAGACCCTCAAGGTCGAGTTTCCCCGCCTGCGCACTTTCGCCACCCTGTCGCCGATACCGGGATTTCGCAGCTGGCTAGGCAAGAACGCGAGCGCCATGCTGGCTCGGCTTGATGTAAAAGCCCGTGCTGCGCTGGCCAGCGCGGTCGGCGCTGAGCCCATCACGCCGGCCCACTTGCTGACAGCGGCCGAACAGGCGCAAACGCTCGACGCCCAGTCGCCGCTGCGCCATTTCTTGATGCAATGCGCCGCCCATTACCTGGGCCGAGAGCTGGTGCAGGGCAAGCCGCTGGACCCGGTCACGCGCTTTCATTTGGGCAATGGCGCCCGGATTGAGCGGCTGAACTGGGGCGGCGATTTCTCCAGCAAAGGCGTCAAGCAGTCCTACGGCATGATGGTCAATTACCTGTATGACCTGAAACGCCTGGACCGGTACCGGGCGCAGTTTGCCAACAGCAAACTGGCGGTTTCAAGCGAAATTGAGACGCTGGGCTTTTGAGCGAATTAGGGGCGTTCCCCTTCGAGCCACACGATTTCTGAAGGCGCACGCAGGCATACTGCCAGGTTTAGCGCAAGCGCCCACACAAGGAATAAAAATGACCATTTGCCCCATCGCCATCGCCGTCGGCTGTAAAAAATGCCCGATCTTCAAAGTCTGCCCGGTCAAGTCCGTGATCGGTGACGTGCCCAAGGCCGGGGCCAAGCCAGCTGCCAAGGTAGTGGCCAAGTCAGTAGCCAAACCGGCAGCCAAAGTAGTCGCCAAGTCAGCACCAGCGCGCAAAAAAACCAGGAAATAAGCCGCTCTTGCGGCGCCAGTTGATGCTCTGGTGGGCAGGCGTGCACATCAGGCACCGATAATCGCTGCCCATGAATCCACTGCTCGCCCTTTTGCAGCCCTACCCCTTTGAGCGGCTGCGCCAACTTCTCTCCAGCGTGACACCCAATCCGGCACTGCGGCCGATCAGCCTCGGGCTAGGGGAACCCAAACACGCCACCCCTGCCTTCATTCAACAAGCCATGATCGAGGCCATTGGGCGCACGCCCAGCGGCCTGGCCAGCTACCCGGCCACCCAGGGCGAGCCCGCGCTGCGCGAAGCTTTTGCTAAATGGCTTAAAAGGCGCTACGACATCGACGTTGACCCGGCCACGCAAATGCTGCCGGTCAATGGCTCGCGCGAGGCGCTGTTCGCCCTGACCCAGGCCGTTGTCAACCCCGGAGCAAAGCAGCTCAGTGGTGAAAAGCCGCTGGTGGTCTGCCCCAATCCTTTTTACCAAATCTACGAAGGCGCCACGCTGCTGGCCGGGGCCGAGCCCTACTACGTGGCGAGCGACCCGGCGCGCAACTTTGCCCCCGACTGGGCCAGCGTGCCCGCAGCAGTATGGGCGCGCACCCAGCTGCTGATCGTCTGCTCGCCCGGCAACCCGACCGGCGCGGTGATGCCCTTGTCCGAATGGCAACTGCTGTTCGAGCTGAGCGACCAGCATGGTTTTGTCATCGGCTCCGACGAGTGCTACAGCGAGATCTATTTCCGCGACGACGCCCAGGGTGGGCCGCCGCTGGGCGGCATGGAGGCCGCGGCCAAACTTGGCCGCCTGGACTTCAAGAACCTGATTTCGCTCACCAGCCTGTCCAAGCGCAGCAATGTGCCGGGTATGCGCAGTGGTTTTGTCGCTGGCGACGCCGCCCTCATCGCGCAATTTCTGCTCTACCGCACCTACCACGGCTGCGCCATGAGCCCGGTGGTGCAGGCCGCCAGCCTGGCCGCCTGGCGCGACGAGCAGCACGTGGTGGAAAACCGCGCGCTGTACCGCAGCAAATTCGCTCAGGTCACACCGATCCTGGCCGAAGTGCTGGACGTGGCGCTGCCCGATGCAGGCTTTTATTTGTGGGCCAAAGTCAAGGGCAATGACACCGACTTTGCCCGCGACTTGTTCGCTCTTTACAATGTGACGGTTTTACCCGGCTCCTATGTGGCGCGTGAGTTCCACTGCAGCAATCCCGGCGCCGGTCGAATTCGCATGGCGCTGGTGGCTGAAACGGCCGAATGTGTGCAAGCGGCCCAGCGCATCGCGCAATTTGTCAAATCCAGAAACTGAAACCCCAGCGGTTTCGCCTCCCGAGAACAACTTTCATGACGCAACAACTGCAATCCATCATTGACGCCGCCTGGGAAGACCGCGCCAATTTATCGCCCAGCGCAGCCCCCAAAGAAGTGCTCGATGCGGTCGAGCACGTTATTTCTGACCTCAATTGCGGGCGCCTGCGTGTGGCCACGCGTGAAGGCGTGGGCCAGTGGACCACGCACCAGTGGATCAAGAAGGCCGTGCTGCTGAGCTTCAGACTCACCGACAACCAGGTGATGAAAGCCGGTGATCTGGGTTTCTATGACAAGGTGCCGACCAAATTTGCCGGCATGGACGAAGAAGCATTCAGGGCCTCGGGCGTGCGCATCGTGCCACCCGCCGTGGCGCGGCGCGGCAGCTTTGTGGCCAAGGGCGTGATCCTGATGCCCTCCTACGTCAACATCGGCGCCTACGTGGATGAAGGCACGATGGTTGACACCTGGGCCACGGTGGGCTCCTGTGCGCAGATCGGCAAGCACGTGCATTTGAGCGGTGGTGTCGGCATTGGCGGCGTGCTCGAGCCGATGCAGGCCGGCCCGACCATCATTGAGGACAACTGCTTCATCGGCGCGCGCTCCGAAGTGGTCGAAGGCGTGATCGTGGAAGAAAACTCCGTCATCTCGATGGGCGTTTACCTCGGGCAAAGCACCCCCATTTACGACCGCGCAACCGATACCGTCAGCTATGGCCGCATTCCCAGTGGCTCGGTCGTCATCAGTGGCAGCCTGCCCAAGAACGAGGGCAAATACAGCCTGTACGCGGCCATCATCGTGAAGCGCGTGGATGCGCAAACGCGATCCAAGACCAGCTTGAACGACTTGCTGCGCGACTGATTGTCTAGCGCCAGTCACGCCAAATTACCCGGGTTTCAGCATGGCAACCACTGCAGCAAGCGCGACCAAGGCCACGCCGGGCACCTCCGGCACGATGGAGCGCATTCTTCGCCTGATGAGCGAGAAGAAGGCCTCCGACGTTTATCTGTCCGCCCACTCACCGGCGCTGATCCGCATCAACGGCCAGTGCGTGCCGATCAACAACCAGCAACTGCCGCCCGAGGCGCCGCGCAATTTGCTGGCGGAGATTTTGCCGCCCAACCGCATCGAAGAGCTGGAAGAGCTCAACGAGCTCAACATGGGTTGGTCAATGGCGGGCGTGGGCCGCTTTCGCATCAGCGCGATGCGCCAGCGCGGCTCGATTGCGGCGGTGATTCGCTACATCTCGGTCGACATCCCGCCGCTCGACACCTTGGGCGTGCCGATGATCCTGAGTCAGCTGATCATGGAAAAACGCGGCCTGCTGCTGATGGTAGGCGCCACCGGCGCGGGCAAAAGCACCACCATGGCCGCCATCATTGACCATCGCAATGCCAATGCCACTGGCCACATCCTGACAATTGAAGACCCGCTGGAGTATTTGTTCCGCAACAAGCGCTCGGTGGTGAATCAGCGCGAGGTCGGCACCGACACCCAATCGACCCACACCGCGCTGAAGAACGCCCTGCGCCAGGCCCCGGACGTGATCATGATTGGCGAAATCCGCGACCGTGAAACCATGTCGGCAGCGATTGCCTACGCCCAGACCGGCCATTTGTGTCTGGCCACCCTGCACGCCAACAACAGCGCCCAGGCGCTCAACCGGATTCTGAGTTTCTACCCGGTCGAGGTGCGCGAAACCATGCTGGCCGACCTGTCGGCCGCGCTCAAGGCGATTGTGTCGCAGCGACTCTTGCGCACCACGGGCGGCGGGCGCATCCCGGCAGTCGAGATCATGCTCAACACCAACCTGGTGGCCGAAATGATTGGAAATGGCGATTTTTCCGGCGTCAAGGAGGCCATGGAGAAGTCAATGGCCGAGGGCGGCCAGACTTTTGAGCAAGACATCGCGCGCCTGATCATGGACGGCGTGGTGGACCGCAAGGAAGGGCTGCTCAACTCGGACTCCCCCACCAATTTGATGTGGCGCCTGCAAAACGACTTCAACGCCCGGACACAAGCGCCCGTGGACACCGAAGACCCGGATGATCACCCCTCTTTCACCGAAATCACGCTCGACGTGATGCACGGCTCCTGACCCCTCACCGCGAATGCTGATGCCTAAAACCCTGCACCTGGCCGAACAACTGATCGCCCGAGCCTCACTCACGCCCGACGATGCCGGCTGCCAGCAAATCATCGCGCAGCGCCTGCGCCCACTGGGTTTCGTCTGTGAAACCATCAGCAGCGGTCCGATTAATGCGCTGGTCACTAATTTATGGGCAAAACGGGCTCCAGCCCGCGTGTATACTGAGCAATCAGCTACTAAATTGATTGTGATGGCCGGTCATACTGACGTCGTGCCAAGCGGCCCGGCGCAGCAGTGGCGCAGCCAGCCCTTCACACCGACCCAACTGGAGGGCAAGTTGTATGGCCGCGGCGCCGCCGACATGAAGACCTCGCTGGCCGCGTTCGTCGTGGCTACCGAAGAGTTCTTGGCTGCGCAGCCTGACACGCCTTTATCGATAGCATTCCTGATCACCAGTGACGAGGAAGGCCCAGCGCTGGACGGCACGCTCAAGGTCTGTGAAACGCTGCAGGCGCGCGGCGAACGCATCGACTACTGCATCGTCGGTGAGCCCACCTCTTTGGCGCGCACCGGCGACATGATCAAGAATGGCCGGCGCGGCACGCTCAGCGCACGCTTGACGGTCAAAGGCGTGCAAGGCCACATCGCCTACCCGCACCTGGCGAAAAACCCGATCCATCTGGTGGCCCCGGCCTTGGCCGAGCTCGTCGGCATCGAATGGGACCACGGCAACGCCTTCTTCCAGCCCACCACCTGGCAGATCAGCAACATCCACAGCGGCACCGGCGCCAGCAATGTGATTCCGGGTGCGGTGGTGATTGACTTCAACTTCCGTTTTTCCACCGAGTCCACCCCCGAGTCGCTGCAGACCCGGTTGGCCGCCGTGCTGGAGCGCCACGAGCTCGATTACGACCTGGCCTGGACGCTCGGCGGCACGCCGTTCCTGACCGAGCCCGGCACGCTGGTGGACGCGATGGTGGATGCCATCAAGCAAGAGACCGGCCTCACTACCGCGTTATCCACCACTGGCGGCACCAGCGACGGCCGCTTCATTGCCAAAATCTGCCCGCAAGTGATCGAGTTCGGCCCGCCCAACGCCAGCATCCACAAGATCGACGAACACATCAATATCGCTGACATCGAGCCTTTGAAAAACATCTATAGGCGCGTGCTGGAAAACCTGAGTGCGGGGCCAGCAGCATGACGCTGCTGGAGTTGATTGAAGCGGCCGCCGCCCAGCTCACCGAGGCCGGTGTGGCCTTTGGCCACGGCACCACCAACGCCTTTGACGAAGCCGCGTGGCTGGTGCTGTGGCAGCTCGGGCTGCCGCTCGACACGCCACTCGATGGCGCAACCGATGAAGCGGAATTTATAGCCAATCAGCCCGTAGCCCCCGCAGAACAAGCGCAAGTAGCTACGCTTTTAGCTAAAAGAATCAGCTCCCGCCAGCCTGGCGCCTACCTGACGAAAGAGGCCTGGCTCATGGGTGTGCCGTTCTACGTGGACGAGCGCGCCATCGTGCCACGCTCCTTGATTGCCGAGTTGCTGGTGGACGGCGCCCTGGACTACTGGCTCAGCGACGCCACGCACGCGGTGCTGGATCTGTGCAGCGGCAACGGCAGCCTGGCGGTGCTGGCCGCCATGGCCTACCCGGATGTGACGGTGGATGCCTCTGACTTGTCAAAGGACGCGCTGGCGGTGGCCCGCATCAACGTTGATAAACATGGTTTGGGCGGGCGCATCACTTTGATCGAATCGGATGGCTTTGCCAAGCTGCCGGGCCGCTACGACCTGATTTTGTGCAACCCGCCTTATGTCAACCTGCAGAGCATGGCGGCGCTGCCGCCTGAATTTCACGCCGAGCCCGCGCTGGCGCTCGATGGCAACCGCGCGGGCGGCCAGGACGGCATGGACTTCATCCGCAGGCTGCTGATGGAGGCGCCGCAGCACATGAATGAAAACGCGGTGCTGGTGCTGGAAATCGGCAACGAGCGGGCGCACTTTGAAGCGGCATTCCCCCAGTTAGCGGCGATCTGGCTGGAAACCAGCGCCGGTGAAGACCAGGTGCTGCTACTTGAGCGTGAAGAACTTTTGGCGCTATTGCGGGGGCCGAAGCCAGAGTCCTTACGTGTGCCGAAGCCAGACGGGCTGGGCGAGTGACTCCGTTCGTGTCCCCCGCCCGTTCCGGGCTCCTCCTTGACCTCACTACGCCACTCACCCAACCCGTCCGGCTTCTCGAATGGTGGGAACATGCAACCGCCGCACAGCAGGAGTACGGATTGCTGTGAAGCGCAGGTCAAGGAGGAGGCCGAAGGCCGGGGGACACGGAGCTTCACAGCAATCCGTGCTACGGCACACCACGACTTGCCACAATGAATTCTCAAGAACATAGCCACCATCAACCATGATCACCTTAAAAAACGTCATCCTGCGCCGCGGCGCCAAAGTGCTGCTTGACGGCGCCAGTGTCACCCTCAATCCGGGCGAAAAAGTCGGCCTGGTCGGGCGCAATGGCGCGGGCAAGTCCTCGCTGTTTGCGCTGCTCAACGGCACGCTGCACGAAGACGGCGGCGAATATTTCATCCCGAGCCAATGGCGCATGGGCCAAGTCGCGCAGGACATGCCCGAGACCGATCAAAGCGCCACCGACTACGTGGTGGACGGCGACACCACGCTCTTGGCAGCGCAACAGGAAGTCACTGAATCGGAAGCCACCGAGGACTACGACCGCATGGCGCACGCCTACATGGCGTTGCAAGACGCGGGTTCGCACGACGCACCGGCGCGCGCGCAGGCTTTGATTCTGGGGCTGGGCTTCAAGACCACCGAGCTCACGAATCCGGTCAACAGTTTTTCCGGCGGTTGGCGCATGCGGCTGCAACTGGCGCGCGCGCTGATGTGCCCGAGTGACCTGCTGCTGCTGGACGAGCCCACCAACCACCTGGACCTGGACGCGCTGGTGTGGCTGGAGTCCTGGCTCAAGAAGTACGAAGGCACGATGATCGTGATCAGCCACGATCGCGAGTTTCTGGACGCAGTGACCAACGTCACGCTGCACATCGATGCCGCCAAGCTGACGCGCTATGGCGGCAACTACAGCAAGTTCGAGGACATGCGCGCCGAGCAGATGAACCTGCAGCAAAACGCCTTTGCCAAGCAGCAGGACAAGATTGCCCACCTGCAAAAGTTCATTGCGCGCTTCAAGGCCAAGGCCAGCAAGGCCAAGCAGGCGCAAAGCCGGGTCAAGGCGCTGGACCGCATGGAAAAGATCGCGCCGCTATTGAGTGAGGCCGACTTCACCTTTGAATTCAAGGAACCCGCCAACCTTCCCAATCCGATGCTGTCGATGACGGGCGTGAGCTTTGGCTACCCGCCGCCCGACGATGCACCGGCGGGCACGGCGCCGACCGTGATCGTCAAGAACGTCAGCCGCTCAGTGCTGGCGGGTCAGCGCATCGGCATCCTGGGTGCCAACGGCCAGGGCAAGTCGACGGTGGTCAAAACCATCGCGCGCGAACTGCAGGCCTTGGAGGGCGAAATTACTGAGGGCAAGGGCCTAAACATTGGTTACTTCGCGCAGCAGGAACTGGACGTGTTGCGCCCTGCTGACACCCCGCTGGAACACATGATCCGCATGGTCAAGGACATGACGGCGCTGGGCAAGATTGCCGGCCAGGCCACGCGCGAGCAGGACCTGCGCAGTTTTCTGGGCACCTTCAACTTTGGCGGCGACATGGTCAAGCAGGCCGTGGGCAGCATGAGCGGCGGCGAAAAAGCGCGGCTGGTGCTGTGCATGATCGTCTGGCAGCGCCCGAACCTCTTGCTGCTCGATGAGCCGACCAACCACCTGGACCTGGCCACGCGCGAAGCCCTCTCGATGGCGCTCAACGAGTTTGAAGGCACGGTGATGCTGGTCAGCCATGACCGGGCGCTGCTCCGCGCGGTCTGCGACGAGTTCTGGATGGTCTCGCGCGGTGGCGTTGAGCCCTTCGACGGCGACCTGGACGACTACCAGCGCTATTTGTTAGATGAAGCCAAGCGCCAGCGCGAAGCCATCAAGGAGGCCGCCAGCGCCAGCGCCAAGGCCGAGCGCAAGGCCCTGGCCGAAGCGGCGGCCAAGCCGAAAGTCAAGGTGGCGTCCAGCGGCGTCAAGCGCCAGCTCGAACAGTGCGAGGCGCGCATGGCAGTGCTCAACGGCGAAGGAGCTTCTCTGGAGGGCCTACTCTCCAAATCGCCGCCGCCGTCGGACTATGCCGAGCTGGGCAACCGGCTCAAGGCCGTCAACGACGAACTGCAAATCCTGGAAGAGCAATGGTTGACGCTGTCGGGGCAGGTGGAAGCGGCTGGTGTTTCGCACTGAGGAAGCAGGCATTCTCGGGAATGAAAATTATTTGACGGTGAGTTGTGGGTCATTTGCTGACGCCTGTTCTTTCCCCCACTCACTCCCCCCGCCCTCTCTCGCCCCGCCGGGCGAAAGAGGGAGCCAACAGCCACATTTGGCCGCGTCTTTGAAGGTGGGACGTACTCGCGCCAATTGGCGTTGGGGCAGCGCTTAATCTGAGTGATCTGAGTGAGCGGCTTGCGGGCGACTAGTCGCTGGGTTGGCGCCACTTTGAGGCCAGCGCGCAGTCCGGTAGGTCGTGTTAGCCGCCAGGCGTAACCCGACATGCAAGCCCGCAAGCAAGGACGTCGGGTTACGCTACGCTAACCCGACCTCGACTGCGTCCTACTTGACTCTGGCTGTTTGGCTACAGCGACCGGTCGCTGCCTTGCCTTCACTTTGAGGCCAGCACGCTGTGGCGCACAGAGTTCCCGCCTTCAAACACGCGGCCAGATGAAGCTCCCCTCTTTCGCCCGGCGGGGCGAGAGAGGGGTTGGGGGAGTGAGTGGAGAAAAATAACTATAAAATTAATAGCTACTCAAGCATACAGCACGAGGGCTAGAGCCATATTTCACTCATAAACAATCTCAGCCTTGCCGGCCCCGGCCTGGACCCGCCAGCCCGCCAGCGCGGCGTTGCTGGGGTAGAACTTGGCACTGTCGCCCAACTGCAATTCCGCCGTCGCCCGAACGCCCTCGCCCTCGCCCTCGCCCTGGCACGTCAGCTTTAAGCGAACCCCCATACCGCGCAGCAACTCGCCCTGCTCGGTGACCTCGCGCAGCGGCGGGTAGTCCCGCGCCATGCGCGCCACATCGGGCGCCTGGCCGGGCTGTGTGCTCACCACCAGGCGCAAAAACTTGCCAAAGCGGCAGCGCGCCTGCTCCAAGTCCCATATCTGCGTCACGGTGAGCTGCATGCCGCCGGAAAAACGATCCGGCTTGAGCTGGCCCATGACGATCACCAGTTCGTCGTCCTTGAGCAGATGCTTGTGCGCCGCGATCAGCGCTTCATCGGCCCGCGCCTCGATCACGCCCGATTTGTCGTCCAGCTTGAACAGCGCCAGCTTGCCGCGCTGGCCGTTGATGACGCGAAAGTCGTTGATGATGCCGGCCAGCAACTGCGGCTCGCGGATGTCAATCAGGTCGTCGATCTGGCGCTTGGCAAAGCGGCGCACTTCCAGAGTCACCTCGTCAAACAGGTGGCCCGACAAATAAAAGCCGACGGCGGTTTTCTCATAGGTGAGCCGCTCTTTCACGCCCCACGGCAGCGCCTGCACCAGCTCGGGCTCCTGCGTGCTCGAGCCTTGCGCGTCATCCATCATGTCGAACAGCCCGCCCTGGTTGGCGTTGGCCAGCGCGGCGGCGCCGAACTCGAACGCCAGGTCGGTGGAGGCCAGCAGGCTGGCGCGGTTGAGTTGAATCGCGTCAAAGGCACCGGCCTTGATCAGCGCCTCGACCGTGCGCTTGTTGACACGCGAACGGTCCACCCGCGCGCAAAAATCAAACAGGCTCTTGAACGGCCCGGCCACGTCGCCCATGGGCCCGGTGGCGCGGCCTTCGCGCGCCGCCACAATCGCCTCAATCGCCTGCTGGCCACTGCCCTTGATGGCGCTCAGGCCATAGCGAATCACCTTGTCGGAGATCGGCTCAAAGCGGCTGCCGCCCCGGTTCACATCGGGCGGCTCAAACGTCAAGCCCATTTTCAAAGCGTCTTCATACAAGACCTTGAGCTTGTCGGTGTCGCCCATTTCCACCGTCATGTTGGCGCAAAAGAACTCGGCCGTGTAGTGCACCTTGAGCCAGGCCGTGTGGTAAGCCAACAGGGAGTAGGCAGCGGCGTGTGACTTGTTGAAGCCATAGCCGGCAAATTTCTCCATCAAGTCAAAGACCTCGTCGGCCTTGGCTTGGTTGATGTCGTTCTTGGCAGCACCGTCGCGGAAGATCTGGCGGTGCTTGGCCATCTCGTCGGCGTCTTTCTTGCCCATGGCTCGGCGCAGCATGTCGGCACCGCCCAGCGAGTAGCCGCCCAGAATCTGTGCCGTTTGCATCACCTGCTCCTGGTAGACCATGATGCCGTAGGTCTCGCTCAGCATCTCGGCCACCAGCGGGTGCGGGTACTCCACCACCTCGCGCCCATGCTTGCGCGCCACAAAGCTCGGGATCAGGTCCATCGGGCCGGGCCGGTACAGGGCGTTGAGCGCAATCAGGTCTTCCAGGCGGGTCGGCTTGGCGTCTTTGAGCATGCCCTGCATGCCGCGCGATTCAAACTGGAACACGGCCTCGGTCTTGCCTTCCTGAAACAGCTTGTAGACGCGCGCGTCGTCCAGCGGCAGGTTCTCAAAGGCGAAGTTCTCCTGGCCTTTGTGGCGCGTCATGATGAAGTCGCGCGCAATCTCCAAAATGGTGAGTGTTGCCAGGCCCAAAAAGTCGAACTTGACCAGGCCAATGGCTTCGACGTCGTATTTGTCAAACTGGCTCACCGCCGCGTCGCTGCCGGGCTGCTGGTACAGCGGGCAAAAGTCGGTCAGCTTGCCCGGCGCAATCAGCACGCCACCGGCGTGCATGCCAACGTTGCGCGTCAGGCCCTCGAGCTTGCGCGCCAGTTCCAGCAGGGTCTTGACGTCTTCTTCCTTGGCCTCGCGCTCGGCCAGCAGTGGCTCGGCCTCGACCGCGTACACGGTTTTGTCGTCTTTCTTGCGATCGGCTGGGGGCAACTGCAGGCTGACGCTGACGCCCGGCTTGTTCGGGATCAGCTTGCTGATGCCGTCGCAAAAGGTGTAACTCATGTCGAGCACACGCCCGACGTCGCGCACGGCAGCACGCGCGGCCATGGTGCCGAAGGTGACGATCTGGCTGACGGCGTCCTTGCCGTATTTGCTCTTGACGTAATCGATCACCAGGTTGCGATTGGTCTGGCAAAAGTCGATGTCAAAGTCGGGCATCGAGACCCGCTCCGGGTTCAAAAAGCGCTCGAACAGCAGGTTGTAGCGCAGCGGGTCCAGGTCGGTGATCTTGAGCGAATAGGCCACCAGCGAACCGGCACCAGAACCGCGCCCCGGCCCCACCGGGCAGCCGTTTTTCTTGGCCCAGATGATGAAGTCACCGACGATCAAAAAGTAGCCGGGGAAACCCATCTTGACGATGGTGTCAAGCTCAAATTCAAGCCGATCCAGGTAGCGCGGCAGCTCCTTATCACGCAGCAAAGCATCCGGGTAAAGATGCGCCATGCGCTCCTGCAAGCCTTGGTGCGAGGCGTAGCGAAAGTACTCGTCCGGCGTCATGCGCTGGCCGTTGACCTCGGGCGTCGGAAAGTCCGGCAACTGCGGCTTGTCCAGCACCAGGGTCAGGTTGCAGCGCTTGGCAATCTCCAGCGTGTTGGCGATGCTTGATGGCACATCGGCAAACAGCGCCTGCATCTGCGCACTGGACTTGAAATACTGCTCGCGCGTGAAGCGGCGCACGCGGCGCGGGTTGCTCAAAATCTCACCATCGGCAATGCACACACGCGCCTCATGCGCTTCAAAATCATCCGGCCCGGCAAACTGCACCGGATGCGTCGCCACCACCGGTAAACCCGCCCGCGCCGCCAACTGCACCGTGGCCACCACTTGCGCTTCGTCGTCACTGCGGCCGGCGCGTTGCAGCTCAAGGTAGAACCGATGCGGAAACACGCCGCCCAACTGCAGCGCGACGTCCAGCGCACGCTCGACATCGCCTTGCACCAGCGCCTGCCCGATGGGTCCAGCCTGCGCGCCGGACAAGACGATCAAGCCCTCGCCCAGTTCCTTCAGCCAGTCCAGCTTGAGACTGGCCTGCGCCTTGCTGCCCTGCTGCGTCCAGGCGCGCGCCAGCAACTCCGACAAATTGAGGTAACCCTGCTTGTTTTGCACCAGCAATAAGAGGCGCGACAGCGCGCTGGCGTCCTGGCCCAGGCCCTCGAGCCAGATTTCGGCGCCGATGAGCGGTTTCACGCCGGCTTTACGCGCCGCTTTGTAGAATTTGATGGCGCCAAACAGGTTGCTCAGGTCGGTAATGGCCAGGGCCGGCTGGGCATCAAGCGCTGCTGCCTTGACGCTGTCGCCAATGCGGTTGGTGCCGTCAACGACGGAAAACTCAGTGTGGAGACGAAGATGGACAAACATGGCTTCATTCTAATTTGCAGGGCCAGGCGCAGCGACCGGGGCGACCAACCCAAGAACCTGTATCTGGTTGTCACACGATTGATCCAGCGCATACATCCACTGCACCAACCCGGTGCATACTTGCGCAAGAATGAATAAACTGCAAATACTCGTTGTCGACGACCACGCGCTGGTGCGCGAAGGCTTGTGCCAGATCCTTCAGGGGCTGGACGAACCGGTCGAAGTGCTTCAAGCGCAGCATGGCCCGCGTGCTTTTGAATTGGCGGCCTTGCATCCTGATCTTGATCTGGTGCTGCTGGACTATGACTTGCCCGGCATGAACGGCCTGGACGCGCTCAAGGTCTTGGGCCAGGCGCATCCCGAGCTCCCGATCCTGATGCTCTCGGGCATGGCCAACCCGCAAATCGTGCGCAGTGCGCTGGCCTGCGGCGCAGCCGGTTTTTTGTCCAAGAATGGCGACAGCTTGGAGTTGCTGAGCGCTGTTCGCCTGGTGCTGGCCGGTGAGGTTTATGTTCGCGTCGATTTACTGGCGTCGGCCAAGACCCAGCCCCAATTCACCTTGCGTCAGGGCGAGGTCCTGACTCTGTTGCTGGAGGGCCGCTCGAACAAGAACATCAGTGATGTGCTGGCGCTGAGCGACGACACCGTCAAGAACCATGTCACCGCCCTCTTACGCGCCTTTGACGTCAAGACCCGGGTGCAACTGGTGCTCGCTGCCAGCCGCCAGGGTTACGCCCCGTCATCCGCGCAATCCATCTGAGCCGCCAGGCTCAGACGCCGCAGCAGGCTGCGCAACTTGGCCGGGCGCACCGGTTTGTGCAACAAGCTCAGTGATGCGGCCTGAGCCGCCTGCAGCAGCGTAGCGTCAGTGTCACCGCTGATCAGGCAGGCCGGTATCAAGCAGCCAGCTTCAGCGCGTAATTGACGAATCACCTCAATGCCGTTTTCACCGCCTGGCAAACGGTAATCGGCCACGATCACATCGGGCACGGCACCATTCTTGAGCAGTTGGAGCGCCGCTGCGAGCGCGTCGGCCCCCGCCACATCGACCCGCCATGAGGCCAACAAGCTCAGCAGCGCGTCACGCACCAGCGGATCGTCTTCGATCACCAGCACACGCAGGCCACCCACGTCATCAAAGCGGCTCGGGCGCAGCGCGCTGCGCCGCTCATGGGCTTGGCCGGGCGGTGCCAGGGGCACGCGCAAGCTAAAGCGTGTGCCAGCGCCTACACGGGAGCGCATTTGCAGCGGGTAGCCGAGCAACTGCGCGCTGCGCTCGACAATGCTGAGCCCCAGCCCCAGGCCCTTGTTGCGATCACGCTCACTGTTGCCCACCTGGTAAAACTCATTGAAGACGGCAAGGTGGTGCTCCGGCGCGATGCCAATGCCACTGTCCCAGACCTCGATGCGCACATGCTGAGCATCAAAGCAGGGCCGACAGGCCAGCAGCACGCTGCCCGTTGCTGTGTAGCGCAAGGCGTTGCCGAGCAGGTTGAGCACAATCCGATGCAGCAAGGCCGAGTCGCTCAGCACCCAAACCGGTGTCGGGCGCACGCGCAAACGCAGCCCCTTTTGCTGTGCGCTCAATGCCAGACTGTCACGCAACTGTTCAAACAGATCGGCCAACGCGAACGGGCGCAACTGCACCTGCACCGCACCCGACTCCAAGCGCGAGACGTCAAGCAGGGCATCGAGCAATGTCTGCAGCGCCTGCACCGATTCTTCCAGGCTGCCAACCAGATCCCGAGTCGGCGCGTCGTGTGGCAACTGCCCCAGCCGCGCCACAAAAAGGCCCAGTGCGTGCATCGGCTGGCGCAAATCGTGACTGGCTGCGGCCAGAAAGCGCGATTTGGACAAGTTGGCGGCCTCCGCTTCTTCCTTCTTCTCGCGCAAAGCCAGCGTTGCCGTGGCAATGCGCTGCTCAAGTTCATCGCGACCAGACTCGATTCGCTGCGCCATCAGGTTAAGCCCCTGCTGCACAGCGCGCAAAGGGTCATCGGGCGAAACCCGGGCGCGCGCCGACAACTCGCCCGCACCAATGCGGTCGATCAGCCTGGCCACGCGCGCCACCGGACGAATCACGCCGCGCCCCAAGCGCACCGCCAATAGCGCGCCAAACAACAGGCCACCCAAGGTGATGGCGATGCCGGTCCACAGCATCTGACGCTCGCTCTGTCTTAAAGCCGCACGCGAAAACTCCACCAGCACATGGCCCGCGGCGGGCGGCGTCGGCCGTGCGGATATAGCCTCCCCCAAGGTGTTGTCCTGCACAAGGTAGCCGTCGTCAAAAGCGAGCGAACTGGCTGTGATCGGCTACAGCAGCAGGTCGATCTGGGTACGAGGATCAAACTGCTCAATCTCCAACAAACCCAGGATTGGCGGGGCCGCATAGCCGGACAGGCCTGCACGCACCAGGATCTGGCCTTTGGCACCCAACACCATCACTGAGCGAACGCCGGCTTCGCGCAGCGCACCACTGGCCAGGCTTTGCAGGTGGTTGATGTTGCCGGAAAACACGCCGTATTCACAGGCCGTGGCCAGTTGACGCGTCAGGGCGCGAGCGCGCTGGCTGTGCGCCGTCTTGATGTCCTCAAAGCGGAAAAACAGGAACACCCCCGCGAGCAAGACGGCCACCAGTGTCACCGGCAACACCGCCGCCAACAACATCCGGTTGCGGATACCGACCAGCTTCATGGCGACTCCTGCGCGCGCAGCAAGCGCGTGCGCAAGGCCGCCGCGTCAAGCCTCAAACCCAACGAGTGCGCCACATGCTCATTGACGGCCACGCTGAAGTCCTGGGAGTACAGCGGCGTGGCCGATAAAGCCTTGCCTTGCAAGACGGCTGCGACCAGTGTGGCGGCTTGCTGGCCGACCTGCTCGGGCGTGACGTGCAGTGCCAGCAAGGCGCCGGCTTGCACATAGGCGGGTGAAAAGGCCACCATCGGCACCTTGGCCCGAAAGGAGGCGAGCAAGATATTTTGGATGCTGCTGCGGTTAAAAACCTGCGGGTCCGCCAGGGCCAGCAGCACATCGGCGCCATCAAGCGCCTGCTTAAGCGCCGGAAACAGCAGCTCGCCCTGTTCGACGCTGCCTTCCAGCAAACGCAAGCCCCGCGCCTTGGCGAGGGTTCGCAGCGCCGGGGCCTGCGCTTGCGATTCAGCCCCCCACAGCACGCCAATACGCCTGGCCTCGGGCAAGGCGAACTCAATCAAGCTCAGTTGCCGGCTCAGAGGCTGATCCAGATACAGGGCCGAAAACTGCCTGGAGGCCTTGCGCCCACTGCTGCGCAACACCTGCTCGAAACTGCTGCGCGGCAACAGCGCGCACAGCACCGGCGCTGGCAAACCGGCCTGCGCCAAGGCCTGCGCCGCTTGGGTACCGAGTGCCACAAACAAGGTTGGATTCAAGTTGGTTACGCCCGCAAATTCTGTGGCCGTGAGCAACAGCATGTCGTAGCGCAAGCCGCCATTGCGCTCGAGTTCACTCACCAGGGTCTGCGCCGCCTGCGCATAGGCCGGGCTGCGTTCGCTGCTGACGATCACGACGCTGGCGGCCTGCGCGGTCAACACGGCGCAGCAGCCGAGCCAGCAGCTCAGCAACAGGCAGCGCAGGCGATGCAGCATCGGCAGCGGCCTCAGTTTTCCAGTTGCAGGGTGACGAAGGCGCGGCGCTGAAACTCAAATTCTCCTGCGAAGTCTTGATAGGGTGAACCCAGGTTCTGCAGCACCAGCGCCAACTCGCCCCGATTGCGGCCTGCGCGCAGGGGAACACCCAAGCGCAGGTCGGTGCGGCGCATGCGCGCCGACTCGGGCTCACCCGTCCCCTGCCCACGCGACGTGCTGTTTTCCTGATGAGTCAGACTCAAATCCAGTCCACCAGGCAGCTTCTGAGAAAAGATGAGCGTGCTAGCCAGTTTGGGCGCCGCCCTGAGCGTGTCTTGGTCGACCGATTGAATATCGATATAGGCTTGATTGAAGATCAACTGCGCATCGCGCCAGGGCCGCCATTTCAACTGGTACTCAAGACCCTCAATGGTGAAATCCTCGGCGTTGACATAGTCCCAAGCACTCGAGGCAAAATTCTCAGGGTGCCGATAGTCCCACGGACTCGATGGAAAAATCGAGGTGCCAGCGGGCAACTCATAGCGCCGGCCCCGAACGAAGCCGACCAGCCGTTCCTGGAATAAACGCACATCCACAGCTGCGCGCAGTCGCGCAAATTCGCCAAAATAGCCCAACTCGCGCACCAGCAAACGCTCCGGTTTAACATTGCCACTGGCCAGCGCGGTTACCTTTAGTAAAACGTCATTGGACACATAGCGCACGTCGGCAAATTGCTCAAACGTACTGTTTGAACGATGGGCTTTGGAAACCCCAACGCGCAGGGTCTGGCCCTGGGCGAGGTGCCAGTTGACCATCAACCGTGGCGAAAAACTGTCGCCGCTGATGCTGTTTCTTTCGTACATGCCGCCAGCATTAAGCAGTGCGTTGTCGGCAAAACGCCATTCAGCATTGCCGAACAAGCGGGTGTAATCGGTTCGCAGAGCGGCCTGTGTGTTGTAAAGCGCCTGCGAGACGACCTGCTCGCGCCTGAGTTCACCGCCCAGCACCACACGAAGTGCAGAGCTGTGGCGCAAGGTGTGCTGTAAAGACAGGACGCTACTGGCGGCGTGGCCGTTGACATTGCTGTCAATGCTGTCACTCACATTTGCCCAGTTTTTTTTCCACTGCGTGACCGCTGCAATTGCCCCGTCCGGCATAGCCGCTGCTTGAGTCTTGTAGTTGAGCAGCGAAACAGCAAAGCCATCGCGGACCTTTTCTTGCGTATGCGAGAAACTCAGCGCCACATCTTCATCCGCTCCCAAACTGTGTCGCCAGTCGAGTTGCGCATAGCCAGAGCCAAAAGAACGCTCGCGCGGCGGATCGCCCTCCTTGCTGGCAAAGCCTTTGCCGGAATCAATCGTGAAGCCCCCGGCGCGCAACGCGATTTCATCCCGCGCACTGGCACGCAGGTCAGCGCGAAAGTTAAGGCGGTTGATCTGGTTGTGACCGTTCGACCCGCTCAGTCCATCGTCAGCGCGTCGGTCGAGCCCAAGGCGCATCGTGGCTTCGCCCCGCCCCCAGCCGATGCTGGCCTGCGCATCACGAATGCCGTTTTCGCCGTGCGCCAGGGTGCCCCGCCCGCCCAGGGTGTCGATGCTATGGCGCGTCACAATATTAATGACCCCAAGCATGGCACGCGCACCATAGCTGGCCGAGTTGGAGCCACGCAGCACCTCGATGCGCTCGATATCAGCCAGCGCCACAGTTTGCAAGCCGGTGGCTGTGCCACCAGAAAAATAGGGCGAGTACACCGAGCGCCCGTCAACCAGCACCTGAATACGGCCGGAGTAGGCTTCAAACCCCCCGTGGTAACTGGCCAGTGGCGCCCCGCTTTCAAACGCGGTACTGGTCTGAAAGCCCGGTACCAGGCGCAGCAGGTCGGCCACATCGCGCCCTCCCGACAGGCGAATCATGTCGCGGTCCAGGATGGTCACGGCACCCGGCGTCTCGTCCAGGCGCTGGGGCATACGCGACACCGACAGCACGATTGGCATGTCCATCAGATAGTGGGCCTCGGACAGCGCGCTGGCGTGCGGGTCTAGCGCCGGCAGGGGCTCACGCGCCTGCGCCATGACAAATTCAGTGCTGACAAGCAGAAAAAACGCTGTACTCCAAGGGCGCCGGCTCAAACGTAACGTTTTGTGTCTCATCAGACCAATGTACCCGATTGCCCGGCCTCGCTCAGGGCTGCAGCAGAACGGCGGCACAGCCCGCGCTCCTGCACGCCATAATGGCGCATCATGGCCAAAACCGCACGTTCCAATACCGACACCACCGATATCACCGACGTCAGCGCAACCGAGGTCCCCAACGGTCTTCGCCACAAGCTGGGCGACGCCATTTTGGGGCTGGTGTTGCGCGTGCCTGGCTCCAGCGAACGCGAAGTGGCGCAGCCCGAGAAGCGCGCCCGCGCGCTCGGGCGCACTGCGGCCCGAAAGGCGGGCATGATGGCCGGGTCGCTGGCGCTTCCCCCCGGTTTTCTGGGCTGGCTGACGATCGTGCCGGAGCTGGTGGGGGTCTGGAAGCTGCAGGCGCAAATGGTGTCGGACATCGCCGCGGTCTATGGCAAGCACGCCACGCTGGGGCGCGAGCAGATGATTTACTGTCTGTTCAAACACGTCTCGGCGCAGCTTTTTCGCGATGTGGTGGTGCGAGTGGGCGACCGCTTTATTGTCAAGACCGCCTCGCTGGGTTTCATCCAGTCGGCCGCGCGATTGCTGGGCGTGAAGGTGACGCAGCGAATCATTGGCAAGAGCGCCACCCGCTTTGTGCCACTGCTCGGCGCCATCGGCGTCAGCGCCTACGCCTACTTTGACACGCAGCAAGTGGCCAAAACAGCGATCGAGTTGTTTGCTAAGGAAATTGTGCTCGATATTTAGATAAAATAAGCCTCTAGCCCGCGTGTACTATGCGTATGCAGCTATATTTTATATAGCATATCTCAAACTTCTGGTGGCTTGTACTCCTTGATTTCCTTGACTTCGGCGTCAATCACATTGGCGTCATCGCGCCGGGGTGGCGCGCCGTTCGCCGGTGGGCGATAAAAGCGCTGCCACGTCCCTTGCCGGTTGAACTGAAAGGTCCAGGCTCTCACGGGCTGGCCGGTGAGCTTGGCCCATAACGCGCGCAGCAGCCACAGTGCCAGCACCACCAGAGCAAGCACCAAAAAGCTGGCCATGAAGATCAAGCCAGCCAGCAACAGCGCCACGCGCACCAAAAATCCAAAAATCGTATTCATCATCACTTTCAATTCAAAGCAGCCCTGATGCAGCCAGAATAGTCCATTCGGCAAACCCCCACGGGGGCCAAGGAGCTTTCGGGATTCAACGCAGAAAGCACTTGCGGCCACAGCCCGCCATTACAAGCCCAGGGCGCGCCACGCTACATCGCCCGCAACACGCCCCTTGAGCGCCGCAACACGGCGTAGGCGGGCAGGCCTTGCAGCATGCGCCTCCCAAAACCCATGGTGAGCAGGCGCCGGTCGTAGCAGATCACGGTCGCTACATCGTCTTCGGTGCGGATCGCGCGTCCGGTCCACTGCAGGAGCCGGATGCCGGTGGCGGGCACCACCAGTTCAGAAAAGGGGTCGCGCCCGACACTTTTGAGCCATTCGGAGCGCGCTTCTTCAACCGGGTCCGACGGCGGGCTGAACGGCAACTTGGCAATCAGCACTGTCTCGCACAGGCGTCCGGGCAGGTCCAGCCCTTCGCCAAAGGACTGCAGGCCAAAGATCACCGAGGCCCGACCCGACTCGACCCGCGCCTGGTGCGTGGCCAGCAGGCGCGCGCGGGACATTTGCCCCTGCACCAGCACCACGTCCTGCAGCGTGGGGCTCAGCGCGTCCACCGCCGCCTTCATCTGCACGCGCGAGGTAAACAGCGCGAGCGCGCCGTGTTCGATCTGGCTCAAATCGAGCAGCAACTCGGCCACCAGCTCGCGCGTGTAGGCCGCCACGTCTTTCGGGTCGGCTGCGGTCTCGACCACGATCAGGCGGCCTTGGGTGGCGTAGTTGAAGGGGCTGACGACTTCCAGCGTGGACACCGTGGCGTCGTTATCTAACCCGGCCTCCTGCAGGAAAAAATCAAAACTGCCGCAACTCGTCAACGTGGCCGAGGTGATGACAGCGCCGCGCACCTGGCGCCACAGGCTTTGCTGCAAGAGTGCGCCCGGCACGATCGGGCAGGCGTGGGCGCTCATGAAAACCAGGCCAGAGCTGGTGTCGGACTTGAGCCACTTGGCCAGCGGCTGCGGCTCGTGCGCCAGCATCATGGCGCTGGTGGCCAGCACGCTGGTGAGCTTGGGCGCCAGCGGCCCGAGCTTGGCGTACAGGAGCGAGCTGCTCAGCGCCAGCGACGGGTCTTCCTTGGCCCGGCGCTTTAACTCAGTGCCCAAGGCTTCTAACACCTTGGACAAGCCCCGGGCATGACCCTGAATCAGCGTCATCGGGTCTTGCAGCACATCTGGCAGCACGCCATTCTTGAAACGCTGGGTGCCATCAAAACCGCTGCCACCGCTCTGCAGCAAATCCATGGCGATGCGGTTGACGTCAAACAAGGCGGTCTTGAGCTGCTGCGCCAGCGTGCTCACATCCTGCTCGGGCACGCGGTTGATCTTCTCGCTCACCTCCAGCAAGATTTTGGGCAGCTTGTCGAGCCAGCGCAGGCTGGACAGGTCCATGCTGCTGGAGAACTGGTCCAGCGCGACCGCGGGCAGGTGGTGCCCTTCGTCAAACACGACCAGGCATTTTTCCAGCTCGGGCAGCGCATTCATGCCCAGCGAAGCGAGCACCAGGTCATGGTTGGCAACGATGACATTGGCCTCGGCCAGCTGGGTGCGCGCCTGGTAGTAGCTGCAATCGCGAAAGCGCGGGCAATGGCGCGCGGTGCAGCTGTGGCGCTCGGCGGCCACGGCCGACCAGTCGCGCGCATCGGGCTGCTCGGCCAGCTTGTCGCGGTCGCCGTCCCATTTGCCCTGACTTAGTGCGCTGGCGAGCGCGTCATAAAGCTTGAAGCGGCGCTCCTCGGAGTCCACACCCTGCAACTGGGCGGCAAAGGCCGCGCGCGGCGGCGGCGTGTCTTCATCCACGCCAAACAGTTCGTCGGTGAGCTCTTGGCCGCCCGGGCCTGCGAGGCGCTCGAGCTTGAACTTGCAGACGTAGCGGCCCCGGCCCTTGGCCAGCGCAAATACAAAAGGCGTCTCCAGCACCGCCGCCAGTGCCGGCAGGTCCTTGGTCATCAATTGCTCTTGCAGCGCCACCGTCGCGGTGGAGATGACAACCCGGGTCTTGCGCGCCAGCGCCAGCGCCACCGTGGTGGCCAGGTAAGCGGCCGACTTGCCCACGCCGGTGCCGGCCTGAATCACTGCAATCGACTTGTTGGGGTCGCCATGCTCGCCCAGCGTCACACCGGCCAAGGTGCTGGCAATTTGCTGCGCCATGTCGCGCTGGCCGGTGCGCGAGCGAAAGCCTGCAGTGGCGCCGACCATCTGGTCAAAAGCGGCCAGCGACAGGCCCGCCAGCTCGTCGGTACTCACGGGCAGGCCTGTCGCTGGGGATGACTGGATGGATTTGGCACAGCCGGGAGAAGCGCTCTCATCCGGCGAACATGCTGATGGGCACACCAAAGCGGGCAGCCAGCGCTTTGGTCTGCCGCAAATTGAGTGAGCGGCGTGCGTTCAAGATTTCAGACACCTTGGACTGGTTGCCGATTTCAGGCAGGTCTTTTTGACGCAAGCCGTCACGTTCCATGAAGAAACGCAAGGCCTCCAGAGCCGTCATTTGCGCTGGCATCGGGTAGTGATGCTGCTCGTAGGCAGACACCAGTTCGCCTACCGCCACAGTCAACCCGGCCAGTGCGTGCGATTCATCGGAGCCGCCGGCATCGAGCAGCGCATCCAGCGACTCAACCAGCGCCTGGTATTGCGCCTCGTTGGTGGGCGGCGTCAACAGGGGTGCCACATAGGCCCAGTGCGTGATGGCGGCGGCCAGTCTTGCATTCATTTCCAGTCTCCTTTGTCGTATTGCCGGTGTGTCAGGATCGCCCGGATAAACACCCGACCGGTATTGAAGTGAATCGCAGCGATGACTCTGAGTTTGTTGCCCCCCACGTCAAAAACATACTTGTCAGCCACTTTGTCGGTCGCCGGAAAACACATTTTTACGTCAGCAAAATGACCCCATGACGCTCTCTTTGTCAGCCGATACCATTGCTCAAGCGCACGACTGCAATCCACATGCAAAGCCTGTGCAGCAAGGATTTTGGCGTGGCTAATAATATGCATCAGTTAAATTTTATCCCAATTTAGGATGAATTGGATGGCAAACCCATTTGAATTAATTTCATAGCTGCCCGCGCTTTACTGACGAGGGCTGCAGGGCAATTTTGTATGAAATTTCTCAGACCACAGCGGCCACGCGGGCGAATTGCTTTTGCGCGAAGGCCCAGATCATGCGGGAGGCATCGGGCCCTGCCGGATCGCTGTAGGGCTGGCCGGCAGCGCCGCCGCTCCAGCCATGGCCCAGACCCTGCACGGCGCACAGGGTGGCGACCACTTGGCCGCCGACCCGGTAATCGGTGAGGATCGCGGCATGACGCTTGCCGCGCTGCACCGTGCGCGGCTGGCCCGCTTTGGCCTGCACCCGCGCCGCCCACAGCCGCGCCGCGTCAAAGCCGTTGCCGTGCGCGACAATGTGATCCGCACTGCCATGAATCACCAGCAGCCCTGGCAAATGGGTGCCCGCAGCCAGTGGCGCCAACGCCACAACAGCGCTGCGACGCCCGCGCATGGCGCTCATCGCGGTTACCGACGAGTGGGCCACCCCCGGACCAATGCCTGAATGCATCACGACGGCGCTAAAGCGCGCGGGCTGCAGAGCCCCCACCAGCGCCGCCATCCCGGCACCGGCTGAAAAGCCGGCAATGGCGATGCGGGTCGGGTCAACCGCCTGCTTCAGGCTGACCTGATCGATCGCGGCCATGATGGCAGCCGCTTCGGCCTGCGCGCGCCCGGTGCGGGTGTCAAACCAGTTCCAGCAACCCTGCGGATTCGAGAGCCGGTCTTGCTCGGGGTACAGCACCAGAAAGCGCTGGCGATCGGCAAGCCGGTTCATCTGGCTGATGGCGGCCAGCGTTTTTGCGTCTTGCGAGCAACCGTGCAGCATCACCAGCAAGGGCAGGCGTTCGTTGCGACCCACGCCCGGGGGCTGATGCAGGTGGTAGCGGCGCGCACCGGTGGCGCCCAGCGTCACGCCCGCGCGCAAAGCGGGCGCTGTGGGTGTGGGTTTTTTGGCAATGGCCTTGGGCAGCCTGGGCGCCGCACGCAAGGCCTTGGTCACGGCTTGGGTGCCAGCACGCACTGCAGTGCGCGTCATGGCCTTTATCGTGCGTTGGAGCGAACGGCTCCAAAGGTTGCCGGTGGTACGTCTTTTCATGTGATTGGGAATTGGGGTTGTTCTTGCATGGGTTTGAATCGAGGGGCTGCCACGGCCACTTCGGTCGCCACCGCCGCTTCAAGATCCTCAAGCATGTTCATTTGCTGCCAGTCGGTCTGTTCGCTGGCATACCGACAGGGCCGGCAACAAAGCCTAAAAACACAGCTTGATTATCCAAATAATTTATATCAAATAGGGCTCTAGCCCACGTCAATTAAGCCTGGCATGCTATTGATTTATACAAACTAAAAGCGTCGCCGAGCGGTCCAAGCCAAATGCTATGCTGCACCCCCAAACACAGGAAGAATAAAGATGCAAGAAGGAACGCGCCTGGCGGCAGTCGATTTGGGCTCCAACAGCTTTCGCCTTGAAATTGGCCGGATCGAACACGGTCAGTTCTTCCGCACCGAATATTTGAAGGAAACCGTGCGCCAGGGCAATGGCTTGGATGTGAACCGCAATCTGACCCTTGATGCCATGCAGCGCGGCTGGGATTGCATGGCCCGCTTTGGTGAACGCCTGGCGGGCTTTAACGTGGCCGAGGTGCGCGCGGTGGCGACGCAAACGCTGCGCGAAGCGCATAACCGTGACGAATTTCTGTTGCCTGCGAACAAGTTGTTAGGCTTTCAGATTGATGTGATCTCGGGCCGGGAAGAGGCCCGCCTGATTTACCAGGGCGTGGCCCAAACGCTACCGCACGGGAACGAGCGCCGCCTGGTGATTGACATTGGCGGACGCTCGACCGAGCTGATCCTGGGCCAGGGCGTCGAGCCCACCCAGATGGAGTCGTACCGGGTTGGCAGTGTGGCCTGGTCATCGCGTTATTTTCCCGACAACCATTTCACCCCGCGCGCCTTTGAAATGGCCGAAATTGCCGCCAAGGCGGTGCTGGACGAGGCGCTCGCCATCTACCGGCGTGACGCATGGGATGTGGCCTACGGCTCAGCCGGTACCGTGAACGCAGTGGCCGATGTGTTGGCTGCAGCCGGCTGGCCGACCAGCCACGTCAGCCGCGCGGGACTGGACTGGCTACAAGAAAAGCTGCTCAGCGCCCAAAGCGCTGACCGCCTGCGCCTGGCGGGCATGCGAGATGACCGGCGCGCCATCATTGGTGGCGGCTTGAGCATTTTGCGGGCGGTGTTTGACTTGCTGCAGATCGACCAGATGGAGCAGGCCAGCGGCGGCCTGCGCCACGGGCTGTTGTTTGACCTGATGGGCGTCAGGCAAGATGAGACGGATGTGCGCGCGCGCTCGGTGCAGCGGCTCGCGGCCAAGTTCGGCAGCAACACCGCGCATGGCTTGCGTGTGGGCCAGGTGGCCAAAAATTTGCTGGCACAGCTACAAGGCAACTCCTTTGACGCGCTGAACCCAGCAGCGAACCCTGCCGCAGAACGCTTGCAGCGCAAGCTCGAATGGGCCGCCAAGTTGCATGACATTGGCAGCCACATCTCGCACACCGACTATCACAAGCACGGCGCCTACATTCTGGACAACGCCGATGCCATGGGCTTTACCTTGCCCGAGCTGCACCGACTCAGCCTGCTGGTGTTGGGGCACCGCGGCAAACTGCGCAAACTCGAGGTCGACTTTGCTGACGCGCAGTTTGTGCAACAGTTGCTGTGCCTGCGCCTGGCGGTGATTTTGTGCCACGCCCGGCGCGACCCCGATGTGGCGGGTTTGACCCTTGAGCGCGTGCGCAAGGCCAACGCCTTTCACCTGGCCTGGCGCGTCGGCTGGGCCCAGGCCTTTCCGCAATCAGCGCACCTGCTGCGCGAAGAAGTGCTGGCCTGGCAAAAGACGCCGTGGTCCCTGACGCTGGGCGAGAGCTGAGCGCCAGCGCGGTCGCGTTACCGCGGGTGCAACTGGCAGTAGCAGCTTAACAAGGCAGCAGCTTGACACGCCTTTATTAAACTGTATAAACTGTATATATCGTTATTTTCAAGGAATGCAGCATGGCAACCACAACCGAAAAGCCCGTCACCACGAGCACGCCCAGTGCGACCCTGGCCCCCGCGCCAGTCCAGGCCAAGACTGTGACGAGTACCAAGGCGCCGGTGAAGGCGGCACGCAAGCCGGCCACTAAAAGGCCAGCCACACCAGTCAAGACATCGGTCAAGCCGGCAGTCAGAGCGGCAGTCAAAGTCGCGGTCAAGCCTTTGGTCAAGGCTACACCCATCAAAACCGTGGCCAAGGCCGTGAGACAGCCGGCGCCACCGCCCAGTACCGACAAAACAGACAAAACCAATAAGGACAAAAAGCCCAAGCTGGTGCGTGACAGCTTCACTATTCCCAAGGCTGAATACACCGTGCTTGATGAACTCAAGCAACGCACCGGCAAGCTGCTGTCCACCGCCAAAAAAAGCGAATTGATCCGCGCCGGCATCAAGGCCCTGGCGGCCATGTCCGATGCTGCGTTGTTGGCCGCTTTGAAAGCCGTGCCCGCCATCAAGACGGGACGACCAAAAAAATAGTGGCCTGTGCGGGGCGCTGATGTGCCAGGCCTGAACACGGCCGACCCGCTTAATCCTTGCCACCTCTGAACCAGGCTCGCGATGGCACTTAACAACATTCTCATGTTTCTGGCCTTGACCGGCCTGTATGAACCCTCTGCCGTCCAGCAATTGCCGGACGGGAGCTTCCTGGTGGTTGAAGATGAAAAAGAGCAGCCGTTCAGCCTGCTCAGCATCCAACCCGACGGCAAGGTCAGTAGCAAGGCGCTAAAGGCCGGACTGTTTCAGTGGGGCGACACCTTCTGGAAACTCGACGACCTTGAAGCGCTGGCGCTCGACCGATCCGGCTATGTGTATGCCAGCACCTCGCATTCACGCAACAGCGGCGGCGGCGAGAAGAAGCACCGCGACAAACTGGTCCGTTTCAAAGTCGAAGGAAGCCGCGTGGTCGAGCCCCAGGTGGTCACCGGGCTGAAATCCGCTTTGGCAGCAAAGCATCCGGTGCTGGCTGCGGCCGCTGCCCTGCGTGATGTCAAGACCGACGGCGGGTTCAATATTGAGGCGATCGAGATCAGCCCCGACCAGCGACTGCTGATTGGTTTTCGCAGTCCGCTGCTGGGCCATCGGGCCATCATCGCCAGCGTCGAGAACCCCGGCGCCCTGTTCGACAACGGCGCAGCACCACAGGTCGCGCCAACGCTCATTACGCTCGATCTCGGCGGCAACGGGATTCGTGGCATGGCCTACATTGCCGCTCTCGGCGCTTACCTGATCATCAGCGGCCCGGTTGGCAGCCAGGCGGCAAATTTTGGGCTCTGGTTCTGGAGCGGGGCGCCCGCTGCGCCGGCGCGCCGCGTCACCGTGCCGGGTTTGCCGGGCTTTGAGCATGCCGAAGGGGTGAGCGCAGCGCTGATCGACGGCCAGCCGCGCATTCTCATCGTCAGCGACGACGGCAGCCGGCAAGAGGGGCGCTACGCCCGGTATTTGCTGCTTGACCCGGCGCAACTGCAGATCGCGCCCTAAGCGACAAGCACGCCAATAGACCCAAAGGCCCCTTTTCTATGGAAAATTACCACCTGGCGCTGCGTTTCGCTGTGGCCATTGGTCTGGGCATGCTGCTGGGCTTGGAGCGTGAACGCAGCAAGGTCGAGGACGGTGGCGCGGGGGTGCGCACATTCGCGCTCATCGCCCTCAGTGGCGCTCTGGCCGGCCATCTCGGCCAGAATCTGGGGCTTGACTGGCTGGCGCTGGCGCTGTTCGTCGCCATTGCGGCGCTGATCGTCGGCATGTATGTGGTGACGGCGCAGCGCGGCGACACCGGCATTACCACCGAGGTCTCGGCCTTGCTGGCATTCTTGCTGGGACTGCTGTGCGCGCGGGGCCAGCTGCAGCTGGCGAGCTGGATCGCAGTGGCCATGGCACTGCTGCTCGCACTCAAGGACTGGCTGCACCAACTCGCCAAACATATCAACACCACCGACGTTGAGGCGACGCTGAAATTTTGCATCGTCACGCTCATCATCCTGCCCTTGGTGCCCGACATCAACTACGGGCCAGCGCCCATGGATGTGATCAACCCGTACAAGATCTGGCTGATGGTGGTGCTGATCTCGGCGCTGAACTTCAGCAGCTACCTGCTGATCAAGATCGTGGGGCCCGAGCATGGCGTGGGCTTGGCCGGCCTGCTTGGCGGCCTGGCCTCCAGTACCGCCGTCACGCTCGGCTTCGCGCAGCGCAGCCGGCAAACCAACGCCGATGCCTCGGCGCTGGCGCTGGGCATTGTGCTGGCCTGGACGGTGATGTTCTTTCGGGTCGCGCTCATGACCGCGCTGATCAGTTGGCAGCTTGGCCGCCAGATCGCCTGGGCGATGGGCCTGCTGTGCGTGGCCGGTCTGGGCGCAAGCTATTGGCTGTGGCAGCGCAACAAAAAGCGCGAACGTGGGCAGATCGAGCCCGGCAACAACCCGTTTGAGCTTGATGAGGCGATCAAGTTTGGGCTGCTATTTGGCGTGGTGCTGCTGCTCGCGCGGGCCGCGCAGGTCTATCTGGGCGACATGGGCCTGTATATTGCGGCCGCCGTGGCGGGCTTGAGCGACGTGGACGCCATCACACTGGCCATGGCCGACCTGGTGCGCAGCGACGCCTCCAACCTGCAGGTCGCAGCGCGTGCCATCGTGATCGCGGTCATGGCCAACACCTTGACCAAAAGCGTGATGGCGATCGGTTTGGGCTCAGCCGAACTGCGTCGCATCACGCTGCCGATTGCCATCGCACTGCTGGCAACGGGCGCCATCGGTGCGCTGCTGCTCTGAACACAAAACCCGGGGTGGCCACAGCGCCGGGTTGTGCCGTCTAGCAAGCACTGAAGTCAGCGGTGTCGCGCACCAGCAGACCGACACCATGGGTCTTGGCGTCATGCTTGGCCCGGGCGGCCACCGTGGCGACCTGTTGCGCATTGGAATATTCACCGTGCGCCACCTTGACAGCGCCGACAGAAATAGTGGTCAGCGGGAAGAACCGTGACACACCATAGCGGTCTTCAGCGTGAATGCCGCCCGCCGCGCAGGCAGACAGATCGAACAGCTCAACGGCGCACTCGGCAAACTTGGCAATAAACCTCTCGCATTGCAACTGCCAGTCGGCGCTTTGATACAGGATGATGAAATCGTCGCCGCCGACATGCCCGACAAAGTCACGCCGCGGATCGCAATGTGCCAAAGCCAGGCGCGCCACCAGACGAATCATTTCGTCGCCGCGCCAATAGCCGTATTGGTCGTTGAAGGGTTTGAAGTTATTCAGGTCGGCGTAGCAGACGACAAAATCCACACCACGCTTCAAGAGTCGCTCGATGTGCTGGCTGATCGGAATGTTTCCAGGCAAAAAGGTCAAGGGATTGGCATGACGGGCGGCTTCAATTCGCGCCTCCATGACCGAGCGAACCAACTGGTCGCTGGTGCCCAGACCCAGATAACGGCCATTCTCCGTCACGATAAATCCATCCGCCAGATAGCGTTGATCGTCCGAGGTGAGGATGCCGATCAGTTCGTCCACATTATGATTTTGCTCGATCAGGCGCGGTTCCTGATTCGCATGAACCAGGCATGCCCTGCGTCCCCATAGCTCGCGGTAATAGAGCTTGCTGTACTCGTTCATGAAACTTGAGCGGTTGATGATCGCCACCGGCCGGGTGCCATCAAGCAGAGCGATCGCATGCAGCTTGTCGTGGGCCAGGAATACCTTCGCGAGCTCGTCGTTGCTCGCATCGATTCCAAGCGTGGGCGCCTGCAACACCATGAGGCGGTTCAAGGTCCCTGCATTGGATGCGCGCCGCAGCTCGGGAAATACCACAATTTTGCGCTCACGCATCACCTCCAGGGCTTGCTCCTCAATGCGCTCACGCGGCAGTTCAGCCGGGCGACCCCAAAAAAAAGCCCTGCCCGTAGGCAATGCCGAGATCACGCAGCACGCGCATGTCATCCGCACTCTCAATGCCCTCTGCCACCAGGGCGGTATCAAAAATGGTGGCAATCTGTTGCAGGGCCTGAATTGTCTTGAGCTTGTCGGCGTGTTGGCTGATGTCCTTGGTGAAGTACTTGTCAATTTTCACGATTTCGGGTTTGAGTTGTGACCACAGTCGAAGACTCGACCGGCCGTCACCAAAATCATCCAGCGCGATCGCCACGCCGAGCGCCCGTATGTCGGCGATAGCATTGGCAAAGTGATCCATGTCAGGCACCCGCTCGTACTCGGTAATCTCGAGCACCAGCCGACGCGGCAGCACACCCAAGCCCTTGGCCAGTTCGATCAGGGCGTCGCGCCCGCATTGCTTGATGAGTTGCACCAACACTTGCGCGCTGATATTGACAAACAGACGTCCGGGTTGCGAGAGCGCGCCCCACTGGTCCACGGCGGCGATGATGCACAGGTTTTCAAATTCGTAGTTCAACTTTTCATGCGCTGCGGCCGCCAGCAACACGTCGGGCGTATGAAATGAACTGCCCTGTGGCCCACGAATCAGCGCTTCATGGGCATAGATGGAACCGTCGAGCAGCGACACGATGGGTTGATAGACCGGGTAGAGCCCGGGGCCGCGCATCAGATGAGCCAGCGGGCCAACGCCACGGCGCACTGCCGGTGAACGCGTCACCATCAGCATGGATCTGGCACTGCCTGGGCGCGCGTGGCGCGCATCCTTTGAAATGAAATGGGGGGCAGGCCCTGCTGAAGCGGCGGCTGCTGGGTTCATCGTCAATGGCATCGCCAAATTTGGTTCTTGTTGTTGCATGGCCAAATTTTCAGGCCCACGCGTGACGTTCTTGCGGCAGTTTGATGACAACGCAGTGACAGCAGTCCACCCCCCTTTCTGTTCAGCAGCGCCGACATCAATTTGTTATTCGTCGTGCGACAACTTGATGCCTTGACCCAGCAAAACTCGGCTCTGGTCGAGGAGTCTGCCGCAGCGGCTGAAGGCCTGAAGGACCAGGCCGCGCGGCTGGCCGACTCTGTCGGGCGGTTTGAACTTGGTACACCCGCTCCAGTGTGCGCTGCGAGCCACCCTGCCCTCGGATTTGCAAGCCCACTGAGGGCGCTGATCGCCGCCTGAGGAGATTTCAATACCAATCCTGCAGCGCCTGCGCATGGTGCCAGGCACGGCTTTCGCCGCGCGGCAACCAAAGCGAATGGCCGCAGGCCGCGCGCGACAAAAAATCCAACAACAACTGATGCTGGCGCAGGACGCGCTGCTGGCGATGCTCAATCAGGGGATTGAAAATACCGTGGCGTGAGAACAACTGACGGGGATTCTTCTTCACCCAAAGCCAGGAGCCCATCTCCAGGGTGAGAGGCAAGAAGACGCGCTGCGCCTGGGCACACGATTGTTGGTACAGGTGGTCCCACAGATCACCGTGCGCGAGGTACTGCAGGCTTTGGGGTTCTATCACGTAGCGGTGGTGACTGTTCGAGCGAACAAAGATGTTTTTGAGTGCATGCATCTCCGCCAAATGAGTGATCGGGGTACGCGTGTGCGCAAACGGAAACCAGATGCGGTCACTCACGCCAAAACCCGAATGGCAGTCCACACTCAGGCTGAAGTCACGCGCCAGCAATTCGTTCGTCACCACCTCCAGCACCGCCTGATTCTCAGCTTCCATGGGCGCGTCTTGGACACCGCGGTACCACGGCAAGCCGGAACTGAAACGCTGCCCGCCCACCAAAAACGGCACCGCTTCGGTTGCTTGTACCGGCGCGTTGCGCATCAGGTCCACACCGTTGGGGTTGGCCCGGGTATTGAGCGCCATGCCCCCTGGGTTGACGATGGGCATAAAGACCATGCGAACGCATTTGAGCTGCTGGTGCAGCGTGCTGTCCCACTGCAGGCGCATGACCAGGCTTTGCAGGTAGGCAATCACAACGCCCGCGCCGATGCACTCCAAACCATGAACGCCGCCGAAATAGCCCACAGCCGGCACCTCGCGCGATGAATTGCCCAGCGTAATCACATGAACCGGGTAGCTGCCCCCGCGCGGCAGGGCCACTTCACAGACAACGCGGCTCTGCAGCCAGCCGGCACCCAGTTCAATGATGCGTTCCAGCGCTTCGAGTTCGGGCAGTGCCGGTGGATTCACGGCGAGCGGGGCGCGATGACGACGTAAATCGAGCCAACACCGGCTGCTGCACCCGCCAGGGCAGCACGGCCACGTGTAGGCCGCGTCATTTGGGCTTGACACCAGACTGTCATGAGTCGCGGGTAAATTGGCGGTTCAACATCCTAATGGCCATTGATGCCCGCCAATCATGCTGCACAAAGCTGCTATTTTCAGAGCCCCAGCACTTGCCGCCTGCTTGCTTTGGGGTTTTGTCGAGTTCATCGCCCTGCAGCGCGCGCGCTTGCTCAGGCGCCGCAAATACCTTTAAACCTGCATGAGTGAGCACATGGCGTGGATTGACAAGCACTCTATTGTCCCTATCGGGAACCTAAAAAATGCTTGCGATAGCGCGCCGGCAGATCGTTGATGCGCATCAACATGGGCAGGTCAGCCGTGTTGAAATCCGGGTCCCAGGCGGGCGCACCTAGAATCTTGGCGCCGAGTCGCAAATAGCCCTTGATCAAGGCGGGGGGCTCGACGCTCAGGCTGTGGTCCAGCTGATCCACCGGCAGCGGCAAGCGCGGATGCACCTGATGTTCGATCGGCGCCAGATGCGTGGCCTTGAGCTGATGCCAGATGCTGGCAGCCACATCACCGCTGACAATGCCGTTGTGCAGCATGGGAATGCTGGCGCAGCCAATCATGGTATCGAGCTGATTGCGCACCATGAACTCTGCCAGAGCCCCCCACAAGGCCATGATGACACCACCCTGGCGATAGTCTGGATGCACACAACTGCGCCCGAGCTCCACCATGCGCTCACGCAGGCTGCGCAGGCGGGTCAGGTCAAATTCGAGGTCACTGTAGGTGCTGCCCACGCGCCGGGCCTGGGCCGGTGTGAGCAGGCGGTAGGTTCCTACCACCTCCAGGGTCAAGGCGTCGCGCACCAACAGATGCTCACAATAGTTATCAAATAAATCCACATCGTGACCGGGCACGCTGGTATCCAGCCGGGCACCCATTTCCTGGGCGAAAACCTTGAAGCGCAAGCGCTGCGCTTGGCGTACCTCATCTGCGTTTTTAGCCCATGAAACCATGAGTGCGCCCTTTGCTGGCGCAACGGTAGCTGGGCGCACCGCCAACAGCGGCGCTTGAGGCCGGTGAAACAAGCCGCGTGGCAAAGAAAGCGGAGACAAAGGAAAGGTTGGGTTGGGTAGCTCTCTCATAACTGGCTCCTTTAAATAGATGGAAAAACCCGAATTGCATCGTGCTGGGCCCCATGTTGGCGGTCTTGCGTGACAACATGGTGGCAGCTTCATGGCAATTGCGTGACAGAACTCGCGCCGGTGACACACTGGTAGTGCGTTGCAATCACCGTCTGGCACGACTTTTGTGTCAAAGTAGGAGGTACTCCCCCCGATTTCTCCATCAATTCATCACCGCACCAAGGCCGCCTCCTATGACAAGCCGCATTCCCCGTCGCATGGCGCAAGAGACTGAACTTAAGCTGGCTTTGCCAGGCGCTGATCCGTCGCAGTTGGCAAAGCACCTGGCTCGGCTGCCCTTGCTGGCACGTCGCAAGATGACGCAACTGCACCTGCACAACGTCTACTACGACACACCCGAGCAAGTATTGCGGCAGGCGCGCATCGCGCTGCGAATACGGCGCGTTGGCAGCGATGAAAACCCGCAGTGGCTGCAGACTCTCAAAATGGGGGGGCTTGGTGATTCGGCACTGAGCCAACGCGGCGAATGGGAAGTGCCGGTGACAGATGGCGCACTCGATTTTCAGGCGCTGCACGCCACACCATGGCAGCAGATTGATCCTGATGGCAGCGTGTTTCAGGCGCTGGTGCCAAGTTTTTCAACGGTTTTTGACCGAACCCTTTGGGTCATTCACAAGCGCGACGGCAGTTGGGTGGAGCTCGCGCTTGACCTGGGGCAGATACAAGCCAATGAGAGCAAGTCACCGATTTGCGAGCTGGAGCTTGAATTGCTTGCGGGCTCACCCCTTTGCTTGTTTGACATCGCCCGGAAAATTGCAGAAACGACGGCCTTATTGCCCGCCAATAGCAGCAAGTCCGAGCGTGGCTACCTGCTGGCCGAAGGCTGTGTGGATGAGCCGCTGCGCGCCCAGCCCCCTGGCCTGAGCACCAAGCTCTCATGGCAGCAGGCCGCGCAGCGGGTTCTGCGTGAAATGTTCTGCCAGTTCACGACCAACCTGGGTCTGCTGGAAAGCTCTGAGAAGCCCGAGGTCGCGCACCAGGCGCGGGTGGGTTTGCGCCGTTTTAAAAGCGCATTGCGACTCTTCAAAGTGACGCGTGCGGGCGACGCGATGCCCTCTTGGCAAGCGCTGCAACCCCTGCTCAATCTCCTGGGTGAGGTGCGCAATCTTGACGTTGCGTGCACGCAGACCCTGCCTGGGCTCGCTGATGCCTACGCGCACGGCGACAGCCGACGGGCGCAAGCCTGGCTGGCCATGCAGGAGGTGGTGGCACAGGCCGCCACGCGCCAACGCACGCTAGCACGCCAGGCACTACGGCACCCTGCAGTCGGTGCCAGCTTGCTTGAATGGACGCAATGGCTTGAAGGATTGTCAGCGTCAATGGCTGCAGGCAATGCGGCGCATCGACCCAAAGGTTCCTTACGCGGCTGGGCCAGGCAACGCATCAAGCACCTGCACGCGCAGTTGCAGCTTGCCCTGAAGGACCGCAACAACCCAGACAGCCAGCACCGTGCCCGCATCGTGGCCAAGCGAGTGCGCTACAGCATCGAGGCATTGCAGCCGCTGCTGCCCAAAAAAAGGTCGCAACGCTGGCACGACCAGGCGAGCGAGCTGCAATTGAACATGGGCACTGCGCGCGATGTCAGTCTGGCCGTCACCTTGGTTGCCAAGCTAGAAACAGAACCCGGCATGCTTGATTTTTTGCGTGGCGTTGCCAAGGGCATACAAGGATGAGCTCAAGCAATCGGCCAGTTAGTCACTTCGTTTTTCAGTCCTGAAATAATAGCTGCTGACGCAATAAACACGAGGGCTACAGCCCGATTTGTCTTAAATTCGACACTATTTTTCGATACTGCGGCGCCCAGCGCGCCATCGCCCCACTGCGCTCAACGGTCAGTGGGACTTGCCCGCAGGGCTACCACTGCCCGGCGCAAGTCGGCGCTCCACACACGCCGTTCACGCCCTTGGGCGTATTGCTGCTCGCCAAACACCAGGGTGGCGCACAACGGCGGTGAATTCAGAATGCGCCAGATGGAGCCAATCAGCGTGTCCTTGTCGAGGTAGCACGCGGTCTGGCTGTGCGTGGCGCTGGCGCCATCTGAAAACCGAATCGCTGCGGGCAGCACCGGCGCATCGGCCGCAATGGCGGCTTGGACCAGGTTGGCATGAAATGGCAGCACACCCACCCCGTCACTGCTGGTGCCCTCTGGAAACACCGCGATGGCGTCGCCAGCCTGCAGGCGATTTGAGATTTGCTGCACCACACGCAAGGCGTCACGCCGGGACTCGCGCTGGATAAACAAGGTGCCAGCCGCCGCAGCCAAGGTCCCAATCAGGGGCCAGCGGCCCACTTCGGCTTTGGCAACAAAGCGGCAATGGCAGACCGCATAAATCACGTAAATGTCGAGCCACGAGATGTGGTTGCACACCAGCATCAAAGGGCCATGCGTTGGCGGCTTGCCATTAATTTCTGATCTGATAGCAAGATGTACCAGCAGGGCCTGGGCCCAAGCCCGGATTCGTTCTTCTCTTTGTATAGAGGTCAGCCCCGGAAATCGCAAAACCACGGTACACCAGCCGCTTAGCAGATGCAGCAGCACACGCGCCAGTTTCCAGCTGGCGCGAACCCGCAGAGCCATCAGGTTCAACCTGGATTCAGCTAAAGAACTGACCATGACAGGATGGCGGCGTCCTGATGACATTTCCGTGAGCCAACCCATAAGCGCAAGTCCGAAAAGTCAAGGAAGAATCGCCGGGCTAGAGCAAATCTGGCGATTGCACCGTGACGACCACGGTTTGGGACTGCGCATCAGGTTGTCGATGGCGCAGCCACCAGAGCGCGCCTTTTTTGACGGCACACTCGCTCGCATTCAATCCGAGCAACGCGGCGATGGTTTGCCCCAGGACGGGTTGATGGCCGACCACCAGCACCGTACCTTTGGCCGCCGGCCATTGAACCAATTGCAGCAACTGCTCAGTGCTGGCACCGGGCGCCAATTCATCGCGCACTTTGTACTTGCGCCCCAGTGCCTGCACCGTTTGCTCGCAACGGCGGGCCGGGCTGACCAAGATGCGTGTTCCTTCGGGTAACTGGCGGTCCAGCCATTTGGCGACCCTTGCGGCTTGTTTCTCACCCCGCGCGGTGAGCGCACGGGCCAAGTCGTCGCAACCCTCCACCCAATCCTGCGCCTCGGCATGACGCCATAAAACGAGGTCCATCTCAGACACCGCGTCTTTCATCAAGGTCGGCGTAGCGTGCCATCAGGGCCGCTTGCGCGCCATGCGCCAGGCGTGGGTGTTCGGCCTTGACGCGCGCGTAGCTGCCGTCTGGCAACAAGTCCCACGCGTCAACGCCGTCATGCAAATAGGCCACCAACTCTTCATCCACAATGCGCTGGCGCTGGACCGGATCGGTGACCGGCCAGGCCAGTTCGACCCGACGCAGCATGTTGCGGTTCATCCAGTCGGCGCTGGACAGGTACAACTCTTGCTCCTCATCGTGGCGGAAGTAAAAAACGCGCGAATGCTCCAGAAACCTGCCAATGATGGAGCGCACGCGGATGTTGTCGGTGACACCGGGCAACTGCGCCGGCAGCATGCAGGCACCGCGCACGATCAGGTCAATCTTGACGCCCTTCTGCCCGGCTTGAATCAGCGCGTGAATGAGGGCCTCATCGGTTAAGGCATTCATCTTGGCCACAATCCGAGCGACGCCGCCCGATGCGGCCACGCCGCCCAATTTGTTGATCTTTTCAAGCAGCTTGCGTTGCAGATAGAACGGGGCCAGCAGCACCCGGTTGAGTTTGGGTAGGCGGCTGTGGCTGGCCAGATGAACGAATACATTTTCGACGTCGGCCGTGAGCAGCGGGTCGGCCGTGAGGTGACCCCAATCGGTGTACAGGCGCGCGGTGCGCGGGTTGTAATTGCCGGTGGAGAGGTGCGCGTAGCGCACCAGGCGCTTGCCTTCGCGGCGGGTGATCAGCATCATCTTGGCATGGGTTTTGAGGCCGACCACACCGTACAAGACCTGTGCCCCGATGGATTCAAGCATTTCTGACCAGTTGATGTTGGCCTCTTCGTCAAAGCGCGCCTTGAGCTCCACCACCACGGTCACTTCTTTGCCGCGTCGCACCGCCTCGCGCAGCAGATCCATGAGTTCAGAGTCAACACCGGTGCGGTAGATGGTTTGTTTGATTGCCAGCACCTTCGGGTCATTCACGGCTTCACGCAAAAAGGCCAAAACGCCGCCAAAACTCTCAAAAGGCTGGTGAATCAGGACGTCGCCCAGCTTGAGTTGCTCAAAAAAAGAGACGCCCGGTGTCAATTGCGTTGGATAACAGGACTGATAAACGGGAAAGCACAAACTGGGCAAGGGCACCAGATCAATCAACTGCGTCAGACGCACCAGATTGACCGGCCCGGGCACGCGGTACACAGACTGCTCCGGCAAATTGAACTGTTCACGCAGGAACGCCGACAAGAAATCCGAGCAACCGGCCGAAACTTCCAAACGCACCGCCTGGCCAAACTGGCGCGATTCGAGTCCTTGGCGCAAGGCCGTTCGCAAATTCCTGACATCGTCTTCATCGACCGCCAGGTCGGAATGACGGGTGACCCGGAATTGCGAGAATTGCCCGACGTCGCGCCCTGGGAACAACTCCGCGAGATGGCCCCGAATCACGCTGGAGAGCGATACAAAATGGTAGGGGTGACCTGAGATTTTCTCTGGCATGCGGATCATGCGCGGCAACACGCGCGGCACCTTCACAATGGCAATCTCATTGGCGCGGCCAAACGCGTCGTAGCCCCCCAATCGCACGATGAAATTGAGTGATTTGTTGGCCACTTGCGGAAACGGATGCGACGGGTCCAGGCCCACAGGAATCAACAAGGGGCGCACTTCGCGCTCGAAGAACTGCTTGACCCAGCGCCGCTGCGCCTCGTTGCGATCACCATGCGACACCACTTTAATGCCCTGCGCCTCCAGCGTCGGCATCACCTGACTGTTGTACAGCGCATACTGGCTCGCGACCAAGGTTTGAGCCGCCGTGGCAAGACGCTCAAACGAGTCAGCCGTATAGGTTCCCTTGGCATCGTTGCGCTGATGCGCCTCCAGATGAGGCTCGGCCCGAACCTCAAAAAATTCATCCAGGTTGGACGAGACAATGCACAGGTAGCGCAGCCGCTCCAGTGGCGGTACATCTTGGCGCCGGGCCCAGTCAAGCACGCGTTCGTTGAACGCAAAAATGCTGTGGTCGCGGTCAAGCAGCGTCAACGCCGCCGTGGTCGACCTTGTTTTTGGTTGACGATTTAATGAAGACATGGTGCCCCGTGTTTTTTTTGTGACCAGAAGATGACTGATTGTTGACTGCTTTGGTGACATTTATGTGACAACAGCTTAACCCGGAACCGGATCAACTTGGCCGTGTTGAGCCGGGTCCGGGTCCGGCATAAATCGAACACAAATTTGTACCGTTTTGTTGATAGACTCCGAGCGACATGATCACTGCCCAGCGCCCGAACCGCACCCGCCAATGGCTCATGGTGTTGTGCGTCTTTGTTATTAGCGCATCAAGTGCCGCCTTATTGATCTGGCGCGGGAGCCAGCAAGACCTTGCACAAGCTCGCGCCCGTGCTGCGGATTTGGCCTCAGACCACGCACAGACCTTGCAGCGCGATATCGAACGCGCCTTGTCTGCCACCTACGCCATTGCTGCCTTGATTCGCCAGGGCCAGGGCTACGTGCCGGATTTCGAGGCTGTGGCCACGCAGATGTTGCCGTTTTACCCGGGCATTGCCGCCTTGGGACTGGCACCCGGTGGCGTGGTTCAAAACGTGGTGCCGCTGGCCGGCAATGAAATGAGCATTGGCTTTGACCCGTTAAAGGACCTCGCCCAAAACAAGGAGGCGATCAAGGCCCGCGATACCGGCCAACTTACGCTGGCTGGACCCGTGAATTTGACCCAAGGCGGCATGGGCATTGTGGGTCGTCTGCCGGTTTACCTCAATGTTGACCATGAGAATAAGTTTTTTTGGGGCTTCACCTACGTGATACTGCGCTTTCCAGACGCGCTGGACTCTGCCCGGCTGCCTGCGTTGATAGAGCGCGGTTATGCCTATGAACTATGGCGGACCATGCCCGGCACTGGCGAGCGACAAAATATTGATGCCTCTGGTCGTGCTGCTCTCGAGTTACCGGTGGAGCGTACGCTGGAATTGCCCAACGGCCAATGGACGCTGGGTGTGGCACCGATCAACGGTTGGCGCGAGACAGGCAGTGTCTGGTTTCAGGCTGCTGCCGGCTTGCTACTCAGTCTGCTGATGGCTTACCTCGCCTGGCTGCTGTATGAGATGCGCGTGCGCGATCAAGCACTGGAGTTGCAGGTGAACGCGCGCACCGCTGAAATTCTGGCCACCCAACGACAGCTCCAAGCCACGCTGAGCGCCATTCCCGACCCGCTCTTCGAATTGGGACTGGACGGGCGCTACTACAGCGCGCACTCGTCCCGCACTGGGTTGCTGGCATTGCCGGCTGAGAATCTGGTCGGCAAGACGGTCAGGCAAATGCTGCCCGCAGAGGCCAGCGCGGTCGTGCTGGAGGCCTTGCAGGAAGCGCAGCAAAAAAACTTCTCAGTCGGCAAACAAATTAAATTGCCGCTTGACAACGGAATGCACTGGTTTGAATTGTCAGTGGCACGCAAGGCAGCACTGCCTGGCGAGGCACCCCGTTTTCTGGTGCTGTGCCGCGACATCACAGAAAACAAAAAGGCGGAGCGACAAATCCGACTGCTGGCGCACTTTGACTCACTCACGGGCCTGCCCAATCGGGTGCTATTAACCGATCGCTGTAACCTGGCGCTGCTCACTGCGCAGCGCAACAGCACGCCCCTGGCACTTATGTTTTTGGATTTGGATCATTTCAAGCACGTCAACGACTCCTTAGGACACCGGGTGGGCGACGAATTGTTGATTATTCTGGCAGGGCGGATCAAAGGCGCCCTACGGGAGCAGGACACAGTGGCCCGACTCGGCGGCGACGAATTCATCTTGGTTTTGCCCGAAACCGATGCCACAGGTGCGGCGCACGTGGCCGAAAAGCTGCTGCAATCGGCATTGTTGCCCTTTGAAATTGAACCGCACGAGCTCACCGTGACGCCCAGTATCGGGATCGCGCTATTTCCTGGCGATGGTTCAGACTTTGACACCCTGTCGCGCTGCGCCGATGCCGCCATGTACCGCGCCAAGCAGGACGGCCGCAACGCTTACCGATTTTTCACCTCAGAAATGCAGGCGCGATCCGAGCGCACCCTCACGCTGGAAAATGCGCTGCGCCGGGCACTGGAACGCGACCAGCTGCGCCTGCACTACCAGCCGCAGATGTCCCTGTCCACTGGAGCCGTGGTGGGTGCAGAAGCCTTGCTACGCTGGAATCACCCTGAATTGGGTCAGGTGTCCCCAGCCGAATTCATTCCCGTAGCGGAGAGCTGCGGCCTGATCTTGCCCATCGGCGAATGGGTGCTGCGAGCCGCAGTCCAGCAGTTCAAGTCCTGGATAGACTCTGGGATGGCGCCCATCACTCTCTCGGTCAATCTGTCATCGGTGCAATTTCGGCATGCCGATCTGCCTGAACTGGTGAGCACCATTCTGGATGAAGCCGGCCTGCCCGCCGGTTTGCTGGAACTCGAACTGACCGAGGGCGTTGCCATGACGGACCCCTTGGGGGCCATTGCCGTCATGAATAACTTGCACGAACGCGGCGTGCGCATGTCAATTGATGACTTTGGCACCGGCTATTCGTCGCTGAGCTACCTCAAGAAATTTCAGGTTTACAAGCTCAAGATCGACCAGTCCTTTGTTCGTGACATCACCGAAGACGCCGACGACAGGGCGATTGTGGGTGCCATCATCAGCATGGCCAGCAGCCTGGGCATGCAAACGGTGGCCGAAGGCGTTGAAACCGAAGGACAGCTTGAGTTTCTGAAAGCCAAGGGCTGTAACGAAGTGCAAGGTTACTATTTCAGTCGGCCGCTGCCGATGGACCAGTTTGAGGCATTCATGCGCTCAAGATCGCATTTCAAGCTCACGCTGCTTCCCAGTGAGGCCGATGTTGATATAAGGCTCTGAATCAGCGCTTTGGTGTGTCGCTGTGCGACACCTCGAAGCCATCGGCCACGTAGGCCGGCCCCTTCATGAGCCAGACAATCACACAGCCGATCATGACCGTCACCACCAGCGTCCACACAAAAATCACCAGGCCGATCATTACAAAATCAAACAATTGAATGTGTCGCGCCAACTCGGCCGCGCTGCCCTCGACGATGAGAAAGCGCGCGGCAAAGGCCATCAATGCCGGCAGCAACGTGCCGGCCAGGCAGACCGTGGGCATCAGGCGCAGCACGCGCCACTCCAGGCCGTAGGGCGTTTGCTGGAAGCCGGGTAATTTTTGAAGCCAGTTCATGCAGCAAATTCTAAGAGCACTGCAAATACCATGTTGTGGCCCAGGCCGAAAATACCCCAGCGCGCAAACTCTGCCGCTGGGACTCCTTAGCGCAGCCACTTTTGCAGAAACTGCGCCTGACCCACGGCGGGGTCAAGCTGGTAGTTAGCGAAGCCAAGCCGGTCATAAAGCTTGATAGCACCCGCGTTGCCCGCCAACACCTCGAGCGTGAGTTTGCAGGCGCCCCGCTCACGCGCTATATCCTCAGCCAGAGCCAGCATCTTCTGGGCGACGCGCTGGCCCCGGTAAGCCGGCAGCACCGCCACGTCATGCACATTGACCAAAGGCTGACAGGCAAAGGTCGAGAAGCCTTCAATGCAATTGACAAAACCGACGGGGAGACCAGCGCCAAGCCCGAGCGCATCGTCAAAGGCCAACACACTGAAAATTTGCGCACGCGCTGCAAGTGCCGCAATCAGATTGTCTTTGGCGAATTCACTCAAGGGCTCGCCGCCACCCATCGGGTCCTGCGCATAGGCATCAAGCAAACTTACCAGGGCTTGCGCATGCACCGGGTTGGCGTAATCAGCACGACAAACGCGCAAGGAATCCTTGGGCCTCATGCTCAAGCCACCAGGGTGCTGGCAATGCGCTCGGCGCACGTCCTGGCCTGGAGGGCGTCGCGCGCCTCGACCATTACGCGCACCAGAGGCTCGGTGCCGCTGGCGCGAATCAGCAGACGGCCAGTGGCCCCCAGTTCAGTCTCCACCGCCTGCGACTCGCTGGCAAGATTGGAGCTGCCCCGCCAGTCTTGGCCGGGCCGCAGGCGAACATTGATCAAGGTTTGAGGAAAAAGCGTCACGCCGGCGAGCAACTCCGCCATGCTCCTGCCGCTGCGCACGCAGGCCTGCAACACCTGCAGCGCCGAAATCAGCCCGTCACCGGTGGTGTGCTTGTCCAGTGCCAGCAAGTGGCCCGAGCCTTCGCCACCGAGCAGCCACTTGTGCTTCTCCAACTCTTCGAGCACATAACGGTCGCCCACCTTGGCGCGCACAAACTGCACGCCGCGCGCTTTGAGCGCCAGTTCCACTGCCATGTTGGTCATCAAAGTGCCCACCACGCCCGGCACCGGCTCGTCGCGGCCCAGGCGCTCGTCCGCCAACAGATACAGGAGCTCATCGCCGTTGTACAGACGTCCAGCCTGGTCAACCAATTGCAGGCGATCGGCATCGCCATCGAGCGCCACGCCAAAATCCGCATGGTGCGCCTTGACGGCTTCAACCAGTGCCTGCGGATGGGTGGCGCCCACCTCATGGTTGATATTCAAACCGTCGGGCGAACAGCCAATGGATATGACTTCTGCGCCCAGTTCGTGAAACACCTTGGGCGCCACCTGGTAGGCCGCCCCGTGGGCCGCATCCACCACGATTTTGAGGCCTTTGAGCGTGAGATCGTTGGCAAAGGTGCTCTTGCAGAATTCAATATAGCGCCCTGCCGCGTCATCAAGGCGCCGCGTCTTGCCCAGGCTGGCAGAATCGGCCCAGACCGGCACATCGTCGAGCGCCGATTCCACATCATGTTCCCAGGCATCGCTCAGCTTGTTGCCTTGCGCACTGAAAAATTTGATGCCATTGTCGGCAAAGGGGTTGTGGCTGGCGCTGATGACCACACCCAGCGAGGCCCTTTGAGCGCGCGTCAGGTAGGCGACGCCGGGCGTGGGCAAGGGACCCAGCAAGACGACATCGACGCCGGCCGAATTGAAACCACTCTCCAGCGCGCTCTCCAGCATATAGCCCGAAATACGGGTGTCCTTGCCAATCAGCACCGTCGGGCGCGCTTCGGTTCTTTTGAGTACCCGACCGACCGCATGGGCCAGGCGCAACACAAAATCAGGTGTGATTGGGGCCTGCCCCACCGTGCCGCGAATACCATCGGTGCCAAAATATTTTCTACTCATTGTTCTTCCCTTGCCGGTCTGTTAAACAAAACTATCACCGGCTATCTTATAGCGCCGAGCACCCGCAGGGCCTGCACGGTTTCTCGCACGTCATGCACACGCACAATGGCTGCACCACGCTCCACGGCCAGCAGCGCGGCCGCCACACTGGGCACCATGCGCTCATGAACATCGAGTGTGGCTACAGTGGCCAGTGAGGTGGCCGCGACTGCCGCCAACGAAGATTTTCGCGACCACCCGACCAGCAGCGGATAGCCCGCACCTAGCAGTTCACTCTGGCGTGCCAATAATGAGAAATTCTGTGGCACGGTTTTACCAAAGCCAATGCCCGGGTCGATGACGATACGACTCTTTTCTACCCCTAGCCCTTGCAGCGCTTGCGCCAAATACTCCAAAAACGATAAAACTTGAGGCACAACGTCACCGGCCATCGGGGCCACTTGCATCGTCAGGGGTTCCCGGTACATGTGCATCAAACAGACGCCGCACCTGGGGTGTTGTGCCACGACTTGCATGGCGTTCAAGGACGCGGAAGCGGCACTCGCACCCGGCTCGGTCCAGCGCAACGCCCAAATGTCATTGATGATGTCAGCGCCAATATCCAGCACGGCTTGCATGACTTGAGGCTTGTAAGTGTCGACCGACACCGGCACGCCCAGGCGAACTGCTTCACGCACCACCGGCAACACCCGCGCCAGTTCTTCCTCCAGCGGCAATGGCAAGGCGCCGGGACGAGTCGACTCGCCGCCAATGTCCAGAATATCAGCCCCGTCCTTGAGCAACGCCTCGCAGTGCTTCAAAGCTTGCGCCGTGCAGGTATGCTGCCCGCCATCCGAGAACGAGTCAGGCGTGATGTTGACAATGCCCATCACCTGCGGGCGACTGAGGTCAATCAGAAATTTGGCTGTGGTCCACTGCATGGTGATCAAGCGCGCGAAGAAAATAGGAAACAAAGTTGCCGCAGCCAGTTGCAGCAAAGGGCAAAAAGAAACGGGGCGTGTTGCCCCGTTCTATTGATCAATGCCGCTTTCAGGCAGCGGTAGGTACCACATCCGGTTTCACGGCGGGAGTGCCACCACTACTGCTGTCACTGCCGGCGGGTGGAATCCGGGGCGTCCAGTCTTTCGGTGGACGCGGCTCCTTTCCGGCCATGATGTCGTCAAGCTGTTCGCTGTCAATGGTCTCCCACTCCAGCAAAGCTTTGGCCATGGCGTGCATCTTGTCGCGATTGTCTTCAATGAGCTTGCGCGCCAGAGCGTACTGCTGATCAATGATGCGCCGCACCTCGGCGTCCACCTTCTGCATGGTCTCTTCGCTCATGGTCGTGGTCTTGGTGACAGAGCGACCCAAAAACACCTCGCCCTCGTTCTCGGCGTAGACCATGGGGCCCAGGGCATCGGTCATGCCGTAGCGCGTCACCATGTCGCGGGCAATATGGGTGGCACGCTCAAAGTCGTTGCTGGCGCCGGTGGTCATCTGGTTCATGAACACCTCTTCGGCAATCCGTCCGCCAAACAGCATGCTGATCTGGTGCAACATGTATTCGCTGTCATAGCTGTAGCGGTCTTGCGCCGGCAAACTCATCGTGACACCCAAGGCGCGACCACGCGGAATGATGGTGACCTTATGCACCGGGTCGCACTTGTCCAGCAATTTGCCGATCAAGGCGTGGCCCGACTCGTGATACGCCGTGTTCTTGCGCTCGCTCTCCGGCATGACCATGCTCTTGCGCTCGGGACCCATCAGGATTTTGTCCTTGGCCTTTTCAAAGTCCACCATCTCGACCGTGCGCGCATTGCGCCGCGCCGCCATCAAGGCCGCCTCATTGCACAAATTGGCCAGATCGGCACCCGACATGCCCGGTGTACCGCGGGCGATCACCCCGGCATTGACATCCTGACCCAAGGGCACTTTGCGCATGTGCACATTGAGAATCTGCTCACGGCCACGGATATCGGGCAGCGTGACATAGACCTGCCGGTCAAAACGGCCCGGACGCAGCAAGGCAGAGTCCAGAATGTCAGGCCGGTTGGTCGCGGCCACCACGATCACGCCGACATTGGTCTCAAAACCATCCATCTCGACCAGCATCTGGTTCAGGGTCTGCTCACGTTCGTCATTGCCACCACCGAGGCCAGCGCCCCGCTGCCGACCGACCGCGTCAATTTCATCGATAAAAATAATGCAGGGGGCATTCTTCTTGGCGTTCTCGAACATGTCGCGCACCCGGGACGCGCCGACACCGACAAACATCTCGACAAAATCAGAGCCCGAGATTGAAAAGAAGGGCACCTTGGCCTCGCCGGCAATGCCCTTCGCCAGCAGCGTCTTGCCGGTGCCGGGTGGGCCGACCAACAGCAGGCCGCGCGGAATACGCCCGCCGAGCTTCTGGAATTTGGCCGGGTCTTTCAGGAAGTCCACCACTTCCTTGACTTCTTCCTTGGCCTCGTCGCAGCCTGCCACGTCGGCAAAGGTCACCGTGTTGGTGTTTTCGTCAAGCAAGCGCGCCTTGGATTTTCCAAAACTGAAGGCACCGCCTTTGCCGCCGCCCTGCATCTGGCGCATGAAATAAACCCAGACACCGATCAACAGGAGCATCGGCCCCCAGCTGACCAGCAGCGTCATGAGCAAGGAGCCTTCTTCGCGCGGTTTGACATCAAATTTGACATCGTTGGCGATCAGGTCGCCCACCAAGCCACGGTCCAGGTAAGTGGCGGTGGTGCGGACCCTGCGGTCATCGGTCGTGACAGCGATAATTTCAGTACCGCCCTGCCCCTCCTGGATCACGGCACTCTTGATGCGGTTGTTGCGAACTTCCTCCAAAAAGTCAGAGTAGCCCACATACCCGGCGCTCGCGGGACCACGCGTATCAAACTGCTTGAATACGGTGAACAGCACAAGGGCAATAACAAGCCAGACGGCAATTTTTGAAAACCACTGATTATTCAAGCGACGCTCCAAAGGGTGAGCAAATTAGAAGACAGAGATAACTTGGGTGGCATTTTAGGCGTTTCAAGATGCACTGGGCATCGTTTTATGCCGTTCAGCCCCAGACAAAGCATGGGATTCAAGGGGCTTTCAATCCCAGCCCGACGAGGAAAGTTTCCGAGGACTTGTCACGGGATGCCTTGGGTTTGATGCGCTTGACCACGAGAAAGCTGTCCTTGAATCGTTTGACCAAGGGGTCGTAGGCAGCACCGTGAAACACTTTGACGACCAGCGCACCCTGCGGCTTCATGTGCTTCTGGGCGAATTCAAGCGCCAACTCCACCAAATTCTCTATGCGGGCCGCGTCGGCCGAGTCAATGCCTGACAGGTTGGGCGCCATATCGGAAAGCACCACATCAGCTTGGCGCCCCTTCATTTCTGCCTCAAGCTTCTCCAAGATGTCAAGCTCCCGAAAATCCCCTTGCAGAAAGACGACGCCTTCGACCGGCTCCATCGGCAGGATATCGAGCGCAATGATGGTGCCATTGAGCGCCCCGACCGCCGCGCCGCCGCCCGTGGCGGTCTTGGGTGACATCTTTCGGCGCACGTACTGGCTCCACGCGCCGGGCGTTGAGCCCAGATCCACCACCAGCTGGCCCGGCTTGATCAAAACCAGCGTTTCGTCAATTTCCTTGAGCTTGTAGGCAGCGCGCGCGCGGTAGCCTTCGAGCTTGGCCAGTTTGACGTAGGTGTCATTGACGTGGTCGTTCAACCAGGCCCGATTGACCTTGCTGCTTTTAGTTTGGGATTTCATTTTGACCTTCCTCGCCGATAATACAGATATGTCTCAAATTCAACTGACCCCCGCCCAACGCAAAGAACACCGCTCCGAAGCGCATCACCTTGACCCCGTGGTCATGGTGGGTGGCGACGGGCTCACCGCCGCGGTAAAAAAAGAAGCTGATGCCGCCTTAAACGCGCACGGCCTGATCAAGATCCGTGTCTTCTCGGATGACCGGGCCGCCCGCGAAGCCATGTTTCAAACACTGGCCGACGAACTGAACGCCGCACCGATTCAACATATCGGCAAGTTGCTGGTGCTCTGGCGACCGATACCAGAAAAGGAAAAAACAGTTGATGAAGATCGCATGCCCGGTCCGCGCGACTTCAAGGTTCTCAAATACAGCAAACGCGGCGGCCAGCGTCCCGAAGTCAAGACCCTGCGCGTGCTGGGCAATCAGCGCCTCACCCCAGGGGGTCAGGTCAAACGCGCCAAACCCAAGCAAATCAGCATCAAGAAGCGCAGTCAAACTTGAGACCTTGCGGGACAGACCGCAGTTACGCGAAGCGAACAAGCTCTGTCCCCAACACTTCAAGACATTTCAAACCCGCTGCGGCGTCAACTTCCAGAGCGTCGCCCCAGCGCACAACCATTGCAGCACATACATCGCACTGCCGACGCTGTGCCACAGGCGTAGATTCTCGCGCGCCACAATGCGGGGTGCCACGGCAAACTCAGCCAGAAACGCCAGCAACATGCCAGAAACTATAAAAATAATAGCTGCTTTCGCAGCAGGGACGGGGGCTACAGCCTGATTTTGCCTTGAACTCATGAGCAACAGCAGCCCACAGACACACGATACCCAAGTCTGAGCGCTAAACAACCGTGCCGCCATCTGACCTGCCAGCGCTGAGCTTGGCAGAGTCGCAAACAACAGGGGCACGACCAGAAAACCGATCGCGCTCAGGCTGCCCCACCACAGCGCTGCCGCCCAAACCGGCAACCGTGACATCAGGCTAGACGTAACTCACCGCCATCACTTCGTAGTGCTTGACGCCACCTGGCGCCTGCACCTCGGCTGTGTCGCCTTGGACTTTGCCGATCAGCGCGCGGGCAATCGGACTGCCGATGTTGATCAAACCCAGCTTGATGTCGGCCTCGTCTTCACCGACGATCTGGTAAGTTACGGGGGCGCCGGACGCCTCATCCTCAAGCTGCACCGTAGCGCCAAACACCACGCGGCCTTCTGCATGAAGCTCCGCCGGATCAATGACTTGGCAGACCGAGAGCTTGCCTTCAATTTCCTGAATACGGCCTTCGATAAAGCCCTGCTTGTCCTTGGCGACCTCGTATTCGGCGTTCTCGCTCAGATCACCCTGCGCGCGCGCTTCGGCAATGGCGTTGATGACCCAGGGACGCTCAACTGTTTTGAGCCTGTGCAACTCGGCCTTGAGCTTTTCAGCGCCGCGTTTGGTGATAGGAAGGGTAGCCACGTACTGCTCCGATAAAGAATAAGGAATTTGCGGGACAGACCGCAGTTACGCGAAGCGAACCAGCTCTGTCCCCAACTGATGATGAAAAATAAAAACCGCCGAGCGTTACCGTTCGGCGGCATTCACAAAATCAGCTTTGATTATGCCGTGATTGTCCGCTCGTCTCAGACCGGAGCCAACTGGGCATGCATCTCCTGGATCGAGATGACGCTCAGATCGTCCATGCAGCGCATCCCTTGCACCGCCGCCTCGGCGCCGGCAATGGTTGTGAAGGTCGTCACTCGACTCAGCAAGGCCGAGGTTCGGATGTGGCGCGAGTCCGCAATCGCATTGCGCCGCTCCTCCACCGTGTTGATCACCAGCGCGATTTCCTGGTTCTTGATCATGTCCACAATGTTCGGCCGTCCTTCGGTCACCTTGTTGACAGTGGCACAGTCCACGCCGGCCGCAATGATGGCCAGGGCCGTGCCCTTGGTGGCCAGCAGCGTGAACCCCAGAGCAACCAGGTCACGCGCGACTTCAATCACCCGCAGCTTGTCGTTGTTTTTGACCGAGATGAACACCTTGCCGGCCAGCTCGCCCGAAGGGGTGCGCGCTCTTGGCAATTTCGTACCAGCCCCGATCTGGGATTTGACAAAGGCCTCGCCAAAGGTCTTGCCCACGCCCATGACCTCGCCGGTGGACTTCATTTCAGGGCCAAGAATAGTATCGACGCCGGGGAATTTGACGAACGGGAAAACCGCTTCTTTCACGCTGAAATAAGGCGGCGTGACTTCAGTCCCGATGCCCTGCGAGGCCAGCGACTGACCCACCATGCAGCGCGCCGCCACTTTGGCCAACTGAATGCCGGTGGCTTTGGACACGAAGGGCACGGTGCGCGACGCCCGCGGATTGACTTCCAGCACAAAGATCACGTCCAAGCCGTCCAGGCTCTGAATCGCGAACTGCACGTTCATCAGACCAACCACGTTCAAGGCCGCGGCCATGGCCGCTGTCTGGCGCTTGATTTCGCTCACGGTTGCAGTACTCAAACTGTAGGGCGGCAGCGAGCAGGCCGAGTCCCCGCTGTGCACGCCGGCTTGTTCAATGTGCTCCATGACGCCGCCGATGAAGGTTTGGCCCTGCGCATCGCGTACGCAGTCCACATCGCACTCAATCGCGTCGTTCAAGAAACGGTCCAACAGCACCGGCGAATCGTGACTGACCTTGACGGCCTCGCGCATGTAGCGCTCCAGGTCGCGCTGCTCATGCACGATTTCCATGGCGCGCCCGCCCAGCACATAGCTCGGGCGCACCACCAGCGGGTAGCCCAGCGCGGCCGCTTTCTCAAGTGCTTCAGGCTCGGTGCGCGCGGTCGCATTGGCGGGCTGGCGCAGTCCCAATTCATGCAGCAATTTTTGAAAGCGCTCGCGGTCTTCGGCGGCATCGATCATGTCGGGCGAGGTGCCAATGATCGGCACGCCGTTGGCCTCCAGCGCCAGTGCCAGCTTGAGCGGTGTCTGGCCGCCGTACTGCACGATCACGCCAAAGGGCTTTTCCTTGTCCACAATTTCGAGCACGTCTTCGAGCGTGACCGGCTCGAAATAGAGACGGTCCGAGGTGTCGTAGTCGGTCGACACGGTCTCGGGATTGCAGTTGACCATGATGGTCTCATAGCCATCTTCGCGCATCGCCAGCGCCGCATGGACGCAACAGTAATCAAACTCAATGCCCTGGCCAATGCGGTTGGGACCGCCACCGAGCACCATGATTTTTTTGCGCCCGGTGGGCTCGGCCTCACACTCGCTGCCGGTGTCGAAGGGGCTGGCTGACTCATAGGTGGAGTAGAGATAGGCCGTGTTGGTGGCAAATTCGGCGGCACAGGTGTCCACGCGCTTGTAGACCGGGCGCACACCGAGGGCGTGGCGCTTTTCGCGCACCGCCGTGTCGGTGGTTTTGAACTGCTTGGCCAGGCGGCGATCAGAAAATCCTTTTTGTTTCAAAGCGCGCAGGGTCGCGCCATCCATCGCATCAAGCGCGCTCCCTTGGGCTGGCACGGGCAAGTGCTCAATCTCCAACTCAATCTTGACGATCTGCTCGATTTGGACCAGAAACCAGCGATCAATCTTGGTCAGCGCAAATACCTCCTCGACGCTCCAGCCGGCGGCAAAGGCGTCGCCCACGTACCAGATGCGATCCGGGCCGGGCTCGCCCAGTTCCTTTTCGAGGATTTCACGGTCCTGGGTTTTCTCGTTCATGCCGTCAACGCCGACTTCCAGGCCGCGCAGGGCTTTCTGGAACGACTCCTGAAAGGTGCGGCCCATCGCCATCACTTCACCGACCGATTTCATCTGCGTCGTCAGACGACTGTCGGCCGCCGGGAACTTCTCGAACGCGAAGCGCGGGATTTTGGTGACCACGTAGTCAATGCTCGGCTCAAAGCTGGCCGGTGTGGCGCCGCCCGTGATGTCGTTGCGCAACTCATCGAGCGTGTAACCGACCGCCAGTTTGGCGGCGATCTTGGCAATCGGAAAACCGGTGGCCTTGGAGGCCAGCGCCGAGGAGCGGCTGACGCGTGGGTTCATCTCGATCACCACCATGCGCCCGTCATCGGGGTTGATCGAGAACTGCACGTTGGAGCCGCCGGTATCAACGCCAATTTCGCGCAGCACGGCCAGACTGGCGTTGCGCAAAATCTGGTACTCCTTGTCAGATAGCGTCTGTGCCGGCGCCACCGTGATCGAGTCGCCGGTGTGCACGCCCATTGGGTCCAGGTTCTCGATGGAACAAACGATAATGCAGTTGTCGGCAGAATCGCGCACAACTTCCATTTCATACTCTTTCCAGCCCAGCAGCGACTCTTCAATCAGCAGTTCATTGGTCGGTGACGCTTCCAGACCGCGCTTGCAGATGACTTCGAATTCTTCCGGGTTGTAGGCAATGCCCCCGCCCGTGCCCCCAAGCGTGAAACTGGGCCGGATCACGGTCGGGAAACCCACCGTTTTTTGCACGCCCCAAGCCTCTTCCATGCTGTGGGCAATGCCCGAGCGCGCCGAGCCCAGGCCAATCTTGGTCATGGCATCCTTGAACTTGAGCCGGTCCTCGGCCTTGTCAATCGCCTCGGGCTTGGCGCCAATCAGCTCGACGTTGTACTTCTCTAACACGCCGTGGTGCCAAAGATCGAGAGCGCAGTTCAGCGCGGTCTGACCGCCCATGGTCGGCAGGATCGCATCAGGGCGCTCCTTGACGATGATCTTCTCGACCGTCTGCCAAGTGATCGGCTCGATGTAAGTCACATCCGCCGTGGCCGGGTCGGTCATGATGGTGGCCGGGTTGCTGTTGATCAGGATGACCTTGTAGCCCTCTTCGCGCAGCGCCTTGCAGGCTTGCACGCCAGAGTAGTCAAACTCGCACGCCTGGCCAATGATGATCGGGCCAGCGCCAATGATGAGGACGCTTTTGATGTCGGTACGTTTTGGCATGTTATTGAACTGCTCTCTATTGACTGCGCGCACTCCTTGCGGATTGCAGCGACAAATTCACAAACTCAAAAAAATAATCAGGACCGGGTCAACTCAGGCTGGCGGTGGCCAGCTTGGCGCCAAACCAGACAAACAAGGCACCCACCAGGCTGGAGAGCCCGCTTGAGAGCCGCTTGCGCTGGCTGAATGTCTGCGCAAGCCGAGCACCCGCAAAAATCAGCACCGTCAGGTAGGCGGCGCTGAAGCTCATCAAAATGGCACTCAAGATGAGAAAAGGCACTTCGGGCTCAGCATAGGCCGGGTCAATGAACTGCACAAAGAAAGACAACAAAAACAAAATTGCCTTCGGGTTGAGCAGACTGATCAACAACGCCCGGCGAAAGGGCCGCTGCAAGTGCGCGGCCGCTGCCGCTGCCGAACTGGGCGCCGCTGCGGGCGGGGTCGATGACAGAACTTCCGCGGGCTTGCGCAGACCTGCAATGGCACTGCGCAGCAAATTCAAGCCCACCCAAAAAAGGTAGGCCGCGCCGGCGTACTTGAGCACCATAAAAAGCGCCGGATGCGTGCGCAGCAGGCTGGCCGCGCCCAGCGCAGTACACAGCAGCAAGATCATGTCGCCTACGTACACGCCATAAGCCCCCTGAAAACCGGCACGCACACCCCTCGTGGTGGCCACGGAAAGGACGTAGAGCGAGTTGGGCCCGGGCAGCAAGATGATGCCGAACGCGCCGACCACATAAGTCCACGGGTCGGTGACGCCGTAAAAACTCATCCTCGCGACTCCATGAATGCTATGAACCGGTCAAACAAGTAGCCAATATCATGCGGACCGGGAGAAGCCTCGGGATGACCTTGAAAACAGAACGCTTGCTTGTCCGTGCGCTCCAGCCCCTGCAGGGTGCCGTCAAACAGGCTGATGTGGGTGGCGCGCAAGTTGGCAGGCAGCGTCTTTTCATCCACCGCAAAGCCGTGGTTCTGGCTGGTGATGGAGACGCGGCCACTGTCCAGGTCTTTGACCGGGTGGTTGGCACCATGGTGACCAAACTTCATCTTGAAGGTGCCAGCTCCACTGGCCAGCGCCATGATCTGATGCCCCAGGCATATGCCAAAAGTCGGAATGCCGGATTCGATCAACTCAGCAGCGGCGGCAATGGCGTAGTCGCAGGGCTGCGGGTCGCCAGGTCCGTTGCTCAAAAAGATGCCGTCGGGTTGGTGCTTGAGCGCATCCAACGCAGTGGTTTGCGCTGGCACCACGGTCACCCGGCAGCCCCTCGAAGACAACATGCGCAAAATGTTTTTCTTGACGCCAAAGTCGTAAGCGACGACATGAAATCTTGGTGATGTCAGTTCACCGTAACCGGGCTTGCCACCCAGGGCCGACTGGGACAAGCGCCACTCGGTTTGGGTCCAGGCATAGGGCGTTTTGGCTGTGACCACTTTGGCCAGATCGAGTCCGGCCATGGCGGGTGCGGCTTGCGCCAGCGCAATCGCCTGGTCAATGAGCGCCTGAGTCACAGCCTCGCCGCACGCCAAGGCCATGATGCAGGCGTTTTGCGCACCCTGGCTGCGCAACTGGCGCGTCAACTGGCGCGTGTCAATGTTGGCAATCGCCACCGTGCCTTCGCGCACCAGGTAGGCACTCAAGGACATGGTTTCACGAAAATTGGACGCCAGCAGCGGCAAGTCCTTGATGACCAGGCCCGCCACATGCACCTTGTCCCCCTCCACATCTTGATCATTGACACCATAGTTGCCAATGTGCGGATAAGTGAGGGTGACGATTTGCTGGCAGTAGCTCGGATCGGTGAGGATTTCCTGGTAGCCGGTCATGGCGGTGTTGAACACCAGCTCGCCGACGGTGGAACCCGTGGCGCCAATGGAATGACCAACATAGACGGTGCCGTCTGCGAGCGCCAAAATGGCGGGGGGGGCATTTCCCTGTAAGGACAAAAGCACTGGGTTCTCCGGAAAGGGTTTTCGGGTACGCCCACGCCCGCTCAAGATGGAACTCTTGGCTTGCTGCTTGAAGGGAATTGGCTTGGGAGGGCGCTAGGCGTACAGGGTGCGATGAGGCGCCCGAGTATACCTTAGGGTAAGCCCTGAATTGCGTCGCTAAAGACCTGCTGCCGCGCTGGCGTGCAGGCAAATGGCGGCGGCGGCGGCCACGTTGAGCGACTCTTCACCGCCAGGCTGCGCAATGCGCACATGCAGAGCTGCTTGGGCCTCCAAATCAAAGCTGACGCCCTGCCCTTCGTGCCCCAGCGCCCAGGCGCAGGGCATCGGCAGCTCCTGATTCTTGATCGCCTGATGCAACCAGGCGCCCCGGTGCGAGCTGGTCACCACGATCGGCACGGCCAGTCGCGCCAAATCAGCCAGCGCCACGCCTTCAATCAATTGCAGACCCCAATGCGCGCCCATGCCAGCGCGCAGCACCTTGGGACTCCACAGCGCGGCCGTTCCTTTGAGGGCGATGATCTGTTTGAAACCGAAGGCTGAGGCACTGCGCAGGATCGAACCGACATTGCCGGCGTCCTGCACCCGGTCCAGAATGACCGACGCCAACTGCGGCTGCAAAACGGCCACCAGCGGCAAATCAAACACAAAACCCATCTGAGCGGGCGATTCCAGGCCACTGATGGCGGCGAAAAATGAATCTGGAATAACTATATTTTTAATAGCTGCTCGAGCATATTCCACGCGGGCTAGAGGCCTGGACTTGGGGTTTTGCCAATAAGACTCTGAAAATACGCCCAAAGTGGGTGTCACATGCCGGGCCAATGCAGCACCGACCAGGTGCTCGCCTTCGACCCAGAACCGGCCCTGCTTGCGATAAGCCGTGTTGTCTTGCGCCAAACGGCGCAGGTCTTTGAGCAGGGCATTGTCGCGCGAGCTGATGTGCTGCACTTGCGAATCGGTCACGGCGCCACCGCCATCAGCACCTCGGCCACCGGGCGGAAGGTCTTGCGGTGCTGCGGGCAGGCGCCATGCTCCGTCAGGGCCGCCAGATGTTGCGCCGTGCCATAGCCTTTGTGCTTTGCAAAGCCGTACTGCGGGTATTGCACATCGATGTCGCCGCACCAGCGGTCGCGGTGCACCTTGGCCAGAATAGAGGCAGCGGAAATGGCTGCGACCAGGGCGTCGCCTTTGACAATGGCTTGCGCCCGTACGGTCAGCAGCGGTATCCGGTTGCCATCAACCAGCACCAGCGCTGGCTTGAGCCGCAAGCCCTCGACCGCCCGGCGCATCGCGAGCAGCGTGGCCTGCAAGATGTTGAGCTGCTCAATTTCTTCGACGCTGGCCTGGGCAATGCAGCAGCACAGCGCTTTGGCGCGAATCTCGTCAAACAACTGTTCTCGCCGCCGCGCGCTGAGTATTTTGGAGTCCGCCAGCCCCTTGATCGGCTGCAGCTCGTCCAGAATCACGGCGGCGGCCACGACCGGGCCAGCCAGCGGGCCCCGACCGGCCTCGTCCACACCAGCCACCAGGCCCGCAACATTCCACAAGAGCGCAGCCTGTTTGACGGCTCGCCTGTGCAGAATTTCTTTTTCAGTCTTGGAGGACTTGCTGGATCGCATGGGCGGCCAATCGGGGGGTGTCGCGCAGCAACTCAGTGTGCAGTGCGGCAAATTTTTGTTGCAGGGCCGCTATTTTGTCAGGATGCGACGCGCGGGCCTCAAACCATTGCAGCACTTCACGCGCCAGCGCCTGGGGCGTGGCAGCGTTTTGCAGCAGTTCAGGCACGACAAATTCCTGGCAAAGAATATTGGGCAAACCAACCCAGGGCTGCAGTTGCTTGCGCCGCATGATCTGCCACGACAACCAGCCCATACGGTACGCGATCACCATCGGCCGCTTGAACAGGGCAGCCTCCAGCGTGGCGGTGCCACTGGCGATCAGTGTTACGTCGCAAGCGGCCAGCGCCGTGTGCGACTGTCCCTCAAGGATTTGCAGCTGGGCCTGCAGGCCACTGGCACGGGCCGCCTGTTCGATGCTGGCGCGCAAAGCGGGAATCGCGGGCACTACAAATCTAATAGCTGGTTGTGCTTTATGGACGAGAGCTGCAGCCTGAAAGAACCTTAAAGCCAGATGCTTGATTTCAGACTCACGGCTGCCCGGCAAGATCGCAACCACCTGATCGGCGTCAAGCAGCCCCAAGGCCGCGCGCGCTGTCAATCGGTCTGGCACCATCGGGATCACGTTGGCCAGCGGGTGGCCAACGTAGGTCGCAGCAATGCCATGCCGGGCCAGCAGAGCGGGCTCGAACGGAAAAATGCACAGCACATGGTCAACGCTGCGACGAATTTTCTCGACCCGCTCAGGGCGCCAGGCCCAAATGGAGGGCGAGACAAAATGCACGGTCTTGATGCCCTGCGCTTTCAAATCGCGCTCCAGATCCAGGTTGAAGTCGGGCGCATCCACGCCAATAAAGACATCGGGGCGCTCTTGCAACAGGCGGGTTTTGAGTTGCCGACGAATCCCGACAATCTCGCGGTAACGGCGTAGCACCTCCCAGCCAAAGCCATGCACCGACAGCTTGTCGTGCCGCCACCAGGCGACAAAGCCACGGCGCGCCATTTGAGGGCCGCCAATGCCAACTGCGCTCATGCGAGGCCATTGCTCGCGCAAACCATCGAGCAGCAAACCTGCAAGCAGATCACCCGAGGCTTCGCCGGCCACCAGCACCACCTTGAGTTCTTGGCTCATGTCATCTGCCATCTCGGCTGCCATGCGCTTTTTTTGTTCAGCGCACAATGCCGCGCTGGGGCGATGTTTGATCCAAAAATGAGAGCATCATTTGCAAATCTGGTGCTGACTCAGGGCTGTTCTTGACCATATCCGCAATGCGTTCACGCGCCGCTTGCAGCGTCAGACCCTCGCGGTACAGCGCCTTGTGCATGGCTTTGACGACAGCAATCCGATCGGGTGAAAAACCACGACGGCGCAGTCCTTCATAGTTCATGGAACGGGCCTGCGCTGGCTGGCCCTGACACATGACGAAAGGCGGCACGTCGGCCAGCAACACCGAGGCCAACGCCGTCATGGCGTGCGCGCCGATCTTGACAAACTGATGCACCAGGGTAAAGCCGCCCAGAATCACCCAGTCGCCCACGTGGACGTGGCCCGCCAACTGCGAATTGTTGGCAAATATGGTTTTATTGCCGACAACGCAATCGTGCGCCAGGTGCACATAGGCCATCAGCCAGTTGTCATCGCCGACCCGCGTGACACCCGCATCCCCAGGAGAACCAATGTTGAAGGTGCAAAACTCACGAATGGTGTTGCGCTCGCCAATAATCAGCTCGCACGGTTCCCCCGCGTACTTCTTGTCCTGCGGTATCGCGCCCAGCGAGTTGAACTGGAAGATGCGGTTGTCGCGTCCGATCGTGGTGTGGCCTTCGATGACGCAATGCGGACCGATGGTGGTGCCCGCGCCCACCTTGACATGCGGACCAATCAGGGTGTAGGGGCCCACTGTCACCGTGCTGTCCAGCTCGGCAGCAGGGTCAACGATGGCTGTCGCATGTATCGTCGTCACGCCTTGGTCCTCACGTGATCGTCCGCATGGCGCAGGTCAACTCGGCTTCCACCGCGAGTTCATCCGCAACCAGCGCACGCGCCTTGAACTTGAAAATACCGGCTTTCCTGCGCAGCAATTCAACCTCAAGAATCAATTGGTCACCCGGCTCAACCGGCCGCTTGAAGCGCACGCCGTCGATGCCAGCGAAGTAATAAACCATTTCATCGTTCGGCGCGCTATCGAGCGCATCAAATGACAACAGGGCCGCGGCCTGCGCCAAGGCTTCCAGCATCAGCACGCCGGGCATCACCGGGCGGTGCGGAAAATGACCTTCAAAATAAGGCTCGTTGATGGTGACATTCTTAAGCGCCCGGATGCTCTTGCCTTTGTCGATGGCCAGGACCCGATCCACCAGCAAAAACGGGTAGCGGTGTGGCAATTGCTTAAGAATTTTGTGAATGTCCATCATGATCGTTCCAGTATTCTAATTTTGTCTTCTAGCACCCGAATGCGATCACGCAGGCCGTGCAGTTGCTTCAGTGACGCTGCATTTTTTTCCCAGGCGGCATTGTCGTCAATCGGGAAGATGCCGGTGTAGTGACCGGGCTTGCGCAGCGAGCGGGTGACCACGCTAGCGGCCGAGATATTGACCCCATCGGCCAGCGCCAGATGGCCCAACACAATGGCCCCCCCCCCAAGCGTGCAATGTGCGCCAATCGTGGCGCTGCCCGCCACACCGACGCAACCAGCCATGGCCGTATGTTGGCCTACGTGCACGTTGTGACCGATCTGGATCAGGTTGTCGAGCTTGACGCCATCTTCAATCACCGTGTCTTGCAGGGCGCCACGGTCAATGCAGGTATTGGCGCCAATTTCAACATCGTTGCCAATACGAACCGCACCGAGTTGCTCAATTTTTTCCCAAGTGCCAGCGTTGGGTGCAAAACCAAAACCATCGGCGCCAATCACCACACCTGAATGCAGCAGACAACGCTCGCCGATGACGCAGTTCTCACTCACGGTGACGCGCGACTTGAGCACGGTGTCGGCTCCGATGCTGGCGCCGCGCTCGATCACGCACAAGGCGCCAATACAGGCGCGCGGGTGCACAAAAGCCGCCGGGTCAATGACAGCACTGGGGTGAATTGGCGCCCGCGCAACCTGCGGCAGACTTTTCTTCCAGAGCTGAGTGACACGCGCAAAGTACAAATAGGGCTGCTCGGTCACGATGCAGGGGCCTCGCGCCAGTGCTGCATCTCGCATCGGCGGAGCCACAATGACGCACGCTGCTCTGGACGCTGCCAGTTGGCTCTGGTACTTGGGGTGGCTGAGAAAACTCAGTTGCTGTGGCGTTGCGCTCTCAAGCGGGCCCAAGCCTTCGATGCTCTGGCTGGCGTCACCGTGCAACTCACCCCCCAACGACTCAACAATGAAACCTAAAAGTAGCGTCACACGTCACTTGCCGCAGGCATCGTCATTTGGCGCCGTTCGAATTCAGAACCTTCAGGACTTTATCGGTGATATCCAATCTTGGATTGACGTACACCGCGTCCTGCAGAATCAGGTCGTACTTTTCAGCTTCAGCCACTTGCTTGACGACCTTGTTTGCGCGCTCAATCACCTGCTGCAGTTCTTCATTCTTGCGCGCATTCAGATCCTCCTGAAATTCACGGCGTTTGCGCTGAAAATCACGATCCTGCTCCACCAACTGCTTTTGCTGCGCGGTGCGCTGCGCCGTTGATAAGGTCGGCGCCTCCCGCTCAAAAGTGTCAGCCAGCGCTTTCAGTGCCGCCCCTGAGTCCACGATTTCTTTTTCGCGCTTGGAAAATTCCTGCTCCAGCTTGAGCTGTGCCGACTTGGCCGTGCTGGCCTCCTTGAAGATTCGGTCGGTACTGACAAAACCAATGCGGAACTCCTGGGCTTGCAGGGGTGCCGACAGCAGTAAACCGCCCAGCGCGAGACCGGTCAAAGCGTGACGTAATAAATAATTCATTAGAAACTCGTTCCAATTTGAAATTGAATGGTTTGTATTTTATCGCCCTCAAACTTCTTGACCGGCTTGGCAAAGGCCAGGCGCAGGGGGCCGACTGGCGATATCCAGCTCACCCCCACCCCGACGGATGCGCGCAGGCTGCCTGCATCAGCATTCACGCCGCGGGGACCGCCGACGCTGCCGGCATCAGCAAAAGCATACATCCGCAAGGTCCGGTCATTGCCAGCGCCAGGGAACGGTGAAAGTATCTCGGCGTTCAAATTCAGTTTTCTGGTGCCGCCCAAGACAGTGCCAAAGCTATCTTGTGGCCCCAGGCTGCCCTGCTCAAAGCCGCGTACCGACCCCAAACCGCCACCGTAAAAATTCTTGAACACGGGGTAGGACTTATTGCCGACGGATGCGCCCCAGCCCAATTCAGCGTTAAATGCCGCTGTGAATTGTTTGTTCAGCGGGATGAACTCCTGGAATTGGTAAGTCGCCCGAACGTAACGGACATCACCCGCGGGTGACCACTCGGCGTTGGCGCGCTGCAGACGGCCGGAGTTGGGGGCCAGGGCACTGTCGCGGCGATCGCGTGACCACCCCACCGTCAACGGAACTGCCAGACTGGAAAGTCCATATTCATCGATGTGAGCTCGGTACGAAGTTGGCAGTAACGTCCCCTCGACGATTGTTGTGTTCTCTACCCCCGCCCCAAAATAAACGGTATCCGTTTCAGTAAACGGCACGCCAAAACGCAGACTGCCACCCGATGTCTTGAGCTTGTAATAGCTTTCATCCTGATAGGGGCTGCTGGTGCGGTAATAGACATCAATGGTTCTGGAGACGCCGTCCGGCGTGAAGTAAGGATCGGTGGTGTTAAAAACAAGCGCACGGTTGTACTTGCTGGTATTGACCTGCACGCCCAGGGAGTTACCCGAACCAAAAGCATTTTCCTGCTTCAAACCAAACGAAAGGCCGAGCCCGTCACCACTGGAATAGCCCGCGCCCAGACTCAGACTGCCGGTGGGCTTTTCAACCACGTTGATGCTTAAATCGACCTGATCGGGTGAGCCGGGCACTTCCTGGGTCTCGATATCGACCTCCTTGAAGTACCCGAGCCGATCGACGCGGTTACGTGACAGTTTGATCTTGTCGGCGTCATACCAGGACGCCTCAAACTGGCGAAATTCCCGGCGCACCACCACATCACGCGAGCGGCTGTTGCCGGTGACGTTGATTTTGCGCACATAGGCCCGGCGCGATGGCTCGGCCTGCAGCACCAGGGCAACACGGTTGTTGACGCGATCAATGTCTGGGCGCGCCTGCACTTGGGCAAACGCATAGCCAAAATTACCGAAATAGTCGGTGAATGCCTTGGTGGTTTTGGCCACTTCTTCCGAATTAAAGGCTTGACCGGGACGAATCGTCACAAGCGACTTGAATTCATCGTCCTTACCCAGAAAGTTACCTTCGAGCTTGATGCCGCTGACAATGAAACGCTCGCCCTCAGAAATGTTGATGGTGATGGAAATATCCGTCTTGTTCGGCAAGATGGCCACCTGCGTCGAGTCCACCTTGAACTCCAGATAGCCCCGCGTTAGGTAATACGAACGCAGTGTCTCAATATCGGCATTGAGCTTGGCGCGTGAATAGCGATCCGCCTTGGTGTACCAGCTGAGCCAGCCCCCCGTGTCCAGGTCAAACAGGCCACGCAAGGTTGACTCGTTGAAGACTTGGTTGCCAACGATCCGGATTTCACTGATTTTGGCCGGCTCACCCTCGGTCACCGTGAATGTCAGGTTGACCCGATTGCGGTCAATCGGCGTCACAGTGGTCACCACATCCGCCGCGTACAAGCTGCGGTTGATGTACTGGCGCTTGAGCTCCTGCTCAGCGCGATCGAGCTGCGCCTTGTCAAACGGGCGGCCATCGGCCAGACCGACGTCGCGCAAGGCTTTTTTGAGGACGTCTTTGTCAAACTCCTTGGTACCGACAAAATCAACCTCGGCGATCGTCGGGCGCTCCTCCACCACAATCACCAGTACATCACCGCTGACCTCAATGCGCACATCCTTGAATAAGCCCAGCGCAAACAGCGTGCGAATCGCGGAAGAGCCAACTTCGTCGTTGTAGACGTCGCCGACCCGAACCGGAAGCGACACAAAAACCGTGCCCGGTTCGATGCGCTGCAAACCTTCAATGCGAATGTCGCGCACCGTGAATGGATTGACTGCCCAAGCCGAACCGGCCATAAAAACCAGAGAAGCGACCGCCGATACGGAGTGCAGGGCAAAGCGATTAAATTGCATTTTGAGTATAAAAAAAACAAGCCGGCGATGTGTGTCTGCACCGGACATTTAGCCAAATAAGCGGGTGATATCGTTGAAAAGAGCTATCGACATCAAGAGGAAAAGGATCGCAACGCCACCGCGTTGCAAGGTCTCCATCCAGGCATCCGAGACCGGCTTGCCGGTCACACCTTCCCAAAGATAATACATCAGGTGTCCACCGTCCAAAACCGGCAGTGGCAGCAAGTTCAAAACGCCCAGGCTTACACTGATCAGCGCCAGAAACAACAAGTACTGCGTCAAACCCATCGCAGCGGATTTGCCGGCAAAATCCGCAATCGTCAACGGACCGCTCAGATTTTTGACCGATGCCTCACCAATCAACATTTTGCCCATCATTCTGAGCGTCAGGAGCGAGACATCCCAGGTGCGCGTCACGCCGCGCCACAGGCCCTCAACAGGGCCATAGCGTACCGTTACCAATTCGGGTATCGAACCCACGTAGGCGCCGATCCGCCCCACCAGCAATTCACCATCCTGTCGAAGCTCGGGCGTAACCATGATTTCAAGTTCTGCCCCGGCCCGGTCTATTTTCCACACAGCCGGCACGGCCTTACCGTTCACCACCGAAGCGCGAATCAACTGGCGCAACTGCTGGCCGTCCAGAACCGGCACGGAACCAATTTGACGCACCAGATCGCCATCACGCAAGCCAGCCTTATCGGCAGCAGAGCCCGCCATGAGCTCGCCAATGACAGGCCGGGTGTACGGGCCCACGACCCCAATCTTGTAGAACAAATCAGCATTGGCCTCGCTGGCATCCATGCTGGCGAGCCTCAAAAGCACGTCGCTCGTGTTGGCGCGGCCCGGCATCGTCAGCTCCAGACGCACGTCCTGCCCTTCCAGCGCCCCCCGGGTCAAGAGCCAGCGCAGGTCTTCAAATGAGGCCACGCTTTGCAGTTCTTCGTCGGAAAAGCCGGCGCGCTGCACCCGCTCGCCACCGACCAAACCCGCTTGTTGCGCAACCGAGCCCGCCTCTGGGCTGGCCAGAATGGCGGCCGGATAGTCCACACCGCTCCAATTCACCAGCGCGTACAACAAGGCCGCCAGCAGCAAGTTGGCAAATGGGCCCGCCGCCACGATCAGCACGCGCGATCGCAAGCGTTGGTTGTTGAATGCGAGATGCCGCTCACTCTCAGGTACCGGTGACTCCCGCTCGTCGAGCATCTTGACGTAGCCACCCACCGGAAAAGCGCAAATAGTAAATTCGGTCGAGGAACCCTTGGGCTGCCAGCGATACAGTGTTTTGCCAAAACCAATGGAGAAGCGCAGCACCTTGACGCCGCAGGCCACAGCCACGCGGTAGTGGCCATACTCATGAATGGCGATCAACAGTCCGAGTGCAATGACAAAGGCGGCAAGGGTTAGCATTTTTTTTGAAGGTCGAGCAACTACAGGCCGACACGACGCACTGCGTCTTGCGCGGCTGCGCGCGATAGGTCATCGAGCGCCAGCAGATCATCGAGTGAATGCGGGCTGACTGGTAAAACAGATTCGAGCGTGGCCAGATTAACCACATGAATTTGGTCAAACCGTATCTGTCGGCCTAGAAACGCAGCCACCGCCACTTCATTTGCGGCATTCAGCACGGCGGTGGTGCCGCACGGCGCGCGCAAGACGGACCACGCCAGCCGCAAGCCAGGAAATCGTTGTTCATGACCGTTCGAGTCGAGCGACTCGAAGGTCATATCGGCCATCGCCCGAAAGTCCAGCGCGCCAGCACCCGAGAGCATCCGATCAGGCCAGGCCAGGCCATAGGCAATCGGCACCTTCATGTCGGGCGTACCGAGTTGGGCGAGCACAGAATGGTCTTTGTACTGCACCATGGAATGAATAACGCTCTGCGGGTGAATCACGACCTCAATCTGTTCCGGCGTGACACCAAACAAGAAGCGCGCCTCAATAACTTCCAGCGCCTTGTTCATCATGGTGGCCGAATCGACCGATATCTTGCGCCCCATCACCCAATTGGGGTGGGCGCAAGCCTGCTCCGGCGTCACGTCGCGTAGTGTGTCGGGCGCGCGCTCTCGGAACGGCCCACCAGAGGCCGTGAGTATGATCTTGTCAATCTGGCTCGCCCAAAGCGCTGAATCATCGGGCAAGGACTGAAAGATAGCCGAATGTTCGCTGTCAATCGGCAGCAGCTTGGCCCCACCCTGGCTGACCGCCTGCATAAAAAAATCGCCGCCCACCACCAAAGCTTCCTTGTTGGCCAGTAGCAAACGCTTGCCGGCCTGAGCCGCTGCCAAGCAGGAGGCCAGGCCCGCCGCGCCCACGATCGCTGCCATAACCGCATCCACCAGCTCGTGCGCGGCAATCATGGTCAAGTTAGATGCGCCCCAAAGAATCCGCGTCTTCAAGCCCAGTTCGCGACATTGGCTCTCCAGCGCGCGGCCATGGGGCTCACTGACCATGACGGCAAACACCGGCTTGAACTGCACACACTGCTTGAGCAACAATTCGCTCTGCGTCGACGCGCTCAGGGCGAACACCTCGAACCGGTCGGGATGGCGCGCAATCACTTCGAGCGTGCTGACCCCTATGGAACCGGTTGAGCCCAAAATAGCGACCCGCTGTTTAACCATGCTCGTCACGCCATTCATCAGATTTGTGACACCGAGTAAAGCATCATCGCCAGTGGCAAGGTCGGCAGCAAAGCATCCACACGATCGAGGACGCCGCCATGCCCCGGCAGCAAGCCACTGCTGTCTTTCACGCTTGCACTGCGCTTCACCAGCGACTCAAACAAGTCACCCACCACGCTCATCGCCGCCAAAAATACGGCAACAATCAGCAGCAACCAACCGCCGTGTTGGCCCAAGTGGGTATAAAAACTCGGTACGGTACTTGCCCAGGCGCTATCCAACCAACGCCATGCAAAGGCCAACACAATGACACCCGCCATGCCGCCCCATACACCTTCCCAGCTTTTACCGGGGCTGATGCTGGGGGCCAGTTTGCTGCGGCTAAAGCGACCGCCGAAGGTGCGGCCGGCAAAATAGGCACCAATGTCTGCCACCCACACCAGCACCAAAATAGACAGCAAAAAATTAACGCCAATCACCCGGGCCTGGGCCACGGCCAGCCAGGCCAGGCAGAGCGCCAGCAGGCCCGCGAGCAGGCGCAGCGTGCGTGGATGAGCCGACCAGGCCGACACCCCGCGGCGCAAGACCCAGGCGCCAGCCAGCACCCAGACCGCACCAGCAACCAGCCAAAGCCCGGCCAACGATCGATCCAGCCAACCGGACCACCAAGCGGCAGCACACAGCAAGGCGCAGACCGCTCCCACAGCCAGCGAGGCCGATGGGCCGTAGCCGTTCAGGCGGGCCCACTCCCAGGCACCGGCAGCAATCAGCACCAGTGCGATGGCGCAAAAAGGCTCTGGCGAACGGTAGAACATGGCCGGCAACAAGATCAGCAGCATGATCAAGGCGGTGATGACACGTTGCTTCAACATTCAGTTGCTCTCATGCCCTAACAGGCAAAACGGTCGCTAAGGACCTGGCCACAAATGCACAGCTTATTCATGGACAGGCCCTAACACAAACCCGTTTGCAGAGTGACGCCAAAAAAGTGCGCAAAGCTTGTCGTCAATCAAACCGCCATGAGGTCTTGCTCTTTAGCAGCCACCAGTTGGTCGATCACGATGATGTGCCGATCCGTGACCTTTTGAATGTCGGTCTCGCAGCGTTTTTGCTCATCTTCAGAGGCCAGCTTGTCTTTGACAGCTTTTTTGATTGATTCATTGGCATCGCGGCGCAAATTGCGCACGGCAATCTTGGCGCCTTCACCTTCACTGCGGACCACTTTGGTGAGTTCCTTGCGCCGCTCTTCCGACATGGCGGGCATGGGGACGCGGATCAGGTCGCCCATGGACGATGGATTGAGTCCCAGGTCGCTGTCACGAATGGCTTTTTCTATTTTTGCGCCCATGCCCTTTTCCCACGGCTGCACACTGATGGTGCGGGCGTCTAACAAGGACACATTGGCCACTTGGCTGATCGGCAGCATGGCGCCGTAATAGTCAACGTGCACGGAGTCCAGCAACGCAGGGTTGGCGCGACCAGTCCGAATCTTGGTCAGGTTGTGCTTGAACGCTTCAATGGACTGGTCCATCTTGCCTTCCACGGTTGTTTTTATCGCGGCAATCGTCATGTTATTTCCTCGCTCAACTGTTCAAAGCGTATTTTTTAAGAAGTGCGATTTTGACACGCTCAGGCATAAACCAGCGTGCCCTCATCCTGGCCCATCACCACACGCTTGAGGGCACCGTGCTTCAGTATCGAAAACACCTTGATCGGCAACTTCTGATCGCGGCACAGGGCAAAGGCCGTAGCGTCCATGATGCCCAGGTTTTGCGACATGGCGTCATCGAAAGATATTTTGCTGTAACGGGTGGCCTTCGGGTCCAGTTTCGGATCGGCGGTGTAAACGCCATCGACCTTGGTCGCCTTGAGCACCACCTCGGCACCGATTTCAGCGCCGCGCAGCGCCGCTGCGGTGTCGGTGGTGAAAAACGGGTTGCCGGTACCGGCGGCAAAAATGACCACTTTGCCTTCTTCCAGGTACTGCAGCGCCTTGGGGCGCACATAGGGCTCCACCACCTGTTCAATTGCAATTGCCGACATGACGCGCGCCGTCAACCCGGCCTTGTTCATGGTATCGCCCAAGGCCAGGGCGTTCATGACCGTGGCCAACATGCCCATGTAATCGGCCGTGGCCCGGTCCATGCCGACCGAGCCGCCCGCCACGCCGCGAAAGATGTTGCCCCCGCCAATGACCACCGCCACCTCCACCCCCAGGCGTGTGACCTCGGCAATTTCATCGACCATGCGCACAATCGTGTCACGGTTAATGCCAAATTGGTCATCGCCCATCAGGGCTTCGCCTGACAGCTTGAGCAAAATGCGCTTATGGGCTGGTTTGGCAAGGGCCATGATGAACTCCTGGTGTGATGGACGGTTAAGCGGGATAAATCCGGTTTCAAACCGATGATTTCGATCTGATCCCGGGATTGCCAAGCACCTGCTTACTGCAGGCGCCTGGATAATCAGCTGGCCTGTTTGGCCGCTGCCATCTGGGCCGCCACTTCAGCGGCAAAGTCTTCGACCTTTTTCTCAATGCCTTCGCCCACCACGTACAGCGTGAACGCCTTGACGGTGGTATCCGCAGCCTTGAGCATCTGCTCCACTGTCTGTTTGTCGTTCTTCACGAATGACTGGTTGAACAGTGACACTTCCTTGAGGTATTTCTGAACACCGCCTTCGATGCGCTTGGCCACAATCTCGTCTGACTGAACCGGCTTGCCGGCCGCAGTGGCCACCGACGCATCTTCGGCGGCTTTGGCAGCGGCCACGGAGCGCTCCCTGGCGACCAATTCAGCAGGCACATCAGCAGCGGACAAAGCCACGGGCTTCATCGCGGCGATGTGCATGGCAACGTCCTTGGCTGCAGTGGCGTCGCCTTCATACTCGACCACCACGCCAATACGGGTACCGTGCAAATACGAAGCCAGCTTGGCGCCGGAGGCGAAGCGCTTGAAGCGGCGAAAGCTCATGTTCTCGCCGATCTTGCCGATCAGGCCCTTGCGCACGTCTTCCAGTGTTGGGCCAAATCCATCCTGCGTGTAGGGCAATGCACCCAGCGCAGCCAAATCAGCAGGATTGTGCTGCGCAATCAGTTGCGCAGCCGTATTGGCCAAGGCCAGAAAGCTGTCGTTTTTGGTGACAAAGTCAGTTTCGCAATTGACTTCGAGCAAAGCGCCCACGTCAGCGTCCATGTGGCTGGTGATCACGCCTTCGGCGGTGATGCGACCGGCGGCCTTGCCGGCTTTGCTGCCCAGCTTGACGCGCAGCAGTTCCTCGGCCTTGACCATGTCGCCTTGCGCCTCGGTCAAGGCACGTTTGCATTCCATCATGGGCGCGTCCGTTTTGCCGCGCAGTTCAGCCACCATGCTTGCGGTAATTGCAACCATTTTTTTCTCCGTCATCAAGTCAATTATTTAAAAGAGGACCCAAAAAAGGGGCCCACGAGCCCCCTTTTCAAGGGCGGCAGACCACTCAGGCAGCTGCTTCGTTCACTTCAACAAATTCATCCGTGCTCTCAGAGGCAACCACAGCCTTGACCACATCGTCAACCGCGTTGGAGCGGCCTTCAATGATCGCATCGGCAATGCCGCGTGCATACAGAATGACCGCTTTGGAGGAGTCATCGTTACCCGGAATGATGTATTGAATGCCTTCGGGCGAATGGTTGGTATCGACCACGGCAATCAGGGGGATACCAAGCTTTTTGGCTTCGGCGATCGCAATTTTGTGAAAACCGACGTCAATCACAAAAATGGCGTCCGGCAAGGTCGTCATATCCTGAATGCCGCCAATGTCGCGTTCCAGCTTGGCCAGTTCGCGGGCGAACATCAGTTGTTCTTTCTTGCTCAAGCTGTCCAGACCGGCTTCTTGCTGGATCTTCATGTCTTTGAGACGTTTGATGGAGGTCTTGACCGTCTTGAAATTGGTCAACATGCCGCCGAGCCAACGCTGGTCAACATAAGGCACGCCGGCACGCTGGGCTTCCAGGGCGACGGTTTCACGCGCCTGGCGCTTGGTACCGACCATCAACACGGTGCCGCGGCGGGCGGAAACCTGGCTGGCAAACTTGGCAGCCTCCTGGAACATCGGCAGCGATTTTTCCAGGTTGATAATGTGAATCTTGTTGCGATGGCCGAAGATGAACGGGGCCATTTTGGGGTTCCAGAAGCGGGTTTGGTGGCCAAAATGGACACCGGCTTCCAGCATTTCGCGCATGGTAATTGCCATAATAATTTCCAAAGGTTAGGTCTAAAATCCAGTTCGTTTTTGCTACTTTTGAAGACGCTTTTAGCGGCGCCAGCGAGAGTTGCAACACCTTGATGAAACTGGTTTGCTGATTTGCTCACCAAATAGCCACAAACGGCCACCCAGCAAAGCCCGACGATTATAGCCTGCCCTTTCCATGCTCTCAGACCTCCACGCCACCCGCCAGCGCTTGCGCAGCAGCCCCATCCTGGTCAGCAGCGAGATTGAGCGCGCCATTGACGCCGCGCAATCCACCGCCTGCCAGCATGCCTTCCTGCAAACCACCTTTGACGAGGCGCGCACTGTCGCCAGCACGGCGGACATTGAACACACGCCGCTGGCGGGCCTGGCGGTTTCGGTCAAAGACCTTTTTGATGTGGCTGGACAATGCACCGGTGCCGGCTCGGTCGTCCTGCAGGACTCACCGCCCGCCCTGCATGACAGCCCGGCCGTTGCGCGCTTGCGCCGCGCCGGCGCCGCTTTCATCGGACGCACCCACATGGTGGAATTTGCATTCTCGGGTGTGGGTACCAACCCGCACTTCGCCACACCTGTGAACCCGCACAGCATCGACGTGCCCCTCATTCCTGGCGGCTCCTCGTCGGGCGCAGCCGTGTCAGTGGCCAGCGGCGCGGCCTTCATCGGCCTGGGCACCGACACCGGCGGCTCGATCCGCATCCCGGCCGCATTGTGCGGCATCGTGGGCTTCAAGAGCACCGCCCGCCTGGTGCCAACCCAGGGGGCCCTGCCCTTGTCCTCCACGCTCGATACGGTTTGCGCCCTGACCCGCAGTGTGCGCGACGCTGTTCTTGCGCACGAACTGCTGGCCCAGCGCGAGGTCACGCGCAGCGCAGCGCCCTTGGGTGCGTACCGTCTGGCAGTCGCCAGCACCCTGATGCAGGACGACCTTGACACGACCGTATCAGCCGCCTGGCAACGCACTTTGGCGACCCTGCGCCGGGCCGGCGCCCGGATTGAAGAAATTGCTTTAACCGAACTCAACCAACTACAGCCCATGCAGGCCGCTGGCAGCCTCGCGGCAGCCGAGAGCTACGCTTGGCATCGCGCCTTGCTCGAACAAAAGGGCGATGCCTACGACCCGCGCGTGGCGAGCCGTATCCGGCGTGGCGCCAGCATGAGCGCCTGTGACTACATCACCCTGCAGCACGCGCGGGAAGGCTGGATCAGCCAGATGACAGCCGCCCTGCACGGCTTTGACGCCGTGCTGTCGCCCACCGTGCCCATCGTGGCCCCACCGATTTCGGAAATGGCACCGGGCGCAGAGCATGACGCGGCATTTTTTCGCGTCAACGCCCTGCTGCTGCGCAACCCGAGCGTGGTCAACATGCTGGATGGCTGCGCGCTGTCTCTGCCCTGCCAGGGCCCCAACGAGTTGCCGGTAGGCTTGATGGTGTGGGCCGGTGCGCTGCGCGACGACAGCGTGCTCAACATCGCCACCCAGATCGAAAAAATACTGCAAATACAATAGCTGTATAGGCATATACCACGTGGGCTAGAGCCTGATTTGGCTTAAAAGTAAAAGGGATTCATGAAGATTGCAGTTATTGGCGCGGGCATCATCGGCGTCACCACGGCCTACGAGCTCAGCCGTGACGGGCACGAGGTCATGGTGCTCGAGCGTCGCGGTGCCGTGGCCGAAGAAGCCAGTTTTGCCACTGGTGGCATCATCGCCCCGGACATGCCGAGTCGGGAGACCCGCCATTTTTTCAACCGCCCCAAGCCCATCCGGCTGCGTTGGCCAATCGCCGCTCACGAGCTGGCCTGGTTCTGGAAATGGCAGCGTGCGCGCCGCTTTGAGCGCCAACCGGGCCATCGGCAACAATTGCAGCGCCTAGCCAGCTACAGCTTGGAACGTCTGCAACAGCTCACGGCAGAGTTAAAACTGGACTACGAACGCGCTGAAGGCCTGCTGCTGCTGCTGCGCACCGAGCAGGACAGCAAGGGTCTCCAGGCGAGCCTGCAACAACTGCGTGCGGCGGGCCGGGAGTTCAATGAACTCAGCGCGCTCGATGCCCGCAAGAAAGAGCCCGCCCTGAGCCCGGATACACCGCTGTTTGGCGCCATTGAATTGCCGGGCGCGGAAGTTGCCAACTGCCGTCAGTTTGCCTTGCTGCTCAAAAACGAGTGCCTGCGCCGTGGCGTTGAATTCGCATTCAACACCGAAGTGACGCAGCTTAACAACGCCAGCGGTGTCACGCTCAGGGTCGTCGGCGACGCGAAGGCCTACCCCTTTGACGCTGCCGTGATCTGCGCTGGTGCGGATTCAGCGCGCCTGCTTGCGCCCCTTGGCGTTAAATTGAGACTAGCGAGCGTGCAGGGCTACTCGATCAGCGCCCAGATTCGCGAGCCGCTCAATGCGCCGCGCAGTGGCGTGGTCGATCAGCGCCACCAGGTGGCGATCACGCGCCTGGGCAACCGGGTGCGCGTGTCGGGCCTGTCTGAACTGGGCGGTGTGGCTAGCCACAAGCGCGCCGACGCGCTGCAGACGCTGTACCGGGCCTTGCACGACTGGTTCCCTGGCGCGGCCAAGCTCTCCAGCGGCGTGCAGGAGTGGCAAGGCGCACGCCCGATGCTGGCCGACGGCCTGCCCGTGATAGGTGCCAGCGGCCTTCCAGGTCTGTGGCTTAACCTGGGCCACGGAAACAGCGGCTGGGCCCACAGTTGCGGCTCGGCCCGGCTTATGGCCGACCTGATCGCAGGCCAAGCGCCTGAGATGGACCTCCCTGGACTGGGCATCGAACGCCCGAGTCGTTAGAGTCACAACGCCGGGCCTGCTACATTGACACCCTACCCGGTCACGGAAAATCCCCGCATGAGCCCTGAACTCTCTCTAAAACTGGCCGCCGCTGTCGACGGCATGCCCGCCTTTCCGAAAAGCGTGCAAAAAATCCTGGAGCTCACGCGCGACGTCAACTGCTCGCCCAAAGACCTGGTGCAGGTCATCGACAAAGACCCGGTGGTCACCGTCAAGGTGCTGCGCGTCGTCAACTCGGCCTATTACAGTCTGCCCAAGCAGATCACCTCGATCAACCATGCGGTGGTTTACCTGGGCTTTAACACCATCAAGAACCTGGCGCTGAGCATTGCGGCCATCGGCATGTTGCCCGCCAGCAATGCCGCTGGTTTTGACGGCGCGCAATACCTGATTCACTCGCTGTCGACGGCGGCGATTGCCAAGCAACTGGCCTTGCGTGTGGACGATGCCGACCCGATGGACTGCTTCATTGCCGGCCTGCTGCACGATTTTGGCAAGGTGGTGTTTGCGCAGTTCATGCCGGTTGAATTTCGCAAGGCTTTGGAGACCAGCCAATGGAATGAGAGTTCGCTGCACTTGGCGCTGCGCGAGCTCATAGGCGCAGACCATGCAGTTGTCGGCGCCATGCTGGTTGAAAAGTGGCGTTTCCCGGCCGACCTGGTGGAAACCATCCGCTGCCAGTATGGCCCAGAGGTCAAAGACACACCGATGATCGCCTGCGTCTTTGCCGCCAACCAGATCAGCAAGAAGCTCGAATTTGGTTTTGCCGGCAATTGCTTTGTTGAGGAACTGCCACCGGCGATCGCGCAGCGCCTCGGTGGCACGCTGGACGAACTGATTGTCTCCTTGGGCGACCTGGCACCCCTGCTGGAAGAAGCCAAAATATTTTCAAAAGTGTGAGGTCAGGGCATGAAAGTCAGATTTTGGGGTGTGCGCGGCTCGATTGCGTCGCCCGGCCCGAGCACCGTGCGCTATGGGGGCAACACCACCTGCATCGAGATTCGAACCGACAACAACGAGCTGATCATCCTGGACGCGGGCACCGGCATATTTCCGCTGTCACAGACGCTCTTAGCCGAATTGCCCGTCACGGCCAACGTGTTCATTACCCACTCGCACTGGGACCATATCCAGGGCCTGCCGTTTTTCATCCCCAACTTCATCCCCGGCAACACCTTGCGCCTGCATGGCGCCTTTGACCCGGTCTCGGGCAAGGGCGTGGAGCAGGTCATGGCGGTGCAACTGCAGTACAGCTACTTCCCGGTGCGCGAGGCCGAAATGAAAGCGCGCATGGAATACGTCACTCTCAAGCCCGAGCAGCCTATCCAGATCGGTTCTGCCACGGTCACGCCGTTTCTGATGAATCACCCGGTGATTGACTTCGGCTACCGCATTGAAGCTAACGGCAAGTCGGTCTTTTTCACCGGCGACCACGAGCCGCCGCTCAACATCTACGAACCGGGCGACGAGAGCTACGGCGAGTACCAGGGCTTCATGGATGAAAAAGCGCGCAGCATCCTGCGCGCCATGCAGGGCGTGGACGTGTTGATTGCCGACACGTCCTACACGCAAGCGGAATACCCGGCCAAAAAAGGCTGGGGCCACGGCACTTTCGACTCCAGCATCGCCTACGCCAGGGCGGCGGGCGCAAGAATGCTGTTTTGCACCCACCACGAACCCACCCGCAGCGACGACGCGCTGGAAGCTGCTCTGCGCCAGGCGCTGCTGGATAACCCACCCCAAGCCGGTGACCCCAAAATCAGCTTGGCGCGTGAGGGTGAGACTTACGAGTTTTGAATCCGATGCAAAAAATTGACTTCGCATCCCGCCACGCCTTGTACAGCGTGCAAGCCACGCGCACCATCGAGCAGGCAGCACAAGACGCCCTGCCCGCGCACACCCTGATGCAGCGCGCTGGTCTGGCCGTGGCCCAACTGGCGCTGGCCCTGGCGCCGCACGCGCGGCGCATTTGGATCGCCTGCGGCCCCGGCAACAACGGCGGCGACGGCCTGGAAGCGGCCCTGCATTTGCAACGCTGGGGCAAGCAGCCGGTCGTAACCTGGTTGGGTAGCGCAAACCAAGCGCCACCCGATGCCGCCGCCTCGTACCAGCGCGCGCTTAACGCGGGCGTGAGCTTGGCGCAGACGCCGCCCAACGATTTTGATTTCTGCATCGATGCCTTGCTGGGTATCGGCAGCCAGTTGCGCGAGCCCACAGGGCGCATGGCCGACTGGATTGCCCAGATGAACGCGGGCCCGGCGCCCGTGCTGGCCGTGGACTTGCCAACCGGCCTGCACGCCGACACGGGCGCCTTGACACAGCTCAGCGTGCGGGCCACCCACAGCCTGAGCCTGCTCACGCTCAAACCCGGCCTGTTTACCGCGCAGGGGCGCGACGCTGCGGGCAGCGTTTGGCTGGCTGACCTGGACATCACTCAAGACCCATCAACCAGTCAAGCAGCGATGGAGCCCACAGCCTGGCTGGCCGGCGCACCGCCCACTGCCCTGCGCCTGCATGCCTCGCACAAAGGCAGCTACGGCGATGTCGCCGTCATTGGCGGGGCCGCAGGCATGAGCGGCGCGGCCCTGCTGGCGGCCTCAAGCGCGCTGCACGCTGGCGCCGGGCGGGTGTTTGTCGGCCTGCTTGACGGTGGCTCGCTGAGTGTGGACGTCAGTCAACCCGAGCTGATGTTGCGTCCGGTGGCTGAACTTGACTTGTCCACCATGACCGTGGTGTGCGGCTGCGGTGGTGGCGACGCCGTGCGCACCCAAATTCCTAAGGTTTTATCGACCCCAGCCCCCGTCGTTATTGATGCAGATGCTATTAATGCAATAGCGGGTGACAGAGCACTGCAAACCTTGCTGCGCGCGCGCAGCCAGCGCGGCGCGGGCACGGTGCTGACGCCGCACCCGCTTGAAGCCGCGCGCCTGCTCGGTAGCCACGTCGCCCACATCCAGGCGGACCGCCTCGGCGCTTGCGTGCAACTGGCCGAGCGCTTTGCCTGCACCGTGGTGCTCAAAGGCTCGGGCAGCGTCATCGCCGCTCCGGGCCAAACGCCGGTCATCAACCCCACCGGCAATGCCCGCCTGGCCACAGCCGGCACCGGCGATGTATTGGCAGGACTGATCGGCGCGCGCCTGGCCGCTGGCCTGGATGCGTTTGACGCAGCGTGGCAAGCGGTGTACCAGCATGGCTTGGCGGCTGACCAGTGGCCCCAGGCGCTGCCCTTGACGGCTGGACAATTGGCTCGTTCGCTCTATTATTGATAGCTGTTGACCTATCAAACATAAGGGCTAGAGGCAGATCTTCTATAAATTGGCTGCGCCGACCCCGTTGCTCACCTTGGCAGCGCAATTCACAAGCCGGGCATAATTTGGTGGCATCACTCCCAGGTGTGGCAAGGGCGGCAAGCCGCCTATCACTCAATTCGGTACAACTTGCAGGTAAATCATATGGCGTCATTCAACTGGGGCAAGTGTTTCGAAACCGGGCTGCCCACGGTAGATGAGCAACACCGCATCCTGGTCGATTTGATCAATCACTATGGCCAATTGCTGACGGCCGGCGAACGCGTCACCGGCGAAGAAATGGCGGCGGTGCTGCAACAGCTCACAGCCTACGCCGGTTACCATTTTGACGAAGAAGAGATATTGATGACGCAGGCCGGGCTCGACCCGCGCCATATTGAACAGCACAAACACTTTCACGCTGACTTTTTGCAAGAGGTCACGTTGATGAAAGCAGGGCTGGAGCAAGGGCAAACCAAGACCGAGCACATTCTCAAATTTCTTACCTACTGGCTGGCCTACCATATCCTGGGTACTGATCAGTCCATGGCCCGGCAAATGTCGGTCATGGCCGCGGGTCAGAGCGCACAGCAGGCCTATCTGGCCGACCAGGAAGAGCAGGAGAGCGCCACAGAGCCATTGCTACTGGCGCTCAACGGCCTTTTTCAGCAGATCAATCAGCGCAACCGCGAGCTACGCGAGTTAAATCAGTCGCTTGAAGTCAAAGTCCAGCAGCGCACCCAGGCTTTGAGGCTGGCCAATGAACAACTGGAGCAACTGGCCACGACCGACGCCCTCACCGGCCTACCCAACCGGCGCCTGCTCGAAGACCGCCTGCACCAGGCCATGGCCACCAGCCAGCGCAGTGGTCATTGGGGCGCGCTGATGTTTCTCGACCTGGACAACTTCAAGCCACTGAATGACACGCAGGGCCATGAAATGGGCGATTTGCTGCTGATCGAGGTGGCCCGGCGGCTGAAAGCCGGCGTGCGCCAGATCGACAGCGTGGCGCGTATCGGTGGCGACGAATTTGTCGTGCTGCTCAACCAACTCGACCTGGACAAAAGCCGTTCCGACGCGCAGGCGCTCAGCGTGGCCGAAAAACTCCGCATCAGCCTGGCCGCGCCCTATGTGCTGTGCAGCAAGCACGCAGGTCAGTCCGATACCCGCCTCGAGCACCACTGTAGCGCCAGCATTGGCGTGCTGGTTTTTAACGGCACCCAGAAGAGCCAGGCCGAAATTCTCCAAGGAGCCGATGCCGCCATGTACCAGGCCAAAGCGGCCGGTCGCAACCGGGTGCAGTTTGCAGCGGCGTGATCTATTCAAAATTAATAGCTACACACCCATATAGAACGCGGGCTAAAGGCCAATTGTTTATTAATTTATTGAACAACCGATGGCGATCAATCACCTCGCTCATATTCCAAAAAATGCGCTGGCGCAGGGAGAAAAGCGTCCAAACCAAGCGTAAAAACGGTGCAATTTCAGGGCAAACAGTTTTTGGTTCACGCCTTGTCCAGCATGGGTATTGCGCCTTATTAATGACTGCTCCAGCCCTATTTTCTTGATTTTTTTCAGTGCACAATGCAAGGCACCAATTGCCAAGCACCTCACGTCAAGACAATCCTCCTCGTCGCAAATCCCAATCACCATGAACCTGCTTCACTCGCGCTCGCTCAAGACCCGGGTGACCCTTTTCACGTTGGGAATTTTTGTGCTGAGCATCTGGCTGCTGGCGTTCTACACCAGCCGGATGCTGCGCCAGGACATACAAAGCCTGATGGGTGAGCAGCAGTTCTCCAGCGTGGCTGCCCTGGCCACAGAGATTGATGACGAATTAAGCAGCCGCGTGCATGCGCTTGAAGACCTGGCCCAACAAATTGACCCGGCCATGCTGGCCGATGCGCCCGCCTTTCAGCGCTTTTTGCAAGCCCGATCCACTTTCCAGAATTTATTCAACGCAGGCGTCTTCGTGACCCCGATCGATGGCCCGGCACGGGCTTCGACTGCGTTCGCAGCAGACCAGGGGGGCACCAGTGGCGCAGCGGTGGACGCCATCAGCGTGGCGCTCAAGCAAGGCCAAGCAACCGTGGGGCAGCCGGTGATGGGGCCAACGCTGCAAGCGCCAGTATTCGTCATCGCGGCACCCATCCACAACCCCAAGGGCATCGTGATCGGCGCCTTGAGCGGCACGATCAACCTGGCGCTGCCCAACTTTCTCCACCAGATCAAAGACAGCCATTACGGCAAGACCGGCAGCTACCTGCTGGTCTCGCGACCCTCGCGCATGGTGCTCACCAGCACCGGCAATCAACGCGTGACCGATGCTTTGCCCGCATCGGGCGTCACGCCCTTGATTGACCGATTCATGCAGGGCTATGAGGGCTCCGGCGTTTTCACCGACAGTTTGAACGTTGAAAGGCTGGCTTCGGCCAAAGGCCTTGCCAGCGCCGATTGGTATGTCGCCGCCAATCTGCCCACCCTTGAAGCCTTCGCCCCGATCCGCGCGCTACAACAGCGCATGCTTCTGGCTGCGCTGCTGCTGACCCTGGTGGCGGGTGGCCTGACCTGGTGGATGCTGCGGCGCCAACTCGCGCCCCTGCTGGTCGCCAGCGAAACCCTGGCCAGCCTGGCTGTCGGCGGGCACTTCCCGAACGCCTTGCCCGTCAGCCGGCAGGACGAAATTGGCCAGCTGATTGGCGGCTTCAACCACCTGCTGGAGCGCTTGCGCGAACGCGATATCTTGCTGGCGCAAATTCTCGACAACTCCAGCGTAGCGATCTTCCTGGTTGATTTGACCGGTCGATTCACCCGTGTCAACCAGCGCATGGCCGAGATGTTCGGCACGACGATTGAGCAATTGCTGGGCAGTGAATACGTCAATCTTATCCACCCGTCGGAGCGCGAAATTGGGCGTCAATTGATGCTGCAGTTGTTTGCCAGTGCCGTCCCCTCCACCGACGTTGAGCGACTTTACTGGCGACCCGATCACACCGAATTCTGGGGTCACCTGACAGGCCGACGTTTCTTTGACAGCGAGGGGACCGACCTGGGTGTAGTCGGCGTGCTGGAGGACATCACCGAGCGCAAACTTGCGCAGGCCAAAATCAGCGAGAGCGAAGAGCGCTTTCGCACCCTAATTGAAGAATCGCCCTCGGCGATTGCAGTACACCGCGATGGCAAGATGCTATACGTCAACCCGGCCGCCATCGAGCTGTTGGGCGCCAGCTCGGCGCAAGAACTGCTGGACAAATCGGTACTCGATCTGGTCCACCCGGATTTCCGCCCGACTGTGCTGGCGCGTATCAAACACGGCACCGCAGTCGGGGGCGTCGCGCCCTTGATCGATCTGAAGTTTTTGAGGCTCGACGGCAGCGTGATCGACGTCGAGAGCCAGGGACGCGTGATTCTTTATGACGGGCAACCGGCGATTCGCGCCGCTTTTCGTGATGTGACCGAGCGCAAACGTGCCATCGCCCAACTCCAGCTGGCGGCCAGCGTCTACAGCCACGCGCGCGAAGGCATTGTGATCACCGATGCCGCCGGGATCATTCTGGAGGTCAACGAAGCGTTCAGTCGCATCAGCGGCTTCAGCCGCGACGACGTGCTGGGACTGGATCCGTATTTCTTGTATTCAAAGCGCCACGGCCGCGCGTTTCACGCGGCCATGCGCGCCGAGCTGGCTTCCAAGGGCCACTGGTACGGTGAAGCGTGGTGCGAGCGCAAGGACGGCGAGGTCTACCCCGTGATGCTGACCATCAGCGCCGTGTGCGACGAGCACAACCAGTTGCAACATTACGTGTCGCTGTTTTCGGACATCACGGCACAAAAGTCGCACCAGCACGAGCTTGAGCACATTGCCCATTTTGACGCCTTGACCAACCTGCCCAACCGTGTGCTGCTGGCCGACCGCCTGCAACAGGCCATGGCCGGGGCGCAGCGCCGTAGTCAGCGGCTGGCCGTGGCCTACTTGGACCTGGACGGTTTCAAGGCCATCAACGACCGCCATGGCCATGAAGCCGGCGACTTGCTGCTGATGACGGTGGCTGCGCGCATGAAGCAGGCGCTGCGCGAAGGCGACACGCTGGCGCGCATTGGCGGGGACGAATTTGTGGCGGTGCTGCTTGATCTGAGCGACAGCCAGGCCAGTGTGCCGATGCTGCGCCGCGTGTTGGCAGCGGCGGGGGAACCAGTGCACCTGGGTGAGCTGGTGCTGCAAGTCTCGGCCAGTGTGGGCGTGACTTTTTATCCGCAAACTGACGAGGTCGAGGCCGACCAGTTGCTGCGCCAGGCCGACCAGGCGATGTACCAGGCCAAGCTGGCGGGCAAGAACCGCTACCACTTTTTCGACGCGGAGCAGGACCGCAGCGTGCGCGGTCACCACGAGAGCCTGGAGCACATCCGGCTGGCGCTTGACCGGCGTGAATTTGTGCTCTATTACCAGCCCAAGGTCAACATGCGCTCGGGCGCGGTCATTGGCGCAGAAGCCCTGATTCGCTGGCAACACCCCGAAAAAGGTCTGCTGGCGCCGGCCCAGTTTCTGCCTGTGATCGAGGACCACCCCTTGGCGGTCGAGGTTGGCGAATGGGTGATTGCCACCGCGCTGAGCCAGATCGAACGCTGGCAGGCGCAGGGTTTGAGCCTGCCGGTGAGCGTCAATGTGGGCGCGCGCCAGCTGCAACAAATCGACTTTGTGGCGAGCCTGCGCGAAATGCTGGCGGCCCACCCCAAGCTTGACCCATCCCTGCTGGAGATCGAGGTGCTCGAGACCAGCGCGCTTGAAGACCTGGCCGGCGTGTCGCAGGTGATTGAAGACTGCCACCAAATGGGCGTGCTATTTGCCATGGATGACTTTGGCACCGGCTATTCGTCATTGACTTATCTCAAGCGCCTGCGCGTCACCCTGCTCAAGATCGACCAGAGTTTTGTGCGCGACATGCTCGACGACCCGGATGACCTGGCCATCTTGCAGGGCGTGATCGGCCTGGCGGGCGCATTCCGGCGCGACGTTATTGCCGAGGGGGTGGAAACCATTGCCCACGGCACGCTGCTGCTGCAACTGGGCTGCGATCTGGCGCAGGGTTTTGGCATTGCGCGGCCGATGCCTGCTGACCTCATGCCAGCCTGGGCTAAGGCCTGGCAGCGCGATGCGGCCTGGGTTGCGGTGATCAGCAGCTAATGCAGCGCGGGCCAGGGCTGCTGCAAAAATAACAAGAATTGAGCCATGCGTCCCATGAAAAAAAAGCCGACGGATCTGCCAGAGCGCTCCCCGCTGCATGCGGCCGCGCGAGTGGTACTGATCTATGCGGTCTTTGCCAGTTTGTGGATTGGCCTGTCTGACGAAGTTCTGTCCGTGTGGGTCAGCGACCCAGCCCAGATCATCCGGCTCAGTTCCCTGAAAGGCTGGCTGTTTGTAGCGGCCACCTCCTTGCTGCTATTTGGCCTGATTCGGCGCCTGCTCGGGCAGATGCTGGCGGCAGCGCAGCGCGAGCGGGCGGCGCAAGCCGAAATACAGCGCAGCCAGCTGCTGCTGACGGCGTTGATTGACAGCTCGTCTGACGCCATCTTTGCCAAAGACCTGGCCGGGCGTTACCTGCTGTTCAATCCAGAGACCACACGCATCACCGGCAAAGGTGCCGAGCAGGCGCTCGGCCATGACGACACCGCCTTGTTTCCGCCCGAGCAGGCCGAAATAATCCGCACCAACGACTGCCGCGTCATCGACCTGAATCAGACCACAAGCTACGAGGAAACGCTGCAAACGATCGACGGAGAACGCGTCTTTCTCGCCACCAAAGGGCCACTGCGGGACGGCAATGGCCAGGTCATCGGTCTTTTTGGCATCTCCCGCGACATCACCGAGCGCAAAGCGCAGGAACAGCAGCTGCAACTCGCCGCGCAGGTGTTTGCGCAAAGCCGCGAGGGCATCATCGTGACCGACGCCCAGGGCGACATCCTCATGGTCAACCGGGCTTTCACCGAGATCACTGGCTACAACGAAGCCCAAGCGCTGGGCCGCAACCCGCGCATCCTGAAATCCGACCGGCAAAGCGCGGCGTTTTACCTCGACATGTGGGCCGCACTGACGGCCACTGGTCATTGGGCTGGAGAAATCTGGAACCGGCACCAAAGCGGCACGCTGTATCCAGAGTGGCTGGCGATCTCAGCGCTGCGCGACGGCCATGACCAAACTACGCACTATGTCGCGAGCTTCACCGACTTGAGCAGCACCAAGGCCGCTGAAAGCCGAATCCAGTGGCTGTCGCACTTTGACCCGATCACTGGCCTGGCCAATCGCACCCTGCTGCAAGACCGCTGCGAGCAGTCGATCGCCATGGTGCAGCGCGCCGGCGAACCTCTGACCCTGCTGATGGCCAGCATTGACAATTTCAAGGCCATCAACGACATACTGGGTCATCAAGCCGGCGACGCGATCCTCAATGAAATGGCCAAAAGACTGAGCGCAACGGTACGCGACCAGGACACCGTGGCCCACCTAAGCGGCAAGGACTTTGTGCTGGTGTTGCCCGGCACGCCCTCAGGCGGCGCGGCGCACCTGGCAGCACAATTGCTCTGGAAATTGGCGCAGCCTTACGATCTCGGCGACCAGGAGACAAACTTGAGCGCCTCCATCGGCATCGCCAGTTACCCGGACAACGGGCTTGACTTTGCCCAACTGCTCAATTCAGCAGAGGTTGCCATGCACACGGCCCAGGCCAAGGGGCGCGACTCCTTTGCTTTTTACAGTGCCGACCTGTATGTGCAAGTGCTGGCGCACGACCACATGATCAAGGCCTTGCGTCAGGCCATCACGCTGGACCAGCTGCAGCTGCTCTACCAGCCGCAGGTGGACTTGCAGAGTGGACGTATCTGCGGCATGGAGGCACTGTTGCGCTGGCAGCACCCCGAACTGGGCGCCGTATCACCGGCGCAGTTCATTCCCCTGGCCGAGGAATCGGGCCTGATCATCGGCATCGGTGAGTGGGTGTTGCGCCGCGCCTGCCAGGACATTCGCCGCTGGCTTGATCACGGAATCAAGGTCCCGCATGTGGCGGTCAATGCATCCCCGCTGCAGTTTCGCGACAACAATTTGGTGGAACAGGTTCAAGCCGCGCTGGCCGAGTCACAGATTGACCCGACGCTGATTTACATCGAAGTGACCGAGAGCGCGCTGATGGATGATGTGCCGCAAAGCGAGGCTATGCTAAGGTCACTGAAAGAGCTGGGTATCAAGTTGTCGCTGGACGACTTTGGCACTGGCTATTCGTCGCTGAGCTACCTCAAGCGCTTTCCGTTTGACCAGGTCAAGATCGACCAGTCTTTTGTGCGCGATGTCGCCACCAACCCGAGCGACACCATGCTGGTCAAGGTGATTGTGTCGATGGCCCATGGTTTTGGCATGAAGGTGATCGCCGAAGGGGTGGAAACCGAGGCCCAGTGCGCGATCTTGTCCAGCAGCGCTTGTGACGAAATTCAGGGCTATTTCTTTTCGAGACCGATCTCAGCCCAAGCCATGGAAGAACTTCTTGGGCAAGCGCGCCAGTTGCCGGCGCACCTGCGGCGCTGAAGCAGCTGCGGCAAGTCTTGGAAGTTTAAACAAATATGATAGCTGCCCGCTTAATATCCATGAGGGCTAGCGGAATTTTTCTTATATAAAACCTAACCACGCCCGACAAATGGCATCTTGGTTGCCATCACGGTATGAAACAGCACATTGGCCTCCAACGGCAAATTCGCCATGTACAGCACCGACTGGCCAACGATGGCCACATCCATCAACGGTTCCGTCGCCACCTCCCCATTAGCTTGCACAATGCCGCTCGCCATGCGCTGTGCCATCTCGGTGCCCGCATTGCCAATGTCGATCTGACCGACGGCGATGTCGTGCTTGCGACCGTCGAGCGAGGCCGCCTTGGTCAGGCCGGTGACGCCGTGCTTGGTCGCTGTGTAGGCAATCGAGTTAGGGCGCGGCGTGGTGGCAGAAATAGAGCCATTGTTGATGATGCGCCCGCCGCGCGGCGTCTGCGCCTTCATCACCCGAAACGCCTGCTGGAGGCACAAAAAAACACCCGTGAGGTTGGTATCGACCACCTGCTGCCATTGCAGGAGCGTCAGGTCTTCCAAGGCAACGGCGGGCGCGCCGACCCCCGCATTGTTGAACAGCACATCGACCCGGCCAAAGGCGTGCACCGTGGCATCAAATAGCGCCTTCACTGACTCAGCATTCGACACATCGGTGGGCACCGCCAGCGAGCGTTGTAGCGCCGCAGCCAAGGCGATCACCTCCGCCAGTGGCGCGGGGCGACGCCCGGCCAGCACCACACGATAGCCATCGTTGAGAAACGCCAGTGCAACCGCCTTACCAATGCCACTGCCGGCGCCGGTCACGATGGCGACTTTTGAATCAGAGCCCATGACTGTTACCGTTCTGAATCATCAATGTGATCAACTCAAGAACGGTGACGAGACTTGCGCCCGGTCTCCTTGCTCTTGCTCGCCGCTTTTTTGGGTGAGCGCGCATCCGGTTCTGATGGCTTGCGCGCCGGGCGTGTGCCCGCAGCGACTGCAGACTCGCCCGCAGGCGTGTCACGGCTGCCAGCGGCACGCGGCAGTTCCTTGTCTTTGCCGCTGCGTGGAAGCAGCCCCTCGCCCTCGTGAATCAGTCGAAAATCAATGCGACGCCCATCCAGATCGACGCGGCTGACCTGCACCTGCAGCCGGGTGCCGATGGCGTAGCGCATGCCGGTGCGCTCACCGCGCAGTTCCTGGCGCATCTCGTCAAACTTGAAGTAATCGCCACCGAGCTCGGTGATGTGCACCAGCCCTTCCACATACATGGCGTCCAGCGTGACAAAAATGCCAAAGTTGGTCACGGAACTGACCACGCCGCTGTACTCCTCACCCAGGTGCTCGCGCATGTACTTGCACTTGAGCCAGGCCTCAACGTCGCGACTGGCCTCATCAGCGCGGCGCTCGTTGGCGCTGCAATGCAGGCCAGCGGCTTGCCACGCCTGGGTATCAACACTGAGTTTTTTCGGCTTCTGCCCGGGCTCGGAGACTCGGGCGGCGAGACCTTTTTCGAGCCGGCGCGAGAGCTTGGCATGGGCCTCGCCCGGCGTGGGGAGCAACGGCAACTGGTACTTGGTCTTGGCCAGAATCGCCTTGATCACCCGATGCACCAGCAAGTCAGGGTAGCGCCGGATCGGGCTGGTGAAATGGGTGTAGGCCTCGAATGCCAGGCCGAAATGGCCTTCGTTCACCGGCGTGTAGATCGCTTGCTGCATTGAGCGCAGCAGCATCGAGTGAATCTGCTGGGCGTCGGGTCGGTCCTTGGTAGCGTTGGCAATGGCCTGGAACTCTCCCGGCGAGGGATCGTCACTGATGGACAAACCGATACCGGTGACTTTGAGGTAGTTGCGCAGAATCTCTTTTTTCTCGGGCGTCGGGCCTTCATGCACGCGAAACAGGCCGGCCTGCTTGCCCTGGGCAATAAAGTCGGCGCTGCAGACATTGGCAGCGAGCATCGCTTCTTCGACGATCTTGTGGGCATCGTTGCGGGTGCGCGGGATGATCTTTTCAATCCGCCCGCTTTCGTCGCACACGATCTGCGTCTCGACCGTTTCAAAGTCGACCGCGCCCCGGCGCGCGCGCGCCTGCAACAAGGCCCGATAAACGTCGTGCAGGTTGATCAGATTGGGCACCCGCTCCTGGCGCTTGAGGGCCTCGGGTCCGCGCGTATTGGCCAGAATCGCGGCCACCTCGGTATAGGTGAAACGCGCGTGGCTCCACATCACTGCCGGGTAAAACTGGTAAGCCGTGACCTCGCCATCCAGGCTGATCATCATGTCGCACACCATGCACAGGCGTTCAACCTCGGGGTTGAGCGAACACAGTCCGTTGGACAACTTCTCCGGCAGCATCGGGATCACACGACGCGGGAAATACACGCTGGTGGCGCGCTCATAGGCGTCGATATCGATGGCCGAGCCGTTCTCAACATAATGACTCACGTCAGCAATGGCGACCAGCAGACGCCAGCCCTCTACAGCTGCTTTTCCTTTGCCGATTTTGACCGGCTCACAGTAGACCGCATCGTCAAAATCACGCGCATCTTCGCCGTCTATCGTGACCAGCGGTACGTCGGTCAGATCAACCCGGTGCTGTTTGTCCTGCGGCCGCACCTGATCGGGCAGCGTACGCGCCAACGCAATGCAGGCGTCGGAGAATTCATGCGGCACACTGTATTTGCGCACCGCAATTTCTATCTCCATGCCTGGGTCATCAACCTCACCGAGCACCTCCTTGATGCGCCCGACCGGCTGGCCGTACAAGGACGGGGGCTCAGTCAACTCAACGACCACGACCTGGCCCGGCTTGGCCAGGCCCGTCGCAGCCTTGGGAATCAGCACGTCCTGCCCGTAGCATTTGTCTTCCGGCACCACAATCCAGATGCCACTTTCCTGCAGCAAGCGCCCAATGATGGTATGGCTTTTTCTCTCGATGATCTCAAGCACCCGGCCCTCGGGGCGACCCTTGCGATCACTGCGCACAATGCGCACCTTGACCCGGTCCTTGTGCAGCACGGCACGCATCTCGTTGGGTGGCAGATAGATGTCGGGTTGGCCGTCGTCGCGGCTCACAAAGCCATGACCATCACGATGACCCAGCACAGTTCCTTCAAATTCGTCCAGCAAGCCGCTGGTTTGGCTAATATTCTTGATACAATAACTCTCTTTCCTGAAATGCCCGGATGGCGGAATTGGTAGACGCGCACGGTTCAGGTCCGTGTGCCGAAAGGTGTGGAGGTTCGAGTCCTCTTCCGGGCACCAATATTAATGAAATCCAGAAATCTTTTAACAAGGTTTCTGGTTTTTTTTCGACCAAAATCCGCCGCTTGGGCAGTGGATGTGGGTCGGTCCTGAAATGTTCCAAGCGTTGAATCTTAAAACGGCTGGGCCACGAGGTCGTGTCCCTGGGCGCCGACAATGCGCGCTTTGGTGAATTCACCCACGCGTAAAGTCTTGCTGATTTTCTCCGGCGGCAGCAGTTTCACCACACCATCAATCTCAGGCGCATCGGCATAGGAGCGACCCACGCCGCCCTTTTTGCCCAGCCCCGGCGCCGAATCGACCAGAATTTGCATCGTGCTGCCAATGCGCTGCTGCAGTTTGGCGCTTGAGATCGCCTCTGCCACTTCCATGAAGCGTGCGCGCCGCTCTTCACGCAGTTCAATCGGCAACATGCCGCCTAGGTCATTGGCAACAGCGCCCTGCACCGGGCTGTAGGCAAAACATCCGGCCCGGTCAATTTGAGCCTCGCGCATGAAATCGAGCAGATGCGAAAATTCTTCTTCCGTTTCACCGGGAAAGCCCGCGATAAAGGTGCTGCGCACCACAATGTTAGGACACAGTTCACGCCAGCGCTGGATGCGTTCCAGATTTTTCTCACCGCTGGCCGGGCGCTTCATGCGCCTCAGCACATCCGGATGGCTGTGTTGCAGCGGCACATCGAGGTAGGGCAACACATTGCCTGTGGCCATCAGGGGCAACAGATCATCGACGCTCGGGTACGGGTAGACATAGTGCAATCGCACCCAGGCGCCATAAGGCGCGGCCATCTCGCCCAGCGCGGTGGCGAGTTCAAGCAGGCGCGTCTTGATCGGTTTGCCGTCCCAAAAACCAGTGCGGTATTTAACATCCACGCCATACGCCGACGTGTCTTGACTGATCACCAGCAGTTCTTTCACACCGCCTTCAAACAGGGCACGCGCTTCTTTGAGAACCTCACCAATCGGGCGCGACACCAGGTCACCACGCATGGACGGAATGATGCAAAAGGTGCAGCGGTGGTTGCAGCCTTCGCTGATCTTGATGTAAGCGTAATGGCGCGGCGTGAGCTTGATGCCAGCCACGCCAAACGTATTGGGCACCAGATCAAGAAACGGGTCATGCGGTTTGGGCAGGTTGGCGTGCACCGCATCCATCACCTCCTGCGTGGCTTGCGGGCCGGTCACGGCCAGCACGCTGGGGTGCATTTGCCGCACCAGGTTGCCGCCACCCTCGCCCGCTTTTGCGCCGAGGCAGCCGGTCACGATGACCTTGCCGTTGGCCGCGAGGGCTTCCCCAATGGTGTCCAGGCTTTCCTTGACTGCATCGTCAATGAAACCGCAGGTGTTGACGATCACCAGATCGGCGCCTTCGAACGTCTTGGAGGTTTGGTAACCCTCGGCATTCAACTGCGTCAGGATCAGTTCGGAGTCGGTCAGCGCCTTGGCGCAACCCAGGCTGACGAAACCGACTTTGGGTGCCGTATTGCTTTTTGTAATAACTTCGCTCATAAATAAATAATTGGTCCCAGCTTTGGCTGGCGGTTCAGCGTTTGATACCAAAAGCGCCCAGCATCTGGCCGGTCTGCTTTTGCATTTGTTCCTGCATTTGCTCGAACAGGCTTTTGGATTGCTCCAGTTTGCCGCCCAGCATGCCCTGTAGCACGGGTGACTGCAAAGCCATGAATTGCGTCCACATTTCGGGTGACAGACTCTTGCTCTGTTCTGCAAATTTAGCCTGAACGTCCATCAATTGCTGCATGTTGTTTTCCAGGTAGCCACTCATAAAACCCTGCATCGCATGGCCATAAAAACGGATCACACTGGCGAGCACAGGCGCAGTGAACATGGGTGAATCGTTGGATTCTTCCTCCAAAATTATTTGCAGCAGAATGTTGCGCGTCAGGTCTTCACCGGTTTTGACATCCAGCACGACAAAGGGCTCGCTGTCCATCACCAGTCGTTTGACCTGGGCCAAGGTGATGTAACTCGACGTGTCAGTGTCGTAGAGTCTTCGGTTCGGGTATTTCTTGATGATGCGCTGGGCAACGTTGGCCTCAGCAGCTTTTTTGGATGGCATGTGGTTTCCCTGGACTCAGATCAAAGCTGAAATTGCTGCATTGCAGTGCAGCACATTTTAGGGATTACGCCAGCGCTAGGTTCCCGATGTTTACCCTGAGGCCAACTGCCATCAAAGGCCTTACACCAGCTCAATGCGGCCAGATGCAGTCGAAACAATGGGACAATTTTAACCTCGCCAGAGAATACGAGGTCCAAGACCGGCTCATTTCCCCGCATTGCGGCTTCAATCGCAGTCCACGATGAGCCTGTCCAAGACGTCAAGCGAAGCGTGCGTCAGACTAGCGCCTGGCGTTTGGCAACCCGCTCAGCCACAAAAGCAAAGGCAAAGATCAGCCCTTCCGCCATGGCGTGTTCAATGGCATGACGTTCATGCTCGGTCAAATAGAACATCATGTCCACGTCGTGCCGGACGTATCGCGCTGGCAAGCGATTCAACGCAACGCACGCCACATCGGCCAGCATGTCGGACGTGAAGCCCGGGTGCGCCTCGGACTGGCGGGCGACCGCCTCAAACACCAAGCGTTCGTAATAATTGTGAACCTGTTCAAAATTGATAACCATGAAATTCTCCAGCGAGCGCCGGACCGGCACCCTTTAACAGAGTCACCTTAGCAGTTCCTCTTGACCCTGACAACAAAAATATACGTAAAAACTGACGCGCCAAAGTGGAGCGATTCAAGACAACACAATTAATCACAGCTATGAAACATGTAGCATGCCTCCAATCTGCGCTATAGTTTCGCCTGGCACCGGGAAACAGAAAAATCAAATGCTGATGTCTTTTGCCAGTCAAGGCCGCCCGGCAATCAACCAATACCTAAAGGAGAGTCGTCTTATGAGTTCCAAAGAAAATGTCGCCATCGGTCAACTGCTGGCACTGCTGGAGTCCCGTTATGCCATTCGGGTGCTGTGGGCCTTGCGCGATGGTCACGCGCAGACTTTCAGACTGCTGCAAGACAGCGTGGGCACCATTACCCCCAATACACTGAACACCCGCATTAAGGACTTGCGCGCCGCCGGCCTGGTCGATCATGGCAGTGACGGCTACGTCGTCACCCCGATGGGCGCGGATCTGCTCAAGCGCCTGGCCGACTTGCCGGCATTTGCCGCCAAGTGGGTTGTCAATCAGGTGAAGAAGGACATTTGAGCCCGGTTTGCTCAAATTATTTAGTGATTACTGGCTGTTGCCCTTATTAGACGGGCGTATGCAGCTCTATTTTATATAGCAAAAAGGATTGAAACATGACAAGCACAGCTTCCGGACTTGAGTACGAAGACACCATCGTCGGCGCGGGCGAGCTCGCGACCAAGGGCCAAAGCGTCACGGTCCATTACACCGGCTGGCTTTACAACGACGGCGTGCAAGGTGCCAAGTTCGACTCCAGCAAAGACCGCAATGACCCGTTTGTCTTTTCGCTGGGCGCGGGCATGGTCATTCGCGGCTGGGACGAAGGCGTCGCCGGCATGCGGGTCGGCGGCTCACGCACCCTGATCATCCCGGCCGCACTGGGCTATGGCGCGCGTGGTGCCGGTGGCGTCATCCCACCCAACGCCACCCTGAAGTTCGACGTCGAACTGCTCGGCCTATCGGGCTAAGCGCTAGCAACCCCGCCTTTCTGCGCGGGGCCAGCGCGGCCGCTCGGCGCCTCGTGTGCGTCATCGCGAACTTCCAGTTCGCCCCTCTGTTGCACTCTTGAATTGTTTGCCAATGCCCCCAAGTCGGGGGCTTAGCATTTCATATTTGACTTATCCGTATGTCTGAAACCAATCAAAACCCAAGCACCCCGCCTCTGGCCGGCTACCAGAGCACTGAAGAAATGGTCGCGGCGCAAGCTGCCTATGAAGGCGATGCCTTGTCACGGGCGCAAGCTGATCTGGCTGAACTACAAGCCAAAAGCGCTGAACTGGCCGACCAGTATCTGCGGGCCAAAGCCGAGGCCGACAATGCCCGGCGCCGCGCCGAAGACGAAATCTCCAAGGCGCGCAAATTTGCGGTGGAGGCTTTTGCTGAAAGCCTGCTGCCCGTGGCAGACAGCCTGGAGGCCGGCCTCATCATCAAGGACGCCACCAATGAGCAGCTTCGTGAAGGCGCCCAGGCGACCCTGCGTCAATTGCTGGCCGCCTTGGAGCGCAACAAGGTAATTGCCATCAACCCCCAACCTGGCGCCACCAAGTTCGATCCGCATCAACATCAGGCCATCAGTGTGGTGCCTTCGGAGTTTGACGCCAACACCGTGGCCACGGTACTGCAAAAGGGCTATGCCATCGCCGATCGCGTGTTGCGCCCGGCGCTGGTCACCGTCGCTGCTCCAAAATAATTGCCATCAGCATGGCGATCGCGACTTGAAAATTTTTTTCTTGTCCATACGTTAAAAATATCTGAATTTCATTGAAGGAAAAATCATGGGAAGAATCATCGGCATCGACTTGGGCACCACCAACAGCTGCGTCGCCATCATGGAGGGCAACACGCCCAAGGTGATCGAGAACTCTGAAGGCGCGCGCACCACACCGTCGATCATTGCTTACCAGGAAGACGGCGAAGTGCTGGTCGGCGCCTCGGCCAAACGCCAGGCCGTGACCAACCCAAAAAACACGCTGTACGCCGTCAAGCGCCTGATTGGCCGCAAGTTCGCCGAAAAAGAAGTCCAGAAAGACATCGACTTGATGCCTTTCAAGATTGCCGCTGCCGACAACGGTGACGCTTGGGTCGAAGTACGCGGCAACCGCATGGCGCCGCAACAGGTCAGCGCCGACATTCTGCGCAAGATGAAAAAGACCGCTGAAGATTACTTGGGCGAAGCCGTGACCGATGCCGTCATCACGGTACCGGCTTATTTCAACGACGCGCAGCGCCAGGCCACCAAAGACGCAGGCCGCATTGCCGGCCTGGACGTCAAGCGCATCATCAATGAGCCGACCGCAGCCGCACTGGCTTACGGCTTGGACAAAAACGAAAAGGGCGACCGCAAGATCGCCGTTTATGACTTGGGCGGTGGCACTTTTGACGTGTCGATCATCGAAATTGCCGATGTCGATGGCGAAAAACAGTTTGAAGTGTTGTCGACCAATGGCGACACCTTCCTGGGCGGTGAAGACTTTGACCAACGCATCATCGACTACGTGATTGCAGAATTCAAAAAAGACCAGGGCGTGGATCTGGGCAAGGATGTGCTGGCCCTGCAGCGCCTGAAAGAAGCCGCCGAAAAAGCAAAGATCGAACTCTCCAGCAGTGCTCAAACCGACATCAACCTGCCTTACGTGACGGCCGACGCCTCCGGCCCCAAGCACCTGAGCATCAAGCTCACCCGTGCCAAACTTGAGTCGCTGGTCGAAGACCTGATTGAACGCACGATTGCCCCGTGCCGCACCGCGATCAAAGACGCCGGCGTCAACGTGGCCGACATTCATGATGTGATTCTGGTCGGCGGCATGACGCGCATGCCCAAGGTGCAGGAAAAGGTCAAGGAACTGTTTGGCCGCGAACCGCGCAAGGACGTGAACCCGGACGAAGCCGTGGCTGTCGGCGCTGCCATTCAAGGCCAGGTGCTGTCGGGCGACCGCAAGGACGTGCTGTTGCTTGACGTGACCCCCTTGAGCCTGGGCATTGAAACGCTGGGCGGTGTTATGACCAAGATGATCACCAAGAACACCACCATCCCGACCAAGTTTGCACAGACGTTCTCGACCGCAGACGACAACCAGCCGGCCGTGACCATCAAGGTGTTCCAGGGCGAACGCGAAATCGCCGCTGGCAACAAGATGCTGGGTGAATTCAACCTCGAAGGCATTCCACCGTCAGCGCGTGGCACGCCGCAAATTGAAGTGTCTTTTGACATCGACGCCAACGGCATTTTGCATGTGGGCGCCAAGGACAAAGGAACCGGCAAGGAAAACAAGATCACCATTAAAGCCAATTCCGGCCTGACGGAAGCTGAGATTCAGCAAATGGTGAAAGACGCTGAACTGAACGCGGCCGACGACAAGAAGAAACTTGAACTGGTGCAGGCGAAAAACCAGGCCGATGCTAGCCTGCACAGCGTGAAGAAGAGCTTGACGGACTACGGTGACAAGCTCGAGGGCGGCGAAAAAGAAAAGATCGAAGAGGCCATCAAGCACCTTGAAGAAGCACTCAAGAGCGATGACAAGGCATCGATCGACGAGAAGAGCACCGCCTTGATGACCGTCAGCCAGAAGCTCGGTGAAAAGATGTACGCCGACCAGCAAGCCAAGCAGGCGGCTGAGGCGGGTGCTGCCGGCGCCAGTGCCCAAGCGCCCGAGGGTGCGCAAGGTGCGTCCAACCCCGCGGCTGACGACAATGTGGTCGACGCTGAAGTGAAAGAAGTCAAGAAGGGTTGAGCGCTTGCGCTGAACATTGTTTTAAACACTGAAAAGGGGCGCCGCGTTGAATATTGATTCAACGCGGCGTTTGCGTTGAAACCAGGCACTCAAAGACATGGCTAAAAGAGACTACTACGAAGTCCTGGGCGTTCCCAAGAACGCCCCTGACGAAGAAATCAAGAAGGCTTATCGCAAACATGCGATGAAGCATCACCCAGACCGCAATCAGGGCGACGCCTCCAAGGTGGCCGAAGAGAAGTTCAAGGAGTCCAAGGAAGCCTACGAAATGCTGTCGGACCCGCAAAAGCGTGCGGCCTATGACCAGCATGGCCATGCCGGAGTCGACCCCAACATGCGCGGCGGACCCGGTACTGAAGGCTACGGCGGTTTCGCCGAGGCCTTTGGCGACATTTTTGGCGACATGTTTGGCCAGCAGCGCGGTCGTGCGGGCGCGGGCGGGGGCCGTCAGGTCTTTCGTGGCAGCGACCTCAGCTACGCCATGGAAGTGACACTGGAAGAAGCAGCGCGGGGCAAGGATGCCCAGATCCGCATTCCCAGTTGGGACGCCTGCGACGTCTGCCACGGCAGCGGCGCCAAGGCCGGCACCCAGGCCAAGACCTGCGGTACCTGCAGCGGCTCGGGTGCGGTGCAAATGCGCCAGGGCTTTTTCAGCGTGCAGCAGACCTGCCCCACCTGCCGCGGCACCGGCAAGGTCATTCCTGAACCCTGCACCGCCTGTCACGGACAAGGCAAGATCAAGAAGCAAAAGACCCTGGAAGTCAAAATTCCAGCGGGTATCGACGGCGGCATGCGCATTCGCAGCGCCGGCAACGGCGAGCCTGGCACCAATGGCGGCCCACCCGGCGACCTGTACATCGAAATCCGGCTTAAGAAACACGATATTTTTGAACGTGACGGCGATGATATTCATTGCTCGGTGCCGATCAGCATCGTCACGGCCTCGCTCGGTGGCGAAATTGATGTGCCGACGCTGGCCGGCAAGGCCGCCATCGACATCCCCGAAGGCACCCAGACCGGCAAGCAATTCCGCCTGCGTGGCAAGGGCATCAAGGGCGTGCGTGCCAGCTATCCCGGTGATCTGTACTGCCACATTCTGGTTGAAACGCCAGTCAAGCTGAGCGAACACCAGCGCAAGCTACTGCGCGAGCTTGACGAGTCGCTCAAGAAAGGCGGCAGCAAGCATTCACCCAGCGGCGACAGCTGGACCGACCGACTGAAAAGTTTTTTCAGTTGATGAAGATCACATAAGCCATAGAAATTGGCGGTTCTGAAATGCCACGAAAGATTTAGCTGTCTTCGTGGCATTTTTTTGGGCATAGTGGGGGTGTGACACCACTTGAGCGGGATATTTGCACATGAGCGTCAACATTACTTTTCTGGGCGGCGCTGGCACCGTCACCGGTTCCAAATACCTGGTGCGCCACGGCGCCGAGAGCCTGCTGTTGGACTGCGGCCTGTTTCAGGGCTACAAGCCGCTGCGCTTGCGCAACTGGAGCCGCTTGCCGGTCGCACCGAGCCAAATTGACGCCGTTGTGCTGACCCATGCGCACCTGGACCACAGCGGTTATCTGCCCTTGCTGGTCAGAGAAGGTTTTTCGGGCCCGGTGCACGTCACCAGTGGAACGCGCGACCTGTGCCGCATCCTGTTGCCCGATAGCGGTCACATCCAGGAAGAAGATGCAGCCTTTGCCAACCGCCACGGCTTTTCAAAACACGCGCCCGCCCTGCCCCTGTACACGCGCCAAGATGCGCTCGATTGCCTGCCCCGGTTGAAGGCGGTCGACCTCGACAAAATATTTCAACCGATCCCGGGCTGGAAGGCCACGTTTTCCACCGCCGGCCATATTCTGGGCGCCGCCAGTGTGCTGCTGGAAGTGGCTGGGCGGCGAATTTTGTTCTCCGGCGATCTGGGTCGCCCCGACGATCTCATCATGAATCCCCCTGCCAACGCGCCAAAGGCCGACACGGTGCTGATCGAGTCCACCTATGGCGACCGTGAACACCCCAAGGAGGACGTGCTCGGTGAACTGGCGCCCGCGCTGCAAAGGCTGGCCAAACGCGGCGGTGTGGCGGTGATTCCGGTGTTTGCGGTGGGACGCGCCCAGGCCCTGCTGCACGCGATTCATCAGCTCAAGCTGCGCGGCGATCTGCCCACCTCGCTGCCGGTCTTTCTGGACAGCCCGATGGCCGTCCACACCACCCATTTGTTTGAACAGCATCTGGGCGAACACCGGCTCAGCAAGAAGGAAGCCCAGGCGCTGACGCACTGCGCCACCATGGTCAGCAGCACCGACGAGTCGCGTGCCCTGGCCAATCGGCATGGCCCGATGGTGATTCTGTCGGCCAGCGGTATGGCGACTGGCGGGCGCGTGCTGCATCACTTGGCGCATTACGCGGGCAACCACCGCAACATGATTATTCTGACGGGCTACCAGGCGCCTGGCACCCGGGGCGCCACCATCGCCAGTGGCGCCAAGTCGGTGCGTATCCATGGCCGCGACGTGGAACTCCAGGCTGAAGTGGTGCAACTGCAATCGGCCTCGGCACACGCCGATGCCAACCAGCTCCTGGCGTGGCTGCGCACAATGCCGGGCGCGCCGGACCAGGTCTATGTGACGCACGGCGACTTAGGCGCATCGGACGAATTTCGCAAACGCATCAAGCATGAGTTGGGCTGGCGTGCCACGGTACCGGAACATGGTTCCACCTGGCCGACTTGAACCGGCATGAAGAAGAACTTTCAGCAATTCTTCGAGTTCGCCGCAGGCACCGGGGCGCTGGTCATCAGCTTTACCGGCGTCCTGCTGATGCTGTTGCTGGTGTTCCCTGCCCTGCCGATTAGCGGCGAGTTGATCGACTTGAAGCTGTACTACACACTGGCCGATATTGAGGCCGCGATGCGGCAATACGGTCCCCAGGGCCGTGCCGTTTACGCCCTGGCGAGCCCGACTGTAGATACCTTTTTTCCGCTCTTATATGCCACGTTCTTTTCTGGCCTGATCTACCGCCTGCGCCCGAGGGAGAGCTTGTGGGTGATGGCATTCATCCCGGTCGTGGCCGGGCTCTGGGACCTGTGCGAAAACGCGCAAATTACCGCGATGCTGCTGCAGTACCCGGACCTCTCGGCACCTCAGGTCGCGCTAACCTCATTCTTCACCAGCGTCAAGCACCTGCTGAGCGCGGCGTATGAACTGACAGCCCTGGTGTTCCTGGCCCTGTTTCTGCTTCGCCGCGTGAAGCGGGCGCGCCAGCCCGGCAGCTCATAGCGGGCTAGGCGGAGTTTCACCGCATCATCAGCCCGCTTTTATTGAGCCGGCGTAACCATGATGCTTTTGCGCAAGATGCCGCCGTCCGCAACCCCTTTTTCGACGTTGCCCTCGCCCAGGATGCGCGCTACACACGCGATGCGGTCGTCTCCTTGGTGGGCGTCACAGCGCTGCAGCGCGTTTTGCTGATATTGGTCGGGCGCTGCGCTGAGCTTGCCGCGCCGAGCGGCGGCGAGCGCGTTGCCTGCCTCAAGCCGGCAGGTCGCGATGGCCTGATTGGATTGTCCGCTGGTGCAGACCGCCATATCCTGGCGGTAGCGCGCCTGGGCATCGCTTGGGGCGTCGGCGCTGCTTGCCAGTGCCGCAGTGGCACCCAGCAGGGTGGCGCCTGCGGCAAGAACGAGTTGGCGAAGCGGAAGATAAAAAGTGCTCATATTGAACTCCTGGGTCATGCGGTTGGACGAATGCGATGGTCGCAACCCGTTGAGCGCCGGTCCCGTGCGGACAAACGCGCAAGCGGCTCATGGGAGGCTCCCAATTGCATGATTGAAGAATAGGCCAATAATTTGGCGCTGTATGTGCGCTCTCGTACCGAGTGGCAACTGCACAGGTCGATAATCTGCGGCCCCTTCGACACACCCGGCGATTCGCACCAGCGACGCTTGAAATCACCATGACCGACTTCCTGACCGCCGCCTTTTACAAATTTATCGAACTAGCCGATTACGCCGAGCTCCAGGCGCCGTTGCTCACCTGCTGCGAAGCCAACGACGTCAAAGGCACGATTCTGCTGGCGACCGAGGGCATCAACAGCACGATTGCCGGACCGACGGCGGGCGTGCAGGCCGTGCTGGCGTACCTGCGCCGCGACCCGCGTCTGGCCGACCTGCAACACAAGGAGTCATGGTCGGCCAAAGCACCGTTTTACCGGATGAAAGTACGCCTCAAGCGCGAGATCGTCACCATGGGCGTACCCGGCATCAGCCCCACCTTGATGGCCGGCACCTATGTCAAGCCGCAGGACTGGAACGCGCTGATCAGCGACCCCGAGGTGGTGGTGATCGACACGCGCAACAATTACGAGGTCGGCATTGGCAGCTTCGCGGGCGCCGTCAATCCGGACATCAAGAGTTTTTCAAAATTGCCGCAATGGATCGCGCAAGCACCCGCCTTGCACCCGGCCAGCGGCAAGAAGCCCAAGGTCGCCATGTTTTGCACCGGCGGCATCCGCTGCGAAAAGTCCACCGCGCTCTTACGCTCGCAAGGTTATGACGAGGTCTATCACTTAGAGGGCGGCATCCTGAAATACCTGGAGACGGTGCCCGAGGCGCAAAGCCTGTGGCAGGGCCAGTGTTTTGTCTTCGACGAGCGGGTGTCGGTGGGCCATGGCCTCAAGCCCGAGCAGCACAGCCTGTGCCGCGCCTGCCGGCATCCGCTTGATGAGACCGACTTGGCGTCAGCGCTGTTTGAGACCGGCGTGAGCTGCCCCAAATGCCACGCAATCACCAGCGAAACTCAAAAGAACAGCGCCCGCGAACGCCAGCGCCAATGGGAACTGGCCAAAGCCCGTCAACGGGTTCACATCGGGGAGAAGCCAAATACTATCAATTAAATAGCTGTTAGCGCTTATTTCACGCGGGCTACAGTCCGATTAGGCACAATTTCTTGCCAATAATCGGGCCCGCGCACTGGCATACTCACGCTTGAGTTGCGCCACAAAATCAGCGGTGCTCTGAATCTTGCTGACGGCGCCAATGCCCTGGCCGCAGCCCCAGATGTCTTTCCAGGCTCGGGACTTGTCGCCACCAAAGTTCATCTTGCTGGGGTCGCTTTCGGGCAGGTGCTCGGGGTCCAAACCGGCGGCGCGGATGCTGGGCGCCAGGTAGTTGCCGTGCACGCCCGTGAACAGGTTGCTGTAGACGATATCGTCCGAATTGCTGTCCACAATGGCCTGCTTGTAATCCTGGGCTGCCCGCGCTTCTTCTGTGGCGATGAAGGCCGAGCCGATGTAGGCAAAGTCTGCCCCCATGGCTTGGGCGGCTAGCACGGCATCGCCACTGGCGATGGCACCGCTCAAGACCAGCGGGCCGTCAAACCACTGGCGAATTTCCTGAATCAAGGCAAAGGGGCTCTTGAGACCGGCATGGCCGCCGGCCCCAGCAGCGACCGCGATGAGGCCGTCGGCGCCCTTCTCGATCGCTTTGTGCGCATGCTTGTTGTTGATGACGTCATGCAGCACCACACCGCCATAGGAGTGGGCGGCCGCGTTGATGTCTTCGCGCGCGCCCAAAGACGTGATGATGATCGGCACCTGATACTTGACGCACAGCGCCATGTCGTGCTCCAGACGGTCGTTGCTCTTGTGCACGATCTGGTTGATGGCAAAAGGCGCGGCCGGTTGCTCCGGGTGCGACAGGTTGTGGGCGGCGAGCGCCTCGGTGATCTCGATCAGCCACTCTTCGAGTTGCTCGGCCGGGCGCGCGTTGAGCGCCGGCATGGCACCGACCACACCGGCGATGCACTGGGCAATCACCAACTTGGGGTTGCTGATGATGAACAGTGGCGAGCCGATCACGGGGAACGGCAAGCGATTCAGGGGCGCAGGCAGGTGGGACATCAATGCTCCGACAATAGAGTAGTTTATAGATGAAAATAGCCGCTAGCCCTTGTCAAACAAGCGCGAGCAGCTATCAAATTAGCGAGCAACAAGAATCAGGTCAGAACGCGTCCAGGGCCAGCGCCGTGACGCACTCAGCGCCATCCACAATGGCGTCGCGCATGCCAGGCGCCTTGGTCAGCAGATGGTCGGCGTAAAAACGCGCCGTGATGATCTTGGCCTGCATGAAGGACACATCCACGCCCTTGGCGATTGCATCCTGTGCCAGTAAGAGCGCGCGCGCCAGTTGCCAACCGGCCATCATGTTGCCCGCCAGCATCAGGTAGGGCACGCTGCCGGCAAACACATCTTGCGGGTGGGTCTTGGTGTTGTTTGAGACAAACTCGACCACATCGACAAAAGCTTCACGCGCGGCCTTGAGACGCTTGGCCACGGCCAACGCGTCGGCACTGCCGCTCTTGAGTAGCAGGGCTTCGGTCGCTTCAATCTGCGCCGCAATTGCCTTGGCGGTTTGTCCACCATCACGGGCGGTCTTGCGCCCGACCAGGTCATTAGCCTGGATCGCGGTGGTGCCCTCATAAATGGTCAAAATCTTGGCATCGCGGTAATACTGCGCCGCACCGGTTTCTTCGATGTAACCCATGCCGCCGTGCACTTGCACACCCAAGGAGGTGACCTCCAGGCTCATCTCGGTGCTGTAGCCCTTGACCAGCGGCACCATGAATTCATAAAAGGCCTGATTCTGTTTGCGTACGTCGGCATCCAGATGGTGATGCGCTGCGTCAAAGGCTGCGGCGGCCACAGTGGCCATAGCACGGCAGCCCTCGGTGTAGGCGCGCATGGTCATGAGCATGCGCTTGACATCGGGGTGGTAGATGATGGTCGCGTTGGCGGGGGCCGAGGCATCTATCGGACGGCTTTGCACCCGCTCCTTGGCGAAGGTCACCGCTTGCTGGTACGAGCGCTCGGCAATCGCCACGCCCTGCACGCCGACGCCAAAGCGCGCGGCGTTCATCATGATAAACATGTACTCAAGGCCGCGGTTTTCTTGGCCCACCAGGTACCCCAAAGCGCGGCCATGGTCGCCAAACTGCAACACCGCGGTCGGGCTGGCTTTGATACCGAGCTTGTGCTCGATGCTGACGCACTGCACGTCATTGCGCGCGCCCAGCGAGCCGTCTTTGTTCACCAGAAATTTGGGCACGACAAACAGGCTGATACCTTTAATGCCTTCGGGCGCCCCCGTCACTCGGGCCAGGACCAGATGGACGATGTTTTCAGCCATGTCGTGCTCACCCCAGGTGATAAAGACTTTGGTGCCAAACACTTTGTAGCTGCCGTCAGGCAGCGGCTCAGCGCGCGAACGCACAGCGGCCAGATCGCTGCCCGCCTGCGGCTCGGTCAGGTTCATGGTGCCGGTCCATTTGCCGCTGACCAGGTTTTCCAGGTAGGTGGCATTCAGCTCGGCCGAACCAGCCGTCAGCAAGGCCTCGATGGCGCCGTCAGTCAGAAGCGGACACAGCGCGAAGCTCAAGTTGGCCGCGTTTTGCATTTCGCCACAGGCCGCACCGATGACCTTGGGCAAGCCCTGTCCACCGAAATCGACCGGATGTTGCAGGCCCTGCCAGCCGCCGTCAGCAAACTGGCGAAACGCTTCCTTGAAGCCGGGCGTGGCCGTGACGACGCCGTCTTTCCAGCTTGAAGGGTTCTTGTCGCCTTCCCAATTCAGCGGAGCCAGCACCCCCTCATTGAACTTTGCGGCTTCCTCCAGCACGGCTTGCGCCGTGTCGAAACCGGCATCTTCAAAGCCTGGCAGCTGGGCAATCTGCTCAATATCGGCGAGATACTTGAGGTTGAACAGCATGTCTTTCAGGGGGGCAACGTAACTCATGGCGAGTCTCCAAAGGGAAAAGGAAAAGAGCGCTGGTTCAATCCTTCAAACCGGGCGCGAAAAAAAAGGGCACCGCAAGCGATGCCCTGGTGATGCTCGGCCTAGAGCGCAGCCACCAATTCGGGCACCGCCACGAACAAGTCCGCTTCAAGACCATAGTCAGCCACCGAGAAGATCGGCGCTTCGGGATCTTTGTTGATGGCCACGATGACCTTGGAGTCCTTCATGCCGGCCAGATGCTGGATCGCGCCGCTGATGCCAATGGCCACATACAGCTGGGGTGCGACGATCTTGCCGGTCTGGCCAATCTGCCAGTCGTTGGGAGAGTAACCGGCATCCACCGCAGCGCGGGTCGCGCCGACAGCCGCACCGAGCTTGTCGGCCAGGGGCATCAGGACTTCCATGAACTTTTCGCTCGAGCCCAGCGCGCGACCACCAGAGACGATGATCTTGGCTGCGGTCAGCTCCGGGCGATCATTCTTGGCGATTTCACTGCCCATGTAAGTTGACTTGTCGCTGGCAGCAACAGCTGCCACGGTCTCGACCGCTGCCGTACCCCCCGTGGCGGCTGCGGGATCAAAGCCGGTGGTGCGCACGGTGATGACTTTGATGGCGTCCAGGCTTTGCACAATGGCAATGGCGTTGCCCGCGTAGATCGGACGCTCGAAGGTGTCTGGGCTGTCGACCTTGGTGACGTCAGAAATCTGGCCCACGTCGAGCTTGGCGGCCACACGTGGGGCGATGTTCTTGCCCGATGCAGTGGCGGCAAACACGATGTGACTGTAGCTCGAGGCAAGAGCCAGAATCTGCGCGCTCATGTTTTCGGCCAAGCCATGCGCCAAAGCGTCGCTGTCAGCGTGCAATACCTTGGTCACACCAGCGATCTGAGCCGCAGCAGCAGCAGCAGGGCCAGCGTTGGCACCAGCCACCAGCACATGCACGTCACCGCCACATTGGACGGCCGCAGTCACGGCGTTGAGGGTTGCGGCCTTGAGGCTCGCGTTGTCATGTTCGGCAATAACTAAAGATGTCATGATTTTTCCCAAATATTAATCAGTTCAGGACAAAGCTGGCGGCCTCGCCGCTGCGGCCTGTCCCGCAAAATCTTGAATGGTTGAGGACAGCGCTTGCCCACTGCGTGTGGCTTCGCACTGTCCCACAATGTCCTAGATTACTTTGGCTTCGTTTTTGAGTTTGGCCACCAGCGTTGCCACATCAGGCACCTTGATACCGGCGCTGCGTTTGGGCGGCTCGCTGACCTTGAGGGTCTTGATGCGCGGGCTCACGTCGACACCGAGGTCTTCGGGCTTGAAGATTTCAAGCGGCTTCTTCTTCGCTTTCATGATGTTGGGCAGCGTCACGTAGCGCGGCTCATTGAGGCGCAGGTCGGCGGTGATGACGGCTGGCAGGCTCACAGACAGGGTTTCTGAGCCACCATCCACTTCACGCGTGACCGAGGCTTTGCCGTCCGCCACTTCAATCTTGCTTGCGAAAGTCGCTTGCGGCAGATCGGCCAGCGCAGCGAGCATTTGCCCGGTCTGGTTGCAGTCATCGTCAATCGCCTGCTTGCCCAGAATGATGAGGCCGGGTTGTTCTTTGTCAACCAGCGCCTTGAGCAGTTTGGCCACAGCCAGAGGCTGCAGCTCGACTGCGGTCTCGATCAGGATGGCGCGGTCGGCGCCAATGGCCATGGCGGTGCGCAGGGTTTCCTGGCACTGGGTTACGCCGCAAGAAACGGCAATGACTTCAGTCACAACGCCTTTTTCTTTCAGGCGCACGGCCTCTTCGATGGCGATCTCATCAAAAGGGTTCATGCTCATTTTGACGTTGGCGATATCAACACCGGTGCCATCCGACTTAACGCGGACCTTCACGTTGTAATCGACTACGCGTTTGACTGCGACCAGAACTTTCATTGCTTCGACTCCAGATAGTTACGAATTCGGCGATTGACTTGACAAGGCACGTCACACGAATTGACGTGCACGTCAACTCGGCCATTCTATGCTGTGCCATCAACGCGCTGGGTCATCCAGATGACATTCGACGCATGGAACACAAAATAGAACGATCGTGCTATTCTTGATTATAGCGACATCAAACGACCCACTTCCAAGTTAAGCGCGCCCATGGCGCGTTCGCTGTTTTGATCCGACATCAGGCATGATGCGCAACCGCAGCAATATCCAGGCACCTGACCACAGTGACTCCAGTTCCCAGCTCCCCGCCCATCACCGCCCCCTTGGTCCGGGGCTATTTTTTTCTGGCGCTGAGCATGTCCTTGGTGGGCAGCTATGTGGCGCTGTCCAAACCGCTGGCCGCCGCACTGCCCGTGTTGCTGCTGGCCTGGTTGCGCTTTGGCATCGGCGCGCTGGCGATGCCGCATTGGCTGGTCAAACCGGCAACCGAATTGCCGATGACCGGGCGCATCAAGAGGCTGCTGTTTCTGGAGTCTTTTTTGGGAAATTTCTTGTTCACCCTTTGCATGCTGTATGGCGTGAGCCTGACCAGCGCGGTCTCGGCGGGCATCATCATGGCCGCCATTCCGGCGATGGTGGCGCTGCTCAGTTGGATTTTTTTGCGTGAGCGAATTGGCCTGCGGGTCGGCATGTCCATTGCCTGCGCGGCCTTCGGCATTGGCTTGTTTGCATTATCAAAATCAGAGCTACTCATGCAATCAGGACGAGGGCTAGAGCCCAATTTGATCTATAAAAATGCAGTATGGGGCAATCTGCTGGTGTTTGCTGCGGTGGTGTGCGAGGCGTCATACGCCGTGATTGGCAAGCAGCTCACCGGCGCGTTGACACCCAAACGCATCACCGCGTTGATCAACCTGTGGGGCTTTGTCTTGATGACGCCGTTCGGCATTTACGCCGCCATGGAATTTGACCTTCTGGCGGTGCGGCCCGCCACCTGGCTGCTGCTGGTGTTCTATGCTTTGGCGGCCAGCGTCTGGACGGTCTGGCTCTGGATGACCGGACTCAAATCCGTGCCAGCGGCCAAGGCCGGCGTCTTCACCGTGATGCTGCCCATTTCGGCGGCACTGGTGGGCGTACTGGCCTTGGGCGAAACGCTCACGGGCCTGCAGGTACTGGCCTTCGCCATTGCCTTGGCCGGCGTGGTGCTGGCCACCCTGCCCGCACGCACAACGACCTGAAACCATCGCCGAGGCCCTAAATGAGTCGGTTGGCAGCGATCACGATGCCGTCTTCGTCCGCATAGAGCCAGTCACCTGGACGCACCCAGACACCCTGGATTTGCAGCACCACGTCGTGGTGCCCTTGCCCGCGCTTTTCCGTGGGCAGTGGCATGCTGGCCAGCGCGCAAATACCAAGGTCCAGCGCGGCCAATTCGCTGACGTCGCGCACACAGCCATCAATCACGACACCGGCCCAGCCATTTCGGGCTGCGCCAGCCGCCAGGTTGCCACCGAGCAGGGCACACCGCAAGGAGCCACCCCCATCAACCACCAATACCTTGCCCACGCGCCCTACGGGTGTTTCCTCATAGCCCACGGACTCGACGGCGGCCTTGACGCTTGAGTTGTCCTCAAAGCATTTGACGGTGACCACGGGCCCGCAAAAGCGGCGCACCGCGCCATAGTTGCGAAACACCGGGGGCAATACCCGGAACGCGCCAGAAGCATCGTTTTTATAGGCATCACACAAATCACAAGTGGCGAATGTTGAAGTCATGAATCATCTCCTTGAAGCCACAAAATTGTAGAGGTGGTGTGCGCAAACAAGAAAAAACAACATTCTCCAATGAAATACAGGATTTTTCACTTGGAAAGGACCCTATTCTCCAGTAGCATCCACCGCACCAGTGAGGACGCCGTTTTCTACTGGTGACTCATTAACTTACCAAGAAGGACAACAAATCATGGCAACTGCAAAGAAAGCACCGGCAAAAAAAGCTGCACCCGCAAAAACAACAGCACCGGTAAAGAAAGTCGTTCAGGCAAAAGCGCCCGCTCCGGCAAAAAAGGTAGCCGTCAAGGCGCCTGCAAAAGCGGCTGCACCAGCCAAAAAAGCGGCTCCCGCCAAAAAAGCTGCACCAGCTAAAAAGGCCGCACCGGCCAAAAAAGCGGCTCCCGCCAAAGCCCCCGCTAAAAAGCGCACTGCCAATGCTGCCTTCATGAAAGCCCTGACACCCAGCGCCGCGCTGGCCGCCATCGTCGGCGTTGGCCCGCTGCCGCGCACCGAGGTGGTCAAGCAATTGTGGACTTACATCAAGAAGAACAAGCTGCAAGACGCTGTCAACAAACGCATGATCAATGCCGACGCCAAGCTCAAAGAAGTCTTTGGCAAGGTGCAAGTCTCGATGTTTGAGATGGCTGGCCTGATCGGCAAGCACCTTAAGTAAGCAGCGTTCGCTGCCTAAAAAAGGCCGACGCGAGTCGGCTTTTTTGTTCTGGCATGATCCACGCTTCGCTTCGACACCCAATGCCCTGAAAAATGCTGCGATTTCTCCTAACCCGCTTCAGCCTGATCATCCCGACCTTCATCGGCATGACGCTGTTGGCCTTCTTCCTGATTCGCATGGTCCCGGGCGACCCGATTGAAACCCTGGCGGGTGAACGCGGCATTGATGCAGTGCGCCATGCCACCCTGCTCAAGGAATACGGGCTCGACCGCCCGGTGCTGGTGCAATATGGCATTTACATCGGCCGCGTGCTGCAAGGCGATCTGGGCAAGTCGATCATTACCCACGAACCGGTGCTCAGTGAGTTCCTGACCCTGTTCCCCGCCACCATTGAACTCGCAGTGTGCGCCATCTTGTTTGCCCTGTTGCTGGGCATCCCGGCGGGCATTCTGGCGGCGGTGCGACGAAATACGATCTTCGACCACGGCGTGATGGGCGTGTCGCTCACCGGCTACTCCATGCCCATCTTCTGGTGGGGCCTGCTGCTGATTTTGCTGTTTTCGGTGCAACTCGACCTGACCCCGGTGTCGGGTCGGATTTCCGTGCAGTATTTCATTGAACCGGTCACTGGCTTCCTGTTGATCGACACCTTGCTGGCTGGCGACAAGGGGGCGTTCTGGTCTGCCGCCAAGCATCTGATCTTGCCAACCATTGTGCTGGGCACCAACCCGCTGGCGGTGATCGCCCGCATGACGCGATCAGCCATGCTTGAAGTTTTGGGCGAAGACTACATCCGCACCGCGCGCGCAAAAGGCCTGTCGAACCTGCGGGTGGTCGGCCTGCACGCCCTGCGCAATGCGCTGATTCCGGTGATTACCGTGATTGGCTTACAGGTCGGTGTGCTGTTTACCGGCGCCATCCTGACCGAAACCATTTTTTCCTGGCCCGGTGTGGGCAAGTGGCTGATTGAGGCGATTGGCCGGCGCGACTACCCGGTGTTGCAAGGCGGCATGCTGCTGCTGGGCTTGATCGTGATGACGGTCAACCTGCTGGTGGACGTGACCTACGGCATCATCAATCCCCGCATCAGGCACTGAAAGCGCGTATGACAAGCACCAGTTTGACCGATTTGCAGATCGACGAGGCCTTGGAGCCACCGCGCCCGCTGCGCGAGTTCTGGCAGTACTTCAGCAGCAATAAAGGCGCCGTCGGCGGCCTGGTGATTGTGGTGCTGGTGCTCTTGATTGCCCTGTTTGCGCCCTGGATTGCACCCTATGCACCTGACCTGACGGACCCCAGCGTGTTCTTGCGACCGCCGGCCTGGCAGGACGGGGGCTCCAGCGCCCACTGGCTCGGCACCGACGCCATTGGCCGCGACATTCTTTCGCGCCTGATCTTTGGTGCCCGCCTCTCCTTGGCCATTGGCCTGGCAGTGGTCACGCTGTCGGTGATCATCGGCACGATTCTGGGGCTGACCGCCGGTTATTTTCGCGGCATCTTTGAGGTCGCTGTGATGCGTCTCATGGACATCATCCTGACGCTGCCGAGCCTGCTGCTGGCGATTGTGATCGTCGCCATTTTGGGCCCGGGCCTGATGAACGCGATGCTGGCGGTGGCGGTTGTGGTGTTGCCGCACTATGTGCGCATCACGCGCGCAGCGGTCATCTCCGAGGCCTCCAAAGACTATGTGACCGCAGCGCGCATGAATGGTGCCGGACACCTGCGCCTGATGTTCAACGAAATTTTGCCCAACTGCACAGCGCCGTTGATCGTGCAGTCCTCGCTCGGTATCTCGGCGGCGATTCTGGACGCAGCCGCGCTAGGCTTTCTCGGTCTGGGGGCGCAGCCGCCCTCACCCGAATGGGGCACCATGCTGGCCGACGCGCGCGAGTTTGTGCTGCGGGCCTGGTGGGTCGTCACCTTCCCCGGCCTGGCCATCTTGATCACGGTGCTGGCCTTCAACCTGCTTGGTGATGGCCTGCGCGACGCGTTCGACCCCAAGCTCAAACGCTGACAGCCTACTCACCTATCACTTTATGGCTCTACTTGAAATCGAAAATCTGTCGGTCGACTTCCCCTCGACCAACAGTGTGATGCACGCGGTCGAAGGGGTGAGTCTGTCGCTCGACGCCGGTGACGTATTGGGCATTGTGGGCGAATCGGGCTCGGGCAAGAGCGTCACCATGATGGCGCTGATGGGCTTGGTGGCCTACCCCGGCGTCGTGACGGCTGACAAGCTGCGCTTTGATGGCCACGACCTGCTCAAGCTCTCCACCAGTGCACGCAGCAAGCTCACCGGCAAAGACGTGGCGATGATCTTTCAGGAACCCACGACCAGCCTGAACCCCTGCTTCACCGTCGGTTTTCAGTTGGCCGAGACGCTCAAACTGCACCTGGGGCTCGACGCCAAGGCGGCCAAGCGGCGCTCCATCGAGTTGCTTGAGCAGGTCGGCATTCCGGCGCCCGAGAGCCGCCTCAAAGCCTATCCACACCAGATGTCAGGCGGCATGAACCAGCGCGTGATGATTGCCATGGCGATTTCCTGCAACCCCAAGCTGCTGATTGCCGACGAACCCACCACCGCGCTGGACGTGACGATTCAGGCGCAGATTCTGGACTTGCTGCGCAGCTTGCAAAAAGAGCGCGGCATGGCACTGGTGCTGATCACGCACAACATGGGCGTGGTGTCAGAGATGGCGCAGCGCGTGGCGGTGATGTACGCCGGCCAGATCATGGAAGAGCAAAAAGCGCAAACCCTGTTTGCCACACCGCACCACCCTTACACCGAAGCCTTGATGTCCGCCATGCCTGAGCGCAGCGAGGGCGTGAGCCGCCTGGCCACTATTCCCGGCATGGTGCCGGGCCTGTATGACCGCCCGAGCGGCTGCCTGTTTGCGCCGCGCTGCGCCTATGCGGCAGACAGCTGCCGCGCCCAGCGCCCAAGCCTGCGTCCGTGGCAAGACGGCATGGTGCGATGCCAGTTTCCGCTGGGGGATACCGCATGAATGCGTCTGAAACACCCGTGGTCCACGCGCGCGATCTGCGCCAGGTCTACAAAATCAGCCGCGGCTTTCTGCATGCCGCCGATCAACTGCAGGCTGTCACCGGCGTCTCCTTCGCGCTGCACGCCGGAAAGACACTGGCGGTGGTGGGCGAGTCGGGTTGTGGCAAGTCCACGCTGGCGCGCATGGTGTCACTGATTGAGACGCCCACCAGCGGTGAGCTGCGCCTCAATGGCATCGATGTAGTCAAGGCCAGCAACGACGAGCGCCACGCGCTGCGGCGTGTCGCGCAGCTGGTGTTCCAAAACCCCTACGGTTCGCTGAACCCGCGCAAGAAAATCGGCGCCATCCTGGAAGCGCCGCTGGAGATCAATACGAAGTTGACGTCCGCCGAACGCGCCCAGCAGGCCCGTGCCATGCTGGCCCTGGTCGGGCTGCGCCCGGAGCATTACGACCGCTACCCCCACATGTTCTCGGGTGGCCAGCGCCAGCGCATTGCCATTGCGCGCGCCCTGATGCTCAAACCAAAGGTGATCGTGGCCGACGAGCCGGTGTCAGCGCTCGATGTCTCGATTCAGGCGCAGGTGCTGAACCTGCTGGCCGACTTGCAGGAAGAGCTGGGGCTAGCCTATCTGTTTATTTCGCACGACCTGGGCGTGGTGCGCCACATTGCACACGATCTGCTGGTGATGTACCTGGGCCATGCCGTCGAGCAGGGTGAGAAAAAGACCATCTTCGCGCAGCCACTGCACCCCTATACCCAGGCACTGCTGGCCTCCACACCCGGTCTTGCCGGCAGTGGCATCAGCCGCCAGCGCATCGTGCTCAAGGGCGAGTTGCCCTCGCCCTTGAACCCTCCCAGCGGTTGCGTATTCTCAACCCGCTGCCCGAATGTGGTGCCACGCTGCCACACTGAGCGTCCCGGCTTACGCGAGCTTGCCGGGCGCCAGGTGGCCTGCCATGTGGCCGAGCAATTTATCCAACCCGCTGCACCGCAGCATTAACCCCGAAGGAGTCCACAAGATGACCTGTTCAAAACCGAACACACGCCGAAAATTCGGCCTCAAGCCGGCGGTGCTGTGCGCCGTGGCCTTGCCCGCCCTGTTGGCGCTGGCGCCAGCAAGTGCCAAGACACTGGTGTACTGCTCAGAGGGCAGCCCGGAGAACTTTGCCCCCAGCGTCAACACCACCGGCACCTCGTTTGATGCGAGCGAACAGATTTACGACAACATTGTCGATTTCGAGCGCGGCGGCACCAAGGTCGTCCCCGGTCTGGCGGAGCGTTGGACGGTTTCCCCAGATGGCAAGGAATACACCTTTCACCTGCGCAAAGGCGTGAAGTGGCAGTCCAACAAGAGCTTCAAACCCTCGCGTGATTTCAATGCAGACGACATCCTGTTCACGATTGAGCGCCAGTGGGTCGAGAGCGATCCCTACTTCAAGGTCACCAGCTCCAACCACGCCTACTTCGGCGACATGGGCATGCCCAAATTGCTCAAGGCTGTGGAAAAGATCGACGATTACACCGTCAAGTTTGTACTGAACAACCCGGAGGCACCGTTCCTCTCCAACCTCGCCATGCAATGGGCGGGTGTGCAGTCCAAAGAGTACGCCATTGCCATGCTCAAGGCTGGCACCCCTGAAAAAATTGACCAGGACCCGCTGGGCACCGGCCCGTTCCAGCTGGTGCAGTACCAGAAGGACGCGCTCATTCGCTACAAGGCTTTCCCCCAGCACTATGCTGGCAAGGCCAAGATCGATGACCTGATCTTCGCCATCACACCCGACGCGTCGGTACGCTGGGCCAAGCTGCAAAAAGGCGAGTGCCATGTCATGCCCTACCCGAATCCGGCCGATGTACCCGCCATGCGCAAAGACACCAACGTCACCATCATGGAGCAACCGGGCCTGAATGTCGGCTACCTGGCCTACAACACCACCAAGAAGCCGTTTGATGACGTGCGTGTGCGCAAGGCTGTCAACATGGCCATCAACAAGCAAGCCATTGTGGATGCGGTTTATCTGGGCACCGGCATGGCCGCCAAGAACCCGATCCCGCCGACGATGTGGTCCTACAACAATGCCGTCAAGGACGACTCCTTTGACCCGGCCGCCGCCAAGAAATTGCTGGCCGCCGCGGGCCTGCCCGATGGCTTCACCACCGACCTGTGGGCCATGCCGGTACAGCGCCCTTACAACCCGAATGCCAGGCGCATTGCCGAGTTGATGCAGGCCGACCTGGCCAAGATTGGCGTCAAGGCCGAGATCAAGAGCTTTGAGTGGGGCGAGTACCGCAAGCGCATGCAGGCGGGCGAACACCAGATGGGCATGCTGGGCTGGACCGGTGACAACGGCGACCCGGACAACTTCCTCAACACCTTGTTGGGTTGCAGCTCAGCCAAGACCAATGGCTCCAATGTCGCCAAGTTCTGCTACCAGCCCTTTGAAGACCTGATCCTGAAGGCCAAGGTCGTCACCAACCCGGCCGAGCGCACCAAGCTCTATGAAAAAGCCCAGGTGATCTTCAAGGAACAAGCGCCCTGGTTCACCATTGCCCACGCGGTGCAACTCAAACCGGTGCGCAAGGAAGTCATTGGCTTCAAGCTCAGCCCCTTTGGTCGTCACACCTTCTACGGCGTGGACATCAAGGAATAAACGCTACGCGATTGAAGCAAAAAAGCCGGGTCGTTCCGGCTTTTTTTATGCCAAATCAGGCTGTAGCCCACGTGTTTATTGCCTTAGCAGCTATCAAATTATATAGCCTGGCGGCAGGATGAATGACACCAATCACCCGCGGCTATAGGCCAGGCCTGAAGCCACACCGCCAAACAGGTCGCCCTCCACCACCGCCACGCCGGCAAATTCAGCCTGCAGGGCCTGCTGGAACGGCCGCAATGCCGATGAGCCGCCGGTCAGGTAGATGGCGTCAATCGCGCCGTCGCGGAGGCCAGCGCGCTGCACACATTCCCGCGCGCAGGCGACCGTGCGTGCCAGCAAGGCGGCCAAGTGCTCGCGCATGTCGGCGCCGCCGATCTGCGCGCTAAGCCCGGCCTCGACATACGACAGATCCACCGCCGTGTCGCCATTGGCCTGCGAACAGTCAATCTTGGCCTGCTCAACCTCATTGGCGATGCGGTGACCGTGACGCTGCGTGAGCACGCTCATCAGGCGCTGGTGCAGATGCGGGTCAGCAAAATTGCTGCGCAGCGCGCGCGCCTGGCTCAGGGCGCGCTGCGGGTACAGCCAGTTGATCAGATGCCAGGTGGACAGATCAAAAAAAATGCGGCTGGGCACCACGCGCTCAAGCGGCCCCAGCTGGCGATAGCCCAGCAACGGCATCACCTTTTCCAGGCTGAGCTTCTGGTCAAAATCGGTGCCGCCGATGTGGACGCCGGTGCTGGCCAGCACGTCCTGCGTCCGGTCGGCTTGGGCCATGCGCCCCGGCCCCAGGCGCACCACGCTGAAGTCTGAGGTACCGCCCCCCATGTCCGCCACCAGCACCGTGCTTTCCCGCGTGAGGCGGCGCTCATAATCCAGCGCCGCCGCAATGGGTTCGAGCTGAAACGACACCTCATCAAAGCCGGCCGCCTGGGCAGCCTGCAACAATGACTGCTGCGCCAAGGCGTCACGCACCGGGTCACCATCCACAAAGTGCACCGGCCGGCCCATCACGACGCGCCGGGGCTGTGTGCCCAGCGCCTGCGTGGCGCGCTCGCGCAGGGTCGCCAAAAAGGTGGCGACGATGTCTTGAAAGCTGATCTGCCGGTGGTTGATGCGTGTGGTCTCGAACAACAGCGAACTGCCCAGCAGGCTCTTGAGGGAACGCATCAGCCGCCCCTCGGTGCCGTTCAAGTACTGCGCCAGGGCATCGCGCCCAAAATGGGTGCTGAGCTCTTCGCTGTTGTAGAACACCGCCGTGGGCATTGATACCGACTCGCCTTCCAGCGCAATCAGCCGCGCCGGGCCGTCAAGAGGCGCCCAGGCCATGGCCGAGTTGGAGGTGCCAAAGTCGATGCCGAGCGTGCCCTGGAGTGAAAGTGTCATGAAAAATGCGAAGGTGATGGCTCAAAGCCTGAAATTGACTTGTCGATCCCGAGTAACGAGATCGCAAGAACTGGCAGGTTTGCCAGCTTGGTCGGCCGTTCTGCCCGCGAGCCGTCTAGAGCCACCTGCCGCTGTGGGGCATCTGAATCTCATGCGCGGGAGTGTCGCTGGGCAAGACCGCACCAACAGCTAAGCTGAATATCGAAATGAAAATACTGGCAAAAAAGGCGGTCCAGAAACTCGACACCTTGAAACCCGACACCAGTGACGCGACCAGCAGAATCATCAACGCATTGATCACCAGCAGGAACAGGCCGAAGGTCAGGAACGTCAGCGGCAAGGTCAGCACAATGAGCAGCGGCTTGACAATGGCGTTGGCAAAGCCCAGCAAAAGTGCCGAAATGATCAACGACGCAGTGCTGCTGAAGCGAATGCCCTGGAACAGCAGGCTGGCGACCCAGAGCGAGACCGCGGTAATGGCCCAATGCAGAAGAAATGGTGTGAGGTTGTTGAGCATGAAAGTTGTTTTGGCTGTTCGTCGGTTCGCAGGCGTTTCATCATACTGCGCGCAAGTTGACTTCCTGACCCTCATCGGTACTTTTGAATCATACGGTCGCGCTGCTCCCTGTCCCCGGTTGACAGGACAAGCGCAAATCCCGGTACGGGCCACAGCGCCAGAAAGAGGCGCTGCTTTCGCGCTACAAGGGGTTTGCCAGGGTCCATGTTGCGTCGTCATAATGCCAAGACACTCCAGTATCAGACCATGTGCAGTCATTACCAAGGCATCAAGGAACGCGCACGCTACCTGCGCCACTTCGGCGTCGCGCCGCCGGGCGACCCGGGCAAGGTCGACCTGTGGCCCGGCTACCAGGGCAGCTTCATCCGGCACTATGCGCACGCCGATGTCGGCGATGACGCGGCGGCGCTGCGCGAAGCGCTGGCGGGCTTGTTTGGCCTGGTGCCGCACTGGGCGCTTGATGCCACGATCACGCGCCACACCTACAACGCGCGCAGCGAGACGGTGGCCGCCAAGCCGAGTTTCAGGCAGGCGTGGCAACGCGCCCAGCACTGCATCATCCCGGCTGATGCTATTTTTGAGCCCGACTGGCGCAGCGGCAAGGCCATTCCGACCCGCATTGAACGCGCTGACGGTGCGCCCATGGGGCTTGCAGGCTTGTGGTCGTCATGGAAGTCACCCCAGGGCGAGGTGGTGCACAGCTACACCATGCTGACCATCAATGCCCATGCGCACCCCCTGATGCGCCTGTTTCACAAGCCCACCGATGAGAAACGCATGGTCGTGATCTTGCCCGACGACCGTTATGACGATTGGCTCAAAGCCACACCCGAACACACCCAGGCCTTCATGCGCCAGTACCCGGCACCAGCGTTACAGGCGATGCCCGCCGCTGCACCCCACGGGGCGAAGTTCTCTTGAAAACAGGTTCACACCTGCTGGCGTGCCGGTGCAATCGCGGCTGCCGTGCGTCGCCCCACCCCGAGCGCCGCCACCACACTGAGCAGCAGGACGGCTGCTGCGCCGAACAGGGTCGCGCCGTACCAGCCCCGGTCCATGAACACGCCAAACACAAAGGGCGATAGCGCAAAGCCGGTGTCCAGGCCTGAATAGACCAAGCCATAAACCCGGCCGGTGGCGCCCTTGGGCGTGGCATTCTTGATCATCATGTCGCGCGACGGCCCGCCAATGCCGACCGCAAAACCCGTTCCCGCCAGCACCACCATGGTGCCGACAGCGCCCAACAGGCCGGTGCCGCACAGCGCGAGCAACACCGCCGCCACTGCCATCGACGCGGCCACCACACGATCACTGTTGGCCGTGCGCCCGGCTATGAAGCCGCCGACAAATGTCCCCACGGCACCGCACACCATGTAGGCGCTCAAAGTCAAGGTGGCCGCCTCAAAGCTCACGCCGTGCATGGCCTTGAGAATGGACACTGAAAAGCTTTGCACCACTGCCAGCGTCATGGTGGAGAACAAAAAGAAAGCAAAGCACCACCACACCACCGGCAACTTCATGAACGCCATGCTGTGTTCTGCCGCAACGCCTTCGTGCTGCACCGCCACCTGGGTGCTCAGCTTGTCACGCTGCAAAATCAGCAGCAGCAGAATGCCGACGTACATCACGGCAGCAGCTAGATAGGCCGTGCGCCAGTTGTACAGGCCGCTCAGGGTGACCAGGAAAACCGGTGCCGCGGCCCAGCCCAGATAACCCGTCAGACCGTGCACGCTGAACGCATGGCCCAGGCGCGGGTGGGACACTCTTTGACTCAATATCGTGAAATCAACCGGGTGAAAGGTGGCATTGCCCAAGCCCGCCAGCGCGGCCACGCCGACCAGGCCCGCGTAGCCCGTCACCCGGGATGCTGCGACGCACGCCAACACAAAAATGCCCAGCGCCACGAACAGCATCGGTCTGGCGCCCAGCCGATCGACTACAAAGCCGGACGTGGCCTGTCCCAGCCCCGAGACGACAAAAAATGTGCTCATCAGCAACCCCAACTCGGCGTAGCTCAGGCCGAACTCGGTCATGAAGACCGGGAACAGCGGTGCCAACAACAGGTGGGCAAAATGGGAACTGGCGTGGGCCAGCCCCACCAGGCCCATGATGGTGGCGTCCTGCTGGAGCGGCACGCTGCGGGGCGACTGAAGGATGGTAGGGCTCATGCCACGATGGTACGTGAACTGCTTCAACCCAGCAGAGCTGGGCCGCCCGTTGGGGCCTGCAACCGCGATTTGGCTGTATTTTTATATAAAAATAGGCTGTAGCCCACGTAGAATATACACTAGTAGCTACTATTTATGTAGCATATTTGTTATCTTAAAGCTACCAATGCAAGGCACATCAACGTGAAGAAACGCCCTGGCACCAACGCCGTGATGGCCGCACTAGCGGCCTCCGCCCTGTTTGGGGCCAGCACACCCTTGGCCAAGCAATTTGTCGGCGACATGTCGGCCCTGCTGCTGGCGGGCTTGCTGTATTTGGGTAGCGGCACTGGCTTGCTGGGCTTGCGGCTGCTACGCGATCGCGGTTGGCGCAGGCCGGGACTGGCGCGCAGCGAGTGGCCGTGGCTGCTGGGTGCCATCGGCTGCGGCGGCGTGCTGGGGCCGGTCTTGTTGATGCTGGGCCTGGCGAGTACCAGCGCGGCGTCGGCATCGCTCTTGCTCAACCTGGAAGGCGTATTGACTGCGCTGCTGGCCTGGCTTTTCTTCAAAGAGAATGCTGATCGACGCGTGGTACTGGGTATGGCACTGGTCGTGGCCGGCGGACTTTTGCTCTCCTGGCCCGGCCCCGCCACGGGCACAAACCCTGGCGGCACGGGGGCCGCGCTGATTGTGGGTGCGTGCCTGTGCTGGGCCCTGGACAACAACCTGACACGCCAGGTTGCCAACTCCGATGCCTTGTATATCGCCGGCCTGAAAGGAATCGTTGCTGCGGCCGTCAACATCGGATTGGCTCTGGCAATGGGTCAAGCGCTACCGGCGTCGCACGTGATGGCACCGGTCCTGCTGATCGGCTTTCTGGGCTACGGCATCAGTCTGGCGCTGTTCGTGCTGGCCCTACGCGGTCTGGGTGCAGCGCGCACCGGGGCTTACTTCGGTGCGGCGCCCTTTATGGGGGCGGCCATCGCCATTGGCGTGTTCGGCGAGAGCACATCACCGTTATTCTGGGCCGCCGGGCTGTTCATGGCCGCGGGCCTGTGGCTGCACCTGACGGAGCGCCATGCGCACCCGCACTGGCACGGAACATTGCAGCACAGCCACCCGCACTTCCCGGATATGGATCACCGGCATGACCATCCCTGAGCTTGCGCGACAGACGAATAAGTCAAAACCTCACGGCGCTTTGACTCAGACTGAATCAGTCTGGACTGCGTGCGCCAGCGCCATCACCTCACGCGCCGACAAGCCCTTGAGCTTGTGGTCACTCCACACCTGGCGCCAACGGCGCGCACCCGGTAGGCCATGGCGCAAGCCCAGCATGTGGCGGGCAATGCTGGGCCAAGGTGTTCCGTGCTCGGCAGCTTCGCGGCTCATGTAATCGCACATCTGTACTTCGACCTGCTCGCGGGTGAGTTCTGTGGCGGCAGCCCCGTAAAACGCCCGATCCCAGGAAGCGAGCCACCACGGGTTGTGGTACGCCTCGCGGCCCAGCATCGCGCCGTCCAGATGCATCAGGTGGTCGGCGATCTGCTCGTTGCTCGTAATGCCGCCATTCACGACAACCGTGAGCCGGGGAAAGTCCTGTTTGAGCCGATAGGCCAGCTCATAGCGCAAGGGCGGCACGTCACGATTTTCCTTTGGACTCAGGCCCTTGAGCCAGGCACTGCGGGCGTGCACGATAAAGGTACTGCAGCCAGCCTCGCTGACGGTGCCGACAAAATCGCGCACAAAATCGTAACTCTCGGTCTTGTCGATGCCAATGCGGTGTTTCACGCTGACCGGCACCAACGCGGCATCAAGCATCGCCTTGACGCAGTCCGCCACCAGCAGCGGCTCGGCCATGAGGCATGCGCCAAACGCGCCACGCTGCACGCGCTCGCTCGGGCAGCCGCAATTGAGGTTGATCTCATCGTAACCCCACTGCTCGCCCAGGCGGGCGCAATGGGCCAGGTCCGTCGGCTCGCTGCCGCCCAACTGAAGCGCAACCGGGTGCTCCTGCATGTTGTAGCGCAGATGGCGCGGCACGTCGCCATGTATTAGGGCGCCGGCGGCCACCATTTCGGTGTACAAGAGCGCGCGGGTTGTGAGCAGGCGATGAAAGTAGCGGCAATGGCGGTCAGTCCAGTCGAGCATCGGGGCCACTGACAGTTTCCAGCGGTCTGGCTCGACGCTGCGCCGGTCTGCAACAAGGTTCGGGTTTGGCATGCGGCAGATTATCCCAGCCCAGGGTGCGATTCAAAGTGATGCGGCAGGCTGAAAATATCAAGGCCGCACGTCAAACCCGGCGCAGCGCATTAAACCCGGCCCGGCGACTGGGCCATGCGCGTGCGGTTTTGGGGTGAAAACACACGCGAAATTGCAGCTGCTGTATGCAAGCGCTTGTGGGCGCGCGCCTTTCACCCCAAAGCCCGGTCGCATAGCCCAATCACCGTGCCTGACGCCGTCGAAGTCAGAATTTCTGCCGTAGAAGGGGCACATCAATTCGTGCCATATACAGCGCAGGCAATTTTTGAATTCCCCCTGCCAGCGTACCCAATCGCTCGCAGAATCAGCCGGGTGATACGCTTTGCGCAGGTAAAGGAGGAGCACGCGAAGCGGGCGGGGGACACGTAGCAAAGCGTATCGCCCGGCTGATTCAACAACCACCGTGATGCCTGCATCGATCCAGTAGACGCACCTGAGTGCTTCGAAAAAGAACCATTCATCTTAGTCCGTGCTGATGGCACCAAGTCAAGGTGTCACGCACCAGGGGGCTGCGTCATGGGCGTAGGCCATCCACAAAGCCCAAGCTGAACTGCCAGCCAGAGCCAACCCGGCCAGACGCACGCCCCAATCGCCAACGCCGTTGCCGCGCAAACGCAGCCACAACCAGGGCCCCGCCATCATGGAGACACTGGTGCCCAAGGCAAACAAGGCCATCACCCCGGCACCTTCCAGCGCATGGCCGGTCAACGCCGCAACCAGCAGCGCCGAGTAAAGCAAACCACACGGCAAGAAAGTCCACAGCGCACCGATAATCATCGGCGCGCCTCGGCCCCGCCCGGCGGCCAATGAACGCGCACCGGTCCATATTTTTTTACCTGCCTGCTCCAGCCAGACCGGTTGCTGCGCCTTCCAGAGCAGCAACAGCCCCAGCACAAGTGTTGCCACGTGAAATAGCGTCCAGACCGGGCGCAACGCAGCCGATTGCACCGTCAGCCAGCCCAGACCTTGAATCGAAGCGGCAGCCAACGCGCCAAGCGCCGAATAGCCGAGCACGCGCCCGGCTTGAAAACTCCACATCGCTGAGTTTTTGTTTACGCCCGCCGCCTGGCCAATGCCCGCGCAGGCAGCGCCACACATGGCTATGCAATGCGGCCCGCCGACAAGACCCATCAACAGGGCGGTGACCGCCAGCGAGCTCTGCATTGATCCGATCAGATAATCTTGGAGAACTTGGCGCGCGTGCGGTCAGTCTGCAAATAGCGATCAAACACCATGGCCACGGCGCGGACAAAGAACCAACCCATGTCGGTGACCTGAATGCCGCTCTCGTCGAGTGTGACCATGCCCTGATCGGCCAGCTTCGCAAGAGCCTCCATCTCTGGTGCAAAGTACTTGCGGAACTCGACCAGATGTGCCAGTTCTATCGACTCAAAAGAAACCTGCCCCTGGCACATGATTGCCATAATGACGGCGCGGCGCAACAGGTCGTCGCGCGTCAGCGCCAAGCCGCGCACCACTGGAAAACGCCCCTGATCCAGGTGATCGTAATACTCCTCCAGCGTCTTGGCATTCTGGCTGTAGGTGGCACCAATGCGACCAATGGATGAAACGCCCAGGCCAATCAAATCGCAATCGGGCTGGGTGCTGTAACCCTGAAAATTGCGATGCAAGCGCCCTTGCCGCTTGGCAATTGCGAGCGAGTCAGTCGGCAACGCAAAGTGATCCATGCCGACATAAACATAGCCAGCAGCCATGAACGCTGCCATGGAACGCGCCAGCATGGCGACCTTGGCCGCTCCGCTTGGAATCTCAACCGTCGGAATACGGCGCTGCGGCTTGAACCGCTCCGGCAAATGGGCGTAAGCGTACAGGGCAATTCGTTCAGGGCGAAGCTCGACGACCTGTGCCAGTGTGCGGTCAAATGACTCGGGGCTTTGCAGCGGCAGCCCATAAATGAGGTCAGCATTGATGGAGTCAAAGCCGCGTTCGCGCGCGGCGGCCACCAGGGCAAAGACTTGTTCAGCGGGTTGCACTCGGTGCACCGATTTCTGAACGTCAGGGTCAAAGTCCTGAATCCCGAAGCTCAGGCGATTGAATCCCAATTCAGCCAGCGTATCGAGTCGCGAAGCGTCAATGGTGCGCGGGTCTACCTCGATGGAGTACTCACCGCCGGGGGTGAACGTGAAGCTGCGTCGCAGCATGGCCATCAATTCACGCAACTCGTCATCGCTCAAGAAGGTCGGACTGCCGCCCCCGAGATGCAACTGTGTCACGGTTTGCCCAACACCGAGTTGTTCGGTGTGCAGATCGACCTCGCGGCTCAAATAGCGCAAGTAAGGACCGGCGCGATCATGGTGCTTGGTAATGATCTTGTTGCAAGCGCAGTAATAGCACAGCGATTCACAAAACGGGATGTGTACATACAGAGACAATGGCAGCGTCATGACCGCACCTCCGGCCCGACGAAGCTTCAGGGCCTGGGTATAGTCATCCACCGCAAAGGCCTCAACAAAACGGTCTGCCGTCGGGTAAGAGGTGTAACGCGGTCCTGACACGTCAAAACGATGTATCAGTTCTTCGGAAATAGGGGTTGCAACAGCTGTTTTCATCAATATTCCTTGTCAAGCCTGACCAATATGCCTCAAAAGTTCAAATCATTTCTTGACCTGGATCGAAGATGAGAGAAGTGTAAGCCCTGAAAAATTGACCGACATCAGGACAGGTCAATGATTAGTGCCAAAATCGCGGCATGAATCCTCACACCATCAAAGTCGCGTGCTCTAACTGTAACTTGCGGGAGCTGTGCATGCCCCTGGGTCTGAGCAATGAAGAGCTTGATTTGATCGATAACATGGTCGCTGCTCGGCGCACAGTCAAGCGCGGCTCCTTGCTCTTTCGCAACGGTGAAAAATTCACCAGCCTGTATGCCATCCGCACCGGCTTCTTCAAAACCTGCGTGGCGTCTGAAGATGGGCGCGACCAGGTGACGGGCTTCCAGATGGCCGGTGAGGTCGTCGGCCTCGACGGCATCGTGAACGACCATCACACCTGTGACGCCGTTGCCCTGGAGGACGCCGAGGTCTGTGTCATGCCCTTTGATCGCATAGAAGAATTGTCGCGTGCAGTCACCTCACTGCAGCGTCATGTTCATAAAATTATGAGCCGCGAGATCGTGCGCGAACATGGTGTGATGCTGCTATTAGGCAGCATGCGCGCTGAGGAACGTCTCGCGACTTTCCTGCTAAACCTGGTGCAGCGTCTGCACGCCCGAGGCTTCTCACAGTCCGAACTGGTATTGCGCATGACACGTGAAGAAATCGGCAGCTATTTAGGCTTGAAACTTGAAACCGTCAGCCGCACTTTTTCGAGATTTTCCGAAGAAGGCATCATAGAAGTCAAGCAACGCCACGTTCGTATCCTTAACACGGACGCACTGAAAGACATCGTCAACCCAAGGTCTGGCGCGGCAAGCGTATAAGTAAGTCTGATTCAGCACGGCCCTTGCTTGGGGCATCCGTCTGGGCGCGCGTCCGCCGGTAGCGGGCAACGGTTAACTTCAAACGGCGACATCGACAGCAAGGTAGTCAAGCCGCTACCCACCATGCTGATGCCCCAAAAGACAAAAAAAGCCCCGGTGTAAGCACCCTGGCGCGACAGCTCAAGGGGTTGGCCGAACCACTGTAGGTCTTGCGGATCAACCATTGAAAACACCAGTATTTCAAGCACGCCGGCCACCAGAAAGGCGGGCCAGATAATCCACATCAAACGGTGCGACCACATGGGCGAGTCTCCTGTATGTCAGAGATCATTATGTTCAAGGCTTGCCGGGTGTCTGGCGAGTGGGCACAACACCAGTCTGCGCATGATTGCGGGCCTTTAGCGCAGGTGCCAGACTGGCCGCCTGCGCGTCATCCAAGGTCTTGTTGATTTCGATTCCCTGGCGGTAATAGTCTTCACTGACGAGTTGATCGGGTCTACTCACCGCAAGATAAAGCGTGATAAAGGCCGCCACGACCACAATGGCAGGACCAGCCACGACCATCCATACATAACCAAATTTCCACCAGGGCGCGGCAGTTTGAAAATCATTTTTTTGCATAAATTGTCCTTATTTAGGCACCAAAAACACAGACTTCTCTGCGTCATGAACGTTCATATCAATGGATTGAATCTCGAATTTGATCGGATGTGAACCGGGTGGCGCCACTTCGGGTGGCAACTGGGCCCGCACCACCAGCGAGCGCGCCTGCGTTGCCGGCACCGTCAACTCATTGCTTGACGCCACCGCCAGCCCAGGCAAGCCCGACACCGTGACTTTGAAGCGCTGGTCCGTCTCGGTTGCGTTCATGACTTGCAGCCGGTAGACGTTTTCAATCTTGCCGGCCTCGACCATGCGAGCCATGACGCCGCGGTCACGGATCACATTCACCTTGAACGGCTTGCGCAGCGCCAGGCTGGTCACCATCGCAATCACAATCGTCGCCAGAATGGCGGTGTAAATCAGAATGCGCGGTCGCAGCACATGGTGCAAGGTTTGCGACGGGCTCCAGTGCTGCTGCATGGCGTGTTCGGTGCTGTATTTGACCAAACCCCGGGCATAGCCCATCTTGTCCATCACGGTATCGCAAACGTCGGCGCAGGCGCCGCAGCCAATGCACTCGTATTGCAGGCCGTTGCGAATGTCAATGCCGGTTGGGCAGACCTGCACGCACAGGCTGCAGTCCACGCAGGCGCCCAGCTTGAGCTGGGTCGGGTCAGCTCGGCGTGAACGGGCCCCGCGAGGCTCGCCGCGCTCGACGTCATAAGTCACCACCAGGGTGTCTTTGTCAAACATGGCGCTTTGAAAGCGGGCATAGGGGCACATGTGCAGGCAGACCTGTTCACGCATGAAGCCGGCGTTCCCGTAGGTGGCCAAGCCATAGAAGAAGGTCCAGAACACTTCCCAGGAGCCCATGCTCATCTGCAGGAAGTCGATGCCATGCTGCTTGATCGGCGTGAAGTAGCCGACAAAGGTAAAGCCGGTCCATAGCGCCACCAGCAGCCACAGGAAATGTTTGGTGGACTTGCGCATCACCTTGTCCAGCGACAGAGCTTTGGCATCACGGCGCATACGCGCGGAGCGGTCCCCTTCCACCCTTTTCTCGATCCAGAGAAACATCTCGGTGTAGACCGTCTGCGGGCAGGCGTAGCCGCACCACAGGCGCCCAGCCACCGCCGTAAAAAGGAACAGCGACAGGGCGGCGATAACCAGCAGGCCGGCGAGATAGATGAAGTCCTGCGGATACAGGACCAGGCCAAAGATGTAGAAGCGCCGCGAGGCCAGATCAAACAGGACGGCCTGACGCTGGCCCCACTCCAGCCAGGGCAGGCCATAAAAGATGATCTGGGTCAGCCAGACCATGCCCCATCGCCAGTTGGAGAACAAGCCCGAGACACTGCGCGGGTAAATCGTCTGGTGCGAGGCATACATCGACAACACGCCGCCGTCGGCCGACTCAGATGGCTGCGCTGACTGTTTACCTGGTTGCGCAATGATGGGAATGACCTTGCGGTCGCCGGGCGCCTTATTGTTCAACGGTGTACCTTCCGAGTGCCTACCAAGTTGATGGTAGCCAGCTTACTGAGCAACCGCACTGCCTTGATTGGAAAGCCCCCACACGTAGGACGCCAGAACATGAATTTGGGCTTCTGTCAACTTGTCGGCCTGGCCGGGCATCTGGTTCGTCATACCTTCATTGATCATGGCAACAATGGTCTTTTCACCGTAGCCGTGCAGCCAGATGTTGTCGGTCAGGTTAGCAGCGCCAAGCAATTGCATCCCTTTGCCATCCGGGCCGTGACATGCGGCGCAAACCGCAAATTTCTCTTTGCCCAAAGCCGCCTGAACAGAATCGTGCGGACTGCCGGACAGGCTCAACACATACTGTGCCAGGTTCTTGACATCAGTCGCTGTACCAACAGCTGCGGCCATCGGTGGCATCATGCCAATGCGACCATTGGTGATCGTGGTTTTGATGAGCTCTGGTGTACCACCACCTAACCAATCGCTATCAGTCAAATTCGGAAATCCCTTGTTGCCGCGCGCATCCGAACCATGACACTGTGCGCAATTGTTCATGAACAGGCGCTCTCCAATGGCCATGGCCTGTGCGTCCTTGGCCACATCCTCGGGCTTCATGGCTGAAAATTTGGCGTACAAGGGGGCAACCTCTGCATTGCCCTTCTCGACCTCGGCCTGATGTTGCCCAACCGAGGTCCAACCCAAGGTGCCACGATAAGTGCCCAGCCCCGGATACAAGGCCAGGTATATAAAAGCGAAAACAATCGTGATGACAAACAACCAGGCCCACCAGCGCGGCAAGGGGTTGTTCATCTCGCGCAAATCGACGTCCCACACATGTCCGGTGGTGTTGTCGCTGCTCGATATGCCTTTGGACTTGCCAGTCAATATCAGCAGCAGCAAGCAAGCCAAGATACTGACAATGGTGAGTCCAGCGACGTAAATCGCCCAAAAATTACTTGTGAAGTCGCTCATTTTTTATCCTTTTATTGCAGTTCTTCAGTCTTGCTCGAAAGGCAGATTGGCAGCCTCCTCGAAATCAGCCGCATTGCGGCGGGAATAGGCCCACACAATGATGCCAATAAACGTAACGAAGCTAGCCACCGTGGCTAATGAACGCAGGGTGTTGATATCGAGTTCCATACAAAGTATCTCCCGCTTACTTGATCAAGGTTCCCAAAACCTGCAGGTACGCGATGACAGCGTCGACCTCCTTCTTGCCCTTGAGCTCAGCAGAAGATTGGGCAATTTGCTCATCGGTATAAGGCACACCGACCATCCGCAGTGCCTTCATGTGCGCCGGCATCGAGTCAGCATTCACCTCAGCCGTCAGGAGCCATGGATAGGCTGGCATATTCGATTCAGGCACCAGATCACGCGGGTTGTTCAGGTGGGTCGCATGCCATTGATCGCTGTACTTGCCGCCGACCCGATGCAGATCAGGACCAGTGCGCTTACTGCCCCACTGAAACGGGTGGTCATAGACAAATTCGCCCGCCACTGAATAGTGGCCATAACGCAGCGTCTCTGAGCGGAACGGCCTGATCATCTGCGAATGGCAGTTGTAGCAACCCTCACGCGTGTAGATATCACGCCCAGCCAGTTCAAGTGCCGTGTACGGCTGCAGCCCCTTGACCGGTTCCGTCGTGGACTTCTGGAAAAACAGCGGAACGATCTCCACCAAGCCGCCCACCAACAGCACCAGCAAGATCAAGACGATCATCAGAAAGTTGTTGGTTTCAATTTTTGCGTGCGACATTGCGCCGCTTGCCTTGTCGTTTGCCATGGTATTTTCCTTCTCAAGCGTGAGCTACAACAGCCGGAATGGCCACGGCAACGGAGCGGCCCTGGGTCGCCGTCTTGAATGTGTTCCAGAGCATGACCAGCATGCCACCCAGGTACAAGAGACCACCGAGCAAACGCAGCACATAGAACGGGAAGGTTGCTTTAACCGATTCAACAAAGGTGTAGGTCAAAGTGCCATCGGCGTTGATCGAACGCCACATCAGGCCCTGCATCACGCCGGCAATCCACATGGCCGCGATGTAGATCACGATCCCGATCGTCGCGGTCCAGAAATGGACCTCAATCGCCTTCACGCTGTACATCTGCTTCTGGCCGAACAGCTTGGGAATCAGGTAGTACATACTACCCATGGTGATGAGCCCGACCCAGCCCAGCGCCCCGGAGTGCACATGGCCGACAGTCCAGTCGGTGTAGTGAGACAAAGCATTGACGGTCTTGATCGACATCATCGGACCTTCAAAGGTAGACATGCCATAAAAGGACAACGACACAATCAGGAAACGCAAAATAGGGTCATCGCGCAATTTATGCCAGGCGCCCGACAAGGTCATGATGCCGTTGATCATGCCGCCCCAACTTGGCGCCAGAAGAATCAGTGAAAAGACCATGCCAACCGATTGCGTCCAATCCGGCAGCGCGGTGTAGTGCAGATGGTGCGGGCCCGCCCACATGTAGGTAAAGATCAGCGCCCAGAAGTGAACGATGGACAGGCGGTAGGAATAAACCGGACGTTCAGCCTGCTTGGGAATGAAGTAATACATCATGCCCAGAAAACCGGCAGTCAGGAAGAAGCCAACAGCGTTGTGGCCGTACCACCACTGCACCATGGCATCCTGCACGCCGGCATAGGCCGAGTACGACTTCATGTAGCCAGCAGGAATGGCGGCACTGTTGACCACATGCAACAGCGCCACGGCAAGAATGAAAGCCCCGAAGAACCAGTTGGCGACATAAATATGGCGAACTTTGCGGGTGCCGATGGTGCCAAAAAATACGATCGCGTAGGAGACCCAGACCAAAGTAATCAGGATGTCAATCGGCCATTCCAGCTCAGCGTATTCCTTGCCTTGGGTGAACCCGAGTGGCAGCGACACAGCGGCAGCAAGGATCACCAATTGCCAGCCCCAAAAAGTGAAGGAAGCCAGACGACTGGCAAACAAACTGACCTGACAGGTTCGCTGAACCACATAGTAAGAAGCGGCAAACAAACCACAGCCCCCAAAGGCAAAAATCACCGCATTGGTGTGCAAGGGTCGCAGACGACCGTAGCTGAGCCAGGAAATGCCAAAGTTAAGCTCCGGCCAGGTCAACTGGGCAGCAATGATCACGCCTACCAGCATGCCAACCACGCCCCAGACGACGGTCATGACAGCAAACTGCCTGACAACCTTGTCGTCGTAGGTCGTTGCCAGCGTATTTGAAAATGCCATATTCACCTCTTCTCAGTTTGTTTTACGTTAGTTTCTTGTGGCTTTTCGGGTCGGCTCGACACTGCCAAGTAGACCCGGTGAACCCTGTCAAATGCTTACAAAACTTCTCATGTATCCTTGAGAATTCTTTCACCCTCAGACTCAATGTCCTCAAATTGACCACGGTAGATCGCCCACCACAGTCCGCCGAGGATAAAAAACACCAGAATGACGGACAACGGAATCAGCAAATACAGTACATCCATCAAGCCCTCACTCTCTATATCCAACAAGCTGCTCCAAGTGTCGGCTCACTCGATCCACTTTGGAGATTCCAATCTTAAACCCGTCTCGCCAGTCCACCGCGAGTGGGTCTTCCTTGACGCATGGACGTTTCACGGGCTTGTCTCTCCATGGGATTGATTCGATGGCCCCAGTTGGGCGAGCTTGGTACATGGCAAGACTGTACGCCAAAAACCACACTGCAAGAATACCTTGGATACGGTATTTTCATACCTGGATAAAGGTAGTGCGAGCCATCGCGATAGGTCCAAAGCGCCTCGCTGAACCAGCAGGCTGGCGGGTGGTACCGCTTCTATGTGGAACCCAGCTTGCTCTGCATCGCATAGCGCGTCAATTCAGCAACCGTGTGCAAATCGAGTTTGGCCATCAGATCGCGTCGGTGAGTTACCACGGTGGCGGGCGAAATTTGCAATTTTTCTGCGATCTGCGCGGATGTGCAGCCCAAAGCAACGAGTTCAAGAACCTGACGCTGGCGGGCACTGATGAGCGCCACCTTGCCCGATTCACCTGATCGTTCACGTTCCACAAGTGCAGGCGGCTTGCTGACCTCACGCATCAGCGACTCAATCCGCCGCAGCAACTCCGAACCCTCCTGATTGAGGCGCTTGTTGTCGCTGATATCGAGTTGCGTGCCGGCGGCACGCAAGGGGCCCCCATCGGCGTCGCGGACCACCACCTTGCCGCGCTCAAGCACCCAGACCCAATGGCCGTCTTTGTGGCGCATCCGGTGCTCAGATTCGTAAGCGCGCGTTTCGCCGCTGAGGTGTGCGTCCCGCGCGGCACAGACCCGGCTCCAGTCTTGCGGGTGCACCAGCTTTTCCAGGCTGCGGATGTTGGGGTCGATCTCATCCTGTCCGTAGCCCAGCATGGCACACCAGCGCGCACTGGTCGCGAATTCGCCGCTACCAACATGCCAGTCCCACAAGCCCAGGCCGGAGCCAGCCAGCGCCAATTCCAGCTGCTGCTCGCTTTTCTGAATCAGCCGCTCGGCGGCCTTGCGCTCGGTGATGTCTTGTTTGATGGCGACAAAGTTACGAAGCGAACCGTCGCCCGCAGTCACTGGTGCAATCGCCATGGCCTCGTCATAGAGGCTGCCATCCTTGCGCCGGTTAATGAGTTCGCCGCGCCAGACTTGGCCCGAGAGGATAGTCGCCCACATTTGCCGGTAAAACGCGCCATCATGTTTGCCGGAACTGACCAGGTGGCTCGGATTGCAGCCGAGCGCCTCCTCAAGGCCATAGCCGGTCATCTGCGTGAAGGCCAGGTTGACCCATTCGATTTCCCCCTTGATGTCGGTGATCACGATGCCATTCGCAGCCGAATCCAGGGCCACTTCAAACAGTCGCAAACGCGACTCCAGCTTTGCACGCACCAGCGCGTTGCGCAAGGTCCGCCCCAAGGCTTTGTAATCAAACTGGCCTCTGATTAAATAGTCCTGCGCACCGGCTTCGAGGGCGGCGATGGCAACGTCGTCGTCATCCACACCGTTGAGCACAATGATGGGCACATTGGGTAAGGCAGCATTCATCGCCAACACGGTGGGCATCCCGGACGAATCAGGCAAGGAAGTCTTGAGCAGAATGACATCAGGCCTGACCTGACGCGCTTGCGCCATGCCTTGCGCCAGAGATTTTGCCCATATCAGGGCCGGCTCATGATCGTCTCGGCAGAATCCGGCTTGCTGCAGACAGGATTTGATCCAGGCAAAGTCGCCCGACGCATCCTCCACCACGAGGATGCTTGTCGCTTGATGCACGGCATTGCCACAGTAGTCTGCAGTCGCTACGGAGGGGGAAGAATTCAAGAATGTCCTTTACCGGTGTCGGATAGCCGCAAAGCGTTGAGTACCACCAACAGAGAACTCAAGCCCATCCCCAAACCCGCCAACCAGGCAGGCATCCACCCTACCATCGCCAAGGGCACACAGACCGCGTTGTATCCGGCTGCCCACCAGAGATTTTGCCGCACAATCCGCAAGGTGCGACGCGCCAGAAGGAGCCCTTGCGCCACCGCCCCCAATTGATCGCCTAGCACCACGAAATCCGCCTGCGCCTGCGCCAGTGGCACCGCCTGCCCAAACGCGAACGACACGTGGGCGCCGGCCAGTACCGGGCCGTCGTTCAGGCCATCGCCCACGACCGCGACCCTTTGACCCTTTTGCTGGGCATGGCGCAAAAAATCGAGCTTATCCTGGGGTGAACACGCGCCTTTGAACGCGGTGATACCCACCTGCACTGCCACTCTGGCTGCGGCCGTCTCGCTGTCGCCCGACAACAAGTGCACATTGATGCCCGCAGCCTGCAGCCCCTTCACTGTGAGCGCCGCATCGGAGCGCAATTGCTCATGGAATTCAAATGTCGCGAGCCAGCCTTGGGAATCGCTCAGGCAGGTGTGTACCGAATCTGTCAAAGTCATTGCAACGCCACAAAAGTCAGCAGAACCCAGCCGCAGATCAACCCGCCGGGCAGCGCCATTGCCAGGATCAGCCCAAACCCGGCCCGACAGCCCTGCGCCGGCCAGCTCGCGCACGTCTTCGGCCTGCCACCGCCCCGTTGTTGACTCGCCTGCTGCCAGCGCCAAAGCGCGCGATACCGTGTGCAATGAATGGCGCGCTAACGCAGCCGCCATGGCCAGCGCCTGCTCCGGCCCAACGCCCGATCGCGTCTGAATGCTGCCCAGGGCCATGGCGTCGCATGTCAAGGTGCCGGTCTTGTCGAACACAACCGTATCAATCGCCGCCAACGCCTCAAAAGCTTCAAGCCTGCGCACCAGCACGCCCCGGCGCGCCAGCGTGCCCGCCGCAGCCAACATCGCCGCAGGCGTGGCCAAGGACAAGGCACAAGGGCATGTGACGACCAGCACCGCCACCGCCACCATCAGCGCGTGGCCTGGCCCCCGCCCCCACCAAAAGGCACAGGCCAGGCCCGCTGCCAGCAGCACCGCCAGCAGGAACGGTTTTGCAATGCGGTCCGCCAGACGCGCGATCGGCGGCTTGGTCGTGGACGCGCTTTCCATCAGCGCCACGATCTGGGCAAAGCGGGTCTGATCGCCAAGTCGCTCCACCCGAACCTGAACCACCGATGAGAGGTTATGGCTGCCGGCGATCACCGCCGCCCCAATGCCACGCGCGACCGGACGCGACTCGCCCGTCAGCAAGGCTTCATCGACCGTCGTCTCGCCTTGCAGCACGACACCATCGGCCGGAAAAGTCTCGCCCGGCAGGATACGCATGACGTCGCCCGCCACCAGGCGGCGCACCGGCACGCGCTCATAGCTTCCATCGCCCAGCAAACGCGCCACGCTGTCGGGCAGGCGATTCATCAGCACCTCCAGTGCGCCGGCGGTTCGATCGCGCAGGCGCAACTCCAACCAGCGCCCCGACAGCAGGAAGAAAACAAACATGGTGAGCGAATCGAAATAGACCTCGTGGCCAAAAAGTCCCAGCGGCTCAAAGGTGCCTGCGGTGCTGACGGCAAAGGTAATCAGCATACCGAGGGCCACCGGAAAATCCATGCTGATGCGCCGGAGCAGCACGTCGCGCAGCGCGCTGCTGAAAAAAGGCCCACAGGAGAACAAGACCACCGGCAAGGTCAGCACCCAGGAGGCCCAACGCAATAATTGTTCCATCTCGGCCGTTAAGTCACCCGGCTCGGCGACGTAGGCCGGGTAGGCGTACATCATGACCTGCATCATGCACAGCCCGGCGACCAGCAGGCGCCAAAGCGCCTTGCGGCTTTCGTTTTTACGGCGCTCGCGGGCAAATGCATCGTTGGCCGGCACGGCGCGGTACCCTGCGGCTTGCACAGCACGCATCCAGGCCGAGGGGCGCACCGCGTCGGCTGACCAGAACACGCGAGCACGATGGCTGCCCGCGCTCACCTCAGCCGTCAGCACGCCCGGCACACCCAGCAGCGCGTCTTCCAGCGTCAGGGCACAGGCCGCGCAGTGCATGCCTTCAATCAGAATGTTCGACTCCCAGACCTGCTCGCGCTTGGCGTCGGGCCGACTGAAGGCTGACCACTCCTGTGGATCATCGAGCAGCCGCAATCGGTCCGTAACCCCTTCAATGTCTGGGGCATTGATGGGGATGCTGTCCTCTGAATGAGTGGGGAGGGGTGACGGCGCAGCAGCGGCCACCGGACTGGCAGTTGACATGGACTCCAAGGGTTGCCGACAAGGTCCGCAGTTTACTTGACCACCATCAAAAGGACAGAGAGCCTGCGGTGTAAGCTGTCAAGCTTTAGCTCCCGGAGAAAAGCATGTACAAAAAAATCCTTGTCGCCACCGATGGCTCCACCCTGTCGAAAAAAGCGGTGAGCACCGCGATTGACCTGGCTGCGTTGTGCGGGGCCGAGTTGGTGGCGGTGAAAATCATTCCGCGCTACCCGCAAAGCTACTTTGAGGGCGGTCTGGCCTTGCAAGCCGCCGAGGTCAGCCGGGTTGAAAAGCAATGGGCCGAAGACGGTCAGGCGATTGTTGACACTGTGCAGCAAGCCGCTCTGATCAAAGGCGTCAAGACCAAGGCCATCACGGTCAAGTCAGATCTGGTCTCGGACGCCATCATTGCCGCAGCCAAAAAACACAAATGCGACTTGATCGTGATGGCCTCGCATGGCCGCCGTGGCATCAAGCGCCTGCTGCTGGGCAGCGAAACCCAACTGGTATTGACACACTCGCATATACCGGTGTTGGTATTACGCTAGGACTGCCGTCGGGTCATAGAACTGGACGCGATTGCGTCCGGCATCTTTGGCCTGGTACATGGCCGCATCAGCCCACTTGAGCAGGTCCTCCTGGCTGGCTTCGTGGTTGATAAACAAGACGACACCGATGCTCGCGGTACAGTGGTGCTCCACCCGGTCGGGCGCCTTGCCAGGCTGTTTGAGAGTCAGCAGATAAGGTGCGCCCAGCGCGACGCGAATCTTTTCAGCAACCTGCTTGGCTCGCTCGGTTGATTCGGTTTTGTTCACATCGAGTTCGTTGAGCACCACCACAAACTCATCACCACCGAAGCGCGCCACAGTATCCATCGCCCGCACGCACCTCTTTAAGCGCTCTGATGCCTCATTTAACAACAGGTCACCGGCCGCATGGCCGCGCACGTCGTTCAACGCCTTGAAGTTGTCCAAATCCAGAAACAACAGCGCGCTGTAGCGCGCACTGCGCTTGCTGGCGATCATGGCTTGGCCCAGTCGGTCATTGAGCAGGCGCCGATTAGGCAACTGGGTGAGCGGGTCATAAAAGGCCAGTTGACGCACCTGATCTTCAATCTGCTTTCGCCCGGTGATGTCACGCGTGACCGCCAGATGCACCGTCCCACCCTGCTCGCGCATCGGCACGGCATGGGTCTCCAGCCAGCGGTGCCCGCCCTTGAGCCCCAACATTTTGAATTCCATTTGCACCGTCTCACCCGCGATCACCCTTTGGTGCAGATCGGCAAAGGCGGGTCTGAACTCGGGTGCAATCAGTTCGAGCACCGGGCGCCCCAGCACCTGATCGAGCGAATCGGCCTCGACCATCGCCAGTCCGGCCGGATTCATCTGCAACAGGCGCCCTTGTGCGTCCATGATCTTGATGCATTCCGGCTCGTTTTCAATGATGGTGCGCAGGTGCGATTCACTCTCCGTGAGCCGCGCTTCAATTTGCCGGCGCGCCGTGATGTTGGTATGCACCACCACCGCCCCAAGGCCCTTGGACTCCAGTGGCGTGACACTCATGCTGAACCATCGCTTTTCGCTCGGTGAGTGACACGGATATTCCAGGTCAAAACCAGGCGAACTACCGTCGAGCACGGCCCGAATGCCATCGCCGGACTTCAAGCCGTCATCGTCGGCACTTAAACCCCCGCCGCCCTGGCAGACGGACAGGTAATTGGCACCCACCTCGGTGTGCGGCGCGGGTTGGCCGAGTTGGCTGGCATTTTGCAGCGCAGAACGCCGCCAGGCTTCATTGACCACCAGAATGGTCCCCTCACGGTCCAGCACCGCGATCGCAGCGGCAACAGAATTCAAAATCGCGAGTTTGAGAGCTTCGCTCTCCTGCAGCGCCGTATCGACCCCTTTGCGCTCGGTGATATCACGGGTGACGCCAATGAAGTTCGTTAACCGGCCTTGCCCGTCGCGCACGGGTGATATCGTCAACTCGTTCCAGAACAGGGTCTCGTCTTTTCGGTAGTTGAGAATTTCGCCGGCAAATTCAAGGCCGTCCTTGAAGGCCTGGCTGATCGCCCGCGTCGTGTTCATATCCGTGAGCGGGCCCTGCAAAAAACGGCAGGTCCGACCCAGAATTTCTGCCTCGCGGTAGCCCGTTATTGACAGGAAAGCGGCATTGGCCGAGAGAATGTGCCCCTGGGCATCGGCGATCAAAACCCCTTGTGAGACCGCATCAAGAACGAGTTGTTGGAGTTTGAGCTTGCTTTGCACCTGCTCAAGCACACTGCCCTCATGCAACTCAGACTCCCAACACTCTTCAATCGGCTCAACCCACGCTCTTGAGTTAGCCAGTTGCGCCCACAGTTGACGTTCGCGCTCTGTTGACGGCATGGACAGGTCCTTGCCTTGGGGCGACAGCGCGTCGGAAGCACCCATTGATTTGAATTGCGTCACCCGATTTTTCACTGTTTTGCTGACCATCAATCTGCTTTCGTGCGCCAAATTGGTGCTTGGCCCAGTCTAGTCCTTCTGCAGCCTGGCGGATAGGTTCAAAGGCTTACCGCCAGGCAAAGCTGGTGATATCGCTGACCCTACAGTTTGCCAAACTGCGCACGCAACACATTCTTTTGCACTTTGCCCATGCTGTTGCGTGGCAGTTCTTTAACGATCAGGCATTGCTTGGGCACCTTGAAATTCGCCAGGGTCGCTCTCAAGCTGGCAATGATCTGATCCGGGTCCAACCTGGCGCCTACCTTGGCCACCACCAGCGCCATGCCGACCTCACCAAAGTCAGCATGCGGCACGCCAATCACCGCGCTCTCGGCCACGCCCGGCAGTTCGTTGATGTAGCCCTCCACCTCCGCCGGGTAGACGTTGTAGCCGCCGCTGATGATCAGGTCTTTGCTGCGCCCGACGATGGTGACATAGCCCTGCGCCTCGATTCTGCCGACATCACCGGTCTTGAAGTAGCCGTCAAGGGTGAATTCTTCGGCGGTCTTCTCGGGCATGCGCCAGTAGCCCTTGAACACATTGGGGCCCTTGACCTCGATGTTGCCAATTTCCCCTCCCGCCAGCGCTTGCCCGGCATCGTCCTGCACCCGCAAGCTGACACCCGGCAAGGGAAACCCTACCGTGCCGCCCAGGCGCTCACCGTGCGCCTCAAAGTACGGGTTGGACGTGAGCATCGCCGTCTCACTCATGCCGTAGCGCTCCAAAATGGTGTGGCCGGTGCGTTCCTGCCACGCCTTGAAGGTTTCAATCAGCAAGGGCGCCGAGCCGGAGATGAACAGCCGCATGTGGCGCGCCGCCTCCCGGCTCAAGCCGGGTTCCGCCAGCAGGCGCACATACAGCGTGGGCACGCCCATGAAGACGGTCGCTTCTGGCAGCTTGTCAATCACTGTCTTGGCGTCAAACTGGTTGAGCCAGATCATCTTGCTGCCGTTCAACAGCGCGCCGTGAATCGCCACAAACAGGCCATGCACATGAAAGATCGGCAAGGCGTGCAACAGCACGTCGCCCTCCTCAGCCGGGCTGCGCCAGCCCCAATAACTTTTCAACACCTGGGCGTTGCTGAGCAAATTGCCGTGCGTCAACATCGCGCCTTTGGAGCGGCCGGTGGTGCCGCTGGTGTAAATGATGGCCGCCAGATCATCGGCTAGTCTGAAGGCCACCGTGTGCTGGTCGGGCTGAGCCGCGGCGCGCTCCAGCAGCGAGCCGGTGCGGTCTTCATTGAGCGTGAACACATATTGGGTGCCTGCCGTGAACGCCAATTTGCTGAGCCAGCCAAAGTTTTGGCCGGTACAAACCAGCACAGCGGGCTGCGCGTTGCTGATGAAATAAGCCATCTCGGCGCTTTGGTACGCGGTGTTGAGCGGCAGGTAAACAAAACCGGCGCGCAGCGTCGCCAGGTACAACAGCAGCGCCTCAACCGATTTTTCGACTTGCGCGGCAATGCGGGCGCCATCCGGCAGACCCAGCGAGCCCAGCAAATTGGCCAGCATGGCGGTTGCGCGCTCCAGGTCGCGCCACGAGTACAGCAGGGCGCTGTCGGTCTCAATCGCGACGGCGTCCAGGTCCAGCGGAAATGCGCCGTGCAAGGCGGCGAAGAGATTGGCGTTGCTTGGGTTCATGGCGCTTTGTGCCCAACAATCGGGCAGGTGTTGAATCTTGAACGGTCAAAACGCCGGTTTGCGCTTCTCCAGAAAGGCGGCGATGCCTTCGCGGTGCTCGGTGCTGGTGGCGTATGCGTAGGCATTGTCGGCCTCAATAACTACTGAATTAATAGCTACTAGCGCTTTATTGACGGGGGCTAGCGGCTGATTTAATGCTCGAATTGTCTGCTTGTTCAGCCGCGCCGCCTGCGGGGCCAGCGCGGCGATGCGCCCTGCGGTGGCTTGCGCTTGCCCTGCCAAGGCCCCGTCGGGCAGCACCTGGCTGAGAAAGCCGCAAGCCTTCATGTCTGCGGCTTTGAAAACCTCCGCCGCCAACAGCATCTGGCGCGCCACGCCCAAACCCAGCTCGCGCGCCACCAATGCGGCTTCACGCGGCGCCATCGGAAAGCCGAGTCGGGCAATCGGCGCGCCGAATTGGGCGCTGGCAGCGGCCAGCCGGATGTCGCAACAGCTGGCGATCTCCACCCCGGCGCCCATGCAGTTGCCCGATATCTGCGCCACGATCGGTACATCGCAGTCCAGCATGGCCTGCAAAGCCCCCCAAACGTCGTGCTCGTGAAAGTCGCGCAGGCTCGCTTCCTGAAACCGGAACGCCGCGTACTCAGAGATATCACCCCCCGCGCAGAAGTGAGCGCCCTGCCCCGCGATCAAGACGCAACGCAGCTCAGGGCTATGTTGAATGCGCTCAAAAACTACGCGCAACTCGCGCCACATGGCACGCGACATGGCGTTGAATTTGGGCTGATTGGCGATCGTGACCCGCGCTAAAGCGCCGTGGTGCTCGCACTGGATATGGCCCTGTTGCGCCCCTTTGGAACTCATAGCCATCTGCTTTCAAAATAAGACAAGGCTTTTCCAGCAAGAATATTTACTACGATATAAATAGCTACAAACGCATATAGGACGTGGGCTATAACCCTATTTCTTATAAATTAGTGCTGAACGTTGGGCCCACCACCACAGGCCCACGCCGCCCACAATCATGGGCACGCACAACCACTGTCCCATGCTCATGCCGAGCGACAGCACGCCCAAATGGGCATCGGGCTCACGGAAATACTCGGCAATGAAACGAAACACGCCATAGCCCAGCAAAAAGGCCGCAGACACCTCGCCCTGCTTGCGCTCCTTGCGCGCGTAAAGCCACAGCAACACGAACAACAGCAGGCCTTCACCCAAGAACTGGTAGACCTGTGACGGGTGCCGTGGCAAGTCGCCCGCGCCCCGAAACACCATGCCCCATGGCAAGTCCGGGCTGCTTAAACGGCCCCACAGCTCACCATTGATGAAATTGCCGACGCGCCCCGCCGCCAGCCCGGTCGGCACACACGGCGCCACAAAATCCGCCACCTGCAACCAGGGCTTGCCACGTGAATGGGCGAACCAGATCATGGCGGCAATGACACCGAGCATGCCGCCATGAAAGCTCATGCCGCCCTGCCAGATGGCAAAAATCTCCAGTGGATGCGCCAGGTAGTAGAGCGGCTTGTAAAACAGGCAGTAGCCGATGCGCCCGCCCAGCACCACGCCCATCACGCCCATGAACAGAATGTCTTCCACGTCGCGCCGACTCCACGCGCCCGTGCCGGTGATGGACACAAAGGGCTGGTGCTTGAGGCGCAGTCGGCCCAACCACATGAACAAGCCAAAAGCGGCCAGATAGGTCAACCCGTACCAGTGGACCGCCAGCGGACCGAGTTGCAAGGCAACCGGATCAATTTGAGGATGAATGAGCATGGATTTCAGGGTAAAGCAGGCGATAAGACCAACGGCCCGATGCTGTCAGGCGGTTTGGAAAAGTGAGGGAATCAGTCTGGCAGCAACGATAAATCGCGCACTGCGCCTTTGTCGGCCGACATCACCAGCATGGCATAAGCCTTCAGCGCCGCCGACACCTTGCGCGGACGCGGTTTGGCAGGCTTCCAGCCCAAGGCGTCCTGCTCGGCGCGGCGTTTGGCCAACTCTTCTTCAGACAGCAGCACATTAATGGAACGATTGGGAATGTCGATGCGGATGCGGTCACCATTGCGCACCAGGCCAATCGCGCCGCCCGCTGCGGCTTCGGGCGAGGCGTGGCCGATCGACAGGCCCGAGGTGCCGCCCGAGAAACGACCGTCGGTCAGCAGCGCGCAGGCCTTGCCCAGACCCTTGGACTTGATGTAGGACGTGGGGTAGAGCATCTCCTGCATGCCGGGGCCGCCTTTGGGGCCTTCATAACGCACGATGACGATGTCGCCGGCCTTGACTTTGTCGGCCAAAATGTTGGCCACGGCTTCGTCCTGCGACTCGGTCACGTGAGCCGGGCCTTCAAACACCATCAGCGCGTCATCGACCCCGGCGGTTTTAACGACACAACCGTTCAAAGCGATGTTGCCCACCAGCACCGCCAGCCCGCCTTCTTGCGAGAAGGCATGCTCGCCGGAGCGAATGCAGCCTTCAGCGCGGTCCATGTCCAGGCTCGGCCAGCGCGTGGCCTGGCTGAACGCGGTCTGGCTGGGCTTGCCGGCCGGTCCGGCCTTGTAAAACTTGTGCACCTCAGGGGATTGGGTACGCATGATGTCCCATTGGTCCAGCGCGTCTTTCATGGTCGGTGCGTGAACGGTCGGCACATCGGTGTGCAGCTTGCCGGCGCGGTCCAACTCACCCAGGATCGCCATGATGCCGCCGGCGCGGTGCACGTCTTCTACATGGTATTTGGGCGTGTTGGGCGCCACCTTGCACAGCTGCGGCACCACGCGTGACAGGCGGTCGATGTCGGCCAGTGTGAAGTCGATCTCGGCCTCTTGCGCCACCGCCAAAATGTGCAGAATCGTATTGGTCGAGCCGCCCATGGCGATGTCGAGTGTGATGGCGTTCTCGAAGGCCTTAAAACCAATCGAGCGCGGCAGCACGGTGGCGTCATCCTGCTCGTAGTAGCGCTTGCACAAGTCCACCACCAAGCGACCGGCGCGCTTGAATAATTGTTCGCGGTCGGCGTGGGTCGCCAGCACGGTGCCGTTGCCGGGCAAGGACAAGCCCAGCGCTTCGGTCAGGCAATTCATTGAATTGGCGGTGAACATGCCCGAGCACGAGCCGCAGGTTGGGCAGGCCGAGCGCTCGACTTCAGCCAGTTCTTCGTCGGACACCTTGTCGTCGGCGGCCATCACCATCGCGTCGATCAGGTCGAGCTTGATGACACCGAGCTTGGTCTTGCCGGCTTCCATCGGGCCACCCGAGACAAAAACCACAGGAATGTTCAAGCGCATGGCGGCCATCAGCATGCCGGGGGTGATCTTGTCGCAATTGGAGATGCACACCATGGCGTCGGCGCAGTGCGCGTTGACCATGTACTCGACCGAGTCGGCAATGATGTCGCGGCTTGGCAGCGAGTACAACATGCCGTCGTGGCCCATGGCGATGCCGTCGTCCACCGCAATTGTGTTGAATTCCTTGGCGACGCCACCCGCCGCTTCAATCTCACGTGCCACCAGTTGCCCCAAGTCCTTGAGGTGGACGTGGCCGGGCACAAACTGCGTGAAGGAGTTGACCACGGCGATGATGGGTTTTTCAAAGTCGCCATCTTTCATGCCGGTGGCGCGCCACAGTGAGCGGGCACCGGCCATGTTGCGGCCAGCGGTGGTGGTTTTGGAACGGTAGACAGGCATGGTAATTTCTCTGAGGCGACAAATAAGCCAAAAGGCTAAAGGGCTAAACGGCTAAAGGGTTGATCAATTATGTCCCAGCTGCCAACTCCCGGTGTCCACCCGGCCTGCTGAGGGTGCGATTCAAAGTGATGTGGCACGCTGAAGAAATCAAGGCCTCACGTCAAACCCCGGCTTTGCGTATTAAACCCGGCCCGGCGACTGGGCCATGCGCATGCGGTTTTGGGGTGAAAACACACGCGAAATTGAAGCTGCGGTATGCAAGCGCTTGTGGGCGCGCGCCTTTCACGCAGTAGCCCGGTCGCATAGCCCAATCACCGTGCCTGACGCCGTCGAAGTCAAAATTTCTGCCGTAGAAGGCGTACATCAATTCGCGCAACATCCAACTTCGGCACCTTTTGAGTTCCCCCTGCCAGCGTACCCAATCGCTCGCAGAATCAGCCGGGTGATACGCTTTGCGACAGGATAAAGGAGGAGCTCGCGCAGCGGGCGCCGGGACACGTAGCAAAGCGTATCGCCCGGCTGATTCACCCACCACCGTGCTATCAGCCCCGATCCAATAGACGCACCTGAGTGCTTCGGAAAAGAACCATTCATCTGAAGCCCACTTAACTTTGAATCGAACCCGCTCGCTGAGGCGTCAACCCAAGCGGCAACCAGACCGTTATGATCGCGTGCCTCTTGGTGTGCAGCAGGAGTCAACGGCCTTTTTCAACCCCCTCTTTGAGGAATTCTCATGTTAAAAAAATTACTGACTTTCTTTGCCGCCATGTTTCTGGTCGCAGCCTTTGCCGCGGTTGACGTCAACAAAGCCACTGAAGCCGAGCTCGACGGCGTCAAAGGCATCGGTCCCGTGACCAGCAAGCTGATCATGTCCGAGCGCAAAAAAGGTGAATTCAAGAATTGGGATGATTTCGTTGCGCGCGTTAAGGGCGTGGGCGACAAAAGTGCCGCGCAGTTTTCCGCTGAAGGACTGACCGTCTCCGGTGCCAAATACCAGGGCCCGAGCGCAGCAGCGACCAAGAAGGCCGACAAGCCACTGATGGAAAAAGCCAAGGACGCGGCCGTGTCTACCAAGGACGCAGTCAAAAGCGCAGCCATCAGCACCAAGGATGCAGTCAAGGAGACTGCAAAAGACGTCAAGGCGGCCGTGACACCTAAAGCGGATGCACCCAAACCGGCTGCCAGCGCAGCCAAAAAATAAGAGTAAAACTTAGACTCAATAAAACCCGCCTCTGGCGGGTTTTTTGTTGCCTTTTGACGATAGGCCTACTTCGCTCTCCCCGACAGAGACCGGCACCAAACCAAAAAAATCCCTCGCAACAGGACGCCCAGCGGCTAGCGCGGCACCTGGTAAGAAGTCACTCGCGTAAAAAAACCGTTTTGCAGATTCCCGATACGAATGCGCATAACGTTATTCCAAAAAAACATTAAGTGTAGAATCCGAACAGCACTGAATTGGTGCTGCCAGTGCCTCTCACCCATAGATTTAACCGAGCTGCCTTGCGTTTTTACAAAAAACAGTCAATTGCGCCGGGATCTCCAAGGTTTACTGCACCTTTTTGGAGCACAGCAACCACTTTCTCAAAAGGACTCGCTTTCACAAGCGTCCATCAAGTTTTTTTATCAAGCAAAAGGATATGAAGTGAAGTATAAGAATCTGGCCGACTTTCTCGACTACGTTAAAGCCCGTGATCCGCACCAGCCCGAATTTCATCAGGCTGTGCATGAAGTCATGGGCAGCCTGTGGGGCTTCATTAAAGCCAACCCGCACTATGCTGACAGCGGGATTCTGGAGCGGCTGGTCGAGTCCGAGCGCGTCATTCAGTTCCGCGTGTCCTGGGTCGATGACCACAACCACACCCACACCAACCGGGCCTTTCGCGTCCAGCACAGTTCCGCCATCGGCCCGTTCAAGGGCGGCATGCGCTTTCACCCCTCGGTGAACCTGTCGATTCTGAAGTTTCTGGCCTTTGAGCAGACCTTCAAGAACGCCCTGACCACGCTGCCCATGGGCGGCGGCAAAGGCGGCTCCGACTTTGACCCCAAGGGGAAAAGCCGGACCGAGGTGATGCGCTTCTGCCAGGCCTTGATGGTTGAGCTGTATCGTCACCTTGGCCCGGACACCGACGTGCCCGCGGGCGACATTGGCGTTGGCGGGCGCGAGGTCGGCTTCATGACCGGCATGATGAAAAAACTCTCCAACAATGCGGCCTGCGTCTTCACCGGTAAAGGCCTGTCCTTTGGCGGTAGCCTGATCCGCCCCGAAGCCACCGGCTACGGCCTGGTCTACTTCGTGCAGGACATGCTGACGCGCAACAAACTGACCATGGACGGCATGCGCGTGTCGGTGTCGGGTTCGGGCAACGTCTCGCAGTACACCATCGAAAAGGCGATGGAACTGGGCGCCAAGGTGATCACCGCCTCTGACTCCGGCGGCACCGTGATTGACGAGGCCGGCTTCACCACCGAGAAGCTGGCGATCCTGATGGACATCAAGAACAACCACTACGGTCGGGTCGAAGAGTACGCCAAGCGGCTCGGGCTGCGCTACGAGGCTGGCATCAAGCCCTGGAGCGTTCCAGTGGACATCGCCCTGCCCTGCGCCACGCAAAACGAGATCAATGGTGAAGACGCGCGCGAACTGGTCAAAAACGGCGTCAGGTGCGTGGCCGAAGGTGCCAATATGCCCTCCGACCTGGAAGCGGTGGACGTATTCCTGGCCGCCAAGATCATGTACGGCCCGGGCAAGGCCGCCAATGCCGGCGGTGTTGCCACCTCAGGTCTTGAAATGACTCAGAATGCCGAACGCCTGCCCTGGGAGCGCCATGAAGTCGATGCCCGCCTGAAGATCATCATGTCGGACATTCACACCAACTGCGTGCGCTACGGCGAACGCGAAGGTGGCTTCGTCAACTATGTCGATGGCGCCAACATTGCCGGTTTCGTCAAGGTCGCCGACGCCATGACAGCACAGGGCGTTTACTAACCCGCCGAGTTGAACCAGCGGCGAGCAAGCGGCCTGGCAAACGCCAGGCCGTTTGCTTTCAATGCACCACCCGCTCGAAGCTGAACTGCCCGGGCGCGCGGATCGGGTCGACATCGACCGGAATCACGTCTTTGGGCATGAACTTGCCCTCTAACAGCAGCTTGGACAGCGGGTTTTCAATGCGCTGCTGAATGGCCCGGCGCAGCGGCCGCGCGCCAAATACCGGGTCGAAGCCGACCTTGGCCAACTCGGCCAGCGCCGCCGGTGACACCTCGAGCGTGAGCTCCATCTTGGCCAGGCGCTGTTGCAGCACCCCGATCTGGATCGCGGCAATGCTGGCAATGTGCGAGGCGTCGAGCGAGTGGAACACCACGGTCTCGTCGATGCGGTTCAAAAACTCGGGTCGGAAGTAGTTCTTGAGCTCCGCCGTCACCGCGTCCTTGATGTCCTCGTAGTCTTGCCCGACCATGCTCTGGATCATCTGCGAACCGATGTTGCTGGTCATCACGATCACCGTGTTCTTGAAGTCCACGGTGCGGCCCTGGCCGTCGGTCAGGCGGCCATCGTCAAGCACCTGCAGCAGCACGTTGAACACATCCGGGTGCGCTTTTTCGACCTCGTCGAGTAAGAGCACGCTATAGGGTTTGCGGCGCACCGCTTCGGTCAGGTAACCGCCCTCCTCGTAGCCCACATAGCCGGGTGGCGCGCCAATCAGCCGTGCCACCGAATGCTTCTCCATGAATTCGCTCATGTCGATGCGCACCAGGTGGTCCTCAGAGTCAAACAGGAAACCGGCGAGCGCTTTGCACAGCTCGGTCTTGCCAACGCCCGTGGGGCCCAGAAACAGGAACGAGCCGGTCGGGCGGTTCGGGTCCGACAGGCCGGCGCGCGAGCGGCGGATGGCATTGGCCACCGCCGTGATGGCTTCGTCCTGCCCAACCACGCGCTGGTGCAGTTTGCCTTCCATCAGCAGCAATTTGTCGCGCTCGCCTTGCATCATTTTGGCCACCGGAATGCCAGTGGCGCGGCTCACCACTTCGGCGATTTCTTCGGCACCGACCATGGTGCGCAGCAGGCGCGGCGCAGCGCCTTCGGTGCGGTTGGTTTCCTTGTCCTGGGCTTCTTTCAGGCGCTTTTCCAAGTCAGGCAGCTTGCCGTATTGCAGCTCTGCCACCTTGTTGAAATCGCCCTTGCGGGTGAGTTCTTCAATCTGAAACTTGAGCTTGTCAATTTGCTCGCGTAGGTCCCCACTGCCCTGGGCGCTGGCTTTTTCGGCTTTCCAGATTTCATCAAAATTGGCAATTTCTTTTTCCAGCGAAGTGATTTCGTCGTTGATCAGTTCCAGGCGCTTGCGCGAGGCCTCGTCCTTTTCCTTTTTTACCGCTTCACGCTCAATGAGCAATTGAATTTTGCGGCGGTCAAGCTTGTCCATCACCTCGGGCTTGGAGTCCATCTCGATCTTGACCTTGCTGGCCGCCTCGTCGATCAGGTCGATCGCCTTGTCGGGCAAAAACCGGTCGGTGATGTAACGGTGCGAGAGTTCGGCTGCCGCCACTATGGCCGGGTCGGTGATGTCAACGTTGTGGTGTTTTTCGTAACGCTCTTTGAGGCCGCGCAGGATCGCAATGGTGTCTTCCACCGAGGGCTCACCGACCAGAATTTTCTGGAAACGGCGCTCCAGCGCGGCGTCTTTTTCAATGTACTTGCGGTATTCGTCAAGCGTGGTCGCGCCCACGCAGTGCAACTCACCGCGTGCCAGCGCAGGTTTGAGCATATTGCCCGCGTCCATCGCACCCTCGGCCTTGCCGGCACCAACCATGGTGTGCAATTCGTCAATGAACACAATGGTCTGGCCTTCGTCTTTCGCCAGGTCCTTGAGCACGTTCTTCAGCCGCTCTTCAAACTCGCCACGGAACTTGGCACCAGCCAAAATGGAAGCCATGTCGAGCGACAACACCCGCTTGCCTTTGAGCGACTCCGGCACTTCGCCCGCCACAATGCGCTGCGCCAGGCCTTCCACAATGGCGGTCTTGCCGACACCGGGCTCACCAATCAGCACCGGGTTGTTTTTGGTGCGCCGTTGCAGCACCTGGATCGCACGGCGAATCTCATCGTCGCGGCCAATCACCGGGTCGAGCTTGCCCGCTCTTGCACGCTCGGTCAGGTCAATGCAGTATTTTTTGAGCGATTCGCGCTGGTCTTCGGCGTCGGCACTGTCCACATTCTGGCCACCGCGCACGGCGTCAATTGCAGACTCTAGCGACCTGCGGGTCAGGCCGTTGTCTTTGGCAATTTTGCTGATGTCTTGTTTGCTGTCGGTCAGCACCAGCAAGAACAACTCACTGGCGACAAACTTGTCACCGCGCTTGATGGATTCTTTCTCGGCCGACTGCAGCAGCGAGACCATGTCGCGCCCGATCTGCACCTGCTCCTGCCCTGTGACTTGGGGCAGGCGCTTCATGGCGCTTTCGGCGCTACTTAGCAGCCCGGCAATGTTGACGCCAGCGCGCTCAAGCAGGGCTTTGGGGCCGTCTTCCTGCTTGAGCATGGCCACCAGCACATGGACCGGCTCAATGTAGGCGTGGTCACTGCCCAAGGCCAGCGTCTGCGCCTCGCCCAAGGCCTCCTGAAATTTGGTGGTGAGTTTTTCGATTCGCATGGCTTTCCTCATTGAATTTGGGTTGACGCTCACCTTGGGCTAACTGCCCCTCATTTCAAGGCCAACAGAGAAGGCCAGAGCTGACTAAAATCAAAGCATGATGATTCATCAACTTCAAGTGAGCTACGCGATGGCGCAAGACCGCTTGCTGGTGCGTCTGAACACCCAGGGCGGGGAGGAGCTGCGGCTTTGGCTGACGCGCAGCATGATGAAGAAGCTGCTTGGCCATTTGTTGAACGCATCCGGCGCCTTAGACACCGCGCCCGGCGCGTTGGAAAGTCACGACGGCAGCAGCAGCGCTGCCCTGGCGCAGTTCAAAAAGCAGGAGGCGCTGCAACAGGCTGACTTCAAGACCCCGTTCAAAGCTTCAGCCAGCGCGTTGCCAATCGGCGCAGAGCCGCTGCTCGCCACCACCGTGCACATCTCGCCCCTGGCAGCGGGCAGTTTGCGCCTGGGCTTTGAAGACAAGTCGGACGCCAGCAACGCGCCACGCGGCTTTGAAGTCACGCTCGATGCGCCTTTGTTGCATGGCTTCATGCACCTGCTCGATCTGGCGCTCAAAGAAGCGGATTGGGGCCTGGCGCTGAGTCCTGCCGCGAAAGCGCTGGACGCGCAGGCGCTGGACGCCCTAGTCAGCGCCGAGCCGCCGCGCTATCTGAACTGAATTCGCCGCGGGTTCCTTGGGCCAAAACAGCTATCTAATAAGTAGCTGCACATGCATTAGATACGTGGCCTGCAGCCGAATTTGTTATAAATTCAGGCTCAGTTGGACGCGGTGATGCCCCAACGCGCCAGGGCGGCATCGTCGCTCACGCGCGCGTCGACCCAATGCGCACCTTCCGGGCTTTGTTCTTTTTTCCAGAATGGCGCCTGGGTTTTGAGGTAGTCCATCAAGAACTCACAGGCCTGAAAACTCTCACCCCGATGCGCAGAGCTGACCACGACCAGCACGATCTGATCGAGCGGTTGCAGCAGCCCGACACGGTGAATGACCCGCGCGCCATAGATGTCAAAGCGCTTGAGCGCCGCGTCGATCATGGCCTCAATCGATTTCTCGGTCATGCCGGGGTAGTGTTCGAGTTCCATGCTGCTGATACTGCCGGGCGTGCCCGCAGTGCGGTCGCGCACGGTGCCGATGAAGCTGCAAACGGCGCCGACGCGGGGGTCTTGGGCGCGCAGCGCGGCGACCTCGGTGCTCAGGTCGAAGTCTGCGGTTTGGATGCTGACTCGGGGTGATATTGCCTGATTTTCCATGGATTATTTCCTTACTGGCGATGACTCATATATTCATTTTGGTGTATTTCCCCCCCTATCCCCCCCGCCCCTTTCCACCCCCGCCGGGGCGGAAAGGGGAGCTAACCGCCACATTTGGCCGCGTCTTTGAAGGTGGGAAAAAGGTGCGCAGGGGCGCGTTGCCGTCAAACTGAGTATGAGGGTTTTCGAGAGGCCGCAAGCAGGTTGAGGCCAGTTGGCGTTGCGGCGGCGCTTGACCGGCTTGACCGGCTTGATCTGAGTGGGCTGTTTCTGGGCGGTAAACCAAGCAATTCAGGCTAAGCGACTTGATGCGACGCGAAATTTGGCTACAGCGACCGGTCGCTGTGTTGCTCTCGCTTCGAGGCCAACGCGCCGTCAAACGTTCATTTCCCGCCTTCAAAGACGCGGCCAAATGTGGCTGTTGGCTCCCTCTTTCGCCCGGCGGGGCGAGAGAGGGCGGGGGGAGTGAGTGGGGGAACAATGACAAGAAACAAGTCCTGCGAAGAATCACCCCCCCGTCACCGGCGGAAAAAATGCCACCTCTGCCCCCTCGACCAATAAAGCAGCCTCATCGCACATCACCTGATCGACCGCCAGCCGCACCGATCGTCCCCGCGCCAGGGCGTCAGCATAGGCACCACCCCGCGCAATCAACTCATCGCGCAACGCCGCCAAAGTGGCTGCATCGGTAACAACGGACTCACTGCCCAATCCCAGCGCCTCGCGAATCGAGGCGAAATACTTGACTGTGACTTTCATCCCAACAACTCCGAAAATGGAATAAATCGAACTTCATCGCCAAAAGCAATGGTCTTGCCGGGCGGGTTGTCCACCAGCCCGTCACCCCAAACAGCCGAGGTCAGCACGCCCGAACTCTGGTTGCCAAACAAATCGAGCCCGCCGGCCGCGTTGCGCCGAACCCGCAAGAATTCACGACGTTTATCGGCTCTGGCCCCCGTGAAATGGGCCTTTAATGCTATGGATACAGGAATAACCAAAGGCACGCCTTGGAGTCTGAGCAAGAACGGGCGCACCAGCAGCAAGAAGGTCACGAAGCTCGACACCGGGTTACCGGGCAGGCCGATAAAGTGGGCGTCATTCACCCGGCCGTGGGCAAAGGGTTTGCCGGGTTTGATGGCGATCTGCCACAGGTCCAGCGCGCCCAAGGCCTGCACGGCGGGCTTGATGTGGTCTTCTTCACCGACCGAAACGCCCCCGCTGCTCAGGATCAGGTCGTGGCTCTGCGCCGCGCTTTGCAGGGCAGCGACGGTGGCCTCCAACCGGTCCGGCACGATGCCCAAGTCGCTCACCTCGCAGCCCAGGCGCAGCAGCAAGGCGCGCAAGAAGAAGCGGTTGGAGTTGTAAATGGCGCCCGGCTTCATTTGCTCAGGCGGCACATCACCGGGCATCACAAGTTCATCGCCGGTCGAGAACAAAGCCACGCGCGGGCGCCGCGTGACTTGTAGCACATTCAAACCAATACTGGCCGCAAGCCCCAGTGCAGCGGGCGTGAGTCGCTCTCCTTTTGAAAGCACCACAGCACCTTGTCTGACATCCTCGCCGGCGCGACGGATCCATTGACCCGGCGTTGGCATGGTCTTGATGCGCACGGCATGGCCATCGCCCGCGCCCGCCGTGGTGACAGGCACGCAGTCTTCCTGCATCACGACGGCATCGGCTCCCAAAGGAATCGGCGCGCCGGTAAAAATACGCGCCACGCTCTTCAAAGTCAGCGCCTCGCCCGTGCTGCCTGCGGCAATGCGCTGCGACACCGGCAAGGTGCCTGCTGCTGCGCCATTGGCCTGCAGCGCTTGCGCCACATCCAAGCAGCGCACGGCATAGCCGTCCATCGAGCTGTTGTCCTGCGGCGGCACCTGCAGGGCAGAGATCAAATCCTGCGCCAGTACCCGGCCATCTGCCTCAAAGGTGCAGACCGATTCGGTGTCTGCCAGCGGTACGGCCAAAGCCAGCAAGCGGCTCAAAGCCTCATCGAGCGCCAGCAGGGCGGGACGCGGCGCATGGGGCGCAACAGGCAGCGTCATACCCGGTCTTTCAGGACGCGGGCCAACCAGTCCTGCTTCATGCGCAGTGCTCGGCAATATAGCTCTTGAGCGCCTGCAGGTCCGCGGCCATGCGGATCACGCGCTTGGGCAAGGCCTCGATACCGACGAACCTGGGTGGCCGATCGGGCTCGCGACCGGTCGCCTCCACAATAGTTTCGGCAAACTTGATCGGCAAGGCGGTCTCCAGTACGATCATCGGCACCCCCGGCTGCAGGTGCTCGCGCGCGACCTTGACGCCGTCGGCGGTGTGCGTGTCGATCAGCATGCCAAAGCGCTCAAAGCTGTCCTTGATGGTTGCCAGGCGATCCGCATGGCTGCTCTGACCGCTCTGGAAACCATAGCGCAAGGTGGTCTGGTTGAAGGCCGGGTGCTGGCTCAAGTCAAAGCGGCCCACGCGGGCCAACCCGTCGCCGAACAAGGACTTGACGCGCTCGCCGTCGCGCCCCAGCAGATCAAACACGAAGCGCTCGAAGTTGGACGCCTTCGAGATGTCCATCGACGGACTCGAGGTCTCGTGCGTGTCGGCACTGCTGCGCACGCGGTAGACACCGGTCTTGAAGAACTCGTCGAGTACGTCGTTCTCATTGGTGGCCACCACCAGCTTGGCGATTGGAAGCCCCATCATGCGTGCCACATGGCCGGCGCAAACATTGCCAAAGTTGCCGCTGGGCACGGTGAAGCTGACCTTTTTCCCGCTCGATTCAGTCGCCTGAAAATAACCCGCAAAGTAATACACCACCTGCGCCAGCAGGCGCGCCCAGTTGATCGAGTTGACGGTGCCGATCTTGTACTGGCGCTTGAATTCCAGGTCATTGGACACGGCCTTGACCAGGTCCTGGCAGTCGTCAAACACGCCGTCAATGGCGATATTGTGGATGTTCTCGTCCATCAGGCTGAACATCTGCGCCTGCTGGAACGGACTCATGCGGTTGACCGGGCTGGTCATGAAGACGCGCACGCCTTTCTTGCCGCGCATCGCGTACTCAGCGGCGCTGCCAGTGTCGCCGCTGGTGGCGCCCAGGATGTTGAGTTCTTCACCGCGACGCGCCAACTCGTACTCGAACAGGTGGCCCAGCAACTGCATCGCCAGGTCCTTGAACGCCAGCGTCGGGCCGTTGGACAAGGCCTCCAGCCAAATGTCGTTCTCCAAGTGGCGCAGCGGCACGATCTCGCCGGTGCCAAAAACCTCAGCTGTGTAGGTCTTGTGGCAAATCGCGCGCAAGTCGGGCGCGGGGATGTCGTCAATGTAGAGCGACAGAATCTCAAACGCCAGTTCGGCATAACCCACCTCATGGTAGACCGCACGCCAGCGCTCGAGGGTGGCGCCATCGACCTGCGGATAGTGCTCGGGCAGGTACAGGCCGCCATCGGGCGCCAGCCCTTCGAGCAGAATTTCACAAAAGTGCTTCGGGCTTTGGTCGCCGCGGGTGGAGATGTAGTTCATCTTGGTGATATCACAGGAACTTGGGGAAAATAGGTGAGCATACGTTTCGCATCACGGGTCATCAGGGTGTAACCCTCAACTTGAGCATGCGCGCCAATGAAAAAGTCTGGCAACGTGGCTATTTTGGCACCACCCGCAGCGCGATAGGCGCGATGCGCCTGGCTGGCTTGGTAAGCCGCTGCCGCAGGAATGTTGAAAAAGAAAATTTTGCTTTCTTCAAGAAAGTTTTGCTGCGCCGCAAAATTTTCAAAACTACGTGCGATTTCAGCGAACACAATCACATTGATCCCCACGCGTTCGCGTTGGGTAGCCACAAAAAGTTGCTCAGCACTCCATGCGTACCATTCGGGCGTTCGCTCGATCAAATCGATCAACACACTGGAGTCAACCAGAATCACTTGTTCCAGCCCTCGCCACGCGTTTCATTCAAAATTTCTTCGGTCGTCATGCCAGACACCCCGGTCCCTATCCACTTCAAAAATGGATTTTCTTTGGCCACCGTGGGCTTGGCGGGGAACATCAGCACCTGCCCGTTGGGTTGGGCCACAAATTCAATTTCCTGGCCCTGCGACACCCCCATGTGCTCGCGCATGGCTTTGGGAATGGTGACTTGTCCTTTGACGGTGACAGCGTGTCCCATGGCGGCGACTCCTCTAAGTAATACTTAAAATTGTAATACTTTTTACTCAAAAAAGTGAGGAAGCCTCAGGCCAACTCTTCCTTTCGAATCCGCGTAATCGGCTCCAGCACGGTCGCCAGCGCCTGCATCTGAGCAATGGCCGCATTCATGTTGGCCTCCTTGCAGTCGTGGGTCAGGATGATGACGTCGGTTTGGGCGATCTGCACCGCAGCGTCCGCGCCGCTCTGGCCCACTACTTCATCGGCTTCGCGCTGTAGCACGGCGTCAATGCTGATACCGGCTTGGGCCAATATGCCGGTCACACGGGCCAGCACACCGGCTTCATCGGCCACGCGCAAACGCAGGTAGTAGCTGGTCACGACCTCGCTCATGGGCAGCACCGGCAGGTCGCTCATGGCCTGATCGATGGTGTGCGGCTGGAACGCCAGGTGCGGCACGCGCTGCGCCGCGTCTGCCGTGTGCAACCTTGCAATGTCGACCAGGTCGGCAATCACCGCACTGGCGGTGGGCTCAGACCCCGCGCCCTTGCCATAGTAGAGCGTGGTTCCGACCGCATCGGCCTGTACCATGACCGCATTCATGGCCCCTTCCACATTGGCGATCAGGCGTTTGGCGGGCACCAGACACGGGTGTACGCGCAACTCAATGCCCGCTGAGGTTTGTTTGGCAGCGTCAAGCTCGCGCCGCTTGGTGATGCCCAGCAGTTTGATGCGGTAGCCCAACTGCTCAGCGTATTTGATGTCGGCGGCGCCCAGCTTGGTGATGCCTTCGACGTAGGCCTTGTCAAACTGCACCGGAATACCAAAGGCAATGGCCGACATGATGGTGGCCTTGTGCGCAGCGTCCACGCCCTCAATATCGAAGGTCGGATCGGCCTCGGCATAACCCAGCGCCTGCGCCTGTTTGAGCGCCACGTCGAAGTTGATACCCTTGTCGCGCATCTCGGACAGGATGAAGTTGGTGGTGCCGTTGATGATGCCGGCAATCCACTCGATGCGGTTGGCCGTGAGACCTTCGCGCAGCGCCTTGATGATCGGAATGCCACCGGCCACGGCGGCCTCAAACGCGACCATCACGCCTTGACTGGATGCCGCGGCAAAAATCTCAGTGCCGTGCACGGCCAGCAAGGCCTTGTTGGCCGTGACCACGTGTTTGCCGGCCGCAATCGCCTCGAGCACCAGGGTTTTGGCAATGCCATAGCCACCGATCAGTTCGATCACGATGTCGATGTCGGCGTTGGCGATGACGGCGCGGGCGTCATTGACCACCTTCACGCCGGGGCCAACCAAGCTTTGCGCCCGAGCCACATCCAGATCGGCCACCATGGTGATCTCGATGCCGCGACCCGCGCGCCGCTTGATTTCTTGCTGGTTGCGGCGCAGCACATTGAAAGTGCCCGAACCCACAACGCCAATGCCCAAAAGTCCTACTTGTATCGGTTTCATAAATTTTATTGGTTAAATTGGCCTCTAGCCCGCTTGCCATAAGCGTGAGTAGCTATCAAATAAATATTGCATCAGTTGCTGTGGCGCTTGCGGTAGCTTTCCAGAAACTTGGCAACCCGGCCAATGGCTTCGCGCAAATCGTCTTCATGCGGCAAAAATACAATGCGGAAGTGGTCCGGCGTGGGCCAGTTGAAGCCTGTGCCCTGCACCAGCATGACCTTGGTTTCTTGCAGCAGTTCGAGAAAAAATTGCTGGTCGTCGGCAATCGGGTACATCGTTGGGTCAAGCCGCGCAAACATGTACAAGGCAGCGGAGGGCTTGACGCAGCTCACGCCCGGAATCGCCGTGATCAACTCATAAGCCAGATCGCGCTGGCGGCGCAGGCGCCCGCCCGCGCACACCAGGTCGTTGATGCTCTGGTAGCCCCCGAGCGCGGTCTGGATCGCCCACTGGCCCGGCACGTTGGAACACAAGCGCATGTTCGAGAGCATGTTCAGGCCCTCGATGTAATCTGTGGCGGGCTTCTTGTCCCCCGAGACGATCATCCAGCCGGCCCGGTAACCGCAAGAGCGGTAGCTCTTGGACAACGAGTTGAAGGTCAAGGTCAGCACATCCTCACTCAAGGAGCCTATCGCCGTGTGACGGGCGCCGTCGTACAAGACCTTGTCGTAGACCTCGTCGGCGAAGATCACCAGACCGTGCTCGCGCGCTATCTGCACGATCGCCTTGAGCAACTCGTCGGAATACAGCGCACCGGTCGGGTTATTGGGGTTGATGACCACAATGCCCTTGGTACGCGGCGTGATTTTGGCGCGAATGTCGCTCAGGTCCGGCATCCAGCCATTGGCTTCGTCGCACAGGTAATGCACCGGCGTGCCGCCCGACAGGCTGGCCGCTGCCGTCCACAGCGGGTAGTCGGGTGAAGGCAGCAGCAATTCGTCGCCGCTGTCGAGCAGCGTGTTGGTGGCCATGACGATCAGTTCGCTGGCGCCATTGCCCAAATAGATGTCGTCGAGCGTCACGCCCTTGATGCCCTGCTTTTGGGTTTCATGCATGACGGCCTTGCGCGCCGCAAAAATACCCTTGCTGTCGGAGTAACCGGCCGAATTGGGCAGGTTGCGGATCATGTCCTGCTGAATCTCTTCCGGCGCGTCAAAACCGAACACCGCCAGGTTGCCGATGTTGAGCTTGATGATCTTGTGTCCCTCCTCCTCCATCTGGCGCGCGGCGTCCATGATGGGGCCGCGAATGTCATAACAGACATTGGCCAATTTGGCTGATTTGCGTATGGTCTTCACAGGCTCTCCGATGGGGTGGCGCGAGGCGGAACTTATAATTTGACCACATTTAGCTGCAGGAATCTTGCGTTTTGATGCACTGCAGCATTCAAATTCCCACTTTGCCCCTATGAAAATACATCCCGACGCCATCACGGTGCAATCCATCAGCGGTTACGGCCCAGGCTGGATTGGCTTGGGCAACGAAAAAATCTACACCAGTGTGGTGATTGGCTCGGGCGGTGAACGCTTTGCCTGGGATTGCAAGCGCTTTGAGGACCTGAGCGCCGGGCACTTTGATTTATTGGCAGCGCTCAAACCCGAACTGGTTATTTTTGGCAGCGGCAACCGCCTGCGATTTCCGCCGGGAGCCTGGCTTAAATCCTTGATTGACCAGCAGATCGGCCTTGAAACCATGGACACACCCGCGGCCTGCCGCACCTACAACATCCTGGCTGGCGAAGGCCGCAGTGTCGTTGTGGCGCTGTTGGTTGATGCGCCCTAGGGATGCTCTGCATAACTCTGGCGAGGATGTGGTAGTGCGGATCGGGATGGGCTACAAGGCGCTTTTCTTGCCAATAGCCGTAGCTATTGGCAAGAAAAGCAACGCAGTAGAGCGCCCGAGGCCGTGCTGCCACAGACCGCAGGGAGTTATGCAGAGCGTCCCTAGGGATAACACGGACACCCGGCCCCAAAGAGAATTAGTCGTTTCAGGGTAAAATAGTCGGCTGTAGTCGGGGCTGCAGCCGCGCTGTCACAGCGGCAGATGGCACCAGGAGCCCTCGATTTGAGCGAATGACGCATCACTGTCACACGAGATTAAGAACTATGGCGATCATTGTCAACAAACCCCTTCCGGAATTTGAATCCATGGCCACTGGCGGCCTCAGAGTCTCCAACACCTCTCACATCGGCAAAGTCGTCGTCCTGTATTTTTACCCCAAGGACAACACCCCGGGTTGCACTACCGAAGCGATGCAGTTTCGTGACCGCTACAAGGACTTCGTGAAGGCCGGTGCCACGGTGTTTGGCGTCTCGCGTGACAACATGAAGTCGCATGACGAGTTCAAGGCCAAACTGGAACTGCCGTTTGAGCTGATCGCCGACACGGAAGAAAAAATGTGCCACATGTTCGGTGTGGTCAAGAACAAGATCATGTACGGCAAAAAGGTCAAAGGCATTGAGCGCAGCACCTTTCTGATTGGCGCGGATGGCACCCTCAAAGAAGAATGGCGCGGCCTCAAGGTGCCAGGCCATGTGGATGATGTCCTCAAAGCCGTCAAGGCGCAGAAAAAAGTCGCGGTACCGGCCTGAGCTTCAACCCACGGTGCTTGTCAACTTGGCCCCGTCGCAAGCCGCCCTGATCTCAAGGCGGCTTTTTGCTTTTTAATGCCTCCCTATATTCCCTTTTTTTGCGAGCGAACTTCACATGCCATTGCCCACTGCCCCTGCCAAACGCGCTGCATTGCTGTCGGAGCGAGACTACGATGTGCTGGCCACAAAGCCGCCCCAGACCCGTCAGACGGCGAGCCCGTTGGCTGAGCCTGACCTGATCAAAACACCACAGGCCCGCCTGGCCGCCGAGCTCCCGCAGACCGGCAGACAGACCCAGCCGGGGTCCAAGGCAGACACGGCGCCAGGGCGCAGCAGAACAGCGCGCCCGAGCCCGTCGATGCGCAAAGTTGGTCTTGAGGCCGACGTGCCAGAGCAAACCCAGGTGCAGACGCCCTTGTTCGCGCCAGTAACGGCGCCTGTCCCCGTACCGGGTTCAAGCCGAGCCCGGCCCAGCGCCGACCTCAAGCCCAGAAAGTCTAAAAAAAGTGGCGCGACCAAACTATTTGTCCTTGACACCAACGTGCTGTTGCACGACCCGATGTGCCTGTACCGTTTCGAGGAACACGATATTTTCTTGCCCATGATCGTGCTCGAAGAGCTCGATGCCCACAAAAAAGGCACGACCGAAGTCGCGCGCAACGCACGCCAGACCAGTCGATCGCTCGACGCGCTGGCCGGCCATCAAGGCGCAGACATCACCAGCGGCCTGCCGCTCAACGCCACTGGCCACCGTGAAGCGGGCGGAAAGCTGTTTTTCCAGACCCAACTGCTGGACTACACGCTGCCGACCAGCCTGCCCCAAGGCAAGGCCGACAACCAGATTCTGGGCGTGGTGGAGGCACTGCGACAGCAGCAAAGCCGCCTGCACCAGGAGCCTGCCAATGGCGCCACTGAAGGCACCGAACGCGCCCCAGTTCGTGAGGTCGTACTGGTTTCCAAAGACATCAACATGCGGGTCAAGGCGCGTGCGCTGGGCCTGGCCACCGACGATTACCAGAACGACAAAACGCTCGACGACGGCGACCTGCTGTACTCGGGCGCCATCGCCCTACCCACCAATTTTTGGACCGGCCAAGCCAAGACAGTGGAGAGCTGGCAACAAGGCGCGTTTACCTTTTACCGCATCAGCGGCGCCATCGTGGGCAGCTTGCTGATCAATCAATTCGTCTATTTTGAGGCGCCCGGCGAGCCCAGCCTGTATGCTCGCGTGACTGAAATCCGGGGCAAGACAGCGGTGTTCAAAACCCTCAAGGACTACGGCCACCTCAAGCAAGCGGTCTGGGGAATCACCTCGCGCAACCGAGAGCAAAACTTTGCCCTGAACCTGCTGCTCGACCCCGAAATCGACTTCGTCACCCTGACCGGCCAGGCCGGCACGGGCAAGACCCTGATGGCGCTGGCCGCGGGCCTGACGCAAGTACTCGACGACCGGCGCTATACCGAGATCATCGTCACGCGCGCCACCGTCAGCGTCGGCGAGGACATTGGCTTTCTGCCGGGCACCGAAGAAGAAAAAATGGGACCCTGGATGGGTGCGCTCGATGACAACCTGGAAGTCCTGGGCAAGACCGACACCAGCGCCGGCGAATGGGGCCGCGCTGCCACCAGCGAACTGATCCGAAGCCGAATCAAGATCAAGAGCATGAACTTCATGCGTGGCCGTACCTTTTTGAACAAATACGTCATCATCGACGAAGCACAGAACCTGACGCCCAAGCAGATGAAGACGCTGATCACCCGTGCGGGCCCGGGCACCAAAATCATCTGCATGGGCAACCTCGCTCAGATCGACACCCCCTACCTGACCGAAGGTTCTTCCGGCCTGACCTATGCGGTGGACCGATTCAAGGGCTGGGCGCACGGCGGCCACATCACGCTGGCGCGCGGCGAGCGCTCACGGCTGGCCGACTTCGCCAGCGAAGTGCTGTAGCCCAGGTGGCCAGCGCCCGCGATGTCCTGACCCCCGACGCGCTGGCCCTGCTGCAAGCCATTGCACAGGCCGGCAGCTTTGCCGCAGCCGCGCGCACCCTCGGTGTCGTCCCCAGCGCACTCTCCTACCGCGTGCGCCAGATGGAGGACGCGCTCGACGTCTTGCTGTATGACCGCAGTTCGCGCCAGGCGCGCCTGACAGAAGCCGGCTTGGAGTTGCTGCGCGAAGGCGCGCGCTTGCTGGAAGAAATTGACGCCGTGGCGAACCGGGTCAAGCGCGTGGCGACCGGCTGGGAGCCGCAACTGAGCATCGCGATCGACAGCATCATCTCCAAAGCCACGGTGATGGAGCTGTGCGCGACGTTTTTCGCTCTGAACCCACCCACCCGTATCAAGCTGCGCGACGAAACCCTGTCGGGCACGCTGGACGCCCTGATGTCGGGCCAGGCCGATCTGGCGCTGGGCGTGTCCGAGGCCAGCACCCAGGCTGGCATTCACAGCAAGCCACTGGGCGAGGTGAGCTTTGTCTATGCGATGGCGCCGCATCACCCGCTGACCCAGGCGCCGGAGCCGCTCAAGGACGAACTGGTGCGCCAGCACCGCGCTGTGGCGGTGGCCGACACCATCAGCCGGGGTGGCGGCATGACCATTGGCCTGCTGGGCGGGCAGGACGTGTTCACCGTGGCCACGATGCAGGACAAGCTCGATGCGCAATTGCGCGGGCTCGGCAGCGGCTTCGTGCCGCAGTGCATGGCGCGTGCGTTCATTGAAACCGGCCGCCTGGTCGTGAAAAAAATGGAACGCCCGCAAGCGCTTATTCGGGTCAACTACGCTTGGCGCAGGGGCGCCAAATCGACTCCAGGGCGGGCCTTGCAGTGGTGGCTGGAACAACTTGAGAGCCCCACCACACGCATGGCTTTGCTCGAGCGCCACCGAGGCGTGTAAAGTGCATGACATACAACAATCCCTGGAAAACTCGTTTATGAACCAATCCCGACTCCCCCCGAATAATATTGCCGTCATTGGCGCTGGCATGGCGGGCGTCAGCTGCGCCCGCACCTTGGTGCAGGCCGGACACAAGGTAACCCTGCTCGAAAAGAGCCGGGGCGTAGGCGGGCGCATGGCGACACGCGAGACGCCCTTTGGCACCTTTGACCACGGTGCCCAGTATTTCACCGTGCGCGATCCGCGCTTTGCCCGGGCCTTGGCCACCGTGCCGGGTGTGTGCAAAGCCTGGAGTGCCAACACCATTCAGGTGCTGGACGAACATGGCCAGATCGGCACATCGAGCGCGCCAACTGCCGAGACCCATTGGGTGCCCACCCCCGGCATGAATGCACTGCTCAAGCGCTGGGCCCAGCCGCTGCTGGACCAACACTGCATCGAACTGGAAACCCGCGTCACGCGCCTGGACCGCGATGTGGTTCATCCAAACCAATGGCAGTTGCATACCGAGGCCAAAGATGGCGCGCAGCATGTCTTTTCCGGCTTCGATGCCGTGCTGCTGGCCATTCCGGCGGAGCAGGCGCGCCTGCTGCTGGAGACCTCGCCCAAAGCCGACGCCCTGTCGCGCCAAATTGACCGGGTCGACGCCGCGCCCTGCTGGACGCTGATGCTGGCGTTTCCGCAGGCCGTGCAGCCGGGCCTGACCACGCTGGGGCCGCAGTGGAATGCGGCGCGTAGCACGCACCACCGCATTGCCTGGCTGGCGCGGGAGTCGAGCAAGCCCGGTCGCACCAGCGTGGAACGCTGGACCGTGCAAGCCAGTGCGGCCTGGTCGCAAGAGCATCTGCAGGACGACAGCGCGCGCGTGCAGGCCAAGCTGCTCAAGGCCTTTGCCGAGGTCACCGGCATCCACGCGGAACCTGCCCATATCGAGTCGCACCGCTGGCTGCACGCCCAGACCACCCAGCCGCTGGGGAAGTCCCACTTGTGGGACGCCAACACGGGCCTGGGCGTTTGCGGCGACTGGTGTCTGGGCCAGCGCGTGGAAAACGCGTTTGTCTCCGGCCTGGAACTGGCGCTGGCCATCGTATAACCTGTATCTTGGCATGGTGACCCGGTATGTGGGGCGCTTTGCACCGTCGCCCACCGGGCCACTGCACGCCGGCTCGCTGGTGGCGGCACTGGCCAGTTGGCTCGACGCGCGCGCCCACGCAGGACAATGGCTCGTGCGCATTGAAGATGCGGACACCTCCCGTTGCGTGGCCGACATGGACCGTGTCATCCTGCAGCAGTTGGCCGCCTGCGGTCTGCACCCCGACGAGCCGCCCGTGCTGCAATCGCAGCGCACCGGGCTTTATCAGCAGGCGCTGGACCAGCTCGCGGCGCACGGTTTAGCCTACCCCTGCGGTTGCTCGCGCAAAGACATCGACGCAGCGCTGAGTCATATGGGTCAGCAGCGGGCACGCCACAGCGAACTGGTTTACCCGGGCACCTGCCGCACCGGCCTGCACGGATGCAACCGCCAGGCGTGGCGGCTGCGCACTGATAAATTGATATCAAATGGGTCTCTAGCCCAGGTGGAATATGCGCATGATGCTACTAATTTAGTAACAAAGAACATCATTCACTGGACCGACCGTCGCCTGGGGCCTCAACAGCAGGACGTGCTGACGCAGGTCGGGGACTATGTGCTCAAACGCTTTGATGGCTGCTTTAGCTACCAGCTCGCTGTGGTCGTGGACGATGCGGCGCAGGGCGTGACCGACGTGGTGCGCGGCGAAGATCTGGCCGACAACACGCCGCGGCAAATTCTGCTGCAACGCGCTTTGGGCCTGCCAACGCCGCGCTACCTGCACACGCCACTGGTGCTGGGCGGCGACGATGAGAAGCTGTCCAAGCAGAACGGCGCCATGGCGCTCGACACGTCTGACGTGCTGTCTGCGCTCAACGCTGCGGCCGCTCTGCTGGGCCTACCGGCCCAATCTGGTACGGTGGCTCAGGCGCTGGAGCGCTGGGTTTTGGTCTGGGGCGCACTGTTTGCTCGCACCGCTGCGTGAAGTGCCGACAAAAATCCAGACAATGAGCCTCTTTACAATCCCACCCCGTGAACGATACAAAAACTACCCCTGCCGACGCCAAGATCAGCGAGAGACCCCGAGTGCCCCGCATCAGGCGCAGCGCCCCCGAAGGCGTGGCCCATCCAAAAGAAATCAAGAGTTTTGTGCGCCGCGCCGGTCGCACCACGACGGGCCAGGCCAAGGCCTTTGACGACCTGGGGCCAAAATTCCTTCTGCCCTATCAAGCACAAGCTATTGATTTTGCAGCTGCTTATGCAGATGCGACGCGGGCTAGAGGCCAAAATTATCTAAATACTGGGCCAGTCATCCTGGAAATCGGCTTTGGCATGGGCGAAGCCACCGCGCATATCGCAGCCCTGATGCCGGAGAAAAACTTCCTATGCTGCGAGGTGCATGAGCCCGGCGTCGGCGCACTGCTCAAGCGCATTGGCGAACAGGGCTTGCACAACATCCGTATCCTGGCGCACGACGCCGTCGAGGTCATCGACCAGATGCTGCCGTTGCAGAGCCTCGATGGCGTGCACATCTTCTTTCCCGACCCGTGGCACAAGAAGAAGCACAACAAACGCCGCCTGATCCAAAGCGCCCTGATTGCCAAGCTGGCCGCGCGCCTGAAGGTCGGCGGCTACCTGCACTGCGCCACCGACTGGCAGCCCTATGCCGAGCAAATTCTCGAAGTGCTCAGCGCCGAGCCGCTGCTCAAGAACACGGCCACACCCGCCGACTCTGACCTGGCCGGCTACGCGCCCAAGCCGCATTACCGCCCGCTGACCAAGTTTGAAAACCGTGGCATCAAGCTCGGACACGGCGTTTGGGACCTGGTGTTTGAGCGGGTCTAGACCCCTGTCGTGCGGTCACTTCGTGCCACCCGCTCGCCATGGCGTGGGCCCGAGTTGCGTCGGCCTGCCCGCTGGCAGCTGGCCCTTGACACTTGATTTTCTGGCCGAGCGCTTTAAAGCCATCCCCCGAAGCGTCTGGCACCAGCGCATGCGCCAAGGCGATGTGGTCGATGAGCACGGCGTGCAACTCACACCCGACAGCGCCTACCAGGGGCATCAAAGGCTCTACTACTACCGCGTCGTGCCGGATGAGCCGCGTATCCCGTTTGACGAGCACATCGTGTTTCAGGATGAGCAGCTCATCGTGGTCGACAAGCCGCATTTCTTGCCCGTGATGCCTTCGGGCGGCTACCTGAACGAGACCGTGCTGGTGCGGCTCAAGCAAAAGCTCGGCATCGACACGCTGGTGCCGGTGCACCGCATTGACCGCGACACCGCGGGGCTGGTGATGTTCTCGGTGCAACCCGACACCCGCGCCGCGTACCACGCGCTGTTCAGCCAGCGCAGCGTCAAGAAGACCTATGAAGCGATTGCACCGTGGCGCGGGGATCTGACGCTGCCGATGACGCGCGCGAGCCGCATCGTCGAAGCGGGCCACTTCATGCTGCAACATGAGGTGAGCGGAGCGCCCAACGCACTCACCCATATCGATGTTTTGGAAGTGCGCGGCGACCTGGCGCGCTACCAGCTGCGGCCTGTGACCGGCAAGCGCCACCAGCTGCGCGTGCACATGGCAGCCTTGGGCCTGCCGATTCTGGGCGACGGCCTGTACCCCACGCTCACGCCCGAAGGCCAAGTTGACTATGCGCATCCGCTGCAGCTGTTAGCCAAAAGCATTGAATTCACCGACCCGATCAACGGGCGCTGCCGTCACTTCAAGAGCGAACGCACGCACTCTGACTGGCCCGACAACAATGTTCAGGAGTGACCTTGACGCCGTCAAGTTGGCCTGTGGATGGCACTGTATTCAGGCCAGCCCCGTCGCCCAAGCCGCCGCCGAAAAAGTCATGGACGCGTTGTCACGTCGCCAGGTCACGCCATCCTGATGCACCGCCAGCCACCAAGTCTGCATCAATGGGTTCGGCTTGGCTTTTGCAAAGGCTTGCGGCGTGAGCAAGGCCAGGCACCAGGCCGGATTCGGATCACGCACCGAGGTGTATTGAATGCCACCCACCTCGGTCTTGCGGGCCACCTGAGCCAGGGCTTGGGTGGCGCTGTAATCGGTGGCGTGCAACCAAGCCGAGGCATTCGCGCTAAACGGTGCCAGGCGCAGATCAATCACCTGTGTCTTGACATCAACACTGAAGGCGGTGTGGGCAACGGGTTGCAGCTTGTCCAGGTCGACAGCATCCAGGAGGAATTTCCAGCGCCAGCAACCCAGCTCAGCACTGGCGGTGCGCACCGACTCTGCACCATAAAACACACCAGGGTCAGTGACTGCCCTGAAACGGGAGCCCGTGCGCAAGGGGCAGTAACGAAACGGCGTGGCCAGCAGATAGTCCAGGCCCTTGGTGGCTGCGGGCTGGGCGGGTTTGCTGCCTTCCAGCAGTGATTCAAGCAGACTTTGCTCATCATCAGTGTCAACAATCTTCATGGTGGATGCCGTGTGCTGGGCCTCCACCATACGCCACACAGCCTTGACCCAAGGTCGTGCTTCAGACGAGAGCGCGGCTGGCATCCAGGTACTGAACGACACGGACCAATCCTTCGGTGTTGCGGATGAGTTCAACGGGTTTGGCCTGAAGGCCCAGGTTGTCGCTAAGCAGCCATCTGCGAGCCGAGGCTTCGTCACCCACAATGGAATCGAGCGACCTAAACACGCGCACAAAGAGCAAGGCAAAGTCCCACTCCTTGCGTTTGGGGTCGAGCTGGTAGCTTCCGTTGTAAAGACGTGTGACGGTGGGTGCGCTCACGCCCAGCACCTTGGCCAGCAAAGTTTTGGACACGTCCAGACGCTCGGCCGCACGGGCCACCGCCTTGCTCAGTACCGCGGCTGCCTCAGGCTGCTGCGTCACTTTGGGGTTGCTGGCTGGCATGATGTGCTCTCCTTCAATAATTTCAATGGAAATAATATAGCATTTTTATTTCCAAGGAAAGCAAATTATTGCGGCCGTTCCTTTTGACCCGCTCGCACAGCGCTTGGCAGCTCTACCCTGAGTTTGGTGACAAAGGCTTCTGCATCGACCTCGGTTCCCAGGAAAATCTTGGCAGAAAAGTGGGCGGCACGGATCACCTTGGGCTGGCTCGTGTGACCGGCCCGTGCTGCGTTGCCTGGAGTCATTGAGGACATCTGGGGACAATATGGTCCAGCCAGAGCATTTTTTGGCATAAAAAAAGCCCTACTTTTAATGTAGGGCTCTTTCATAAGTCATTGATTTCAATGACAAATTTGGCGGAGCGGACGGGACTCGAACCCGCGACCCCCGGCGTGACAGGCCGGTATTCTAACCAACTGAACTACCACTCCTGGTAGCGGCAACATTCACTCTTTCGAGTCAAGTCGTCGGCTCTTGCGAACTGACTGTTACCAACTTGCGCTTCGTTCATCTCATGACAAATTTGGCGACCCCACGGGGATTCGAACCCCGGTACCTACCGTGAAAGGGTAGTGTCCTAGGCCTCTAGACGATGGGGTCATAACCTTTGGACTTCCGTCTCAACTAATCAAAATTGGTGGAGGTAAGCAGGATCGAACTGCTGACCTCTTGCATGCCATGCAAGCGCTCTCCCAGCTGAGCTATACCCCCCAAATTGCACAATACCTTTTCAAGTATCTGTAATTTCCAAGCCTCGAATTATAGCTTGAATATTTAGGCCGAACGCAGTCGGGCCAGCACTATTTCTCTTTCACACAATTCAAGCACGGCATCGAGCGAGGGCGTGTGGGCACTGCCCATCACCAACACGCGCACCGGCATCGCGAGCAGCGGCATCTTGATGGCGCAAGCCAGCAGCACTTCCTTAATGGCAGCCGCGATTGACAGCTTGTCCCAGGGGCAGTGCGCCAGCTTGTCACTCAGCAACATCAAAGCCGGTTTGATTGCATCCGTCACGTGCTGATTCACTTCGACCGGGTCGAGTTTGAGCTCTGCATAAAAGACCGCAGCCCAGTCCGCCAAGACCACCGTGGTGTCACAGCGGTCCTTGAACAGCGCACAAATGCGGGGCAAACGCTCATCAGCTTGAATGCCGCGCTTTTGCAGTTGTGCCTGCACCAACGGTGCCAGCGCATCATCGCTCATGACCTTAAGGTGTTGCGCATTGACCCAGCGCAGTTTGGCTTCGTCGAACTGCGCCGCGCTCTTGCCCAGATGATCCAGGTTGAACCACTGCAGGAATTGTTCCCGGCTGAAAATCTCGTCGTCTCCATGGCTCCAGCCCAGGCGCGCCAGGTAATTGACCATGGCATCGGGCAGATAGCCTTCGTCGCGGTACTGCGTGACCGGTTTGGCACCGTTGCGTTTGCTCATCTTCTCGCCTTGCTCATTGAGCACGGTGGGCAGATGGGCATAGACCGGCGGCTCCTTGCCCAGGGCTTTGAAGATGTTGATCTGACGCGGCGTGTTGTTGACGTGGTCATCTCCGCGAATCACGTGCGTAATCGCCATGTCAAGGTCATCGACCACCACGCAGAAGTTGTAGGTGGGCGTGCCGTCGGGGCGCGCAATCACCAGGTCGTCGAGTTCATCGTTGCTGATCTCGATGCGGCCCTTGACCTTGTCGTCCCACACCACCGAGCCGCCCATCGGATTTTGAAAACGCAGCACCGGCTTCACGCCCTCGGGAACGGCGGGCAGCGTCTTGCCCGGCGCGGGGCGCCAGGTGCCGTCGTAGCGTGGTTTTTCCTTGGCAGCCATCTGAGCCTCGCGCAACGCATCAAGCTCGGCCACGCTCATGTAGCAGGGGTAGACATGGCCAGCGGTTTGCAATTCAGCCAGCACGGCCTTGTAGCGGTCCATGCGTTGCATTTGGTAAAACGGACCTTCGTCGTAGTCCAGCCCAAGCCAGCTCATGCTTTCAATGATCACATCGACCGCCGCCTGGGTGGAGCGTTCCAGGTCGGTGTCTTCAATGCGCAAGATGAAATCGCCGCCGGTCGAGCGTGCAAAGGCCCATGGGTACAAGGCCGAGCGAATGTTGCCCAGGTGAATGAAACCGGTGGGAGACGGCGCGAAACGGGTGCGGGTTTTTTGTGTCATGTGTGTCATCAAAGGGTGTCCAGTCCGAGCAGGCCACGCGCCAGGTCGGCTTTCAAATCGTCAATATGCTCCAGACCCACCGCGACGCGAATCAGGCCCTGGCCAATGCCGGCGGCTTGGCGCTGCGCCTCGGTGATGCGACCGTGCGAGGTGCTGGCCGGATGGGTGATGGTGGTTTTGGTGTCGCCCAGGTTGGCGGTGATGGAGCAGACCAGGGTGCTGTCAATCACATGAAACGCGTGCTTGCGCGCTTGCACCGGGTCCGTGGCCTGGACATCGAAGGACAGCACGGCGCCCCCCAGACCCGACTGTTGGCGCATCGCCAGCGCGTGCTGTGGGTGAGACAGCAAACCGGGGTAATAAACCCGCGTGACCTGCGGTTGCGCCTGCAGCCAGGTCGCCAGCGCCAGCGCGTTATGGCTTTGGGCCTGCATGCGGATCGACAAGGTCTCCATGCCCTTGAGCACGACCCAGGCGTTGAAGGCCGACAAGGTTAAACCGGCGCTGCGCATCACCGGCATGAATTTTTCATCCACCAGCTTTTGTGTCGTGCACAGCGCACCGGCAATCACGCGGCCCTGACCATCAAGGTACTTGGTGCCCGAATGAATGATCACGTCAGCCCCGTAGCGAATGGGTTGCTGCAAGGCGGGCGAACAAAAGCAGTTGTCCACCGCCAAGAGCGCGCCGGCCCGGTGCGCCACGTCGGCCAGGGCGGCCATGTCGCACACATCGGTGAGCGGGTTGGTGGGGGTTTCTGCGAACAGCAAGCGCGTGTTGGGCTGCACTGCTGCCTGCCACTGGGCTACGTCGGTTTGTGAGACAAAAGTGGTCTGCACGCCAAATTTTCCGAACTCACCGGCCAGCAAGCGCATGGTCGAGCCAAACACGCTTTGCGAGCAAATGACATGGTCACCGGCCTTGAGCAGCCCCATGCACAACAGCGTGATCGCCGCCATACCGCTGGACGTGCCAATGCAGGCCTCGGTGCCCTCCAGCGCCGCCAATCGCAGCTCCATGCTGGTCACGGTCGGATTGCCAAAACGCGAATAGGTGTAGCCCTCTTCTTCACCTGCAAACCGCCGCGCTGCCGTCTCGGCGTTGGGCTGCACGAAGCTACTCGTCAGGTACAGCGCCTCAGCGTTTTCACCGTATTGGCTTTTGTCCACGGCGGTGCGCACCGCCAAGGTGTCGGGGTGCAAGGGCGCCGGCAATTTCTCAACCGTCATGACTATTCCTCGTGATTGGGCAGCGCCAGGCGGGAATTGTCTTCGCCCGCTTCCTCAACGGCAACCCGGCTGGCGTTGAGCCGGGCAATATCTTCCAGCGTGATGTCGCCCGTGACATAGACGCCGTCAAAACAAGAGGCGTCAAAGCCCTTGATCGCTGGGTTCAAGGAACCAATGGCCTTCTTCATGCCATCGACGTCCTGGTAGATCAACGCGTCGCAGCCAATCAATTGCCGAATTTCTTCCACCGTGCGGTTGTGCGCCACCAGTTCCTCCGGCGTGGGCATGTCGATGCCGTAGACGTTGGGGTAGCGCACCGGCGGCGCGGCGCTGGCCATGTAGACCTTGCGCGCGCCGGCGTCACGCGCCATCTGCACAATTTCTTTGGAGGTCGTGCCGCGCACAATCGAATCGTCTACGAGCAGCACGTTGCGGCCCTTGAATTCGCTGGCGATCACATTGAGCTTTTGGCGCACCGACTTTTTGCGCACCGACTGCCCCGGCATGATGAAGGTGCGCCCGACATAGCGGTTTTTCACAAAACCCTCGCGGTATGGCAAGCCCAGCAACTGCGCCAGTTGCGCCGCACTGGGGCGGCTTGATTCAGGAATCGGGATGACGACATCAATCTCGTTCGGCGGCACCGTCGAAATCACGCGTTTTGCCAGTGTTTCTCCCAGATTCAAGCGTGCCTGGTAGACCGAGATGCCATCCATCACCGAGTCGGGCCGCGCCAGATAGACATACTCAAAAATACACGGACTAAGTACCGGATGCTCGGCGCACTGCTCGGCGTGTTCCGTGCCCTGCAGGTCAATAAACACCGCCTCACCGGGGGCAATGTCGCGCTCAAATTTATGCGACGTGCCTTCCAGCGCCACGGACTCGCTGGCCAGCAACACCGTGCCCTCGCCGCGCCCGATGCACAGTGGACGAATCCCAAACGGATCACGAAAAGCCAGCACGCCATGGCCGGCAATCATGGCAATCACGGCGTACGACCCCTTGATGCGCTGATGCACCTTGCGCACGGCGGCAAACACATCCCGTGGACGCAGCGGCAAGCCGCGCGTGGTTTCACCCAGCTCGTGGGCCAGCACGTTGAGCAGCACCTCGGAGTCGCTGTCGGTGTTGATGTGACGGTGGTCATTGCTGAACAGCTCGGCTTTGAGCGCGTGCGCGTTGGTCAGGTTGCCGTTGTGCACCAGCACAATACCGAAGGGCGCATTGACGTAAAAGGGCTGCGCCTCTTCTTCGCTGAAGGCGTTACCCGCGGTCGGGTAGCGCACCTGGCCCAGTCCGCAATTGCCGGGAAGCGAACGCATGTTGCGGGTGCGAAACACATCACGCACCATGCCTTTGGCCTTGTGCATGAAGAACTTGCGATCCTGCTGCGTCACGATGCCAGCGGCATCTTGCCCGCGGTGCTGCAGCAGCAAAAGGGCGTCATAAATGAGTTGATTGACAGGGGCTTTGCTGACAACACCAACGATTCCACACATAGAAGTTTTCCGATCAGTTCAGGACAGGGCTCGCACCAAGCGGCATCACACGCCTTGGCAGGCGAATCATGTCGGTAAATACTTTGCAAATTCTTGCGGCAACATGGGCTGCAAACCTCTGAGCGCCGTCTGCGCCAGATCGGCACTCACCGACATATGCCACCAAGGGTCGTTTTTTAAAGGTGTCATCGTGATCACCACCGTGGCCAGCAACAGCAGCAGCACCCCACGCACCAGACCAAACACCGCCCCCAGCGCCCGGTCCGCAGGACGCAGGCCGACGGCCGCAAAAAGCTTTTGCACCAGCGCTGCCAACAGACTTCCCACCAGCACCGACAGCACAAACACCACGGCAAACGCCACCGCGTAGCGCACGGCCTCGCTCGAACCCGACATGGGCAGATGGGCCGCGAGCTCCGGCGCCAGCCAGCGAGCCAACAGGAAGGCCGCCACCCAACTCACCAATGAAAACAACTCGTAAATCAAGCCACGCCAAGCGCCTACCAACAAAGAGGCCAGCAACACCCCGCCAAAAATCCAATCGAGCGCAAGCATGTCGGGCAATAAAGGCGTGCGATGGCGTTTAGAGCGTCAACACGGCGGCGGGCAAACTGAGCTTCTTGATTATTTCTGCTGCCTTGTCCGCCTCTGCCTTGGTGCCAAATGGGCCGACCCGAACGCGAGTCCGGTCGCCGTCTTTGGTCTTGGCCACGTGGGTGTAGGTCTTTAGACCGGCACGCTCAACTTTCAGGCGCACTTCACGCGCACGCGCGGCGTCGGCAAAGGCACCAATCTGCACCACAAAGCGGCCCTCGCTCGCGCTAGCTTGGGCATCAGGCCCGCTGGCAAGGCTTTTGCCGTCAAGCAGCGCCTGCGCCTTGGCAGCGTCAGCGGTCTTGGCTGGTGCCTTGACCACGGGCTTGTCATTGGCCTTGGTGGTGCTCGCGTCGGGCAGCGGGTTGGCAGCTTTTGGCTCTTCCTTAACTATCTTTTCGATAGCTTCTTGCTTATATTCCAAGCGGGCTAAAGCCTCTTTTTGTTCAATATTCTGGGCACTAGCAGCGACTGCAGGCAGGGCGGTGGATTCAGAGGACAGCGACACCGCCGGCGCCGGGATACTCAGGGGCAACACCTTGTTCCTGTCTGGAATTTCTATCGGCGTATCCACAGCAATCGGGCGCGGCTGCTTGTCAAAGAGCAGCGGGAAAGCAATCACGCCCAGCAACACCAACACCGCAGCACCGAGCAAACGGTACTTGGCGCGCTTGCGCATGACCTCGACGCTTTCGGACGGCGCTGGCGCGCCAGACCGGTCGTCGCTGCCCTTGCGTAACTTAAAAAATGCCATGGTGTGGGGGGCTCTATCTGGATGGTCAGCGGCTGGGCAGGTGTTGGGCGTCAAGGCGGGGAACCCCGTCCTTCAAAATACCGCCTACGGTGTAGAACGAGCCAAAGACCACAATTCTATCAGCGGGGTCGGCCGCTTTGAACGCCGCCTGCAGCGCCTGCTGCGGGTCGGCGTAGGTGGCCGCACTGGCGTCTTTGCGCGTGTTTTGGGCCTGCCACTGCAGCAACAAGGCATCCGCAGATTCAGCCCGAGGCGTCGGCAAATCGGTGAAATACCACTTGTCAACCACAGGGTTGATGCGCTCGAGTATTTGCGCCACGTCTTTGTCTGCCATGGCGCCAAAGACAGCGTGCGTGGTCGGGAAGAGGCCCATCGCATCCAGATTGGCCGTCAGCGCCGCGACGGCATGCGGGTTGTGCGCCACATCAAGTATCAGTGTCGGCTGGCCCGGCACAATCTGGAAGCGCCCTAGCAACTCGACAAAGGCAAAACCGCTGCGCACCGCCTGCGCCGTGACCGGCAGGCGCTCGCGCAATGCCGTCAAGGCCGCCAGCACACCGGCGGCATTGACCAACTGGTTAGCCCCTAAGAGCGCCGGGTAGGCCATGCCGCTGTAGCGCCTGCCACGCCCGGCCCAGGCCCACTGCTGGCGGTCACCCGACACATTGAAGTCGCGCCCGACTTGCCACAGGTCAGCACCGACCTCAAGTGCCCGGTCCAGCACGCTCTGCGGCGGCACCGGGTCACTCACCACCACCGGGCGACCGGTGCGCATGATGCCGGCTTTTTCATAGCCAATGGCCTCGCGGTCTGGCCCCAGCAGCGCCATGTGGTCAAGGTCAACGCTGGTGATGATGGCGCAGTCGGGCTCGATGATGTTGACGGCATCGAGCCGCCCGCCCAGGCCCACCTCCAGAATCGCCACGTCCAGCCCACTGCGGCTCATGATGTCCAGGATGGCGAGCGTGGAAAACTCAAAATAAGTCAGCGATATTTCAGCATCATTTTGGCACCTGACCCTTTCCACACTTGCGAAAGCAGCTACTAATTGTGAAGCATCTACCGGCTCGCCCAGCAGCCGCAGGCGTTCTTCAAAGCGCACCAGATGCGGCGAGGTGTAGACCCCGGTTCGGTAGCCGGCCTGGCGCAAGATGGATTCCAGCATGACGCAGGTCGAGCCTTTGCCGTTGGTGCCCGCCACGGTAATCACCGGGCAGTCAAAGCGGATTTGCATGCGCTGCGCCACGGTGCGCACGCGCTCCAGGCCGAGGTCGATCGTGACCGGATGCAGTTGCTCGCAATGCGCCAGCCAGTCAGACAAGGTTTTCAGGTTTTCAATCGGTGTTTTCATACGACTGGCGATTGTCGCCCACGTTCGCACCGGTGGCATGATGCGGGGCATGAACACCCTTGCCACAGCCTCCTCTTCCAGTTCTGCCTTGATGGTTTTTGGCATTGCGAACTGCGACACCGTCAAGAAGGCACGCAGTTGGCTGACTGAGCATGGGGTGAGCCACGTGTTTCATGATTTCAAGAAGCTTGGCGTTCCCGCTGAACTACTGCCAGGCTGGATCGCCGCCGTGGGCTGGGAGCCGCTGCTGAACCGCAAGGGGACGACCTGGCGCAAGCTTGACCCCTCAATTCAAGCCGACGTCATTGATGCGGACAGCGCGGTCGCCGTGATCAAGAGCAACCCCAGCGTCGTTAAGCGGCCCGTGGTGGCGTGGCCGAACGGTCAGATCACGGTGGGTTTTGATGCGACTCAGTGGCTGGGACTCATAGCTTAGTGATCTGCCCTTTGAACTGGGCAAAAACGCGGTAAGGGACACCCGGGCGCTGGTGCCTCATACGCTTCGCTTTTTGAAATCGGCACCATCGCCCGGGTATCCCTCACCGCTTGCGAATGATCCGAGTGCAGCGAACCAAGTGAAGCCTTTGCATAAATGACTCATGACATGACATGGCCCGGCTCCCCTCACCCACCGGCCATTTTTGACCTGCAGCGTAGTGCGGCGAGCCAGGTCCGGAGGTCGGGGGCGATTTCAAAAAGCGAAGCGTATGAGCCCCCGGCATTCGGGCCTGACTCGTTGCACGGCCCAGCTTTCTGGTCAGGCGGGGTTTAGAGACCCCTTCTAGACCCGCTTAAAATTACGCCCATGATTACCTCCAAATTCGACGGCGTATCCGTCAGCACCCAGGCCAGCGTCTATTTCGATGGCAAATGCATCAGCCACGCCATCGCCTTGGCCGATGGCACAAAAAAATCCGTGGGCGTGATCCTGCCAGCCACATTGACCTTCAACACCGGCGCACCGGAAATCATGGAATGTGTGGCCGGTTCGTGTGAGTACAGACTCCCCGGCAGCGAGGTCTGGCTGAAGTCCAACCCAGGTGACAAATTCAGCATCCCCGGCAACACAAAATTTGATATTCAGGTCACCGAGCCCTATCACTACATCTGCCACTTCGGTTGATCTGATCTAATTACTTATATTTTTATAGCTTTTCACGCTTATTCGGCGTGGGCTAGAGGCCAATTTCATGTCAAACACCATTCTTCAAAACATTCCCGTTGGTCAAAAGGTCGGCATCGCCTTCTCGGGGGGGCTGGACACCAGCGCCGCCCTGCACTGGATGAAGCTCAAGGGCGCCCTGCCCTACGCCTACACCGCCAACCTGGGCCAGCCCGACGAGACCGACTACGACGACATCCCGCGCAAAGCCATGGAGTACGGCGCTGAAAAGGCGCGCCTGATCGACTGCCGCAGCCAACTGGCCGCCGAGGGCCTGGCAGCTCTGCAAAGCGGTGCCTTTCACATCTCCACCGCCGGCGTGACCTACTTCAACACCACGCCGCTGGGCCGCGCTGTTACCGGCACCATGCTGGTGGCCGCCATGAAACAGGACGACGTCAACATCTGGGGCGACGGCAGCACCTTCAAAGGCAACGACATCGAGCGCTTTTACCGCTATGGCCTGTTGACCAACCCGGCGCTCAAAATCTACAAGCCCTGGCTCGATCAGGCCTTCATTGACGAACTCGGTGGCCGCGCGGAAATGTCAGCCTTCATGACGGCGCACGGCTTTGGCTACAAAATGTCGGCGGAAAAAGCCTACTCCACCGACTCCAACATGCTCGGCGCCACGCACGAAGCCAAAGACCTCGAGCAGCTCAGCAGCGGCATGAAGATCGTCAACCCGATCATGGGCGTGCCCTTCTGGCGTGAGGACTGCCAGGTCTTGGCCGAAGAAGTCTCGGTGCGCTTTGAAGAGGGCCGCCCGGTCGCCCTGAACGGGGTCGAATACCCCGACCTGGTGACACTGATGCTGGAAGCCAACCGCATCGGTGGCCGTCACGGCTTGGGCATGAGCGACCAGATCGAGAACCGCATCATCGAGGCCAAGAGCCGCGGTATTTACGAGGCCCCTGGCCTGGCGCTGCTGTTCATCGCCTACGAGCGCCTGGTCACCGGCACCCACAATGAAGACACGATCGAGCAGTACCGTGACAACGGCCGCAAACTCGGTCGCCTGCTGTACCAGGGCCGCTGGTTTGACTCGCAAGCCATCATGCTGCGCGAGACCGCGCAGCGTTGGGTAGCGCGCGCCATCACCGGCACCGTGACGCTCGAATTGCGCCGGGGCAACGACTACTCGCTGCTCAACACCGAGAGCGCCAACCTGACCTACGCGCCCGAACGCCTGAGCATGGAAAAAGTGGCCGACGCGCCGTTCTCACCAGCTGACCGCATCGGCCAGCTCACCATGCGCAACCTCGACATTGTGGACACCCGCGCCAAACTGGCGATTTACGCCAAGAGTGGCCTGCTGTCGTTGGGCACGGACGGCGACTTTCTCAGCCTGGCCAATGACGCCAGCAAGTAGAGCAATCGGGGGCGTTGCCCCCTATTTGTTCAGGTAGCTCTGCGCAATCGGTCTCAGTGCCGCGGGCGTGATGCCAAAAGACTGCAGGCCTGGCAAGGCGCCGCTGGCGACGTTGTCAACTTTCATCGAATCCAGATTGTCGTGACTCATGACGGGCTCGCCCGGCGCGAGCGCCATCAGCGCTGCCTGCACGTGGCCGAGCCAGAGCGGCAGCGCCATAACGGGACGACCGCGACCGCCGCGAACCCCGCTCAGCTGCGCTGCCAGTTGCACTAGTTGCCTCAAAGTGAACACCTCCGGGCCGCAGGCTTCGATGATCTTTGGTTTGGCCGCAGAAGTCGTGCCAGCATCTTCTTGCGCCAGACTGAGCGCCACCGCACTGGCCACGTCGTCCACCCAGACCGGTTGAAAACGGGCTTCAGCACCGGCCAGCGGCATGAACGGCAACACTTTTTGCAGCTTGGCAAAGACATTGAGAAACTTGTCCTGGGCGCCAAAAATCACACTGGGCCGCAAAATGGTCAGGTCAAAGGCCCTTTGAGCACCAGCACCCGCCGCCTCGATCAGCACCGCCTCGCCCTGCCCCTTGCTGCGCAGGTACATCGACGGCGCGGACTGCGGGTCTTGCGCGTGCGCGCCCAAGGCGCTGATGTGCACCACGCGTTTGATCTTGGCGGCCCGGCAGGCCCGCGCCAGCTTTTGCGGCAAAGCGACGTGAACCTTGTCAAAGGCCGCCTGATCACCATGCAGGATCGCCACCAGATTGACCACCGCGTCGTGCCCCGCCACCGCCTGCGTGAAAGCCGCCTCGTCGTGCACGTCAATTTCCAGCAGCGTCAAGCCGACCAAGCCCTGAAGATGCGTCGCCTGGGCGCAGCTACGGGTCGGCACGGTCACTTGCCAGCCCTGGCTCAGCAGTTTTTTACAGACCTGGGTGCCCACATAGCCGGTGCCACCAACAACAAGTACTTTTTTCATGTGCTCATTTTGCCTTCGACGTCAGACTCGCTTCGTCAAAGGGTTAATTTCTATCTGGATCAGTCACAAGTCAGGTGCTTTGTCGCTTCACCAACTGCCAGCCGACATTAACGCTGTGCTCTTCGACTGCTTCGTCCCGCATGAGTTGCAGCAACATGGTCGCTGCGCTTTCCCCGATCTTGACGCGGGGCGTGCGGATGGTCGTCAGCGGGGGCCACATCTGATCGCTGCCCGCCAGATCATTGAAGCCGGCAATCGCCAGTTGCCTGGGCACCGCGATGCCCAGACGCAGCGCTGCCAGCAAGCCGCCCTGCGCCAGATCATCATTGCAGTAGAAGATGGCATCCACATCGGGGTACTTTTCTACGTAGTGTTCCAGCATCTGTCCGCCCAGGGCCAGCGACGAAGGCTGTGCGCTGAGCCATTCCAGCGCCGGGTCGTAGCAACCGGCGGCCATCAAAGCCTCGCGATAGCCCACCAGGCGTTGCTGCACGCGGGGGTCCAACTGCGCCGCCGCAAAGGCGATGCGGCGACGCCCGGTTTGCAGCAAATGCTCGGTCATGCTGCGCCCCGCGTCCGTCTGCGAGAAGCCGACACAGTACACAGAGGGATCGTCGGAGGTCTCCATCAGGTGCACGCAAGGCACGCCGCTGCGGGCAATCAAATCACGGCAGCGTGCGGTCCGGTCGAAGCCCGTGACCAGTAAGCCGGCGGGTCGGTGGGCGAGATAATCGGCCAGCAGGGCTTCTTCTTCCTCTGCCTGGTAATGCGTCACGCCGATCAATACCTGGTAGCCGGCAGCACGCAGCGAGCGCTGCACTGCCTCCAACAGGTCAACAAACAGGTTGTTTGACAGCAGCGGGATCAACACCACCACGGTGTGGCTACGGGCGCTGGCCAGGGCCCGCGCAGCGGGGTCTGGCACGTAGCCTAACGCCGAGGCCGCGGCCGCCACGCGCGCCACCAGATCGGCGCCAACGCTGCGTTCACCCCGCAGGGCGCGTGAGGCGGTGATCCGGCTGACCCCTGCGGACAAGGCGACATCATCGAGCGTGACGCGACCGGAAGCCCGGCTTTTTCGGGATACGATAGTCATAAATAAGGGTTTACCCTTGAATTTTTAAGCCAAAGATGGCGTTAAGATAGCGCTATCTTACTGAACTTCAACGTCTGTACCTGCTTTATTTTTCGCCCTAAAAAGAGCCTTTGTTTCGGAATGTCTTCAATTCATTCCGTTTTTTTGGTATGTCAAAGATAGCGCTATCCAAATTATGAAATCTGTTGTCATGATGGGCGTCGCCGGTTGCGGCAAATCCAGCGCAGGGCAAGCGCTGGCCAGCAAATTGGGTTTACCCTTGATTGAGGGCGATGAATTTCACCCAGCGAGCAATCTCGACAAAATGCGCCAGGGCTTGGCGCTCACTGATACCGACCGCGCCGATTGGCTGTCTGCGCTGGGGATGGCGCTGGCGCAGCAGCAAGGCGGCGCCGTGTTGACCTGCTCAGCGCTCAAACGCGCCTACCGAGACCGTTTGCGCGAGCAGGTGCCGGGCTTGTGCTTTGTGTTTCTGGACATCGACCCGGCCACCGCGCACCAACGCGTCACGGCCCGCGCCGGTGAGCACCTCTTTCCTCCCAGTTTGGTAGAGAGTCAGTTCGCCACGCTTGAATCCCCGGTCGGCGAGTCTGGCGTGTTGCGCATTGATGCCACCCAGCCACTCCATCAACTCAACACGGTTGTCGCGACCTGGTTGGGCCAGCCCGAAAAAGAGACTGTGAAATGAAAAACTCTCGCATCATCAATTTTTTGAACACGCTGATGGCCCTTTGCCTGGCCATCATGGCAGGCTCCGTCTTCATCAACGTCGTAATGCGCTATGGGTTCAGCAGTGGCATCGCCGCCAGCGAAGAGCTCTCGCGCCTGCTGTTTGTCTGGATGGTGTTTATAGGCGCCACAGCCGCCTACCCTCAAGGCGAGCACATGGCGTTCACCAGCTTGTTGCACCCGCTGCTGGCACCCGGGCGCGAGACCGCACTCAGGTTCGTGACACGCCTGATTCACGCGCTGGTGGTTCTCAGTTGCATCCTATTGGGCTGGGGTGCCTGGCAACAGGTCATCGTGGGGATGGGCAGCGTCAGCGTGGTGCTGGGCTATCGCCAGGCCTTGCTGCCGCTGCCCGCTCTTCTATGCAGCGTGGCCATTGGCTCGATGGCCTTGCTGAAGTTGATTCAAGGCCGGCCCATCGACTTGGGTCATGCGTCGCCCGAAGTCGAGTGATCGAAGCCCAAAAACACAAGAATGCCCCTATGAATCAAGGTTTGGTTGCTATTGTTTTCGTCGTCGGCATGCTGGCCTTTATGGGCATCGGCATGCCCATGGCATTTGCCCTGGTGCTCACCGGTGCCTCCATGGCCTGGGTGCTCGATTTCTGGGACACGCAGTTGCTGGCACAAAACCTGGTGGCAGGGGTCGACAGTTTCCCGCTGCTGGCCGTGCCGTTTTTCATTCTCGCCGGCGAACTGATGAACGCCGGTGGCATCAGTCGACGCATCATCACCATGGCCCAGGCCTGGGTTGGTCACATCCGTGGCGGCCTTGGTTTTGTCACCATCGGTGCGGCCATTTTGATGGCCAGCATGAGCGGCTCGGCGCTGGCCGATACGGCCGCGTTGGCCACCATTCTCTTGCCCATGATGCGCGCCCACGGCTACCCGGTGGCCACCTCAGCCGGTTTGATCGCCGCTGGCGGTGTCATTGCCCCGATCATTCCGCCGAGCATGCCGTTCATCATCTACGGAGTCACCACCAACACCTCCATCTCGGCGCTGTTCATGTCTGGCATCGTGCCAGGGCTGATGATGGGCGCGGGCCTGATCGTGGCCTGGAAGCTGCAGCTGCGCAAGATCGACCTGCCGGCCGGCACGCCCATGCCGTTTGGCCAACGCATGCATGAGACCGTCAAGGCTTTTTGGGCCTTGTTGATGCCCGTCATCATCATCGGCGGCATGAAAACCGGGGTTTTCACTCCCACAGAGGCCGCTGTGGTGGCCGCTTTTTACGCTATGGTGATCGCGTTCTTTGTACACCGCGAGATGAAATTGGCCGAGTTGCACGGGGTGCTGGTGCGCGCGGCCAAAACCACGGCAGTGGTCATGTTCCTGTGCGCCGGGGCGCAGGTAGCGAGCTACATGATCACACTGGCCGATTTGCCCGGCACGCTTGCCGAATGGTTGGGACCCCTGATTGGAAGCCCCAAACTGCTAATGGCCGTCATGATGGTGATTTTGATCATGATCGGAACCGCGCTGGACCTCACCCCGACGATTCTGATCATTGCGCCAGTGATGCTGCCCATTGCGGTCAAGGCAGGTATTGACCCGGTCTACTTTGGCCTGATGTTCATCCTCAATGGCTCGATTGGCCTGATCACCCCGCCGGTGGGCACTGTGCTCAACGTCGTGGCCGGCGTCGGGCGCATGCGCCTCTACGAGGTGGTCAAGGGGGTCAAGCCCTTTCTCGTGACCTACGCGTTGATCCTGTTCCTGATGGTGCTGTTCCCGCAAATCGTGACCGCGCCACTGGCCTGGATGCGCTAAACACCACGCCTCAGCTCCCCCGTTTCCACTTCACTGTTCCATCACCCTTAAACCCTAGGAGACTTTTCATGACTCTGATTCGCCGAACATTCATTGCCTGCGCCGTCGGCGCCAGCCTGTTGGCCAGTGGCCTGGCCAGCGCACAAGACATCAAGCCGCACCTGATCCGGTTCGGCTACGGCCTGAACGAACAATCCAACCAGGGCCGTGCCACCAAGGTATTGGCCGAAGAAGTCGCCAAACTCTCGGGCGGCAAGATGAAGCTGCGCGCCATCGGCGCTGCCGCATTGGGTTCCGATATCCAGATGCAGCAAGCGTTGATTGGCGGCGCCCAGGAAATGATGGTCGGCTCCACTGCGACGCTGGTCGGCATTACCAAGGAAATGGCCTTGTGGGACACGCCTTTCTTGTTCAACAACGCGCAGGAGGCCGATGCTGTGCTCGACGGACCGCTGGGTGACCGCGTCAGGGCGAAGCTGGAAGAAAAAGGACTGGTGGGCCTGGTCTACTGGGAAAACGGTTTTCGCAACCTGACCAACAGCAAGCATGCAGTGGCCAAGCTCGAAGACATGAATGGCATCAAGCTGCGCGTGATGCAGAACAACGTGTTCCTGGACAGCTTCAAGACCTTGGGCGCCAACGCCATTCCACTGCCATTTTCTGAATTGTTCAGCGCTCTGGAGACCAAGGCAGTGGACGGCCAGGAGAACCCCTACAACACGATCCTGTCGAGCAAATTCTACGAAATCCAGAAGTACCTGACTGTCACCAACCACGTCTACAGCCCGTGGATCGTGCTGGCCAGCAAAAAATGGTGGGACAGCTTGAGCAAGGATGAACGCGCTGTCTTAATGGCCGCCGCCAAAACCAGCCGCGACTTTGAACGCAAGGACACGCGCGCCGAAGCGGCCAAGGCGCTCGACGAGCTCAAGACCAAAGGCATGCAAGTGACCGTGCTCGCACCGACAGAAGCGGCGCGCATGCGCGACAAATTGACGCGTGTGAACGCCGGCATTGCGGCCAACGTGGGCATGGACCTGTGGCGCGACACCCAGGCCGAACTGGCCCGCCTGCGCACCAAGAAATAGAGCTAAACCACCACCGGCTCCGGCTCCAGCCGGATGCCAAAGCGTTCATAGACGCTGGTCTGGATAGCCCGCGCCAGCGTCATGACTTCGCCGCCGGTGGCACTGTCGGCGCTATCGACGCCGCCGCGGTTCACCAGCACCAGCGCCTGCTTCTCGAAAACCCCTGCCTGGCCGACCGACTTGCCGCGCCAGCCACAGGAGTCAATCAACCAGCCTGCGGCCAATTTGACGCTGCCGTCAGCCAGGTGGTAGTGCACCACCTTGGGGTCGCGCGCGATGATGTCCACGCACTGTTCAGGCGTGACGGTGGGGTTTTTGAAGAAGCTGCCAACATTGCCGATGACTTGCGGGTCCGGCAACTTGGCACGACGAATCTCGCACACCCAGTCAAAAATTTGCTGCGCAGTCGGCTCGGTGCATGCATGCTCCGCCATTTTTCTATCGAGATCGGCGTAGCCCAGCACCGGCTTGCAGTCTTTAGGCAGCGCAAAGCGTACCCGCAGGATCAGGGCGCGGTCCTTCAGGCCCAGCACTTGATGCGCACCAGCCACAGCGCCCGTGGTCGCAGCGCCGGCCGGCACCGCCCCAGCACCAGCCCCATGCTTAAACACCGAGTCGCGGTAGCCAAAGGCGCACTGCGCCGCATTGAGCGTGAACACATGGCCGGTCTGCAGGTCGATGGCATCGAGCGAGTCAAAGCGGTCCTGCAACTCCACGCCATAAGCGCCGATGTTCTGCACCGGCGCCGCGCCGACGGTGCCGGGAATCAAGGCCATATTCTCCAGCCCGCCATAGCCCTGCGCCAGCGTCCAGGCCACCAGTTCGTGCCAGTTCTCGCCCGCACCCGCCTCCACGATGAACGCTTTGGCGGTTTCATGCAGCAGCCGTCGGCCCATGAGCTCGACCTTGAGCACCAGGGCTTTGACGTCACCAGTGAGCACAATGTTGCTGCCACCGCCCAGGATAAATTTAGGGCTGGCGCGCAGCACGGGGTCGGCCAGCAGCGCGTGCAGGTCCGACTCGCTGGCAATGCGCACCAGCGCCTGCGCCTTGGCCACGATGTGAAAGCTATTGAAAGCCTGCAGGGGAACATTTTTCTCGACTAACATGGCGGGATTGTCGCATTGGGAGTGTCCGCACTCCCGTTCGGGCTGAGCCTGTTGAAGCTCTTTCTGGAACCCAACGCGCCGCTCTTGCACAGGCTCAGGGCGCACGAATTTTTTATTGAGTAACCCAAATGCCCTCTTTTGATACGGTTTGCGACGCCAACATGGTCGACGTCAAACACGCGGTGGAAAACACCACCAAGGAAATCATCACCCGCTTTGACTTCAAGGGCACGCCCGCCTCGATTGAACTCAAGGACAAGGAGATCACCGTGATCGGCGACGCTGAATTCCAGCTCACCCAGATCGAAGATATTTTGCGCAATAAGCTCACCAAGCGCAGCGTGGACGTGCGCTTTCTGGACATGGGCGAGGTGCAAAAAATGGGCGGCGACAAGGTCAAGCGCGTCATCAAGGTGCGCAGCGGCATCGAGACCGAAGTGTCCAAGAAAATCCAACGCCTGCTCAAGGACAGCAAGCTCAAGGTTCAGGGCGCCATTCAGGAGGAGAAAGTGCGCGTCACCGGCGCCAAGCGCGATGACCTGCAGGCGGCCATGGCTTTGATAAAAAAAGAAATGACCGACATCCCGCTGACCTTTGACAACTTTCGCGACTAACGGCCATTTGAGACCCTGCGCGTGACCATCCAGACCGAAAACGAATACGAAGACCTGCTCGGCCTGTGGTCTGATCTGGAGGCGGGCTTGGGCATTATTCTGAGCCGCCCGGCCAGCATTCAGGAGTTTGAAAAACGCGTCTGGCAATACGACCGCTGGATGCAAGGCCTGCTGGCGCGCGACACCGACGTCGGTCTGTATTTGTTGTTTCAGTTAGCGATCAATTCGCCGGTGGGCTACAGCGCCTCGCACGCGCTGGTGAGCGCGGTGCTGTGCCACCTGATCGCCGTGGAGCTGAAGCTCCCGCAGGGTGAGCGCGACAGCCTGGTGCATGTGGCCATGACCATGAACATGGCAATGACCGCGCTGCAGGACCAGTTGGCCAGCCAGTTGGAGCGACCCAGCCCGGCGCAACAAGAGGCCATTCGCTCGCACGCCATCCAAGGCGTCGCCATGCTCACCAGCATCGGCGTGCAAGACGCGCTTTGGCTCACCGCCCTGGCGCTGCACCATGACGACAGCACCGACCACGGCGACTTGCGCACCTTGCCCCCCGAACGCCGACTGGCGCGCATATTGCGCCTGGTGGACCGTTACGCCGCCATGATCAGCCCGCGTAAATCGCGAGAAGGGCGCAGTGCCACCGATTCGGCGCGCGCCATCATCACCCAATCGGTTGCCCAGAACGATGAAGTCGGTCACGTCCTGGTGCGCGTGGTGGGTCTGTGTCCACCCGGCACCTATGTGCGGCTGGACAACCAGGAGGTGGCCGTGGTGGTGCGCCGCAGCAGCACCCCCAACCAACCGATTCTGGCGATTGTCACCAACCCAGCGGGCATGCGACTGAACCCGCCGCGCCTGCACCGCAGCGCCGACGGCGGCCCTGGCATCCGGGCGGCCGTATCCGCATCCAATGTGCACGACCGGCTGAACCACCATTTGATCCTGCAACTCGGTCAATATGCCGCGCTGCATCCCTAGTAGTGCGTTTCACCAAAACACTTACATGAAATTGTGTCTTTTCCCGCCTGGTGTTGTTGTTCGTCGTTGCCATAGCTACGGCTATGTCGCCTCCTCACGCCTAGCCAGACAGAAAAATCCATCAATTTCATTTCGTAACCGTTTTGATGAAACGCACTACCAGCAGTCCGAAGTTAATGCTATAGGTGTTATAGCTATATGCGCTTATTCCACGTGGGCTAGAGCCCGATTTATTGTAAATTATTCTTCGATAAACGCGACCATCAAGCGGGCCATCTCCAAGCCCTCATGTCCCAGCGCCAGACTGTCTGTGGCGGAGCCATACAGCGCCTCCCCCAGCACCGCGCGCCGCTTGTTCAGCAGATAGGCGCTGAGCTCTTCGACAAACTCGGGATGCGGCTGCACGCACAGCACCTGTTTATCCACGGTAAAGGCGGCCACTGGACAGAACGCGCTGCTGGCCAGTAGCGTGGCGCCAGCGGGCAACCCAAGAACCTGGTCCTGGTGGCTGGCCAACAGGGCAATGTCGCTGCGCTCTGGCGCTTGTGCCCACTTTGGTGCATGCCACTGGTAGTGCATGCGCCCGGCGCCCCAACCTTGCGGCGCGCGCCCCACCTGCGCGCCCAGGCACAGCGCAATCAGCTGGTGACCAAAACAGACGCCGAGCAGCTTCTTTTTGGTATGCAGAAGTTGCTGCACCTGCTGGCGCAGCGACAGCACCCAGGGCTCTTGCGAGAATGAATCAGCCCGGCTACCGGTGAGCAGCACCGCGTCAAAATCATCGAAGGAGTCCGGGTATTGCCCCTGGACGGTGTTGAATATTTCGAACGTCCAGTTGTCAGCGCCTGCTTGCGCAAACAAACGCCGGAACATGTCGCCAAAGCCGCCAAAGCGCGCCGCGAGCTCGGCGTCGAACAGGTCATTTTCCAGAATGCACAGCTTCATGATTTGCTTGCAGCCTGGTCCTTCTTGCCCAGCCGCGACTCCGTGCCTTTGACCAGGCGGCTGATGTTCTCGGCATGGCGATAAATGAGCAGCAACGACATGGCGCACAAGGCCGCCAGCACACTCTTGTTCATATACCAGGCGATGCCGTCGCCAAACACGTAATAGACCGGCACGAACAGCGCCGCTGTGAGCGAGGCCAGCGACACGTAGCGAAAGAAATACGCCATGATGAGCCAGGTGGCCCCGGTGGCCAGTGCCAGAATCGGGCTCAGGCCCAGCAGCACCCCGAGCGCCGTGGCCACGCCCTTGCCGCCGACAAAGTTGAAAAACACCGGGTACAGATGCCCGACAAAAGCAGCCAGCCCGACCAGCGCCATGGTGCCCTCCTCCATGCCATAGGGCTTGCCATACCACTTGACCAGCATGACCGGCAACCAGGCCTTGGCCGCATCGAGCACCAAGGTGGCGATGGCCGCCGTTTTGGAGCCCGAACGCAGCACGTTGGTGGCACCGGGGTTCTTGCTGCCAAAAGTGCGCGGGTCATGCAGGCCCATGGCGCGGCTGACAATGACGGCAAACGAGAGCGAGCCGATCAGGTAGCCCGCCAACGCGGCGGCCAGGGGAAAGAAAGATTGCATCGATTCCAAAAAATTCTCCTGCGGCGGCTGCCTGGCGTGGTGTTTGAAGCGTCTATTCTGCCAGCCTGCGCTCGGGCTCAATCCGCCAATGCGCACTGCACGGCTTTGGCGCCCAGCAAATCCACACACACCTGCGGCGCCAGCCCGACCAGATAACCACGGCGGCCGCCGTTGATGAGGATTTTGGGCAGTTCCAGAATGCTCGACTCGATGAACACCGGCATGCTGCGGCGCGTGCCAAAGGGCGAGGTACCGCCCACCAGATAGCCGCTGTGCCGATTCGCCACCTCAGGCGCGCAGGGCTCCACCGATTTGGCACCAATTTGCCGCGCCAGATTTTTGGTCGAGACCTTGCGGTTGCCGTGCATCAAGACCACCAGCGGCTTGGCATCCTGGTCTTGCATGATGAGCGTCTTGACCACGTGGAATGGATCCCAACCCAGCTCGGCCGCACTGTGCAGCGCGCCGCCGTGTTCCAGGTACGCATAGGGGTGCTCCGTGAACACCACCTTGCTGGCTTTGAGCAGTTGGGTGGCGGGCGTTTCAGAAACGTGCTCTTTCTTGGCCATGCTAGAAATTGGGCTCAGATTCCAATTAATTCTGGCAGATCATTGCGCCGGGTCACGGATTTCCCAGCGCAGTGCATCAATGGCCTTGAGCAACTCGGGGCTCAGCGTGGTGCCCCAGGCGTCCAGGCATTCATCCAGTTGGGCCACCGAAGTCACGCCAATGATGGTGCTGGCCACTTGCCACTTGGTGTAACAAAAGGCCAGCGCCAACTGGGTGGGTGTCATGCCGTGTGAGCGTGCCAGGTCGTTGTAGCGCCGCGCCGCCGTCAGGGCTTCGGGTCGGCCCCAACGCTGTTTACGGGTCGATTTAAACTTTTTCAGCCGCGCTTGGTCAGGCACATCCGCCCCGGTCAAGCCCTGGGCATCGTATTTGCCGGTGAGCAGGCCAAAAGCCAGCGGCGAATAGGCCAGCAGCGAGACGTTCAGCCGGTGCATGGTCTCATCCAGGCCGTTTTCCACCGTGCGGTTGAGCAGGCAATACGGGTTTTGCACGGTGGTCACACGCGGCAAGCCATGTTGCTCCGCCAGCCGCACAAACTCATGCACGCCATAGGGCGTTTCGTTGGACAAGCCCACCGCGCGCACCTTGCCCATCCGCACCAGCTTACCCAGGGCTTCCAGCTGGGCGTGGATCGACGTGCCTTCATCGTCTTTGGGCTGGTAATACACGCCGCCAAAAGCGGGCACACTGCGCACCGGCCAGTGAATCTGGTACAGGTCAATCACATCGGTGTGCAGGCGCTTCAAGCTGCCCTCGCAGGCCGCCAAAATGTCGGCACCCGTCAAGTCACCGCTGCCGCCGCGAATCCACGGCATGGCGCGCGCGGGGCCAGCCACTTTGGTGGCCAGCACCAACCTTTGCCGCGCACCGGGGCGTTGGGCCAACCAGTTGCCAAGGATGATTTCAGTGGCATTGAAGGTGGCGGCGCGCGGCGGCACGGCGTACATCTCGGCGGTATCGATGAAGTTCACGCCGCGCTCGAGCGCGCGGTCCAAAATGGTGAAGGCCGTGGCCTCATCGACCTGCTCGCCAAAAGTCATGGTGCCCAGGCAGATCGGGGTGACAGACAGGTCGCTGGAGCCAAGTTGAACGTTTTGCATAGTCAATTCTTAAAGAGGGGCAGATGAGCCGTGTGGGGAGTGGCGAGCGGATCAAGAATGAAGCGCCGGCCGATAGGCCCGATTCAACTCGCCGGCGATTGAATCGAGTCGTTTGTCCAAAGTCCAGATCATGGCCTGCTCGCCCAGCAGCGTTGCGGCCAGCAGGCTCATATCGACAAAGCCACAACCGCGGCCGTACAGGTTTCGGCGCTCAATCATTTCGAGAACTTCGTCCATGGTGGCGACGGGCGAGCTGCAGAGTTCGCCCAGCATGGCAGTGATGGCCCGCCGGCTCGGCGGTGTGCCACAAGCAACTTCCACGACCACATAGGGGTGGCAGATGACCACACCAGCTTCCAACAAGGCGACCAGGCGCTCGTTGCGCTGCTTGAAGTGCCCGACCCACACGGACGTGTCGACCAGCACATTCATGCAGTCGCCGGTTCATCACGTCGGCGCGGCGCAAGCTCCAGGTCGGGCGCCAACCCACCCAGAGCCGCCAGGCGGCGAGCCGTTTGCCGCTGAATAAAGGCTTTGACGCATTCTCTGATCAGCTCTGACTTTTCAATGCCAGGCTCAGCCAGGGCGACCGCCTTGGCAAAAAGCGTGTCATCAATGGTTAACGTGGTGCGCATCAGGGGCCTCCTGCATCATTAGAAACATCATTTTGCATCAAATCAGCGTCACACCATCAGCCCGCCAGCAGTCTGGCCCGCTCCTCTTCCTGCAGCCGCAACACCCGCCGCTGAACTTTGCCGGTGCTGGTCATGGGCAGAGCGTCGATGAATTCGATCTCTTTGGGGTATTCGTAGGGCGCCAACATGCCTTTGACGTGGGCTTGCAGTTCTGCCACCAGATTTAGATCAAATTCGGCTCTATCCATCGTATCCAAAGCGCGAGCAGCTAGGTAATCAGGAGTAAGAACGACATAGGCCTTGACGACGGAGCCGCGCGCCGCATCGGGCTTGGGCACCACCGCGACGTTGGCCACGGCCGGGTGTTTGACCAGACAGTTCTCGATCTCGCCGGGGCCGATGCGGTAGCCAGCGGCCTTGAACATGTCATCCTGGCGGCCCTGAAACCAGAGGTAGCCCTCCGAGTCACGCAGCGCCAAGTCGCCGGTGCGGCACCAGTCGCCGGTGAACTTGGCCTGGGTCGAGGCCTCATTCTTCCAGTAGCCCAAAAAGACGATCGGATCGGGTTCGCCATGCCGGTCAAAGCGGTTCAAAGCGACATCACCGGTCACGCCGACCGGGCACTCGGCGCCAAGCTCATCGATCACCGCCACCCGGTGACCGGGGTAAGCCATGCCCATGCTGCCCGGTTTGGGCGGCCACCGGCTTGCACAGTTGCCAACGATGTAGTTGATCTCGGTCTGGCCGAACATCTCGTTGACCGTCACGCCGAGTTGCTGGCGGCAGTAGTCAAAGACGGCGTCGCCCACGGCCTCACCCGCGCTCATGATGGCTTGCAGCTGTAGCGTGAACTGCCGGCGCACGCTTTGCCGCTCGCTGCCCGGGTAGGCCTTCATCATGGCCTTGAGCGCGGTCGGGAACAAGAAGGTGTGCGTCACATGGCAGTCGCGCATTAGCTCCAGTGCGGTTTGCGGGCTGAAGCGGCCGTTGTGGGCCACGATGGTGCGGCCAAAGTAGAGCGTGGGCAACAGTGCGTCCATTAGGCCGCCGGTCCAGGCCCAGTCGGCCGGGCTCCAGAAAATAGCGCTCGAACCCCGCGGCAATTCGGCCGGTCCAGCAGGGCTTGCCGGCTTGGCGACGGGATCGAAACCAAACCAGTTCTGGCTGCAGACAAAGCCGCTCAGGTTGCCGATCAGGGCGCGATGCGCAATCAACGCGCCCTTGGGGTTGCCGGTGGTGCCGCTGGTGTAGATCAGCACTGCGGTTTCATCTGCCATCGTCGAGACCGGTATGAAGGGTCCACCCTCCTGCGCCAACGCCAGCCCGTAATTGACATCGGCGCGGCCTTCGGTGCTCTCCAAAGCGCCCACGCCCACGATGTAATCGAGCAAAGGACAGTTGGCGCGCACCGCCTGCACGCCGCCTAGCGCGCTGGCCGCAGCAACAGCAACCACGGCTTCGCCATCGTGCAGGCGAAATTCAAGTGCATCCGGCCCAAACAGCATCGACAACGGCATCGCCACCGCGCCCATTTGCAGCACCGCCATGTAGGCCACGGCGGTCTCGAAGCACTGCGGCATCACAATCGCCACCCGGTCGCCCCGCCTTACCCCCAAGACCGTCAGCACGTTGGACAAGCGGTTGGCCTGTGCCTGCAGTTCAGAATAGGTATGAAATTGGCATCCAGCCCCCGTAGGGTATGACTTAATAGCTACTCTTTCAGCAGCATCAGGCTGCGCCGCCCAGCGCCCGCAGCAGACCTGCGCGATGTTGAACTTCTCGGGCACCTGCCAGCTGAAGCTGCTGTGCAGCCGCTCGTAGGCTTGCACGGACGAGGCTGGCAATTTGTCGCTGGCTTGACTGACGCGCATGGCAAGTCTCCTTATGATTAACCCAGGTTGTCCATGAGGCGGCACTTCGTGCCTACGCGGTGGCTGGCGGCCGCTTTGCGGTCATTTTGCCCGCCCACTCGTCGTCCATAGCCCCAGCTATGAACTCCTCACGGGCAGCCAAACTACCTCGCAACTCGCCTCGCCATCCATCCGCGTCCTCATGAACAATCTGGGTTTAACAAATGTACCAAGTCAAAAGAATTTCTCATAGCGAGTTTGTCCCGATCCGCAATCTGCAATACCACGTGCAGGTGTGGGGCGAACCTTCCCCTGACAAGACACCGCTGGTGATCGTGCACGGCTGGATGGATGTGGCCGCGAGCTACCAGTTTGTGGTGGATGCGCTCAGCCATGAGCATTACGTCATCGCCCCCGACTGGCGCGGCTATGGCCTGACCCCCTCTGGGGGCGTGGACAACTTCTGGTTTCCCGACTACCTGGCCGATCTGGAATTTCTGCTGGACCATTACGCGCCAAACAGCCAGGTGGATCTGGTCGGTCACAGCATGGGCGGTAATGTGGCCATGTTGTACGCCGGTGTGCGCCCAGAGCGAATTCGCCGACTGGTCAATCTGGAAGGTTTTGGCCTGCCCGCCACTACGCCTGTCGAGGCACCGGGCCGCTATGCCCACTGGATGGATGATCTGAAGAAGCTGCACCGCGGTGAGATGGCGCTCAAGGCCTATGACACTTTGGACGGCGTGGCGCGCCGCCTCATGAAGACCAACCCGCGACTGGGTGCGGACAAGGCCAACTGGCTGGCGCAACATTGGGCGCAGCAGAACGCGCAGGGCCAATGGGCAATCCTGGGCGACCCGGCGCACAAGGTGTCGCACGCCCAGCTCTACCGCGTCGAAGAAGTGCAAGCCATCTATGCACGCATCAGCATGCCGGTGCTGATGGTCGAAGCGTCCGATGACAGCATGGGTCAATGGTGGAAAGGCAAGTTCACGCTGGCCGAGCACCATGAACGGCTCAAGGTGGTGCCACAACTGGAAATCGCCCGCATCGAGGACGCCGGCCACATGCTGCACCATGACCAGCCGCAGGCGCTGGCCGAATTGATCGAGCGCTTCTTGTGAGCCCTGTCCGCTGCGCTCGCTACAAATATCAACATCGCGCGCAGACGGCCAGTGTTAATCTGGCGGCTTTGCTTTCGCCTGCCTCAACCACTTTGCGAAGTTTGACCATGAAAATCCGGCCTGCTTCTTTGTCGCTGTGCCGCGTGCACCTCTCTCCCCTTGCGCGTGGGCTCGCCTGCGCCGCGCTGGTGTTCGGAGGCAACGCCGGGGCCCAAACCCAGGTGCTCAAGCCCCCGCTCGCGCAGTACTGGATGGACGTCGCCACCATGTCCATGGCCGGCATGGACGAGATGCCTGACATGCCCGACATGAGCGCGCTGGGCGGGATGATGGGCGGTATGACCGGAATGCCGGGCATGGGCGGCGTGAGTTTTGGCGCCACGCACGGCATGATGCCGGGGCGCTGGCTCGATCTGGCGGTTGTGACACAGCGCAAACCAGCCGGGACCGAAGCCACACAAACCATTCCATCGGGCCAAAACATGGGCAAGAGCCTGACCTTGCTGCCAGTGCAGGCCCAGCCTGACGCGCACCAACCCGGGCGCGAGGGCCTCGACGATATGCCCGAGCGCCCCAAGGGCCGCATTCTGTTTTATTGGGGATGCAGCGAAAGGGTTCGCCCGGGGCAGCCCCGGATGCTTGATTTTTCCAAAGCCAGCGCACAGGACTACGGCAAATTCATGATGGGCCGCGCGGCGCGTGACAGCGGGGCCAAAGCCACGCCGGGCCACGCCGTCTGGCCGAACGAGAAACAGCGCCAGAAGGTGCCGACCAACGCGTCTCTGACGGGTGAACACGCCCTGTCGGGTGACGGCCTGCCCGCGAGCTTCAAGTTTGCCCTTGGTCAGGCGCAAGACTTCATGCCAAAACTGGCACTCAGCACCCAAGGCAGCGGTGCCAGTGCCACTCAGGTCAGCTGGCTGGGTCTGCCCACAGCGCGCGCCTATTTTCTAAACGCCATGAGTGGCAGCGACGATGCGGGCGAAGCGGAGATAGTGATCTGGAGTTCTGCGGAGTTGCCGGAGCCGGGTTGGGGCTTAATGGACTACGCCAGCAATGCCCATGTGGACCAGTGGCTGAAAGAAAAAGTGCTGTTGCCCGCCAGCCAAACCCGCTGCGCCATTCCGGCGGGCATCTTTGCCAAGGCGCAAGGCACCATGCTGCGCGGCATCGCTTACGGACAGGAACTCAACCTGGCGTATCCGCCGCGCCCCACGGACAAGCGCATCGCCTGGGAGCCCGAGTGGGCCGCCAAAGTACGCGTCAAATCTGTCGCGATGGCGATGTTCGGTGACGATGGCGCGACCGGTTGGACGCAGGGAAACCCAGACGCACCTCCACCCGATGCGGACCCCGAAAATTCCAGAGCACCGGCAATTCCTGGCATACCGGGTATGGGCCGGGCCCTCAAGGGCCTGTTTGGCCGCTGAATCTGGCGCCGGGGCCAGGGGTTTAAAGGGGCGTTGCAACGGGTGCGATTCAAAGTGAGGTGGCACGCTGAAGAAATCAAGGCCTCACGTCAAACCCGGCTTTGCGTATTAAACCCGGCCCGGCGACTGGGCCATGCGCATGCGGTTTTGGGGTGAAAAAACACGCGAAATTGAAGCTGGGGTAGGCAAGCGCTTGCCGACGCGCGCCTTTCACGAAGTAGCCCGGTCGCATAGCCCAATCACTGTGCCTGCCGCCGTCGAAGTCAGAATTTCTGCAGCAAGCGGCGCACATCAATTCGCGCCACCCCAACGCAGGCAACTTTTGAATTCCCCCTGTCGGCGTACCCAATCGCTCGCAGAATCAGTCGGGTGATGCGCTTTGCGGAGGTAAAGGAGGAGCTCGCGCAGCGGGCGGGGGACACGTAGCAAAGCGCATCGCCCGGCTGATTCAACAACCACCGTGATGCCTGCCCATATCCAATAGACGCATCTGAGTGCTTCGGAAAAAAACCATTCATCTGAAGCGCACTCACTCTGAATCGCACCCCGTTGCAGCGTGGCACTGCCCGGCAGCAAGGTGGCATGAGAAAATACGCGATTATTTTCAATTGAATTCACAGGCCACCACCATGATCGAAGCAGAACGCATCAACGCCATCGGCGCCCAACTCTCTGACCTGAGCGCACGCGCGCTCAGTTTACGGGGGTATCTTTGACTACGATGCCAAAGCCGAACGCCTGAGAACCGTCAACGCCTCGCTTGAAGACCCGACCGTCTGGAACGACCCCAAACGTGCCCAGGAGCTGGGCCGCGAGAAAAAAGCGCTCGATGGCGTGGTCATCACGCTGACGGATCTGGCGCGTGAACTCGCTGACAACAGCGAACTGTTCGAGATGAGCAAGGAAGACGGCGACGAAGCCGGCCTGCTGACCATCGAAGCCGACACTGCGCGGCTCGCCCTCATCATCGAAGGGCTGGAGTTCCGCCGCATGTTCAGCAACCCGGCCGACCCCCTGAATTGCTTTCTGGACATTCAGGCCGGCGCGGGAGGCACCGAAGCCTGCGACTGGGCCAGCATGCTGCTGCGCCAGTACCTGCGCTATGCCGAGCGCAAGGGTTTCACCACCACGCTGGAAGACGAAACCCCGGGCGACACGGCGGGCATCAAGGGCGCGACCATCAAGATTGAGGGCGAATACGCCTTTGGGCTCTTACGCACCGAGACCGGCGTGCACCGGCTGGTGCGCAAGAGCCCGTTTGACTCATCCGGGGGCCGCCATACCTCGTTCGCGTCGGTGTTTGTGTACCCGGAAATCGACGACTCGATCGAGATCGACATCAACCCGTCTGACGTGCGGGTCGACACCTACCGCGCCAGCGGTGCCGGCGGTCAGCACATCAACAAGACCGACTCGGCCGTGCGCCTGACGCACATCCCCACCAATACCGTGGTGCAGTGCCAGGACGGGCGCAGTCAGCACGGCAACCGCGAGGTGGCCTGGAAGCGCCTGCGCTCCAAGTTGTACGACCTGGAGATGCGCAAGCAACTGGCGGAACAGCAAAAGTTAGAGGACACCAAGACCGACGTCGGCTGGGGCCACCAGATCCGTTCCTACGTGCTGGACAACAGCCGCATCAAGGACCTGCGCACCAACTATGAAACATCGGCCACGCAAAAGGTGCTGGACGGCGATCTGGACCCGTTTATTGAAGCATCCTTGAAGCTGGGCGTTTGATGACGGATGCAAGCGCAACGCTGCCGCCGGTCCAGGCCCTGATTTTCGACATGGACGGCACCATGATCGACTCCATGCCCAGCCACGCGCAAAGCTGGCAGGCGTTTGCGGCGCAACACGGCTTGCGCATTGATATGCCTGACCTGATGCGCCGCACCACCGGACGCAACGGCGCCGAGTGCATGCGCGAACTGTTTCAACGGGACATGCCCGAGGACGAGGCGTGGACACTGATTGCCGACAAAGAGCGGCTCTACCGCGACCTGTTTGGCCCGATCTTCACGGAGGTGGCGGGCTTCAAGACCTTCTCGGAGCAGGCGCTGGCGAAGGGCTTGAAAGTGGGCATCGGCACCGCTGGCGACCAGGACAACATTGCCTTTGTGTTGTCGCACCTGCAACTGCCCAGCGCGCCGCACGCCGTTGTGGGCGGCGACGAAGGCTTGCCTGGCAAGCCTGAGCCTGCTATATTTTTAGAAGCTGCAAAGCGAATGAATACGAGGGCTAGCGCCTGTATTGTTTTTGAAGACTCACCTTTTGGCATTGAGGCGGCACGCCGCGCCGGCATGCGCGCCGTGGCCATTTGCAGCACCCACAGCCCGGCGCAACTGGCCGGGCCCCACGTGCTCGCCAGCGTGCGCGACTACAACGAACTGATGAACTCGAAATTTCTGGAGAACCTGCATGTTGCAACTTCGTGACTCAAACGGCCCGGCCACGGTGATTCGTCGCGCCGACTACAGCGCACCGGCGTTCTGGATCGACAGTGTGCATCTGAGCTTTGACCTGGATCCGGCCAAGACCCGTGTGCTCAACAAGATGACGCTGCGTCGCAACCCGGACGTGCCAGTGCAGCCTTTGAGGCTCGACGGTGAAACGCTGAACCTGGCGCGCGTGCTGGTCAATGGCCAAGGCACCTCGTTCAAGTTTGAAGGCGGCAAGTTGGTGCTGGAGAACCTGCCGCTCGAAGGCGCGTTTGAACTGGAAATCTTCACCACCTGCGAGCCGCTGAAGAACACCAGCTTGTCAGGCCTGTACGTCAGCAACGACTCGTTTTTTACCCAGTGCGAAGCGGAAGGTTTCCGGCGCATCACCTATTTTCTGGATCGCCCCGATGTGATGGCCAGCTACACCGTGACACTGCGCGCCGACAAGCAGAAATACCCGGTGTTGCTGTCCAACGGCAACCTGGTGGCCTCAGGCGCCCTGGAAGGCACCGGCAACGAAAGGCGGCACTTTGCGACCTGGGTCGACCCGCACAAAAAGCCCTGCTACCTGTTTGCGCTGGTGGCGGGCCAACTGGTCTGCCGCGAGCAGCGCATCACATCGCGCGCCGGCAAGGAGCATTTGTTGCAGGTCTATGTGCGCCCCGGCGACATGGACAAGACCGAGCACGCCATGAACTCACTGATGGCCTCGGTAGTCTGGGACGAAGCCCGCTTTGGCTTGCCGCTGGACCTGGAACGCTTCATGATTGTGGCCACCAGCGACTTCAACATGGGCGCCATGGAAAACAAGGGCTTGAACGTCTTCAATTCCAAGTATGTGCTGGCGAGCCAGGCCACCGCCACCGACGCCGATTTTTCCAACATCGAAAGCGTGGTCGGGCACGAATACTTTCACAACTGGACCGGCAACCGCATCACCTGCCGCGACTGGTTCCAACTCTCCCTGAAAGAAGGGCTGACGGTGTTCCGCGATCAGGAGTTCAGCATGGACCTGTGCGCCGAGCCTTCAGCCCGCGCCGTTAAACGCATCGAAGACGTGCGCGTGCTGCGCACCGCCCAGTTCCCCGAAGACGCCGGCCCGATGGCGCACCCGGTGCGCCCCGACAGCTACATCGAGATCAACAACTTCTACACCGTCACCATCTATGAAAAAGGTGCCGAGGTGGTGCGCATGATGCAGACGCTGGTGGGCAGCTTGAACGACCCCACGGGTCGGGCAGGTTTTGCCAAAGGCGTCACGTTGTACTTTGAGCGCCACGATGGCCAGGCCGTCACCTGCGACGATTTTGCCCAAGCCATTGCCGACGCCAACCCCGACTCCGCCCTGTCCAAACTGCTGCCGCAATTCAAGCGCTGGTACAGCCAGGCCGGCACGCCGCGCCTGCAGGCCAAAGGGAACTATGACGCCACGGCGCAGACCTACACGCTCAATTTCAATCAAAGTTGCCCGGCCACACCGGGCCAGGACAACAAGGAACCGTTTGTGATTCCGGTCAGCCTGGGCCTGGTGGGCGCCAGCGGCGCCAGCCTGACGCTGCAGTTGCAAGGCGACAGCACGGCAGCGTCTAGCAGTCACCTGTTGGTCTTGACGCAGGCGCAAGAGTCCATCACCTTCGTCAACGTGGCCGAGGAACCGGTTCCTTCAATCCTGCGCGGCTTTAGCGCGCCGGTGCTGCTGGACTTTGACTACAGCGACGCCGAGTTGCTGACCCTGCTGGCTTTTGACCCCGACCCCTTCAACCGCTGGGAAGCCGGGCAACGTCTGGCGCTGCGAAGTGCTGTTCAAGCAATAGCAAGTGACTTCCATTTGACGGGGGCTAGACCGCTAAATGATCAATATGTGGGGGCGATGCGCGCGGTCCTGCGGCATCCCGCGTTGGACGCCTCCTTCAAGGAACTGGTGCTCACGCTGCCGTCGGAGACCTATATCGCCGAGCAACTCGACGTGGTGGACCCGCAGCGCATCCACGCCGTGCGCGAAGCCATGCGCGCGCAGCTGGCCAGCGCGCTGGCACCCGACTGGCAGTGGGCATTTGAGACCCACGCCAACAACGGCGCCTACCGCCCCGATGCCGTGTCAGCCGGGCGTCGCGCCCTGACTGGGCTGGCGTTAACGCAATTGTGTCTGGCGGCGCGGGACAGCGGCGACAACCTGTGGCCGGGCAAGGCCTACCAGCGTTTCAAGGACGCCGACAACATGACCGACCGCTTCAACGCCTTGAACGCGCTGGTCAACAGCGGCCATGAACTCGCCAAACCCGCGCTGGCGCAATTCCATAGCCTGTTCAAGAATGAAGAACTGGTGCTGGACAAATGGTTTGCGTTGCAAGCAGGAAGCTGCGACCGGGGCGGCCAGGTGCTGCCCGCCGTGCGCCAGCTGCTCAGGCACCCGGACTTCAATCTGCGCAATCCGAACCGGGCGCGCAGCGTGATCTTCAGTTATTGCAGCGCCAACCCCGGCGCCTTCCACCGCCTGGACGCGGCCGGCTATGCATTCTGGAGCGAACGCGTGCTCGAACTCGACAGCATCAACCCGCAGGTCGCGGCTCGCCTGGCGCGTGCGCTGGACCGCTGGTCGAAGCTGGCCGAACCCTATCGCAGCGCCGCGCGCCAGGCGATTGAGCGTGTCGCCGACAAGCTTGAGCTGAGCAATGACGTGCGTGAAGTGGTCAGCCGCGCGCTGGCCGACTGATCCCTGCCCCATCCAACCCGCCTTACTACTGATCGAGCGCCCATGAGCAAAAAGATTTCCCTCACCCGTTACCTGGTCGAGCAGCAACGCATGGACGGCCACATTCCGGCCCAGTTGCGCCTGTTGCTGGAGGTGGTGGCACGCGCCTGCAAGCGCATCAGCCTGACCGTCAACAAAGGCGCCTTGGGTGGCGGACTGGGCAGCGCCGAGACCGAAAACATCCAAGGCGAGATGCAAAAAAAGCTCGACATCATTGCCAACGAGGTGCTGATCGAAGCCAACGAATGGGGCGGCCACCTGGCGGCCATGGCGAGCGAAGAAATGGACGGCATCTACATCGTGCCCAACCGCTACCCGCAAGGCGAATACCTGCTGCTGTTTGACCCGCTGGACGGCTCCAGCAACATCGACGTCAACGTGAGCATTGGCATGATCTTCAGCGTGCTGATCAAGCCCGAAGGCCCGGGGGTCTCGGCGCAAGACTTTCTGCAACCCGGCAACCAGCAGGTCGCCGCCGGTTACTGCGTGTTCGGGCCGCAAACCACGCTGGTGCTGACGGTGGGCGACGGCGTCGCCATGTTCACCCTGGACCGCGAACAAGGCTCCTTCATCCTGACCGCAGAAAATATGCACGTGCCCGATGACACCCAGGAATTCGCCATCAACATGAGCAACATGCGCCATTGGGACGCCCCGGTCAAACGCTACATCGACGAGTGCCTGCAAGGCAAGGACGGGCCGCGCGGCAAAGACTTCAACATGCGCTGGGTCGGCAGCATGGTGGCCGATGTGCACCGCATCCTCACCCGGGGCGGCGTCTTTTTGTATCCCTGGGACAAACGCGAGCCCGACAAGCCCGGCAAGCTGCGCCTGATGTACGAAGCCAACCCGATGGGCTGGCTGATCGAACAAGCCGGCGGCGCCGCCAGCAACGGCAAGCAGCGCATTTTGGAGGTCCAGCCTGGGAAATTGCATGAGCGGGTGAGCGTGTTTTTGGGCTCAAAAAACGAGGTTCAACGCATTGCCCGTTATTACAGCGAAGCGTAAGTAGCCCGCTATAATTGCCGACTTGGTGATTAGCCGGTGTAGCTCAGTCGGTAGAGCAGCTCATTCGTAATGAGAAGGTCGGGTGTTCGATTCATCTCTCCGGCACCATATAAAAAAACGAAAGTCCGCTATTTAAAAAGTAGTGGATTTTTTTTCGGGTTACGCCGGGGTTACTTTTTCCCCAATCGGACTGGCTGCAGGCCAGCACCAGCAGGGAGTGTGCAACAGTCTGTGTGTGCAGCAGGTCCAGGTGGCTGTTCTCGAAATGTTGTGATGATGCGAGTCTAGCAAGTGGGGTATATCTCTTTTGAGCCAGACAGTATGAAACAACCATCACGACCATCACCACCATCACAGGCGCCGCCGGAATCGATGTTCCGCGTGATGGTTGTGACGGTGGTGATGGTGGTTGTTGTCTATTGTTATAGTCGCCGCAGGCATACATGCCCCAGGTAAAAGGGGTCCTTCTTTCGCAAAATCCTATGCGGGGGGCAACAACGCACTCGTCGCCCACAGTCAGGGTGCAAACCAAGGTTTGCAGGGGTTTGCACCCTTAGCACACAAGGGGGGGGGGAATTCAATTCACATCCTTTGCCCGAGTTGGCGGCAAAAGTTGGTCTTGGCAAATTTGCCGACCCCAACGCTGCGCCAGTCACTTTGCGGAGATAAGTCCGCATATTGACCGCAATTCTTGCGGTGAATGTTTTGCCTGTGCGGCGAATACAGCCCATAATCTCCGCATGAACTACGGTGATAACCTTTACATCTGGCAGGCGACTGACTGGCCTCAATGGCGCTACGACCTGTCAAAACTGGCTGGGCCACTGGCCAACGTCAGTCGTGCGCAAGGGGTTCTGATGGGGCGTTTGACTGATGTGGGCATGGCGCTGCGCGACCAAGCCAGTCTTGCGGCACTCACTGATGATGTGGTCAAAACCAGCGAGATAGAGGGCGAGCAGTTTGATGTCCATTCTGTACGCTCGTCCATTGCTCGCCGCTTGGGAGTGGATATTGGTGCCCTCGCACCCGTTGACCGCCATGTCGAGGGCGTGGTCGATATGGTGCTGGATGCCACCGGGCGCTGTAATGCGCCACTGACACCAGAACGACTGTTTGGCTGGCACGCAGCCTTGTTTCCCACAGGCTTTAGCGGCCTGACGCGCGTTCAGGTTGGCGCATGGCGTGACGATGCGGCTGGGCCGATGCAAGTCATTTCAGGTCAAGGGCTGCGTCAGCGCATTCATTTTGAAGCGCCACCAGCAACCCAATTACCGGCCGAGGTCAACAGCTTCATTGACTGGGCAAACGCATCGGTACCCGAGCCAGCCCTGATCAAGGCTGGACTGGGTCATCTTTGGTTTGTGACCCTCCACCCCTTTGACGATGGCAATGGCCGGATCGCCAGAGCGGTGGGCGACCTGTTATTGGCGCGCGCCGACGGTAGCCCACAGCGCTTTTACAGCCTGTCGGCGCAAATTCAGCGGGAGCGCAAGGACTACTACGACGTGTTGGAGCGCACGCAAAAAGGTACTCTGGACGTGACCGAATGGTTAATGTGGTTTCTTGGCGCGTTACACCGTGCGGTGGACAGTGCCCAAAACACGCTGGACGCTGTGCTGGTCAAAACCAAATTCTGGCAGCGCTGGTCTGGCACGCCGTTAAACGAGCGACAGATCAAACTGCTCAACCGACTGTTGGATGGTTTTGATGGAAAGCTCACCAGCAGCAAGTGGGCATCCATTGCCAGGTGCTCGCCGGACACCGCCCTGCGGGACATCAATGAACTGATTGTGTTGGGGGCACTGTGCAAGATGCCGGGTGGCGGGCGAAGCACGACCTACGAAATCGCTGATTGAATTGGGATGGCAAAAAAGGGGTCCGTTCAATGGACTTGTGGAAGCGATGACCTCCAGCATTTGGAGGCCACCGCCACTGATGGCAGTTGGCCAGACCGGTCAAATGTAAATCTCGTCCTGGAGGTTGGCACCGACGTAAAGGGCGTTTTGGACATGGTTTTCTCCGTTGGGCTGATTGATTCGACACCCGTAGTAAGACGCTGTTCAATCCGCAAGCCAAGCTATTTGTGGAGTGTTGTGTCAAACTGGATGCGCAAATTTGCGCACCCTGCCACTGCATCCAATCAAGCCAGGATTTCGTCTAGCAAGTCCACGACGTGGTAGCTGCGTTCACCACCATGGGGTTGCTTGATGTGATGGTCAGCCCCAGCTTCTTTTTGGATGCCCCGGCAAACGTGCCGCGCACGGTGGTGCGTGCGCATATTTGCGCCACTGTCGCACCCTGCGGGCGGCGTAGCATCCCGATGATGTTGGCCTGCTTGCTGTGCTCACGCTTGCGGAGGGGTTTTGGCGCTGTCACTGGCTGTGCGGCTTGCGCCCACTGTGGCTCGACGCTGGCCACGGTGGCCTCCAGTTCTGAGTCGGCGTCCAAGGGTGCCACCACCGGCACAAGTGCAGCCGTTGACCGCGTGAGCCCAAGTGCATCGTAGCCCTCGGCGGCGACAAAATGGTTGGCACCGTCGCTGGTGATTAGGGCTCGATTGAACAGGCCGGTGAGCACTTTCTGGCGGGCACCACCTTTGACATTGTCGGGAAACCAAGTGATCTTGCCGTTGGTGTTTTGGGCGGCATGGGCCAGCACGGCGTGCTGAGTGGGATTGAGTTGGATGGTCATGATGTGATCCTGATTTGCTTCGGGGTGGTTATGAACGCGCTGTTTGGCAGTGAAGCCAAGCACTTTTTGCTTGGCTTGCGCAACAAATCAGTCTTTCGCGATTTCTGCCTCCGTGGCCCGGGGCATGGACGCGCCCAATTCAGCACCCGCCTTGAACGCGGCTTCCAGGGCTTGGCGCACGTTCCAGACTGCGACATCGTGGAAGTCGAGGCGGTCTGAGTTGCGTGTTTCAAGGGTCTCGATAAAGAGGTGCTTTTGGGCAATCAGGGCAAAAATCTGGTCAATGGTGCTGCTCATGTCAATCTCCGTTTGGTGTTGCGATGCCTCTAGCAGCCTGTCGGACTTAAATATTCTCTTATTTGCTACTAAATACATAGTGTTAAAGCTATAATACACGTGGCTTAGGAAGGATTTAACCACCATGTCGAACTTCATTCTGACTGACCGCAAGACCGACTACTTGCTGCCCCCGTCGGTTGATGACTGGCTCACCCAGGACCATCTGGCGCGCTTCGTCGTTGAAGTCATCGACGGCCTTGATCTCTCCCGCCTGACACGCCAATATGCCGGTCGCGGCTCCAAAGCACACCACCCAGCCACCTTGCTGGCAATTTTGGTCTA